>Ga0114951_10000027_pt1 | contig 199065 bp, 140 predicted proteins | sample AM7aDNAmetaG_FD_88677 | JGI IMG/M metagenome (GOLD analysis project Ga0114951, IMG submission 88677) | Freshwater microbial communities from Finland to study Microbial Dark Matter (Phase II) - AM7a DNA metaG | ecosystem: Environmental > Aquatic > Freshwater > Lake | place: Finland: Lake... | reverse complement strand
GATGGCAAAGTTCTCTTCGCCGCCGTCATCATAGATGATCTGGTACATGCCCTGGGGAACGCCCCAGTTAAGGTTAACAGCCGTCGGGGTGGTGGGGTTGTTCAAAGCAGCCGTGAAGGGGCCTGGCTGAACTGCGGTCGGTAAAAGAGCAGCAGTAACACCAGTTGTGGCGCCACCTGTCAGGGTTATTGAACCGACCCATTGATCATAACCGGTTTTGTTGATATAAACGTTGTGAACTCCGATGACATTCACCGTAGTTAGGGGGATGATCCCGCCGGCAACCGTCATGGTAACGGGAAGGTTGGTCGGGCTGGGTAAATCGATGGTAACAGTTGCACCAACAACCGGCGCGCCAGTGGAGGCATCGGTGACGGTCCCGTTGATTTTCGGGCTCGGGGCCAGGGCAACGTTTTTGGTGGTGGTGGTACCGCCAACCATAACAGCGGTGCCGCTATAAGGAATATATCCCGTTGCGGTAATATTAACTGTAACGGTGCCCGGTGTAATGTTTGTCACGGTATATACACCTGCGGCATTGGTAAGAACAGGTGTCATGGCGCCCACAACAACCGAAGCGCCGGCAATGGCAGCCGAGGTTACCGAATTGGTAACTGTTCCTGTCAGGGTTCCGAAGGTGGCACCTGCGACATTAATGGTAAAATCGGCAGAGTTGCCATAGGTCTGGCTTGAACAGGGACCTGTGGGGGCACTGAGCCATTCTGTCCTGTAACGCAGGCGGTGGGCGCCGGCGGTTGTCCCTGTCGGGATGGTGATGGTGGCGGTGTAATTGGTGCCGGATGCAGCACAGTTCAATCCTGTCACGAAAATTTCACCCGCATCAAAGGTATTGTTGTTATTCAGGTCGATCCAGAGACTCATGTAGGTACTGCTGTAACCAGACTGAACTGTCAGTGTGTATGCAGTGCCGGTAATCATCGTCGTGGAGGATGCTGTATAATCGTGATACCACGCATTGGGTGCGCCGTTACAGGCGATCGCCTGGTTGATTGTTCCCAATTGGAAAAGGGTAAGACCGTCTCCGAAGGTACATCCGGTAGTGTAGGTCGGGGTGCAGTAAGGCGCCTGTGCCATTGCTCCTCCCCAGAGCATTACCAGAACCATAATTTGCAAAAATCTGAAGATTTTTTTCATAGGATTTGGATTAGTTAATAAAGGATTGGTGGTAAAAAAATATGGGGTATCAATAAAGCTATTGATATATATGATGGAATAAGCGTCCGAATTGAAATACTTCCACATTGCCAAAAAAAAAAGAATATGGCATAAATGTTGATTTTCAACAAATTGCCAATAGCACACATATTGATTGTCCTGCCAAAGGTAAAAATAAAATTAAAAAATAAAAAATAATCCGGTTTTTTTTTACTTTTTTAAGTGTTTTTTTGGGGGGGGGCGCAACCCAAGGTAATGCACCTGGTCTTTGTCCTGCCAAATCCAAAATCCCGGATGAATTGTTGCTTATTATTGATATAAGTATGTTATGTGTTATCTATCCTTAATTGTCCATGAGGCATACTTTGACACGCTGTATCCCTTCATCATATTGCACCTGGACTATGTAAATGCCCCTTGGAAAATCCCTGACATTCATTGTGTAGGAACGCGAACCGTAAACTGGCCAGGTTCCTGCACAAACTCCGGCGGCAGAAAAAAGCCTGACCTCCTTTATCTCTTTACCTCCGGTCACGGTGAGATGACCTGTGGCCGGATTGGGAAACACATTCAACTCACGATGATCCAATGTGCTGAAACCTGTGACCACATCAACCAATACTGTATCGGAATTGGTCGAATTCTGGCATTCCAGGAACCTGCTCTGCACGAAATATTTAAATTGTCCTGTCGGAAGACCGGCATCCAGGTATGCGGTATCATTCACCACGTTAGAATTGACCAGGACAAAGTTTCCTGTGCCCCCGGCCTGCCTGTAGATATCATAACCAAGAATATCCAGAACCTGCAGATCAGGAATATTCCCCTGATTATTGGCGGCCCCTGCAAGGGAGACAGCTTTCAGATGGCTTTTACCCCCGATGGAGCAATCGTCGATGGCCCAGGGGTACCATAGCCCGTTTCCGTCGCCGTCGACCGCGTGCCATGCAATGTCAACAGTTTCACCGGCATAGGCCGACAGGTCGACATGATAAGGTGTGTTCCATTCGTTCACGCCTCCGGTTCCCGGGTAAGGGGGCAACGACGACATATCGAGCAGCACATTCCAGGTGGCTCCCTGGTCGGAAGATACCTGCAGGTAATAATGATCCAAATGAAGCGAACCCTGGAAGGCATAACTCCAGAAAGTGAGATCGCCGTTTACATAGATGTTATGTGCAATAAGCCATTCATCCTGATGCGTGTAGTCCCAGGTTAGGCCGGCAGAAAAGAGCCCGTTATGTGCACCAAGCGGGGATGATGCAGCCGTGTGCGACCAGGTTGCCGACAAATTTGTTGTTTGCTTTGTCCATGAGCCTGGCGGAAAAAAAGGTTCCTCAAACCCTTCGTTCAGTAGGTTCCCTCCGTAACAGGCTGGTGGGGACCATGTCAGTTTGGCACCATTGCCAACAGGGTGAGCTGCCAGGTTGGTTGCCGGGTAGCAAACGGGGTAAATGCTTACATTGTCGAGATACCAGTTTAACATTTCAGAGGAGTTCAGCCCTGTAGCACGGAAACGTACACGAAATCCCTTTCCCCTGACAGGTGAGATGTCGATATGGTAGTTTGTCCAGCCAAAGCTGCCGGAGTTTTTAATTTCATCCTTCTTATGCCATTCATGATTATAATAGGCTTCCACGATCATTTTCTCCGTGCCGGTCGCATTCCGGTCCGACAGTTTCAGATCGAAATCAAGCCAGATGGCGGCACAACTGAACGGCACACCGTTAAGCGCCGGGCTTTCCAGTGCAAAACTGTAATTCACCTGGGGCGGCTGCCACCTGAAACTGGCAGCCGGTACAGGAATTCCTTCATTCTGATCAATAACCCAGTTGCTCTGGGCAGGGGAGAACTTCCAGTCATTAAATGAAAAGGTTCCCTGGTCCCACGATTCAAAAAACGGGAGTTGCCGGCCAAAGGAAATCGTGATTCCGAGCGGTCCGGCCTGCGTGCTTTCAGCTACCTGTCCCGGGAATCCGTATAAATTCAGGTTGTACTGTGCGGCAACGCCGTAATGATAGATTCCTGACTCAAGGTTGTAGTCATAGAACGTGAGGGAATCGGGATTTGATATCTGTGCCACCACGCTGTCGTCGCGATAAACCACGTACCCTATAAGCCCCGCAGGAGCAATATACAGAGAATCCGTCCCGGCGTTTGGTTTATCCCAGGCAATAAAGGCGGCATTCTCGACCGGTGTTCCGTGGAGGTTGCGCACCGGGTAGAGAAAATGTGACGTAAAGGCGGTACAGGCAAAATCGGAATAGCCGCTGCCGTACAGCGCCCTGACGCAGGCGTTGTAGGTTTGCCCATACTGGACCTGGTTTCCCGGAATCTGGTACGCATTTTTCGTGGTGTACCCGCTGATCACATTCCCAAGGTAAAAATAGTACCCGAGAATGCAGACCGCCTGCTGCTGAGCCGGCTCCGAGGCAATGATGCTGATGTTGTCGATGCACCAGTCGTTGATATCATAGGTGTCATCTCCAAATGCCCGGAAACGGAGTTTGAAATTCAGACCGGAATATCCGGAAATATCGGTTTCTTCACTTGTCCAGGGAAAATTCCCCCCACTGTTGGTATAGGTTTTCAGGGTTTGCCATGCAGTGCCGTTCCATAATTCGACAGCCATCTGGTTCACTGTTGTTGTTCCTACGTTGTCAAGTAAGATATCATACTTTAACTTTAAGAGTGTAGAGCGTTCGCCTTCAATCGTTTTGCTGACAAGTGACTGATTGTAGTTCACCAGGTGGGGCAGGGAGGAAAAAACGGCACAGGGTGCAGGATGCCCAACCGAGGGGGATATCTCCCAATTGCTGCCTGCATCGAGGGTCCAGTTGTTGTGCGTAAAATTGCTGCTGCTCCAGTTTTCAGAGAAAATTGGTTTTTCAAAGTGCGGGACATCCCAGTGTGCCATCAGGCTGCTGTCGTTCACGACCAGATTTGCCGGCGGGTTTTTGACCTGCAGCAGGTTAACGTTCAGGGACACGGGTGCCGTGACGGGAATTGTTTGCTGCAATGTGTCGTAACCGAACCGGGAGGCTGTAAGCTGGTAAGTGCCCTTCCATACATGCTGAAAGGCAATGATCCCGGTCGAATCAGTGATTGCGTGATAGGATGTATCGGGATAGGCCATGTTCACAAGATTAACAGAAGTGCCTGCGAATCCGCTTCCGGTGCAGCTTGGAGCAAGATGAAAGGTAACCGGGGCTGTCCAGCATTTCCCAAGGATATTTGAAAACGCCGTCGCCGACCAGCGGTTTACTGCATATTGCGCCTTCACGCCCCACCGGTAGGGACCGCAGGGCAACGACGGCCATACATTATCGGGGACCGTATTGGCCGCGGTCACTGCCAAGGGCGTCCACGCCGACGGGTTTTGTTCCTCACCCTGGCGGAGACGTGAAATATTGTAAACAACCGGGGCAGCCGGTGTATCTTCGAGGCTGGCAGGCCCTCCCGGGCCTTCACATTGCACCCTGATCATAAAGTTGCCCCCGGCCGGAAACCAGGGACTGTTTCCGCTCACATATTTGGAATAACTGCGGAACTGCGGGTTGGTTTCATCAATGGCGATGCCCGAGCAATCCGGTGGCGTGCCCACCTGGATCATGACCAGATAAAAAGCCCCGCTGGTAATCGTAACGGGCAGCGGCAGGGAAAATTCGATCCATCCTGTTCCTGCAGGAACAACGGTAAACGGCCCCGCCAGGTTGCTGCCCGGGGTTCCTCCTGCTCCAAGGGCGTCGTATACACTCACCTGGAAAACGCCGGGAGTGGGGCTGCCGGCCGGGTAATTACCTGCACTCCCGATATTGACCGATCCTCCGACAATTTTCACCGGGAAGCCGGCAGGAGAGAATTTAACGGCATTCATATTTCCCTGGGATGCCCATTCGGTAAAATTATCCTGGATCCCGTCATCGTAAAGCAGTTCATAATGTCCCGACGGAGGAGGCCAGGAGACATTGACTACCTGGGTAGCAGTATCCAGGATAGCCGTGACAGGGGCTACGGGGATGAGGGTTTCCCAGAGAACGATGTTCAACTGGGACGTAATGCCCTGCTGAAATGCGACAGGTGCTGAAGTGAAATTGTCAAAACCTGATTTGGAACAGGTTACAGTGAACACCCCTACGGGGTCAATTGTCAGGGAATAAATCCCACCGGAAGCCGACCAGGTTACCAATCCGTTTACGGTAACTTTCGCGCCGATGACGGGCATTCCGCTTGCCCCGTTGGTGACAACGCCCATCAGGACAGCAGGGGTTGCCGGTGCATTTTGCCCGGCAGTCACGCCAAAAGACAATAACAAGATAACTGGCATAAATAAATGAAATGCCAGGCTTTTCAGGTAAGGAAGCATCATTCGGTATCGGGATGAATCCATTTAGTTTCTTGAACGTAACAATGAATGATAATGTTACAAAATTACGCTATAATTTTGTTTTCCCGCCAGGAAGATAGAAACATGATTGTAGTGACACCCATTGCGGTAATTCTTCAGGGTGACAATATCATTGAGTGATCTTTTTCCGCCGGGGATATTACTGTCACCCCTACCCGGCCCCTTTTAAAATGGCTACCTCCCCCCCTGACCCCCTCTCCGCGCGGAGAGGGGGAGTTTGGTTGTTGAGTCATGTTATTAGTTTGCAATGAAATACCTCACCCCATGGTAAACTGATTTGATAAATGGCATAACCAGTCTTTGATTCAAAAACAACAAACTGTTCTCCCCCTCTCCGCGCGGAGAGGGGGTCAGGGGGGGGAGGTATTAATTTACCGGCACGTCTTATCCTTCGTTTCTCCTTCGATGGCCCTGCAGTGTCGTGTTTTGACTGCACTCAATCAAATAATTATGCTTTTTTTTATTCCGGGGAGTTGATTATAAGAAAAAATTTATAACTTTGCACTCCCAATTTTACGAACATCAATTCATTATAACATGTACGCAATCGTTGAAATAGCCGGTCAGCAGTTCAAGGTAGAGAAGAACGACGAGATCTTTGTTCACCGCCTTGATGGTGAACCCGGGACAAAAATTGAATTTGACAAGGTACTGCTGCTGGATAACGACGGCACTATCAGTGTAGGCAAGCCATTGGTTGATGGAGCCTCTATCAGCAGCTCCATCGTGGATCATGCCCGTGGTGACAAAGTGGTTATCTTTAAAAAGAAACGCCGCAAAGGATATGAAAAGGAATCGGGCCACCGGCAGGATTTCAGCAAAATACTGATTGAAGATATCAAATTTTAATGCCGGTTTTTCCCTGGAAATACCAGGGAAAACCCTGCAATCAAAAGAAAATGTTCCAATTAAAAATTCCGGCTTCAAACTTCGAATTTTTAATTTTTAATTTTTAATTTTTAATTATCAAGGTATTATGGCACACAAGAAAGGGGCAGGCAGTTCCAGCAACGGCCGTGAATCGCACAGTAAACGTTTGGGCGTTAAAATTTATGGCGGGCAGTTTGCCAAGTCAGGCAACATCATCCTGCGCCAGCGCGGAACAGTGCATAATCCCGGGTTGAATGTCGGTATTGGCAAAGACCATACCCTCTTTGCACTGATCGACGGGATCGTGGAATTCAAAAAGAAAAGGAGCGACCGTTCTTTCGTTTCCATTCTTCCGATGGAAGAATCTGTAAACTAGCGTATTAATGCACGTATTTCTCGTGCTTTCACATCAGCTTTTGTAAAACGGCATGGGTTAACCCTTGCCGTTTTTTTTTCACCCGGGTGGAAGTTTTTCTCTATTTTTGCCAGTAAAACCAACGTATTTATGCTTTCTTTGAACTATATCCGCGAACACGAACAGGAGGTGATCGACCGCTTGTCAATAAAGAATTTCAACGGAGAAGAGATCATCCGCCGTATTGGCCTTTTAGATGATCAGCGCCGCGAAACCCAGAAACGGCTTGATGACATCCAGGCGCAAAGCAATCTGCTGGCAAAGGAGATCGGGGTCCTTTTTAAATCGGGGAACACTGCCGCAGCCAACGAATTAAAGGAGAAAACCGGCGATCTCAAAGACCAGGCCAAAGTGCTGGATCAAAGTTTTGAAGATATTAAAAAGGAGTTGGATGACGTATTGGTCAGGGTGCCAAACCTCCCCCATCCATCGGTGCCGCGTGGAAAAACGCCTGAAGACAACCTCGTGGTCATGCAGGAAGGGGACATTCCGCAACTTGCCGAAACCGCAGTGCCCCATTGGGATCTCACCACGAAATACGACCTCATCGACTTCATCACCGGGAATAAAATCGCCGGCGCCGGATTCCCCTTGTATAAAGGAAAAGGCGCCAGGCTGCAGCGCGCGCTTATCAACTTTTTCCTGGAAGAAGCACTCAGGGAAGGATACCTGGAAGTGCAGCCGCCGTACGTTGTCAGCGCGGCATCAGCCTATGCCACCGGCCAGTTGCCCGACAAGGATGCCCAGATGTACCACGTAGGACTCGACGACCTCTACCTCATCCCCACGGCCGAAGTTCCCGTGACCAATATTTACCGCGACACCATCCTGAAAATCCAGGACCTTCCAATAAAAAACGTGGCCTACTCCGCCTGTTTCCGCCGTGAAGCCGGTTCTTACGGCAAGGATGTGCGCGGGTTAAACCGCCTCCACCAGTTCGACAAGGTTGAAATTGTACAGATAGCCCATCCCGAAAAGTCATATGACGTTTTGGAAGAAATGAGAACCTATGTGAGCGGGTTGCTGCGAAAACTTCAATTGCCCTTCAGGGTGCTGAAACTTTGCGGCGGCGACATGAGCTTTACCTCCGCACTTACCTACGACATGGAGGTTTGGTCAGCCGCTCAGGCCCGCTGGCTTGAAGTCAGTTCGGTTTCCAATTTTGAAACGTTCCAGTCGAACAGGATGAAACTAAGGGTCAGGGATGAGAACGGGAAAATGATGATCCCCCATACACTCAACGGCAGCGCACTGGCGCTTCCGCGCATCGTGGCCGCCCTACTGGAGAACAACCAGACACCCGAAGGAATTATAGTTCCCGAAGTACTCGTACCGTACACGGGATTTGCAGTAATTAATTAAAAATTAAGAATTAAAAATTAAAAATTACGGAGTGGTGCCAGGGTTGAAGGTTAGGTGAGAAATATCAGGACGGTTTTATTTTTAATTTTTAATTCTTAATTTTTAATTCCTACTTTTGACCTGTTAACCAAAACCTATCCACATGAAAAAGCTCATCGTAATCCTGCTATTTTTTATCCCTGTTCTTTTTTCTGCTGAAACATCGTTCGGTCAGCTCAATCTTGGCATAAAAGTCGGCTACAATGCCTCCAAACTTTCTACCAATCTTGATTCGATATCTTCAAATTTCAAATCCGGGTTCCAGTTTGGCGCTTTTGTCAGAATCGGGAAAAAAGTATACCTGCAGCCGGAAGTTTATTACATTTCCCAGGGAGGTGTTTTTACCAGTAACCTCCACAACTGGAAGGAAACTGTTAAAATCGGTTCGCTGGACGTCCCGGTGCTTCTGGGATTTAAGCTGATGGATCTCAAACTGGTGAATATCCGCATTTTTGCCGGTCCTGAAGCTTCCTTTGTCGTCAATAAAAGTATAGCCGAAGGCGGTACAAGCACAGGGCCGCTTACAAGCGGCGATTTCAAGTCGGTTAACTGGTCAATCCAGGCAGGTGCCGGGGTCGATGTGCTGATGTTCACCCTGGATATCCGTTACCAGGCAGGGCTGAGCCAGATGATCAACAAATCCCAATATGACTCAAAGAACAATGTTTGGGTGGTTAGTTTGGGGTGGAAGATCATATAATGATTTACGATTGACGATTTACGATTTACGATTGACGATTGACGATTTATGATTGTTAGGGCTGGGGGCTGAAAATGATGTGTCACCGGTAATAAAGCGAATTTCATCCATCCTGTATGAATGTCAATGGAATAGATTACCGGACTGTATGGATGGAGGGAACGTCGGTTTTTTTCATTGAACAGAACCTGCTGCCTTTTGCTTTCAGCATCCATGAAGCGAAGAACTGTGCCGAAAGCTGCGAAGCCATCCGCACCATGAAAGTCAGGGGTGCCGGAGCCATCGGCGCCATGGCAGGTTTCGCCATGGCCCAGGCAGTACAGGAAGCACCTTCCGACGGCTTTCACGATTACATCCTGCAGGCGAGACAGGAAATTGAAATGACCCGTCCCACGGCACGGAATCTCTTTCATGCAGTCGAACATGTGAATGCAGCAGCCCTTTCATCCCGTGGATCAGCCCAGGCTGAAGCTCAGCGTCTTGCCGACCGGGATGCCTCAGACTCCCTGAAAATCGGGGAATTCGGCAACACGCTCATCCGCGACGGGATGAACATTGCAACCCATTGCAATGCAGGCTGGCTGGCATTCGTTGATTTCGGGACCGCCCTCTCCCCCATTTACCTTGCCCATAAACAGGGAAAGAAAATATTTGTTTATGCCGATGAAACCAGGCCCAGGAGCCAGGGCGCCCGCCTCACCGCGTGGGAACTCAACCAGGCCGGGGTGCCGCATACCATTATAGCTGATAACGCAGGGGCCTACCTGATGTCGTTGGGAAAAATCGACCTCATGATCGTGGGTGCCGACCGTATCGCAGCTAACGGGGATACGGCCAATAAAATCGGCACCCTTGAAAAAGCAATCGCCGCCAGGGAATTCGGCATCCCCTTTTATGTCGCGGCCCCCACATCGACATTCGATGCAACCTGCCCCGACGGGACCCATATCCCCATCGAAACACGCGATGAAGATGAAGTACTGTTCCAGGAAGGAATCACTGCCGATGGCCGCCTGGAAAAAATCCTGGTTTGCTCACCAGGTTCCTCTGCTTTCAATCCCGCATTTGATGTCACACCCGCCAGGTTTATCAGCGGGATCATTACAGAAAAAGGAATCATAACACCAACCCGCGAATCAATCCATGAACTGTTAACGGTCAATGGATGAACAAGTTAAACTTACAACATTCTCACCATCAAACAAACCAACCATGAAACTTCCACGATTTTCAGGATGGCTGTTAACAGCAGCACTCATTTTGAGCATTGCAGCGTCAGCCCAAACAGAGAAGAAAGCCCCCAAACCTGCTGATCCCGCAAAAACAGAGGCCGGCAAAGAAGCTGCAAAAGAAAAATCTAAAGAAAAATCAAAGGATAAGGATAAACCAAAGGAAGACTCGGTTTATAACTCCTCCCTGGTGAGCGGACTGAAATTCAGAAGCATCGGGCCGGCATTCTGTTCCGGGCGCATCGCCGATTTTGCCGTTAACCCGAAAAACCACAGTGAATGGTTCGTTGCAGTTGCCTCGGGTCATGTATGGAAAACCGTCAACAACGGCACCACTTTTGAACCGGTTTTTGACAATAACGGCACCTATTCGATCGGTTGTGTCGTAATTGATCCGGGCAATACCAACGTGGTGTGGGTTGGCACGGGCGAGAACAACCACCAGCGTTCCCTTGGCTACGGGAACGGCGTTTACAAGAGTTGCGACGATGGAAAGAGCTGGAAAAACATGGGGTTGAAGGATTCGCGCCAGATCGGCATGATCGCGATCGACCCGCGGAATTCAGATGTGGTTTTCGTGGCGGCCGAAGGCTCCGTTTGGGGTCCCGGGGGAGATCGCGGATTATATAAAACAACCGATGGCGGCAAGACCTGGAAGAAGGTACTCGAAATTAGTGAAAACACGGGAGTGAACAACGTGATCATGGACCCCCGGAACCCGGATGTGATGTATGCTTCATCGGAACAACGCAGACGCCATGTATTCACCAAGATCGGCGGGGGGCCGGAGACGGCCATCTACAAGTCGACCAATGGCGGCGAGTCGTGGGATAAACTGACTTCCGGCCTGCCAGGCGCCGACATGGGCGGTATCGGCCTGGCCATTTCACCAGTTAATCCTGATGTTGTCTATGCCATCATCGAATCAACCCCCGATGCCAAGGGATTCTACCGCAGCAACGACCGCGGCGCTTCCTGGCAGAAGATGAGTGACCATTCGGCCCAGGGCCAGTATTACAATGAAATTTACTGCGATCCCAAAGATGTGAATAAAGTATATTCGGTTGAAACCGTGTCGCAGGTGACCGAAGATGGTGGAAAAACCTGGCGGCAGGTTGGCAACAACAAACGTCATGTCGACGACCATGCCATGTGGATCGATCCGGGCGACACCAAACATTTCCTGATCGGCTGCGATGGCGGTGCCTACGAAACCTTCGACGCGGGTAAGGAGTTTATCTTCAAATCAAACCTGCCGGTGGTGCAGTTCTATCGGGTACAAGTCGACAACTCCCTGCCTTTCTATTATGTGTATGGCGGCACCCAGGACAACAACAGCATGGGCGGCCCCTCGCGCAGCACAGCCGGGGCCGGCGTGCTGTCGGACGACTGGTTCAACACCAATGGCGGTGATGGTTTCTGGTCGCAGATCGACCCTGTTGACCCGAACATCGTTTATGCCGAATCGCAGTATGGCGGCATGGTCAGGTACGACCGGAAAAGCCAGGAGGCTGTCGATATCAGACCCGAGCCGCGTAAAGGCGAAGACAGCTACAAGTGGAACTGGAACACGCCGCTCATCATAAGTCCGCACTCTCCAACCCGCCTCTACACAACGGCCAACAAGGTATTCCGCAGCGATGACCGCGGAAATACCTGGCAGGTGATCAGCGATGACCTCACGGCAAAGATCGACCGCAACACCTGGCCGGTGATGGGCAAATACTGGCCCAGTGATGCCATCCAGAAAGATGTATCAACCTCGCTGTACGGAACCATCATCTCTTTCGACGAATCACCGGTGAAGGAAAACCTGCTGTTTGCAGGAACCGACGACGGGCTGATCCAGGTATCGGAAGACGCGAAAACCTGGACAAAAATTGACAAATTCCCGGGGGTTCCTGAAAACACCTACGTGAGCGACATTTTCGCCTCACGCTTTGATGCAAATATTGTTTTTGCCTCATTTGACAACATTCTCCGGGATGATTTCAAACCCTACCTGCTTAAAAGCACCGACAAGGGTAAATCATGGACGTCCATTGCAGGGAATCTCCCGGAAAACGGAACGGTTCACAGCATCATGCAGGATGTTGTCAATCCCGACCTGCTATTTGCAGGCACGGAATTCGGGTGTTTCTTTACCATCGACGGTGGTAAGAAATGGATCCAGCTGAAATCGGGACTCCCTTCAATTTGCGTGAAGGACATGACCATTCAGAAACGTGAAAATGACCTGGTCCTTGCCACTTTCGGCCGCGGATTCTATATTCTTGATGATTATTCTCCGTTGAGAAACCTTAAAAAGGAGACCCTGGATCAGCAAGGATTCCTTTTCCCGGTGAAGGATGCGCTGATGTACCTGCCTACCAATACAAAAGGTGCACAGGGTTCAACGGTGTTTATGGCGAAAAATCCCGATTTTGGTGCCGTGTTTACCTACTATATCAAAGAGGTTCCCAAGACCAAAAAGGATATCCGGAAGGAAAAAGAAGCCGAATTGTTTAAAAAAGGCGAACCGATCTACCAGCCTACTGAAGCTGAACTTCGTGCTGAAAAGCTTGAAACCGCGCCCTTCCTAACCTTTACGGTTTCCGATGCCAACGGTTCTCCGGTGCGTATCATGCGCACAAACCCTTCAAAAGGGGTGAACAGGATAAACTGGGACCTGAGGTACCAGTCAACCCGGATTGTTGAAACCGAAAAATTTGATCCGCTGGCCGACAATGGCAGCGGTGTGCTGGCGATGCCAGGGAAATACAAAATCACCATGGCCCTCACCTCGAATGGTGAAACCAAAACACTGGCTGGACCGGTTGAATTCAACACGGTGGTTCTCAACAACACCACCCTGCCGGCCCGTGACCGCAGCGCCATGGTTGCGTTTCACCAAAAGGTTGCTGAAATCACCCGCGTGATGCAGGGAACCGAAAATTATGCTGACGCCCTGAATAAACGTGCTTCCAGCATCCTCCAGGCCCTGAACAGTACGCCGGCCGCCAGCGCTGAACTGGTGAAAAAGGCGCGTGAGGTTCAGCTGCAGCTTGACGAAATCCTCAATGTAAAATTCAACCGTAATACCGGCAAGCCAAGTGTGGAGGAGAATCCTCCTGCGCCTGTACCCCTGAATTCACGTCTGGGCCAGCTTACCTGGATCAGTTGGTCATCAACAAGCGAACCGTCCCAAACCCAGAAAGATGCCTATGCTATCCTGGAAGCCGAGTTTCCACCTGTTTACGACCAGGTAAAACATATTGGTGAAAAGGAAATCCCCGAACTGGAAAAAGCCCTTGAGAACCTGGGAGCACCGGTAACACCGGGGAGGTTGCCGGAGTGGAGAAGGTAAGGTAGCGAGGTAGCGAGGTGGCGAAATTGTGAAATGGTGAAAAAAAAAAGCCCTCCGGAATTGGAAGGGCTTTTTTTGCTATTGGGTTCTTTAGTTGTTAATCAGTAATTTCCTGACAATTTTATGTTCGCTGTTCAGGAAGATTACCGAATAGATGCCGGTGGCAACGGGACGGAGATCGATTTTCCTTTCAAAAACCCCATTCACCCGGACATCGCCTAGTTCAAAGATTTTTGCGCCCAACTGGTTATACACCATGATAGTAAAGGTTTCCTCCACGGGGCTGGTAACAGAAACTGTGAACTGACCGTCGCTGGGTACCGGAAATACATTGAAACTGCTGCCTTGCAATTCCTGCTGGCCGGTTACCACCACCCAAACTTTATTGGAGATGGGCGATGAACAGCCGTTGGTTGTCACAACACACCAGTAATAGCCTGTGTTGTGTGTAACCGTGTATGACTGCCCGGTGGCCCCGGCAATGGGATTCCCTGCATAGTACCATTGATTGCCGCTGGCGGCGCTGCTGGTAAGAACAGCACCTGCTGCAGTTACAACAGGAGCCGCAGGGATTGCATTGATCGTTACATTGAAGTTGGCCGAAACGACACCGTTTCCGCAGGTGTTGGTTCCCTTCACGGTGATGGAACCTGTACCAGGCGTTGCTCCAAATGTTACAACAATACTTTTGGTGGTTGCACCTGAAGTAATCGTTGCCCCGGCCGGAACCGTCCATACATAGGCTGTGGCATTGGCAATGGTTGGCACACTGTAGGCTACCCCGGCAGCTCCGGCGCAAACCGAGGCACTGCCGGTGATGGCTCCTGCATTTGCCGGCAGAGGATTCACTGTAACAGCGAAAGCAGGCGAGGCAGGCCCGTTGCCGCAGCTGTTGGTTCCAGCCACTGTTATACTACCTGAAACCGCACTGGCTGAGTAGTTGACCGTGATGCTTTTGGTACCGGCGCCAGTGGCAATAGTGGCCCCGGCAGGCAATGTCCAGGTATAGGTGGTTGCATTGAGAATTTCAGCGCATGAATAGGCAACGCCGCTCGTACCGGCACAGAGTGATGCAGTCCCGGTAACGGCGCCCGCACCGTTAGGCAACGGGTTAACAAAGAGATTGTAAATGGACGGTGTAACCGCTGAACAGGATGAAGCGTTGGTGTAATTGACACTGACCCATTGTGCCCCCACGCCGGTCCATGTTACATTGATTGCGCTGGTACCCTGTCCAGAGACAATGGCTCCCCCGGCAGAAACAGCCCAAATATAACCTGTCATTCCTCCCTGGGTATAGTACATGTTCCCGGTTGACCCAACGCAAGGAGCATTGTTGCTGCCGATGGTCGGCACCGGGGTAGGATTGACCGTAACATTGTATACGGTGGCTGTAGCAGCCAAACATCCATTAGCGTTGGCATAATTTACGCTCACCGTTTGTGCGCCCGATCCGTTCCATGTCACCGTCACAGTGTTGCTTGTGGCCGTGCCACCGGCCGTGACCTGGCCACCGGCTGAAACTGTCCATGCATAGTTTGACATCCCGGCCTGGGTGGTGTATACAACACCTGCCGCTCCCTGGCACAGGCTGGCCGTTCCCGTGACGGTCGGGGTGGGCAGTGCATTGACGGTTACCGCATAGGATGCGGGCGTTGCAGCCGTGCAATTGCTCGCATTGGTGTAACTGGCGGTTACCGTTTTGGCCCCCGTAGTTGCCCAGGTTACCGTAATTGCACTGGTTGTGCCACCGGCGGTGATGGTTCCCCCGGCTGAAACCGTCCAGGTGTACCCTGACATCCCGGCCTGGGTCGTATAAATGTTGTTGGTGGAGTTCACACAGGATGTTGCCGGCCCGGCGATGGTTGGGACCGGAAGCGCATTGACGGTAACCGCAAGTGATGAGGAAGGACCGCTTCCGCAGGAGCCTGTTCCGGCAACCGTGATACTTCCCGAGGTGGCCCCGAAGGTTACGGTAATCGTGTTGGTTCCTGTGCCGGCCGTGATCACGGCACCTGCTGGCAATACCCAGTTGTAACTTGTGGCATTGGTGATGGTTCCCACCGTGTAAACATTGCCTGCAGAGGAGGCGCAAACCGAGGCAGGGCCGGTAATGGCTCCGGCAGCCGACGGGGCGGGACAACCGGTAAGGAAGAACATGTCACCGCCATTTATGGTTCCGGCCGAATTGGTCCCTCTCACCCTGTAGTGGTAGGTTGTTGCGTTTACCAAACCGGTAACTGCCGCACTGACATTCGTAGTGGTGGTGCCGGTAACCGGTGATGGCGTTCCGGCTACGGTATTACCATAGGCTACTGTAAGTCCCCAATCGAACAAAACCGTCGTGGACGAATTGTTGGCATTGATGGTCCCGTTGAAGGTTGCCGAGGTGGTCCCCACCCCTGTGGCTGCCGTCGTGGTCACCGTGGGCGCCACCGCAGCTGTTGTGAAGGTGAGGTCGCCCCCGTTCGTGGTTCCTCCGGTATTGGTCCCGTTGATCCTGAAATGGTAGAGGGTATTGGGGACAAGGCCTGTCAATGCAGCCAAGGAGGCCGTGGCTGAAGTTCCGGTGACCGTTAGCGGAACACCCGGCACATTGGTACCATAAGCCACGGTAAGGCCATAATCAAAGGAGACAGTGGATGATACATTGTTTGCATTCACAGTGCCATTTAATGTGGCAGTAGTGCCGGTAACAACGGTTGCTGCGGCTGTTACGACACTGGGTGGCACAATGGCCGTGGTGAAGGTCATATCACTTCCGTTCACCGTCCCGCCGGCATTTACACCATTGATCCTGTAATGGTAGGTGGTGTTGGGAACCAGGCCTGCAAGAGCGGCTGTTGAAGGGGTTACCGTGTTTCCGGTGACTGTGGCGGGGACGCCCGCAACCACCGTGCCATAGGCAACCGTCAGGCCATATTCAAAAGATACCGTGGTAGATGCATTGTTGGCATTGACCGTGCCATTCAGCGTTGCGGTTGTTCCGGTTATGGCCGATGCGGCCACGGTAACCACTGTCGGGAGGGTTGACAGAGGGAGAGGCTGATTCCATGTTAAACTTACCTCGGCATCCGATAGCGCCCGGTTGTATAACCTGAATTCATCCATCAGGGTTCCGGCGTTAATGCTGTTGCTCGTGCTGTATCCACCTACTAAAAACGGGCCGGCACCTGAGAAAGTGACTGCAGCCTGTGCTACCGTACTGTTCAGTACGCCATTCATAAATACCTTGACCGCGGCCCCGGTATATACGAGGTGGATCACGGTAGGGGTTGCCGGGATTGCATTAATCGGCACGTCGGTAAAACCGGTTCCGCGTAGCCATAGGTTTCCGTTCCCGGCAACTCCTCCGGTAAAACACCGGAAAGTTCCTGCTGAAGCATCCCCAAAATAGTAATAGGTTGTAGCTGCTGTGGCCGGGAAATTATTCAGCCAGAAGGAAATCGTCCAGCCGGTACTGGGTAAATTGGTCGCCCAGCCCGTATTCAGGTTATTGGTACCGGAGGCAAGGCCGTTGCCTACCAGGGCAGTGCCAAACTCCCCGGTTGATCCTACCGTTTGACCCGAAAGTACCGCGGGATTTGTTCCGACAGGGGCGCTGGCATAATTCTGCTGGTTGCCTGCTGCATCAAATTTGTAGTACATGTACTCCGGAACAGTCTGCGCAAAGTTCACGATCCCTGTTAACCCTAGAAGCATGATCAATGCGCTACGCCGGAACAGAAAATTTGTAAGTAATGTTCTCATGTGCTTGATTTTTAGTTATTAATAAATTTTCACTGCAAACATAATCGCTATCTGGATTAAATCCAAATTATTTTATATTTATTTTCAGGACTCATCGCCTTTACAGGTGCAGATCCACCCTTACATGCCCTATCATCGGAAGAATCGGCCTGTTCGTCGGTGAAATACGTGGGATGGTCTAATTATTTCATATAATGGTCTAATTTTTTCATTTGTGATTAAAATAACAATTACATTTGCTTCAACAATTTAATCGCATAGGGAAGTTTTCTGGTTTTTCCGTCTGCGCAACTTATTCAGCCGATTTGCTTGCTACTTTTACTTGTTTATCTTCCAATTGCTATTCTGAAACCGACTGTCGTAAATCGTTCTGATCTTAAACCAATAGAAAACTTCCTTTTTTCAATAAAAAAGCCGGGCTTGTTCCCGGCTTTTTTTATAAGCAACAGGGGAATTATCTTGACGAGAAGAATTCGTTTATCGCCTCAACGACAACTTTAACCCGGTTCTTTCCAAGTGAGTTATAGAAGGGAAGCCGCAGGATGGTGGAAGAAAAACGATCCGTGTTAGGCAGGGCCCTGCCATCGTGTTTGTCAAGAAAATAAGGGCTGGAATGAAGCGGAAGATAATGAAAAAGGGCAATGATACCCCTTGATTTCAGAAATGCCATCAGGTCATCCCTGGTACCGGGTTCTTGCACTGTGATATAAAAAATATTGCCATTCACGGTAGCAAAGTCAGGAATAACAGGACATTTCAGAAATCCCTTCTGTTCAAAGGGTTTTAGCAGGTCAAAATAATTCCACCAAACTTTTTTACGTGCAGCCTGGATTTTGTCAAACCTCACGAGTTGTGCGTATAAGAAGGCTGCCACCGAATCGGAAGGCAGGTATGACGAGCCGATATCCACCCAGCCGTATTTGTCAATTTCACCCCGGTAAAAGGATGCACGGTTGGTTCCCTTTTCCCAGATAATCTCGGCCCGTTTTTCAAATTCCCGGTCATTCACCATAAGCAGACCGCCTTCGCCTGAGATGATGTTCTTTGTTTCATGAAATGAGAAGGTGCCGAAATGTCCAATTGAACCCAGGGGTCTGCCCCGATGAAAGGAATCAATCGCATGCGCGGCATCCTCAACCACAAATAACCCGTTTCGGTTTGCAATCTCCATGATCCGGTCCATATCACAGGCGAGGCCACTGTAATGGACTACCACGATGACCTTTGTTCTCGGCGTGATCAGTCGCTCAATCTCCCCCGGGCCGATATTCGGAACATCAGGCAACGTATCTGCAAAAACCACTTTTGCCCCCCTGATTAAAAAGGCATTGGCCGTTGACATGAAGGTAAACGAGGGCATGATTACCTCGTCGCCCGGTTCGATCCGGCACAGGAGGGCTGCCATTTCAAGCGCATCGCTGCAGGAGGTGGTCATCAGTACTTTTGCAAACCCAAACCGATCTTCAAAAAACGCATGGCATTTTTTTGTGTACCTCCCGTTGCCTGCAATGGTTCCTGAAAATGCTTCCCTGACAAGATACCTGAAGGAGGACCAGGGGATGTAGGGTTTGTTAAAGGGGATGGTCATATCAGGTAGCGAGGTGGTGAGGTAGCGAAATAGCGAAATTGTGAAATGGTGAAATGGTGAAATTATTAAGTTAAATTTGTCGGCTAAATTAATGCATTTTTTGATTTCCTGACTTTTGGCAAAGAGAACCTACCTGCGTGACATCCTCAGCCTGCTGGGAAGCAACCTTACGGTGACGTTCTGCAACCTGACCATTGGCATAATCCTTACCAGGGTGCTCGGTGCGGCAGGGTTTGGTTTGTATTCAGCAATCATTGTTGTGCCCATCATGGTGATCGGTTTCACGCAACTGGGCATCCGCCGGAGTACGATCTACCATATCGGCAACAAACTGCTGCCCGAAGACCATATTATCTCAGCACTTTTCCTGCTGTTGTTATGGACCAGCGTGCTGAGTATCCTGATATGCGGGTTTGTCTATTTCTTTTCCTCCAGCCAGTCCTTCGATCCGCTGATCATCGTCCTGGTGCTGCTTACCATTCCGCTGCTGCTTTCAAACGTCTTTGCCGGCGGGGTCTTCCTGGGGAAGGAGGATATAAAAAGCGCAAGCATCCTCAACGCAGGTCCCACCATCATCACGCTGCTGCTCACCATCCTGTTCGTATGGGGGCTGAAAATGTCGGTTCTCGGTGCATTTCTGGCCATCGCCGTGGCAAATCTCCTCATGTTCCTGATGACCTACCGCATCATTATCCTCCAGTTCAGGTACAACATTACCTGGAAATACCATGAGGGTATCATGAAAAGCATGATCAAACTGGGGCTTGTGAATGCCGTCGCGGTTTTTATCATGCAACTTAACTACCGCATGGATATCCTGATGCTCAAGAAACTATCCACCCTGGAGGAGGTCGGTTTTTATTCGCTCGCCATGCAGATCGCCGAGCAGTTATGGCATGTTCCTATGGCCATCGAGACCATTATCCTCAGCCGGAGCGCCAATTCCAGCGACGACAACCATGTTCACCGCACTGTTGCATCCATCTTCCGGGTTTCGCTGATCATCGGCCTTGTTGCAGGGATCCTGATATTTTTTGTTGCACCTCCACTGATCCCATTGATATTCGGAAGGGAATTTTCAAAAAGTGCGTCGATGATCCAGGTCGTGCTTCCCGGCATCCTGCTGCTGATCGGATTCCGTATTCTTAACAGCAGGCTTACCGGGATGGGGAAGCCCCAGGTAGCCATCTATGCCTTTCTGCCGGCACTGGTCATCAATTTTATTGCCAATCTTTTCCTCATACCCCGATTTGGCGGGGTCGGGGCGGCATGGGCTACCAACATCAGCTATGGCATCGGTTCCATTGCCTTTGTCATTGTATACTCACGGTTGATCGGCATGCCGTTAACCGAAATTTTCAGGGTGCGGAAAAGTGATTTCTACTTTATCCGTGATGTCAGAAAAATATTTTCCAGGAAAAGACGGTCCTGACACGGTTATCGGGTAAGCCGTTTTATCATGCTTTTCCAGGATACCAGGTAGATCAGCCAGATCACCTTATCCGTGATCATCAGGTAAAGGCTTCGCTTGCGGTTCTTCCATTCAAAATTGGATTTCACCCCGTTGGGGTGGTTATCCGAGATATTTTCAAAAAACATGCGGCCATAGTTGTGATTGCTGGCATATGACCAGTAGGCTGTCATAAAGCTCCTTGTATTCCAGAGGGTTCTGAACATTTTCCGGCGCATCGCCTCCTTGTTGTATAAACTAAGCCATATTTCATGCATGGCTGATTCGATTTCTGCCGGAGCCATGCCAGGCATGTTCAGGGTGGCCCTCGTGTTGTCGTATTGCTGCCAGTCGGCCGGATAGTTATTCAACACAATCCTGTTTTGTGCTTCCATCCGGTGAAAGAGTACCGTCCCTGGCAAAGGCGTAAGGATGGTACACTGAAAGGAATCGATCGTACTGCTCAGAATGAAATCGCGGCGGGCATAGAGATCCGCCTCCTTATCGCTCTCCATGCCGAAAATCATAAAGCCCAGTATCCCGATGCCATGCCTGTGTATTTTCCTGAAGATCTTTTCATAGGTATCAACGCCCCTGCTCAGGTTGAGGTTCTTCCTGACATCCTTGAGCGCCTGCGCCGTTTCGGCTTCGATGCCCATAAGGATCATGTTGCATCCGCTTTTTCGCGCCCAATAGAGGACTTCATCATTATCGGCGAAATTCAATGCCGCCTGGGAAAACCACACCTTTTTTATTCCCCGGTCAATCATGCCTTTAAATAGCAGGATGGCACGTTCGGCGGCTCCCTTTTTGTTGTTGATCAGGTTATCATCAACAAAAAACAACATGGGACGGGTGGTTTCTTCCAATTCGTCAAGGATCTCCTCTACCCGCCGCTCGCGGTAGGTTTTACCGCACAGCTGCGTAACCGAACAGAAATCGCAGCCATTCGGGCAACCCCGGGAGGTCTGGACAAGGTCATAGATATAAGGATATTTGTAAATATCACGCCTCACACGCGGAACTGCATGAATATCGGTAATCCCGCCTTCATAGAGGCGCATGGCAGCCCCCGATTCAAAATCGGCCAGGAAGGCAGTCCAGGCGCCTTCCGCTTCGCCGGTAACGACTGAATCCACGTAATGCAGCACCTCGTCCGTGCACATGGATGCATGAATGCCACCCATCACCGTGTGGATACCGGCTTCCCTGTAAATGGCGGCGATTTCATATGCCCTGGCTGCATTGGCTGTGAAGCCGGTAAAGGCGACCAGGTCGGCGGGCCGGAATGTGAAATCTTCAAAGCTTTCATCCACCAGCTCCAGGTCCCAGTGCGGAGGCGTGAGGGCAGCCACAATGCCCAAACCCAGCGGCATGAACCGCGTACTCGGGTCGTTGATAAAGCCTTTTCGTTTTTTGTTGACAGGATTTATCAGGAGCAATTTCCTGTTTTCACTTAATGTCATTTTTTAACCTTTGATTTTTCCGTTTGCGCCCGCAAGTTAAGATTAAAAACAGATTTCGCTTTCTACATGTGACAAGTTTTCAACAAATTCCAATTATTCTGCCTTCACGCTGGCGGAATGTCCCTGCATCCGCACGAAAATCATTTCAGAAATTCACTCGTAAATATTTTACTTTTGCCGGGAATATCGCTTCACTGAAAAATAACCATCCATTATGGAGAAAGATGACCTGAGTAAAATCCCGATGTTTTTCATCCTGGGCCGGCCCCGTTCAGGGACTACCCTGCTGACAACGCTTTTCAATGCTCATCCGAATATCCGCATCGCCCCGGAATTCCCGGTCATGTTGTTTTTATACCAGCGTTTCAAGCATGTCAGGAAATGGGATGAAACCACGATCCGTGCATTTGTCGAGCATGTTTTTTTCTATTCGAAATTCAACATCAGGAGGATTGAAAACCTGAAGCTTGACAAGGAATTCATCATCAGTGAACTGTTGAAATACAAGGATAAAGGTTCGATCCAGCTCTTTTTAAAAAGCATCAATTATTTCGCATTCTCGATATACAACAAGGAGGAAACCCTATGGATCGGCGACAAGAACCCGGTTTATTCCATGTCGGCCGACCGGTTGAGAAACATATTCCCCGATGCAAAATTCATCTGCATCATCCGCGATTACCGCGATAACTTCATCTCGATCAAGAAACTGGCCGAAAAAGAAGTTGCGGTGGAAGCACCGGTTTTAAGCCTGCAGGTAGGCAGATGGCGGATATTTACCCGTCTTTTCCTGAACCTTAAACGTCGTTTCCCTGATAAATACTACATCCTGCGATATGAGGACCTGGTGAGCGAACAGGAGAGCACCTTCCGATCTCTGTGCGAATTCCTCGGAATTGACTATGATCCGTCGGTATTCGATTTCCACAAGAAGAAGGAAGAGACGGTGAATACCTATGGCGATTTTATTTATGAAAAGTTCCATGAGAACCTGCTGAAACCGATCAATACCGGGAGGATGAACACCTGGCAGAAAGTTCTCACGGAAGAGGAGGTGCGGATGGCCGACCAGATTGCCGGCAAATATGCCGACAAATTAGGTTATGCCCGGCAAAATAAGCGTTTCAGCACCCTGCTTTTTTTCAAATCGGCACCCATTCTGACCTATAACCACATCCTGCTGCAGGTGATGATCTTCGGCACCTACCTTCCCCACAAGGTAAGCCAGTGGTGGTTTTTAAAGATGCAGATCCTGCTTAAGATCTACCTTCGGTTATTCGGAAAGAAGCCTGCTCCTAAGGTATCGTGATTTTGCGGTCGTCAAAATCGCCGTTCAGGTAACGTTGCATCAGCTTGTACCGCTGGAGTTTGCCACTGGAGGTCTTGGGGATTTCGTTCGATTTTATCAGGACAAGTTCATCCACGGTAATTCCAAGGTTGCTGCGCAGCAGCGCCCTGAGTTCCCTGAATGCTTCGGTTGCTTTCTGTTCGGGTACACCTGCCAGGAACGCGATGACCCTGTCGAGGCCGGTCTCCCTGCTGGTGGTGGCGCCAAAACACACTTTGCCATAACTCACATCGTCAAGATTGCAGGCCATGGTCTCAAGGTCATTGGCAAAATAGTTCCGGCCATTTTTAAAGATGATATCTTTCTGCCGCCCGCTGATATAGAGGTTTCCTTCAAAAAAGAACCCGATATCTCCTGTCCTGAGCCATCCGTCTGTAAAGGCGGCTTCGGTATCGGCGGGTTTGTTGAAATAGCCCTTCGTAATGCCTGCACCTTTAAGCTGGATCCGGCCGGCGATCCCTTCGGGGACAGCTTGACCTTCTTCATCCAGAATTCTGATATCCACATCATTCAGTGCGACCCCCACGCCCGAAAACAACCTTGCCCCCGGGTCGGAGGGGTCGAGCGGAAGTGCCTTGTTTTCCCGGTCAAGCAGGGAGGCATTGAAGGCGGTAATCACCGAAGGCTGCATCAGCGGGGTAAACGAAATGGCGAGGGTTGCCTCCGCCATGCCGTAAACAGGCATCATGGCTTCAGGTCTGAAACCAAAAGGGCGGAGCGTGTCAACAAAGTCTTCCATGATCCTGACCGAGATGGGCTCGGCGCCATTGAGCATGGCTTTCATTGCGGAGAAATCCCACTCAACAACCGGCTTCTTCCTGTTAAAGTACCGCAAAACCAAAGCGAGTCCGAAATTTGTGGTTCCGGTCACGGTGATTTTTTGCTGACTCATCAGGTTTACCCATAACCCGGGATTCATGATGAAATCAATGGTTTCTACATGGTACTGGAACGAAATGGAATAGAGGGGTGTAAGGTGGTACCCGATCAGCCCCATATCGTGAAAAAGCGGCATCCAGTTGCCGATATGATCGGGATAGTGAAGGTCGAGGCCAATGCGGATCGCATCCATGTTCACCATCAGGTTGCCATGGGTGAGCATGATCCCTTTCGGATCTCCCGTGCTGCCCGATGAGAACTGGATAAAAGCCAGATCGTCGGGTTTCAGTATTGGCACGGGATAGCCTCCTCCGCAATCCAGTTCATTTTTTTTCTTAATTTTTTCCGCGGGTAAAGTTCCTGTATCCGTAACCCCGGCGCTCATGAAAATAAAAGGGTCGCCCAATTGTTCAAATACGTTGATGAGCTTAACAACCGACGGGTTGTACCCTGAAAAGGTCATGGGAGGCTGAAGGATGGTAGGGACAATCCCCAATAGAAAACAGCCCCATAGCAGTTCAATGGTTTCCTGGTTATCCTGGGTGGCAATGATCATTTTATCACCCTGACGCAAACCAAGGTTAAAAAACCCGGTGGCGATGCGTTCAGCCTCCTCGAACAGTTCCTTGCAGGTTTGGATGCTGAGCAGGCCATTCTTATCGGAATACCCGACATATAAATCCGGATGGTTATCTATGGCCCTGTGCAGCAGATCAGGCAATGTAAGTTCAGGCTGGTAATAGGCACTTAAATCAGGCATAAAGTGTATTGGTTCAATTGGCCTGTAAAAGTAACGAATAAGTCAACCGGGTGCGCTATGTCCGGAAAATTCTTACCTTTGCTCTTTAATTCACTGTCCCATGAAGATTGAAGATTTCATTGCCCATCTTGAAGAAGAATATGAAGACCTGGCTCCCGGTTCCCTCACCCCGGGAAGTGTTTTCAGGGAAGTATTTGAGTGGAATTCGATCAACGCCCTGATTCTGATCGCCATGGTTAAGACCGAGTATGATGTCACCATCAATGCAGAAGATATTGCCACTTCGCAAACGGTGCAGGACCTGTTCAGGATCATTGAATCGCGCGTTCAGTAAAAGGGGGCGATCAACGTTCCTCCATTAATTTCAACCCTTCCTGTGCAAGCCGGGAGATGGATATTTCATCGAAAAACAGGTAGGGAGGCCATTCAAACCCAAAAATATTTTTGGTTTCCTCCGTCAGTTCAACTGCCCTTAATGAATCCAGCCCATATGCCGGCAGACTGTTTGCCGCATCGACCGGCATCCCCTTGTTAAGCCGGAGCGACACCCATGCAACCAGGAACTGCTCAAGGTTTGCGCCAGTTCCTCCCTCAAATTCAATCCCGACTTTTTCCGGTTCATCGAAAACCCGGTCAGCAATCACTTCAAAACTTCCGGCCAGCAATGCGTCACGGTTGGCCCCGCGCATGATCTTCCCGCTTGATGTTTTTATTACGGAACCTGTTTTGAGCAGGGCAATACGCTGCGGCTGAATCTCAAATTCGCGTGAAACGGCTGAAACGATGGATTCCAGTATTTTCGCGGTATCATGAGGAAAAATGGTCCGGCGCAATTCCACCACGATGGCAAGCCGCTCGCTGCCGCGATTTTCGATGGAAAATGCTGCGGAACAAGTTTTCCTGATCGACTCATGGCTCGCTTCAACCACCTCCTCGATATCCTGCGGATAAAAGTTGCGGCCGTGGATAATAACCAGGTCTTTCAGCCTGCCTGTTATAAAAAGTTCCTCACGGTATAAAAAACCAAGGTCCCCGGTCCTGAGCCATTCGGGCGTTTGCATGCCGGCAGGGGTTGCCCTGAAGACCTTTTCAGTAAGTTCCGGTTTTCCAAAGTAACCCTGGGTGATGGTACTCCCTTTCGCCCATATCTCTCCTATTTTTCCCGGTTGCATGATCTCCCCGGTTTCCGGATCGGCAATGAGAATGGAAGTATCCATGGTGGGTTTCCCGTTGCTCGCGATCCACTGCACATCGCTGTCATTATCCCCGCCAGGAACAGGGACTACCAGGTTTTTTCCCAGGGCAGTTGAACTGACCGGCAGGTAAAACACCGGACCTCTTTCCTTTGCGCCTACGAGGATCAGGGTGGATTCGGCCATACCATAGGCGGGGATCAGGGCTTCGGCTTTCAACCCAACCGGAGAAAATGTGTAAAAAAAACGGTCGAGGGTCGATTTCCTGATGGGTTCCGCACCGCTGTACATCACGCGGAGCGACGATAAATCAAGTTGGCCCCGGTGGTCCTCATCTATTTTATCCACGCAGTGGTTGAAGGCAAAGTCGGGCTGCCCGCTGAGGGTAGCCTTGTACCGGGAGATCGCCTGTAACAGGAAGAACGGATTCGCGATGAAGATGAACGGAGGGATGAGCACGGAGAGCGAACCGGAAAACACGGTTTCCAGGATCCCGAAAATCAGGCCAAGGTCGTGAAATTGAGGAACCCAATGTACGGCAACGTCTTCTGGCGTTATTGAGAAGATCAGTTGCAGCGAACGCAGGTTGTACATGATATTCCGGTGGCTGACCATCACCCCCTTGGGGTCGCCGGTGGAGCCGGAGGTGTACTGGAGAAATGCCAGTGCTTCAAACCCGGGTTCTTCCGGAGTTGCAGCTGAAGGGTCGGAAATATTCCATGTATCGGTGGCGTGCCACGGCAGGCAGGCAAGCAAAGGGTCCTCCGAGAAATTCCGCTCCATGGAACGGGCAATGGTTTCCGTGGTAAGAATGGCAGTTGCCCCGCAATCCGCGGCAATCGTGTGAATCCGGTGTACCGAACGGTTTTTCCGGGGCGGATAGGCAGTGGCCGGCACCGTGCCTGCATAAAGGCACCCGTAAAAAGCAACGATGAAGTCCAGTCCGGGAGGATAGAACATCAGGACGTTCTTTCCCTGAAGACCCAGCGAAGCAAGTTTCGCAGCCACATTCCTGGCGCCGGTATCCAGTTCTCCGTAGGTTAGAGAGGCTGTTTCCTCCTCACCCGAGGCCAGGAAGGTAAACGCCCTCTTCTCAGGATGTGAGGCCGCACGGCAGCGCAATACCGTGACAATGGTGGCATGGCCTGGCGCAAGCTGAAGGTCGCCCGGAACGGGCACAGGGTTCGTTAAATCCATATTTTCACCGGGTTAAAGGATAACGAAGCCGTTTCTCCTTACCCGGGCAAAATTAGAAAATTGAAATCTATAACGAAAAAAAAAGTACTTTTGTCTTGTTTCCATTGAGAACAAGAGATCAACCGACGATATACATGGCCATTTTCGAGATACCTGATGTGCGGATTGCCGGTGTGGCGGCATGTGTGCCCAAAAAGAGCCTGTCGAATCACGATTACACCTGGATCACGCAGAAAGAGCGGGATCAGCTGATCCAGATGATCGGTGTGGAAAACCATCGTGTGGCGGAGGCAGGGCAGACAACTTCGGACCTTTGCTTCCAGGCAGCAGAACAATTGCTGGCTGAGCTTGGCTGGGAACGCAGCGACCTCAGCCTGCTCGTTTTCGTTTCACAATCGCGCGATTACCTCATCCCGTCAACCTCAGCCATTCTCCAGGACAGGCTTAAATTGCCCAAAACCTGCATGGCGATCGACATCAACCTTGGCTGTTCCGGCTATATTTACGGACTTTCGGTGATCAGCAGCCTGATGAATACCACGGGAATTCAAAAGGGACTCCTGCTGGTCGGCGACCTGTCAAACATAACTTCGGCTTACCGCGACAAAAGCACCTACCCGCTTTTTGGCGATGCAGGAACAGCCACTGCACTGGAAATCAAACCAGGCTATGCCCCCATGCAGTTTAACCTTCAGACCGATGGCAGCGGCCATGAAGCCATCATCATCCGTGATGGTGGTGTTCGCAACCTTGCCAGCAGGAGTTCTTTTGCAATAAAGAAATATGGTGACGGGATTTACCATAGCAGGGTCCAGATCGCCCTGAACGGGATCGAGGTATTCAATTTTTCACTGCGCGAAGTTGTGCCGAACATCAAAACTACTTTGAAGCACTTCAGCCGACATCTTGATGAGTTTGATTACCTGTTGTTTCACCAGGCAAACCGCCTGATTAATGAAACCCTGCGCAAGATGCTGAAGGTGGATGCTGCCAAAGTGCCCTATTCCCTCCGTGATTTCGGGAATACCAGTTCTGCCTCGATTCCCCTTACCATGGTAACTCAGATAGGAAAAAGCCTAAGGGAACAGCCCCGCAAACTTTTACTTTCTGCTTTCGGAATTGGCCTCTCATGGGGAACTGCCCTGGTCGATACTGATGGAATTGTAGTTCCTGAACTCACCGAACAGGATGCCAGCTCAAAACAACCTCAAAAAGTATGAACGCATTTGATCTGCATGGCAAAACAGTCCTCGTCACCGGCGCCTCATCGGGGCTGGGAAAGCAAACCGCCATTACAGCCAGTGAATACGGCGCCAGGGTGATGATCACAGGGCGCAATGCTGCCCGCCTGGAAGAGACCTTTAAGTTGCTGCATGGGGATGGACACCAGCTGTTCCTCGCCGACCTCACCATCAAGGCCGATATTGACCGACTGGTTGCCGGGTTGCCCATACTCGACGGGCTGGTCCACAGCACCGGCATTTCTGAGCTATCCCCTGCCAGGTTCATCACCGCGGAGGTCATTTCAAGAACTTTCAGCATCAGTTTTGAAGCTTCCGTGCTACTTACAGCAGGGATCCTGAAGAAGAAAAAACTGGCCAAAGGCCCCAGTTCCATCGTTTTCATCTCCTCCATTTCCACGCGGCACCCCTTTGTTGGCGGCGCCATGTATATCAGCGCCAAAGCGGCGCTCGAGGCGTATGCGAGGGTGCTGGCCCTTGAACTTGCCCCCAGGGGTACACGCGTCAACTGCATTTTGCCCGCCTTTGTACGCACCCCCATGCTTGATGAAACTGCCGAGAATTTCTCTTACGAAGCGGTAGAAAAAATTGAAGCGCGCCAGCTGATGGGCCTCGGAGATCCGGTGGATGTTGCCAATACCATCATTTACTACCTGGCCGATGCCTCAAAATGGGTTAGTGCCACAAACCTGATCCTGGGTGGAGGCTGACAGACATGAACAAGTTGAACCCGGAATATTCTATCGTTGTCCCTGTTTTTAACAGTTGTGAATCGCTGGAAGAGCTGTTTCTCCGGATCGCGAAGACCATGGCTGCGATCGGGAAAGCATTTGAGGTTATTTTCGTGGATGACGGCAGCGTTGACACCAGCTGGAATATATTACAGTCAATACAGAAATCAAATCCTGAAAAGGTGATCGCCGTTCGCCTGGCAAAGAATTTCGGCCAGCACAATGCCACAATTTGCGGGATTGCACAGGCTTCGGGAGCCTATATCATCACCATCGACGATGATCTTCAGAACCCGCCGGAAGAGATCGCCAAACTCATTGAAACCATGCAAAATTCGGATGCCGACCTGGTTTATGGCATCTATGGGAAGAAACAACACTCCATGGCCCGCAACCTGGGCAGCGGGGCGCTGAAAGGATGGTCGCGCCGGGTTTTCAAGACAAAAGGCGATGGTTCCTCTTTCAGGTTAATGAAATCCTCCCTGGCAAAAAACCTGCTCAACCACCAGATCAACTTCATTTACATTGATGAACTGTTCAACTGGTATACCGGTCATATCACATTTGTACTGGTGGATCACCGGAAACGGCCTTACCAGCAGTCAACTTACACTTCCCACTCACTCTTCTCCATGCTCTCAAACCTGGTGATCTATTATACCGCCATGCCGCTGAAGATGATGGTTTACGGGGGATTCACCTCTGCGCTGCTGAGTTTTTTTATTGGCTTGTTCTTCATTTACAGGAAAATCGTGCATGGTATTCCCATCGTGGGTTTTACGGCCCTGATCGTAACCATCCTGTTTTCGACCAGCATCATATTACTTTCACTGGGCGTGATCGGCGAGTACCTGAGCCGGATCTACATGGTGCAGAACCGCAAACCTCCCTTTGCTATAAAAACCCTGTTGAACGATGAAGTTCTTTAAGTACGGGATCACCCTGGAACGGCTTAAGGAGCAGGATATTGAGCTCGTCAGGCAATGGCGCAACTCAGACCCGGTGAGGCTGAACATGAAATACCAGGAGCTCATTACTCCGGAACAGCAGCAGCAATGGTTTCATTCCATCAACACCCCAGAATTCAATTACCTGCTGATCCATTACCAGGGAGAGAAAATCGGACTACTGAACGATAAAAACATCGACTGGGAGGCCAGGTCTTCCGAATCGGGTATCTTCCTTGGCCGCACTGAATTTTACAACACCTTCGTACCCTACCTGGTTTCGGTCGCAGGTATTGAAACCACCTTTTACCTCCTGGGATGGAACAGGCAGTTTGCGCATATCCTGCGGTCGAACGTCAATGCCATCAGGTTCAACCTGGAGCTCGGGTACCAGCTTTGCGATGGTCAGGAGGATGATCACCAGCAGTATGAGATAACGCGGGAGAGTTTTGAACGGAAAGCAGTTAAGATAAGGAAGGCTGTCAAAATCCTTGCAGGAAACGACAGCATAAGCCGCGTATTGTTTGAACCTGCCGATTATGAACTCGGGCTGGCGCAACGCTTCGAAAATTTGTTGAAAGAATATCCACACCCGCTTGAGCGGGAGGTTACCTGTGAAGGCACCTTGTACCGGGAAACGGCAACGGATTTACCTACGAAATAACAGGCCGGGAAAATATGCTGTTCAATTCCATCGGATACCTGATCTTCCTTCCTGTCACAGTTCTGCTTTATTATGCCCTCCCGTTCCGATGGCGCTGGGCGGTACTCCTCGCTGCAAGTTACTTTTTTTACCTGCTGTGGCGCGCTGAATTTGTCGTTGTGCTGATCACTGCAACGCTGGTCTCCTACCTCGCCGCCCTTAAAATGGGCGAGCTGACGAATAAAAAACAACGGTTTAAATACCTCATCCCGTCAATTGTAATTAACCTGGGAATGCTGGTGTTCTTCAAGTACCTGGGATTTTTTACTGAAATCGCGAATCAGATTGCGGGTGTTGCCGGAAGAAATAATGTGTTCCCCATGTATTCGATCCTCCTGCCCATTGGGATTTCCTTCTACACCTTTCAGACGATCGGGTACGCGGTGGATGTGTACCGCGGCGTGATCAAACCTGAAAAAAATATCGGGATCTATGCCCTGTTCGTATCCTTTTTCCCCCTGATCCTGGCAGGGCCGATCGAGCGGGGGCGCAGGCTGCTGCCGCAATTTCATTTGACACATGCTTTTGACCCCGACCTCTTCACATCCGGGCTGAGGCGCATCCTCTGGGGCATGTTCAAGAAAATTGCCATTGCCGACAGGCTTTCGATGTTCGCAGAACCTGTTTTTAATGACATCGGATCGTTCCATGGCCCTGAAATCGGAATTGCACTCATCCTCAAGATGATGCAGGTATATGCTGATTTTTCGGGATATACCGACATTGCCATCGGATCGGCCCGGCTGCTGGGGTTCAGACTGAGCCCCAATTTCAACCGGCCGTTCAGCGCCCAGTCGATCGCTGATTTCTGGTCCAGGTGGCACATCTCCCTTACCTCCTGGCTCCGCGACTATGTTTACTTTTCACTTCCATTTAAATACAAGGGAAAGAATGTAACATGGCGGGCCAACCTTAACCTCTTCATCGTATTCATCCTTGTGGGATTCTGGCATGGCCCATACTGGAATTTCATCATCTTTGGCCTGCTGCAGGGCACATATATCGTACTGGCCAACATCTTCAGGCCGGCCATGACGCGTTTTAACCAGGCAAGCGGCCTGTCCGGGTCACCACGGTTGCTGAAAGGCCTGAACATCACTGCTACATTCCTGCTGGTGTGTTCTTCCGCATTTTTCTTCGGTGCTCATCCGCTCAGCGACGCTTTTATGATGATCAGGAACCTGGCCGATTTCAGCAGGACAAACAACGCCATATTATTACCGCTGCTCAAAAACGCAGACCTTGTGCTAGGCATTGCCCTGGTTGTGTTCATGCTTTGGTTCGAATATATGGTTGCATTGAAGTCCCTTGCATCAAAATTTCTTTCCAAACCTGTGGTCATCCGGTATTCAGCGTACCTTTTCATGTTGTTCTTCCTCCTTGTTTTCGGCGTGTTTTCCAGTCAGAAATTTTTCTACTTTCAATTTTAACATGAACCGGCATAAACTGTTTCTCAAAAAACTGGTAGTTTTCATTATCCTGGTCATCGCAGCAAATGCCTTGCTGAATGTTGTTTATGATCACTGGATGTATTATTTCCGGCTGAGCCGCAACCAGGATGAACAGTTTAAATCCTGTTCCGATTCTGTCAAATACCTGATGCTTGGAAATTCACACAACAGGGTCAACCCTGAAATCCTGGGAAATGCTTTTTCATATATCATGCCAAAGGAGGTTTACGCCCAGACCTATTACAAATTAAAATACATCCTGGAAAAGACGAACAAGAGGCCGCGGAACATCCTGCTATCGATTGATCCCGTGAACTTCAGCCCCAGGGCCGAAAATGAACTTTCCTTTGACGGTTACTGGCGAAAATACCTGGATTATTTCGAACTGGTGCGTGAATCGAACGATCCCGGGTATCTCGTGAATTGGTTTGAAGGCAATTTTTTCTCCTATGTCGGGAATTACAGGTATGTGCTGATGTCGGTCCAGTTCTTCAATGTTGACCTTCAAACGGTTAAAAACGGGTACGTACCGGCAAGGAACTACCGGAATTTTGCAAAGGAGCCCGATCGCAACGCCCTGGGATTCGAAATTGCCACGGTATATCTTTCAAGTTACAATAAAAAAGCGGTGCTTGGCGAGACGAAATACTACCTGAAAATACTCGCACTCTGCAGGCAATATAAGATTCACCTCATCCTGTTGCGGATGCCCATGACCGATGAATATTTGAAGTATGCTGGAAAAATGGTCGACCTCGGCAAACTTGATCGCGATATCGTTGATCTGACCGGCAAACATTGTGATGATTTCCAGGTATTCGATTACCGGGATGAGTTTCACGGGAAGCCGGAGTTTTTTTTCAATGCCGATCATATTAACCCGGCAGGCGCAACGATCATCAGCATGAAAATAAAAAATGCGCTTGAAAATAATAGTAATTTTGCATTATCATACCCTCCTGCCGGTGATTCCCTGCAGGTAAATACCCGGCATGAACAATAACCACAAGCTTTTTCCTGTTTTACCTCACTGAAATAAATCATAAATCCACCACCTCATGAAAACAAAATTGTTATCACAAACCGGAAGACTCCGTTTGGTCGTTTCATTGACCGTACTTTTCATCCTCGTTACATCAGCCATCTATGCCCAGCAACCCGTGCCCGGCATGGGACACGGAAACAGGACACCCGAAGACCGTGCCAAACAACAAACCGAGCGTATGAAGGAAGACCTTAAACTTACTCCAGCCCAGGAACCCAAGGTGACTGCCATCAACCTGAAATACTTCAAAAAACTGGAGGATCTCAGGAAAATTACGGACACGGCTGCCATGCGGAAGTCTTTCAATGAATTAGCCAAACAGAAAGAGGCAGAATTAAAGCCTGTGCTTACCGCTGATCAGCTGAAAAGCTACCAGAAAATGATGGAGGAGCAGATGGCAAGGCGCCGTCAGATGGGCCGTTAGAACTCAGCCATTACGCCGATGGCCGGTAAAACCGTGCCGGCCTTGTTGGGGATGGTGCGCAGTTTATACCGCTCCTGCCCTTTATCATCAATGTATTTCACCACCGACCCGTCTTCCTGGGTGTTGACCAGGATGTCGGGTTGTTGTGCTTTATAACCCAGTACATTCTGAATATCCAGGTAGAACATCAGTGACCACTTTTTGTAATAGTAACCCTTGTCGATGCGGATATCCAGCTGGTTAAAGGAGCGCAAGCGGAGCGTGTTGAAGGCGCCATAGTCGAGGTAGCCTCTCCCCTGTGCATTCCATGCCGTGACGAGACTCGATTTGTCCATATCCCAGGGTGTATAAGGTTGGCCGCCAGCAAAGCGCCATTTGGCGCCGACTTCCCAGTTCCGTTTAAACTTCCTGCCTAGGGTTATGTTGAGCAGGTGCCGATTATCCCAGGCCGACGGAACATACTTGCCGGCATAATCGGTAAACTCGCTGCGAACAAACGTGTAGGTCATGATGAAATTGAACTTGTAGAAATCCGCGTTTCTGACCAGCACCTCGAATCCATAAGCCCGTCCTTTGGAAATGGACTTCAGCGGCTCATCGCCGACAGAGCCAAAATCAGACCCCTTGCTTGCCAGCGACACCGAATCGCGCAGGGAAAACGGGTAATTATGGTAAAACTTGTAAAACCCTTCCAGGGATATCTTGGTATTGATCTTTGGCTGGTATTCCATCCCCAGTACGATATGGTCGGCCGAAATGTATTTAATTCCAAGCGAATCATTCACAAGCGTGCCATTGTTGCTGCGAAATCCAAGAGAGGTATAGGCCGGCAGCTGGTAATATCGTCCAAGATTGAAATTCAGGAACAGCTTGTCGGGGATGAAGGCATAGGAGGCTGAAAACCTGGGCGAAAACTGCTTCAGCATGTTGTTCATGTTACCGGCATAATTATTTGCATCCATCCTCACACCAAGGTTCAGGTTCAGCCTGTCGTTGAAAAGGCCGCGGTTCACCTGGGCAAACACATTCCATTTCCACAACTGGATCTTTGAATGATAGTCAAGCGTGATCAGTTGGTTGCCTGTAAATATCTTCTGGAAGGTGTTATTCGTGTATTTTGCATATTCCGTTCCTGCGCCATAGGTCAGTTTCCATTTCACCAGGTCGGTCATGCCCTCGTACCGGAACTTGTTTTCTGTTTCCTGTGAATTGTACTTTAGGAGCAGGCTGTCGGGAACTTCCACGTTGTTGGTGTATTTCAGCTGGTCGTTGTTCAGCATGTTGCGGCTGAACACCCATGTATCGTATCCTTTTGCGCGGAAATGCCGGTAAACAAGCCCAAAAACATAACTCCACTGGTTGTTGACCGGCAGATACTGCAGCACATACCGTTGAAATGCATCAGGATTGGCAATGCCTGTATTCAGCTTGTTTTTGTCAAGCGCCCCTATTGAGATCACCGAAAGCTGGTTCCGCTTGTCAAAGTCAATCTTGTATTTTAACTGGTAGTCGTTATACGTGGGCAGGAACGGCAGTTTCAGTGCGCTGAAGAGGAACTGCAGGTAGGAACGGCGAACCGAGAAAATCAGCGTGGAATTTTTCGTTACAGGGCCGTTGAGGGTCAGTGCAAAATCGCTGGATCCGACCGAAATGCGTCCCCCGAACTTTTCCTTGTTGCCATCAACCTGGCGTAGCTCCATCACAGAGCTCAGGGCATTCCCTCGCGATGTGGGGAAGGCGCTGGAATAGAGCTGGACCTCGCGGATGAAGTCAACGTTGATGATGCCCACAGGGCCTCCTGAAGCCCCCTGCGTTGCAAAGTGGTTCAGGTTGGGAATTTCAACGCCATCGAGGTAGAACCGGTTTTCACCAGGTCCGCCGCCGCGAACAATTACATCGTTGCGAAACGACGGTGATGAGGCCACGCCAGGCAGGCCCTGGATCACCTTTGAGATATCACGGTTAGCCCCCGGGCTCCGCTCGATCTCCTGGATGGTGAGCTTCTGCAATGAGAGCGGGGCCTCCTCATTACGTTCAACTACCGAGGGTTTTATTTCCACCTGGGTAAGGGTGGTCACCTGTTCATCGAGGCCGATATCCAGGTCGATGGTTTTGGCATTGGTTACCAGGAAGTCATTGGAAGTAAACTTCTTAAACCCGACGGAGGTAGCCACTAGCCGGGCGTACCCCGGTGCAACTTTGGCAATAACATAATTGCCGTCGGCATCACTGGTGGCGCCCTGCGTCGGTTTGCCATCGATGATGATGTTTACGAATGGAACAGGTTCATTGTTTTTATGATTGAACACCCTGCCTTTGATCATGCCGGTTTGGGCGAACAGGGACATGCCGGTTAATAAAAATAATGTTGCTGATATGATAATGCGATGAAAAAGTTTCATTTGGTAAAAGATATGGTTGGTTAACAAGAGATATTTAATCAGACTGATTTCATACAATTGTCATACCAGACTATCCACGACTGCCATTTTTACAGGAAGGATGATTATTTGACCAGGTGTGGTGATATGCCCTGTTACTGGCTCTGTTTGGCGATTTGTTCCCCAAGCCGGTAATAATAAGCTGCTTTTTCCTGGTCTTGTTTTAAAAGATAGAGTGAATTCAGCTGCACGCACAATTCATAGCTGGGATTGATGGCCGCGGCCTTTTCCCAATAGCTCACCGCGGTTGCCGTGTCGGTTTTAAGCATGTAATAGTTGCCAATGTTTACATAGGGCATTTCGAGATTGGGATATCGTTTCATCATATCCTGGTTCATCTTTACAGCCCGGTCGAAATCGCCCATGTCATTGTACACATCAGCCATGGCAAAAACAGCCTTGATCTGGTTAGGGTTGACTTTCAGGATATGTTCATAACATTCGAGCGCTTTGGAAAACTGCTTCTGATCGCGGTAAGCCATGCCCAGGTTTACCCATGCCGGCTGCATCGTCGAATCGAGTTCTATGGCCGATTTCAGGAAATAGACCGCTGAGTCATAGTTCTTTCCCATAAAGAGGTATACCGTGCCAAGGTCGTTGATGGTCTGGTAATTCTTCGGGTAAAGCGCCAGGGACCTGCGGAAATGGGTGATAATGGTCTGGTATTTATATTGGTTGACGTTCCCGTACCTCAGGAAATTTTCATCCTGGTACACTGTGTTCATCAGGAACCCGGCATAGTCGACATTGGCTTTGGCTGAATTGGTCAGTGATTTCACATCGGTGCGGTAAAGGTCGAACAGGTTGCGCCAGTCGCGGTTGCGCGACACCGACAGTACTGTATATGGGATCATGAGCAGGATAAGCACGGCAAGTATTTTCAACCGTGAATCCATTTCGATGGTGAGACTCCTGGGATCGGTTTTGAATATTTTAAAGATAGCATACACCACGAGAATGCAGAACCCGAGGGAGGCATTGAAGATGAACCGTTCGCCCACAATACCGACCACAGGAACCAAAAAGTTCGAATACATGGCAACGGCCAGAAGGTACCAGAGAATGGCAAACGAGACCAGGCGTTTTTTGTGAAATTTACTGATAGCATAGATAAACAGGGCAAGATGGATCAGCAGTGAAAGGATGGCCCAGAAATTGGCCATGTTCGTTACCGGAATCATGTCAAAGCCATAATAGTAAAGCAAAGGATAGGGATAGACAAGGATGCGCAGGTAGAAGAGCAGCGATACCAGCCCGGTTCCCAGCCTAATCCAGACATTCTTTTCAAAATAGAGCGGGTTCTCGATAAAATAATTGGTGTGCTGGATCTTTGGCAGGAACATATGCGGAATAAAATAGGCTGCCAGGATCATGACAAAAATCAATGCAAATACCATGGATATTTTCCCGCCCGACATCCTGGTAAAAAACCAGAGGACAAGCGGGGAGATGACGAGAAACGGGAATATGGCCGTTTTACAGAGGTAACCGATAAAAAAAACCACGCCGGCGTATAAAAGGAACCTCCCCTTTTTACTATCCGAATAATTCAATAGAAACCAGAGGCTTCCCAATCCACAGATAAACGCCAGCATTTCATCCCTGTTTTTCAGGCTTGCTACCACTTCGGTGTGTACCGGGTGCGCCATGAACAAAAGCGTGATCATGAATGGGAAAAGGATATTGTAGTTTTTCAGCAGCCGCTTAAGGATGAAAAAGAGCAGCACCGACAAGGCCCAGTAGAGAAGGATATTTACGAGGTGGCTTCGTCCGGGCTTATTGCCCCACAACTGGTATTCGATTGCGAACGTTGCCTTAACAACAGGCCGGTAATCAGCGGAAGTGGAGCCCAGGTTACCCTGTTGGTTTACATAATGGGTTGAAAAAATTTCGGGGATGGCTTTGAGTCCGCGCTGAACCTGCTGGTTGTTTGTGACATAGTTATCGTCTACGGCAAATTTGTTCAGGATGGTGTTGCCATAAAGTATAAATGCGAAAAGGAAGAAGAACAGAACAAAATAGCGATTGCCTTTTCGTGAGCCCCGGGGTGAAGTTTCAGGCTGTTCAGGTGGCGCCGGTTTCCTGGGTGTGCCTGATTTGCCGGAGGTAACCGGAGTTTTCGGGATAGTTCCTTTTTTCATCCTGAAATATTAATTTATGCAAAGGTAGAAATTTCCGATGTAAGCTTCACGAAATCCTCCACCGAAAGTTGTTCGGCCCGCAGGTCGAGGCATTTCAGCAGCCACCCTGACGGGGTGGGGGACCCTGACGGGGTGGGGGACCCTGACGGGGTGGGGGACCCTGACGGGGTGGGGGGTGGAAGCAGGGGCCGGATTGCATTGCGTAAAGTCTTACGACGCTGGTTGAAGGCCATTTTAACCACCCGGATAAAGAGTGTCTCGTCACAGTCGAGACGGTGGGTCTTGTTGCGGCGCAGCCGTATCACGGCCGATTTGACTTTAGGCGGCGGATAAAACACCGTTTCACTGACCGTAAAAAGATAATCAATGTCGTAAAAAGCCTGGAGCAACACACTGATGATCCCGTAGGTCTTGTTCCCCGGCGGCGAAGCAATGCGTTCGGCAACCTCCTTTTGGAACATGCCGATCACCTCGGGAATACGGTCGCGGTGCTCCAACGCCTTAAATAAAATCTGTGAGGAAATGTTGTACGGAAAATTCCCGATAACCGTGAATTTACATGTGGGGCCGGGCGCTTCACCGCCATCGGTTTCCATTGAAACCAGTGCGGGCGGAAACCTGTCAAGATCGTACGACAGAAAATCGGCAAGGAGCAAGTGACCCGAAATTTGCGGGAATTTCAACTTCAGGTAATCAACCGATTCACGGTCTATTTCCATGAACCACGGATCGATGTTCCCGATGGGATTCTCCATGGCAGTTTCGCCAAGGATGTACTTGGTCAGTACCCCCATACCAGGGCCCACTTCGAGAACAAGCGGGATTTCGGGGTTGAGGTACCCCACAATTTTTTGGGCGATGTTCTCATCACGCAGAAAATGCTGTCCAAGGTGTTTCTTTGGTCGGATCATGGCTGGTTTTTCTCCCCGGAACCAGTGCGTGTTGCAAAGCGTTCCTGGCAACGGGGAATGATTTTCAATGCGTGGAATCCCCTCGCAGTACACGGTATTTGCGGCGGGCATCGGGTACAAAAATACTGCCCGGGTACTTGTCAAGAAGTTCCATGAACAACGTCATGGCCTTCGTTGGATTTTTCAATTGTTTTTCGTTCAAAACAGCACTTTGCATGAGCGCATCATCTGCCATGATATCATCGGGATATGCTTTCACAACCTCCCGGTACAGAGAATCAGCTTCGGCATATTTTCCCTGCTTTCGTTTGATCTCCGCTTTTTTATACAGGACATGCTGCAGAATCGGGTGCGTCGCGAACAATTGCGGAATCGAGTCGAGGGTTTGAAGCGCCATTTCCTCTGCATTCCTGTAATCAAGCAAATCAGCCCGTGCATACAAGCCAAGAGCGACGGTGCTGCTGTCGGGGTCAAGGTTCTCACTGATCAGCAGCGACAGTGCAATGGCATCGTTCGATATGAACTTGGAAGTGGCCGCCTTCAGCACGTCAGCCTGGGCTTTGGCCCATTTGAATTCACCGATGTAAAAAGACAATTTGGCATTTTTGAACTTGGCATCCTGTCCCAGCACATCGAACTTGAAATCCTGGTACGCCTGCTGATAGAGCAGTGTTGCCTGCCACACATCATCGGTAAACAACAGGATGTCGGCAAGTTCAATTTTACACCTTGCACGGTCCGCGGCTGAAACCCCGGGCATCTGTATGGCATGGTTGAGCAATTCGATCGCTGCATCGGGCTTCTCAAGATAAAAGGCATCAACATGCGCGAGGTTCCTGATGATGGTAATATTTTCAGGTTGCTCTCCCGTGGTTTTCAATTCATCCAGGAAATCCTTTTCAAGCTGTTCCAACTGTTTTTTTGACGGAGCTGGTTCAGAAATGACCTGGATATACCTCGTATTGGCCAGTTCCCTGCGGCTATAGTCATAGTATGAACACGTTTTCCCTTTTGAAACCAGGTATTCATAACATTCCACCGCGACGTCGAACCGCTCGTTCGACACCGCCAGACTGGCCAGCGATACAAGTTTATCCCCGTTTTCACCCAACCGGCGGTCGAGTGACTTGGCCTGCAGCAGGGCGAGATCAAAATCCTTTTGCTGGATTGAATACCACCAGAGCAGTTCCGCATAATAGGTCTTATCCGGGTTTTTCTGTGCACGGGTTAGCAGGGTCTTACGCAGAATTTCGTTTTTTTCATTGTTCACGTCGAAAGACAGGGTCATCTGGATGCGGTCCTGAACAGTTTGGAGGTAGGATTTATTGACCTCAAGCAAATTCAGGTATTCTTCCGTCGCGTTTTTAAAATCGCCCATCCGCTCATACACATTCGCGAGTTCAAACCCGAAAGGATACGAATTTTTCAAGAGTTGCCGTCCCATCTGGTAGGTGCGGATGGCATACTCGTTCTCGCTCCTGATAATAAAGGCGTTGGCAAGGTCGTTGATTTGCTGCTGATTCGGCCCCAGCTTTTTCAGGGCTTCCTCATACAGTTTCCTGGACTTGTCAAGGTTCCCCTGGCGGTAATAAATGTAACCCAGGTCAACCTGGTACCTAAGTGCATCGGGTTCACTCTTCATATTTTTCTTCACCAGGCGCTCGGCCTTGCCATACTCCTTGATTTCAACCAGGCAGGTGAGCAGGTACTGGAAATAATATTGCGATGGCTTATTCTCATAGAGCCGTCCAAAAATGTCGGCTGCCTTATCAAACTCCCTGTTCTGGTAAAACTGGATTGCAAGCGGTTCCTCATTGACGGGTTGCATCGCATCCTGCTGAAACGGGAGAGGCGGCAGAACCGGCGGCTTAACATCCTGTGAAATTCCGTGAACTGCAAAAAGCAGGAAGAGAAAAACAACTGAGAACCGGAAATTGCGGGCCGGCAACTTAAAAAAATAAGCTGAAATGAGTTCTTGTGTTCCTATGCGTGCTTTGTTTTTCAATTTCCTGTTTTCAATTACCTGAGCAACCCCATCGTTAACCATGCCATCACCCCCACCCCGGTTTCGAGGCTTTGCTCGTCAATATCAAAGGTGGCTGAATGAAGGTTCGAATTTATCCCCATGGTCGCATTGGCAATACCCAGCCGGTAAAGGCATGACGGTACTTTCTGGGCAAAATAAGCAAAATCTTCAGCGGTCATACGTTGATCAAGTTCTTTAACGTGCTCCCCCCCTAAATATTCTGCCGCCAGGGTATTAAGTTTTTCGGTAAGTCCGGGATCATTGTACAGGAAAGGATACCCGCGGGCGAACCTCACCTCGCAGGTGGCGCCCATGGCTTCCGCAATTCCTGATGATATCCTGCCGATCAGTTCATGAACCTCGTTGCGCCATGATTCGCTGTAAGTTCTCACCGTACCTTCCATTTTCACCATATCCGGGATGATGTTGGTGCGGCCTTCGCCGATGATCTTGCCGAAAGAGATGACGGTCGGCATGATCGGATCGGCATTCCTGCTGACGATCTGCTGAAGCGCCAGGATAATCTGGGCGGTAATCACGATAGGGTCAACAACCTGGGATGGCGTGGCGGCGTGTCCTCCTTTACCTCTGACGGTAATAAAAACCTCGTCGGTGGAGGCCATGTAGGCGCCGGCTTTGAAGCCTACATCGCCCGACTGCAGTGTATTGATCACATGCTGTGCGATGACAAACACTGGTTTCGGACCTTCAAGAACCCCCTCTCCTATCATCCTGATGGCACCACCGGGGTAAGTTTCTTCAGAAGGCTGGAACAGCAGTTTAACGGTACCATTGAACTGATCCTTCAGCGTTTGCAGGATTTTTGCGGCGCCAAGCAGACATGCCATATGCACATCATGCCCGCAGGCATGCATTTTTCCGGGGATAACCGACTTGTATTCGACATCATTCACTTCATTCACGGGCAGGGCATCCATATCGGCCCGCAATGCGATGCAACGGGATGCAGGATTTTTACCCTCGATGAGTCCCACGATCCCGGTTTCGGCAACGCCTTTTTTATAGGGAATCCCATACTCGCTGAGCTTGTCGCAAATGAATGCTGAAGTCGCAAACTCTTCACACGACAATTCCGGATGCATGTGAAAATGACGGCGGATCGCGATGACCTCCCGGAAATAGGACCTGGATAATGCCTGTGTTTGCTGCTTCAGCTGTTCCATCAGAATGAGGGTGTGAAATAATTTTCAAAGGTAGGAAATGTTTGCCTCGGTTCGAAACAATCGGCATCCCATCAAAACAAGCGGGTCAGTATATGATCAGTTTTGTGGTCAGGATTTTTGTTCCTGAGTGCAAACGCAACAGATACATGCCCTTCTTATACCCTGAAATATCAAGTGTAAGCGTCCCTCCTCCGGCCGGGCAATACAATCGCTGTTCCATTATCCTGCGTCCGGCCAGGTCGGTAAGCAAGAGATTGAATTTCCCTGAAATTTCACCGGAAAGATCTACAGTTACCTTACCGGAAGCCGGGTTAGGGAAAATCCTGAACCCGGGTTTCCGGCTCAGTTCGTCGCTGGCTGAACAGCGGTCGACCCGGATATAACTCTTTTTCAGGATGGATTTTGTCGCTGACCCGGAGGTGACCGTGAGTTTCACATCAAACTGGCCCGGCGTGTCATATTTCACCCGGGGATTCTGAAGCGAACTTACTGAAGGGCTTCCTCCGGAAAATTCCCAATGCCATGAGGTGATATGATCGAATGAGTCGTCGGTAAAATCAAGGGTCCCGTTCTGGCACACCGACGTGGATGCGGCGTGGAAAAGTGGATATGGCCCGGTCAGGTTCAGCCCGAAAAAAGTAAGATAATGGTGCATCAGGTTCAACCGGGTTGAAGGATAGGCGCTTCCGGCCATCGCTCCGAATCCAAGAAAGGTCCCGATGGTCTTGTAATCGTTCCCGTTATAAACGATTTCAAAATCTTTCGGGGGCGTGTCTCCATTGACCATGGTGGCATAGGCCGGGGATTTTGGTTCGAAGCTGAAAGTGGCATGGTTGAGCGGGTCGGTGTATAAGAACGAGACAGAATCGCAAAACGTGCCCTTCACCCCGTTCATTTGCTGATAGGTATAATCGGGAATTTTCGATGTGATATAATTGAAATAGGGATGCAGGGCGGTGTTGTTGGTATAATACCAGGTAAGGTAACTTTCCATGTACAGACTTCCCTGCTTCTGCAGGTAGTTCACTAGGGGGACTGTTTCGCTCTGGGTCAGCGTATGCCAGCCGGAGGAGGTTGTTCCCAGAATCAGGAATACACTTGAATACTTGCTGTAATCGGAGGGAAGGTTCGCGGCAGCGGTGATTGTGTCGTACCCCGCATGCAGACTGTCTAATGCAGCTGCCATGGCAAGTAAAGAGCTCCTGCTTGTGGCAAGGTTGATCACGGCCACTTGTTTTTTGCCCAGCATCAGGTTGAAATCCATTGTTTGAATCACCCCTGCCGAATCTTCCAGGCTGAGCGTCATGCCGGCTTGACTGCCGGGGAGAATGTGCCGGATTGCTTTAATCTGGTAACGGAACTCATTGGCCGACCGTGGCCCTGCCACGGCGATGGGAACTGACGGACCGGAAAGAATAGTCACCGCGGTATCGTGTGAAACCAGCTTAAATTGCAGGTTATGTGCTGCCAGGGCGCCGGTATTCTGAAGGGATACCACCAGGTCGGCAACCTCGCCCGGGTCCAGGAGATTGTTATCTCCATCCTGGATGTCGGGCGTATGAAAAGTCAGGGTGGGTGCGGCAACCTGGAACTCTTCCCGCTTTTGCCAGTTTCGCTGACCCGATTGTGCCTTCAGTTGGAGCATGACCGGAAAAGCATTGGACACCGGGTTTTTCAGGGAAAATGAAAATGCCGCCGGAATGACCACAGTTTGTGAAGGCTGCAGCAGATCAATGGTGAGAATGCTGTCAGTTACATTCAAAAGGGAGTCGGCCGACTGCAATTTCAAAACAAGATTTTGAAGTAATTGCGTGCCGGTATTGGCAAGGGTCATGTTCAGCTGCCCCTGTTTGCCATATTCAAGATGGTCGTCACTGGTGCCGGCAACATGGCTTTCAATCCTGAGTCCCGTCGAAAATCCGAATAATTTTGAATCTGTCATTTTCCCGGCATCTGCCACCCTGATTTCAAGGTCATAGAGCCGGGTGGAGTCGGCCTGGGCCACCGTCAGCAACCCCTGCTCGCTCAAAGCAATGCCTGCGGGCAATGGTCCGGGGGTATACCTGAAACTTTTCCCCGAAAGTTCGTTGGCATCCCAGTGGGTTTGTATATCGTAATTCAGGTCATCTCCATTCGAGGAACCAGTATAACAGGATTGTACAAACCCCTGGTTCTCCATGGTCCCGAAACGAAACTCGAAATGTCCGTCAGGGAAAAGCAGCAGTGCGAAATCATTGGTCGCAGCGGTAACCTGTCCCGCAACCGACGCCTTCCAACGGAGAACAACCTTCGAGGGATCTTCCTGTACAAAAATGCCGTCGTTGTGAGCGGAATTATAATAATATTTCAGGGAAAAAGCAGGCGCTATGCAGGCGATCATCTTCAGCATCGCCACCTCGCTGGTTGTAAAAAGCCCCGGCAGATACTGCGGTTCAAAGGTGATAAAGCCGAAATAGTTCACGTAGATGCTGTCATAGTTTTTACCATGGAAAGGGAAGCTGAAAGGCAGTGCAACCCTGGCAAACGACCTTTCCGTGTTTACAAGGGAGGTGCCGGTGATGTTCGGCATGGATTGTGCAGATGGCTGGCCGGCAAAGCTTTCCACAAGCGACCATTTGTAGGGAGGACGGCCCCCGGATGCATTCATCTGATACTGGTATGGTTGACCAGGGTTGTATGGGGGCAGATTGCCGGTGGTAATCTCAACTACTGGTTTTCCGGCCGTAAAAACGGCCGAGGCCAGGGTTATGGCATTATCCCGGATATTGACATCCTCTTCGGCGCATGGAAATTCGTGAACCCCGTTCTGATAACTGATGAAGGAAGCCTTGCCAATGGTGCCGGTTCCCTGGTGATCTTCATCGCGTTCTTCAAGGGCAAGGAAGTACCTGGCCGGTGTTGCAGATGGGATAAAATTGAGCAGTTCCGTCACATCGAGCCCGAACTCGATGGACTCCGCCCCCGCAACGCCCTCCCGACCCTGCATCGCATGCTCCCCTCCCTGGAAATTAAATATGGGAAAATCGATCACATGGTCAGGCATCTGACTATTAGTATCGCTGCTGACTCCTGCCATAACCCGGATCCGGTCGCGCAGGTTGTAGCTTAAGTTCACCTTGAGCGTAAGGAGCGGGCGATAAGCGGTGTCAGCATCCATGACATAAACCCGGTTATTCCACACGCCGCCATCCTGGAAATTCAGGGCAAATGCTCTGTACAGTGAATATACGTAACCGGTGTCGGACCACCAGTTCCCAAATGAATTTACCACCTTGAAGGCCCCGATTTCCCAGTCGCGGGCATCCACGATGCCATCACCATTGATATCGAGGTCATTGGTAAACTTTCCATCACCATTCACGTCATACCTGATGGAATCGTTGTATCCTACAACGGTCATACCATGTTCAGGAGTATTGTGCCATTGCGTGATAATGTTCAGGCCCGCCCCGGGTAATCCCGGCGGGATCACCGGCATGCCATACAATGAAGCAGCATCGGTGGTGAAACAGGTTATGCCTCCGGTGGAAGAACCGTCAAGGTGATCATACAAATAATTTCTCAGTTCATTGATCCCGCCAATGCTGTTGGTCATGATGGCCTTTACCTGCCTGATATGGTTATACATGCCGCGGTAATACTTGTCATACCCGGTAATCCAGCCGGTGTACCCGGTTGCAGTATCTATGCCGTAATCGGCAAAGGTCATCTGTCCCTGCTGCCTGATAGCCTCAAAACTCTCAAGGAAATCAACGCCATTATTCCTGTTGCCCTGGTTCATGAAATTCCAGGTATAATGGGCCGGGTAACAATTTTCCCAATACCAACCTATTCGATCGCGTAACCGGTTAATCTCATAACTAAAAACGTACCCTACCCCGCAAACCTGCTGGCAACAGGCAAAAGTATACTGGTCAATGATACCTGGCCAGTATTTGTTTTTTGAATTGTCAACAAGGGCGGGAAGCGCCCGGTTACGGTATTTTTCGGGAAATGGCAGCAAAGGAATCCTAACCGCCCGGACTGAATCCTGCAATCGCGAATAATGTTGGTTTTGCCAACCTCCGGGCCGGCATGTTCTTTCCTGACCGGTTGAACCCAGAACCATTAACATAAAAAGAAAGGTGTAAAGAACCGATGATTTGTACAATTTCATGGGAAATCAGCGTTAATAGTTCTTTTATTCAAAAATACTGCCGGATAAAACTGCTATGTTCTGATCAATGAAACCTTGCAATTTGATCAATGCTAAGTTTCCATCATTTTTTTTATGTAAATTTGCAAAATTAATCACTTCATTTAATTGTGTTGGCATGAAAATTCTTGCAACTTTTTCTGTAATTTGTCTGTTTCTCGTAACGTATGGCTGTCAGCATGCTTCCATCTACGATTGTACCGGGGTTACTCCAACCTATACAAAAGATGTAAAACCCATTCTCGACTCCTACTGTGCCATGCCCAACATGGGTTGCCATGGGGCAAGCGGCGAAAGCAGCATCAAACTGGGTGATTATGCAGGCGCTTCGTCCGCAAGCAAGAAAAAGAGTTTCATGGGGTCCATTGAACACCTGAACCTGTACCAGAATATGCCCAAGGGTGGCGTTAAAATGCCCGATGCCCAGATACACGTCCTTTCGTGCTGGGTTGAAAACGGCTCGCCAGAATAACACTTTGGCATTCTCCGTTCCGATCCTTTAAACAGCATACCCGCCTTAGGGCAGTTATTCTTCTATCAGTTTTTCCGTAAACCGTTTTCGCGCACCCACACCGGTACGTCCTTCGTACACACGTCCTTCGTCCTTCGTACATACGTTATCAGGTTACAAAGGGATATTTCCGTGCTTTTTCGGCGGGTTGGTCTTGCTCTTGTTCTGGGTGAGTTCCAGCGCCTGGATCAGTTTCTTCCTGGTATCGCGGGGAAGGATGATCTCATCAACGTACCCGAGTTCAGCCGCCTTGTAGGGATTGGCAAAGGTTTGCCGGTAATTGTCAACTGCATCGGCGCGATCAGCCTCATTCAGCTTTCCCTTGTGGATGATGTTGACGGCCCCTTCAGGTCCCATGACTGCAATCTCGGCCGTGGGGTAGGCATAGTTCACATCGGCCCCGATGTGCTTGCTCGACATCACGTCATAGGCTCCTCCGTATGCTTTTCTGGTGATCAGCGTGATTTTCGGAACGGTAGCTTCAGAAAAAGCATAGAGGAGTTTTGCCCCATGTTTGATGATCCCGCCAAACTCCTGGTTGGTGCCGGGTAGGAACCCGGGAACATCCACGAAGGTGATCAGGGGAATGTTGAAGCAATCGCAGAACCGCACAAAGCGCGCTGCTTTAATGGATGAATTGATATCGAGGACGCCTGCCAGAAAGGCTGGCTGGTTCGCAACGATACCCACCGGTTTTCCTCCCAGGCGGGCAAATCCGGTAAGGATATTCCCTGCATAATACGGCATGACCTCGAAGAAGTTATGGTTGTCCACCACAGTAGTGATGATATCCTTCATATCGTATGGTTTGTTGGGATCAGCCGGAACCACGGTCTGGAGTTTCTCGTCCTGCCGCATCACATCGTCTGTACATGGCTGTGTAGGGGGATCTTCCATGTTGTTTGATGGCAGGAAACTCATCAGTTCCCTGATCATGAGTACAACCTGTTCATCATTTTCAGCAGCAAAATGGGCGACACCGCTTTTGGTGTTGTGCGACATGGCCCCGCCAAGTTCCTCCATGGTAACCTCTTCATGGGTAACGGTTTTAATTACTTCAGGTCCTGTAACGAACATGTAGCTGGAGTTCTTCACCATGAAGATGAAATCGGTAATGGCCGGAGAATAAACGGCGCCGCCGGCACAGGGCCCGAGGATGGCCGATATCTGGGGAATTACCCCGGAGGCCATCACATTGCGGTAAAAAATATCGGCATAGCCGGCCAGACTTTCAACCCCTTCCTGGATACGAGCACCACCCGAGTCGTTGAGTCCGATGAGCGGGGCGCCCATGCGCATGGCCATATCCATGATTTTTACAACCTTATCGGCATTGGCACGGCTCATAGTGCCGCCAAAGACCGTAAAATCCTGGGCAAAGACAAAAACCAGCCGTCCGTCGATTTTACCGTAGCCGGTCACCATACCATCGCCCGGTACCTTGTTGTGCCCCATGCCAAAATCGTGACAACGGTGCATCACCAGTTTGTCCATCTCAACAAACGTGTCGCCATCGAGCAATGTCAGGATGCGCTCCCGGGCTGTTTTCCGTCCGTTCTTATGTATCTTGGCAATTTTATCAGCGCCACCGCCAAGTTCTGCCTTGCGGTTCTTATCTTCGAAAATATGTAAGCGGTCTTCTATGGTTTGCATACGCTATAAATTAATGGGTAAACGGATTTTTTTTAGTGGACAGGTGGACGGGTGGACAGGTGGACAGGTGGACAGGTGGACAGGTGGACGGGTGGACAGGTGGACAGGTGGACAGGTGAATGGGGGAACAGGTGAGAAATTATGCCGGGAAAAAATTTCATTTTTCATTATTTTACCATTTTGCGATTTTGCGATTTTGCGATTTTGCGATTTCACCATCTCACCATCTCGCCATTTCACCATCTCACCATTTGCTACTCCGCAGCCTCCACATTCTCCAGCTTTATCATTAGCTGGTGCGAATCCACGGTATCGCCTTCCTTCACGAGGATCGCCTGTACAATTTTATCGCCGGTTGCCTTGAATTCGCTCTGCATTTTCATGGCTTCCACAACCACAAGCGTTTGCCCGGTTGTAACGAGATCGCCTACCTTTACAGGTATTTTGACGATTTTACCAGGCATTGGCGAGAGGATGTGGTTGGCGCCTTCGACTTCAAGCCCCTGATTCCTGTTGCTGATGTACTTCGATTCGGCATCGATGACTTCAACATTGAAGGTTTTCGCGAAGGTATTCACCACGTATTTTTTGCTGCTCTCTCCCCTGATCAACTCGACGTTGTAGGATTGTCCGTTATAAAGAATGGAATACACTCCTTTTTCAACTTCGACGATGTCGAGATCATATTTATGATCATCAACAGCGATCAATGCCTTTGAACCCACCCTGTTGAGCAGGTCAATCTTTGCAGTGCGGTTTTTTATACTGATTTCGTATGCCATGAATTTTTATTTATAAGCGTAGAACATTCCGTTTCCTGCCAAAGTCCTTCCAGTTGCTGCCCAGTTCTTCGGTATATTTCGGTGGCTGCACTTCCGCAAGTTTGTCAAGGTAATCGATGAATGCGGCAATAAGCGCCATATCTTCACATTCGATACCGCAGGGTTTGGTGGTAAACAAACGGTCGTGGTTATCCTCGATAAAATGGGTGTTATATTTGCCCTCGACGAATTCAGGGGTATCCATGATCCGTTCCAGGAATTTGATGGAGGTTTTAACCCCGGTAATCTTGTATTCGTACAAAGCGCGGCGCATGCGGGCGATCGCCTCGGTGCGTGTTTTCCCCCAGGTGATCAGTTTACAGATCATCGGGTCATAATGCATCGGAATCTCGTAACCTTCATACACATACCCGTCGTACCGCACACCCAGTCCGAGTGGTACGGTGATATGCTTGATGGTGCCGGGATTTGGCATGAAATTGTTGTCGGGATCCTCCGCATAAATGCGGCATTGGATGGCATGTCCGTTCTGGCGCAACTCCTCCTGCCTGTAGGTCAGGGGTAGTCCGTTGGCGATGTTGATTTGTTCCTTGACAAGATCGACTCCCACAACGCGTTCGGTAACAGGGTGTTCAACCTGCAACCGGGTATTCATCTCCAGGAAATAATATTCGAGCTGATCGCTGACAATGAATTCGATGGTTCCTGCGCCCTCGTAGTTCACGGCTTTGGCGGCTGCTACCGCTTTTTCGCCCATTTCAGTGCGCAGGGCATCTGTGATCAGGGGCGAGGGAGTCTCTTCGATCACTTTCTGATGGCGGCGCTGGATGGAACATTCACGTTCGAAAAGATGGATCACATTCCCGTGCTGGTCGGCCAGTATCTGGAATTCGATGTGGTGAGGCGATTCGATATACTTTTCTATATACACCGCATCGTCGCCGAATGCATTCATCGCCTCCGACTTGGCCATGCGCAGCGATGGGATCAGCTCGTCCATCGATTTCACGAGCCTCATGCCCTTGCCCCCACCTCCTGCCGAAGCTTTGATCATGACCGGCAAGCCAATCTGGTTCACCACTTCAACCGCTTTTACCTCGTCAGAAAGTTTTTCGGTAGTTCCGGGCACGACCGGCACGCCTGAGGCTATCATGGTCTGCCGGGCGGTAATTTTATCCCCCATTGTCCTGATCGCGTAGGCATCGGGGCCGATGAACTTGATCCCTTCGGCTTTGCAACGTTCTGAAAACCCGGCATTTTCAGACAGGAAACCGTATCCCGGGTGGATGGCATCAGCTTTTGACTGTTTGGCCACGGCAATAATGGTGTCGATGTTAAGATAACTTTCGCGAGAAGGGGCCGGACCAATGCAATAGGCCTCATCGGCGTACCGCACATGCATTGCCTTGCGGTCGGCTTCCGAAAACACTGCAACAGTTACCAGGCCAAGCTCCCTGCATGACCGCATTATCCTGATCGCTATCTCACCGCGGTTGGCAACAAGTACCTTTTTTATCATGGAATTTAATTATTTAATCTGATTCTAAAGAACAAAATTATTAAAAATAAAATTGTTTCTGAAATTATCCCCGTGATTTTAAGGATATTTAACATTTGAATTTGTTAAATTTATCTTAAAAAGCCAATCCATAGTCTTATTATTCCGATATTTGGCAAAAAACAAACGCAAACTTAAATCATGACGCAAAAAGGCACGCTGTTATCGCTCCTGATCCTTTTACAATTTCTGTTTTCCTGTGGGAACGATCAATCAAAGCCGGCAGCAAAAAAACCAGTTGCCGCCATTGTAAAAAAGGAGGCTCCGGCCCCGTACAAGCCCCTGCTTGAGTCGCTGGCGCTGCTGAAACAGGACCCCCTTTTAAAGAATGCCGATCTTGGTTACATGATCGTGGATGTTACCGCAAAAGATCCGGTGACGGTAGCCGATTACCGGGCAAAACAACCCATGAAGCCTGCTTCAACCCTCAAAATATTTGTTACCGCAGCAGCACTTGAATATTTTGGGAAACCAATTATCCCCGAGGTCACGATTACAAACCAGATGAGTGTAAATTGGCGTGCTTCCAAACTGTTGCGCAAAATCGGCGGGAAAGTCTACAATACTTCGACCACGGCCGCCGGGGTTAAAGCCATCCTGGATTTCTGGACCACCAAGGGCGTTGATACACAGGGAATGAATTTCTACGACGGGAACGGGCTGTCGAAAGACAATGCCATTTCGCCAAAGCAACTGGTGGATGCTTTGTACGCCATGCGCACCTCTCCATATTACCAGAATTTTTACGAATCCCTCCCGCTTGCCGGCATGACCGGGACCCTGCACCGGGCCATGAAAGGGAGTGCCGCCCAGGGGCGTATCCGTGCAAAAACCGGCACCATCAACAGTGTAAAGAGTTTTGCAGGTTATGTTCAAACCGTTTCAGGAAGAAAACTGGTCTTTTCACTGATCGTAAACGGTTTTGACTGCCGGGTCAAACTCATGAAGAAGAAACTGGAGTCGGTGATGGTGAAGATGGCGGAGATTTAAAGGTAGCGAGGTAGCGAGTTAGTGAGGTAGCGAAATGGTGAAATGGTGAAATTTTTCAGGAGGTGGTGCTGGTGGTGGATGTTTTCAAGGGGATGAGCATGCTGACTTTTTCCCTGTAAAATTTATAGTCGCTGCGGCTTGCGAGCAAGCGTTTTTCGATCATCGGGATACTGATGAAAATAAACATGAGGGTTATAGCAAGCGGACCGATGATGACCCACCAGAAGGTCGGGTTGGCGGCAAGAGCAAAAAAATAAAGGCCCCACCAGAAGAGAATCTCCCCCAGGTAATTCGGATGACGTGATAAGGACCACAACCCCTGGTTCATGGTTCTGCCGCTTCCCCTGTTCTCATTCACAAAATTCCTCAGTTGCCTGTCGGCTGTGGCCTCCAGGAAAACAGCGATCCCGGTGACCACTACTGCTACAAAATCCATGATGTTCAATGGCCTGAAGCCCTGAACCACGGTTACCCAGATTGAGAGGGTACCCCCGAAAACCATCAATGCCGGGAAAAAATGGATGCCAAGAAAACTTACCGGCCAATATGCTTTTCCGGTGTTCCTGCGAAAATCGGCGTACCGCCAGTCTTCACGCGACAGGCCCGGCCATCCGCGTAAAAAATTCCATGTCAGCCTCACGCTGTACGACAGGGTGAGCAGGAGCAGCACCATTACCCTTGTTGAATGTACCGTAAAGTGGTTCAGCTCATTCAAGTCGTTTCTGACTGCCAGCAAGTGTCCATGGTCTGCCGACCTGATATCCCATGGCTGCTGCGAGGTCGCAAGATAGAAAAAGTAGAGCACCATCAGGGGTGGCGCAATGCTCCACCAGGGATCGAAGACACTGGAATTATTATTCGTCACACTCCCCGTGAAAATGATTGCCACTGCAATAATCACAGCAACCGCCGATTTCAGCAAAATACCTCCGTTGCAAAAAGCGCTTCCAAGGCAACCCAGCATGCAGGCAACCCCATATACAGCCAACAACACCAATCGTCCTTTTGTTCTTTGAGTCATCAATTCATTTATAAATTAAGCATGCTAAATTAACCTCGATGGATTATGGGAATTACCGGGCTGAAAGTCAAACAAACAATTGCAGTTCATAGAGTTTGCGGTAAACCCCGTTTTTTTCAAGCAGGAAACTATGGGTACCACGTTCGACCAGGCTCCCGCTTTGCAAGACAATGATCTCATCAGCGAACTGAATGGTTGAGAGCCGGTGGGCGATAACCACCGAGGTACGGTTTCGCATGAGGTTTTCAAGTGCCTGCTGCACCAACCGCTCCGATTCAGTATCGAGCGCTGAGGTTGCTTCATCGAGGATCAGGATTGGCGGGTTCCTTAAAACAGCACGGGCGATGCTAAGCCGCTGGCGCTGACCTCCTGAGAGCTTTGTTCCCCGGTCGCCAATGTTCGTGTTGTACCCCATGGGCATTTTTTCAATGAACTCATGGGCATTGGCCACCTTTGCGGCTGCAATCACCTCCTCTTCGCTTATGTTTTCCATCCCGAAGGCGATGTTGCTTAATACGGTATCGTTGAATAAGATCGTTTCCTGTGAAACAATGCCCATCAAACCGCGCAGGTCGCGGATGACCAGGTCGCGGATATCAATACCGTCGATAAAAATACCACCGCCGATGCAATCATAGAAACGGGGCAGCAGATCCACCATCGTCGATTTGCCTCCGCCGGAGGGACCGACAATGGCTATGGTACGTCCCTTGGGAATAACGAGGTTGATACTTTTAAGCACCGGATCGTCGATATAGGAGAAATTCACATTCCGGTATTCGATCTCCCCATGGAAATCCTTCTTCTCTATGGCATCCGGTTTTTCTTCGATCACTTCCGGTTCTCCCAGCACCTGCTCAATCCGGTCGACCGAGGCGGCCCCCTTCTGGATGTTGTAAAAGGCCTGTGTAATTGCCTTGGCAGGCGGCATCAGCTGGGAAAAAATCCCGAGATAGACCAGGAAAGAGGCGGCATCCAGAAAATTTCCCGGGGTGAACACCAGTTTTCCTCCATACCATAACACGATGGTGACGACACAGGCACTTAAAAATTCACTCAACGGGGAGGCAAGGTCACGTTTCCGATACAGCTTGATCATCAGGCGGTTGTATTCCTCGTTGGTTTTCCTGAACCGGTTGTCGGCGAACCCGATGGCATTGAACGCCTTGATGATACGCAATCCCGAAATGGTTTCCTCGATCATCGAAAGCAGGATCCCCATCTTGTACTGACCTTTGTCGGAGGTGCGCTTCAGGCTCTTTCCGATCCGGCCGATAATAAAGCCGCTGATTGGCAGAAGCACCAGCACAAAGACGGTAAGTGAAGGGCTGATGACGAAAAGGGTGACAAGATAGGTGATCATCGTGATGGGGTCGCGGAAGGCCATCTCGAGGGAACTCATGATGGACCATTCAACTTCCTGAACATCGGTGGTCATGCGGGCGATGATATCCCCCTTTCGCTTCTCATTGAAGTAGGATAAAGGCAGGATCAGGATTTTAAGGTAAAGGTCGTTGCGCAGGTCCTTAACAACCCCGTTTCGCACCACAGCCAGGAAATACATGGCAAGATAACGGAACAGGTTTTTCAGGAAATAGAGGATGATAATAACCAGTCCGATGTAGACCAGCATCTTTTCATTTCCGTATTTTTCGAGCATCTGCCCGGTATAATAGTAAAAATTATCCCTGATGGCGTTGATTTCCATCCGCATGGGAGGCACCGTGTGCGGAATCGGCATCTGGTGGAACAACATCTGCAGAACCGGTATGAACAATGCAAATGAGACCAGTGAAAAGAGGACGGAAAGGATGTTAAAAACAACGTTCAGCAGCGCATAAACCCAATAAGGGCCGGCATACCGCAGAATTTTGAAAAAACTTTTCATTGGTGCAAAGATAAAAGTTTACCCTGAAAATACGCATCAGAATATGAATTAATATCTACATTTGTTGCCGCAGGAGATCAACCGCCGTCCACCGTTCTACACCATATAAATTATAACAACCCATATTGCCAAATCATATTATTAAGCCAGCAGCCATTCTTCTAATATGCATCTGCGGCCTGTTTTCCTCCTTGCCGGCAGCGGCCCAGGGCTGGGCGGCCGGCAGCCCGGCCTGGGTTTCCGTGGATGTCGGCATTGCCGGGAAAAACTGCCTGAGGGCTATCACGTATTACCGGTACAGTTATGCCGACACCTATTACGAGGAACATCGCAGATCAACTGAAAACGGCCCGGTTTACAACGCCGGGTTTAATTACGCGGGAGCCTCAGTGGCCTATGGCGTTACAAAGCGGTTAACCGTTGAGTTCGGGACAGGATATTTCTTCGACAAGAGTCAAAACGGTCACTTCCCGTTCGACGATTCCACCGTATATTTCCGGAATCTTGGATCCGGATTGTCGAACGGTGCACTGATCGTTAAGTACGGAGATTGGATAAAGCCGTTACAGCAAATCGAGCTGACATCGGGGTTTGGATTGCGGTTTCCTTTTTCTGCCCAACCTCAGATGTCAGGCGGGGTCCGGCTGAGCCGCGACGTTCAGACATCCTCCAACGCATTTGGTTTTTCTGAAATGCTCTTTTTTAGCAAGGGTTTTCAATCGGTTACCCTGCGGTTGTTTTCCATCAACCGCTACGACTACAACTTTGCAGATAAGACCGGGTACACGTATGGGAATTTGCTGATGAACTCCATCTTCGTTTCCAAGAACATTACAAAATATTTCTCTTGCATCATCCAGATACGCAACGAATGGAAAACCAATGATAAGGATGCTTCAACCCTTAACAAAACCGGTGGAAATAAAGTGTCGGATTCAGGTTTTGACCTTGTAACCGTGTCACCGCAACTGAGTTACAGTATCGCCGGCAAATGGAATTTATCCCTCACAGGCGACATTCCGGTTTACAAATATTACAATGGCAGGCAAATGACGCCAAAATATTCAATTGCCCTGAGCCTGACCCGCGAATTCAGTCTTGGCAATAAACTGCCTGTGGTTCAGCCTGACAAAATCAAATAAAGGGGAAAATAAGGGAACCATGATCAGGAACCTTTCCGCTGTTTACTCTTCAGCATCTAGGAATTCGTCCGAATCGTCATAAACCTCCAGTTTACGGCCGAGCAGGGGCAGCACTTTCCCGGTAACCATCCCGGTAAGGAAAGCAACAACAATTGTCATCGCAATGCCATAAAGCTGGCTTTCCATATGCAGCCCTTTGATAACCGGCAGGGCTACCAGGCCGCCCATCAGGCCGGGAAGACCGTGAAGGTTCGTAACGCCGCAGGTATCGATGATCTTCATCAGTTTCTGCTGTTTCGATTGGATCACGGCAAACCCGAACGTGGAAAGCCCTCCTGCCATAATCCCGATAAAGACAGCCATGGTGTGGCTGGCTGCTGCGCAGGTGGACCCTATGGCAACACCCCCGGCAAGGGCTGCATTGGCAATGTCGGCAATGCTGATCTTTTTGCGGATGGAAACAGAGACCAGGTAGGTTGTCAGCGTCGATCCGCAAAGTGCCAGGATGACATTCACAACAGTGTGTGGCATGAGTGCCGGCGGAACGAGGGCCGCACAGAAACTGGGCCAGAAGATCCACAACATCATACTGCCGAGCATCGAATAGCGGTCGCTGGTTGAATCTGTTTCAATTGTTTTCTCAAACTCTTGCTTTGTTGTCATCGTCAGGGCGACCCCCAATCCGAAAATGGCACCAAAAGCATGGATCACGATGGAACCGCCGGTATCAACCACCGAACCGGCCTTGATCAGGCCGAGACCGCCATTGAGCACCAGCCATTCATTCAGGGCATAGAATGGAACAAACAACAACCCGAGTAAAACATATTGCTGCATTTTCAATCGTCCGAGCACAGCACCCGCCGCAATGAGCAGGCTGGCAGCTCCGAATTCAGCAAGAATCAGCCTCCTGATCTCGCTTTCCGAATCGCCCAGCCCGACACGGTTAATAAGCATATACAGCGGGAGCGAAGTACTTACCAGCAGGAACGTAGCTGTCAGGGCTGAACGTCCGTATTTGCGCACAAAAACCATTAAAAAGCCAAAGCCGATCAGCAACATCGCCATGATGTGGATGGCACGGTTGTATTGCTGGTCATCAATTACCCCCGATGCGAGGGTGTTGCCGGAATCTTCGGCCGCATTTGCCAGGACGGGAAGAGCAATAGTAAACAGCAGCAGTGCAAGCATTTTCAGGTACCTGTGTAGTTTCATAGTTTTTGGGAGTTTAGTTTATTTCCGGAGAAAAAGTCAGCAAAAATATTGTTAATTTATTCACTATGCAAGAAATACTTATTCACCTACGTATATACCACAATCACCCATTACGAAAATTCTGTACCCCTTCACCCGTTTACCCGTTTACTCGTTTACCTGTTTACCTGTTTACCTATCCACCTGTCCATTTGTTCACTTGTCCACCTGTCCACTTGTTAACAAAATATTTGATACCTTTGCACCATGGAATCAACACGCCAACAAAAAATTTCACGCCTGATTCAAAAAGACTTAGGCACGATTTTCCAGCAGGAGAGCCGCAACCTGTTTGACGGAGCCCTGATCACGGTGACCAAGGTCCAGGTCTCAAAGGACCTGGCCATCGCCAAAGTTTACCTGAGCTTATTCATTACCACGGATAAACAGGTTCTGCTCGACAAGATCCGCCATCATGGCCGGGAGGTCAGGCATTTCCTGGCCCTGCGGGTTCACAACCAGTTGCGTGTCATGCCCGATCTGCAGTTTTTCCTGGATGATTCGCTGGATTATATTGAGAATATTGATCAGTTGTTGAGGTGAAAAGGGTCGAAAGGTGACAGGGTGACAGGGTGACAGGGTAAATGGGTGGACAGGTGGACAGGTGGACAGGTGGGCAAGTGGGGGATTTTGATAATTAGTTAGAGTAATTTGATTGTTTGTTTTTTTAAAAATATGCAATACGATCCTATTAAAAAATCGCTTGGCAGGGTGTTCAACAAAACCCCGTTCTTACGGATTTTGTTTTACAAGCTGCTTGACCTGTTGCTTTTACGCGCATGGCATGTAAGAAAGGAGATCAGGATTTGGTCACACGACATCCGTACAGGCAACAGCAGGCCGGGAGAATCGGCAAAAAATATTTCTTTTCCGGCCGACCAGGGCAATTCACGCTATATCCTTGATGCAGGCTCAGGATTCGGACAGTACAGCTACTTCCTCTCAGGGCTGAATCCCCTGTGGTTCGTCGATGCCGTGGATGTGAAGGAAGAGCAGATTGCCGACTGCAATGCATTTTTCGCCAGGATCAACCGGAAAAATGTGAACTTCGATATCGCCGACCTGACGCGGTTTGTCATTCCCGACAAATTCGACCTCATACTTTCCGTTGATGTAATGGAGCATATTGCAGATGACGAGGCTGTTTTCAGGAACTTTTACGATTCACTCACCCAACAGGGAATGCTGCTCATTTCCACACCCTCCGACCAGGGCGGCTCGGATGTACACGATCACGAAGAAGGCGAATCGTTTATCGATGAACATGTGCGCGATGGATACAACATCACCGACATCCGCCAGAAGCTGGAGCGTGCAGGGTTTACAAGGACCGAAGCAAGGTTCACCTATGGAACTCCCGGCCAGATAGCCTGGAAGCTGTCGATGAAATATCCCATCCTGATGCTCAACAAAACCAAACTGCTGTTCATCCTGCTGCCGTTTTACTACCTTATCGCCTATCCCATTGCATTTTTCTGTAACTGGCTGGATACCATAATGCAGCATAAAACAGGGACCGGGTTAATCGTGAAGGCCTGGAAGTAGCGAGGTAGCGAGGTGGCGAGGTAGCGAAATTGGAAATGGTGAAATGGTGAAATTGGAATTTTTAATTCTTAATTCTTAATTTTTAATTCTTTGAATTTCCCCTTCTATATCGCCCGCCGTTACCTGGTTTCAAAGAAATCGCACAACATTATCAACATCATTTCCGGGATCTCGGTGGTGGGGGTGGCCATCGGCGCCATGGCCCTGATCATTGTGCTGTCGGTGTTCAATGGGTTTGACCGGCTGGTTGTCTCGCTCTTCAGCTCATTCAATCCCAGCATTCAGGTCACGGCCAGCCATGGAAAGACCTTCGACCTGAGCAGTTTCCCCGTAGATAAACTGCGCAAAATCCCCGGGGTTATTCATATCGCCGAGGTCATCGAAGAGGATGCCCTGTTGAAATACAAGGACAACCAAAGCATCGTCACGCTGAAGGGGGTGAGCGAGGAATACATGCAGATGAGCGGGCTTGACACCATGATGGCTGAGGGAAATTTTACCCTGCAGGACGGTGACAAGGACTTCGCCATTCTCGGCTATGGCGTGGCGAGTGTGCTGAATGCAAACCTGAAAGACTACCTCAACCCGATTTCAGTCTATGTTCCGCGTCGCGACGCTTCCTTTACCGGAGGGTTAGAGAATGCATTCAACAATGAAGTGATTTTTCCTTCCGGTTTTTTCCAGATCCAGTACGAATACGATGTCAAATATACCATCCTGCCGCTGAGGTTCGTTAAAAAGCTGCTGTCCTATGAAAATGAACGGACCGCCCTGGAAATCGGACTGGCAAAAGACGCCGACCTCAAATCCATCCAGGCTCAGATCGGGAAACTCGCAGGCAGCCATTTTACTGTAAAAAACCGGTTCCAGCAGCAGGAGATCCTATACAGGATCATGATATCGGAAAAGAATTACATTTTTATGATCCTAACCCTGATCCTGATCATTGCCACCTTTAATGTGATCGGGACACTCTCAATGCTTATCCTGGACAAGAAAAAAGACATCGCCGTGCTGCAAAGCATGGGTGCAGGGCAGCCGCTCATCCGTCGGATCTTCCTCATGGAAGGGCTGCTGATTTCGGTCATCGGCGCCCTGCTCGGGCTTTTCCTGGGAGCTGTCATCTGCTGGGTCCAGATCAGGTTCGGCCTGGTAAGACTGGGAGCCGCCGACAGCAGTTTCGTGGTCAGCGCCTACCCCGTGCATATGCAGTTGACAGACTTTCTCGTGGTGTTCGCCACGGTGATGTCCATCGGATTACTGGCTACCTGGTACCCGGTATACAACATCAAAAAAATCCATTTCAGAAAGATCAAGCTGGGTTAGTATTCCTGGATTTCCCTAATCCTTGAGAATTCTTTACAAAAGGTATCCGATTGCATATTTTTATTCGTAAGTTTGTAATGGGTTTACCCGTCGATTATGTATTAAAAACCACAGCTATGCGTAAATATATCGCGTTTATTGCCTTGTTTGCATGGACTTGCTCCGTGGCCGGCGCAAACTGGACCGGGATCACCTCCCCTATTCCTGCACCTGCAAAAATCAGCCTGGTTTCTTCTACCATTGACCGTTCGGTGGTTCATTTTGAACTTGCAGGATTCAACCTCCGCGAAGTACAAACACCCAACGGTGCAGCCTTTGTGGTTGAGGCCGGAAAAACCACGCCGATACAGGAGGCAGGAGCTCCTGACCTGCCAAAAATGACGATATCGCTGATCATCCCCGACCAGGCAGGAATGAGCGTACGCGTTGTGTCATCTGCTTACCGGGATTACCCGGATGTGACTGTTGCCCCGTCAAAAGGAGTGATCATGCGTACTACCCTGCCGTCTGATCTTCCTTACCAATACGGGAAATGGTATTCAACCGGCAAATTTTACCCGGGAATGCTTGCAGATTCACACCAGCCCTATATCATCCGCGATGTGCGCGGACAAACCCTGGTCGCCTGTCCGTTCCAGTACAACCCGGTTACGAAAATCCTTCGGGTATATTACGACATGACCATCGAACTCTATAAGACCAGTGAAACCGGAATCAATCCGTTACAGTCCGGTGTGAAGGAAAAAAAGATTCCCCATGGATTCATGCAGGTATATCAGCACCAGTTTGCCAACCTTTCCGCCCTGACCTACACCCCGCTGTCGGAATACGGGAATCTCCTGGTGATCTGTTACGGGCCCTTTATGAATGCCATGCAGCCCTATGTTGCATGGAAAAGGGCGGAGGGTTACCGTACCCAAATGATCAGCAAGGATTCGATCGGAAGCACCGCCGGTTCAATTAAATCCTATATTGCAAATTATTATGCCACGAAAGGGCTTACCCATGTGCTGCTTGTCGGCGACGCGCCGCAGATCCCGACCAACACTGGCAACGGGCTTGGGGGCCCTTCCGACAACGCCTATGGTTATATTGTTGGCAACGATCATTATGCCGATGTATTTGTGGGCCGCTTTTCGGCCGAAACTGAAGCCCAGGTGCAAACCCAGGTACAACGCACCCTCGATTATGAGAAAAATCCGTCCTTCCTCACGGATGACTGGTTTAGGACGGTCATCGGCATCGCCTCGAACCAGGGACCCGGTGATGACAACGAAATGGATTTTGAGCATGTAAGGAACCAGCAGGCTAAACTGCTCGCTTATAACTATACGGCCAATCCCGAATTGTTTGACGGCTCCCAGGGAGGCAACGACGCACCCGGAGATCCTACCCCGGCGCAGGTCAGCACCGAAGTAAACAACGGGGCCAGCCTGATTCTGTATACCGGCCACGGAAGCCAGACTTCCTGGGGAACATCGGGGTTCAGCAACACCAATGTGAACCAGCTTACGAATACAGGAAAGCTCCCGTTTATCTGGTCGGTGGCGTGCGTGAACGGGGATTTCACGAACGGCACCTGTTTCGCCGAAGCCTGGATGAGAGCCTCACAGGCAGGCCAGCCCACCGGCGCCATTGCGTTCCTGGGTTCCACCATCAACCAAAGTTGGAATTCGCCGATGGAAGGGCAGGATGCGATGACCAACATCCTCATTGAATCTGATTCAACCAACATAAAACGCACATTTGCCGGGTTATCCATCAATGGATGCATGGAGATGATCGATGCCTATGGGGCGGATGGATCAAACATGGCCGACACCTGGACCATCTTCGGCGATCCCACCATCATGGTAAGAACAGCAACCCCGCAATCCATGACTGTTTCATACGACAGCCTGTTTGCAGGTGATTCCTTCCTGGCTGTTACCTGCGGGGTAAACAAGGCAAGGGTCACTGCCACCCTGGGTGACACCATCCTTGCAACAGGCATCGTGGAGAATCATTCCGTGCTGCTCACGTTCCCTCCGCTGCCTTTTCCTAATGATACCGTTCATCTTGTGGTGACGGCGTATAACATGGTGCCGTGGCAGGGCCAGCTAGCCATCCATGCCGTCCAACCGGTTGTTGCAGGCTTTCTCGGACTACCCACGCACATCGTCCCGGGAAACCAGGTGAGTTTTTCAAATACCACAACAGGCCATACCACCTTTTTACACTGGAGTTTCCCAGGCGGGAACCCGCCAACTTCAACCGGGATAAACCCGGTTGTTACCTATGATACAAAAGGCATATACGATGTTCAGCTTATTGCCGGCAACGGGATTTATGCCGACACCCTGCAGCAATCCGCCTATATTACCGTAGATTATCCCACGCTCACCGAAAATCACACCGGCAGCCCCGATTTGATGGTACAGCCTAATCCCGGCAACGGCAACTTCATCCTGAACCTGGACTCTTTCGGTTCCGGGATGACGGAGATCACGGTTTTCGATCTTGTGGGAGCAATTGTTTACAGGGAAAGTATTGGCCAGGATGGCAATCATGTTAACAGGGCACTGAATCTTACCATGCTGCCCGACGGGGTCTATTTCGTGCGGGTCAATGGTTCGAATGGCATGGTGAGCCGCAAGATAGTTATCCGGAAATAACGGTTACGCGATTTTAAGGGAGGTCATCGTAAGGGAGCCCATCACTGCCTTATCATTAAATATGGTGACCTGCTCCTGTTCTTCTTTCAACGCCAGTACATACAACAAAGGCAGATAATGTTCAGGCGTCGGGATGGCCAGGTCGAAGGCTTTGCCCAGCATTTTATAATCAATAAGCTGTTGATGGTCGCCGGCTAAAATGAGTTTTTTCATTTTAGCATCCGCTTCAAGTGCCCAGTCAAACCCGTATTCAGGCTCCTCTATATGCTCCCAGGCGATCAAACGCAGGTTATGCACAAGATTGCCGCTGCCAATGATGAGAACACCTTTTTTGCGCAACGAGGAAAGTTCTTTGGCAAGTTCATAGTGGTATTGTGCCGGGCGGGAATAGTCAAGACTCAGCTGGATTACCGGAATATCGGCAGCAGGATAGCATTGTTTCAACAAACTCCAGCAACCGTGGTCGAGTCCCCAGGTATCGTCCAAACCAACAGATGTTTTCGTGATCATCGCCACTATTTCTGCTGCCAGCTCCGGACTTCCCGGCGCCGGGTACTGAACATCAAACAAATTTTGGGGAAACCCGCCGAAGTCATGGATGGTCCGCGGCTGTTTCATGGCCGTAACGAAAGTCCCATCTGTTTCCCAATGGGCGGAGATGCATAAAATCGCTTTAGGCCGCGAAAGAAACCTGGTGGCTGTTTTCCACCCTTTCACGAACGGATTGTCATCGAGGGCATTCATCGGACTGCCGTGCCCAAGAAAAAGCACCGGCATGAGCCCCGTGCCGGGCAGTGAATTGGTGATTTGTTTCAAATCGCTGAGTTTGGTGGCAAATCCGGATGCCGGTATGGAACTTAATACTTTTAAAAATTTCTTGCGGTCCATCCTTTAAATTGGTTATCGTATTTGGCTGCTTCACGGAATTGCGGGCAAGACGGGAAAATCTTGTCAGGGTTTGACCACCGGTGATTTGGCAACATGCAGCACTTCGCTGGTTGCGGCATCCGAGATAAAGGCAATAACGCTGCAATGCCCGGGAACCCAGGTTTTCGTATTGAAATCAAAAGAATAGGTTTTGGAGACAATGGCATTTGCAGCGGGACTGGCGGCAATCTGCTCACCATAGGTGCCGTTGATGGATCCGCGCAGGATATGCATGAACCTGAAGTTTTTAATAATGGGGATCGAATCGCCGGCTACCGAGTTTTCCTGGCCGCCGTAAATACTGTCTTCCACGATGCAAACACACAGGTTAACAGGGGAGGCATAACCGATGAGGAATTTTGTGTCAACCTTTGAACTCAGGGTCTTGCTTTGCGAATCATAGGTATTGGTCACCGACATGTAGGCCTCCCGTGGCAGTTTCAGTGCCGCCTGGATGGCATTGCTCCACTCGGAGGGAACAAACGACGTCTTTCCGCCATACGGCCTCCTGTTAACCATTCCCTTGGGGTTCTGATCAATGTTGAATACACTGTTTGAGTACCATTCATTCCCGGTGGCGCACCTGTAATCGGCAGTGAGATAAGGAGCATAGTGGACCAGGTCGGGTTTCGCAAAACTGCCGGCGTGTACCCCGATCACAAATACCCGGCCTTTGTACAACTCCTGGAGAGAATTGGCCGATTTTGCCGCCGGGGCGCAATTTACGCAGGTGTGGCCGGTGTAATCCTCGAGCAGGATAGTCCGGGTATTGGTGTCGGCCGCAACAACCTGAACAGTATAAAAAGGTTCGCTGACCTTCGTGCAGGATTGCAGCAGCATGACTGCCATGAAAAATATAAGGGTACTGTGAATAAGACTTTTCATTTTTCAAAAATTTGTTTGTTATCAGAAACTGCTGGTCAGGGTGAGCGTCACGCCATTTGTAGCAGGCACATACCTGCAAACGCCTCCGACACAAATGATGCCTTCACGCTGCCTTCCCCACGACAGGGCAAGCCTGGAAGTATGATGGGTATAACCCGCGCTTACCAGGTAGTAGTTCAACCGCTGGTTGTGGTCGCTGTTTCCGTAGTTATACTGGTCCATGACCGAAAAGAACCATGCCGGCGAGATGGTCAGTTCGACCAGCCCGGCAACCCAGTTGCCCTTGTCCTGCTTGGTCCACAGCCCCTGGAGTTCCCATCTCAGGTTGTGTTTCGGGGTAATGCTCCAGGCCAGGTCGGCAACACCGATATGCGAATATACGATGCCATACTGGTCCACATGTCCTTCCACCACATCCTTGTTATAAGCCTGGTGAAGGTAGGTAAAAGCTCCCTTCCATTTTTTGCTGAACTTCTTCGACACCTCCAGGTTTGCATCCTGGTAGTATAACTGGTTTCCCGCACCGTAAAAAGTGGATTTATACCCGAGGGTACCGGTTTGGCCGATCAGGGTCGAATCATTGAGCCTTACCTGCTTAATGCCGTTGACCTGTGAAAAATTTGCTGCAATTGCCAGACCTGTCTTTCCGCCCAGGGGTGAATTTTTCGGAAAATGCAATGTGACCGTTCCTGAAATTCCAACTTCCCCATTGGGCTGGGTGGCATAGGGGTACATGCTGGCAAGGGCATAGGTATGCTGTTTGGTGATGGCCGGGAGATAGTTGATATCGACCATGTTGTTGACAACCGAACGGTCGGACTTATAACTCATGTTATCGATCCATTTCGACATCACCTGAATTCCCAGGCCCTTCTGCGACCACGAAAGGTTGGTAAAAACCCCGTTCCCTCCCTTGTAGATATAGTTGTTGCGGGCGTTTGGGTCATTGATCTTATGGGCATATTCCGTTTGCCAGTTAAACCCTCCGATGTTCAGGTTGAACCTGCCTCCATAATTGGCAACATTTTCGGGCATAGCAAGCGACAGCAGTTTGCCATCATAGGTGATGCTTTTTGTGCTTCCCTGCTGAAAATCGCTCACGATGGAGCCTCCCAGGGTCAGCTTTACCTTTGAATCAGCCATCCCGGCAAACAATTCATTCAGGTTGACATCGCCATCAAACCCTTTGATGATGCCACGGTTGTAATCCTTGTAGGGATCCCAGTAGTAGCGCTGAATGCCATAAACTCCCTTGAAGGTCACCCCCTTGAACGGCATCACTTTAACACGGATGCCCTGGATGGAGTTGTCAACTCCCAGGGTCCACTCCTGATAGGTACGCAGGATCATGCCGTTGCCGAATTGTTCATAGAAATTCCCGGCGGTAATATCAATGAAATCGTTTTTATAATTGGCGTACCAGTAAGGGACCCCGGCGCCATTGTACTGGGCGTCGTAACCGGTAAGGGGAGGCAGGTAGGCTTCAAAACGCATCCCTGCAGTAAAGTTCCCAAGGGAATAGTTAACCTCGGTAAAGGCATTCATCCGGATCAGCTTGCCCCCGAGGGTCGAATCGGTGATCCCCATTTTGTTATCTTTAAGATAATAGGCTGCATCCATCTGCATACTGCCATGCACTTCACTTCCTTTCAGGAGATCCTGTGACGATGCATTCAAGGGAAAGAGGGAGATCGCGCCGACAACCCCCAGTACAAAGTAGGTCAGTTTATTCAAGGTACAAGAATTAAAAAATGAAAAAAATCATGGATATCCCTTGCTATTTAAGCTCTTCGCCTTTGAGGAGCTTTTTTACCATTTCAATCAGGTTCAACTCGTCACCTTCAGAAAACGAGGTATGCTGCCACACGACTTCACCCTTTCCATTTAACAAAAACGTGTGAGGGATGGGACCCACGCTCATGGCGCGCTTGAAATCGCCATTGGGATCGAGCAGCACAGTATAATCCCAGCCTTTGCCGTTGACCATGGGAGCAACCAGGGTCATTGAACGGGAATCATCCACCGATATGGCATAAAGCTTTACTCCGGTCTCTTTTACCCATTCGTCGTACACATCTGAAATGGTCGTCAGCTCACGGACACAGGGTTTGCACCATGTTGCCCAGAAACTGATAATGATGGGTTTGCCGTTGTTGACAATGCTGTCGGTTTTGAAGGTTTGTCCCTTTACATCCTTGATGCTTACGGAAGGCAGTTTTTTGTACTTGAATACGCTCTCCTGTGTAAACGCAACGGAGGAGAGGAGGGTTAAGAGAAAAATAATCCGGATTTTGTTGATCATGAGTGCTGTTTTTTAATTCACAAAAATAAGAAATTTATGATATATAGACTTCTAAAATTCGGGTGTTAGGGTCGGGTGCAATGGAAACCCCGTCAATAACGGCCGGAATAAGAAGCACCTCGCCTTTTGTCAGGGCAATGTGTTCTTCATTCGCCTCAATTTCGGCTTTTCCTTCTGTACAGATATATATGACAAAAGAATCAAGGCTACTGTAATCCTTGTGCGTCAAACGGTCAAGGTGCAGGAGATTGGTGGTAAAAAAGGGGCAATCGGCGAGATTGGCTGTTTTATTTTCATGGTTGTAAACAGTGCGGTAGGAATCAGCCTGCCTGAAATCAATTGCATCAACGGCCAGTTCGGTGTGCAGTTCCCTTGATTTTCCGTCATTGTCGAGCCGGTCCCAGTCATAAATGCGATAGGTGGTATCGGAAGTCTGCTGGATTTCGGCCAGTAAAATCCCGGGGCCCAGGGCATGCACCCTTCCCGAACGAATAAAAAAGGCATCCCCTTGCTGAACTTTTTCAAAATTCAGGATCTCCTTCAGCCGTTTCTCCTTCATGAATGTGCGATAGGCGCCTGCATCCAGCTGGCGGTTGAACCCGGTGATCAGTTCAGCTCCAGGCCCGGCATCGAGGATATACCACATCTCGGTTTTCCCGTTACCGATGTTCCGCTTTGCGGCAAGGACATCGTCGGGATGTACCTGCACAGAAAGCCAGTCGTTGGCGTCGATGAATTTAACCAGGATGGGAAATTCATCCCTGTACTTTTCGTAGGTCTTCTCTCCTACAAGTTCATCCATGTATATTTCAAGGATCTCGTTAAGTTCGTTTCCTTCCAGGAATCCATTAGAAACAACGGTCTGGCAGCCTGGTACTCCCGATAAAACCCAGGCTTCCCCGCAAACGGACAATGGCGAAAAATCGAGACCCAGGCTGGTTTTTATCTTACTTCCACCCCAGATTTTATCCTTGAACAGCGGCCTGAATTTTAATGGATAGAGCATATCTGTCAGTTAAGCAATGGTGACTGTGGGAATCTTGTTATCTTTGAACCGCAATCTGCCATTCGGGTTCAAATCCAATAATCAAGCAATCAGCTGATTTTCACGGCTTGAATACAGGCCGCGATTCATCCGGGCAGAAAAACAAAAGTACGGAATTTCAATATAACCTCACAACCTGTCAAATGATTCAAAATCTATGTGTTTTCTGTGGTTCGAGTACCGGAAACCCGCCAATTTACGCTGAAATCGCCCGTTCCCTTGGTGAATATCTCCTTGAAAAAGAGATTACGCTTGTTTATGGGGGAGCCAATGTTGGATTGATGGGGATCCTGGCCGACACGATGCTGGCCGGGGGAGGCAGGGTGATCGGGGTTATGCCAAAATCGCTTGTAGAACGTGAAGTGGCTCATGCCAGCCTTACCGGGATGCATATTGTTGACGGGATGCAGGAGCGTAAGGCTTTGATGTCGGACCTTTCCGACGCGTTCATTGCACTTCCGGGAGCATACGGCACGCTGGATGAACTTTTCGAAGTGCTCACCTGGAACCAGCTCGGGATCATCAATAAACCTGTCGGAGTATTAAACACGGCGGGATTTTACGATTTTCTGACCAGCATGCTTGATCATGCCGTTACACAAAAATTTCTTCGTCCTGAGCACAGGTACATGCTGCATGTTGATTCAGATCATATAAGGTTAATTGAAAAGCTGGACACCTACCGCCCGGTTATTGCCGAGAAATGGATTGAAAGGCTTAAGGAAGGGAAAATTTAATGCAGGAATGCAAACAATGCAAACAATGCAAACAATGCAAACAATGCAGACAATGCAAACAATGCAGACAATGCAGACAATGCAAACAATGCAGACAATACAGACAATGCAGTAATGAATGAGGAAGTTAAGTTGAAATAGTTTTTAATTTTTCATATGCTGATTATTGGAATTACGGGGACGCTGGGAGCCGGGAAGGGCACGGTGGTTGAATATCTCACCAAAGAAAGGGGATTTGATCACTATTCGGTACGGGCATACCTGCTTGAAGAGATAAAACTGAGAGGCATGGCAGAAAACCGCGACAGCATGTTTAACCTTGCCAATGAACTGCGTGCGCAGCATGGCCCGTCGTATGTGACGGATCAGCTTTACCTGAAGGCCGCCGAATCGGGAAACAACTGCATTATTGAAAGCATCAGGACGCCAGGGGAGATCGTTTCGTTGCGCGAAAAGGGAAATTTTTTCCTTTTTGCAGTTGATGCTGATCCGCAGTTGCGTTATAAACGGATTGTTGAAAGACAATCGGAAACTGACCGGATTTCCCTGGCCACTTTTATCGAAAATGAAAGCCGGGAGATGAATACCAGCGATCCGAACCGGCAGAACCTTAAGGCATGCATCCAGGAAGCCGACTTCGTGTTTAACAACGACGGTACCAGGGAAGAACTTTTCAGCGCTGTCGAAAAGGCCCTTCCCGTCGTGACTCACCCAAAACTGTAAATATATTTACCATTTTGCACCCCAAAAAACTGTATATTATTTTTACATTAATTAAAAACAAATACACCAGGCGTTATTTTTGCACACCACCCATTTCCATATAATATTATTTTTTAGTCATTTACAAACTTATACCCATTTATAAATAGAGGGTATCCTCTATTTTTTTTTATACATACCCACTATTGCGCATGGATTTTAATCGGCAGATATTTGTAAATATTTTTTTACCGTTATCCTATATTTCCAAAATCAAACATTCAGGGCAACACGAAAAAATTTACAGACTTTACTTCATTAAAATACATCGCAATGGAAACAAAAAAAATATTGAACCTTGGTTTGATCCTGGCTGTTATTCTTACACTGGGGTTTTCGGCCTGTCAAAAGGAGAGCGGGAAAATTCAAACTACGCCGGATAATGAAAACAATGCAGGCCTGAAAGCAACCGCCACCGGGTCGATCGTTTCAACAGGTACTGTTGTCAATGGAACATATATTGGAGGCATTGTGTTAACAACCGCGAACACGCTGGCCCTGAAAGTAACGGTTACAGGAATCGGCACCTACAATATTAACAGCAGTACTGTTAACGGGTATAGTTTTTCTAAAAGCGGTTCTTTCACTGCTACCGGCACGCAGACAATAACACTTCCCGCAACAGGAACACCGGCAGCAACAGGGATAAACACCTTCACCGTTACCTTTGGCACAACTGCAAGTTTTGTCGTGGTTGTCGTAAGCAGCAACCCGGTTGTTCAGAGTTCCTGCAATACAAGTTACACATACCATGAAGTTGCAAACCATAAAACCCAGAAAGTGTGGCTCGACCGGAACCTGGGAGCATCACAGGTTGGAACATCTGCCACGGACTACCTCTCTTACGGCTCGCTTTATCAGTGGGGTCGCCTGGCCGACAACCACCAGTGCATTACCTGGGCCAGTTCATACCTGGGAACCCCGATAAACGGAGTCACCTCAACCACCTGCCCGACGAACACCCCGCCGAATTCATTGTTTGTAAAAACACTGACGTCCCCCTGGGACTGGAGAGTTCCCCAGAACAACAGTCTGTGGCAGGGTGCCACCGGCATCAATAACCCTTGTCCTTCAGGATACAGGCTTCCCACGAATGCCGAGTTTGTCGCTGAAGTTGCCACATGGCCCACCAAGAATACCACCGGTGCATTCGGATCGTCGTTGAAATGGGTTATGGCAGGTTATCGTGATTTCCCCGACGGGCAAACCTACCAGGCAGGATATGCCGGAGGTTACTGGTCAGGCACGATCAATTCAACCAAGGCCATGGCGCTTTGGTTTTCTCCCACCGAAGGATATACCGTGGATGATTTCCGCGCTGTTGGTTATTCGGTACGTTGTATAAAAAACTGATGATCGGGAAAGGGGAAAATGCCTGTTCTCCTTTTCTGAATGCTGGTTTGTTAATTGCTTGTTAACATTTTGCCTGGAAGCCCCTGCAACATATGCAGGGGCTTTTTTTTTCTTGGGGTTGGCCAGGGCACCTTTTCCCCGGGACCAAACGACTGCAGGAAAAAAGAAAATTCCGACATGGATACATTCATAGACACACGACAGTAAATTATTTGACGTATAATTATTATCTATAGTATGATTATTTTTCGTTTTTGTTGCTTTTTAGTCATTTATATTTTTTTCATGGCGTACATATCTACACGCCATATAATAATATATGTATTTTATTATTAATTATATATATAATTATAGTTGAATATTAATAGTGGTTTTCCTCTATTATAATTTACGTATATCCACTATTGCATAGAAAACATTTTTTCCTGATCTTTGTAAAGTTATTTTAATAAAAAACAGCACAAGATTTAAGCTAAACCAAAAAACAAGTAAATTTATAATTCACATTCACAATAATTCTTATTAAAACCAGGCATATGAAAACAAAAAACTTACTCCGTTCAGTTTTGGCCCTTGTAGTCATACTCAGTTTGAGCTTCATGGGATGCCAAAAAGAGGCAGATAAAATTCAAACCGTTCCTGACAACGGAAACACTGCGGGGCTGAAAGCAGCTGCTACAGGTTCTATCGTTACAACAGGAACTGTTGTCAATGGAATATATAAAGCGGGAGTGGCGTTAAATACTGCCAACACGCTGACACTGAAACTCACGGTAACAGCGATCGGCACCTATAATATTACAACCAGCACAGTTAACGGCTACAATTTTTCAAAAAGCGGCTCTTTCACGGCGACCGGCGCCCAGACAATCACACTTCCTGGTACGGGAACGCCCGTAACCACAGGGATAAACACCTTTACGGTTACATTTGGCACAACAGCAAGTTTTACCGTGGTGGTTGTAAGCAACACCCCGATTGTGCAGAGTTCCTGCAACACAAGTTACACCTATTATGAAGTTGCGAACCATAAAACCCAGAAAGTATGGCTCGACCGCAATCTGGGAGCAACACAGGTTGGCACTGCTGCCACAGATTTTCTCTCTTATGGATCGCTCTACCAGTGGGGTCGCCTGGCCGACAACCACCAGTGCATTACCTGGGCCAGTTCATACCTGGGAACACCTGTTAACGGGGTCACCACAACCACCTGCTCATCAAACACCCCGCCAAATGCGTTGTTTGTAAAGACGTTGGCTTCGCCCTGGGACTGGAGAGTTCCCCAGAACAACAGCTTGTGGCAGGGCACCGCCGGCATCAACAACCCTTGCCCTTCCGGATACAGGCTTCCTACAAACGCTGAGTTTATCGCTGAAGTTGCCACATGGACCACCAAGAATACAGTCGGCGCATTCGGATCGTCGTTGAAATGGGTCATGGCAGGCTATCGTGATTTCCCCGACGGAGCCATCTACAATGCTGGGTATTCAGGCGGTTACTGGTCAAGCACCATTAATTCAACCAAGGCTATGGCGCTTTGGTTCTCACCCACCGAGGGCTACACTGTTGATGATTATCGTGCCGTAGGTTACTCGGTTCGTTGTATCAAAAACTGATGAACTATTAGGGAAATCATTAAACTGAACGATACGTTCCTTTCAAAAATATGGTTGGTTAATTGCTTGTTTCTTTTTGGTTAGTGAAAGACCCCGCACCGATGTTGCGGGGTCTTTTACTTTATTCGTACATTTACAGGATCAAAAACTTCAGGGCACATGGAAACACAGGCTTATATCCGTCCGTCATGGGATGAGTACTTCATGGAGGTTGCACATACGGTCTCCAAGCGTGCAACCTGCGACCGCGGTCGCAGCGGCTGCGTCATCGCCCGCGACCGGCAGATCCTGGTCACCGGCTATGTCGGGTCTCCGCGCGGGTTGCCTCATTGCGATGAAGCCGGTCACCTGATGAAGAAGATGCTGCATGAAGATGAGCGCGTTACCCAGCATTGCGTGCGCACGGTACATGCCGAACAGAATGCAATATGCCAGGCAGCCAGGCTCGGTATCCCCCTGGAGAAGGCAACCCTTTACTGCCGTATGGCTCCCTGCCGCACCTGCGCCATGCTGATCATAAATTGTGGTATTGAGCGGGTGGTGTGCGAACGGAAATATCACGACGGCGCCGAATCGGAAGAGATGTTCCGACAGGCAGGGGTGTCGCTCGAATATGTTTTCAATGAAATCCAGCAATACGAAAAGCAATAACCCTCCGGCAGTTTAGCCCCCGCTCTGCTGGTGATTCCTCCTGGCTCTTTTGATCAGGATAGCTTTACATGAACTTACCTGATAATAACAAGTTTGCGGACCAGGAGTTCTCCGTCAGTCTTAACCTTTATGAAATAACATCCCTCCGGCAATGCCGTGAGATCAAAAGAACAGTCGCTGTTAACAGTGCACTGTGCCGAACGGACTATATTCCCTGTATAATCCAGCACGTTGACATCCAATAGTCCTTGCCTTGCGCTATGCACAAGGACCCTGAATTTGCCGGCGGAAGGATTCGGATAAATCCCGATTTCTCCGGCCTTGTGTTCGGACACCGCAACAACAGATTGTGCCTGTGTTACGGTGACAAGCTGGGGAGTAAGTCCTGCAACCACTACGGTGATGGTTGCAACGCGGGTATAATAATTGGGATTTTCGGCATAGTCGGCTACGATCGTGCCATTACCGTTCCCCGACGGTGTCACCAAACACCATGATGAATCGGCAGTAACGCTCCAGGCTGTATTCGAGGTGACGCTAAAGTTGGTGGTTCCGGTAATGGGTGTCACATTCCTGTTGGGAGGATCTACCGCCAACGTTGGCAATGCTCCCTCCTGTGTTACGGTAACCGTGACGGAAGCGACCCCGCTGATGGTCACCGTAATGTGGGCAATCCGTTGCGTCAGCAGGAAGTTTTCCTGGTAATCGGCCTGCAGGGTTCCATTCCCTGTGCCTGTGGCTGCTGCAGCGCACCAGTTTGCATCACTTTGAGCAGACCAACTGGTATTCGAGGTAACCACAAAGGAAGTATACCCTGCAGGTGCAGGAACGTTTTGGTTCGGTGGCGCCACGCCAAGCGTGGGAGCTGCTCCGTTCTGGGTTACTGTTACATTTACAGGAGCAAGCCCTGTAACGCTTACAGTAATCGTAGCGATCCGCGGTGTGATGGCAAAATTTTCATCAACATTTGCAATGATCGTGCCGTTTCCCGACCCTGCGGAGGTAACATTGCACCATGTTGAATTGCTCACGGAGGTCCAAACAGTGTTGGAGTTTACTGTGAACGAGGTTGAATTCACCGGCGCCGGTACATTCTGATTGGGCGGTGTCACCGAAAGCGCCGGTGGGGCGGCGGCCTGGGTCACCGTCACAACCAGCGGCATGGCTCCCCCTGTGGGTGTTGTCGTCAGATTTGCCAGGCGGGTGGTGATGGTGGGATTGTCGGTATAATTGGCATTGATTGTGCCGTTTCCTATACCCGACGGGTTTACCGTACACCATGGGGCATCGCTCACAACTGTCCATGTAGTGGATGAGTTTGCCGTGACATTGAAAGTGGTTGATCCAGCCTGATAGGCTACAGCCTGGTTGGCCGGGTTAACGGCAAACACATTGTAAAGGTCCGACTGCCACTGCCCCCTTCCATAGGTAGCCGCCTTAAGCCTGTTATTGACCGGGTTAGCCGCATCATAAAAGATCTCAAGTTCACGCACATCCACTGGCGGCAACCCGCTATTGTATGGGATCCAGTCGCTCATTGAAGCATCCCTGTAAAACACATTTGATTTAGTTCCGATATAGAGCCCTTCATTGCTGTTTTTATCATACACGATGCAGTTTACAGTAACGGAAGGCAGGGTGCCCGAGATGCTCGTCCAGGTAATGCCTTTATCAGTCGACTTATACACTTTTGATCCCGCCGTGGCATACACGATATTCGGGTCGGTGGGATGGGCCTCCAGGTCTGTCGGTGTGGCTCCGCCGGGAAGGGTGCAAACGTTCCAGGTTGGCGTTGCGGCATTGGCGTTATCCGACCGTTTGAGAGAACTGCTGCGCACCACGTATAAAATATCGACACTGGCGGAAGACTGCTCCAGCACACTGCACGTCCCTGCTTCTCCCGCTGATATTTTCGTCCAGCTGACTGCAGAAGTGGAGGCGGCCTTCACGTTGGTGCTTCTCCACACATTCACATATCCTGCAAACATGGTCGACGGGATGGTTTCATGAAGGATATAAGGCGTGACCCAGGCGCCGCTTTCGTTGATCCCGTTAACGCCGTTGGCGGCAATGGTGTAGTAGCCGCCTCCCATGGAGCGGTTGATGCTGCCGTAGTAAATGGATCCGTAACGAACGAGGGTGTCAGAATAATCGATAAGGCACTCCATGCCATCACCGCCAAGTACCGTGGTAAAGTTCGAACCGGTATTTTTGGATGTGCCGTTATCCTGATAGCCGTTCATGCAAAGCGTTTGTTTAATCGCGCTCTGCCCGATCTTATAAACCTGTGAAATGGCAAGCCCTGAGGAGATGTCGGTCCAGTTTGTGCCGCCATTCGCCGTTTTATAAATTCCCCCGTCACATCCTGTAAACAGCGATCCGTTAACGGGTGACCATGCCAGGCAATGAATGTCGGCATGCACCGACGGAGCGCAACTCGTTCCCCATGAACTCCCGACCCAATGGGTGTTTATTGCCCAGGAAACGCCTCCATTGGTCGACTTCCAGATATTAACGCCTCCCACATAGAGGGTGTTTGCGTTATTCGGATCAACTTCAATACACAGGTCATACCAGGCCTGGCTGCTGGTGCCGCTGCCGTCGCACGCGTAATCCATGATGTTGGGTGTTGTCGACAGGGTGGCAAATGTAAGCCCGTTGTCAGTCGATTTCAGCAGCCCTGCAAACGTACCGTTCGTCTGGCAAACGTAAACCCACGAGGGCTGGCTCATGCTCACCCCGATAACGAGCCTTGTGCCGGTCACGATGCCGGAAGTGATCTGGGTCCAGGTCTCTCCTGTATTAACCGAACGATAGAACTTGCCCCCTTCCGTGGCATACACGATGGTGGGATCGCCGGGATTAAACTTGATATCCTTGTAATTGTTGGAGTTTGAAGATTTCTTCATCCAGGTCGCACCTCCGTCGGCCGTTTTATAAATTCCTGCGCTGGTGCATGCCAGGATCACGTTGGGATCGGAAGGCAGCATGATCATCATACCAACCGTAATGTTGCCCATCCCGGTATTGGATGCCACCCAGGTCGTTCCGCCATCGGTGCTTTTGTATACTCCCATGCCAGGTGCATCACTTGCATCGCGGTCGCCTGTGCCGATCAGTATCAGGTTTGCATTGGTAGGATGCAGCAACACCGAGGAAACACCAAGGGTTGGTGTACTCGTTGTGAGCACATTCCAGGTTGCTGCACCATCGGTGGTTCGCCATAATCCGCCGGAGGGCGACCCGATATAGAAGGTGTTTGGGTTGGTTGAATGGAAACAGATGGTGTTGATCCTGCCCAAACCATTGGGTTGGCCGGTGGCATTGCCCGGTGAAGCCGAAGGGCCTACCAGGCTCCAGTTTCCGCTGGCCGACATTGCCCCGTCACGCGAAGCCATGTAACGCTGGTATTCCCTGATTACCTGGTCAGGGGCAGGCAGTTTGCCGTCGGGTTGCACACAATCCTGGTTAATATATTCCCAGCGTTTGAAAACTTTCCACCCATTGTGCCGGATATTCGGGCGACCTTTCCAGTATTTCTCAAAAGCATGCTGCGTGGCGCTGAACTGCACACCGGGATCCTGCATCATCTGAACCCAGTAAGGGTAGTTTGCGGTATCCCCCAGGGCAGGGTCAGGAAGGAACTGGGCTTGCAGCCCGATAACCATGATAAATAGAAATCCGGCTGCTAACGAAAAGGTTTTCATACGACAATATTTATAGCATGCGAATCGGTTACACAGTATCAATAACCTGGGGTATTATTTCCATGAACCTTCCTTTTACTGACATTCAGGCAAATGAGGCTTGTAACCAATGCATAAAGATAGTAAAATATCCACCCGGTTTATCCCTTGCGGCTAAAATAAGGATCAGAAAATTGCGGTTTCCTGCTCGCCTGTTGATTTTACAAAGCCCCTGAACATGGCTTTGGTATTGAAAGGCATGGTAATGTTTCCATCCTTGTCAACGGCAATCAGGCCTCCATCGGCTTTCTGATTTCTAAGTTTATCCATGACCACCAGCTTGCCAGCCTCTTCAAGCGGCATCCCGCGGTATTCCATCAGCGCAGCGATGTCGTAAGCCACGACGTTTCGCATGAAAAATTCCCCGTGCCCGGTTGCAGAAACCGCACAGGTATTGTTGCTGGCGTAGGTTCCTGCGCCGATGATGGGAGAATCGCCGATCCGACCGGTCAGTTTTCCAGGCAGCCCTCCTGTGGATGTGGCCGCGGCAAGATTTCCGTTCATGTCAAGCGCAACAGCGCCAACAGTGCCGTGTTTCTGAGGCGGCGGCTGTGAATTAACCGGTTTGGCGGGCTGGGCAGGCCGGCTTTTCTTCCAGGCTTCCAACCGATCCGGCGTGATAAAATAAGAAGGATCGACAATATCAAGGTGCTGAACCCTGGCGAATTTCTCGGCACCGGCCCCGACAAGCATGACGTTGCACGTTTTCTCCATAACCCTCCGGGCTGCAGTGACAGGGTTTTTAATGATGGTGACACCACCAACGGCACCGGCCATCCCCGACTTGCCATCCATGATGGCTGCGTCGAGTTCTGCCTTCCCGTTCTCATCCAGTACGGCTCCTTTACCCGCATTGAACAACGGGCAATCCTCCATAAAACGGACCACGGCCTCAACGGCATCCAGACTGCTACCACCGTGCGAAAGGATTTCGGAACCTGTTTTGAGCGCTTCATCCAGCTTTTTAAGATAGGCCTGTTCTTCGCCGGCTTTCATGCCGGCTTTATCAATGTTCCCGGCTCCGCCATGAATGACCAGCACCCAGGGATGCTGGACGGCGCTCATGGCAACGGCAGCGGCAGCTTCAGTCTGTGCGTAAAGAAAGTTTGCCGTCAGCACAGAAAACATGATAACAATAGAAATGAATACAAGTCCGGGTTTGCATGCGACAAGTCTTAGGTAAAAGAGTCTCATAATTCAGATTTTAGGTGGTTAATAACGGTTTTTTCCAGGCTCCTTCTGAAGACACCCAGGGTTGGAGTTTATAAAACATGTTTTAACAACGAGGTAAAATTAATCAATCCGCTGATCTGAAGGATAGTCAATACCACAGAAAGGAGGATGACCGCACGGATAAAACCCGCACCCTTTTTAACAGCGAGATAAGATGCGATCCATGCCCCGATCATGCTCCCGACCGAGAGGATGCAGCCATACAGGTAGTTGACCTTGCCGTCGATCATGAAAACGAGCAATGCAAAGATCGCATAAAAAAAGACGATAAGGTTTTTTACTGCGTTTGCCTTTACCAGGTCGTAGCCCACTCCCAGCACCAGGGCCATCAGCAGGAAATATCCCACACCAACCTGGATGAAGCCCCCGTAAAAACCAACCACGAAAAAGATAAGGAACTGCCACCATTTCAATTGTTGCGACAACATGGCCGGCTTCTCCTTTAACCATTTATCAGGCTTGTAGAAAAGAAAAAACACCATAATGACCATCGCCACGGCCATGGCAATTTCGATGACCCTGGTTTTGACATCCACTGCCAGATAAGCTCCTGCAATCGCACCAGCAGTTGCAGGGATGGCCAGCCATACCGGGCGAAGATTGTCGAACATCTTCTGCCGCGTGAAACTGCCAACCGATGAAAGCGTCTGGAAAAAAATGCTGACCCTGTTGGTGCCGTTGGCAATGTTGGCGGGCAATCCAAGGATCAGCAGCAGCGAAAGGCTGATCACCGACCCCCCTCCCGAAAGGGTGTTGATAAACCCAACAACAACCCCTGCAAAGATAATTACGACTATTTCAACAACCGACATATTTCACCATTTCACCATTTCGCTACCTCGCTACCTCGCTACCTTTTTCCCCGGCATCCAGCCTGCTGTGCCTCCTCCCGTAGCTGAAGTAGATGACCAGCCCGATGGCAAGCCAAATCAGGAAGCGCAGCCAGTTTGTGACTCCAAGCTGAGCCATGAGATAGAAGTTGGTCAGAAGCCCGAGCACGGGGATCAGTGAAAGCTGGTTCTTCACCCCGAACCATGTAAGCACCGCAGCCGACAGGATGAAGATCAGCAAGGGAAACTGCGCCAGGATCAAATTCCTGAGCCAGGAACCCGGGGAGAGGCTGAATAACGTGCCAAACGACCCTGAAAAAAATGCATTCACCTCGGTCTTGTTCCACCAGAAAAGCACTACGAATACGCCGGTCCAGATAAACGGCAGGAAATAGCGGCTGTTCAGGTACGGAACCTGGAAACCCTTTTCATTGTTGGGAATGTCATGCTTTTTCCAACCGCTTTGTAGTACCAGTACCCCGCCTGAAACCAGGATGAACGCAAAAAGAGTCCCGATGCTTGTCAGGTCTGTTACTTCGGTAAGGTTGAGAAACAACGACGGAACGGCAACCAGGATCCCGGCAATGACCGTCGAAAAATAGGGCGTTTTGTAGCGCGGATGGATTTTCGAGAACGACGGCGGCAGCAGCCCGTCGCGGCTCATGCTCATCCATATGCGGGGCTGCCCCACCTGGAATACCAGCAAAACGCTGGCCATGGCGATCACTGCACTGATGGCAATGATTCCCGAAAGCTTCGTCAGGTGAAGTTTCTGAAATGCAAAAGCCAGGGGGTCGCCCACCCCTAGTTCGGAGTAATGCACCATTCCGGTGAGGACAAGGCTGATCATGATATACAAAACTGTCGTGATGATCAGCGCCAGGATAATGGCGCGGGGCAAATCTCTCCGGGGGTTCCTGCACTCTTCGGCAGTGGTGGAAATTGCATCAAAGCCGATGTAGGCAAAAAAGACGCCGGAAACACCCTTCAGCACCCCGACCACGCCGTTTGGCGCAAAAGGATGCCAGTTTTTCGGGTCTATGTAAAATGACCCCACGGCGATGATCAGGAAGAGTATCCCGATTTTCAACAGGACCATGGTGTTGCTGGCTACTTTGGTCTCGTAGATGCCGATGTACACAAGTACAGAGATGAAGACGACGATTGAAAATGCCGGGATATCTGCTATGATTCTGATCCCTCCGATGACGGGTGCCGATTGCCATGCCGTGTAGGCCTCACGCAGGGCATCAGGCAGGCCGGAGAAAGAGATGCCCCTGCCCATCTCTACAAGTGCGTGGTGATATCCGCGGGATGCGGAGAGGTAGTCGATGCAGAAATACTCCGGTACGTGCAGGCCCACGCCTCCCAGAAAACCAGTAAAATAATCGGACCATGAAATAGCCACGGCAATGTTCCCGATGGCGTATTCCATGATAAGGTCCCATCCGATAATCCAGGCGATAAGCTCTCCAAAACTGGCGTAGGCGTAGGTATAGGCGCTGCCACTGATGGGAATAACCGAAGCGAACTGTGCATAGCACAAGGCAGAAAACGCACAGGCCATGGCTGTGAAAAGAAACAAAAGTGACACGGCCGGGCCCCCGCTGGCAGCGGCATTGCCAATGGTGCTGAAAATACCTGCGCCGATCACGGCGGCAATTCCAAGCGCCGTAAGATCATAAACGTTGAGGCTCTTTTTTAACCCGGAAAGCTCCCCTTCCCGGCTCTGGGCATCCCGGAGAATATGATGGATCGACTTTTTTCGGAACAGGTGGGGATTTGCCACAGGGAATTTTTCGATAAAGTTAGAGTTTTTTTTAAATGGAGGACAAGTGGACAAGTGGACAGGTGAACGGGTGGGGCAATGGATATTTTTATTAACTTAGTGCAAAAATTCGAAATGAAGATAGCCATATTCGGAGCAAGTGGAAAAACAGGGATCCTTTTGGTTTACCAGGCGCTTAACCAGGGACACATTGTCACAGCCTTTGCCCGTCAGCCGACAAAAGTGACCATTCAGCACAAAAACCTGCACGTGATCCAGGGCGACATCATGGAACCTGAAAAAGTCAGGTTGGCTGTGGAGGGCCAGGATGCTGTGCTTTGCACACTCGGGGTGGCAAAAAACAAACCAGACACCACCCTTTCCGAAGGGACGCGCAAAATCATCAAAGCCATGGAATCAGCGCATGTGAGGCGCTTCATCTGCATGTCCTCCGCGGGGATACTGGGGAACGACTCCGGGTTCTTTTTCGGGAAAATTTTCATGCCCCTCTTCCTGAACCATGTTTTTGAAGACAAGAAACGGCAGGCAGCCATAATCAAAGAAAGCAGCCTTGATTGGGTCATCCTGCGTCCCACCGGGCTCACAGATGCCCCTAAAACGAACACCTACAAGGTAAATCCAGGCAACCCGACTTCCAACACGATCCCCCGGGCCGACGTAGCCGATTTCATGCTAAAACTGGTCACCGATAAAAGATACGATCGCACCATGCCGGCACTGTCGAGTCATTAAATTTTACACTTTTAAATATGTTGCAAAGAAGCATCTTTGAAGGGAGAAGTTTTATACAGAAAATGGCCAACTATCGTATTCACGATACTGTTAATCTTTCCCAGACAACAGAAGTTATTGCAAAATATATCAAAGCACTGGACAGCGGGAAAATCGAGCGGACAAAGGAAGAGTCCATCCAAGCCGATTTTATTAACAAATTCTTTGGCGATATCCTTGGATATGATTACAATGACCCGGTCAATTGGAACCTCGAGAAAGAATATAAAGTCGTCAATGAATGAATCAGAGGTTGATACCCTGTTCAATGAAAGACAGGATCATGAACAAAAAATCACAAAAGAGTTTTATTCCGGGTACAAACTCCTTCGAATGGAGTTGTTTGAACATATCAAACAAAATAACAGTGGAAAAGATGAAATGATGGTGTTAATTAAGACACAGAAAATCCTCGACCGTTTTATTTTTATTTGTTTTTGTGTAAATGCCTCATTACTCCCCCCCGACACCCTGAAAAAAATAAAAGATATTACAAAGAATGCATTTGATTTTGAACCTGACAAATTATGGCGCCAGCTTAAAGGTCTGTTTCACAGCATTGATTCAGGAAATCCCCCCCTGGATATCAATAAATTCAATGGCGGGCTTTTCAAAAAGGATGAGGAACTTGACAATTTCATCCTCAGAGATGAAATTCTTTTCAAACTAATCCATCTCTCGGAAAATGATTTTAGCAGTGATTTGAATGTCAATATCCTGGGACATATATTCGAACAGTCGATTTCAGATATTGAGAAACTGAAGGCACGAATTGGAAACGGGGAAGCACTGTCGGATGATGAAATACAGGATGTTCATAAAAATGGCAAAAGGAAAAAGGAAGGAATCTTTTACACCCCTGAACATATTACAAGATACATTGTAAAACAGGCAATTGGGGGTTGGCTTGATGATGTCAGACAAGATCTTGGTTTTTTTCAATTACCGGAACTTACCAAGGAAGATTATGCATCTGTTAAAATTATCCGCCAGAAGAATAAAGTTACCGGCAGGATGTTCGAGAAGCTGGCTTATAACAGCAACATCACCAGGCATATTGAATTTTGGGAAGCCTACAAGGGAAAATTACGACAAATCAAGGTTCTTGATCCGGCCTGCGGGTCAGGTGCATTCCTCAATCAGGCTTTTGACTATCTGCATGCTGAAGGAGTAAAGGTTAATGATGAATTAAGTCTTTTACGCCTCGGGCAAAGGGAGATCTTCGAACTGGATCGCCACATTTTAACAAATAATCTTTTTGGTGTTGATATCAATCAGGAATCTGTTGAAATAACCAAGCTCTCCCTTTGGCTAAAAACCGCAAATAAAGGAAAGGAATTAACCTCTTTGGATGAAAATATCAAATGGGGCAATTCATTAATCGATGACCCGAACATCACCAGTGATCGTGCTTTTGATTGGTTCAGCCAATTTCCGGCTGTTTTTCCAAATTTCCGTAAACCCCATGAACAACATCATCCGGAAGACAAGGACATTGTTAAGGAACCCAGTTACAATTACAAGAATCCGGAAAGCAGGGGTTTTACAAAATACGGATTTGACGTGGTGATCGGCAATCCGCCCTGGGGCGCTGAAATGGATGACCGGATGTCGACCTGGTTACTTGAAAAATATCCTGTAATTCCTGGTAAAATTAAAGACACCTACCTCTATTTTACCCTTTTAGCATTAAACCTTCTTAAAATTAACGGGTACCTGGGATTTATCATACCAAACACGTGGCTTCTGATAAACAATGCCAAAGCGTTCAGGGAATTTTTGCTGAAATTCAATATCAAACAAATAGTCGATCATGGTGACAATGTATTTGCTGATGCAATTGTTGAATGTACTACGTTAATCCTCAATAAATCGACAACGACAAATTCAGCATGTGAAACCATACGGATTAAAGACGGGAATCAGTTGTTCACGAAACTGATTGATAAAAATTTGTGGCTGAAAGACGATTTGCACCGAATTGTCCTGGAACTCGATCTTGATACTTATGAAATCATTAACCGACTTGAAAACGAAACCGAGCCATTTTCCAAAAAAAATGAAATTATTTTTGGCATTAAACCCTATCAGGTTGGACACGGGATTCCGGCTCAAACCAGAGAAGATGTTTTAAACAGGATATACCATAGTTCCACCAAACTTGACAACCTTTGGTTTCCGTTAGTTACAGGGACTGATGTAACCAGGTATCATCTTAGTTTTAATAACGATTCTTTCATTAAATATGGGAAATGGCTCATGTATACTTCCAATGAGCAAAAGATCAAAGATGCAAAAATTCTCTTGCGAAGAACAAGTTCGGATTTAAAAGCCACCTATGATAATCAGGGTTTTTACCCGCAAAATTCAGTCTTTATTATCACCTCCACCGGTTATCACTTATTGTTTTTATTGGTTCTGTTAAATTCTAAATTGTTCGATTTCATCTATAAATTGAAATGTCCCCAGGAAGAAAAGGTTTTTGCTGAGGTAAAACCCAGCATTATTAAAACCTTACCCATCCCTGTGATTAACGAGGATGAGCAAATGCCTTTTGTTAATCTGGCTATTACCATGTTGGCAAAGGAAAAAGAGTTATTTGACCATAAAATCCATTTCATTCGGTTAATAAACAGTACCTGGCCAGGTTTGGTTGTTACCGGAGCTATTTCACAGTGGGCTTCGCTTTCTTTTGAAGGATTCATCCGGGAACTAAAGAAACAAAAAATAACACTTTCATTGGAGGAACAGTCGGCTTGGCTGATTTATTTTACCGACCAGAAAAGCAAAATCGATATGTTGCAAACTACAATTTCAGAAACTGATTCTATGCTTGATCAAATGGTATTCGAACTGTACCGCGTAACACCAGAGGAAAGAAATATCCTGGCCCGGAAATTCTGCAACGGTTAAAAATATTGGCGTAAACGCGTACAGGTAACTTACGGCAAGTTCCGGACTTGCATTTAGGAACAAACTCCTTGATAATTGTCCTCATATTTTCAATACCGGGAACCGTAAAAAAACGATTATAATGTCCAGGTGTTGCATAGCTGATACAATTGTTCAACCTCCCGGGCATCTTTTACAAAAGGGCACGCCACCTGCTGCAGGTGTTCATAGTATTTCCCGGTCACACCCCTGACTTCATCGGACAACGACAAGTACAACGGCGTTTCAGCTCCCTGTTCAGGTGATTCGGAACCTCCGAATCCAAAGGCATTGCTCAGTTTTGAATTGACATCTCCCGGATGACAGGCATTAACCGTGATCCCTTTGGGTGCGAGCCTGTCTGCAAAGGCTACACTGATCATGCGATTGGCCTGTTTTGCCTGGCGGTAAGCCGCGTCGTTGTTATACGGCCGTTCCCTGAAACAGGGATCCCTGAGGTCGAGGCTGCCGGCCCAGTAGCTGGCTACATTCACAATGCGGGCATCCGGCTGATTCTCCATGAATTGTTCAAGATAGCTGATCATTCGGAAATATCCCAGTACATTGGTCGCCCACTGCACCTCGGTCCCCTCCGGTGTTTGGATTCTCTGCCGCGGAGCGGTTGCGGCATTGTTCACCAGCAGGTGAAGCGGCCCCTTCCATCGTCTGCCCAGGTCAACTATCTCCTGATGAAGCCCAAGATCAACAACTTCATAGGTAATTCCGGGATTTGATGTCTGCCGGATCAATGAATCCCTGGTTTTTTCAAGTTTTGCTTTATCGCGGCCGACCAGGGTAACACTGAATCCCTTTGCTGCAATGCCTTTTGCAATGGCCAGTCCGATTGCCCCGTAAGCTCCGGTTACGATGGCATGCTTGTGATGGTTATGCATTGTAATTTTTTTTTAATTTTGCAGACAACTTTTATAACATTTGTGTATCTGACTGTAGTACTTTAATATTTGCAAAGATGAAAAAAATATTCCTTTTTTTGATGTTTTCAGCATGTTTCACGGCCATGCAGGCTCAACCGACCTCTTTTACTTCACGCGGAGCCGGGGGCGGCGGCGCACTTTTCTTCCCGACCATCAACCCCGCGAACGACAATGAGTTCTATATCAGTTGCGATATGAGCCAGATGTTCCATTCAACTGATTTTGGAAAAACATATTCGCAGGTTCTCTTTACGAAACTGCAGGTTTTCAGCACATCAACCTGGGAATTCACGTCGAATCCGCTCATTGCCTATTCCAATCACAACGACGGCAACCAGGGATACCCGGTAAAGACCACCGATGGTGGTAATTCCTGGGTTACGATTCCCGGGTATGATCCGAACCTGGGCCAGGTCTACGGGATCAAAGCGAATTATGACAAGCCCGACCAATTCATCATGGGATATTACGGCGATCTGGTAATTTCAAACAATGGCGGAACCACCTGCACCCTGATCAAACATGCCGCCTACATGGGCGCCGGGATCACCCTGGGCGGGGTGGTCTATGACGGGAACAACATCTACATCGGCACCAACGAAGGAATCTACTATTCCACCAACGGTGGAACCTCGTTCGCCGCCATGACCATGACCGGGATCCCTGCCGGCCAGATAATCTGGAATTTTACCGGGGCAAAAACGGGAAATACCCTGCGGTTTTATTGCATCACCAGCAACAACTCCGGCACCTATGTAGGCCTGATGCCTTGGGATTATTACAACCTCGCCAAGGGAGTCTACTCCATGGACAATGCCTCCGGAAGCTGGACGGCAAAAATGACCGGCATCAATTTTACAACCGATTTCATCATGTACAGCGGGATGGCCCGAAACGATATCAACACAGTTTATCTCGCGGGGAATGACAACGCACTGGGCGCTCCGTTAGTCTATAAGACAACCGATGCCGGGGCAACCTGGGCCAAGGTATTTAAAAGTACAAGCAACCAGAATATAACGACCGGATGGTGCGGGTATGGAGGCGACAAGGTATGGAGCTGGGCAGAAACCTGCTTCGGGATCACCGTAGCCCCGAATAACTCCTCCAAGGCCCTCTTCGGCGATTACTCGCTGATTCACACAACCACCGACGGAGGCACTTCCTGGCATCAGGCCTACGTGGACCAATCGGACCAACATCCTGCCGGGCAATCGACCCCGACAAAAAAAGATTACCATAGTGTTGGGCTGGAAAACACCACCTGCTGGCAGGTTTACTGGACCTCGGCAAGCAACATGTTTGCCGCGTTTTCTGATATCGGCGGCATCCGCAGCAGCGACAGCGGCAATTCATGGGGCTTCAACTACAACGGGTTCTCGGTCAATTCACTTTACAGGATTGCCGGCATACCCGGTGGTACCATCTTTGCCGGGACCTCCCGTGTTCACGACATGTACGAGAGTACACGACTCCGTGATGCCCAGCTCGATGTTTCTGATGCAACAGGGAATGTCTATTATTCAACCGATGGCGGGTCAAACTGGTCACTGGTGCACGCTTTCGGGCACCCCGTATTCTGGATTGCAACCGATCCAGGCAATCCGAACCGCATGTATGCCAGCGTAGTCCACTATGGTGGCGGCGGTACGTCAAGCCAGGGCGGCATCTGGATGACCAGCAACCTCAACGCACTGGCCGCCTCAACCTGGGTTCACTTGGCCCAGCCGCCGCGCACCGAAGGGCATCCTGCGTCTATCCAGGTGCTGAATGACGGCAAGATGGTTTGCACCTTCTCGGGAAGGATCAATACATCAGGCGCTTTTACCGCGAGTTCCGGGGTATTCGTATACGATCCGGCTGCAGCTGCCTGGACCGATGTAAGCGCCCCTGGCATGCATTACTGGACCAAAGATATCATAATCGACCCTGCTGATGCCAGCCAGAATACCTGGTATGCTGGGGTATTCAGCGGCTGGGGCGGCGCTCCGAACGGACTGGGCGGGCTTTACAGGACCACCAACCGGGGGGCTTCCTGGATCAGGCTAACAGGCACCCAGTTTGACCGCGTGACCTCCCTGACCTTTAACCCGCAAAAACTGTCGCAGGCTTATCTTACCACCGAAACGCAGGGATTGTGGGTAAGCCAGAATATCAATGCAACCACCCCTACGTGGAGCCTTGTCGAAAGTTACCCGTTCCGCCAGCCTGAAAGGGTATACTTCAACCCTTTCAATACCAGCGAAATGTGGGTGTCAAGCTTCGGTAACAGTATGAAAATGGGGTCAATGAATGCTACAGGAATTCCTGAACCTGTAGCGGGAACAACAGATATTTCGGTTTACCCGAACCCTTTCGGTGATGAACTGAGGATCAGCCTTCCAAACCCGGGTACCACCTTTGAAGTCATCGACATGCATGGAATTTGCGTTAAGAAGGGAATCGCTGAGGAAGCACAAACCCGGATCAGTACCTCCGGCTGGAAAAGCGGGGTGTATTTTATCCGGATTGCCGGAAAAACGGTCAAGGCTGTGAAATTCTGAGCGATCCCGGTTGTTGGCTGGAAGAAGAAACTCATGCCTGATTAAGGGCGGGCAGAAAGCATCGCTGAAACGGCCCGGGTTATTCCTTCCGCATCGAACCCGCATTCGTGGTGGAGTTCTGCGACCGATCCCTGTTCAACAAAGTGATCGGGAATTCCCAGGCGGGTTACCTTGGAGGCATAGCCGTGATCGGCCATGAATTCGAGCACGGCTGAACCCATGCCGCCCATCACCGATCCATCCTCGACGGTAATCACTTTGCTGAATTTGCAAAAAACGGCATGCAACATCTCCTCATCCAGTGGTTTCAGGAAACGGAGGTCGTAATGGGCCACTGACCATCCTGCTGTTTCAAGCGTCGTGCAGGCCTCAACAGCATAATTTCCCACATGGCCCAGGGTGAGTATGGCGGCATCTTTCCCATCGCGGATCTGCCTCCCCTTCCCTATTTCAAGGCGCGCCATGGGTGTCTTCCATTTGGGCATGACCCCGCGTCCTTTCGGGTAACGGATGGCGAAAGGCCCCATGTTCTTCAACTGGGCCGTGAACATCATGTTCCTGAGTTCCTCTTCATTCATCGGCGACGACACCGTGATATTCGGGATGCACCGCAGGTAGGCAAGGTCATAGGCGCCATGATGGGTGGCCCCGTCTTCACCAACCAGGCCGCCCCGGTCGAGGCAAAACACTACATTTAGATTCTGAAGGGCAACATCGTGGATAAGCTGGTCATACCCGCGCTGCATAAAGGAGGAGTAAATGTTACAGAAGGGAATATATCCCGAAGCAGCCATACCGGCACTGAACGTCACGGCATGCTGTTCGGCAATCCCGACGTCGAAGGTGCGATCGGGCATTTTTACCATCATGAGGTTCAGTGAACATCCTGTTGACATGGCCGGCGTGATCCCTACAATCTTCGCATTCTCTTCGGCAAGTTCAATGATGGTGCGGCCGAAAACAGTCTGGTATTTTGGCGCCAGTCCCTGGCATTTATCCTCCTTGATGGTACCGGTGGTCTTGTCGAAAACACCGGGAGCATGGTACACCGTCTGATCCTTCTCCGCCTTTTCGAATCCTTTCCCCTTTACCGTGTGGATGTGCAGCAGTTTCGGCCCCTTGATGTCGTTCATGTCTCTCAGCAGCTTCACAAGGCGGATTACATCATTTCCATCTACCGGTCCGAAATACCTGAAGTTGAAGGCTTCAAAGAGGTTCCCGCTTCGGAGCAGGGTGGTTTTCACCGCGTTTCCCAATTGCTTGACGATAGCGCGGGAATTTTTCCCGTATTTAGTGCCACCTCCCATCACCAGCCAGATTTTGTCACGTACCTTGTTGTATGTTTTGGAAGTGACAATATCCGCCAGATAATCTTTGATCGCCCCCACATTTTTATCGATGGCGATCTGGTTATCGTTTAGGATGACCATCAGGTTTGCATTTGAAACGCCGGCATTGTTAAGCGCCTCCATGGCCATTCCGCCTGTCATCGCGCCATCGCCGATCACGGCCACATGGTGCCGTTCATTTTCACCGCTCAGTTTGGCGGCGACGGCCATGCCAAGAGCCGCCGAAATTGACGTGGATGAGTGCCCCACCCCAAAAGCATCATATTCGCTTTCCGACATCTTTGGGAATCCGCTGATCCCACGGTAGGTGCGGATCGATGCAAACCGTTCCTTCCTGCCGGTAAGTATCTTGTGCGCGTAAGCCTGGTGCCCTACATCCCAGATTATCTTATCGGAAGGGGTGTCATAAACATACTGGAGGGCAACAGCTAGTTCTACAGCCCCCAGGCTGGCGCCCAGGTGGCCTGGATTGACCGACATCACCTCAATGATGAACTGCCGGATCTCGGCGCATAACTTAGGAAGTTCGTCCAGTTTAAGTTTCCTGAGGTCTGACGGGAAGTTGATGTTTGTTAACAAGGGACCGGTAAGCGGAGTCATCTTTGTTTGTTTATAGTAAGCCAAGTTCCAGGAGGGCAGATTCTGAAAGCATGTCCTTATCCCAGGGAGGTTCAAAGGTGAGTTCCACCCTGACACCGCCGACTCCCTCAACCAGCTTCACTGCATCACGCACCTGGTCAGGCATGTCTTCTGCCACCGGGCAATTAGGTGAAGTAAGCGTCATCAGGATGTCAACATCGCTGGTTTCTTCATCGATCTTCAGGTTGTAAATCAACCCAAGGTCGTATACATTTACGGGAATTTCCGGATCAAAAACCGACCTGATGGCTGCAATGACCTTTGCTTCAAAGGGACTGTGGTGTATTTGTTTGCTGGATTCCACGGTTTGTTTTTTTTTACAAAGATACGTTTATTCTTTTTAGGGAGTAACCACCGGCACCCTGAAAAGATTGTAGGCAGGGAACCAAAACAGCTTAAAAAACCGGCAGTGCAGGCTCCGGCAAATCATGGGACCCGCCGGTCGGCTGCTTGACTAATTCCCAAAAATGATCGGACTGTTTACATCGCAGATTGGCGGACACGGGCTCGTTTTCGGCGAATCTGTATTGATAACGCTGCTTTTAACATCATCCAGGCCGGAACCATCGACCCCGACCACGATGCCGATGTTTTTGCCATTGCCATCCTTCCCAAAATAGATCCTGAACCCGGCAAGTGCCGGATTTTCTACTGAAATGCTGTTCATGGCCGTCAGAGCCGCCTTATCAATATTTAAACCTTTGATAACCTGGTTGTAAGGAACAGCGTTTGCCATGTAATTGGTAAAATAGGTATGAGCCTGTGTCGTGGTGATCGATATCAGACTGGAGGCCTGGCCGGGTGATGCCGGTGAATTGGTAAAAGACAAAAAGCAGATGATCGAAATTCCGAATACTGTTCCGGTTAAGAATCCCATGACAGAAAAAATATATTTGTTGGTTTTCATATGTTTTTATTTAGAATTATATTAAATAAAGATTAATTTCGCTCAAAGATAACTATTTATGAATTGCCACATGACTATTCACAAAAAAAAGAGTTCTGAAAAAAAAGCATGACCGCATCTGACCTCAAATATCTTAAATAAATCCCTGGAAAAAATGAAGCTATACAAAGTAATCATAACCAGCTGTTTGTATTTCACCCTCATGCTCGCATTCCCGGTTGCGGATTTGTACTGCCAGGTTGATCCGCTGGCGGTTCCTGTGAAATTATGGAAAGAGATAAAAGCCTCGGGCAACGACAGTATAAAGATTGAACGACTATCCGCATTGGCATGGTATTACAGCGATTGCATGGATGACCATATGCGTGCCGACAGTGTGAGCGAACTGGCCGTTGCGATAGCGGAAGAGAGCCATCTTCCTGAACTTCTTATGCTTGCGTGCAACCGCTACGTCGAATCAAACGACCTGCGGGAAAACTTCCGGAAAGCGCTGCGCTATGCCATGAGGGCGGAACAGGTTGCCGGGGTCATGAATGCCCCCCTGGCAAGCTACCGGACGAGTAAAAACCTTGCATCGGTGTACCTGTCAGGTTACCTTTACGATAAAGCGCTGGAATACAACTACAAGGCCCTCTCCATTGCAAACACCACCGATAATTTTGTGCTTAAGGCTGAAAGCTTCCTTGATATCGGGTTAAGCCTGGAAGGAAAAAACCAGAAGATTGAAGCCTTCAGAAATTATATTACAGCAAGCAACCTGGCAGAAAAGGAGAAGAACAGCGCGCTTTTACAAAAGTGTTATGGCAGGTTATCAAACTTTTACAATTTCAATAAGTTGTACAATAAAGCGACCCGTTACAAATTAATGCAGCGGGAGCTCATCCTCAGGAAAGTCCCGGCTGATTCAACTTCACTGATGTGGATCGAATACGACCTGCAGGTCATCGATATCAATTCGAACAACAACCGTTTGAATGAAAAGGAGATGCTGAATGTTCTCGGGTTTGCAGCGCGAAATCATAATCAGCGTTTGCTGAACTACGAAATTGCGCTTTACCGCACCCACCTGATCGACGCCAACAAGATCGGGCTACTCAAAGATCTATATTACAGCAGGTTTCCCGGCGAATGGGCTAAGCTGGCATCGGTCAATCCAGGGTTACTTTACCGGCTGAAGGCATTTTTTTGCGAGGAGGCCCATCAACAGGACTCCGCCCTCGTTTACTTCACAAAGGCCGAACAGGTCCTTGAAAACGACCCGAACAAGGTCCTTCAGTCAAAATTCTACAACCGGTACGGTGAGTTCCTTTTACGCCATGGCTTCAAGGAAAAAGCCCTGGACAAATTCATCCGGTCGTTTCAGATGGCTGAAAAAGCCTCCTATCTCGAGTACATGGTTATTACTTCGGGGCAACTCGATTCTCTTTATGCCGCCACCGGCGATTACCGGAATGCCTACCAATATTCTGTCATGAACAAGATCCTGGCCGACAGCATTAACAACATGTCGAAGCAGGATCAGATCCTGGTAATGGAAATAGATCATGAAACCCGCCAGCGGGAAAGGCTTGCAGAACAGGAAAAACAAGTAACCATCCGCCGGCATGACCTTCAGTACACCGCCATTACCATCGGCATCCTCTCGGTGTTCATCCTGCTGATCATGCTCGGGAGTTTAAAGGTCCCTGAGTGGATCATCCGCATGCTGGGCTTCTTTTCCTTCATTTTTCTTTTTGAATTTGTCATCCTGCTTGCCGATCACAAGATCCATGAACTCACAGAAGGGGAACCATGGAAGGTGCTGCTCATCAAAATCTTTCTGATCGCCATCCTGCTCCCGCTGCACCACGGCATCGAAAAGATGGTGATTAACTACCTGCTCAGCCATAAACTCATTAACCTGGAAAATTTTTCATTCATAAGGAGGTTTCGGGAGAAGGTTGGGAGGATGGGAAGGAAAGGGGTGAACGGGTGAACGGGTGGACAGGTGGGCAGGTGGGCAGGTGGACAGGTGGGCAGGTGGACAGGTGGGCAGGTGGACAAGTGGGCAGGTGGACAGGTGGGCAGACGGATCTGTGAGTTAATTAATGTAAATTTGTTTGTATATACAATTTATTTATTAATTTTGCAGGATGAAAGAAGTAGGCAGTCCGTATTGTAAATGTCTGTATTATTCTTCGAACGCGCTGGCACGGGTTATGACGAAGATGGCTGAAGCGTGTTTTGAATCGTGCGGTTTGTCTCCCAGTTACGCGTTTGTGGTGATGACCGTGAACAAGAACCCGGGATTGCACACAGGTGAATTAGCTGAAATGATGATGCTTACTCCTTCAACCATCACGCGTCTGCTTGAAAAACTGGAAGCCCGGGAACTGGTAAAAAGGGTAAAGGAAGGAAGGAATACCCTGGTATTTCCAACCCGGAGTTCAGTGGAACTGAATGAAAGAATCCTGCTGGGATGGCAGGAGTTGTACAAACGGATTGCAGCTTCAACCTTGAGTGAGGATGCAGAAAGACTGACTGCCGGGATATACCAGGCTGCTGTTTCACTCTCGGGGAAATGATTTATTATTTATTTTATTGTATGTACAAATTATAATTTCACGTCTATGAACATAAGGACATTCAGGTCGCCTGTTTCAAGACGAGGGAATAACAATCATCATTAAACAGTCAAAATTAAAACAAGAAACAATGAAAACAAGAATTGGAATTTTAGGTTCAGGCGTTGTTGCCCAAGTGCTTGGGAGCGGGTTCCTGAAACATGGTTATGAAGTCATGATGGGTACACGCGACACATCGAAGCTTTCGGAATGGCAAAAATCGGGTGGAGGTCTTGTCGGCAGTTTCAGCGAAGCAGCCGCATTTGGCGCTATCGTGGTACTGGCTGTAAAAGGTACGACGGCAGCCGCTGCCCTCTCAATGGCCGGCGCTGAGAACCTGACCGGCAAGGTGGTCATCGACACAACCAACCCGATAGCAGATCTTCCCCCGGTTAATGGCGTTCTGCAATATTTCAGCAGGTTGGATTCCTCGCAAATGGAACAACTCCAGGGTGAGTTCCCGTCGGCAAGGTTTGTTAAAGCCTTCAACAGCGTAGGAAATGCTTTTATGATCAACCCCGATTTCAACGGCATCAAGCCTTCGATGTTCATTTGCGGCAATGACGCCGATGCAAAGAGCCAGGTTGCCGCCATCCTCGACCAGTTTGGCTGGGAAACCGAAGATATGGGCGCCGTGGAAGCAGCCAGGGCCATCGAACCGCTGTGCATGTTATGGTGTATCCCGGGCTTTCTCAGGAACGAATGGATGCATGCCTTCAAAGTGCTGAAAAAATAAAACGGCAACCTGCGGTCACGCAATTAAGCGACCAGGGCCACCCGTTTCCCCGTTTACCCGTTCACCCGTTTACCGTTCACTTTTTTATTAACCCTATCAATTAAAACCAACCAACAACCATGAAAACATACGTAATAACCGGGGCAACCGGACATACCGGAAAACCCATAGCGCTTGGCCTGCTTGAAAGTGGCCACAACGTTCGTATCATCAGCCGCAGTGCTGAGAAAGCAAAGGAATTAACCGATAAAGGAGCCGAGTTGTTCACGGGCGACACCAGCGATGCTGATCTCTTAAAGAAAGCCTTCGCCGGGGCCGATGCCGTGTACGCGATGATCCCCATGGATACTGCTACACCCGATTATACTGAATTGCAGATTGAACATGCCACGGCAATCGGCGCTGCGATTAAGGAAACCGGTGTAAAATACCTCGTCATGCTTAGCAGTGTAGGCGCACACCTGGCTGAAGGTGCCGGCGTAGTGCAGGGATTGCAGAAAGCAGAAGTTATCTTCAACAGCATCGACGGATTGAATACCCTGTACCTGAGGGCTGGATACTTCATGGAAAACACCCTAATGCAAGTCGGGGCAATAAAATTCATGGGAGCAATGGCCACACCGGTTGCAGGTGATCTTGCAATTCCCATGGTTGCGACCCGCGATATTGCCTCGGCCGCCCTTCGCTACCTGCTCGATCTGAATTTTACCGGCAAAAACGTCGATTATGTATTGGGACAACGTGATGTTTCCTACAACGAGATTGCTACCCTTTTTGGCGCTGCGATCGGAAAACCTGACCTGAAGTATTTTACCGCCAGTTTTGAAGAAGGCAGACAGGCGATGCTTCACGCCGGCATGGGCGAGAGCGTAGTGAACAAATTACTGGAATTTATCAGGAGTATGAATGAAGGACGGGTGCTCGGCGATGCAAAGAGAACCCCTGCAAACACAACCCCGACAAGCATAGAGGATTTCTCACACGTTTTTAAAGCTGTTTTCGAAATGTAATCAGCCACCAGGCACACCATCAGGCAGGCAGACAGAGAGGCTCATTCATTTAGCATGAGACACACTCGGGTTTGCCTGCCTTTTTTATTGATTACCAGCAGTTCCGGCACCCTTCATCTGAAACACCGTGGCATAAAGCTTCATCTGCCTGATCATGCTGCCCAGCCCATTGCTGCGGGTTGGTGAAAGATGTTCCTTCAGCCCGACCTGGTCGATGAATTCAAGCCGTGCATTCATGATGTCTTCTGGCAGCTGACCTGATAAGACACGAATCAGCATATTCACGATCCCCTTGGTGATGATCGCGTCGCTGTCGCCATGATAATAGACCAGCCCATCTTTCATGTAAGCATGAAGCCACACCTTTGACTGGCATCCGGAAATGAGATACTGGTCCTCCCTATACTGCTCTTCAACGATAGGCAGGGACTTGCCCAGTTCAATAAGATAGTTGTACTTATCCATCCAGTCGTCGAACATGGCAAACTCACTGGTGATCTGGGATTCTATTTCTGAAATGGTCATGTGGCGGGGTTTGTGTGCAAAGGTAAGGAAAAAGGGTGAACGGGTAGACAGGCGGACAAGTGGGCAAGTGGACAGGTGGACAGGTGGACAGGTGGAAAACATAGGAATCGCCTAATTTTGGTTTTGGATTTTATTTTCCAGGGCTTTCATGAGGTTGCATAGCTGGACTGTGATTAACTTTATTTTCTCCCTTAAATTCTCGAAGTTTTCGGGAGTCATATAATCCAGATGAGTTGAAATTGTTAACAATGTCTCAAGTTCTGAAAGGCTTCCATAGGAAACTCTTAAAAAATATCTGAATTCCTTTGAAGTTCGTCTTGCCGAACCTTCGCTGATATTGGCCGGAATCGAGACTGCCGCCCTTCTGATCTGACTGGTTAGTCCAAATATTTCTGTTTTTGGAAAACTGCCGGTTATCCGGTACATCTCGTATACCAAATCCATACTGCCTTTCCAAACATTAAGATCCCTGTGCGTTTTCATAATTTCTCACTTGCTTTTATTAATAATACAGATCCAACCAGGTCTTTCTAAATTTCTATGCTTAATCAGGAAATCAAGAAAAGGTAACTCAATAAACAACAAAACTTGTTAACAATTTTTCCACAAACCTCTATCCCCTGCCCACCTGTCCATAAATGTTAAAATATGTTAAATAATAGTACCATGCATAACACAGTACCAAGTAATGCACTATCTTTGCCGCATGAATACAGAAAATCAAAATGCCCAGATGCGCAAAGGAGTCCTTGAACTCTGTATCCTGGCCATCATCGCACAGCAGGACGCGTATGCTTCCGACATTATTATCAGGCTCAAGGAAGCCAGACTGATCGTTGTCGAAGGGACATTGTACCCCTTGCTGACACGGTTGAAAAACGACGGCCTCACGGTGTATCGCTGGGAGGAGTCAAAATCGGGACCACCACGCAAATACCACCAGATAACTGCGACGGGAATGCAGGCTTTGGCAGAGTTGAAAGCCGACTGGCAGGAGCTTGTCGTCTCGGTGGATAAAATTATCGGAATCACCAACAATCAATCATAACAGGACTACCATGAAAAAAACAGTAATGATAAATCTTGGCGGTATCGTTTTTCACATCGATGAAGATGCATACGCCCTTCTCAACCACTACCTTGAAAACCTGAAAAAACATTTCAGCAAACAGGAAGGGGCGCAGGATATCCTGAACGACATCGAATCGCGCATTGCCGAGATCCTGACCGAAAAACGGCCTGAAACAAAACAGGTGATCACGGCGGAAGACGTTGATGAAGTGATCGCCATCATGGGAAACCCGGTTGAGATTGAACAGGAGGAGAATACGAAAAAGCCGCAGGACGCTGGTGAAAACCTGAAAGGAGACAAGCGGTTTTTCCGCAATCCCGACGCTAAGGTGATCGCTGGGGTCTGTTCAGGCATCGGCGCCTGGTTTCACCTCGACCCGGTTTGGGTAAGGCTGATATTCGTGTTGTTCCTGCTCGCAGGCGGGTCAGGGATCCTGGTCTACCTGGTGCTCTGGATCGTGATCCCTGAAGCGCAAACCACGAGCGACAAGCTTGAGATGCGGGGCGAAAAGGTCAATATCCGTAATATCGACCGTTCGATCAGGGCGGAGGTTTCGGAACTGGGAGCCAGGGTTGGCCACATGGCCAGCGAATCGGCAGCAACCCTCAGGCGTGCCGGTTCCGGATCGGGCGTCTTCTTCGAAGGTGTCGGGAAAGGAATTGTGCAACTGCTATCCTACTTCTGGACCGGCCTGGTTTTCCTGACCGGCATCACCCTGGCCCTGGCCGGGCTGGGTTTGCTCCTCATCCTGCTGACCTATGTTTTCGGTTGGTCCGACCGGATGTTCTGGGACGCCGAGTTCTCGGTACTCTCGCTGCCCAAACTGGCAAACCTGACGATCGGGTGCAGCATGCCGGTGATATATCTGCAACTGGTACTGACCACGGTGGTGGGGATACCGGCATTCATGATATTCTACAACGGGTTGAGGATGGTTTTCCGGTTCAACCGTATAAAGCATCTCGGTTTCACCATGTTCAACATCTGGATTGTCGGGATCTTCTTAATGGCATGGACTGGCATGAGAATTTACAACCTCTATAAATTCACGGAAGAGAAACAAATTGAGATCGCCCTGGAGAAACCGGGTTCCGACACCCTGAATATCAACCTGATGGCCGATGATCCCGGGTTGAAATACCTCCGCAATGAGAAACTCCTGTTGGTTGACGACCAGAAAGCCATCCTGACCGGCGATCATGAAATCCTCCTGGTGCCAGGGATCCGTTTCGAGGAGACATCCGACAGCCTGTTTTCAGTGACCCAGTTTACCCTGGCCCGCGGAAAAACGCGTATGGAAGCCCGTCAGCACATGGCAGCCATCCGTTTCCAGTCGGCCGCGATGGGGACCTCGCTGAAACTCGGTCCCTATGCACGTCTGCAGAAAGAAGAGTGCTGGCGGGGCGAGTCAGTCAACCTGCTCATCCATGTTCCAAAGGGAAAATTCGTCCGCTTCGACCAGCAATTTCATGACCTGAAGCCCGACTGGTATTACATGATGAATTCCTCCGAAGAATCCATATTCAAAATGACGGAAAACGGCGTGGAGTTGACAACTTCCGCCAGCGATTCCATCAGCAGTCCTGCCGATACGGTGAAGTAAGGACCCTTGGTTTCAGGAGAACATCTCTCTTACTTTCCTGATGGCGATCACAAGCTGATCGATCTCCTCCTCCGTATTATAAAATGCAAACGAAGCACGCACCGTGCCGGGGATCTTCATAAAGTCGATCAATGGCATGGCGCAATGGTGGCCGGTTCTGACGGCGACGCCCATCTTATCGATGATCATGCCCGCATCATAGGGATGAACATCCCCGATCAGGAAGGAAACCAGGCTCGCCTTGTGCGCAGCGGTTCCATAAAACCGAACCCCTTCAATCTCCGAAAGCCGGGCAGTGGCATACCTGAGCAACTGGTCTTCGTAAGCAGCAATGTTCTCCATCCCGATCTCCTTCAGGTAAAGAATGGCTGCATGCAATCCCGCAACCCCTTCCACGTTGGGCGTGCCTGCCTCAAATTTATAGGGCAGTTCATTAAAGGTGGTATGGTCAATATAAACATCCCTGATCATCTCACCCCCCAACTGGTAGGGAGGCATCTCCTCGAGATATTTCTCTTTACCGTAAAGTACACCGGTTCCCATGGGGGCGTACATCTTATGTCCTGAAAAGCAATAGAAATCGCAGTCGAGATCCTGCACATCCACGGGCAGGTGCGATATGCCCTGCGCCCCATCGAGCAAAACAGGGATATTGTGAAGATGTGCGAGCGAAATGATCTCCTTCACAGGATTGATGGTGCCCAGCACGTTTGAGACATGCGCAAGGGCGATCAGCCTGGTTTTTTCGCTTATCATCCCGCTGATCTCCGCCAGATCAAGTTCGCCCTGCTCATTGATACCGGCGACCCTGAGAACAGCTCCCCTTTCGCGGCACATCACCTGCCAGGGCACAAAATTTGAATGGTGCTCCATGATGGTGGTGATCACCTCATCCCCCTCCGCCACATATTGCCTGCCAAACGAAGAAGCAACAAGGTTCAACGACTCGGTGGCCCCCTTTGTGAAGATGATCTCGCGGGTATTTTTTGCGTTGATGAAATCCCTGACCTCCCGGCGTGTCTCCTCATAGTCTTCAGTAGCCTTGACGCTCAGGTAATGCACACCCCTGTGGATGTTGCAGTTGTCGTGTTCATAATAACGGGCGATGGCATCAATGACTTGCCTGGGTTTCTGGGTTGAGGCGGCGTTGTCGAAATAGACCAGGGGCCTGTTGTATATCTGCCTTTGAAGGATTGGGAAGTCAGCTCTTATCTTTTCAATGTTGAAAATCATATTCATGAATTTGATCTTAAAAGTACTAAAGTTACGTCTTATGCCGGTTAACCGGCAGGTTCGTCAAGGATAATCCCCATGTTCCTCATCAGGAAGGAGGCATTGAGGTTCCTGCAAACGCCGGGAGAAAGTTTGTAATCGATCTCCATCCGGTCGCCAGTGATCTTGATCTCAAAACAGAGGTTCTTAATATTATCGGGATAATGGTTGACCAGGTCGCCCAGGGCCAGGTCATGCGTGGCAAAAAGCCCCGCCAATTCGTATTTCATGAGCTGTTTGATAAGGGCGATCGACCCGGTTTGCTTGTCCGACGAATTGGTTCCCTTCAGGATCTCATCAAGCAGGATCAGTTTCCTGTGGCCACTTTCAAGTCCGGCTATGATCTCCCTCTGCCGCCTCAGTTCCGCGTAAAAATAGGACTCGCGCCTCGCCAGAGAGTCGTTTGTGCGGATGCTGCTGTGGATTTCGATGGGATAAAACCTGAACTTTTCAGCAAAAACAGGGGCGCCTGCCATGGCCAGCACCATGTTGATGCCAACTGTGCGCAGGAATGTGCTTTTCCCCGACATATTGGCGCCGGTAATGATCCTGAACTGGTTCCAGCCATCGATCTGCAGGTCGTTGGTAACACAGGTTTCCCGCGGAATGAGCGGGTGACCCATCTTTTCTGCAACGAACATGAATTCACCAGCAACCGGCTCCGGATAAATATACTGCGGGTTGTTAAAGGCAAAGGTTCCCAAACACGACAGGGCATCTGTTTCGGCCAGTACGTCAAACCAGCCCGGGACCAGGCTCCTGTATGCTAAGCGCCATCGCTCAACAGCAATAAGTATGTGAATGTTAAACATGAACAGCCCGTTCATGATTACCGCGACAAGAATGTTGAGATTCGAATCCATCATGTTCAGAAGGTCCGAAATCCTTTTGACCGCAAGTCCTGGCCGTTCTCCGGCATCATTTCTGAGCCGGACCTGCAATTTTATATTGTGTTGGCATGTAAACGGAGCTGCTTCCGCCAGGGAAAGCGCCCTGGCATATTTATTCATGATACCAACCTGCGACGTCACCGACCGGTGAACAACCTGGCTTTTCCGGCCATAGGCGAATACGATCAGCATTTGCAGCAGGATCATGATGACCGGCACCTGGTGCGGAAGGAAACCGGTAGCCGAAAGAATAACCGAACTCATCGTTATTAGCGGTAAAACCCAGGATAACACCTTCATGGGCTTCATCCATTTTATCCCTTCCTGCCCGTTGAGCCATTCATCGAGGGTTCCGGGATCACTTGCGGAAGTATCCTGTCCTGCAAAAATAAGCTGTAGCTGCTGCCGGAACTCAATCTGGCCGGCAAATTCCCTGATCGCCTCCTGTCGGGTCAGGATATCGGTGCTGTAGTTGAACGCGTTTCCAAGATAATCGGCAAGCCGGATGGTACCAAATATGGTAGAAGTCCTGTTTAAATACTGGAATAACGATCCTTTTCCAAAAATGTCGAGGTCATGTGTGTAGGGATGGTCCTGGCCGGCAAATTGATTCCCGTCACCGAAGCCGCCGATTTTCCCATCAAGCGCGTTTATTTCCTGTTCATTGATATGAACCAGTTGCTGAAGCAACAGGATCCTTTTTTTAAGATCGCTGTCGTACCAGCCTGCCGCGAGAAATCCTGAGAATGCCGCAAGAGCGATACCCGGGAAAATATACCCGGGAAATTTAAAATATTCGTACAGGGAAATTCCGGTTGCAGCTACCAGGAAGAGTCTAATCCATGGAATCCAGTGGAGCGGTATGCGCAACCGGTCGATTTGCCCTGTGTAACTCCCGATGCGTTGCTGATAGATGGACCTGGGGGAACTTGTTTCCGGACTCATTCAGTATTTCGTTTACAAATATCCTGGCCTGCCTCCCGGCTTTTTCAGATTTTACCCAGGTCAATTTTAAAATCTACCGGGTGTTCCGGCGAACTGCAGTGCAAAACGCACTGCTCGCAAATCTGCAACTCCCCCTGAAGCCGTTTCTTTACCATATCCTCGATACGCTGGCGCAACTGGGGGATGGCGATTTTACTTACGATCTCATCGGCGAAAGCAAACATGAGCAGCATACGGGCAGTCTCCTCCCCGATGCCTCGTTGTCGCAGGTAGAACATCGATTCCTGGTCGAGTTGCCCGGTGGTGGAACCGTGCGAACACTTCACGTCGTCGTTGTAAATTTCAAGGAAGGGTTTTGAGTTTACCCGGGCCGTATCGGTCAGGAGGATATTTTTATTGGACTGGCGGGCATCCGTTTTGGTGGAATTGCGCCGAACCAGCACGTGCCCGTTGAAGATGGCCCGGGCATGTTCATCCAATATCCCCTTAAAGGTTTCATTGCTGGTGCAGTCGGGGCTGGCATGGTCGACAAATACCTGGTTATCGGTATGCTGCTTGCCGTCCATAAGATAAATCCCATAAATGTTGGCATTCCCATGTGGACCGTTGAAAAGCACCCGTATGTTGTTGCGAAGCAATCCGCCGTTCAGCGAAATGTAATGCGACTCCAGGCTGGCAGAGGCTTCGAGGTTGAAACATACCGTACTGACCAGCGTGCTGTTGTTATTCAGATTCTGGAGTTTGTAATGTTCCAGCAGGGCGTGTTCGCCGACATGGATTTCAGTGACAATATTCGAAAAGCTGGCCTGGTGGTTGTATGAATCGTCACAATGAACGAGTGATAACTTGGCATTGGCGCCCACCACGATCAGGTTTCTCGATTGCAGAAAGAGGTTCCTGTCGTCGTGGATTACATTGATCAACTGCACCGGCCGGGGGCTTTTTACATCATCGGGGACATAAATGAACACGCCGTCCTGGGCAAAAGCCGTGTTCAGGGCGGTAAAACCGTCGATTGCATCGTTGGCAACCGTGCCATAATATTTTTCAACCAGGGCAGGGTATTTTTTTCTTGCTTCAGCCAGGCTGCCCATGATAATCCCATTCCCCAGTTCCATCAGGGGTACATCCTTTGAAACATACCATCCATTGAGCTGGCCGATGATGGCGGTATCAAGATGCGGGATGTTGCAGCGAAAAACCTTCTGCACATCCACCTCTGCGGCAGGCTGAAGGTGATAGTCATAACCACGGGAAAAACTTTCCTGCAGGTCGGTAAGGCGCCATGACTCCAGGCTGGTGTCGGGAAAACCCAGTTTTGAAAACGATGCAAAGGCCTTTTCCCTTATGGCCGAAAGTACGGCGGTATCATCCCTGAAAAGCAACCGGCGGTTTTTTTCAAACAGGTCAGTAAGCCGTTTGGGTGTGATGGTTTCTTGAATATTGGTTAACATTGAAACTATTTTTGCCTCATTCTTGTTCTTTCTTAATCCAGTCGTAGCCCTTTTCTTCGAGTTCGAGCGCCAGTTCCTTGCCTCCCGACTTCACAATCTTTCCCTGGAAAAGCACGTGTACAAAGTCGGGAACAATATAGTCGAGCAGGCGCTGGTAGTGGGTGATCACCACGAAGGCATTGTCGGGACGGCGCAGTTTGTTCACGCCGTTGGCGACAATACGCAGGGCATCGATGTCGAGACCTGAATCGGTCTCATCCAGGATGGCAAGGGTTGGTTCAAGCATGGCCATCTGGAAGATTTCATTCTTCTTCTTTTCGCCCCCCGAGAACCCCTCATTGACCGACCGGTTGGTGAGGTTCGAGGTAATTTCGACCAGCCTCTTCCGCTCTTCCATCATACGCAGGAATTCACCTGCCGGGAGCTGATCAAGCCCCTTGAATTTGCGGATTTCATTCACTGCGGTTCTCATGAAATTGGTGATGCTCACCCCGGGGATCTCAACCGGGTACTGGAATCCCAGGAAAATACCTTCACGGGCACGATCCTCGATGGATAGCTTTTGCAAGTCCTTCCCCTGGTAGAGAATCTCTCCCCCGGTAACATCAAAAACTTCGCGACCGGCAATAACGGAAGCCAGGGTGCTTTTCCCGGTGCCGTTCGGCCCCATGATAGCATGCACCTCTCCCTTGTTCACCTCGAGGTTGACCCCCCTGAGAATTTCCTTACCATTGATCCCGGCATGCAGGTTTTTAATACTCAGTAACATAATTAAAAATTAAAAATTAAAAATTAAAAACCATTCACCCCACCCATTGCCTTCATTGTTTGCATTGTTTGCATTGTTTGCATTGTCTGCATTGTCTGCATTATTTTTGTTACCCTACGCTTCCCTCCAGGCTGATCGACAGCAACTTCTGCGCTTCCACAGCAAATTCCATTGGCAGTTGTTTCAAAACCTCCTTCGCGTAGCCGTTCACGATAAGCCCGATGGCGCTTTCAGCCGAAATGCCGCGTTGCTGGCAATAGAACAGCTGATCTTCCGATATTTTAGAGGTGGTGGCTTCGTGTTCGACGATCGAAGATTTGTTGTCGACCTGGATGTAGGGATAGGTATGAGCGCCGCACCTGGCGCCCAGCAGGAGTGAATCGCACTGGCTGTAGTTGCGCGAATTCAAGGCATTTTTTGAAATGCGTACCAGGCCACGGTAGGAGTTGTTGCTGTTACCGGCCGAAATCCCTTTTGAAATGATGGTACTCCGCGTGTTCTTCCCCAGGTGCATCATTTTGGTTCCGGTGTCGGCCTGCTGGTAATTGTTGGTCACGGCAACCGAGTAGAACTCCCCTACCGAGTTATCGCCCAGAAGGATGCAACTCGGGTATTTCCAGGTGATCGCCGAACCGGTTTCCACCTGGGTCCAGCTGATCTTGGAGTTGCTGCCTTTGCAAATCCCCCGTTTGGTCACGAAGTTATAAATGCCGCCCAGCCCGTTCTTATCGCCGGGGTACCAGTTTTGCACCGTAGAATATTTCACCTCGGCATCTTTCATGGCCACGATCTCCACGATGGCTGCATGCAGCTGGTTTTCATCACGCTGCGGCGCGGTGCAACCCTCCATGTAGCTCACGTAGGCGCCCTCTTCAGCCACAATGAGCGTGCGCTCAAACTGGCCTGTATTTGCGGCATTGATGCGGAAATAGGTGGAAAGTTCCATGGGGCAGCGCACGCCTTTCGGGATAAAGCAAAAGGATCCGTCGCTGAATACCGCCGAATTGAGCGCGGCAAAATAATTGTCAGTGTATGGCACCACCGATCCCATGTATTGCCTTACGAGGTCGGGATGGTTCTGAACAGCCTCGCTGAACGAACAAAAGATGATCCCGTGTTTTGAGAGCGTTTCAGAGAAGGTCGTTTTGACAGAGACACTGTCAATAACCGCATCTACTGCAACACTGGTCACACCGGCGAGCTTCTTCTGCTCATCCAGAGAAATCCCTAGTTTGTTGAAGGTAGCCAGCAACTCGGGATCTACTTCGTCGAGGCTCGAAACCTCTTTCTTTTTCTTCGGTGCCGCATAAAAAATGATCTCCTGGAAGTTAATGGGTGCTATATTCAGGTGGGCCCATTTCGGCTGCGTCATGGTAAGCCAGTGACGATAAGCCTTCAGCCTGAACTCAAGCATGAAATCAGGTTCATTTTTTTTTGCAGATATATATCGGATGGTCGATTCTGAAAGTCCTGTGGGAGCAAATTCCGTATCGATATCCGTGACAAAGCCGTACTTGTAATCCCCCTGGGTCACCTCATCCAGGATCTTGTTTGCTTCGGATTCCATTAATCAGAAATTTAAGACAAAATTAGTCATTTTTCATGCCGCAGCAAGCGGTCTGACAAATTGACCAGCAAAGATACAATAATTTAGGTATTTGAATGCCTGATTCGGGGAATCGAGGAAACGAGGTAGCGAAATAGCGAGGTAGCGAAATGGTGAAATGGTGAAATGGCGGATTTTAGCGGATTTTTTCGATTTCGCCGGGATGGGACAGGTTGGGAGGGATTCCTGCGGGGAAGCGGGCAAACATTTTTAACTGGAGATAGCTGATCTCATCGCTGGAGTATTTATATGCATTCTGGCCGCCCGCAGCAACCCCAAGGGTTACGGCGAGGTTGACCGGGGCCGTAATGACCAGGAAGGCGCCATGGCTTACAGTGACGGCCAGGAAAACCGGCACTGTCCACCAGTAATTTCTTGCCCGTGCGTATCGCAGGGAAAAACTGTTAACATCGGCAACGGGAACTTTTTTAACCACTTCCTGATTGCCTGAATCAGTGAGAACAATCAGCGTCGTGGTGTCGACGGCAAGCAGTTCCCCATGAACACCGCCCCCATGAATCCGGCTGATGTTAATAAATGAACCGTACTGGTTTACATCAATTTCACCAGATTGCGGGAGGTACCTTGGCGATGAACAGCCGAACACGATGAACACACCAAGGATCATGGCTGGAAAGAATATGGTTTTCATCCTTTTGGTTTATATGACATGATGAATATGGATCGCCGGGCAACCCCTGTTTTACCGGGTTTTAACCGGATTACCGGAATCATGGTAAGAAAACATCAGGGGGTCGATGCGTGAATTCCAGAAAATCGGCTCCATCTGGCTTTCATACTTTTTATAGGCTTTTGTTTCTGACTTCAGGTACACTCCGGGGTTCCTGATCATTTGCCCGAGTGCCTGCAGATTCTTGTCCTTGATCCAGTGGGCTCTCATCCATTCAAGGTAATAGCCTTTGGCATATAGGAATAGTTCATAATCCCGGTTTTTTTCAGGAAGGGTGAAGTTGAACTTGTACATGCTTCCGGGCATGGAAACAAGATACCGGTGGGGGTCGCTGATGCATGCAAGCGCCCCGGGGTCGGAGGTGCCCTTGTTAAGGATCTGATCCGGGGTGAGTTCAACCGGGGTGACTTTTTTCTTAATGTCGGCCAGGGCAAAATAATCGAGCCGCCACAGGCCCTTGTTCATCACGAGTTTGATTTTTACGGTTTTCTTTGAAAGGTTGCCTTTCAGGGGCATCATCTGGTGATTGACTGCAATGGGGCCCGTTTCATACCAGCCGCCCTGGAAATCCCAGGCGTTACCGGTGTCATTCCACTGGTAAACATCGATATCTCCCAGTTGCTTATAGAGTGATGAAAGGCTTTCTTTTGTCGGGTGGTGACGTTCAATATCAGCAAAAATATCGCCAACCTGGTCGCCCATGTACCCTATCGCGCTGTAGACCAAATACGTGGTCATCAAAGTTTGTCTGAAACCGGCAATGAGCCCGAGTTTCTGGGAATCCTCCACATGATCGAAGGTCAGATAAATAGTTTCCCTTGCAACCAGATTGTTGTCATCGGCCAGGCTGAATCGTTCCAGTTTGTCATCCTTATTCAGCAGCCCGGTGATGTCGCCCTCCTGCCCAACCGCCCTGCTGAGGTTTATCGCAGGGCCACAAAGATAAAATTCATCCTGCCGGGTATGGTAAACACGCTCATCCTGGTTGCGCGGGTACGCCAGTAATTTCACATCATTGACGCAATGGGTTTCAAGTGCCTCATTTTTCATGGTTATGGCAAATGTATTTCCGGAAACAGGCTTGTTGTTCAAGGCATCAATATCGCCATATTCCATCGAGGGGGAGATTGCATTTGAAAAACCCTCCGCATCAGCATACTGGAAGTTGTCGTGTTCATTGATGTAAAATGTGGGGCATGACCCAAAACATGCCTTTGGCACAGTAATACAGATGACCCCGACAACGACATCGAGCCCTGCCAGGATTCCCAGCGTGGCGATTCGGCCTGCCTCGGGGTTTTCTATTTTTGTGTTGGTCTAATAAATTGCCACGCTGTCGGCCACGACCGTTAACGGGCCGTTGAATTTCTCCTGCCTGTTAAAATCATACCGGAGACCGTTGCCGGTGATGATGTTCCTGAGCGTATCCACTTTCCACGAATCATACAGGATCAGCACATCGCCGTTCTTCAGATGGGCCTTTAAAAAAGGTTTTGTTTCCAGATTTTTGGTCTCATGGAGCAACCTGTTGGCATCGGCATAATTTGAACGGAAATAGTAGGTTTTACAAGCCTGTACGCCAATAACCGTTACAATGACCGCCAAACCATACCAAAAAAATTTCCTTAACCTGGTTTTCATACGTTTCATCTTAAAAACGAGAACTATTTCCCGATGGGGATCAGGTATCCTGCCGAGATTCCGAAATTCCTGGTATCATGGGTTTTATATCCCGACGGTTTTGTTGTTGGTTGAGACAGATCCATCAGGCCAAGATCAAACCTCAGGTTTAAAAAGAGATTGCCGGGTCCGGCTTTGGCCCCCCCTCCAAGGTCAAAACACAACCCGGTGTCGAACCTTCTGAAGTCTCCTTTGCCAAAGGTCAGGTTTATACTTCCCGACGAGGGGTTGATTGCCACAACCTTGCCGTTGAGCGCATAACCCATGTAGGGTCCGGCTCCGCCAAAAAGGGTGATGTTCCCGAACGTGTGAGAGACCTCCACCAGGATTGGCAGGGTGATGTAGTTAAGATAGATTTTGAACTTTGCCGACGAGGTTGTTCCTGAATAGACCTCCCCTTTTTGCTGAAACAGGACCTCTGTCTTGATGCCGATCAAATCCCCGAACATATATTTCATGATAAATCCGCCCTGTACCATTACGTTAGGCGAGCGTTTGATACTGCCGCCACCGGATTCAAAATTTGAGATGTTGGAAAGCCCGGCACCTGCTTTTGCACCAAGCGACAGGTGTTGTGCCGAGGTTTTGACCGGGCTGGTTAACATTGCCAATCCCAGCGCGATACCGAAAATCAAGATTGCTTTCATTGTTTCTTTTTTTGGTGAATATCAAGCGACAGAACAAAAGTAGCATGGTCCGGCCGCAGAATTTAACTGACTAACGCATGATCTTTGCGTCGTTCCGTGAAATTAATAAATAATTGCAGATAAAAGCAGCATTTCATAGAATTAGATGCTTATTATCCTGTTCAGCCGCATAAACTGAGCTTAAAAACTGACAAATACTAAAGATACTCAACCGATTTGCATTTTCTGCAAATAAAATCGGTCAGATATACGTGATATGAGTTCCCCATGAACATTGTTTTTCTACCACTGAGGCACTAAGTGCACTCAGATTCACTAAGATGTTTCACTTTAGCATTTTTTTCTCAGTGTTTCTTCGTGTTCTCCGTGCCTTGGTGGTTTTTTTCCCTTCGCAGGTTGTTTTCAGTATGGTCCCCGGCATCATTGTTATTAATCACTTCGAAAAAAAGATGATTCATGTGTTAATTTGAATTAATTTAGTACGATAGAAAATGAAGCGTATTTTGCCAGGAATTTTTACTAAATAACGTTGTATGGAAATATCAGGAAAGGTTATCAATATTTTGCCCTTGCAATCGGGCAACGGGAAAAACGGCACCTGGAAAAAACAGGATTTTGTCATAGAAACTATGGCCCAGATCCCCCGGAAGGTGTGTTTTTCACTGTGGGGCGACAAAATCGATCAGTACAGCCTGAAGGAAGGAGATGATGCAGAAGTCTCTTTTGATCTCGAAAGCCGTGAATATAATGGCCGGTGGTACACCGAAGCCAAAGCATGGAAGGTTGTTAAGAAAGGGCCCGCACAATCGGCTCCGCCCGAGGAGGAACCCCTGCCCGGTTATTACGAGATGCCGGCGGAAGACGGATTGCCTTTTTAAGGACCGCCTGCTTTTTGTCACACAACTGCTGCTGAAAACCATTGGTTTTATGAGCGATATCAAAGATGCCGGAGGACATGGAGCAATCATGCCGGACACCGTAAGGATGCCGGCTTTTATGGAATTTGTGCCAGCCCTGATCGTTGTCAGGGACCATGAATCAAGAATCGTTTTTGCCAACCGGAAAACCTGGCAGCTTTTTCCCGTAGATGACTGGATGGGCAAAAATCCCCATGAGTTGTTTTTACCCGCAATAGCAGATCAGATCACTGAAAAAGACCGGGAAACACTGGTCACAGGATTTACGACGTATGAGGAAACATGGGAGGACAAAGAGGGGCATCAGCATACTTTTTTAACAGAAAATTTCAGAATCGACATCCCGGGCGGAACGCCTTTACTTGGCTCGGTCATCACCGACATCACCAACCAGGGGTATGCGGAGGAGAAACTGCAGATCGAAGAACGGTACAAGGCCCTGATCGAGCATGCACCCGATGGAATCGTGATGGTAAGCAGGGAAGGAAAATTTACCTATGCCAGCCCGCCGGCGTCGCGCATGTTCGGTTATGACCAGGCAGAGCTTGTGCTCTGCCCTCCGGAATCGCTTACCCATCCTGACGACCTGCCCATGGTATTTGATACGCTCAGCAACCTTATGGCGAATGCTGCCCTGGTACCCACGATTCAATACCGTTTCAGACATAAAAACGGAAATTGGTATTGGATTGAGAGTACATTCAGCAACCTGCTGGAGATACCAGGCATACAGGCCATTGTCATCAATTTCAGAGACATCTCCGACCGGAAGGATGCCGAGGATAAACTGCGCGAAAGCGAATCCAGGGCCCGGGAAAGCGACCGGCTGAAATCTGCGTTCCTGGCCAACATGAGCCATGAGATCCGAACACCCATGAATGCCATTGTAGGGTTTGCCGAGATGCTTTCAGACCCTGGCCTTACAGCCGACGAACGCAGCAAATTCACAGCCATCATTCAATCCCGTTCCGATGACCTGATGCACATCATCAACGACCTGCTGGAGATCTCCAGGATTGAATCGGGCAATGTCATTGTAAGCAAGACCCGGGTGGTTGGAAATGAGATCCTGGAAGAACTGGAAACCGTATTCAGGGAACGTGTGAAACGAAGTAAAAATCCAGGCCTTTCCCTGAAACTGGAAAAATCGCTCCCCGACGCCGGATCAGCGATTTTCACCGATGTCTACATCCTGAAACAGGTTTTTTCCAATCTCCTTGAGAATGCCATAAAATACACCCATTCAGGGTTAATTACTTTTGGGTATCTCCCGCCCGGGAACGGGATCATTACTTTCTACGTAAAGGATACCGGCATTGGCATTTCCGCTGAAAATCAATTGATTATTTTTGAAAATTTCAGGCAGGCCGAAATTGAAAACCCGCATCAATACAGTGGTACCGGTTTGGGCCTGGCTATTTGCAAAGGGTCGCTCGCCCAGGTTGGTGGCACAATATGGGTCGAATCGGCTTTGGGAAAAGGCAGCGTCTTCTATTTCACCCTTCCGTTTGATCTCCGGGAAACCGCAGCCATCTGGCCGCCGGTTCCTGTCCGGCCGGCAATGCAACCTCCGCTGCCGGGAAGTCAGTTTTGCTGGGCAGGTAAAAAACTGCTCATCGTGGAAGATGAGCCGGCCAACATGGAATTCCTGATGATCATCCTGAAACGCACCTTTATAGGGATCACCCCCGTCGAAAGCGGGGCATCGTTGCGTAAACTCTATCATGACCTGGACCAGTTCAACCTCGTTCTGCTTGATGTCAGGCTACCCGATGCCAATGGCTGGGAACTTGCCGGGGAGATAAAGAAGATCAGGCCCGAACTGCCTGTTATCGCTCAAACAGCCTACGCCATGTCAGCCGACCTGCAAAAAAGCCTGGCAGCCGGTTGCGACAACTATATCTCAAAACCCATCGGGAAAAATCAACTGTTAAACATGATGGCAGAATACCTGGGGGAATAACGGGGTCTTGCCGGTTTTTTCTTCGGACTTATTGAAAAGAGGGATAAAATAAGCTACCTTTACAAGATAAAGCAGTGTTAGGGCAGAAAAGACCTGCTCCCTTTATTTTTCGCTTTGAAAATTCGGCATAAACCCGGCAAATCAAACCCATGAAAAAAGATAACCCTTCGGAACATACCGAACTTCGTAAGAAAGCAGAAGCCCGCCTTGAAAGCAAACCAACAGGTTCCAATGCTCATTTATCTGAATTTGAATCGCTCAAACTCATTCACGAACTGGAAGTCCACCAGATTGAACTTGAAATGCAGAATGACGAACTCATCCTTGCCGAAACAAGCGCGAGAGAGGCTGCCGAAAAATATTCGGCATTGTACGATTTTGCCCCGCTGGGCTATTTCACCCTGTCAAATACCGGTGAAATTACCGAACTGAATCTCTGTGCCTACCAGATGATCGGCAAAAACCGTTCCCGGCTGAAAAACAGTTCTTTCGGTTTTTTCGTTTCCCATGATTCAAAACCTGCTTACGCCCAGTTCTTTGATCAAATCTGGGAAACAAAGATCCGGGTATCATGCGATGTCACCCTGGTAACGGAAGGCAACATCCCGATGCATGTTCACCTCTCGGGTATTGCTGCCGAAAACGGGAAACAATGCCTCCTGAGCGCTGTTGACATCACCGGGCGCAGGCAGGCTGAGGTGAGGCTCCAGGATTCTGAAAAAAAGTACCGGAACCTGGTTGAAAATGCCATCATTGGTATTTACGCGACAAACTGGGAAGGCGACCTCCTGTTCGCCAACCAGGCCATGTGCAGAATGCTCGAATACCGGGCAATTGAGGACCTGCTGAACTCTGAATCAAGATACAGGGATATTTCAGAACGGGATACCCTGGTAAAAACACTGAAAAAATCGAACCGGGTTTTCAACTACGAAATTGAACTGATCACCAAAACCGGCACACCAATCAATGTCCTGGTCAACTCTTTTGTATCAGGAGAAACCATCGTTGGAATGATGATGGATATTACCGAAAGGAAACTTGCAGAAACCGAGCTTCATAAAAAAATGGAGGAGTTGCAGCGGTTTCACAACATCACGGTTGGCCGTGAACTTTCCATGATCGAATTGAAGAAGGAGGTGAATGAACTTCTGAAACAATCGGGCCATGAAGAAAAATACCACGTAGCCTGATGAACGACCATAGCAGTCATATCGTCAAAAACCTCATGCAAACCCATGGCATCGACGTCACCCGTTATGATGATTCATTCCTCGAAACCTCCCTTCAGAAAAGAGCCGGGGATACACTTTGCAGATCGACCGACGCCTATTGCGTCCTTTTGGATCAAAACCACCAGGAAAGACAGGTTTTTTTTGAGTCGCTGCGCATCAGCTACAGCGCATTTTTCCGCAACTCGCTTACATACTCGGTACTGGAACACATCATACTGCCATCGCTGTTACTTCAAAAGAGAACCCCGAAACCCAGAGAACTCAGGATATGGTCGGCAGCCTGTGCAACCGGTCAGGAACCATACAGTATAGCCATGTTGCTGGAAGAACTTAACAGCAACTCAGGTCAGAAATCCGCTTATCGTATCTTCGCCACCGATCACAACGAGGCGCAGGTGAAGGAGGCCCAAAAGGGCCAGTTCACGGCCGAAGCGCTGAATAACCTGAATCTGAGGCAACTCAGGCAATGGTTCACCCGGGTGGGAGACATTTATTCGGTGAGGCCGGCACTGAAAAAAAATATTGCTTTTTCAGTGTACGACTTGTTCGATATGAATTCAGGCGCTCCACCGTCAAGCATTTTCGGCGATTTTGACCTGGTGGTATGTGCCAACCTGTTGTTTTATTACAAGCCTGCTTACAGGACAATAATCCTGGAAAAAACAGCAAAATGCCTTGCCCCGGGAGGGTATCTTATCGCCGGCGAAGCCGAACGGGATATTTTAACACGAAACAACTACCGGGAAGTTTTTCCCCAGTCGGCAATTTTTCAAAGCCGGGGCAATGAAAAACCCTGAACCATCCATATCTGTAAAGAAAACATTATGACCCTGAAGAACCTGAAAATCGGAACACAACTCATGCTGGGTTACACGATATTGCTTGTTTTTGTCGTGATCCTGGGCGTGGTCGCCTACATACAGGTCGACAAGATCCAGCAACAGACCGATACCCTGTACAACCATCCTTTTAAGGTTCAGCGGGCGGTGGGATGGTTGCGGTTTGATGTTATGGCCATCCAGCGCGACATGAAAGACCTGGTGATCGTTGCCGATGAATCAGGGACTGCCCGCAACCTGGCGCAGATCGAGACACTCACCTCAAATGCCTTCGGGCAGATTGAAATTCTCAAAACCCAATATCTCGGGCCCCGCGCAGATGTTGATTCCGTCGAGCAGGGGTTTTTTGCCTGGAATTCAATGCATAACGAAACCATCCGGATGCTGCGCGGCGGAAATACGGCTGAAGCGGCCGCAAGGATGAGGGCTGACAGTATCGCGGCAAACCAGTTCAGGACCATGCTTGACGCGGTTAAGAAAATTGACAGTTTCTCGGAAAAAAAAGCTGAGGTGCTGTTTACCATTTCCAACGACCTGAACGACTCCCTGAACAGGCAGGTGTTGCTTCTTATCATTGGCATTTTCCTCCTTTCCGTCATCATCAGTACTGTTATTTTCCGAAACATTCGCACGCCGGTAATCGAAATTACCGGGGCAGCAAACCGTTTCCAAAACGACGATATGGGCGCCCGCTCACCCTACGAATCGAAAAATGAACTGGGTGCCTTGTCAGCTTCGTTCAACACACTGGCAGAAAGTATCCAGTTAACAACCGAATTAAAAGAAAAAGTTGCTGACCTTGCCGGGCTCATGCTGAGCGAATATGATGTGAAAAAATTCTTCCAGGCAACGCTTAACGCGCTGGCAACGCATACCGGTTCGCAAATGGCCGCAATATACCTGCTGAGCGACGACAAAAAAACCTTTTACCATTTTGAATCAACCGGCCTTGACGACCAGGCCAGGCTTTCGTTTGCAGCCGACAGCTATGAAGGCGAATTCGGGACAGTGCTTCACTCCCGGAAAGTCCATCACCTGAAAAACATTACGGAAGGCACCCGCTTTGTATTCAACACCGTGGGCGGCAAGTTTATCCCGCGCGAGATTATCACCCTGCCCATTATTGCCGATAACGAAGTAGTGGCCATCATTTCACTGGCGAGTGTTGGAATTTACACTAACCCGTCAATCGAGTTGATTGACAGCATTCTTATCACATTAAGTACCCGGGTTGAGGGAATCCTGGCTTTCCACAAGATCAAAGGGTTTTCTGAGGCGCTGGAGAACCAGAACCGCGAACTTGAGGCACAGAAAACAGAACTGGCTGCGCAATCGGCAGAACTGATCATGCAGAATACGGAACTGGAAATGCAGAAAAAACAGCTGGATGAAGCCAGCCGGCTCAAGACCAACTTTTTATCCAACATGAGCCATGAACTGCGAACACCGTTGAATTCGGTGATTGCGCTCACAGGCGTCCTCAACCGCCGCCTGGCCAACCAGATCCCGTCGGAAGAATACAGCTATCTCAGTGTGATCGAGCGAAACGGGAAACACCTGCTCAACCTGATCAACGACATCCTCGATATATCCCGCATCGAAGCGGGTCGTGAAGAGGTTGAAATAACAAAATTCAATCCCGGGAATTTAGTTGCCGAAGTGATCACCATGATCCATCCCCAGGCTACTGAGAAAGCCATAGAATTGAAACAGGAAGGAAGCGATCCCACACTGTTTATCAACAGCGATGCCGACAAATGCAGGCACATCCTGCAAAACCTGGTTGGCAACGCGGTGAAGTTCACCGGGAAAGGCAGCGTGGTGATCAGCACCCGCAACGACGACCATTGTGTTGTGTTTACGGTAACCGACACCGGTATTGGCATTTCAGCAAATCATTTACCCCATATCTTTGATGAATTCAGGCAAGCCGATGGCAGCACCTCGCGCAGGTATGGCGGCACCGGGCTCGGGCTTGCCATTGCAAAAAAATATGCCAACCTGCTGGGTGGCACCATTGTGGTTAAAAGCACTCCGGGAAAAGGTTCTGAATTTGCGTTAACCCTGCCGCTGTATTACGCTGCCGAAAACAGGATAACCGAACCGGCGGCATCAGCCGGCTATTTCACAAGGTTGCAGAAACATCCCGGGGAAGCGGAAAGTCCATCCGGGAAAACCATCCTGTTGGTTGAAGACAGCGAACCGGCGATCATCCAGATCAGGGATATTCTTGAAGACAGCGGGCATGAACTGCTCATCGCACACGACGGCAGCGAAGCGCTCGGTATCATCAGCCACACCATTCCCGATGCCATGATCCTCGACCTGATGATGCCCGGCATTGATGGTTTCGACGTGCTGAAAACGATCCGCGAAGCTGAACCTACGGCTGGCATACCTGTACTGATCCTGACGGCAAAACACATCACCCGGGAAGAACTTCAGTTTTTAAAACGGAACAACATTCACCAGCTGATCCAGAAGGGTGATGTCAACCGGATTGAATTGCTCCGGGCTGTCGACTCGATGGTTATTCAGGGCCAACCGGGCCAGGCGGTTCCGAAAACAGAAATTCAACCAATCGAAGGCAAACCTGTTATCCTGGTTGTTGAAGACAATGCCGACAACATGCTCACGGTAAAAGAATTGCTGTCCGACAGGTATACGGTGGTGGAAGCCGTCGACGGCAACGATGGCATTATCATGGCCGGGAAACACAAGCCGAACCTCATCCTGATGGATATTGAACTGCCCGGCATGGATGGCATTGCCGCATTCAGGGCGATCAGGAACAACCCTGAATTACAAAAGATACCGGTTCTCGCGCTTACGGCCAGCGCCATGGTCTCCGACCGCGAAACCATTCTTTCGCACGGGTTTGACGGTTACCTGGCAAAACCCATCGACGAGCATTTGTTTTTCGACACCATCAATAAGACACTTTATGGAAAATAGCCCGTTGAAAGTACTGGCCATCGATGACAACCAGGATAACCTTGTCACACTCAAGGCACTGATAAGAGAAGCATTCCCCAATGCAGTTGTCATTACCGCGCAGAGCGGTCAAAAAGGGCTCGATCTGGCTGCAGCGGAAAATCCGGATGTAATCCTGCTCGACATTGTGATGCCCGGGATGGACGGTTTTGAGGTGTGCAAAAATTTGAAGGCCAACCATATCCTTTGCGATATTCCTGTTGTTTTCATTACAGCCATCAAAGGCGACAAGGAGGGTCGCATACGTGCCCTGGAGTCGGGAGCAGAAGCCTTTCTTGCCAAGCCCATCGACGAGAGCGAACTCACAGCCCAGATCCGTGCCATGGCCAAAATAAAAAACGCAAACAGCAGGAAGCATGCTGAAAAGGATCGGCTTGCCGCCCTGGTATCCGAGCAAACCATTGCCCTGCAGGAGACAAATATTGCAACCCTGAACCTGCTGGAAGACCTCCAGCGTGAAAATGAATCGCGAAGAAGAAGCGAAGCAGCGCTGACGATTTCTGAAACCCGCTACCGCCGCCTGTTCGAAACCGCCAAAGACGGGATTCTCATCCTCGACGGAGAAACCGGCAAAATTATGGATGTGAATCCTTTTCTGATCAAGATGCTCGGATACTCGCATGAAGAGTTTATTGAAAAGGAGGTCTGGGAGATCGGGCTTTTCAGGGATATTATCCCCAACCATGACAAGTTCCTGGAGTTGCAGCAAAAGGAGTATGTGCGGTACGAAGATCTTCCGCTTGAAACGGCTGACGGACGAAGGATAGAGGTTGAATTTATCAGCAATGTGTACACCGTCGATCGTCAAAAAGTAATCCAATGCAATATCCGCGACATTTCTGCCCGAAAACAGGCTGAAAAACAGGTTAAACTGCTGAGCAGGGCTGTTGAACAAAGCCCGGTATCCATAGTGATCACCGACAAGGAAGGCAATATTGAATATGCCAATCCCAAATTTAGAGAAATAACCGGTTATACAACCAATGAACTGAACTCAAACAATCCGCGTATTTTACAATCGGGAGAGCATTCAAAAGACTTTTACGCCGACCTCTGGGATACCATCCTGTCGGGCAGGGAATGGCACGGAGAGTTCCATAATAAGAAAAAGAATGGGGATTCATACTGGGAAGATGCCATCATCTCTTCCATTGTTGACCATGATGGGAGGATTTCCTGGTTTGTGGGCGTTAAACTCGATATCACCGAAAAGCGGAACATGATGACCGACCTGGTCGCCGCCAAGGAGAAGGCCGAAGAGAGCGACCGGCTGAAATCAGCCTTTCTCGCCAACATGAGCCATGAGATCAGGACGCCGATGAACGGCATCCTGGGTTTTGCGGGGTTGCTCAAAGAACCAGGCCTGTCGGGGGAGGAACAGCAAAAATACATCCGCATCATCGAAAAAAGCGGGGCGCGGATGCTGAACATCATCAACGACATTGTGAGTATCTCGAAAATTGAATCGGGGCAGATGGATGTAGCTATTTCAGAAACAAATGTCAACGATCAGCTCGAATTTCTCTATACATTTTTCAGGCCCGAAACTCAACAGAAGGGAATCGTGCTTTTCTGTCAAAAGTCTTTGCCTGCCAGCGAAGTGATCATCAATACCGACCGTGAGAAACTTTACGCCATCCTTACGAATATCATTAAAAATGCCATAAAATTCAGTGACCGGGGAACCATTGATTTCGGGTATACGCTACAACCGGCCGGTTCGGCAGGCTCAGCGATGTTGGAATTTTATGTAAAAGACACCGGCATTGGGATTCCAAAGTCAAGGCAGGAAGCCATTTTTGACCGGTTTGTGCAGGCCGATATCGGCGACAGGCGGGCGTTCCAGGGAGCCGGGCTGGGATTGTCAATCTCAAAGGCTTACGTGGAGATGCTGGGCGGCACAATCCGCGTTGACAGCGAAGAAGGAAAAGGTTCATGTTTTTATTTTACCATTCCCTACCGCAGGAACATCATCGAAAATAAACCGACCTTGAACCCTGTTGCGGATCCGGTTTTAGAAAAGCTAATGAAAAAACTGAAAATCCTGGTGGCGGAGGATGATGAAACTTCCGAAAACCTCATGGCTATCAACATCAAGATGTTTGGCAGGGAAATTCTATCGGCAGCAACCGGGGCTGAAGCAGTGGAAACCTGCCGTGCCAACCCCGATATCGACCTGGTGCTGATGGATTTGAAAATGCCGGTTCTTGACGGGTACGAAGCAACCAGGCAGATCAGGCAATTCAACACCGGGGTGGTCATTGTCGCCCAGACTGCCTATGCGCTTCCAGGCGACAGGGTCAAAGCAATCGATGCCGGGTGCAACGAATATCTTGCCAAACCAATTAACAAGGATGATTTAATGAACCTGATCAACCGTTTTTTTCAACCTGTGGATCTATCAAAATAATTGCCGATGAACCAAATTTTTACGATTTATTCCGTTCTTTTCATTGCAACAGCCCTGTTATCGTTTTTTGTGGCGTTCCTGGCATGGCAGCGCCGGTTAGTGAAAGGGGCGCAGGAACTCGCCCTGCTCACCATTGCAGCAGGCTTTTGGGCTTTCTGGATTATTTTCGAAACGGCTTCACCCACGATGGCCGGAAAGATATTCTGGGCCAAACTCGAATACTTCGGTGCCGTTTCGACACCCATCTTCTACCTGATCTTCGTCTTCCGCTTTACCGGCAAAGACAAATTCATAACACGGAAATTCATCCTGTCGCTGTTCACCATTCCTGCCATTACCCTGGCGCTTGCCATAACCAACGAATACCATCACCTTGTCTGGTCGGGGTTTTCAGCCATTTCACCAAATTCGAACATGATGGAATTCCATCACGGCATCTGGTTCTGGTTTGGTTATATGGGCTATAACTACCTGATATTGCTGATGGCGACCATATTTCTTTTCAACTTCATCATTCGCCACACCCGAACATTTTTTTTCCAGGCCTGGGTCGTGTTTATGGCAGGCCTGTGTCCATGGGCTGCCAGCATTGTTTATCTGGCAGGGATCAATCCCGTTCCGGGGCTCGACCTGGTGCCGGTAAGCATGATTCTGAGCGCCACGCTGCTTTTTTATGCTATCCTATACAGCCGGTTCCTCGACCTGGCTCCCATTGCCCGGGAAACCCTGGTTGAAACATTACCCGACGGCATCCTTGCACTTGATGCGAATAACAGGATCCAGGACATCAATGAGGCCGCGATTTCATGCCTTGGCATCATGAGTAAACACATCATCGGTCTTCCTGCAGGTTCAGCCGAGGTTGCCAACCCAACCCTGCTTAACGCATCCATTAACCAGTCGCAGGTCGATCAGATTGAGATCACCACGGGAAGCATGGTTAAAACCTTCAGAATCATAAAACAGCCGATAAAAACCCAGCCGGGGAGCCGTTTGGTTGTTATCCGCGACATATCCGACCAGGTTGCCCGGCAGAAGGAGATCCGCGACGGCGAACAACGCTATCGCAGCATGGTTACCATGTTCAGGCTGATGGCCGACAACATGCCCGACCTGATCTGGGCCAAAGACCTGGATAAGAACTTCATTTTCACCAATAAGGCGGTTTGCGAAAAACTTATCTCCGCGGTCAGTACGGATGAACCTGTGGGAAAATCAGACATGTTTTTCGCTGAACGAGAACGAAAGAAATATCCGGAAGATCCCCACTGGTATACTTTCGGGGAGCTGTGCCAGGATTCTGACCAGGTTGTGATCAATTCACAGAAACCCGAACGGTTCGATGAATACGGCAATGTAAAAGGGAAATTCCTTTTCCTGGATGTTCGCAAGGCACCGATCATGAATGAGAACGGCGTAATGATCGGCGTGGTGGGAAGCGCACGCGATGTAACCCTGCAGAAAAAAACGGAGACCGAGATATCGCGGAAAGACAAACTGCTGGATTCTATTGCCAAAGCAACCGCCCTGCTGGTTCATGGCGAGAATTTTGATGAAAGCATCAGCGGGGCCCTCGAGATTATAGGGAAAGGCACCGAGGCAAACAGGGTTTATATCTTCACAAACCACACGGATTCTGAAACACAACAGCCATTGATGAGCCAGAGTCATGAATGGACCGACGGATCGGCAGAACCCCAGATCAACAACCCCAATCTGCAGAATGTTCCTTATGCCATGCTCGATGAACGCCTTTACCCGGCGCTCGCCTCAGGTGCCGTACTGATGGGGATCGTCAGCCATTTTCCCCTTCCTGGCAGGGCCATGCTTGAGTCGCAGGGAATAAAATCAATCCTGATCACGCCGGTCCTTATCGATAAAACACTTTGGGGGTTCATCGGATTTGATGACTGCACCAAAGAAAGGGAGTGGTCGCCCACCGAGGAAAAGATCCTGGCTGCGGCAGCCAACACGATCGGCGCAGCCTACCTGCGCAAAAAAAACCAGGATGAACTTGTGGCTGCCAAGGAAAAAGCCGAACTCAGCGACCGGCTGAAATCGACCTTCCTGGCCAACATGAGTCACGAGATCAGGACCCCGATGAATGCCATTACCGGGTTTTCAGGCCTGCTCATCGAACCTGACATCAGCGCCGACGACCGTAAACTGTTTGCAAACATCATCCAGTCGCGGAGTGACGACCTGATGCGCATTATCGACGATATCATGGAGATTTCAAGGATTGAGTCGGGCAACGCTACCATTATCAGGGATGAGGTAAATCTGCGGAGCCTCCTCAGTGAAATTGAACTGGTGATTGCCAGGAAAACAGAACGCCTGAACAAATCGCATCTCCCGATCTTCTGTGAATTACCGGCAACCGCGGAGGAGGTACCCTTCATCAGTGACCCCTTCATCATCAAGCAGGTCTTTACCAACCTCCTCGACAATGCCATTAAATTCACGGACGCCGGTATGATACGGTATGGCTACATGCCTCCTGCAAATGAGGTAATTACTTGTTTTGTAGCCGATACCGGCGTTGGGATCACCCCAGAAAACCAGTCCCTGATTTTCGAACATTTCCGCCAGGCCGATATGCAGAACCCGCATCAGTACGGCGGAACAGGGTTGGGCCTCTCCATCTGCAAAGGATCGCTGGCCCTGCTTGGAGGCGACATATGGGTGGAATCCGTTCCCGGAACCGGCAGCACTTTTTACTTTACGCTGCCCTGTATATCTCCCAGGCCTGCCGGCACCCCATCCATTCCTGAACAGCCCAGGGAGGCAGGGGGCGGGCCCGCCAGTGAGGGAGCTCTCCCGCTGGCCGTTCCCGGCAAGAAGATCCTGCTGATTGAAGACGAGGAGACCAATATGAGGCTGCTCACCGCCATTGCCTCCCGAACAGGCGCTGACCTTGTTTGCGCCATTAATGGAAAAGAGGTCAGGCAGCAATATGCCCGGCTTTGCACCTTCAACCTGGTACTGCTTGATATCAGGCTGCCCGACGCCAACGGATGGGATCTTGCGCGGGAAATAAAGGCCTTGTGCCCGGGCTTGCCCGTGATAGCGCAAACTGCCTATGCCATGTCGGGCGACCGTGAAAAGAGTCTGGCCGCAGGTTGCGATGATTATATCCCAAAACCGATCAATAAAGAGCAATTGCTGAAGATGATTGCAAAATACCTGGTTTAACTGAAGAGGTACCTGAATCGATTTTTTTCAATTCGTATCATTTTAAATTATCTTTACCAAACGTTTCCATGTAATCAGACGATAAATCAAAAGCCAGCATTCAATGAACACCCGTAAGCAAAAATCAGCGAAACCCGTTTCAAAAAAACTCTTTACACAGTTCAGTGAAACCCTGTTTCCCATTGTTGGCATCGGCGCTTCTGCAGGGGGGTTGGAGGCACTGGAACAGTTCTTGGGGAATATGCCTGTCGACAGTGGCATGGCCTTCGTGGTAATCCAGCACCTCGACCCTACTCACCCGGGCATTATGCCCGAACTGTTGCAGCGAATCACTGCGATGAAGGTGTTGCAGGCAAGCGACCGGCTTAAGGTAAAACCAGACCATGTTTATGTGATTCCCCCCAACAAGAGCCTTAAGCTGCTTAACGGGTCGCTTTTCCTGTTCGATCCTGTCGAATTGCGTGGCCTGCGGCTGCCTGTCGACATTTTTTTCAGGTCGCTTGCCGACGACATGCACGAGCGGAGCATCGGCATCATCCTCTCGGGGATGGGCTCCGACGGGAGCCTCGGGTTAAAAGCTATCAGGGAACACAACGGCATCGTCCTCATCCAGGAGCCTTCCACAGCCAAATTCGACGGCATGCCCCGCAGCGCCAACGAATCGGTGATTGCCGACATCATCGCACCGGCCGAAGAGCTGCCTGCCAGGCTGATCAGCTTCCTCAGGTTTATCCCTGCGGTAAAAACCGATATTGACATTGACGGCAAAAACAAAAACAACCTCGAAAAAATTGTGATTCTCCTTCGTGAACAATCAGGCCACGATTTTTCACTGTATAAGAAAAACACCCTTTTCCGCCGCATCGAAAGGCGAAAGGGCATCCACCAGATTGAACGCATGCAGGACTATGTTCGTTTCCTGCAGGAAAATCCGAAAGAAGTTGAAATCCTGTTTAAGGAATTGCTGATCGGGGTCACCAGTTTCTTCCGCGACCCCGACGTATGGCAGCGGCTCAGGGAAGAAATCCTGCCGGCGCTTTTCGCAGAATTGCCAGACGGCCATGTGGTGCGAGCCTGGGTAACCGGCTGCTCTACTGGTGAAGAGGCTTATTCGCTGGCCATCGTGCTTAAAGAAATTCTTGAAAAAACCGGCCCGGCAAAAAAGCTGACGGCACAGTTGTTTGCTACGGATCTCGACAACGACGCCATAGAAGTTGCCCGAAAAGGTGTCTTTTCCCCGAACATTTCAGCCGACGTATCGCCAGTACGGTTAAACCGGTTTTTCACACCCGAGCCTGCAGGATACCGGGTAAATAACGCCATCCGCGAAATGGTGGTGTTTGCCACCCAGAACGTGATAAAAGATCCGCCTTTCACCAAAATCGACATGCTGACTTGCCGCAACATGCTGATATACATGGAACCGGAACTGCAAAAAAAGCTTATCGGCCTGTTCCATTACAGCCTCAACCCGGGGGGAATCATGTTGCTGGGCACGGCCGAAACGCTGGGAGGCACCAAGGATGGCTTTGAAGAACTGGATGCTCAGTGCAAAGTCTTTAAACGAAGCATCACCACGTCCATTGTCGAACTCGTTGATTTTCCCAGTTCCTTTACCCATACCCGGAATCAGAAACCCGAAATCAAATCACCGCCAAAGGTTGTTGAAAATATACAGATCCTTGCCGATCAGCTATTACTTCAGCACTTCGCCCCTGCCAGTGTGCTGGTGAACAGCAAAGGCGATATCCTTTACATTACCGGCAGAACCGGGAGGTACCTCGAACCAACAGCAGGCAAGGCAAACTGGAACATTCATGCTATGGCCCGCGAGGGGTTGCGCCAGGAGTTGCCCGGCGCTTTCCGGAAAGCCTTGCAGAGTTTTGACCAGGTTATCCTCAGAAATATCAAAATCGGGACCAACGGCGGCACCCAGTTTATCGATGTTACCTTGCAGCGGATCGAAAAACCCGACATGATCCGGGGGATGGTCATGGTCGTGTTTACGGATGTTGCAACCATTGCCGGGCATGATGCAGCGGAAACGATGACCGGGAAACAAAGGGCAGGCGCCAGGCAAAAGGAACTGGAAATCCAGCTTCAACGCACCAGCGAAGATCTGCAGAGCACCCGTGAGGAGATGCAGACCTCGCAGGAAGAACTGAAATCAACCAACGAAGAACTCCAGTCAACCAACGAAGAACTGCAATCGACCAACGAAGAACTGACCACCTCCAAGGAGGAGATGCAAAGCCTCAACGAAGAACTTCAAACCATCAACCTTGAACTCCAGAGCAAAGTGAACGACTACGTGCGGGCCAACGACGACATGAAAAACCTGCTGAACAGCACCGAGATTGCCACCCTGTTTCTCGATAAGGAGTTGAACATCCGCCGTTATACCGACCAGGTTATCAGGATTGTTAAACTTCGCAATACCGACATCGGCCGACCCTTCACGGAGATTGTCACCGACATTCAATATCCCGGCTTGGAGCACGATGCAAGGCAGGTCATTAAAACCCTGATCCCGGTCGAGATGGCCACGGTCACCAACGACGGAAGGTGGTTTAATGTCAGGATCATGCCCTACCGCACCCTCGACGACCGAATCGATGGCCTGGTCATGACCTTTTCAGACATCACCATCGCCAAAAAACTTGAAATACAGCTGGAGAAAGCCAACGAGGCACTTCGTGAGGCAGCAACGGTCAACAAAATCACGCGCAGCAAACCATCAAAAAAATGATACCATCAGAGAGGGATTCTGACGAGGCCGGCCGGTTGCCATCAGAACAGGAAACAGTGAAGCTTATCCGGCAACTCGAGATCCACCAGGCAGAACTGGAAATGCAGAATGATGAGCTCCGCCATGCCTGGGCTGTTTCGGAAGTTGCCGTAAACAAGTATACCGAATTGTATGATTTCGCACCTTCAGGCTATTTCACCCTTTCACGCGACGGAAAAATCATGGGGTTAAACCTCTGTGGTGCCAATTTGGTTGGGAATGACCGGGTGCGATTAAAAAGCAGCGCCTTTGACCTTTATCTTTCGCAGGATACAAGGGCAGTTTTCAAAATCTTTTTAGAGAACATCTTTGTTAACCGCACGCTGGAAACATGTGAAGTGATCCTGCAACCCGATGGCAAGGCTCCCGTTCATCTTCACCTTTCGGGAATTGTCGCGGAAGGAGGCCAGCAATGCCTGGTGAATGCCATTGACATAACCAACCGGAAAATGGCAGAAGAGGCGTTGCATGAGAGCGAGCGGTTGCTGCGGGAATCACAGCAGGTTGCCCGGCTGGGAAGTTATGTGTGGGATGTATCGGTGAATTTATGGACAAGTTCTAAAATTCTGGACGAGATTTTTGGCATAGATGAACATTACGTTCGTTCATTTGAAGGCTGGACCATGATCATTCATCCCGATTTCCGCGACTCCATGGCCGATTATGTTGTGAATGAGGTGATCGGCCAGCATCATAGATTCGACCGGGAGTACAAGATCGTAAGACAGACGAACGGGCAGGAGTGCTGGGTACACGGGTTGGGACAACTGGTTCTCGACAGCGGGAACCAGCCGGTAAAACTCATTGGAACCATTACCGATATCACCGACCGGAAAAAGGCAGAAGCATTCATACAACTCAGCAACGAGCAGCTCCAGGCTGCAAATGCCGAAAAAGACAAATTCTTCTCCATCATTGCTCACGACCTTCGAAGCCCGTTTAATGCATTTCTGGGGTTAACACGCATCATGGTTGAAGACCTTCCCACACTGACCCTTGACGAGATCCAGCATATTGCACTCACGATGAGGAACTCGGCCAATAACCTTTTCAACCTGCTCGAGAACCTGCTCGACTGGGCCAAAATCCAGCAGGGGATCATCGCTTTCAACCCGGAAACGGTGGAGTTGGCGCAAGTCATAAATGACAGTCTTGTTATGGTCTACGAACAGGCAAAAAACAAGGGCATTGAGATAGCAAGCCCGGTGAATGATGGTTCAACTGTTTATGCAGATGTGAACATACTACAGACCATTATCAGGAATCTTGTTGCCAATGCAGTAAAATTCACGCAAAAAGGAGGTAAAGTCACACTTTCAACCTGGACCAATTCCGTCGGCGGCTGTGAGGTTTCAGTAATTGACAACGGGATCGGGATGACCGGCGACATGGTTGAAAATTTATTCCGAATTGATTTCAAGACCTGCAGGAGGGGCACGGATGGCGAGTCAGGAACCGGTTTGGGCCTGATCATCTGCAGGGATCTGGTAAAAAAACACAATGGGAAATTATGGGTTGAAAGTGAAGACGGTAAAGGCAGTGCTTTCCGGTTTTCGCTGCCTCCCGCACCCCGACAGGAATAAAAAAAATTAAATCAGATAATGAACATACTGATGGGTCAGGTTTGGAGAATATTGATCGTTGTTTTATGCCTGGTTTCCCCTGGTACCGGTTCAGCGATGCATGTCAGTATCGACAGCCTAAAAGTTGAATTGAAAACGGAAATTAACCCCCAGAAAAGATTGTATTTACTGACCAGCCTGGCAGATGAACAGCTTCAGTCGGGCAACAAGGAAGCGCTATTCACTACCGATTCTGCCGTTAAACTTGCGGAATCGCTGCACTTTGAAATCGGGCTTGCACGGGCATTGAACCTCCAGGGAATGGCCTGGAAGATTTGGGGCGACAACCAGAGATCGATCGTTTGCCTGTTCAGGGCACGCAGCATTTATGAACGATTGAACATGCAAAACGAATATGCCGATGTCCTCGCGAATCTGGGCGAAACCAACAGGGCTGCCGGCAACCTCGACAAATCAATGGATTTCCTCAATCAGGCGCTTGCCATTTTCATCAGTACCAACGATACCGCCGGCCTGGCAAAGACCTACGACAGGCTGGCCGCCACATCGTATGAATATTACCTGACTGAATACAACAGATACCAGGATAAACTGAAAGCGGCCGGCGACCGGAAATTTAATTTTTTCAGCGAATACAATGCCAACCCCGTTTTCAAAAAGATGTATGACTGTACGTTGCGATATGCAGCCCTGTCGAAAGCTTGTGCAGATAAGGCAAACATTCCGTCGGTAAAAATTTCGACACAAATTATTACCGGGGCCCTGTATTCAATCACCTACCAGTTTGACAAGGCGCTCAGTATTTACCAGGCAGTACTGAGCGACATCAACAAGTATAATTCGGTCATGAATCGCCCGCTGGCGTTATATAACATCGCCATCCTGAATTACAAGAAAAAGGAGTATCAGAAGGCCCTTGAATATGCCATGGAAAGTTACCGGATTGCAAAAGAGCTGGATATCAAAACGTATATTCTGCTTAATGCAGGTCTTATAGACGAAGTTTATGAGGTGCTGGGCGATTACAAGGAGGCAACCAAATACATGCGGATTTTTTATGTGGGCAGAATCGACTATTACCAGAGGGATATTGACCTCAAGCTGAAAAACATGCAGGCCGAATATACCCTGGAAGCCAAGCAAAGGGAAATTGACCAGCGAAATTCGCAAATGAAGTTTCTTTATGTTTTTTTTATCACCCTTTCGGTGCTGACAACCCTGTTTGTTGTCATCATGTTGATGAAAAACAAGAGAAAAAGAGAGATGAACGAGGAACTGAACAAAAGGAACCAGATCATCTCGAAACAAAACGAAGAACTGGCACTCCTCAATAATGAAAAGGATAAATTCTTTTCAATCATTGCACATGACCTGCGTAGTCCGTTCAATGCATTCCTGGGATTTACGAGGATGATGGCTGAAGACCTTCAAGATTTGAGTCGCGATGAAATTCAGAATATCGCCAGGCTTATGAGAACATCGGCAACCAACCTGTACAGCCTGCTCGACAACCTCCTTGCCTGGTCGCGGTTGCAGCGCGGCCTGATCGCCCTGGCCCCCGAACCGTTCCGGCTGATGCCGAAAATTGCCGAGAGTTTGCTGTCGGTCATAGATTTGGCAGAAAAAAAAGAGATTGAGATCAGCAATGCTGTTCCTGAAAATATGGTGGTTTGCGCCGACTGGATCATGTTTGAATCGATCATCCGCAATATAGCCTCCAATGCCATAAAATTCACCCCCAGGGGTGGTAAAATTATAATTTCCGCAACGGTTCAGCCCGGTAGCCTTGCTGAAATTTCCATCAGGGACAATGGCATTGGAATGAGCAGGGAACTCATTGAAAAACTGTTCCTCCACGATGTCAGGTCAAACCGGAAAGGTACCGAAGACGAACCCAGTACAGGGCTGGGACTTATCATCTGCAAGGACCTCATTGAAAAGCAGGGAGGAAAGTTATGGGTTGTCAGCGAAGAAGGAACCGGGAGTGAATTCCTTTTTACCCTGCCCCTGGCTACCTTATAAGAAAACAATCGACCATGGAAAAACCGGCAGGCAGCATTTTAAATCCCGATACACAGGCTGATCTTCAACAGCAACTTGCCCAAAAAACAGCCTCTATCCTGCTGTTGAAAAAACAAATTGCAACGCAGGAGGAAGAGTTGGAGAAATACCGCAGGGATTTCAGCATCCTTCATACGATCTTTGAAAGCCCGACCAACATCATCATTTTTGCCCTTGACAGGAACTACTGTTACACGGCATTTACACAGTTCCACAAGGAGACCATCAAAAAAATATGGGGTGTTGAAATTCAAATCGGGATGAATATCCTGGATGTGATCACGCTAGAGGAGGACCGGCTTAAAGCAAAGCAGAATTTTGACCGGGCGCTGACTGGCGAATCTTTTATCGTCAATGAAGAATACGGTGATGAATCGCTTTACCGAACCTTCTATGAGAACTTCTACAGTGCAATTAAAGACCCGGACGGAAACGTCGCCGGGGTTTCGGTTTTCGTGGTTGACATTACGAAGCGATCGCAGGCGATCATGGCGCTCAGGGAGAGCGAAGAAAAGTTCAGGCAACTGGTGTGGGACATGCAGGTTGGCGTGCTGTTGCAGGGACCAAATGCCGAAATAATCCTGTGCAATCCCAAAGCATTGGAATTACTCGGGCTGACGGAAGACCAGCTGCTTGGGAAAACCCCGTTCGATCCCGACTGGAACGTGATCCATGAAGATGGCACGTCATTTCCCGGGCCGGAACACCCTGTTCCGCAAGCCATTGCTACCCGGACCCCGGTCAGGAATGTCATTATGGGAGTTCACCGCCCGTCGGAAGGCGACCGCGTATGGCTGATGGTGGATGCCCAGCCCCAGTTGAATAATGATGGTACTGTGAAACAGGTAGTGTGTTCCTTTATTAACATCACCAAGCGCAAACATGCCGAAATGCTGCTCCAGAAGAGCCAGGCAAGCCTCAACACGGCCCAGCATATTGCTCACATTGGAAGCTGGGAATGGGATATCATAACAGAAACCATTCATTGTTCAGAAGAATTGTACAGGATTATCGGAATTGATCCTGAAACATTCGACCACCGCACTGAAACAGTCCGGAAATCAATCCACCCCGACGACCTCGAAAAGCATAATAGTATCCTTGAAGAAAGCATCCGCGGAGGCGAGGTGAAACCATTCGAATACCGCATTATCCGTGAGGGTGGTGAAATCAGGCACCTGCTGGGAACAGGCACTTTTATTTACGATGACAACGGTAAACCCATCAGGGGCGTAGGGACAATCCAGGATATCACAGCGCGCAAACAGGCCGAGGAGGAGATTTACCATAAAAACGAAGAACTGTTGCAGCTCAACGCTGAAAAAGACAGGTTCTTTTCCATCATCGCCCACGACCTGCGCAGCCCGTTCAATGCATTCCTTGGTTTTACACGGTTAATGGTCGATGATTTACCTTCCATGAAACTCGACGAAATACAGAAAATTGCACTATTACTGAGGAAATCGGCCACCAACCTGTACACCCTGCTCGAGAACCTGCTGGAATGGTCACGGTTGCAACGAGGTTTGATTTCGTTTAAGCCTGAATCATTCCTGCTTATGCCGAAAATTAATGCCGGCATGCAACCTGTTCTTGAACCTGCTCTCAAAAAGGGGATCACCATAAGGTATGACATCCCTGAAGACCTGGTGGTTTTTGCCGATCCGAACATGGTCGGATCGGTCATTCGCAACCTGGCATCCAATGCAGTTAAATTTACTTCAAAGAATGGGATGATTACCATCACAGCCAAAGCGGTGACCGGCAACACGGTGGAAATTTCCGTCCGGGATAATGGCATCGGCATGAACGACATGCTGGTAACTAATCTGTTTAAACTCGACCCACAAACAAATCGCCATGGTACAGACAACGAACCCAGCACCGGACTAGGGCTGATCATTTGCAAAGAACTGGTGGAAAAACACAAGGGGACCATCAGGATTGAGAGCGAAGAGGCGAAGGGTAGTACCTTCTATTTTACACTTCCTGCTGCTGAACATCAATAACAGCTTCTTCGGGAAAGGCAGGTTTTAAAATCCACCTGCAGGCGGGAATACTCCGTCAGCCGGATTTTGTGAATTATTGTACATATATCGAAACTAACGCCCTGATGAACAAGGACATGAATTTGCTTAACCTCTCTATACCCGAACTTGTTGATAAGGTAACCGAATTACAGCAAAAGTATGATTCACTGCAGGCAAAATTTGCAAAGGAGTTCGAATGTAAAGAACAGGAAAGGGTGGTCCTGGAAAAACTCATTACCGCTTCAAAAGAATTTCTGCAATCAACGGCTGAAACCCCCGGTTATCATCATATATTGCAACATGTTTTTGAAATTTCGGGGGCTAAATATGGTGCTTTCAATCTTTTTGACGACAATGGTCTTGACTTTACAACCGTGGCCGTGGCAGGGATTAATGAGCATATTAAAAAGGCCCTTCCCATACTTGGTTTCAACCTGGTCAACAAACGCTGGAAACCTGATCCGGTACGGGCTGAAAAAACAAAACAAAATATCATCACGCGTTTCGCATCTCTTCGTGATCTCACAGGCGGCGTTATCCCAAAAAGCGTTGTATACCTGCTTGAACAAACCTTCGGACTGGGAGAGATCGTCATTGTAAAAACTGTGAAGGATCAAAAGGTGCTGGGCGATTTCACCCTGTTGTTCGGTAAAGGAGAAACGCTTTTCAACGAGAAATTCGTTGACCTGTATGCACACCAGGTGGGGATGCTTCTTGAAAGGAATAGCGTAACCAGTTCCCTGAGAATTAGTGAAGCGGTGCACAGTTCGCTGATCTCCAACATATCTGTTGTAACGGGCATTATCGGCTTGGATGGCATGATCAGGTACAAGAGCCCGAATATTGAAAAGTGGTTTGGATGGCAACCGCATGACCTGGTCGGCACCGACGGCTGGCTTACGGTGCACCCCGACGATCTCGACCGGATCCGGCAGGCCTTCCATTCGCTCCTCGGGAAAGAGAACGCGATCACAACCGTGGAGTACCTGTACAAATGCAAAGACTGCACCTACAAACCAATAAAGCTTACTGCAGTCAACCTGATCCACGACCCTGTGATCAATGGTGTATTGATGAATTACCACGATATCACGGAGCGGAAACAGATAGAGACCGTGCAGCAGGAATCTCTCGACCGGTTGCGGAAAATTGCCAGCAGGCTGCCTGGAATGGTATACCAATACCGGCTTTTTCCCGACGGCACCTCGTGCTTTCCTTTCGCAAGCGAATCAATCAGGGAGATATACCGGGTAAACCCTGAGGAGGTTTGCGACGATGCATCAAAAGTCATGGCAAACATTCACCCCGATGACCTTGCAGCTGTAATCAGTTCCGTGCGCGACTCGGCAAACGACTTGTCGCCCTGGCAGCATGAACACCGGGTCAGGTTCGGCGACGGCACCATCCGTTCGCTATATGGAAACGCCATTCCTGAACGAGAGGCAGACGGGTCGGTACTCTGGCACGGATTTATAAGCGACATCACAGGTCGGAAACTGGCTGAAAATGCATTAAAGGAGAGTGAAGCCAAATTTAGGACGCTCTTTCAAACCTCGCCCTCAGGGATCATGGTGTTGGATGAAAACGGCTTCATCCTCGAAGCCAACGGGGTGATTTCGAAAACGACGCTCTATTCCTATGAGGAGTTGATCGGAAGTCATGTTATGAAATTAGCCAGACCGGGGTCGCCAGGCCAGGTTACAGAGAATATCCGGAGAATCCTGGCCGGCGAAATCATGGAACAGGAGGCTGTCAACATCCGAAAAGACGGTTCTTCCTGCATCTTTATGTTGCGGGAAACCGGCATTACCCTGCCTGATGGCCGCCGCGGTATTCTGTCGGTTTCGAACGACATTACGGAGCGGAAACGAACCGAGGAGGAAATTCTGCACAAAAACGAAGAACTGGTCAGGTTAAACGCCGAAAAGGACAAGTTCTTCTCGATCATTGCCCATGACCTGCGAAGCCCCTTCAATGCCTTCCTGGGATTGACCGAGCTCATGGCTGAAGATTTACCTGATCTGACGATGGACGATATCCGGAATTTTGCAGTAACCATGCGAAATTCGGCCGCGAACCTCTACCGGTTGCTTGAAAACCTCCTCGAATGGTCCCTTTTGCAAAGAGGTGTCACCAGGTTCAACGCCGAGTCGTTCGTTTTAAAACCGAAAATCACTGAATTTCTGGCGTTATACCTGGAAACTGCCAGGCAGAAGGAGATACAAATTTACCATGACATCCCGGATGACCTGGAGGTGCTTGCCGACATGCATATGGTTGAAACCATCATCCGGAACCTTGTTTCCAATGCCGTGAAGTTCACGCCAAGGAAAGGTAAGGTCTTTATCTCCGCGAAACCAACCGGTCATGATCTGGCGAAGATATCGGTAAAGGACACGGGAATCGGCATGGACCGGTATACGATCGATAATATTTTTCGTCTGGACGCTCACGTAAATCGCAAAGGTACCGAAGGAGAGCGCAGTACCGGGCTGGGCTTGATTATCTGCAAGGATTTTATTGAACGGCATAACGGAAAACTGGGGATCGAGAGTGAAGTAAACAACGGGAGCACATTTTATTTTTCACTGGCACTGACCAAAAATTAATGGCATAATGAAGAACATGGAAGATTTCATTGAACCGGTTGGACAAGCGACGGAAATACAGTTTGCTGATATTTTTGACATCGCCGAGATCCAGGGTCTGCAGGATTTATTTTCCGACACCCACGGCGTTGCCTCCATCATCACCAGGCCCGACGGTAAGCCGATTACCAGGCCAAGCAACTTCTGCCACCTTTGCGAAGACATCATTCGCAGCACTGAAAAAGGACGCGCAAACTGTTTCAAATCTGATTCCGTTATCGGCAGGCAGCACCCCGGGGGGGCAATATCACAACCCTGCCTTAGCGGCGGTTTGTGGGATGCCGGAGCAAGTATAACCGTGGGAGGAACACATATTGCCAACTGGATGATCGGACAGGTGCGAACCGGTGAAATGGACAAACAACGGATGGTTCAATATGCCGGCGAGATCGGGGCAAACAGCGACGATTTTCTCAAGGCGGCTGATGAAGTCCCCGTGATGCCGGCTGAACAGTTTAACAAAATTTCAAAACTGTTGTTCGTTTTTGCCAACATGCTTTCAGAACAAGCCTACAGCAACCTGCAACTGAAGAAGGTGGTCGCAGAACAGGAAAAGTCGGCTATGCTGTTAAAAGAGACTGAAAAGAACTATACCGATATCTTCCAAACGGTCACTGAAGGAATTGCCCATGCCACCTTAACCGGGGAAATGCTTTTGATTAACAAGGCATTGGAACAAATGCTTGAGGTTTCCAAAGAGGATGTTATCGGGAAAAACTTACCTGACCTTGCCAAATTATTACTTTCAGAATCAAACTGCAACATTGTTCTGCCTCAAATAAGCAACCTTCTCCAGGGGAATGACACGCCCCCTTTTCAACTCGATTTCCGGGACAAAATTCTGGAAATCAAGTGCACATTAAACCGGGAAACAAACCGGCTAACCGGTGTGGTCACTGATATTACCATACGAAGGCAAACAGAGGCAGCCCTTGAAGAAAGCAGGGAGAAATACAGGGGATTAAGCGAAGCAGCTTTTGAATCTATATTCCTTTCTGAAAAAGGCCGGTGTATTGAGCAAAACCTCACAGCAGAGAAGATCTTCGGGTATTCAACAGAAGAAGCACTGGTAAGATACGGAACGGAATGGATTGCCCCTGAATACAGGGAGATGGTGATGAACAACATGCTCAGGGGCTATGAGGAACCTTACGAAGCGGTCGCCCTGAGGAAAGACGGCACCATGTTTCCCTGCATGCTGCGGGGGAAGATGATGTTCTACAAGGGGAAAAATGTAAGGGTAACTTCCCTGACCGACATAACCAGACAAAAAGAGGTGGAACACGTGCTAAGGGAAAGCGAGGAACGATTACGCACACTCATCGAAGCCACGCCCGATGTCATCTGCTTTAAAGATGGCCAGGGCCGATGGCTCATAGCCAACGAGGCGCATGTCGCATTATTTTCATTACAGAATGTCGATTATATCGGCAAGACTGATTTTGAACTTGCAGGGAAAGTTGACCAGGATAATAAACAGGGCTTCTTTTCATGCCATGCATTGGATGAAAAGGCCTGGCAATCCAGGGATGTATTCCGTGCCGAAGAGAACATTGCACGGCATGATGGCACAGTGAGGGCCTTCGACATCATCAAGGTTCCCCTGTTCAATCCCGACGGGGGCAGGAAAGGATTGGTCACGCTTGCCCGTGACATCACAGAACGAAAACAGGCTGAAAAGAAAACAAGGCAACTGTCGCTCGGCATTGAGCAAAGCCCGGTTGCTGTTATCATCACCGACCAGGCGGGAAGGATTGAATATGTAAACCCGAAATTCATTGAAATGACCCGGTACCCTGTAAATAAGGTATATGGAAAGGTCGCACGGATTTTGAATACGGTAAAAAATCCGGGGGAGTTTCATAAGCAGATATGGCAAACGATCGCTTCCGGAAAGGAATGGAAGGGCGATTATATCAGTAAAAAGATAACCGGCGAAGATTACTGGGAATCTGTTTCTATTTCACCCATTCTCGATAACGATGGGAACATTTCCAATTATATCATCCTGATAGAGGATGTGTCCGACAGGAAAAGACTGATCAGCGAACTCACTGCTGCCAAAGAAAAGGCTGAACAGGGCGACCGTCTTAAATCGTCGTTCCTTGCCAACATGAGCCATGAAATCCGCACCCCGATGAATGCCATCAAAGGTTTTGCAGGACTGCTCATCGATCCGGCCATCAGCCTTGAAAACCGGAACCAGTTTGCAGGCATCATCCAGTCAAGGTCGGAAGACCTGATGCGTATCATCGACGATATCCTGGAAATTTCACGCATCGAGTCGGGAAATGCAACCATTCAAAAGGACACAGTAAATTTCAACCGTTTGCTGAAGGACATTGAAACGGCGACACTGCGGAAAACGGCACGACACAATAAATCGCACATAGCAATTACCTGCGACATCCCCCAGGAGTCGGGAGATGTTTTTTTCATCAGTGATCCATTCATCATCAAACAGGTTTTTACCAACCTGCTCGATAATGCCGTTAAATTCACCGACAGCGGGTCGATCCGATACGGTTTTCATCCTCCTGAAAATGGCGTGATCACCTGTTTTGTAGCCGACACGGGTATTGGTATCGCACCTGAAAACCATTCCCTGATCTTTGAACATTTCCGGCAGGCCGAAAAACAGGATCCGAACCTGTATGGCGGCACCGGGCTGGGGCTTTCAATCTGCAAAGGATCGCTGGCCCTGCTTGGCGGTGAAATAAGGGTGGAATCCACCCCGGGCGAGGGCACGGTATTTTATTTTACCCTGCCATACACGCCTCCCCCCCCGGCCAAGGGTGAGGTGAAAAAAGATAAAAGCCCTGATGAGTATAAACAGGAAGCCCCGAAAACAGTCAATCCCTTCAACTGGTCAGGGAAAAAAATCCTGCTCGTGGAGGATGAGGAGACGAATATGAAGTTGCTCACTTTCATCCTCAACCGCACAGGCGCCGAACTGGTATGCGCCTTCAATGGCAATGCAGTAAGGCAATTTTACAACAGCCTCGACATGTTCAGCCTGGTTTTGCTCGACGTCAGGCTCCCGGATGCCAGCGGATGGGATCTTGCTAAAGAGATCAAGGAGCGGAGGCCCGACCTGCCCGTCATTGCACAAACAGCCTACGCCATGGCGAGCGACAAGGAAAAAAGTCATCATGCCGGCTGCAACGGACACATTTCAAAACCGATCAGGAAAGATCAATTACTGCAGGCGATTGCAGCCTTCCTCGACTGATGCATCCCGAAAAATGACAAGTCTCAATGCAGCGTATATTGTCAATTACCGGCTGGCTTATCTTTTAATCGTAATTTTGCACCCGCTGCAGCAACCGTATTGGAAATTCACCTGACCATATTATGTACGAGAAAAAAGATAAAAAACCTTCCGAAACAAAATCGGGGCTTACCTCGCTTGCCGAGCTTGGAGAATTCGGGCTGATAGACCGCCTCACGCGGGATGTCAGGCACTATCATCCCGACACGCTGAAAGGAATCGGCGATGATGCCGCCGTGATTGATGCCGGCGACAAGGTGATCCTCCTTTCAACCGACCTTCTGGTGGAGGGAATTCATTTCGACCTTACCTACATGCCCTTCAAACACCTGGGTTACAAGGCGGCCGTGGTTAACATTTCCGACATCGCCGCCATGAACGGCATCCCCAAGCAAATGACGGTTTCCCTGGCCGTTTCCAGCCGTTTTTCTGCCGAAGCCCTCGACGAGCTTTATGCAGGGGTGGTGATGGCCTGCAATAAATACAAGGTCGACCTGGTCGGGGGCGACACCAGTTCGAATGTCAAAGGACTGATGATCTCGGTTTCCATTATCGGGGAGGCGAAAAAGGAGGATGTCGTCTACCGCAGCGGTGCCATGCCGGGCGACCTGATTTGCGTAACGGGCGACCTGGGCAGCGCCTATATCGGCCTGCTTATCCTCGAACGCGAAAAGTCGGTATTCCAGGTCGATCCGAACATGCAGCCCGAACTGTCGGGTTTTGATTATCAGATCGGGCGGCAGCTCAGACCTGAAGCCCGCACCGATATCCGCAACCTGCTGATCGGGACCGGGGTAAAACCAACCTCCATGATCGATATTTCCGACGGGCTGGCCTCGGAAGTGCTCCACATCTGCAAACAATCCAACACCGGGTGCAGGCTTTTCGAAGCAAAGATCCCCATTGATGAATATACTAAGGAACTGGCGAAGGAATACAAAATTATTCCGAGTGTTGCCGCCCTGAGCGGCGGGGAGGATTATGAACTGCTCTTCACGGTGAAACAGGATGATTATGAAAAGATCAAAGATGTTGCAGGGATCTCCATTATTGGTCATATGACCGCACTCTCCGAGGGAAAGTACATGATCACCCCCGACGGGAAATCTATACCCGTTATTGCCCAGGGATGGGACGGGATGCGGGCCAAGTGAGCCTGAGCCAGCGTCAACCCGTTGATTACGTGTTTACAGCGATTTCAGAACCGTTTCGACCTCCGCAAGCATGGCGTCGCTGAAATCGAGATGTGTGACAAAACGAATGGTCTCCTTATCGATAGGCAATGCATGGATGTCGCGCTCCTGTAACTTCGCCAGGAACGCTCCTGCCCCATGCTGCTTAAGGAGTTTGAAGATTACGATGTTTGTCTCAACCGGGATCACGGTTTCAACAAAAGGAAGGGTCGAAAGCGTATCACCGAGATGCCGGGCCTTGTCGTTATCGCATTGAAGCCGGCCGATGTTGTTTTCCAGTGCATAAATGCCTGCAGCGGCAAGGTATCCTGCCTGGCGCATGCCCCCGCCAAAAGTTTTCCTGACCCGCCTTGCCCTTTTAATGAAGGGTGTGTCGCCAATCAGTAGCGAGCCCACGGGCGCTCCCAGTCCTTTCGACAGACATATTGACACCGAGTCGAACAGCCTCGCGTATTGGCCGGGTTTATCGCCGGTTACCGCCAGTGCGTTGAAAAGTCTGGCGCCGTCAAGGTGCAGTTTCAGTCCATGTTCCCGGCATACGGCCGATATTCCTGCCAGGTTCTCACGGTCGTAGATCGTTCCCCCGCCCTTGTTCATGCTGTTTTCAACCTCGACCAGGGAGGTCACCGGCCGGTGCACATCATCCGGGTTGATGTGGCTTTCCACCACCGGGGCCGTTATTTGTCCCCGCGGGCCATCGAGCAGGCAAACTGAAACGCCCGAATTGCGCATCATCGCACCGCCTTCATAATAGTATATGTGTGCATGCCGGTGACAAATCACTTCATCTCCCGGCCGCGTATGCACATTAATGGCAATCTGGTTGGTCATGGTGCCCGACGGGCAGAAGAGCGCAGCTTCCTTCTCGAACATCGCTGCGGCCATCTCCTCCAGCCTGTTTACGGTTGGATCATCCCCAAAAACATCGTCTCCGACCTGCGCCGAAAACATTGCATCCAGCATCTCCCGGGAGGGACGGGTTACCGTGTCGCTTCTTAAATCGATCATTCTAACGGAGTTACAGGTTTCAGACCATGATGGCAGATCAGCAGGTTATGCTTTATTTAGAGACAACCAGGATCTTGAACGACCCGGGGGCGATTTTCCGCTTGCCGTTTTCCACCGATGCTTCGGCAGAGGGCAGGTAGATCTTTTTCGTTGTTTCATCATAGGTGATCGTGCGGGCGCTCTTACGCGTAGCAAGCGTCTGCACGACCTTATAATCATCGGGCCCGTTCTGGTGAACCACGGTGAGGGTCCCTTCGCCGTTTGCCGAAATGATACTGTGATCTTCAGGGATGAAAATGACGCCATCGCATCCTTCGCCCATCGGCAGGGTGGCAATGATCTTCCCATTAACAGCATCCATCACAACGATCTGTTTGGAATCGCTGCAGGCCGAAAACAGGCGGTTGTTTTTTAAGTCCACGGCGAGTCCCGATGGCTCCTTTCCCGGGTCAAGCGGCCATTCGGCATCGATCTTCAGTGAAACGGCATCAAATTTCACCACGGTTGATTTATCTTCGATGTTGCAGAATATTTTCCCTTTACCGTCGGTCACAGCAGCTTCAGGCTTGCCTGAAACAGGCAGTGTGCCAACAACAGCGTTTGTTTTTGCATCGATGGCAGTGATTGAGTTGCTCCTGCCGTTGAACGTGAAAATCCGGTTGCTGAAGGCATCATACAGGATGGCGTCAGGATTTTTCCCGGTGGCTACCTTTTCCAGTATTTTAAGTGTTTTAAGATCAAACACGAACACCGAATCAAGCCTGCCGGCGCTGATAAATCCCTTATTCAGGGAAGGTACGCAGGCAATTCCGTGAACCCCTGTCGTATTGGGTATCTGTGCGATGACTTTTTCAGACTTCAGGTCAAGTACCTCAACACATGTTCCATGTGAGATGAACAAACGCTGTGTCGGGATGTCGACAGTGAGGTAATCCCAACCGGTATTTCCCTCCACGGCAATGGATTTGACTACTTTATACTCCCTGGTTGTACCCTGTGCAAAGGAGATATGCATGGTAAATACCATCACGGCTGCAAATAAAAGGGTGAGTTTTTTCATACTGCTGTTTTTTTATCAAAGGTCTGAAAATTATCTCAACCTCCGCATTAAAATACTGGTTGATTGGTACAATACCCATGATGAAAACGAAACAAGTATCTAACTGATTAAACCGTTTTTATTCAGCAGCTTAACCACAAAGGCGTCCAAAGGACACACAAAGGCGCACAAAGATGCGTGAAAGAATTTACTATTTTTACAAAAAAAAACACATGAGAAAAACTATATTACTCTCCGCAATATTCATTATGGCAACCCTGGGGCTCTGGTCGCAAAACACAACGACGACGGATACCCTGATGAAAAAACAGCAGCCCGCCCACACCGATACCACCCTTAAAAGGCAGGCGCCACCCCCGGTTCAGCAGGTACAGCCAGCGCCGAAAAAGGTCAAAAAAGATAACCGACCGCTGAAGGACCGGATCGGGTTAGCGCTGAACACCAGTTTCTGGGCCAACACACACCAGGTTCTCGGCGAGGCTTCATTGCTGGTATCTTACAAGTTTCCCAGGATCCTTAGCGTCGGGGCCGGTCCTGTCTACATTTACAATTACCAGCGCGGTGAACAGCAGAACCTGAACGGTTGGGGAGGCAAGATCTTTGCCAGGGCAATGTTTTTAAAATTTTTCTACCTGTGGACCGAATACCAGGGTATCAACAGCAAATACTTAATCTGGAAAACCCCGGTTACGCAAGGTTATACCATTGGTCACGAATATGTCGACTCCTGGTTCCTGGGGGCCGGCGTTATCGTTCCGCTCGGACGCCGGTTCTCGATCAACATGTCGGTGCTGTATGATGTCCTCCACGGTTCATCTTCGCCCTATATGAATGCTACAGCCTACCGGATTGGATTCTCATTTTAACTGACCGTGAAAACCGGGTTATACTGAAGCCCATGAAAATTAAACAATTTCCTGCATGTGTCCTGGTTATCCTGTTGATTCTGCATTGCCCGGCAAGGTCTCAAAACACAACCGACAGCATTACAAATTACCTGGATCATTTCATGGACCAATGGCATCGCAACGCCGCTGAGTGCAACCACGACGCCTACATCGGTTCCATGAGCCCCGCAGGGGTTTACATTGGCACGGATCCCACGGAACACTGGACCACGGCCGAATTCAGCGCCTGGTGCAAACCGTTTTTTGACCGGAAACACACGTGGTCGTTTCATAAAGTCACCCGGAACATATTTACCGGCAGGGATGGCACCTATGCCTGGTTTGACGAGCTGCTCGAGACGCAGATGGGCTTGTGCCGGGGTTCCGGTATTCTCTCCAAGACGGATGGCGCATGGAAGATAGAGCAATATGTGCTTTCGGCGACGATTCCCAACGACAAGATGCACAACGTAACCATGCAGAAGAAGCAGGCCGATTCGCTTCTGATTCCCGGTCTCAGGCAAGCAGCCAGGGATGCGGAAACAGCCCTCAGGCTGAAAGCCCTTTTTGATGAACACAGGATGAACGGAACCATTGTCATTTTCGATCCGGAGAAAAAGGAGTACGATGGGTACAATCCTTCGCGCTGGGACAGCGGGTACCTTCCCGCCTCCACCTTCAAAATCGCAAATACACTCATCGGGTTGGAAACAGGTGTGATCGATACCGGATATATCTTCAAATGGAAAGGAGAAAAACGCCGACTCCCGGAATGGGAAAAAAATCTAAAACTGAGAGATGCATTTACCGTGTCGTGCGTACCCTGTTACCAGGAACTGGCAAGAAAGATCGGTACAGACCGGATGACAGATTTCCTTGCCCGGCTTAATTACGGATCGATGGACATTCACCCCGGCAATGCCGACCTCTTCTGGCTTGAAGGCAATTCAAGGATCACCCCGCGGCAGCAGGTTGATTTTATTTGGAAGCTTTATACGGAAAAACTCCCGCTGAAGCCTGCTACGATGAAGGCGGTGAAATCGATCATGGTGAATGAAATCACACAGGAATACACGCTCAGCGGCAAAACCGGCTGGGCTGTGAGGCATGGGAGCAATTACGGCTGGTTCGTTGGCTACCTCGAAACGAAAGGGAAGGTGTTCGTCGTCGCAACCCTGGTAGAACCCCGCGACCAGGAAAATATCCCTGATTTTATTGTTGCGAGGAAGGTAATCACCCTCGCAGCATTCAGGATCCTGGGGTTGATCAGGTAGGCATGAATTCGCAAACCCGGGAAGAAAGGCTGCGGCTTTTGCCTTTTTCCGGCGAAAATAAAATTGTTGGCACAGTTTTTGGCTTGTGTTATTCCCCGGCAAGCCCGGCCGAAAAAAAAATTGTCCCGAATGAACCTGTAACGGGCACAGCGGGCAGGAATCCAGGTATTTGTACCAGTTTTATTACAATTCAACACAACCAAATGAAGAAAATATTTTTGCTGATCACGATCACCCTGATAATTTCAGGAATCATAACCGGATGCCATAAATCAGTTACATCTGACCCGGAAGTTTCGACCATGGATAACCTGAAGGTGCCTGCCGGTTTTAGCTGGGAAACGAGCCGACTGGTAAACATGGCCATCGGGATCGACTTGCTGGAGGCCAACATCGGATCGCTTTGCAGAATTTCGGTTTACGACGGAAACCCTGAGCGTAACGGGAATCTCCTGGTCACCGGTGCCGCTGGCTATGCTTCTCCCTTTGAATATGCCCTGCGAATTCCTTCTTCGGCTCAAAAAATGTTCCTGAAGGCCGAAGACGGGAACGGGTTTTCACGCACCGACAGCGTGACGGTTACTGATAACATCAGCTATACTTTTACCCAAACCCTGTTTAAAAGCAGCCAGGGCACCTCTTCAGATCCCGATTGCAGCGGTGCAACCCCCTCGAAAACGCTGTCGGGCAATCAAACCTATACCATCAACAACGGCACCTGGTATGTCACCGGATCCTTTACCGGCTCCATAAATTTTGGCAGCAGCGGAGCCTCCATCAATGTATGCGGCAACTTTCACCCTCAGAATATCAACAACATGGGGACCCAGTGCTTTATCGCTGTAACCCAGGGAGGCACGTTCCAGATGGAAAACAGCCTGGTGATGAGTAACGGATCAAGGCTGACCCTGTTCAGCAATTCACACATATCCCTGGGGGGGCTCAACATGAATGGAACAACCCCGAGGATTATCAATTACGGGAATGATTTCGTGATCAACTCCCAGTTTTCGCCCAACGGCTCCCTTGAAAACTACGGTGCCATGGTCATGAACGGCGGGCTCAACGTAAATTCAACCGCCACGCTGTTTGTCTCCACCGGCTCCCTGACCATCAACGGGAATTTCAACCTGAACACGACCTTCACCAACAACGGGGCCATCGAGGTTTTTGGCCAGTTTAACCTCAACAGCGGTGCAACCCTCTACCACAACTGTAAAATGATCGTTCACCAGGATATGAACCTGAACAGCGGGAACCTGACGATGAACGGTGCGTACCTGAAGGAAACCGGCTCTCTCCAGATCAATTCGGGGGCCACAGTGCTGCTGAAGAACAATTCGATGCTCTCCACCAGTACTTACGGACAAAATACGACCATCCAGGGAACAGGCGGCCGGAGCGAGATCAAGGTCAGCAGTTCGGGCTACATCAACGGACAGAACAAGGTGTCGGGATCCATAGAAATGGTGACTCCTACGGGTTTGTTAACCACAGGAGGCAGCGCCAATTTCAACAACGGGGCGACCCTTAAAGCGATTGCCAGCGGCACCAACATCATTCCTGTTTCAACCTGCAACCCGGAAGGCATCGGCGGAACGCCGCCGCCAAGCGATGTTGACGGTGATGGCGTGCCCGACAACCTGGATAACTACCCAACCGATGCAACCCGCGCATTCGACAATTACTACCCTTCGAAAACCGCTTACGGAACGCTCGCCTTTGAAGATCTCTGGCCTTCAAAGGGCGATTACGACCTGAACGACCTCGTGGTTGACTACCAGTTCAGGGTTGTTACCAACGCACAGAACAAAGTTGTCGATATAAAACCCGTTTTTCACGTGAGGGCTGCAGGAGCTGGGTTGAGCAATGGATTCGGATTCCAGATTGATGGCGTACTGAAGGGCCAGGTCGCCTCTGTTTCGGGATCGTCCCTCCTGCATGGCTATATATCGGTCGCATCCAACGGTGTTGAAAACAACCAGGATAAAGCCGTAGTTATCGTTTTTGACAACTTCAACAACGTGATCCACAGGCAGGGAAACAACGGCTATTATCACACCGACCCGTTAGTGACCACCGGATATGGAGATACCATTAAAATGAACATTCACCTATCCTCCCCGCTTGCACTGTCGGTGGTTGGCTCGCCACCCTATAATCCCTTCCTGATCAAAAATATGACGCGACCGGTCGAAATTCACCTGGCCGACCACCTCCCCACTTCGCTGGCCAACACCGGGCTCTTTGGCACCGGTAACGACAACTCAAATGCGGCTGCCGGAAGGTATTACAAAACCGCCTCCAACCTGCCGTGGGCTTTAAACATCCCGGTGAAGTTCGATTACACGTCCGAACACATCCCCATCATCCAGGGATACAGCCATTTCGCAACGTGGGCGCAATCGGCAGGCGGACAGTATGCGGACTGGTACACCAATCTTGCCGGGTACCGGAGTTCCGGAAAGATATACCAGGGGAAATAACAATATGTCCCGACAGCGTTAAACTCATGCACCCTAAAAAACAGAAATTCAGCATTACTCATGCTCTCTCCCTGAAAACCTTCTGGGGGCTTTCTGCCGGGCTTATTTTACTAAGGTTCCTCTTCCCTTGCTTTGAAACGCACGACGGCACGGCATTTTTATCATGGGATGTATGTTCTCATTACCTGTGGCTTCCGGCATTTTTCATCCATGACGACCCCGGATTGAATGACTTTGGCTGGATCGGGCAGATACTCAGGCTGTACCAGCCTCTTATCGGGTACAGGCAGGCAATCATGCACACTGCCGGATCCGGACCGGTTTTCACGGCATCCATGGGGATGGCTCTCCTCTTTGCACCCTTTTTCCTGGCAGGCCATATTATTGCCATCGTCGCCGGGTTCCCTGCCGATGGATTTTCAGTTCCATACCAGGTAACCGCCGCTCTTGGCGGATTGTGCTGGAGCATCCTGGGAATGTGGTTTCTGCGCAAAGTACTGCTGAGCTATTTTAGCGAAGGAACTACTGCGGCGACCATGATCTTTGTACTCCCGGCGACAGGTTATTATGCTATTGCCGCCTTTCATGGCGGAACGCCGGAAAACCTGCTGTTCAGCCTTTACCTGGTGCTGCTTTACGTTACGATCCGTTACCTTGCCAGGCCCTCCTACGCCCTGGCTGCGGTTATGGGATTAACCGCCGGCCTTATTTTCCTGGTCAGGCCCTTCGACGGTTTCCTGATGTTGCCCTGGCTTTTGTTCCTGGTGGTCAGGATCCCGGCCCACCATCTTCACCTTTCGGTGTTTTCAATCTTTTGCTTTCTTTCCGTGGCTTCTTTGCAAATGGCCTGCCGGAAACTGTTTTCAGGGCATTTTTATAACCCCGGAGATTTCTTTCTGCCACAATCAGTGCAGGCTTTCAGTCCATACCTGGTTGTAACGGCAATCCCATCGGGTTACCTGATCAGGTACTTCAGCACGAAGAAGCTTGGCTGGTATTGTGCATTCCTGTTTTTTGTTCTGGCGGTTGCATGCCTTAACCTGTACAAAGCAGTGGCAAATCAGCAGGTAATGAAAGAGGCCTGCAACGCACCGGCCAGGTATTTCTACCGGTATGATCACGAAGATGCGATCCCTGCCTCGCAGCAACTTTCAGCCAGGACCTGGGTTGAGGATGAATCGGAATTGCTGGATCACCCGCAATGGTTTAAAACACGCAGGATCTTCTCCCAGAAACCCGGCCAGTTCAAACTGGACGAACAATGCCGTTTTTCTCCCGGGATCAGCGCCCCTGTTTCCGGTTTTTCCAACCGTTCCTGGATCGGGTTGCAGGCGAAAACCAGGGTGTTTTGTCCAGCCCCGGCCACCGGCCATGCAGGGAATCTTGTCATTACCGTGCTGCGTGATAACAAGGTGCTGGCCTGGAAAGGAACACCCCTGGAGCCGGGAAAAATAAAGGAGGGTCAATGGAACGAATTCGCAATCAACTGCATCATCCGCAATCCGCAAAAAAACGATCTGTTGCAAGCCTATTTCTGGTACACAGGCAAAAGTCAGGTCATGATCAGTTCCTGTTCAGTCACCTTATTTGAAAAAAGTGAGGAAAAACCACCGGAAAAACCTTCCGGGTTTATTTTCTTTTAAGTTGTAAGTTTGCAGCCTAAAAACCGGGAGGTTCAGGTCAACCATGAATGAACTGTCGATGACCAGGTCAAATGCAAAAATACTCCGGCGGGGCTCGCTGATTATCTATGCAACTGCCTGCTTTTATTATCTTGCGTTTATTGCCCGGACCGGCTTCCTGATCGGCGACACAACCTATTTTTCCCTCTTCGACGACGCCATGATCGCCATGCGTTATGCCCGGAACCTTGCCGAAGGACACGGCCTGGTTTGGAACAACGGCGAATACATCGAAGGGTACACCAATTTCCTGTGGACACTGTGGATGGCCGTTATCCACCTGGTTCCCGTCCCTGAAAGCAAAATTTCAGTTTTGGTAGCTTTCTCGGGTGCCATCATCCTGCTGGTCAACATCAACCTTGTGCGGAAGATCGCAATAACCTTCAGCACCGACCCGCTTGTCATCCTGCCGGCGATGACCCTGGCTGCTTTCAATTTCGGACTGATCTATTGGACCCTCCGTGGCATGGAGGTCGGGATCATCACCCTCTTCCTAAACTGGGTCGTACTACTTGCCCTCAGGCTTCAGCAGAACTTCAGCCCGGCCCGGCTGGCACAAATCCTGGTCATTTCAGGACTGATGCTGCTCACCCGTACCGACTGCGTTCTCCTATTCATGATCATGGCCGGGTGGGTATGCTTCACGGCGAATCCGGCCCGCAGGGTCAAAACCGCCCTGCTTTTTGCCGTAACCCTGATCCTGTTCATGGGAGGCCACACCCTGTTCCGCATCCTATATTATCATGACCCGCTGCCCAACACCTTTTACCTTAAGGTGAGCGGAACGCCTGTACAGGAGCGGATAGTACGCGGATTGCAGGTATATTTCAAATGGTTTGTTACATTCCTTATCCCGGTGCTGATCATCCTGTTCACCGGCGCGGCGACCAGGCTGAAAAATCTGATGGACCTCCGGTTCCTTCTGTTGCTGTCACCCTTTCTCATGATGTCTGCTTATTCAGTTTATGTAGGCGGCGATGCCTGGGAATGGATGCCCTATGCAAACAGGTATGTCACCATCACCATCCCGCTCCTGATGGTCTTAACAGTAATTGTGCTAGGAAAAATCACCACCGGGTTCCGTTCATCGCGGGTATTGATGCTCCTTACAGGATCGTTCTGCCTGCTCTGGTACCTCTATATGATCTTCCTTCTTCCTCCGCCGGGAAACGGTATTTCCGGATTCTATCCCACCGTGGTCGCGCTGTTCGCCGGTCTTAAATACCTGGTGGGGGGGCTGGTCTTCATGCTCATCCTGGTCCAGGCCATCCTGTTCGTTAAGGCAGATCATGAGAAGAAAATCAGAATATTCAGGCCCGGCATGACGATGATCATTATGCTCACCCTGTTCCTCTGCCTCGAAGGACTTCCTTTCTTGCACTGGTTCCGGTTCAATGCCCTGCACGTGATCGATGACCGCAGGATGGTCAAGACCGGTATGAACATTCAAAACCTCACCTCTCCCGAAACCAGTATCGCAGTGGTGTGGGGCGGGGCCATCCCCTATTTCGCCCACCGCTACACCGTTGACCTGATGGGTAAAATGGACCGGACGATCGCAAAAAGCAATTCCCGGCTGAAAGAATTTTATCCCGGCCATACAAAATGGAATTACGGATTCAGCCTCTATAAATACCATCCCGACATTGTGTTGCAGCTTTTTTTTAAAACCCCGATTGAGGATCAAAGGATTATGGCTATGGGATACGACCACATCCGTGAAAATCTTTTTATCCGCAAGGGAAGTTATAACAAGATCCATGTTCCTGACGCTCAAGCTAACCCACAGAAACTCTTTGACCTAATTATCCGGAAATGAGCCTGAACTTTGCACTCGTACTTCCTTTGGCCAATGAAGAAAGCGATTTTCAGCCATTTTTCGGCGACCTGGCTGCTGCCCTGAAGCCCTTCCCCGATGCCCGTGCCTACCTGGTGCTCGACCAGGTTTCGAAAGACCGCACCATGGAACTTTGCCATGAACTAGGCCAACAAAATCAGCAGTTCATCACGATTTTCGAACCCCGCAACCGGAATGTCGTTGACGCCTATATCCGGGGTTACCGGGAGGCCCTCGCACACGGGCACGATTTCATCATCGAGATGGATGCCGGGTATTCGCACGATCCGGCCGCGCTCCCGCTATTCCTGGCAGCCTTTGCCGATGGGATGTCGTGTGTATTTGGAAGCCGGTTCATTTCCGGGGGGACCATGCAGCATGCTTCGGTGAAACGTAAGTTCCTGTCAAAAGGCGGCACCCTGCTTGCGAACCTGCTCCTGGGCACCAACCTGAAGGACATGACCTCAGGTTACCAGGGATTTACCAAAGAGGTTGTCGGCAGGTTCGCTTGGTACCCGTTGCGGTCGCAGGCCCATTTCTACCAGACCGAATTGCGTTATCTCCTGAGGAGGTACAAATACAGGGAGATCCCTATCTCCTACAAAACGCCATCCCCGTCGGTAAGGGCCGGATCGGTGACGAACTCCCTGGCCACGCTTCTCTATTATTTTGTCAAAAGGGCTGCAGGGAAATCAATATCTTTGTGACGACGAACCAGTATCGTCAACTGCTTCATGGCCGGATCCTTAAATAAATATTTTTCTCATCTTGAGTCCATCGTAAAAAATCTGCCGCACAAACCGGGGGTGTACCAGTATTTTGACGATAAAAACAAGATCATTTACGTTGGCAAGGCCAAGGATCTGAAGAAGCGGGTGAGTTCCTATTTTAACAAGATCAACTCCATCAGCGGGAAAGTGCAGATGCTGGTGCGCAGGATCGCCGATATCAGGTATATCGTGGTTGAAACCGAGCAGGATGCGTTGCTCCTCGAAAACAACCTGATCAAAAAATACCAGCCGCATTACAATGTAGCCCTCAAGGATGACAAGACCTTTCCCTGGATATGCATCAGGAACGAACCCTTTCCCCGGATCTATCCGACAAGGCATGTGATCCGCGACGGGTCGGTTTACTTCGGCCCCTATGCCAATGTTCGCCTCATGCACACCCTGCTGGAGCTGAGCCGCCAGCTTTACCCGTTGCGCAATTGTTCGCTGGTGCTGTCGGAAAAGAATATCAGGTCGGGGAAACTGAAAGTTTGCCTTGAATACCATATCGGCAACTGCAAAGGGCCCTGCGAAGGCCATCAGAGTGCCGTGGATTACGATAAGTCCATCCAGGCGATCAGGGAGATCATCAAAGGAAACATCACCACGGTGGCCAGGCAGCTGAGGGAACTCATGATGAGCTACGCTGCTGCGCAGGAGTTTGAAAAAGCGCATTATGTCAAGGAAAAACTCGACCTGCTCGACAAATACCAGAGCAGATCCACTGTGGTCAATCCATCCATCAACAATGTGGATGTGTTTTCGATCTCAACCACCGGGCTCCTTGGGTATGTCAACTTTATGAAGGTGATGAATGGCGCTATCATCCAGGTTCACACGATTGAAATGATCAAGAAGCTGGATGAAACCCCCGAAGAACTCCTGGAGATCGCCATCACCGAGATCAGGCAACGGTTTGAAAGTGTCTCCCCTGAGATCATCGTACCATTTCCCATGGAGTATGAGATCCCGGGCATCAGTTTCACCGTTCCTAAAATCGGGGACAAAAAGAAGCTGCTCGATCTTTCTGAAAGGAATGTAAAGTATTACCAGCTGGAACGCGAAAAGCAGAAAGAGCTGGTTGACCCGGAACATAAAACCCGGCGCATCCTCGATACCATGATGAAGGATCTGCGGATGACCGAAGTGCCCGCCCGCATCGAATGCTTCGACAATTCCAACATCCAGGGAACCAGTCCGGTTGCTGCCATGGTCTGTTTTGTCAATGCGCGGCCCGACAAAAGCGAATACCGCCACTTCAACATCAATACGGTGGAGGGCCCCGATGATTTTGCTTCGATGGAGGAGGTTATTTTCCGAAGGTACAAACGGCTTACCGATGAAGGAAAACCCTTGCCCCAGCTCATCATTGTCGACGGCGGCAAAGGCCAGTTGAGCGCCGCCCTGAAGAGCCTCGATCTTTTGGGCCTGACAGGGAAGATGACCGTGATCGGGATCGCCAAAAAACTGGAGGAGATCTATTATCCGAACGATTCTTTCCCGATGTACCTCGACAAAAAATCGGAGACCCTCCGGATCATCCAGCAGATGCGCGACGAAGCGCACCGGTTCGGGATCACCCATCACCGCAAACGCCGCGAAAAAACCGCCATGTCGCCCCAGCTGACCGAGATTCCCGGCGTTGGCACAACCTACAACATGAAACTGCTCCGCAAATTCAAATCGGTAAAAAATATCAGGCTGGCATCCCTGCAGGAACTGCAGGAAGTCCTGGGAAAATCAAAAGGCCAGCTGGTATACGACTTTTTCCAAAAAAAAGAAAACTGAGAATGTCGTCCGGCTCCCGTAATTTTTAATTTTTAATTTTTAATTTCTCTATTACCAGCCACCCGACACCGCATCCAGCCATATCTGCAATCAAATCATAAACAGAGCCCGACCGCATGGGGATATAATACTTTTGCAGAAGTTCGGTACCGGCACCGAGCACAAATCCGCAAATCATCGCATAAAGTATGGCATTTCTCCTAACCGCGAGGGAGGAGTCCTGCATCCTGAATCCGCGGATCTGCAGCACGGCATAGATACCAAAGGTAAGTACATGGATTAGTTTATCGGGGCTGAACAGGTCGAGGAAGCCGGGTATTTTGGGTAATACCTTACCCGGCACGATCATCAGGATGATAATTAGCAAACCCCAAAGTATAGCCCAACGGTTATATTTCAGGAAGTTCCTCAAATTGTTTGGGAAGGAAATGAACCCGGTCAGGCTTGGATAAGCGCCTGGTAGGACGCAGCATCAAGCAAATCGGCTATCTCGCTGGCGTTTGAAAGCCTGATCTTGATCACCCAGCCATTTTCATAGGGATCCTGGTTGATAACCTCGGGTTTTGTGGTCAGTTCTTCATTGTATTCCACAACTTCTCCTGAAACGGGCATGAACATGTCGGAAACAGTCTTGACGGCCTCAATAGTGCCAAAAGTTTCATGTTTGCCGAGTGTTTCGCCAACGGTATCTACCTCAACAAAAACGATGTCTCCCAATTCGTGCTGGGCATAATCCGTAATGCCGATAAATGCACATTCACCATCAACTTTCAGCCATTCATGGTCTTTCGTGTACTTGAGATTTGCTGGAACGTTCATAGATAACAGGTTTTAATGTTTGTTCAAAAATACATCTTTTTTTTTTCTTTTCAGCGTTATGCAACAGAAATAATGGCAAAATCAACATGAATAATCACTACGGCGAAACTAATCAAATCTGAAATCTGAAATGTGAAATGTGAAATGTGAAATCCGAAATCTGAAATCTGAAATCGAAAATCATTATTGTCCCAGGGTAAACCTGAGCGCAATGCCTCCCTTGGTATTGGAGGTACGGTATTGATTGGAGACATAGGGAGAGTTGATCACCTTATCGAAATAGAAACGAACGTTGAAACGCACGCTGAGGTTATAATCGGCCGAGAAGTTGAGGGAGGTCACCTGCTGCCCGACCGAAATCTGGTTGATCTCCTGGTCGATGCTGCGCAGCACCGTCTTGTTCTGGCGGATTGAAAAATCGAGTTTCAGGTTAAGATCACTGTTGGTCTTTGACTTTTTCCCACCTGTTCCCGCTCCGGAGAAATTGATTTTAATTCCTTTGAAACGATAGCCAAGCCCGACGATATACTCGCTCGTCGAGACTTCAGTGAGCTGGTTGTTGGCGAAACTCATGGAGATATTGCGCGAACGGCGTATTTCAGCGCTGGCGAGCAGGCTGTTGACGAATCCCATATCAACCTTGAACAGGGGGTTGAACTGCTCTGTAATGGAAATGACGGTAGCCTGGGCTTTCGGGATGAAATTGCCTGCATTATCCATCACCGAGGGCATGCCGTTGATTTCCTCATACTTGATGTTGGAAGAATAGCTTCCCACGCTGTAGGTTGAGATATAGGCATGCGAGAGGGTCATTGTTCTGAGCCAGGATTTGAACACTTTTAACTTGGCCAGTCCATCGTAGGTAATGCGCCAGTTGGGAAGCGGCAGCCGGGGAAAGGCTGAAAGGGCTATTTTGGAAGGATCCCTGCCCGAGTAGGCGGCCAGAAACGCGGTGGTAAGCACCTCCTGGTCGGTTGACCCGTAACCCTGGGGATATCCGGTTGAGTCGATGGTGGTCGTTGAATTGGGATTAAGTGCGGCATAACGAAAGGCAATCTGCTTCCGGATTTCTTTCAGATGGGTGAAGGTAGGAGATTTCCCTGAGGCATCATCCGTAACCAGGGTAGTTCCGATCATGATGTAGGTCATTGAAAAACTTCCCATGTCGGATGGCGAGAAGCTGGAGAATTTTCCGCTTGCATTCGCCTTGTAATACTCCTGGTGCGCTTTCGAATCCTGCTTGTTGGCGATCAGTTCGATTCGCAGATCCTTGATTGGCTCAATACTCACCGACAGGTTCAGGCTTTCGGTGAACTTGTTCATATAGGAGGCATTCAACATGGTATCCGTCGTCAGCCAGCCATGATCGATGGCCTTGTTGCGGATATCTTGCTGGTCGCCGAACACGAATCCCAGTCCGGGTGCATTCGTGTTCCAGTTGTTTCCAAGGGCAACCGGTTCGGGCTTAAAACCGGGCAGTAATGTTCCGTTACCCTGGGTATAGTTGAACTTTGCCGTACGTATTCCCATCAGGAAACGCAAAGTGCCATCAAGAAGAACTTTTCCAAACCCGGGGCCGGTTTTTTCCTTTTTTAACGAATCCTGTTTGGCCAGGCTCTTGTCTTTGGGGACCTTCGGTGGTTCGGGTTTGTTAGACCTGGGGGCTGTGGCAGCCTGGTTGATTTTTTTAAAGTAAGGGACTTTATTATACAGGGTTACCAGGTTCAGCTGGCCATTCAGCGACTTGGTATTGGCATTTTCCGCCGTATTTCCGTATTGCGACTTCAGCGACACCGGAGAAGCAGTCCAGTGGTAAGTAGTCTGGTACCCGGCATTCAAATTGATGAAATCAAGGTACGGGATTTTATTGATCGGAACATCCCACATAATCCCCAGAACCTGGTTATAATTATTTTTTGTTCCCAGCGAAAATATCTGGTTCCACACCTGATCGCGGTTTGAGCGGTCGATCTGCCCGGGAGGTTCATTCACGAATGCGCTGGTATTGGCGGTCAATGAAAGCTTAAACGATTTCGTGAGGTCGTACTTCAGGTCAAAAAGCCGGCTCCAATCCCATTTCTTGATGTAAAAAGTCTCCATGGGGATAATGGCCGCACTTTTATTCCGGTACTGCGTCTGGTCGTATTCACGGTTCATATCTGTCCTGAAGGTGAAGGACTTGGGCAGATAGTAGAAATTGAAATCCTTGATCAGTGCTAACGCCTTGGTTTTGTTTAATATCTTGGCTTTCTGCAAAGGCAGTACGTTTTTCGGCAATGTGCTGAAGGTATAGCCCAGCCCTCCGGTATAATGCCGTTTCATGCTGTAAGAAACATCAACATCCCTGTGGAAAATTTCGGAATAGGAATAACTTACATTAAAATTCTCGATGTCGTATACTTTTGGTTTCTTGTCACCGGTGCGGTCTTTCCTGACATTCATCAGGTTGAAGTTCTTTGTCTGGGTAAAACCCTCTGTAATGTTTTTAATTGAATCTTTCTGATGCTGGTTGGTAAAGGCGCCCACCACATCGCTGAGGTAAAGATCGGGATTCAGCGGATCATATTTCGGACTTGTCAGGAGCATTGAATAATCGTAATGCATCGGTATGCGGATCCCAGCCTTGGCAGGGAAGAATTTACCCAGTTCCAGGTCGGTAGTGACTCCGAAGGCAAGGTTCGACTCCATAAGGCGTTGCGTCTGTTTTTGCTCGAGGGTTCCGAAACCAGCGCTGATATAGCTCCCCGTAACCTGGACTCTACCAAGATCTGCCAGTTCTACTGCCACCCTGGTGTTCACGGCCCAACCCCCGGTTTTATTGAAGTCGGTGAGCCGTAGTTCATCGACCCAGATTTCGGCACATTTGGGTTGTCCGTCATCGTCGGGTGTTTGTGCGCTTTTTTTGGGGTTTCTGACCCCGATCATGATCGCCCTCACATCGCTGATGGTGGGAGAACCAACAATGGTAATCCTGTTCTTGCCATCGTACTCTACATAGGGCGTGGATGAGGTAAGCGACACCCCATGGTCACGCACGGCCACCAGCCTGTCATATTTAACCTGGACCAGCCGTTCGAGATCGATGTCAAACTCATTGCCTGTGGGCCAGATGGCATCGGCATTGGTGATCTGGGTTCCCCATTCGGTAAATGACAGGGGGATTTCATATTCATAATAGTTTTCAGTAAAATCGGAACCGATCCGCATGAGGATGGTAAGGTCGCCGGTTTTAAGATTCTGGGAACGAATCGATTTTTCAGCATGAACGAACATCTTCAGCCGTTTGAACTGGCGGAAGTCGAACTCGGTGGTTTTATAGGCGGCACGTGCATCTCCGTCAACCAGGTTGCAGACTTTGAAGGACATCGACTGTTCATTGAGTTTCTGCATGTTCGTAGAGCCCCAGTTGGTTTCACGCTGGATGCCCGGGGGCATCACGTAGGGTATCGGCTGTTTGCTGCCGTTTTCCTCAATGCTCACGGTCGCAATATCGAACTGGGTAACATTCTGGCCGTCGTCCGGGATATATTCACCCGGTGAAAGCAGGCTGTAATTATATTTCCTCCAGTCGCCGCGGGTCAGTTCCAGTGTGGCAAAACGGCATACGACCGGGCGTTCGAATCCCTTGAAGAACATACGCATGAAACGGATGGAGGTAAAATCGTTGATCGTTCCCACCACCTTGTCGGGGGTGCGGATGGGGATCTTAAATTGATACCAGTTCACGTTTCCCTTGGTTCCATCGGCCAGGGGGATGTCGTTCGCGTGGTAAACGTTCGTGATGTAATTCATTCCAGGTTTCATCTTATCCCGGCGCAGCTGAACCACATACTGGTAATACCTTTCCGTTTCGCTCAGGGTATTGTCGTGGTTGATATCTTCCTCGTTCGGGAGGGTGGACGCCGTTGTGGAATAACTCTCCTTCGACTGTGCCGTGGTGGAACTGTTGCCTTCAGGCCCGTTAAAATTTTCATAGCGGTTCAGCACGCTCGAAAAATTGGGGTCGTGGTCATAGTCGGTTCCGCGGAAATAATGGAAATTATCTGCCGAGGGGTCGGTGGAGGCACTTTTATAGGCGCCGGAGGCGGAACCAAACGCATTTCTAACTTTTGAGACATAGGTGGTGTCAAAAAAGGAAAGTTCGTCTCCATCACCCAACCCGTCGTATCCGACATCCTGGTACGTACGCGAGGCCGGGTCATTGTCAAAGGCATCGACCAGGGCCTGGTACTTTGGCACACGTCCCCATATGGTCGTATCGACATTCTTGACCAGGGCCGTGGTGGGCAACCCGTTTTCAAAACTCTTTTTTCCGTCGCGCAGGATATCCTCAGAAATGTCCCCCAGGTTGAAATAGAGCTGGCCTGAGTTCAGGGAGTCATATGCGAATGGATCCATCATCCAGAACTCGATATACTGGATGTTTGTCGCATCGAAATCGCTGGTCTCGATTTTCCGCATCACGCCACCCCAGCGGGTTTCCGGTTTTGCAAGCGTTCCGTCGATATTCAGCCCGTGCGAATAAACCGTAGGAGACACATCATAGTTGTAAGGCCCGCGGGAAGTAGGGTAGTAGGCCATGTTGAGCACCGACAGGTTGACCGGCACGCCATTCAATGGCTGCTTGTTGGGAAATATTTCGGTTTCCCATACTTGGCGCGCATACTGGTTCGATAAATCCCTGTTTGAAACATTGGGAGGAAGTGTGCTGGTGCTTTTTTCGTAAAAGAGCGGATCGATGATGTACCAGGCAAGTTTCGAACGGTTGTATCCGTAGGAGAGCCCGGTTTGCGGGGCCGCTTCGGGAAACATACCTGCAGCCGTTTGCCCCTGCGGGGTGCTTGCCAGGTACCAGGTACTGATGCTTTTAAGGTCGATGGTCGATTTTGCACTTTCAAAATCATCAATATAAGTGGTGCCGGCCGATCCGATAGCCTTCGAGTGCCCCGGGATAAACTGGGCGAATTCGGCATCAATGGAAATGGATGACGGAGCCTTGGTGGTGATCAGCGGCAATGCATCAACAAACCGTGTAATAAGCCGCGACTGGGTGCGATATGATAAGTTAAGCCCCCATATTGTATTGGACATCGGCTCATCTCCATAGTTTACCTTCTGGGTCAGCGGACGTTCGTTGAGGTTAAGGATGGTCGCCCCGATCACGAAATCCTTGTTCATTTTATAATCGATATGGGCTCCCATCAGCCGCTTGGTCTGCACATTGAACATCTCGTTGCTTTCAAGCGAGATGTTGATGGGCGTGCCTGAGTTCATAACACCCTCGTTGAGGATCCTCACCCTGCCCAGGGTATAGTCAACGGTGTAGTCAATATTTTCGCGCAGTACCATTCCTCCGGCAGTGATTTTCACAGAACCAGCAGGAACATTCAGTGCGTTAAGTGAAATTTCGGAACCGGAGGCGGACTTGTAAAAACCATCAAGCACAAACTTGTTTTTGTCGGGATACTGGCGTGCCATCGATTTCGTCATGGTATACAACGAATCGTAGCAGTATTTGTCGGCAAGGGCCGCCGATCCCTTCGGATCGGCTGCATCAACGATGGAATCGCGCAGGTCTTTGCCGAAGGGTTCGAGAACCGTGAAGAAAACCCGGCCGTTCGACGACTGGATGGTACCTCCCTGGGTGGCTGCCTGGTCGATGAAGTCGAACATCCCGTCGCCCGGGGGGTTGAACTGCTGATTAAGATTGTCAAAATTAAGCACGCGCAGCAGGGGAACGCCCTTGATACGGCTTTCGGTGAGGTACGAGGTGGGCACGCCGTTTGCATTTCCCGAATAAAGGATGTTGAGGTTGAAGTCGGCAGGCTGAACCTGGTAAGCACCCAGAGCATACACATTTTTCATCATCAGGTTCCAGGTGGGCACCCTGGTATCGAGCGAAGTGCTCTTCAGCAATTTTAACATCAGGCAGTTGGGGGAATTTATCCCCTGGTCGGAAAATTCGCCAACCTGGTAGATTGTGGGATCGCCCACCACCTGGTACTGGAAAGCGACCGCCAGCATCTGGTCAGAATTCAGCGTGGAATTGACTGAAATGAACCCCAGTTTGGGGTTGTAGCTGAATTCGGTGGGCAGCAGCTTGCGGGCAAGATCAACCTTTACGAAATCTTCCCCGGCCACCATGAAGAACGGGGCGCCCCTCAGGTAATCTGTAACCAAACCGTTGTTCCGGACTTTAGCAGAATCGGCGGCAGTGGGGATGATGACATGGAAAAGGTTGTTCGAAAGATTTGAAGGGTATCTGCTTCCGGGAGTACCTGCAAACAGCCGCGTGTTATACGGCTTGGGTTCTCCGGCGTCCATGAAAGCCACGACATTGCGGTTTTCAGTAACAGCTGAACCGTAATTGGTGATCCACACCTCGATCTTGAGAATATTTACATTGGTTGACAACACCGGTAATTTCTTCAACGACTCCTTGTAGGTGTCGCGGAAATACTGCGAGATGAAGAAGTGCTTGTTTTCTTCGTAATCGTCGGCCCGGATCTTGAATTTCGTGGTTTGTGCATTCCCCTGGACAACGATATTCTTGGTTTCGCTTTTTTGCTGGGAATAGATGGCCGTAACCATGACCCTGCCAAATTTCAGTTTGGTCTTCATCCCGAAAAGGCTTTCCGTACCTTTGATGAGGGTCGTGCTGAGCGGCATGTTCACATCGCCGGCTTCGATGAGCTGGATGATGTCATCCTCCTTGCCCTCGTACTTCAGTTTAAGCTTGTTTTCAAAATCGAAGGTGGCTTCGGTATTGTAGTTGACCTTGAATTCGATTTTATCGCCGATCTTGGCGATCACATTCATCTGGATCTTTTCAGTAAAATCAAAATTAGTCTGCCTGCGCTGGCGGGTGTTGAGCATCGGGTCATCGCGGCGGTTGGAGATGATCCCGAAGTTAATTTCAGCAGAACCCTGGGGGCGGATATCCACGGTGTTGTTTCCGAAGATCGTTTCAAAAACCTTCCCGGGGATGTGGATTTTCGGGATGATTCCCTTGGCATTGTCCATGCTGGCTGCCTCCGAACGTTCCTTCCAGTACTGGTTGATCATCTTCGACATATCCTGGTTCTGATACTCGTCGAACGACAGGGTTGTTGGAATCCGGTAGGTCGTTTCCCCGATCTTGTATACGTTGTAATACTGCCGCGTTGTCGGGTCGTATTCAACGACGGTTTTAATATTTGAGGGATTCTTCAGGTAGATGTTGTTTTCCTTTCCTGAACCGGGCATGACCGTTTCATCGGTAAAAGGATACCTGAGCGGCAGCGTATCATGTTTATGAAGGCTGTCGGGGGGTAAAAAAGCGGCCGGTGGAGGCCCAAAGTTTCCCACTGTTTCTCCGGAAACAACCGGGAAACGGAGGATAACCAGGACGACCAGGCAGATAAGACAGTATAAAATTCGTTTCTTCACTAAGTTCTACAAGGTGAATTTACTTCGGAACCTTCACGCTACAAAACCTTGAGGGCGTGTTTGATCAGTTGTTCCACTGTCAAGCCTGTTCCTTCCGATTCGATGATTTTGTTCAATGCCTTATCAGCAAGCATCTTTGGGAAGCCCAGAATGATCAATGCAGATAACGCTTCTTCCTTCTTTGTATTGTGCAGAAATCCTGATTTTTCAAAGGGAATTAACTCCCTCGAAACCTTATCTTTCAGGTCGATGATGATACGCTGGGCGGTTTTGGCCCCGATCCCCTTGATGCGTTGCAGCACAATGGCATCGCCCCCGCTGATGGCTGCCATGATCTCGTTGGGGGAAAGGGATGATAAAATGATGCGTGCCGTATTAACTCCTACGCCCGAAACGCTGATCAGCTGCCTGAAGAGTTCGCGCTCGCCCGTTTCGGCAAAACCATAAAGCAGCATATCATCCTCACGGACCACAAGATGGGTATACAGCTTGCACCGTTCATCCTCCTGTAACTGCGAATAGGTATGAATGGAAATATTCAGGAGATAGCCTATACCATTGGCTTCGACAACGGCATAGGCAGGGTTTTTCTCTACCAGTTTCCCTTGAATGAATTCGTACATGTGCGCAGCAGATAATGGTCTTCTCTAGCCGGATTACCCGGGAAAAGTGCAAAGGTAAAAATTTCATCGGTTCGCGGGTAAAAAAAAACCACGGAGGCACTAAGAACACTTAGGTACACTAAGTGCGCCTGATCTCATTGTTCCTGAGGAGACCGGGTGTTTCAGGGAATAAGCTTGAAATCCCGCAAAGCCTGGTCGAGTTCACGGGCTGTGTTCGGCTTTGCAACGATTTTTTTCTGACGGTCGAGCAGGAACATGGTTGGGGTGGCGTAAATATTATAATCATCGGCCGGCTTGCCGTTAAACCCCTTCAGATCGGATACATTGAGCCACGTGAGTTTCTGCTCTTTGAGGAACCCCGTCCAGGCTGCTCTGCTGGTGTCGATCGACACCGTCAGCACCTCGAACCGTTTCGGTTTCTGGTTGTCATAATACTCCTTTAATTTGGGCATCATGGCCGTGCAATGCGGGCATTCGCTCGACCAGAAAACAACCAGGGTATATTCGGCATTGATCGCTGTAAGTTTGACCGGCTGTCCGTTTTTATCAGGGGCCGAAATCTCGGGGGCCGTCTTCCCGATCGAGATTTTCTTAAAGGTCTCAAGTTTCTTCTGCAGGGCCGTTTTCCGCGGCTGGTCTTCACAAGCGTAGGGATCCTGGAAATTGTCGGCGATGTAGGTGATCACCTCGTCGAAGTGATATTTGTCAAATCCGCCGACAAGATAGTCGAGCCAGAATTTAAATACTTCGGGGTTCACCGAAGCCGCACCCAGCATGATGGTCACGGCTTTGATAAATTCAGCCTCAAGCTGTTTCTGCGGCAACCTGTTGTTGCTGTAAATCGACAAGTACGATATCGCCTTGTTCACAAATACCATGCTCCGCAAAAGGGAGGTGTCGGAAAAGTCAATTTTATCGAAATAGTGCTGTTTGAGAAAAGTGATCCGTTCGTCTTTATTGAGCGACGCCGGGATAAAAGGGTTCTGGTAGACTTTGGCGACACGAACCGCAAACGAGTTGGGATAAAGCTTTACAAGCGAATCGAGATATTGTATCTGATTACGCTGGGTCTTCTCCATTTCTTCCTTCGCAGAAAGATAAAACGCATCCTTCACCGGGTAAAAGTCGATTACAGGGGTGAGCAGTTGCAGTTTCTCCTGGTTGACACGGTCCATCTTTGAAAATGCCTGGTTGATCCTGTTTTCAAGGGAGGAGATGATCTTAAGACTGTCGTCGGGGTTCTTAACTGTCGTGGTGAATTTCACATCCTCCCTGTTCCAGATCAGGTCGACATAACCGTCCTTGGCCCATTGCACCCGGTAGGATCCCGGGAGCCGGGAGGTCAGTTTAAAAACGAAGTGCCCGGCAGTGTCGCACACGGCCGAATCAATCACGGATGTTTTTTCACCGTAAATGCTCCGGAGATAGAGTTTGTTTGATCCATACTTTAGGATTGTACCCTCCAGGGAGTTTTGTGCCCCTGCCCAACCCGAAACTGCCAGCAGGAAAAATATCAGGATTCGACGCATAGGTATATTAATTCATGCAATGCAGGCAATGCAGGCAATGTAAGCAATGCAAACAATAAAGGGTTCCCTAAACAATTCCCAGCATTGTTTGCATTGCCTGCATTGTACTCATTGTTTGCATTGTTTGCATTATTTTTTCTTGGTTTTCTTCTCCGGTGCAATGGGTCCGAGGATCTCCGCCAACTTTTTCAAAAGGTCTTCCCCGCGCAGGTTGCGCCCAAGGATCTTCTGATCCTTGTCGAGCAGCACGTTGGCAGGGATGGAGTTAATGCCGTACAGTTTCCCTGCTGCATTTCCCCAGCCTTTCAGATCGGAAACATGATTCCAGGTCAGTTTGTCATCCTTCGTAGCCCTGATCCATTTTTCACGGTCCTTGTCAAATGAGCAGCCCAGAACATCAAAGCCTTTTTTGTTATAGGCCTGGTAGGCTTTTACAACATTGGGATTTTCGGCCCGGCAGGGTCCGCACCACGAAGCCCAGAAATCAACCAGCATAATCCTGCCCTTGAACGAAGAAAGGGTGACCGCTTTCCCGGTGCTGTCATTCATGGTGAAATCGGGGGCGACCTGGCCGATGGCGACGCTTTTCAGGACATCAACCCGCTTTTTCAACACCTGGAGATATTGCGAGTTGTTAAGGCTGGTATCCATGGTTTTAACAACATCTTCGAGGTCGGCAAGCTCAAATTGCCAGCTGTTGCGCACCACAAGGTAGGGGGAAACCACCGTCTTGTTGTTGGTTTTAACAAAATTGACCAGTTGTTTCTTCATCTCCTTATCCAGTTCGTTTGAAACTGAATCGGCACGTTTCATAGCAACCGTGTCGTGGGTTTCCCTGGCTTTCTTGTAAGCCGAATTCACATCGTCCATCTTTTTATTGATGGCATCATTCAGCGTAAGGTACTGCTGGTAAATATCCTGCGACGCGGAGCCTTTGACCGAAGACTTTTCAAGGCTGTCAGCATAAATTTGAACTTCAATTTTGGAATTTTCAACAAAAACAGGAACATATATCTGTTTTTCAGCCATCGCAATATGCCACATCTCCGCCATGCCTATTTTCCCGGTGAACGTGAACTCTCCCTTGGCCAGCTTTACAGAATCAATATTGGTCCAGTGATCCGAGTCAAATTTCTGAAGGAAGACCCTCCCGGTGTCAACACCTTTAATAACTCCTTTTATGGTATACTGATCCTTACTTCCAGGCATACAAGAGGCCAGGATTACGCCAACAAGCAGAATAAATGCAAATTTTTTCATGAATATAGTCTCCCAGTTTAATTTGTTTCGTACAAAAGTAAGGCTTTTTGCGATATAAAATAAATCTCTAATTTTACATGGAAAATCCTACCCTTATGATGCGTATCTTCTCCAAGTGCCTGTTTCCTGCCTTCCTTTTGATTTTCGGTGTTGCAAATGCCCAGCCTGAAGTGCCAAAGCCCTCATCGCCAAAGTATAACCTGTCGAAAGAGCCCGTGCTTTACACCGTTGGTTACGCGCACCTTGATACGCAGTGGCGCTGGGATTACGAGACAACCATCAACGAATGCCTGAAAAACACGCTGGATGACAACTTCAAGCGGTTCGAAAAGTACAAGCCCTATGTTTTCACTTTTTCGGGCGCCCGCCGGTATAAGATGATGAAGGAATACTATCCCGACCAATATGAGAAACTGAAAAAATATGTAGCACAGGGCCGCTGGTTTGTCGGTGGTTCATCCGTTGATGAGTGCGATGCCAATGTGCCTTCCCCCGAATCGGTCATCAGGCAGGTGCTTTATGGCAACAGCTACTTCCGCGCCGAGTTTGGAAAAGAGAGTGCCGATTTTCTTCTGCCTGACTGTTTCGGGTTTCAGGCCCACTTCCCTTCGGTACTGGCCCATGCCGGGTTACTGGGATTTTCCACCCAAAAACTTTCATGGGGATCAGCTTCAGGCATCCCGTTCAACATAGGAAACTGGATCGGCCCCGACGGCAACGGCGTGGTTGCGGCTTTGAATGCCACCGATTATAACGGCAGTGTCAAAAAAAGACTGGACACAGCCAGCTACTGGGTTAACCGTATCACGGAAAATGGCCATAAGTATGGTGTGTTTGCCGACTATCGGTATTATGGCACCGGCGATGAAGGTGGGGCTCCCCGCGAAGATGACGTGAAAAATGCCGTTGCCAGTCTAAGCCAGACGGTCAGCAAATTCGGGGTCTATTTATGTTCATCCGACCAGTTGTTCCGCGACCTGACCGATGTTCAGAAGAAACAACTTCCCTCCTACACCGGCGATCTGTTGCTGACGCAACATTCGGCAGGCTCCCTTACCTCCCAGGCTGCCATGAAACGCTGGAATCGCAAGAACGAACAGCTCGCCATGGCTGCTGAACCTGTTTCGGTGATGGCCGACTGGCTGGGCGGGCTCAGGTACCCCATGCAATCGCTGAATGAGGCCTGGTGGCTTGTTCTTGGCTCCCAGATGCATGACATCCTGCCCGGAACCTGCATTCCGAAAGCCTATGAATATGCCTGGAACGACGAAATACTGGGTTTGAATAAATTTGCATCCACCCTTGAAAACTCTGCCAGCGGTGTAATCAGGGCCCTTGACACCCAGGGGAAAGGCATTTCACTGGTCGTTTACAACCCACTGGCGATCAGCCGCACCGACCTGGTTGAAGCTGAAATCTCCTATCCCGGGGATGTGCCAAAGGCATTGATCCTGATTGATGCCGGGTTCAACCAACTCCCGCTGCAAATCCTTGAAAGAACAAAAGAGAGCATCCGCATCCTCTTCATGGCAACCGTCCCTTCCCTGGGCATAGCTGTTTATGATGTTCAGCCTGTGAAGGAACCGGTTACCGCGAAAACTACCCTGGTCTCATCGAATAACACCCTCGAAAATGAATTCCTGAAAGTTACGGTAAATGCCAGTGGCGACATCTCGGGTATTTTTGATAAAAAACTGGGAAAAGAGGTGCTTTCGGCTCCGTCGCGGCTGGAATTTCAAAAGGAACATCCCGAATACTGGCCTGCCTGGAACATGGATTGGAACGACCGTAAAAAACCACCTGTCGATTTTGTAAAAGGCCCGGCCACCATCACCCTGGTCGAAAAAGGCCCGGTGCGCGCCACCCTGAGAATCGAACGGTCGGCGCGCAACTCGGTGTTTGCGCAGGAAATCCAGCTTTCGGCCGGCAAGGACAACCTTGTCGTGCACAATCTTATAAACTGGCAATCACGGGGCGTTAGCCTGAAGGCATCCTTCCCGCTGACGGCATCGAACAACCTGGCTACCTACAACCTCGGTCTTGGCACCATCGACCGCGCCACAAACAGCGAGAAAAAATACGAAGTCCCGTCGCGTGAATGGTTCGACCTGACCGATAAGTCGGGAAACTTTGGGGTAACCATCACAGAAGACTGTAAATTCGGTTCCGACAAGCCCAACGACAAAACACTGCGTCTTACCCTGCTTTTCACGCCTGTAACCAATTTTTACCATGACCAGGCCACCCAGGATTGGGGAATTCATGAAATAACGTACGGGATTTACAGTCATAAAGGCGACTGGCGTGCAGGCCGTTCGGAGTGGCAGGGCCGTTTCATGAATCAGCCCCTGCGGGCTTTCCAGGCGCCCCAGCACCCCGGGTTCCTGGGGAAGAGTTTTTCATTTGCCAAGGTTTCAACGCCGCAGGTCGATATCCGCGCCGTGAAGAAGGCTGAGAACGGGAAAGATGTGGTTATCCGCCTGCAGGAACTTTTTGGCAGCGACATCCTGAATGTGGAGGTTTCATTTGCAACCAAAATCAAATCGGCCAGGGAGATCGACGGCCAGGAACGACGAATTGGCGACGCCGTGCTGAAAAACGGGAAACTGACCCTCGACATGAAGAAATTTGGCATCCGAAGTTTTGCCCTGCAACTTGAATCGCCCGTTGAGAAGCAGCAGGAACCAACGTCCATCGAACTTCCGCTGGCCTACAACCAGGATGTGGTGAGTACTGCAAAAAACAGGCGCGACGGCAGTTTTGATCAAAACGGGCAAAGCATCCCGGCTGAGCAGTTCCCTGAAACACTCATTGTGGATGGCGTGAAGTTTCACTTCGGCCCAACGGCAGATAAGCAGAATAACGTACTCTACTGCAAAGGACAGAAGATCACCCTGCCCAAAACCGGAAATTACAACCACCTCTATATCCTTGCAGCAGCGCTTACCGACACAAACGGCACGTTTAAAGTCGGCGGTAACAAAACAACCCTCCGGGTACAGGCTTATAACGGGGTTCTGGGCCAGTTCGACAAGCGGGAATGGGATAAACTTGGGCGGATCAAGGGATTGGATAAGGGTTTCATCAAACGCGGCGAGGTGGCCTGGTTTGCCACGCACCTCCACAAGGATACGGTGAATGTACCATACCGGTATGCCTACATTTTCAGGTATGCCCTTGAGGCCGGGCAGACTAGCGGAACCCTGCAACTTCCCGACAATGACGCCATTAAAATCTTCGCCATCTCCCTCTCCTACGACCCTTATGACCAGATCCAGCCTGCACAGCCATTATATGACGATTTTACCGACCGCAACCAGATGACCCTGAACCTGCCAAAAAGCTATGTGGACGATCATATGGAACCTACAGCAAAACTGGCGGTCACCAGCAGCCATAACCTCGCTGAACTTCCTTCAAAACCTACTATGAAGGATTACGCCGATATGCACCAGCCCAACGGGGTAACGTCGCAATACTATTTTTCGGATGCCGATTCCAGCCTAACAGGTTCGATAACCGATGGCATGGGTATTTCAGCCGTCAACGACGGAATGTACGACCTGCTCCCGGGCGACTCTCTGCGCGACAAGTGGTCGGAAAAAGGCGAAGGGCGCCTCCTGATGGATCTCCAGAAAGAGATTGAACTCGACAGCATTCACATTTTTACCGCCCAGAATACCAAACGGGGAGGACAGTCTTTTTCACTCTGGGGCGCTCCCGGCGCCAAAAGCCCGGGGCTGAAAGGCGATCCCACAGCTGCAGGCTGGAGCTACATCATAACCGCAGCGCCCGAAGATATCTGGGGCAACAGCAAGGCCCTCTATACCATAACTCCACTGCCCGGGAAATCGAAGCAATACAGATACCTTCTCTGGGTAAGTGAAGATTCTCCCCACGGACCTTACTATTTCAGGGAGGTCGACGTGTTCGAAAAGCAAAAATAGCAGGTGTGAATTATGTAACTTTTTTTGAAAATTATGTAAGATTTGATAAAATAATAGGTTGCAAATTTGTACTGGAAATTCCGTTATGAGATTACCTGTTTACTTTTTTGCAACTTCGTTTCTATGCCAATCAGCAGCATCCAAAAAAAAATGCCAGATCTTATTAAAAATTTCCGCCAATCTATTTAGAATCATTTTAAATTATTGCCTATCTTTGCAAGGACAAAACAAATTCAAAACAAAACACTATGAAAAACACAGCAAAAATTTTATTGGCACTCGTCCTGATGTTAGGGATGATTGGTATTACCTATGCCCAGAAGAAAGCCACGCCTCCCAAGGGTACCAAGACCGCCATCGTGGTTGCTCCTCCCATCGTGAAATGGTCGGTCGACAATGCACACAGCGGGGTTAAATTTACCGTAAGTCACATGGTGATTTCAGAAGTAGAAGGCAGCTTTAAAACGTTTACAGGTTCTGTTGCCGCAGCCAAACCTGATTTTACCGATGCCCAGATTGACTTTTCAGTTGATGTGGCCAGCATCAGCACCGACAATGAAATGCGCGACAAGCATCTGAAATCGGAAGACTTTTTCAGCGCCGAGAAGTTCCCGAAAATGACGTTTAAAAGCACTTCATTTAAGAAACTCAGCGCCAAGGCTTATGAACTTTATGGCAACCTGACCATCCGCGACGTCACCAAGAAGGTGAAATTCGTGGTGGTTTACGGCGGAACAGCGAAAGATCCTTATGGCAATGTCAAGGCAGGGTTTAAAGCGACCACCACCATCAAACGTATCGAATACGGGCTGAAATGGAATAATCTTACCGAGACCGGCGGTGCCATGGTCGGCAAGGATGTGACCATTACCATCAACGCTGAATTTGCGAAGGAGAAATAAAGGTTCGCTTGTCAACGATAAGTTCGTCGGCAAACAACCAGGCTTTGCCCCCATGGCCGATGTGCCATGCGGGGCATTTTCCTTTATTGCGGGCATAGAACTTCACATACCGGCAATCGGAAAGCGGGATCTGCCTCCCCGTTTCGCGGATCAATACCAGGTCGGTGAACTGCAGAGAATCGAAAACCGCCACCTCCCTGAACTGTTTCCCGTCGTCAGAAACGCTTACACTCAGCTTCTCAGGGTAAAAAATCCAGGAAGTCAGATCCTGCAGGAATTCAGCTCCTACATAGTTTATAGCAGCGGGGCTTCCCAGGTCGACCACTGCTTCAAGGTCATCCTCTTCAAACCCCTGCCACAGCATGTAATAGTTGGTTGATCCTCGTTTTCCGTCGGTCAGGGAACCAGGCCCTTCGGCAGAATATTTCGGGCTGGGTAACTTTACCAGCGTGTAGCGCTTGTCTTTTGCCAGGTGCCGGCACCAGGCATTCTGAAAAAAGAGCGAAGATTGTTTTCCATATTCATCGGGCGACAGTCCGCGTTCATGCACCGATTTTACGCCGTACCGGTTTGCCCGCATTGTGAATTCAGCAAGTTGGTCTTTCCTGTCGCGGCGCAGGATGATCTCTGTTCCTGACTGTTCCATGAAGCCATCCTGCCCGGTAATATACTTTTTCGAAATTTCAAGGATGGCATACTGCAGGGGTAACCTGGCCTTTTCAACACGTGCTTTCAGGTTCGCGTCATCCGCTACGGCAGCTTCTGCCTTGTCAAAATTATCATTGTATGTCCTGATTTGCTCCCGCGACAGGAAGGCATCGGTCTCCTGCCCCGGGCTGTCATAAATCCAGAGGGTCCTCCCGGAATGTTGCAGGGCGGAAGCCATCCCATCGAGGTACTGGCGGATGTAGGGCGCCGCTGCCCCATAATACCCTGTAAGGAAAGCGCTGGTCAGCGAATCCTCGTTCAGCCCGGGGTTCCAGAGCAGTTTGGCAAGGAGGTATTGCCTGAGTTCCTGGTTTTCGCTGTAGGTGCCGTGGCATCCCTGCTCGAATACAGAACCTACGTGGTATTTCTGAAACAGCTGTATGTTAGGCTGTAGCACCGGCAAATTCGGGAAGGGGCCGATCATGTTGGTGAACTGGATCACATAGTCCCAAACAAGGATATCGCCGGCAATGGCCGACCAGTTTTTCAGATCGGAGACAAAGGATCCTGCCGATGTGTCGCTTTCCAGGGGTTTGCTGCGGTCGCATTCGATGGTGCAGAGCATGATGTTCACATTGGAAGCCGGTTTCACATATTTTGGCGCTTTGCGGGAATACTGGTAAGCCAGGGTTGATATCACCTTGTCGGGAAAAACAGCAGCGACCTTGTTGACAAAGGTGATAACCGACCCGGATGGGCTGCCTTCATGATTGTTGACAGCGATGCATGCGTCGCATTCGCAGTACCCATATGTATCCATTTGTGAAACCGACCAGTATTTCGCCCCGGGTTTCTCAGTCATCCTGCGGTTAAGTTCCTCAACAGCGATCTTCAGAACATCCGGGTTGGACAGGCACAATTGGGTCTTTGACCTTTTCCCGCCCATCAGGGCATAATATTCGGGATGCGTTCCAAAATATTTTTCGGGCGGCACCAGGCTGAACATGGTATGAACCCACATGCCCCAGTTCTCGCCTCCCTTCCAGGCATGGCGGTCGCTGCGCATCTTGTCGGCAAAGTCCTGTTCGTCCATGCCGGCATAATATACCTCGCGGGAACCAAAGGCCGGTTTACCGGCAAAATGACCCACAGGCAGGCGGATGACGGAGGTTTTGGGAATATCTTCAGCTCCCGGCGCCCAGAACCGGCAGCCGGCATTTTTTTCAAGAAATTCGTACAGCCCGTAAAGGATCCCCTTGTGCGCCCCCCCGGTAATCAGGATCGCTGACCGGCTGATGCTGATCTCAAAACCGTCGGGATCAAGCGGGGATGATCCGGCTGCAACCGGGTAGTGTGCTGAATGATCGAGTACAATTTCATGGACGGATCGAGGCACGGTTTCATCTGCAATCACAAGTTTTACGCCCGTCATCATTTCAACATACTTTTGAAGTTCCGAGGCGGCTTTCAGCTCATATGCCGTGGGATAGAGCGGGACAACTATTTGGTATTGCGCCACCGGGAGCCGGTCTTCCCCCATGTCGAACCAGGCCTCCTGGGCTAGCGCACCGCACCCCATGAAGACCAGAAAAATAATGATGCTCTTCTTCATATCCTTTGAAAATTTCAAGCAAAGTTAATATTACCTTTACTTTAAAATTAACAGGTTATGAAAAAGGTGCTTTCTTACACTGTTACTTATCATGATAAAGGATACTCCTCATGGAAGAAGCTGGAACCGGCGGTGTAACAAACGGTGACTTGTCGCTTGTTATCGGGAAGATTTCCCGCTTCTGCGCCTTCCGGGAACGTTGCAGGCAGGAGGTATTGCAGAAGATGAATGAGTTGGAGGTCCCGGGGGAAATGACGGGACCGGTCATCAAATTCCTTGAAGAAAACAATTTCATCAACGAAGTCCGTTTTGCTGGAATGTTTGTCACCGGCAAACTCCGCCACAACAAGTGGGGACGGGTAAAAATAAGGCATGAGCTGAAAACCCGCGCCATTTCTGACGAGATAACCAGGGATGCGCTTGAAGCGATCGATCCTGAAGAGTACCTGGATATCCTGCGGGAACTAATCCTGAAAAAACGAAAGGAAATAAAAACGGGAAAAAACTTGAACATCCGCGAAAAAATTATCACTTTTGTAACTGGCAAGGGATTTGAATTCGATCTTGTCGCCCGGGAACTTAAAGAACTAAAAATCTGACATGATACAACACGAACAACTGAAGGATCTTCAGACAAGACTCGACGTCTTGAGGAGGTACCTTTGACATCGACAAGAAACTCTCCCAGATAGCAGAAGAAGAAGAACTATCGCACGCCCCCGATTTCTGGAACAACCCTAAAGCCGCCGAACAGGCGCTCAGGGCCATCCGTGATAAAAAACTGTGGACGGATGCCTATTTGCAGGGGCTCGCCAGCAATGATGACCTAAAGGTGATGTGGGACTTTTTCATCCAGGGCGACGCCACCGAAGAAGAACTTGAAAACCATTACCGTACCACCCTCCATTTTGTTGAAGATCTCGAGTTCCGCAACATGTTGAGCGGCGAGGAGGACAAACTCGGCGCCATCGTGCAGATCAATTCTGGCGCCGGCGGTACCGAATCGCAGGACTGGGCTCAGATGCTCATGCGCATGTATATCCGCTATGGCGAACGCAGCCGATTCAAGATCAGCGAGGTAGATTACCAGGAAGGGGACGTTGCCGGGATAAAATCGGTCACACTTGAATTTGATGGCGATTATGCCTACGGGTACCTCAAAGGCGAGAACGGGGTACACCGGCTCGTACGGCTTTCGCCTTTCGACTCCAACCATAAGCGGCACACGTCGTTTGCTTCGGTATACGCCTACCCCATCATCAACGATGACATCGTGATCGAGATCAACCCGGCCGACATCAGCTGGGATACCTTCCGCAGCAGCGGGCCGGGCGGGCAGAATGTGAACAAGGTGGAAACGGCCGTCAGGCTGAAACATGAACCTTCGGGTATCGTGATTGAATGCCAGGAAACCCGCTCGCAGGGACAGAACCGCGAAAAAGCGCTGAAATTGCTGAAATCGCAGTTGTATGAGATCGAACTGAGGAAACAGCGTGAAAAAATAACGGTGATCGAAAGCGGCAAAAAGAAGATTGAATGGGGCAGCCAGATCCGCAGCTATGTGCTTCACCCGTACAAGATGGTAAAGGACCTTCGTACCGGGCTCGAAACCTCCGACACCCAGGCTGTGCTCGACGGCGACCTTACCGAGTTTATAAAATCGTACCTGATGGAGTTTGGGGGAAATAGCTAAATGAGAAATGGCAAAATGGTAAAATGGCAAAATGGTAAAATAGTGAGGTAGCGAGGTTGTGAGGTAGTGAGGTAGCGAAAAAATGAAATGGTAAAATGGTGAAATGTTGAGGTAGCGTAAAATCGTAAATCGTAAATCGTAAATCGTAAATCGTAAATCGTAAATCGTAAATCGTAAATATGTTTAAGGTATATCACAACCCCTCCTGCAAAAAGTCCCGGGAAGGGCTGAAGTTTGTGCAGGAATCGGGTATCCGGTATGAGGTAGTGGAATACCTTAAAAATCCGCTGACGGAAAAAGAACTTGAAACGTTGCTGGTCAAGCTGAATAAAAAGCCTGCCGAGGTATTAAGGACACAGGAGGTTTATTATAAACAGAACCTGAAGGGGAAAAAGTTTGAAGACCATGAGTGGATCAGGATCATTGTTCAGAATCCAAAACTACTCCAGCGACCGATTGTGGAAACCGCTTACAAGGCAGTTATAGGCGATCCCCCGGAAAATATAAAATCACTCTTATAACAGTCCAGGATATTCATTAAACACTTTTCCACCATGAACACACGCATCGAAAAAGACACCATGGGACCCATCGAGGTTGACATGGACAAGTACTGGGGCGCCCAGACACAACGTTCGCTCACCAATTTCAAGATTGGGGAACCCGGCTCCATGCCCATGGAGGTGATCCGCGGCATGGCTGTCCTCAAGAAAGCTGCTGCCATGGTTAATGCCGACCTGGGCGTGCTGGCTGCGGATAAGAAAGACCTCATTGTAAAAGTGTGTGACGAGATCCTCGATGGCAAACTCGACGACCAGTTCCCGCTGGTGATCTGGCAAACCGGTTCGGGAACCCAAACCAACATGAATCTCAACGAAGTGATCGCCAACCGCGCCCATGTGCTGCATGGCGGCGAACTGGGCGGCGAAGGCAAAACCGTGATCCATCCCAACGACGATGTGAACAAGTCGCAGTCGTCGAACGATACCTTCCCGGCGGCGATGAGCATTGCCGCGTATAAAATGGTTACCGCGACCACCATTCCCGGTGTGGAACTGCTCAGGGCCACACTGGATAAAAAATCAGGGGAATTCACCGGGATTGTGAAAACCGGACGTACTCACCTGATGGATGCCACGCCGCTCACGCTCGGACAGGAATTTTCGGGCTATGTTTCACAACTCGACCACGCGCTCAGGGCGGTGAAAAACACCCTCCCCCACCTGGCCGAACTTGCCCTGGGCGGAACCGCGGTAGGGACCGGGCTGAACGCCCCTAAAGGTTACGATGTGCTGGTGGCAAAAAAAATTGCTGAACTTACCGGTTTACCCTTCATCACCGCGGAAAACAAATTCGAATCCCTCTCTTCGCACGATTCGATGGTGGAGACCTCCGGTGCGCTGAAAACCCTTGCGGTAAGCCTGATGCACATTGCCTCCAACATCCGGCTGCTCGCCTCAGGCCCCCGTTGCGGTATCGGAGAACTCATGCTTCCCGAAAACGAACCAGGATCAAGCATCATGCCCGGCAAGGTGAACCCAACCCAGCCCGAAGCCATGACCATGGTATGTGCACAGGTGCTTGGAAACGATGTCGCCATCAACATCGGCGGCATCAGCGGCCATTTCCAGCTCAACGTCTTCAAGCCGCTGATTATTTCAAACCTGCTCATGTCGGCCCGGTTGCTGGGTGATGCCTGTGTTTCGTTCAACGACAACTGCGCCATCGGCATTGAACCCAACATGACCGCGATCAACAGAAACCTCGAAAATTCACTCATGCTGGTCACGGCCCTTAACCCGCATATCGGGTACGATAATTCCGCTAAAATCGCCAAGAAGGCCCACAAGGAACACCTAACCCTGCGTGAAGCTACACTGGCCCTTGGCCTGATGACCGACGAGGAGTTCACTAAAATCGTCGATCCGAGAAAAATGACAGGACCGAAGTGACGAAGGACGTAGGACGTAGGACGTAAATCGAAAACATGAAACGGTTTCTCATCATCTTATTGTTTCTCATGGCTTTATGCGGACTGGGTTTTGCCCAGAACACCAACCTTTCCAACGGGGCTGTTTTTGATGGCGAGCCTTACCTGGCGGTTAACCCGGCAAATCCGCAGCATGTGGTGGCGGCGTGGATGGGATATTCTTTCGGATCACTGCTCGGCATTAAAACCATCGTTTCATTCAACGGGGGGAAAACCTGGTCTGCTCCGGCGATGCTCCCGCATTTCTCCCCAGCGTTCCATTCAGCCGATCCCTGCATGGTTTTTGACAATGCAGGCACCCTCTTTGCCTGTTACATCGACTATCGCGAAACCCCCGACAGTGGCGGGATCTATATTACAAAATCGACCGACGGAGGCCTTCACTGGGCTTTTCTCTCAAAGGCGCTTGACTTGCGGGCCGACGGTCTCAAGGCCCCGATCGACCGCCCCTGGCTTACAATCAACCCGGTAAACAACCACTTGTATATTACCTCGAAACCCGCTCCCTGGGTTGCTGCTCCCAACAGACCCTATTTTATTGCCTCTATTGACCACGGTTTAAACTGGAGTTCCTGGAGACACATCGACAATTCCGGTTTCCTGGTGGGAAATTTCATCCAGGCCCCGATGGCTGCACCCGCCGTTTCGCCTGATGGCGCCTTTCATTGCATGTACCCGAGCTGGGTCGTTTCGCAAAACCTGCTGCCCGGCTATATCCATGCAAAATCGCTGGACGACGGAACCACCTTCACTTACAACGGCGCATATTACACCTCGCCGGGCACCGGCGATACCCTTGCGAAGGCAGGCGGCCATTTTGAATGCGACCCGTTGGATGCCCTGCATCTGACCTTCGTTTTTCCCGAGTCAAAATATGGGGACTTTGATATTTTCTTCATCGAGTCGCACAACGACGGGGTTACCTGGAGCGCGCCCCAACGAGTCAATTCAGATGCGCAGGGAAACGGCAAGATGCAGGACCTGGTGTGGAGTTCCTTTGATGCACAGGGTAATTTTGTCATCGCATGGAGAGACCGCAGGAACAGCCCCGGCACCGGTTACACAACCTCATCAGAAATATGGGGAACCATGCGTTGGAAAGACTCCGTGAACTTTTCACGGAATTTCAGGATTTCAGACACCCTGGCACCATACCAGCACGTGCTGAGCCTCAACGGGAACGACTTCATGGCCCTTGCTGTAGCCGATGATACGATTCATGCAGCGTGGGGAGATACGCGCAACGGTTACCTTAACATCTGGTATTCGCGGCTTGATATGCATACCCTGAACTCGACCGGTATCAGCAACATCGTGCATGATCCCATGCCGGATATCCGGATATACCCCAACCCCGGAAATTCTGTTTTCTATCTCCGCGGCAGCCGGGTAATGGATGTTACGATCTACGATGAACAGGGGAAACTGGTCAGGGAGCAAAAATCTCACGGTTCAACAACACAAATTGACCTCTCGGAACAACCGTCAGGCATCTACTTCCTTTATATTAAAACCGGCGTCGGGAATGTATATAAAAGGATCGTCAGGGATTAACTGTTACCTATTTTACCTTTTGCCCGTCGGTGACCGTTGGGAAGACCATTTCGGTCTTCAGTCCGAGCATGCGGTAAACAAAAGCCCTGCGCACAGTATCCCTGGCACGGGTAAGATAAAGTGTATCCGGAGGATGGATGGTGTCGAACAGATTTCCATATAAAGACATGGGATCTTCGAAGTCATCGCTCAGGGCAATATAATAGGCATCGCTTCCCTGTTTGAGGTTCCCGCGGATGTGATTGATCCAAAAATATTTGTGAATCCGCTCCAGGCTCCCAATAGCATATACGGGCTTGTTGATCCTGCGGCCGACATAATAATCAAAGTTTGCTGCCGGGAACCACCTGAAGGTGATGATCGGGGAGTTCCTCCTGATCAGGGAATGATCCTCTTCCCATTTGGCCAGCGGTGCGAACTTACTGCCAAGCTGGTCCCAGCCAACCATGTCGAGCGAAGGATCATGCGCCTTCCAGCGTTTAAGCGGAATCCACCCGTAACGGATCTGACCCATCACAGCGCCTGAAACCGACAGGATGAGCACCAGCGAGATAACAATCTGCCAGGGAACCAGCCTGGGTTTGAAATTCTCCTTTTCCGGGTTTGCCAGGAAAGCTGCCGCTACGATCATGAGCCCCAGGTACCCGGGACCGGTCCAGTGAGGCAACGTGCTGCGAAAAAGCGAGAATGACTGGAAAACCAGGATCAGGGGGATACTGGTCCAGAGAAGGATTCGCTGACCTTCGGGCGGCAGGAACCGCTTACGGAATACCAGGGTAAAAAGCGCCGTCACGATGATTACCACATTCACCGGGTTGTTGTAAAAGAACTCCCCGGCCATTTCGGTGAGGAAATACTGGGGCCGGAAACCGGATTCTGTTATGGTAACCCTGTTTTCATGGAAAGTAAAACTGATGAAGTTGTTTTCAATGTTCCAGAAAACGACCGGCATCGACACCAGGATGATGAGTGCGAAAAAGCCATAGAACTCTTTTGCTTTAAACCATTTCCGGTTATACAGCAGGACATACACAAAGGCCCCCGTAACCAGGAAGACCGAATGATATTTGGAGATGAGGGCCAACCCGGCCGATAATCCTGCAAAAAGAAGCAACAACCTGCTTTGGGAGGTTTGTTCACGATCGGGGAGCGATTTCAGCAGCAGATATAGTGTCACAAGCCAGAAAAACACCTGCGGGGCATCGGGAAGGATGAATGTACCGCTGAGAATAAAGCCATAAAAGGATGCGGTGTAAAGCAGGGCCGCATATAAACCCGTCAGGGGATTCCTGATCTCCCTTCCCACCAGGAACATCATGCCCGTACTCAGGGTCCCGAACACCACCGAAGCCAGACGGAGGAAAAACTCGCTTTCAAAGGTAAAATTCAGGGTAAACAACTGGATGACCAGTCCAACCATGGGAGGATGGTCAAAATGGCTCAGCGCCGGAAACCTGGCATAGGTCAGGTAATAAACCTCATCATTTCCCAACTCGATGAACCCGGCAATAAATCCCCGGATAATCGCCGAAATGACCAGCAAAATCAACAAAGCCCAATATATTTTGCGATCGGTAAACACAGCTTATAAAACGAATTATGAATATTGAATAATGAATGTTGATGACCGAATGGCATATAACAAAAAAGAAATTTGAATACGCCCCGGAAGTTCAAACCCCTAAAACAACTTCTTTCCCATTCACCTGTCCACCTTGTCACCTTGTCACCTTGTCACCTTGTCACCCTTTCACCCTCCTCCTAAACAAAACCCATCCCGCCGCAAGAATCGCCGCCATGGATCCCAGTCCTAAAATGCGCAATATCCACGTTCGCGGCCAGTTTATCTCAGCCAGCAACGGGTTGCCCGGGGGCGTTCCGTCGGTTCTGAAAACCGGGTTCAGGTAAAAAATCGTACCGGGTCCGACTGCCGGATACATGTGGTACTTTAAAAACATCACTTCGGTGCGGATGTAGGTATCCTCCGGCTTGAACTTATACCAGGCCCTGTTGGCAAGCCTTACAATTTTCCTGGGTTCGCCATACTGGCCCAGAAAAGTCATTTTCAGGGGCTTCCCGCTCACTGATACCCACAGGGTGTCTCCTTTAACTTCCACTGAATTGACCCGCGGGATTAGCCCGGCATTCCCGGCTTTCTGTGTAAAGCTTTCATCGCTGCTCATAAAAATGTCGGCACCAAAGGCCATTCCTGCTTTCAACGCCTTTACCAGGGTAGCACCATGGTTATCAGGACTGTTGATGTAGGTACACATCCGTGAGATTTCAAAAGGATCGCTGATGTTGTGGGCATCGTCGTCGGCCAGGATATACACCGGCCGGCCGGCCGACAGGGCCGCATCCCACTGGGGGATTGACCTCCAGTTGTGATCGAGTGCCTCTACCAGGTCGTAATTGGTCAGGTAAAGCATGTCATTCAGGGAATAGCCTCCTTCCCAGTCGGGATGGGCAATTCCGACAATGTCATTATCGGGTCTCAGAAGGTTGAGGATATGCTGCTTTTGGTTCAGGTTCTGCACCAGCGAATAATCCATCCACAGCACCCGCCGGGCGCCAATGAGGATCTGGTGTTTCTTGCGTATGCCAAATCCGTGTTCATATCCCGGGATGTAAAAGGCAGAGTCTCTGAAAGATTCATCGATAGACTGGTAATTGGATATCTGCGGCGCGTCGTAACCCAGTGCCTTGTAGGTATTATAAAAGGCGTCGTTGCTGTTGCTGCGGCCGCTGGTCAATCCGCCCCAGGCCCGGGTATGAAAATGGAAGTTGGCCTTGCGCCAATGTGTGCTGTCCATCCCGGCATACGGGTTATAAATCTTTTCTCCTGAAAATGGCTGCGGCGGTGGAAAATCATAAACCGGCACAAGAAAATAGATGATCAGTTCAAAGCACAGGAATGTTAAAATAATAAATACCAGTCCTTTAAATGTGATACGGAAAAATCTGTTGTTCAATGTCATGAAGGTATCCTGTCTTATCTGCCATCAACACCCGTCCCGGATCCCAGCACTCTTCCCTTTCCGCGTAAAAGAAATTCAGGCAAGGGAGAGAAGGGATTCAGCAAAGGTAAAGATTTTAAAGGAAGCTGATAAGCAATTTTATGTTAAGGAAGACCACGATCACACCAACGATCAGCAACATGGCACGGGTAGAGGATGTATTTACATATTTGCCCATCACCCTGGGTGATGATGTCAGGTATATCTGCAGGAAGATGGTGAAGGGAAGCTGGATGCTGAGCGCCATCTGCGAAATGATCAGACCCTGGTATGGATTCCTGATCAGGAAGATGATGAACAGTGCGATGACCAGCGAAATGAGCACGCCCAGCCGTGAATGGCTGTCGTGGATGTCGTAAGGCTCACCGAACAACCCCGCGAAAATACTGCCCCCGGCCATGCCGGAGGTGATGGTGGAGGCTATCCCTGCGAACAGCAGGGCGACGCCGAAAACAACGGCAGCATTGTTCCCCAGCAGGGGTTTGAGAATCCCTTCGGCCTGCTGCAACTCGTCAACCGGGAGGTGATGGCTGAAAAAGGCCGTGGCGGCGAGCAGGATGATGGCGCTGTTGATGGCCCACCCGATGATCATGGAGAAAAGGGTGTCGAACAGTTCGTAGTCCAGCTGCCGCTTGATCACCTTTTCGTCTTCGAGGTTCCACTGGCGGCTCTGGATAATTTCTGAATGAAGAAAGAGGTTGTGGGGCATGACCACGGCACCCAGCACGCTCATCACGATGATCATGGAACCGGCGGGGATGGAGGGCTTTACCCAGCCTATGCCAGCCTGTACCCAGTTGATATCCACCAGGGTGAGTTCATACAAAAAGGAGAGCCCGATGATGGAGACAAAGGCAATGATGAACTTTTCAATCTTGTGATAGGAATTGGTCCACAACATGATGACCACAAAAACAAAAGCCATGATCGCCCCTGCCGGGATCGGGATGTTGAAGAGCATATTCAGCGCCACGGCAGCGCCCAGGATCTCTGCCAGCGAAGTCGATACCGAGGCGCCCATGGCCGAGATCAGCACAGTGCGCGAAACCCATGGCGGCGTATACTTGTTGGCTGCTTCCGACAGGCAAAGTCCTGTGGCAATGCCCAGGTGGGCCACATTATGTTGTAGAATAATCAGCATGACCGTTGACAGGGTGACCATCCACAACAGCTCGTATCCGAATACAGACCCCGCGGCAATATTGGAGGCCCAGTTCCCCGGATCGATAAAACCAACGGTTACAAGCAACCCCGGTCCTATGTATTTAAGAATGTCCAACCCGCCAAACCGGGGCTTGTGATCGCGCCGCCGCAGGTCTTTGATAAAATCTAAAAACATCGTACTGAAAAATTCAGTTGTAAAAATAGGCAAATTAAAGATTGCTTCCCCGTAGGGATCGTTCCGAAAAAAATTGAAAAAAGTTGCCGCAATTTGACCCAACCCGGTTAAAAATCCTTATCTTAGTATCGTTCAACCAGTTTACCCGAATTTCCGACACCTAAGTTCAAAACCTATATATATGAGACCAAAAACCGGAATTTTCGCCCTGGGATTGCTCTTTTTCAGCCTTACGACCGTCATGTATGCGCAGCAACCGCCCTTTACAAAGGTATTTTATGACTTATCGGGAACTGCCCAGTCCTACTCGATCGTTAAAACCTTTGACCATAATTTCATGATCGCGGGGGAGAAAGATGACGTGCCGATGATGATGAAAGTGGATCCAGCCGGGAATGCGCTGTGGATTAAAAAAGCGGAGGCCACCGTCCCGCAATCGCGTTTTACTTCCGTTATTGCTACCTCCGACTCCTGCTTCGTGTTTGCAGGCACTGTTCCTCCATGGTATGGCGACCAGGTCCTGTGCATGAAAATGTCGCCGGCCGGGAATCCGCTTTGGTTCAGGGAATACAATCTTGGGATGCAAGTCATCACCAGTTCCATCCAGGAGACATCCGGTCATGGGTTTATCCTCACAGGTGACCTTAAAACCCCGGTTGCAACCTCTGAGGTTTTTGTTTTAAAACTTGACTCAGCAGGTAATATCAGCTGGTCAACTATCCTGTCATCCCTTACCGGGTCGGATTTTGGCTATGCCGTGAAGCAGACTCCCGACGGAGGGTACATCCTGGCCGGTGAAACAGAAAGCTACCCTCCATACCAGGATGGTGCAACCATGATCAAACTGACTGCCAGCGGGGCGGTTTCCTGGGCTAAAAAACAAAATGTCCCTGCACAGTATTATTCATCAGCCTGGGATGTTGTTGTAACCGCTACAGGGCTCATTTGGTACCTTTCAACCACCGGGAACGGGGTTGTGCTGATGAAAACCGATGTTGACGGGAATGTTTTATGGAGCAAATCCATCACTGCAACACCTGGGGGAGTCTTTGACGGCACTCCCAGGCCGAAATTGCATGTCACTTCCGACGGAGGCTTTGTGTTCCTCTCTTCCTCACAGGGGTTCGATCAGCTGGTAAGAACCGATGCAGATGGGAATAGCCGTTGGGGACAAACCTTTTGGATGATTACTTACGATGTTGCTGAAGCGGATGACAACGGTTACATGGTTGCAGGCAACGGACCCATCATGGGAGTGAAGAAGTCCCCGACAAACAACCCGCAGATCGGCCTCGTAAAAACCGATTCGGCTGGCAACAGCATCGGCTGTGAATCCCAAATCACCGTAACTTCCGCACCCTGCTCCATCAGTTTTACACCCATCACCTTTACATCCTCATCCGCAGGGTCAGCCACCTCATTGAACTGGGGATTTACCAATGTTAGCCTGTCAGTTTTTGAAGGTTGTGTTCCCATCACCGGGAGTGTTTCCGAAAACAACGAAGAAGTCCATGCATTCGCCGTAAGCCCCAATCCTGCGAGCGGCCGGTTCCTTGTAACGAATACCCGGCCTTCAGGGCTGCCCATCCTGGATATCCGAGTTTTCAATGCCTTCGGCAGGATGGTCAGGGAATCGTCAGTCCAGGTCAGCGACCAGGCCCGGTTTGATTTGGAAGGTCAGCCCGACGGGTTGTATTTTGTTCAGGCCCGGTATGCGGATAGAATTTACACCGAAAAAATCGTGATCAACCATTAATTAACTGTTAATAAGGATTGTTACCTGTAAGATAAACCATTGTGCGACCTGAAATCAGTTTAACTCCTGAAGAAAATGTCATAGCCAAACCGCAGGATCGTCGCGGCTACCACAATGAGGAAAAAAATCCGGATGAACTGGTTCCCTTTTAAAATGGCCAGCCGGGCGCCAACCAGCGAACCGGCAAAATTGCATACCGCCATCGGAATCGCAAAATGATAGAGGATATGCCCGCTGCCGGCAAAAAACAGGATCGATCCGGTGTTTGTAGCCACATTGACAAATTTGGCGTGGGCGCTCGCCTTCAGGAAATCAAAACCCAGCACGCTGATGAAAAACAGCACCAGGAAACTTCCTGCACCCGGGCCAATGAAACCGTCGTAAAAACCGATGGCGAGCGCGAACAGCCCGCCATAAACCAGCTCCCGTCCGGGGGATTTGCGGGCGGTGGTTGCCGTTCCGAAGTTCTTTTTCGTGTATGTGTACACCGCCACAACGATGAGTACCCCGAAAATGATGGGCTTCATAAAGGAGTTGCTGATCACCGACACGGTCATAGAACCGGCATAAGCCGCCACGAGCGCAATCATGCAAAGGACTGCCAGAAGCCGCCAGTGCAGCTTCACCTTCCGTGCGTATTGGAGGGCTGCGGAGGAGGTCCCTGAAAACGAAGGGATCTTTGTCGTCCCCAACAGGGTAGCAACCGGGTGATCGGGAAGGGTGATGAGTACGGCCGGCGTCTGGATCAACCCTCCACCTCCTACGATGGCGTCGATAAACCCGGCGGCCAGCGCGGCAAGGCACAGGATGATCATCTCCGGGGAAATCATCGTTTGAACGCAGGATAAGCAAGTCTGAAAATTTTCATAAGCCGCAATTCACCTGTGGTTACGCAGGAAGGTATAGTTCCCCGGTTGCATACAATTGGGCTTTCCCTCCGATGATCACCCTGGGCGGCTGATAGCCGCATTGGAGTGTGCCTGCACGTGCAGATATCTGCAGGGCGCTCAGTTCCTGCTTTCCCAGCCTGGCCGACCAGTATGGAACCAGCGTCGTATGTGCCGAACCGGTCACGGGGTCTTCATCCACGCCCGACTGGGGGCCGAAAAATCGCGAGACAAAATCAACATCCTGGCCGGGAGCCGTTACAATCAACCCTCTTGCTTCAATTTTCCCGATCACCTTATAATCGGGCCGCATATGGCGAACCTCTGCCTCCGTACGAAACACGGCCATGTAATCGGTTTTTCCTTTATAAACTTCAAGCGGGATCAAACCAACGCCGGCTCTGATTTCGGGCAGGATGTCGCAGCGGGTGAATGCATCGGCAGGAAAGTCAAGGAAAAGCATGTCCCCGTCTTTTCTAACTTTCAGAATCCCGCTCCGGGGTGAATTGAAGGTTATTTCATCAGCCTGGTAATTGCAGTAATTGAAAACAACATAGGCCGAAGCAAGCGTTGCATGCCCGCACAGGTCGACCTCGACGGTCGGGGTAAACCACCTGATGTCAAAACCCTGCGCTGTCGCAACCACAAAGGCTGTTTCCGAAAGATTGTTCTCTGCAGCAACCGACTGCATCAGGTGATTATCCAGCCATTTATCAAGGAGGCATACCGCGGCCGGGTTGCCGCCAAACAAGCGGGAGGTAAAGGCATCGACCTGGTAAAATCTTATTTTTTTCATGGGTTTCGTTTAATTTCCTGAAGGAGAATCATTCCGGAGTGAGCCGTTCCAGGGTTTGGCCTTCAGCCCCCTGTCGCCTGTAAGGATGCCATAAACCCCGGGAAGGAGGCCTCTCAGCAGTGCGCCGGTAACTACTGCGAACATGATGATGACCAGCGGCAACAAAAAGAAGGTGAGCAGCCGGGAATGGGGAACCATGCTCACAAGCGGCAATGCTCCTTCCACACAATACGCTACCAGGGGAGCATGTACCGCATAAATGATGAACGCGAAGGCCGAAAGCCAGACAAACCATTTCCGTTGCATGAACCAGTTTACCAAGCCATTGCAGCCAAACCATGCGAAAACGAGTCCGCTGAAAATAACGAGCTTATGTAAAATGGTCAGCACCTGGAACATGGCATTTCCAAGGGCAGGCGGCCCCAGGTACGCCAGTACGGTTTTTAATGATGCCAGCAGCACAAAAGCGCAGCCCCACCAAACCGGTTTCAGCCACCTCCCGGGGATGTCGATGTTGAAATTCGTCTTTTGCATCCATACCCCCAGGGAGAAAAACAGCAGCCCCTCCCCCTCGAAGAAGACAAACCCCATGGTACCGAGCCACATGAGGCCGGCGATGCTGAAAAAGACATATTTCCCGATGCGGTGCGTCACACACAATCGGATCGCCGGATAGGCGATGTTGTATGTCAGCAGTACGCGGATAAACCACAACTGGTAAGGCACCGGGATGAGCAGCCACCTTACCGCCATTTCATACCACCGGTAATCGTGCAGGAGCATCCGGTGATCGTCGATCTGGACGACATGCGAACTGGTAACAATCCCCCGGGTGTAAGGGTACATTTCAAGAACCCAGGTAAAGACAAATCCTGCAGCGCTCCAGATCACATAGGGCAAAAGCAGGGTCCGTAACCGCTTTTTTGTGCGCTGACCGTAAGGGCGGTAATCATGCAGAGCATAGAGAAATCCCGAGATGATGAACAGCATGGGGATCCTGAACCGGAAGATCCCGTTGGCAAGGAAATATTCGGTGAAAGTGGTGAAGTTGAGCGGTTCACCCGGCATGGTCCAGGGCTGCATGTATCGCTCATGCAGGTTGTAGCCATGCACGAAAACAAGCAGAAACATGGAAATAAACGACCAGAATTTGAATTTCCGGCTGTTGAAAACGGATATCGATGACGGAAGTTGGGGAAGGTCCATGGCGAATTTTGGTGGTTATGTCAGGTCAGTGTTGGTGTGCAATTCCCGGGGATCCTGCAATCACTTTTCGGATTTTAAACAAAAATAGGGAAACTCGGTGAATCAAAAGGCACAGCAGTTAAATTCCGTGAAATTTCCGGCAAACAGGTCAACTTTCAGAAACACGCGGAAAAAACGGATGATAGTTTATACCTTTACACGTTGAATCTATACCTATTCAGGGACTATCAACCTTATGCTGAAACCGATGACAACAAAAATACAGTTCATCCTCAACCTGATCATTGCAGCGTTCATCCTGGGTTTTACCCCGGGTTGTGCTAAAAAATCAGAAACTCCCCCCCCGATCACTCCCGTGATTCCCGTAATTACCACCACCTCTGTTTCGGGCATCAGCCAAACGGCGGCGGAATCCGGAGGAACGATCACCAGCGACGGCGGTGCTTCCGTGACGTTTCGCGGTGTGTGCTGGAACACTGCAGGTGGGCCGGTAATCACCGACCAGCATACTGCTGACGGCACCGGCACCGGCACCTTTACAAGCCAGTTGGCCGGACTTTCGCCAAATACGTTGTATTATGCCAGGGCCTATGCCACCAACAGCGCCGGGACGGCTTACGGCAACCAGCAGACGTTCCGGACCCTGAAAATCGTCGCAGACTCGGTAACCGATGTCGATGGAAACCTTTACCATGTGATCAGGATAGGCAACCAATCGTGGCTCCAGGAAAATCTCAGGGTTACAAAATACAGAAATGGCGATGTGATCCCGGTGGTGACCACCGACGCTCAATGGAAAATACAGACTGCCGGCGCCCTCTGCAATTACGATAATACTGCTGCCAACGGCACTATTTACGGAAAACTCTATAATTATTTTGCACTAACTAACCCCCATGGCCTGTGTCCCACAGGCTGGCATGTGCCTTCCGACGGGGAATGGAAAACACTCGGCACCATCCTCGGTGGCGACACGGTTGCCGGCGGAAAGCTTAAGTCGACAGGCACCATCGAGCAGGGAACCGGGTTGTGGTATACCCCCAACACCGGCGCAACAAACAGTAGTTGGTTTACCGGGCTGCCTGGCGGGTACAGGATCAATTATGGCACCTATTATTCAATTGGCAACGTGGGTTATTTCTGGTCAACTTCCGACACCGCCTCCGTCAACGCATGGAACTATGTTCTCGATGCCAACAACAACGAACTGCTGAGGAATTACAACCTGATGACCAACGGCTTTTCGGTGCGTTGCTGCAAGGATTGAGACCTGGGGTGCTATTTTCGCGGAGAAGGAAGAGGCTATCACGGCAATGATGTACCAGGTTTCCTGTTCGCTTTTTTTTCAGACTGCCTTCGTTTCGTTTCAAGCCGCTCCTCGCGCGATGCCAGGGAAGGGCGGGTTGCCTTGCGCTTTTTACGCGGGGTAAGTGCCCGTGTAATCAGTGCATAGAATTTTTCAGTAACCTTCTCCTTATTTTTCAGCTGGCTCCGTTCCGATTGCGATACCAGGAGCAGTTCGCCCGCCGCATTGATCCTGGCTGCAAGCTTTTCCGCCACGACCGCCCTCTCGTCTTCAGTTAACACCTGCGACGAGGCTAAATGGAACCTCAGCTCAACCTTGGTGCTGACTTTGTTCACGTTCTGGCCGCCCGGCCCGCTGCTGCGCGAAGCGTTGTATCGCAGTTCGGCCAAAAAATCACGTTCAATCATCTCCGTGGCGGTTTATTATCGTAACACCGTACAAAATTACACAATAATACCGCGGCTGTATGTTCATTTTATTTGCCTGTAAATCTCGTACCTCGGCGGAAACCGGGAAGGAAATAAACGCAAACCCAATGTTGTTTTGTATTTTTGCAAAAACAACCGCCCATGTTAAAACGATATATTCTTCTGCTGACCGGGATATTTTTCCTTCATGTCCCCTCCGGATTTCCGCAGGAATCCGGGTCGAAAAAATTAACCGAGGTTATCCTGCTCCACACCAACGACATGCATGCAAAGATCGACAACATGGCGAAACTGGCCTATCTTGCCGACAGTTTGCGCAAGTTGCATCCTAATGTATTCCTGGTGGCCGCAGGCGATAATTTCACAGGAAACCCGGTCGTTGACATGGTGCCCGACAAGGGCTACCCCATGATCGACCTGATGAACCGTTGCAGGTTTGATGCAAGCGCCCTTGGAAATCATGAATTCGACATGGGGCAGGATTTTCTCCACAAACGATTCCTTCAAGCATCGTTTCCCTTTATCTGCTGCAACCTCGACGCCTCTGCGTCCAAGCTCGGACCGGTTAAGGCGTATCTGGTTCTTGGTACAAAATCAGGGGATTCAATCGCCCTGCTCGGGCTTATTCAGCTCGATGATAACGGGTTGCCCAGCTCCATCCCCACCCATATGACCAGCATCAGTTTCGTGAAGGGATGGACGAAGGCAAAGGAATACACCTGGCTTAAAAAACATTATGGCAACCTGATCGCCCTTTCCCACCTGGGCGTGGAGGATGATGCCAGGCTTGCCGATTCGATTCCCCAGTTCGACCTGATCATCGGAGGACATTCTCACACCCTGCTTGAGAAACCCAGGATGGAGAACGGGGTCATGATCGTCCAGGCCGGATCAGGCCTCAAATATGTAGGGAAGACGACCTTGCACGTCAGTCACGGGAAAATTGTTGACCGCAGTGACGAGGTTATCCCTTTCGACCTGCTGAAAAAAGAAAATGAAGGGGTCCGGGCTATCATCGATCAATACAACAACAACAAGGAACTCGAAAAGGTGGTAGGTATTGCCGAAACACAGATCGAAGGCAAAGATGAACTTGGCAGTCTGATGACCGATGCCATTACCAGCCAGATCAAAGTCGATTTCGCTTTTCAGAATAAAGGTGGCATCCGGATCAACTCGATTCCCGAAGGGAACATCACCCTCAGGGACGTTTACAAACTCGATCCGTTCAACAACCAGGTCGTTCTTTATTCGATGAAGGCGGAGGAGATAAAATCATTGATCTGCTACGGATACCAGCATGAGAAAGACATTGACCTCCAGGTTTCGGGCATGACCTATAAAATAACCCTCGACGGGCAACAGCACTGTTCGAAGGTTGAAATGTTCGACAAATCGGGACACCCGCTTGATCCTGCAAAGGAATATGGTGTTGCCATGAATGGTTACATGGCTTCCACCTACAAATTTAACCATGCGGACCCGGGAACAACGACTGTTTTCACCACCAGCGATGTATTGATCCAATATCTCAGGGCGGTGAAAAAAGTAAATTATAAAGGAATAAAAAGGGCTGTTGTTGTCAACTGAAAATATTACCTTTAACCTCAAATCCGGTTGACCGGGTTTTATCTCTCCCGGTACCGGTATTCATGAACAATATTTTAGACCCATGAATGAGTTGATCAAAAAATCGGTAAGCCTCGCAGATGCGGAACTGATGGTCAGGGCTGCCATGGCAAAGGCGACGGAACTCGGCATTTCGATCGCCGTTACCATCGTGGATGAAAGCGGGATCCCGAAATTATTTGCCCGGATGGACTCCGCACCGCTGATCGCGGTTGATGCTTCACGGAAAAAGGCAATTACCGCGGTGGGATTCGGAATGCCTACCGGTGAAGCCTGGTTCAACTTCATCAAGGATGATCCGATCCTTCGCGAAGGAGTACATGATTTCCACGATTTCATGCTCATGGGCGGGGGGATGCCCATTGTTTCAGGAACCCAGGTAATCGGAGCAATCGGCGTTAGCGGCGGCCACTATTTAAAGGATCACGAATGCGCCGGGGCAGCTTTGGAATCATTATATTAAATGAGATGACAAAAATCAAAGATCAGCTCGAGGTACTGAAAAGACTTAACCGGTTTTCCCAATGTTTCGGAAAAATCACCACCATTGAAGAACTCGCAAACAACGTAAGCGAGGTTCTTGATGATCTTCTTGACATTGAGTCTTCAGGCCTGTACCTGTACGATTTTCAGGAAAAAAAACTCAAACTGTTGATTGCCAAGGGATTCACTGACGAGGAACGGACCGAAGCAGAACTTACGGCCTTGGAAAGGCACCCGGGTTATGTATTCAGATCCGGCCAGACTGTCCATATACCTGATACCGAGAATGACCCGTCGAACGCGACCATCACCTCAAAACGAAGTTTTATCGTACGATCCAGGCTTTATGTCCCCGTACTCAGCGGGAACCAGCCCGTGGGCGCTTTCGGTATCGTGAGCTCGCAGAAGAACCGGTTCAGTGAAGAGTACCAGGTCATTCTCTCGTTTATATGCAATATTGCCGGCAACATTTATGCTACCATTATCAACAATGCCGGGCAAAAGAAAGCGCATGACCACCTTGCTGCCATCTCGATCAGGCTTGAAACCCTGATAAAAAATCTCCAGTCAGGCATACTGGTTGAGGACCAGGACAGGCGGATCGCCCTGTTGAACAAAGCATTCTGCGACATGTTCGGCATCCCGGTGGAACCGGAGATACTTTTTGGTTCTGACTGCTCCGACTCAGCTGAACAATCCAAAAACATGTTTGCCGATCCCGATAATTTTGTCAAACGGATCGAGGTTATCCTGCGAGAAAAGAAAACCGTTACCGGGGAAGAACTGGAACTGGTTGACGGACGGATCTTCGAACGCGATTATATCCCCATTTTCCTGGGGAGCCAGTTCCTTGGAAATCTCTGGCAATACCGCGATATCACAGCCCGGGTGCAGATCGGGAAAGAACTGCTGAAAGCCACAACCGAAGCCCGGTCGGCAAATTCCGCCAAGAGTTCGTTTCTCGCCAACATGAGCCATGAAATCAGGACACCGCTCAACGCAGTGATCGGGCTGTCGCGCCTTATGCGCGATACACCCCTGAACCCCGAACAGGAAATTCTGAACAGGAAACTGTTGATTTCAGGTGAAAATCTTCTCGGGATCATCAACGAAGTGCTCGATTTTTCTAAAATTGAAGCGGGCCGGATTGAACTTGAAGAGATCCCGTTCAACCTGAAGGATGTTCTTGACCGGGTGCATAGTTTTCTGTCGCACGTAGCAGGGGAAAAAGATATTACACTTTCTTCCTCCATGGAAACAGCGTATCCAAAAGCTGTCATCGGCGATCCGGTGAGGCTTCAGCAGGTTCTGACAAACCTGGTGAACAATGCCATAAAATTCACTTCCGAAGGCGGAGTCTGTGTTTCCTGCACCCTGAACAGCGAAAAAGCCACAAAAGCCTCCTTCCTTTTTTCAGTAACGGATACCGGGATCGGGATCAGCGAAAAGAACCTGAATGGTATCTTTGAAAAGTACAAGCAGGAAGATGAAAGTGTTAACCGCGTTTATGGCGGCACCGGACTCGGACTGCCCATCAGCAAGCAACTTGTGAGCCTGATGGGTGGCGATTTGAAGGTTGAAAGCGAAAAAGGCGTTGGCAGCAGGTTTTTCTTCACCCTCGAATTTGACACCACCGATGTGGCCATCCTCCGTGAAATGAACCGGAAAATATTTCTCGACCGGGACGCGCTCAAAGGCAAGGTCATCCTGGTTGTCGAAGACAATGGATTCAACCAGTTCATTGCCCGGTCTATCCTGGAGAAGTGGAATGTTGAGACCGATATTGCCGCAGATGGAAAAGAAGCCATTGTAAAGGCAAGAGAAAAGAAATATGACGTTATCCTGATGGATATGCAGATGCCCGTTATGGATGGCTGCACTGCCACAAAGTTCCTGAGGAAGGAACTAAAGATATCCACCCCGGTGATCGCGCTGACTGCCTATGCAACAAAAGATGCCATTGACAGCGCCATGGAAGCCGGGATGAACGGGTATATGACCAAGCCGTTCGATGAAGAGACGCTTTTCAGCCAGTTGCTGTCGGTATTCGGCATTACGCCGCAATTTATCGCCTCCGAAGAAACTCCCGTAAAACCAGTGCCAATCAAAATTGAAAGCCAACCGCCGCTTTTTAACCTGGATCAAATCAGTCAGCTCTTTGATGATGATACAACGGAAATTATTGCCACAATCAACAGTTTCATCGAACTCACTCCCCTGTATGCTGATGCGATACTAGCTGCATGGGAGCAAAACAATATGGAGGAGGTTGCAGAAGCCGCCCATAAGCTTAAATCCAGCCTCGAACTTCTAGCAACAGAGAACCTTCGCACAAACATCAACCTGATCCACGATTATGCGAAAGAGAAGCATAACCTTGAGAAGTTACCTGCCCTGATGAAATACTTCGGGGAGAATATCCCGCTGATGATAGACCAACTCAAAGAAAAAGAGAAGGAGTTGCGCCAGAACCAGTAAAATCCTTAACCCTGAATCAACAATTTTTCTGGTTTCCCGTTCAGCCTCCTTCACACGGCATTCGACCCCCTGATTTCCGTGATTCATAGAAAAGATATTTCCGAAACAGCCTTTCGCGATTACTTTTGACGGAAATTCTTACCCCATGGAAACGCTTCATCATGTATTCGCATCCTTCGAAATCTTTTCGTCCATCTTCAACGCTTTTCCTTCAATTTTCAATCCGCTGATCCACGGTTTTCAGACATTGTTCATCCTCCTTTTCAACAGCCTGAAACATATTGTTTCCCTGAACCCGGGGTTGATCAGCGGCACCATTTTCATATCGTTGGCCTATTTCCTGGGTTCCGCGGTTTCACGGCTGCGAAAAATCAGGGCCTGACAGGAACCGGCACAACAGGCGCATTCCGCAATTCATGATTACCATGCCTTTACCGGAAAATCATCTTTCCACTGAAAAAATGTTGTATCTTAGTGAAAAAATAACCGGTTATGGAAACCTATGAAAAAATTCTTGTTTTGAACAATGAGTTTGAAGCAGGGTTGATGGAAGAAGTTCTTACTGATCGTGAGATTCCCTTTGGAATTGTAAACTCGGATGATTCAGCCCTGGGGGGCATCATGGAGATGGAAGTCGGCTGGGGCTACGTTGAGGCACCGGAAAAATACAGGGATGAAATAATGAAGATTTTCGAGGAGATCACTTCCAGGTGAGTTCGCAATGATGGAACACCTCAGGGAATTTTTCGAGATCCTGGTCAACTCTGAAAAATTAATACAATATGGCGGACTGGCACTCCTGCTGGTCGTTATTTTCGCTGAAACCGGCGTGATCATCGGGTTTATCTTTCCCGGCGACGCCTTGTTGTTTACAGCCGGACTACTTTGCGGAAGCAATCTCTCAGTGAATATCTGGTTGCTGGTGACCAGTGTTGCCTTGGCTGCCATTGCAGGGAACTGGCTGGGGTTTTTCACCGGGAAAGTGATCGGCAAACGGCTTTTTCATAAAAAAGATACCTTCTTTTTCAAACAACGGCACCTTGAAAAATCACATGCCTATTATGAAAAATACGGGGGTATTGCCATTATCGGCGGTCGGTTTCTTCCGGTTGTCCGCACCTTTGTCCCGATCCTGGCAGGCGCCATCGACCTTGAATTCTGGAAGTTCAGCATTTACAACATCGCTGGAGCCATACTCTGGGCCGGCACGCTGATCCCACTGGGATACTTTGTAGGGAAAAAAATCCCTGCCTCCATTGACAATATAGAATATTTCGTGCTGGGAATCACCACGATCACCATGACCATCATGATCAGGGGAATCATCCGGTTTAAAAAACACGGCAGCGCCCCGAAGAAATGATCACGCGGCCTCAGAGCAGGGCAATTCCGTCTTCGATCAGTCTTGAGAGGGGTTTTCCTTCTGATTTTTTTGTTTCAAGGAACTGCATGACCTCCTTGGTGAACTGGTCATCAATGTGTTTCTTTTTCAGCAATTCCAAAATTTCAAGTGCACAAAGCCAATCGTCGGGATGGTTGTTCTTCAGTTGCTCCCATATGGAAGGGAGCAGGGAAAACGAGCAGTTCTCCTCCCTGATGTTGCGCACCTGCTGGTAAAGGGAATGCAACTGTTTTGCCTGAGCATCGTGCATGATCTTGTGGGTCTTCTCGGCAGGAGCAGGGTAAGTCAATCCGAATGCCTCCGCATCGGCAGGTCCTGAATAGGCCGAAACAATGCGCTTGCCTACTGCCATGTCGTAAGTTCCCCATTCCGGTTCAAAAAGCGTCTTGTCTTCATAGGTCACCCTGCATCCGCTGAAACTGATGATCACCGGTCTTCCGTCGCAAATGGTATGGCTGAGAATGGTTCCTGAAACCTTCACACCCGATTCGAATTCAAGCGTTACCGCTTCCCCTTCTGTGAGCCCGATCTGGTCGAGTTCCTCCTCCGAAAAATCTTCCAGGGCGACGGAAAGCGTTTTCACTTTACCCACAGGCGAGCCGAATCCGTGTGCATGGTATTGCCTGTCGTGACCGGGCAGCTCCCTGCCGTTAAAGCATAGATCGGAAGGCCCCGTGGTGCGGATATAAACCGGTTCTCCACTTTTCTCGATGACTTCTGTAAATGTTCCGGATACTTCAAGCCCCGAACTGTAAACGCAGGTTCCGGTATTGGCCGACCTGATGGCCTGTTTTACGCCATAAAGCCCGCCCCTTTGCACGGCCAGGGTGCCGGTAAATTCGTCGAGCACCCTGTTAAGGGTTTCAAAATCAGGGGTGACAAACAACTGGGGCTGGGGCTCTGTGATATCATAGTTATAATTGGCAGCGTCGACGCTAAGCGGGATCTTCTTCACCTCAGGCTGAAGGCATAACACACTTTCTTCAATGGAGGAGAGCAATCCGGCGCCATAAATCTTCGGATCCTTAAGATCCCCGATCAGCCCGTATTCCACCGTCCACCAGTGCAGGTTCCGGATACGCGCCAGTTCTGAAGGATCGCCCATGTTCTTCGATATGTCATTAAGCTGCTGTTCCGCCTGCAGGATCGTTTCCTGTTCGGAGTAGGGATCAGCCTTTATGATGGACAAATGCCTGATTGCTTCATACAGGGCATAATCCTGCGGAGAAAGGAAGGCTTTGGCCCCGATCTCCCCGAAACGTCTCAGAAAATCAGCGTATTCGGGATCGGCAATGATCGGTGCATGGCCTGCCGCTTCGTGAATGATGTCGGGAGCCGGGGTATAGCCAATCTGGTTGATCGGGCGGATATCGGCGGCGATCACCAGGATGTTATACGCCTGGAAAGCCATAAAGGCCGAAGGGGGCACAAACCCATCCACCGCAACGGCAGCCCACCCGATCTCCTTCAGTATCCGGTTCATGCCGTACATACTGGGGATCGTCTCGATGCTGATCCCCGTTTTACGCAACCCTTCCAGGTAGGATCCATGCGCCACCTTTCCAAGATGCCTTACATTCTGCCGCATCACGTAACGCCACAGGGCGTGATCCTGCGGCGTGTATTCATTGTATGGCTGATCTATCACCAGGCTCATCAGGTGCCCGGGAAGCTTATCGAGGATTTCATTCATTTCCATGTCATGTTTACTTAATATCCTTAACCTATTCTGGTTTGGCGATCCGGAAAAGCCCGGAACCGGAAGCCCTCACATAGTTGTCGCCTCCGAGCCGCCCGACAAGGTCGATTTTGTCCGGATCGATCCTGCCCTGCTCGTCCAGGACATCAGCACTGATGTGAATTCTCAGGATCTCACAGATGACGAGGTTTCCTGCAGCATTACCAGTGCCGGTTTCGATCACCTGCAGCACCTTGCATTCAAACTGGACGGGCGATTCCCTGACCCTGAACGGTTTCACCAGGTCGGATGGTTCCATGGTAAAACCAACCATCTCAAACTCATTCACCCCCTTCGGGAAATCAGCGCTCGAATCACTTACCTGCTGCGCCATACCGTATGTCACGGCGTTGATCACCACTTCAGGAACCTCTTTGATGTTGTCGTACGTGTCTTTTGTTGTATTGTCCTTTCCCCGCCGCGACGGGGAGAAAACCAGGATGGGCGGGTTGGCCCCGAATGCGTTGTAAAAACTAAAGGGAGATAGGTTGGGCCTTCCCTCCTTATCGATGGTACTGGCCAGTGCAATCGGACGCGGTGCGATGGCCCCCAGCATCAGGTGGTGAAACTTGGGGATGGAGGTCTCTTTGGGGTCGAAATGGAGGTAGGGGGACATTTGCGATTTACGATTTACGATTTACGATTTACGATTTACGATTTACGATTTACGATTTACGATTTACGATTTACGATTTACGGTTTACGATTTACGATTTTGGATTGAATCAGGACGTGGCGGGGAGGATTTTTGTGATGGCTTCGCCAAAGCCGATCCTGAGGTTCTCCTTTTCACAATAACCCCGCATGATGATGGTGTCGTTGTCGTGGATGAATTTTCGTTCGCTGCCGTCGGCCATTTTCACCGGCCGGGTTCCTTTCCATGCGATTTCAAGCATCGAACCGAGTGAATCGGGCGTGGGGCCGCTGATCGTACCAGATCCATACATGTCACCGATGTTGATGTTGCAGCCATTGACTGTTTGATGCGCCAGTTGCTGGGCCATGTTCCAGTACATGTACCGGTAGTTTGAATGGCATACCCGCTGTTCAGGCTGGTTTTCCGGTTGGATAAGAACGTCAAGCTGTACGTCGAAGTTGTGGTTTCCTTCCGCCTGAAGGTATGGAAGAACCGCGGGTTCCTGCACCGGTCCCGGAACCCTGAAAGGTTCAAGCGCATCCAGGGTCACGACCCAGGGTGAAACCACCGAACCGAAGTTCTTTGCAAGAAACGGTCCCAGCGGAACATATTCCCACCGCTGGATATCCCTGGCAGAAAGGTCGTTGAAGATCACCATCCCGAAAATATGATCCTCGGCTTCTGCGGTTGATACCGATTGCCCCAGGGCGGTCTTGCTGCCTGTGATGAAGGCCAGCTCCAGTTCAAAATCAACCTGTTTTGACGGACCGAATTCAGGAAGTCCGGCCGTGTCTGTTTTTGTCTGGCCCTTCGGCCTGTGGATGTTTGTTCCCGAAACCACGATGGAAGAACTTCTTCCATGGTAACCTACCGGCAAATGTTTCCAGTTCGGCAGCAGGGCATTCGCCGGATCACGGAACATGATGCCGACGTTGGTTGCATGCTCAAGGCTGGAGTAAAAATCGGTATAGTCGCCCACGTGCACCGGCATCTGCATCTCAATAGCATTTAGGGCAAAGAGCATACCTGCCTGCTTTTCAGGATAATCGCGAAGCAAAGGATTCCCGGCTTCAAATATCTCTGCAATGCGGGCGCGGACAGCGCGGCAAATTTCTTTTCCCATGGAAATGAACGGGTTGAGGGTTTCATACCCAAAGACCTCCCGGTCAGCCCCGGTGCCATCAAGGAACCCCTGCAACGCCAAGGCCTGCAGATCAATAACCACATCCCCGATCCGCGTGGCAGCCCTTGCAGTCCCGCCAGGCGTTTTAAAAATCCCGAAGGGGATATTCTGAATCGGAAAATCACTCTCCTTCCCAACCTCAATCCACGATTTCATCATCACATCCATATTATTCATTCCTGTTCATTTAACAACAACCATCTTTTCGACTACGGTCACTTCGACAGGCTCAGTGACCGGGAAAACCACTTCGGCATTCAAAATTCAATATTCGATATGCTACAGGGTGCCTCTCTTGCCCTGTTCCAGCTCAATCGATTCAAACAGCGCCTTGAAGTTCCCTTTACCAAAAGACTTCGCGCCCTTGCGCTGGATAATCTCGTAAAAAACGGTGGGGCGGTCTTCCACCGGCTTCGTAAATATCTGAAGCAGGTAGCCATCTTCGTCGCGGTCAACCAGGATACCCAGTTCGCGCAGGGGCTCGATGGTCTCGGCAATATTGCCCACACGCTTGATCAGGGTGTCATAGTAAGCATCCGGCACGCGCAGGAACTCCACTCCCCTGTCTTTCAGGGTGGCTACCGTTTCGAGGATATTGTCGGTAGCCATGGCGACATGTTGAACGCCGCCGCCCTTGTAGAAATCGATGTACTCTTCGATCTGTGATTTCTTCTTCCCGTGGGCGGGTTCATTCAGCGGGAATTTAATGTAGAGGTTGCTGCTCGCCATCACCTTGCTCATCAACGCGGTGTATTCGGTAGAGATATCCGTATCATCAAAGGAGATCAGCTGGTTGAATCCCATCACATCATGATAAAACTTGGCCCAGGTATCCATCTCTCCCCAGTTGACATTGCCCACCATGTGATCAACATAACGTAGCCCGACCGTGCCAGGCCTGTAATGGGGGTCCCACTTTACGTACCCGGGCAGGAAGATACCCCGGTAGTTCCGGCGCTCAACAAAAACATGCACGGTTTCACCATAGGTGCAGATGCCCGACATCACCACTTCGCCCTGATCGTCTTTTTCAACGGTTGGCTGCAGGTATGGCCTGGCTCCTCGTTTCGTGGTCTCTTCAAAAGATTTGCGCGCATCGTCCACCCACAAAGCCACCACCTTTACCCCGTCACCATGCAGTCTGCAATGGTCGGCGATCGGGGAATCGGGTACCAGGGCTGTTGTAAGTACGAATGTTATTTTGTCCTGCCGGATCACATACGAGGTCCGGTCTTTGAGCCCGGTTTCAAGCCCGGCGTAAGCCAATGGCTGAAATCCGAAGGCTGTTTGATAATAATGAGCCGCCTGTTTGGCATTACCCACATAAAATTCCACGTAATCGGTACCGTTGATCGGCAAAAAATCATCCTGAGAAACCATATTTTTTAATTTTAGAATTTGCTGATGTGCTGATGTGCTGATGTGCTAATGTGCTGATGTGCTGATGTGCTGATGTGCTGATGTGCTAATTTGTTGATGTATTAATTTTCTGATTTGAAAATTTGCTAATGTTTTAGCTGGTTGTGTGTTGATGTAGAAATTGAGTTAATTGTAACATTCGAGCGTGATATTTATTTAATCTCCAGGGTTGCCTTGCATTGTCTGCATTGTTTACATTGTCTGCATTGTTTACATTGTTTGCATTGTTTACATTGTTTGCATTGTTCTATTGCATCCAGGACCTGTAGTACGCTCTTTCCTCCAGCGCCAGGGCCTGTTCGGTGATCTTCAGCGGTTTGAAGGTATCGACCATCAAAGCAAGCTCCCTGGTTTCCTTTGCTCCGATGCTGCGTTCAACGGCTCCCGGGTGCGGCCCATGCACAATGCCGGTAGGGTGAAGGGTGATGTTTCCCTGTTTGATATTGTTCCTGCTCATGAAATCGCCATCCACGTAGTACAGAACTTCGTCGGAATCAACATTGCTGTGGTTGTAGGGAGCCGGTATTGAATCGGGATGGTAATCGTAGAGCCTCGGCACAAAGGCGCAGATAACAAAGGCCGGGGTTTCAAAGGTCTGGTGAACCGGTGGCGGCTGATGCAGCCTGCCGGTGATCGGCTCAAAATCATGAATTGAAAAGGCATAGGGATAATGAAATCCATCCCACCCAACCAGGTCGAAGGGATGGCTGGCAAAGTGGTAGGGCCAGATCATATCTTCGCGCCTGATCTTGACCAGGAAATCGCCTTTTTCATCGTGCGTCTGGAGTGTCGCCGGTTTCCGGATATCCCGCTCACAGAATGGCGCGTGTTCGAGCAGCTGGCCGTACTTGTTCACATACCGTTTCGGAAACCGAAGTGGGGCAAACGATTCGACAATAAAAAGACGGTTATCGTCTGAGTTAAATTCCATCTGGTAAATGACGCCCCGAGGTATGAGCAGGTGGTCGCCGTAACTGAAGGGGATGTCTCCGTACATCGTCTGCAAGGTTCCGTCGCCACGGTGGATAAAGATCATTTCATCGGCCCCGGAATTTTTAAAATAGTAATCCTTCATGGATTTTCGCGGGGCTGCCAGGCTGATGTGGCAGTCGTTGTTGACAAGCACCGGAACCCGGCTTTCGAGGTAATCATCGGCAGGTGCCACATCAAATCCGCGGTACAGGCGATGTTGCATGTTCTTCGCGTCGGCAATTACCGGGGCAACCGAATATGCCTCGTCGATCTTTGTAACCATGGTAGGCGGATGGCAGTGATAAACAAGGGAGTAGGCATCCGAAAAACCTTCCGTTGAAACCAACTGTTCTGCATACAGCCCTCCATCCGGCTTGCGGAAAACTACATGTCGTTTGCGCGGGATTTGGCCTAGGGTGTGGTAGTGGGGCATATATCAAATGGTGAAATGGTGAAATGTGAAATGGTGAAATTGAGAGGTAGCGAGGTGGCGAAAATTAAAAAAAATTATACTTCGATTTCGGGGATGTCGCCTTCGACGATGAGTTTGCCTTCGGTGGCGTTGATGATTTCCTGGACGGAGACGCCGGGTGCGCGTTCGAGGAGTTTAAATCCCTGCGGGGTTACGTCGAGAACCGCCAGGTCGGAGACGATGCGTTTTACAACCCCGACTCCTGTCAGGGGCAGCGTGCATTTTTTCAGCAGCTTCGATTCGCCCTGCGGGTTGGTGTGCATCATGGCTACGATGATATTTTTAGCGGATGCAACCAGGTCCATGGCCCCACCCATTCCTTTTACGAGTTTGCCAGGTATTTTCCATGAGGAAATGTCGCCGGTTTCAGAGACTTCAAAAGCACCGAGCACCGTAAGATCAATGTGCCCGCCACGAATCATGGCAAAGCTCATTGAAGAGTCGAAAAATGCTGATCCGGGCAATGCGGTGATGGTCTGTTTTCCTGCGTTGATCAGGTCGGGATCAACTTCATCCCGGGTGGGAAATGGCCCGATGCCCAGCAGCCCGTTTTCGGATTGCAGAACAATCTGCATACCGGCAGGGATGTAATTCGCCACGAGGGTGGGTATCCCGATTCCCAGGTTGACATAATAGCCATCCTGCAGTTCCCGCGCGATCCGCTTTGCAATACCGTTTTTATCAAGTGCCATAGTAATTCTCAATTAATTTTACGTACCCAAACTTCAATATTCAGTATTCAGTATTCATTATTCGATATTCGGTATCGCCCTATCCCTCCCGAACCGTGGTAAACTCAATCCGTTTTTCATAGTTGACACCCTGGAAGATCCGTTGCACGAAGACACCTGGTGTGTGAATTTCATTCGGGCCGAGTGATCCCGCAGGCACCAGCTCCTCCACTTCAGCAATGGTGATCCTGCCGGCCATGGCCATAGACTGGTTGAAGTTATTGGCCGTATTCCTGTAAACCAGGTTTCCATGGGTATCTCCTTTCCAGGCCTTAACAATGGCGAAATCGGCCTTCAGCCACTGTTCCTCAAGGTACATCTTGCCCTCAAATTCCCGCACAGGCTTGCCTTCAGCCACTTCCGTTCCATAACCGGCAGGGACGAAAAATGCAGGAATCCCCGCGCCGCCAGCCCTGATGCGTTCAGCAAGCGTTCCCTGGGGAATGAGTTCAACCAGCAGCTCGCCGCTAAGCAGCTGCCGTTCAAATTCCTTGTTCTCCCCGACATACGACGAGATCATCTTGCGGATCTGGTGGCGCCGAAGCAGCATCCCCAGCCCGAAACCGTCCACCCCGGCATTGTTCGAAATACAGGTGAGTCCAGTGATGTCGGCCGCGGCCAATGCGGCAATGCAGTTTTCAGGGATCCCGCATAAACCAAAACCACCCAGCATCAGGGTCATGTTGCTTTCAATCCCGTTGATGGCCTCCAGGGCGTTTTTAACAACCTTGTTCATACGAATTATGATTTACGATTTACGATTTACGATTCAATGTCGTTTAGTTAAGTTATAAAGGCTTATAATTCATATAGTAAAGTTTCTTTGGTCGTTTTTTCCTTTCGTTTTTCCTGCCGGGTCTAACGATTT
>Ga0114951_10000025_pt1 | contig 200618 bp, 154 predicted proteins | sample AM7aDNAmetaG_FD_88677 | JGI IMG/M metagenome (GOLD analysis project Ga0114951, IMG submission 88677) | Freshwater microbial communities from Finland to study Microbial Dark Matter (Phase II) - AM7a DNA metaG | ecosystem: Environmental > Aquatic > Freshwater > Lake | place: Finland: Lake... | reverse complement strand
CCGGTTTTTTGCCCCCCCCCCTTTTCCCCCTCCCAACCTTCGGCCCGTTTTAAGGGGCTGCCCGCCCCCCCCCCCCCCCCGGCACAGCGTGGAAGCGCGCCGCTGGCTTGGCCGATTACTTCGCCGGTTCGATTTTCTCTGCCACGATGATGCTGACGCCGTTTTGCGTGCCGACCTTGCCCTCGATCGTGACTTTCTTGGCGGCAAAATCCACGAGCTGGTCATTCGCCGGCTTGTGATGCTGGCCGACCACGAGGTAAACTTTCCCGTCGTCGGTGAGAACGCCCACTGGCAGGCCGGCCTTGATGCAATTGGCGGCGCACTTCTGGTGCTTCTCGCCTTTCGCGCCGTGGTCGAGGTAACACGCCAGGTCCACCACTTCGCCTGTCACGGTTTCGGCAAACAACGGCGCGGCTCCGGCCAGCACCGCTGCGGAACATACGATTGCCCAATACTTTTTCATCCTCTCGGTCTCCCTTGTTTGTTCGTTTGAATCGTCTCTGAATTACTTCACATCCTACTATGCGACACCAAAGTGGGTTGTCAAATGACCCGCCCGCCCGCCGGAAACGTCCGAAACCCAGCCGTCAAACCCTCAATTTCAGCCAGTTTTCGGGCTTATCACGGACATCATGCCGGTCTTGAGACAGGCGCCGTCGCGACAAACCGCTCGCGTTCTTGCCGAAGCGATGTTTCAGTTGGTTCATACTGAAGCTGCCCGATGGAACCGAGTGATGACATGGAGTTGATGCTGCGCGTGCGCGACGGTCAGGACGCCGGCGCGTTCGAGGAGTTGATGCGCCGCTATCAGCGCCCGCTGGTCGGTTTTCTGATGCGCCTAACCGGCAACCTCGACGCGGCGCAGGACCTCGCCGAGGAAACGTTCGTCCGCGTCTGGCAATCCGCGCCACGCTACCGGCCATCGGCCAAGTTCACAACGTGGCTATTCACCATCGCCTCGCGCCTCGCCACCGACCACGCCCGGCGCGCGCAGGTGCGCCGTTCCGTCTCTCTGGATGCGCCGGCGGCGGACGACGGCCGCGCGCTCGCTGAAACGCTGGCGGACGCCGATCCGGCGGCGGACCAACAGTTGGCCGGCGCGCAGGACGCCGCGTTGGTCCGCGCAGCGGTGCAGGAGTTGCCGCTGGAGCAACGCACCGCGCTGGCGCTGTGCGAGTTTGAAAATCTCAGCTACGCCGAAGCCGCGCAAGCCATGGGCTGCACGGTGAAATCCGTCGAACTGAGGATTTACCGGGCGAAACAGACGTTGCGCGAAAAACTGCGGCGGTTGTTGTAAGTAATCCCGAATCTGGAATACCAACCCGCATATTGCCCGTTCTCATCGTTCAGCGGCCGGTCATTTGCTCCAGCTTTTCTGGATACCGGGCGCCATGCACTGTGATCTTTGACGCCGCGCTTTCGATGTCTCGGAGGTCATCCGGCGTCAGTTCGACGGCAAGGGATCCGATGTTCTCGTCCAGACGATGCAGCTTTGTGGTGCCTGGGATGGGAACAAGCCACGGCTTCTGCGCCAGCAGCCACGCCAGCGCGATCTGAGCGGGTGTCACCTTCTTTCGCTGGGCGATTTTGCCGAGCAGATCAATCAGGGCCTGATTCGCCTTGAGCGCCTCCGGCGTGAACCGGGGGAGGTTGCTGCGGAAGTCGGAGCTGTCGAAGGTCGTTTTCTCATCCATCTTCCCCGTGAGAAAACCCTTGCCCAGCGGGCTGTAGGGAACGAAGCCGATGCCGAGTTCTTCGAGGGTCGGTATCACTTCTTTTTCTGGGGTTCTCGTCCACAGCGAGTATTCGCTCTGGAGGGCCGTGAGCGGTTGAACGGCGTGGGCGCGGCGGATCGTTTGCACGCCTGCTTCGGACAAGCCGAAGTGCCTGACCTTGCCTTGCTGAATCAGTTCCTTCACGGCTCCCGCCACGTCTTCGATCGGCACGTTCGGGTCAACGCGATGCTGATAGAGCAAGTCAATCGTCCCGACCTTGAGCCGTTTGAGCGAGCCTTCGACGGCTTGCTTGATGTGCTCCGGCCGGCTGTTCAAGCCCGCCGCCCCCGGTCGCTTATCGCTGCCACTCAGGTCGAACCCGAACTTGGTGGCGATCACCACCTGCTTGTGGAACGGAGCGAGCGCTTCGCCGACAAGTTCTTCGTTGGTGAACGGGCCGTAAACCTCGGCGGTATCGAAGAAGGTAATGCCGCGTTCCACGGCGGCCCCAAGAAGAGAGGTCATCTCCTGTATGTCTTTGGGTGGGCCGTAGGAAAAACTCATTCCCATGCAGCCAAGGCCGAGGGCCGAAACCTCCAGATTGCTTTTCCCGAGTTTTCGCTTTTGCATTTTTGAATCCTCCGTTTTAGTTCGCGCTAAAATTCAATTTCACATCACTTCGACCTCTGCAATGCGATGCCGCTCCAACCGCGGTTCCGCGCCAAACTTCAGGCCAATCCCGACCGCCGCAGCAAAGCCGATAGCACCAGAAGGCTGGAAATACGAAAGCGACCATTCATGATTTGAGTGAGGCCATATCTATGACGAACCGATACCGCACGTCCTGCTTGAGCATTCGATCATACGCCTCGTTGATCTTTTGTATGGGGATAACCTCGATGTCCGACACGATTCCGTGCACGGCGCAAAAATCCAACATTTCCTGCGTTTCCGCAATCCCGCCGATGCAGGAGCCGGCGAAACTGCGGCGCGGCGCCAGCAGATTAAAAACAGCCACGGGCAGAGGTTGCGGGGGAGCGCCCACCAACGTGAGCGTGCCGTCCAGTTTCAACAAACTCAGATAGGCGTTGATATCGTGTTGGGCCGCAACCGCATCGAGGATGAAATTGAAACTTCCCTGATGCTTCTTCATCGCGTCGGCATCCTTGGAGACCACCACCTCATGCGCGCCCAGCCGCAGGCCATCGGCGATTTTGCCGGGAGAAGTTGTAAACAAGACCACGTGCGCGCCGAAGGCACGGGCAAATTTCACCGCCATGTGTCCCAACCCGCCCAGTCCGACGACGCCGACCTTCTGGCCGGGGCCAACCTTCCAATGGCGCAGGGGCGAGTAGGTCGTGATGCCGGCACACAGCAGCGGGGCGGTGCCAGCCAAATCCAACCCTGCCGGCACTCGCAGGGCGAAGGCCTCGTCCACGATGATCTTGGTGGAGTATCCTCCGAACGTGTGCCCGCCCAGATGCTTGTCCTCGCTGTTATACGTCCAGGTGGGAGACGCCAGGCAATATTGTTCGAGGCCCGCCCGGCAGCTCGGACAGGTGCGGCACGAATCCACCATGCAACCCACCGCAGCCAGGTCACCCGGCTTGAACTTGGCAACGCGGTTGCCCGCGCGTTTGACGCGGCCGACGATTTCATGGCCCGGCACACAGGGGTAAATCGTGCCGTTCCATTCATTCCGGACTTGGTGCACGTCCGTGTGGCAGACCCCGCAGTAGAGGATTTCGATTTCGACATCGAGAGGGCCGGGCTCGCGCCGGGCAATGCCAAACGGAGCCAGGGCCGAAGTTGCGCTTTGTGCTGCGTAAGCTGGGACTTGGGTTGTGTTCATGGCCGGAATATAACTTCAGTCTGGAATCTGTCACTGGCAGATCGCGCCAATCCACTTGCCAAACACGCCAAAAGGCATCCTCGGCAATTGCGCAAGCGCGTCAGGCCACACGCGCGGCGGCATGGTTTCGCCACGCATTGCGCGAAAGCGGATTGGGCATTTGCACTGCGGGAGTTGCCGCTCGAACTCAGGATTTACCGGGCGAAACAAGCGTTGCGCGAGAAATTGCGGCGGTTGGTGTAAGCGGAACGGCTTGCGCTGCCGGCAACTCCGCTAGTCGGTGGAAGTAGTAGTCGAAGCAGTAATAGGCTGCCGGTTTCCCAAACGATCCCAAGTTAGTCCACGGAATCGTCATAACCAAACTCCTTCAACTTACGGTTGAAATACGAAACCAAATCTGGTGCTCCGGGCCAGCGTGAAGCACGAAAGCAGCCAAGGTGCGTTCGAACTTCGCGCAAATCATGATGCTCCCAATCAACCAGCATCCGGGGAACCTCGTGAACTGCCTCCATGACATCGTTGACCATCTTGACGGAAACAGTGCTGTCAAGAGACTGATTGCGACAAAAAATGCACGCCCACGAAACAGTATCGTTGCCTGCCCGAAGAATCGGCTCTGGTGCAATGCTCATAACAAGCGTTCGATGTGGCCTAACGATCCAAAATTAAGCCACGGCGGCTGGCGCTCGACTGTAAATCTGGACTCTCAAATCTCATGGCTCAATCCAAAACTCATGGGGCAGTGGCCGCTGGCTCCAGCGCGGTGTTAGGCTGCGTCATTGGACCCGCCTGCTTTCCTCTCTCTCTCCAATGATGTCATAAATCCGGCGCACAGGCTTCGGAAGCGTGCCACTATCGTAAATGCGCGTCACCCAATGAGTGCCCTCACAAAAGCTGACGATCACAAGCCGCTCAAGCGGAGGTGATGCGTTCCCGGTGGGAAGATCCTGTATGGCGGCGTGCAAGCTCTTGATCTCTGCCTCGGATAGCTGCTTTGAATGCTGATTCTGAAATGCCCAATCATAAACGTTTCGCAAGTCATATTCTTGCCCGCTCTCAGTGACCCAATACTCCAACGCGTATCGCCCGCCGTCTGGAAACGTTGAAATCGCCAAAATGTTCGTACTCTGAAGATGCCACGCCACATTGGTCTGGAAGCTCAAATAAGCTCTGAAAGATTCGGTCTGCGGATAGCCGGAGAAATCGGGTGGCACGACCTTGTCAGCGGCACGAGCCGGCTCAAGAGCCAGCATAAGTAAAATGGCAGCTATGAAGCGCACGGCGAAGCAGCCTGACATTTATTAGACCTCCTAATTGACGTCTTATAAGACGGCGTCGCGGACTTTCGCGCCGGCTTTTTGCCGTGTCCAGAACAATTACGCGATTTGCTTCCCCAGCCGCCGGACGCGCCAGAGATAAAAAATCGCCGGATAGACCAGCAGTTCCATGAGGGTGGAGGTCATGACGCCGCCGACCATCGGCACGGCGATGCGCTTCATCACGTCGGCGCCGGTGCCGTGGCTCCAGAGAATCGGCGCGAGGCCGGCGATGATGACGCACGCGGTCATCGCTTTCGGCCGGACGCGCTTGACCGCGCCGTGGTAGATGGCGTCGCGCAGGTCGGTGAGAGTGTGCATCCGGCCCTCGCGCAACCATTGTTCCCAGGCGAGGTCGAGGTAGAGCAGCATGACCACGCCTGTTTCGGCATCAAGGCCGGCGAGCGCAATGATGCCGACCCAGACGGCGACGCTGAGGTTGTAGTTGAGGAGGTGCAACGCCCAGAACGCGCCGACCAGCGAGAACGGCACCGCCAGCATGACGATGGCGGTTTTGACCGCCGAGCGCGTGTTGAGATAGATGATGAGAATGATGATCAGCAGTGTCAGCGGCACCACGATCATCAACCGCTGCTGGGCGCGGAGCATGTATTCATACTGGCCGCTCCAGAAAATGTTGTAGCCGCTCGGCAGCTTGATCGCGCCCTTGGCGACGGCGTCGTTGACGGCGCGCATGGCCGTCTGCACGTAGGTGCCGATGTCCACGCCCTTCACGTCCACGTAAATCCACGCGTTCGGCACGGCCGCCTCGCTCTTGACGCCCATCGGGGCGTGGACGGTTTCGATTTTTGCGAGCTGGCCCAGCGGCACCTGCGCGCCGGTCGACGTCGGCACGACAATCTCGCGCAACGCGCCGAGGTTTTCGCGAAAATCGCGGCTGTAGCGGAGATTGACAGCGTAGCGCTCCAGGCCCTCGACGGTGGTGGTCAGCGGCATGCCGCCGAGGGCGACTTCGAGCACGTCCTGCACGTCGGCGATCTTCAGGCCGTAGCGGGCGATGGCGTCGCGATCAATGTCGAACTGGATGTAGTTGCCGCCCATGGTGCGCTCGGCAAACGCGCTGAGCGTGCCGGGCACGCCCTTGACCACGGCCTCCACCTCCAGGGCGACGCGCTCCAGTTCGGCCAGGTCGGGGCCGGCGATTTTGATGCCCACGGGCGTCTTGATGCCGGTGGCGAGCATGTCAATGCGCGTCCTGATCGGCATGGTCCACGCGTTGTTGAGGCCGGGGATCTGCACTGCGGCGTTCATCGCGTCGGCCAGTTCGTCGGGCGTGCGGTGCCGGTGCGCGATGACGCGGCCGGCGTCGTCCCGGATGTCCACCGCCGGCCATTCCTCCTCCGGCTTGAGCATGATCGTGGTCTCGATCATGTCGAACGGCGCGGGATCGGTGGCGGTCTCGGCGCGGCCGACTTTGCCGAAGACCTGCTGCACTTCGGGAAACCGGCGGATGATGCGGTCGGTGACTTGCAGGATCTCGCGCGCCTTGGTCGGCGAGATGCCGGGGAACGTCGTTGGCATGTAGAGCAGGTCGCCTTCGTAAAGCGGCGGCATGAACTCCGAGCCGATGCTTTGGTAGGGGAACAGTTTTCCCGCCTTGAACGCGAGTTCCTTGGCCGGGCCGTCCGGCAGCCACCGCGCTACCAGAAAATTCCACGGGAAAAAGACCCAGAGGACGAGCGCGGCGGCGGTGACCACCACCGCCCAGCGCCACCGGATGACGACATCAATCGCCGGATGGTAAAGCCAGATCAGGAAGCGGTTGATCGGGTTCTTCTCTTCCGCGGGAATTTTTCCGCGGATGAAAAAGCCCATCAGCACCGGCGCGAGCGTGATGGAGAGTAGCGCCGCCGCCGCCATCGAGTAGGTCTTGGTAAAGGCCAGCGGCTTGAAGAGCCGCCCTTCCTGCGCCTGGAGCGTGAAGACAGGTATGAACGACACCGTGATGACCAGCAGCGAGTAAAACAGCGTCGGCCCGACCTCGATGGAGGCGTCGCGGATGATGTCCCAATGCGGCTTTTTCCCTTGGTCGCGCTCCATGTGTTTGTGGGCGTTCTCGATCATGATGATGACCGCGTCCACCATCGCGCCGATGGCGATGGCAATGCCGCCCAGCGACATGATGTTCGAGCTGATGCCCTGGCCGAACATGACGAGGAAGGAAACCAGCACCGCAATGGGCAGGATGACAATGGCGACAAACGCGCTGCGCATGTGCATCAGGAACGCGATGCAGACCAGCGCGACGACGAGGCTCTCCTCGATGAGCTTCTCCTCGAGCGTCTTGACCGCGCGCTGGATGAGCGCGCTGCGGTCGTAAGCGATGGTGTAGGTCACGTCCGCCGGCAGGCCCTTCATGGCCTCGTCGAGTTTCTTTTTTACGTCGAGGATGACCTGACGGGCATTGGCGCCGTAGCGCACGACGACGATGCCGCCGACCGTTTCGCCCTCGCCGTTCAACTCCGCGATGCCGCGGCGCATGTCGGGGCCGAACTCGACGTTGGCGATCTGGCCAAGGAGGATCGGCACACCTCTGTCGCCGACGCCGACGGCAACCTTGCGCAGGTCGTCGAGGCTCTGCACGTAGCCGCGCACGCGGAGCATGAATTCCTTCTCCGAAAGCTCAATGGAACGGCCGCCGACCTCGCCGTTGCTGCGCTGCACGGCCGTTGCCACGTCGGAAACCGAGAGGTTGTAGGCGCGCAGCTTCGTCGGGTCCACGGTGACCTGGTATTGCTTGACGAAACCGCCGACGGAGGCGACCTCGGAGACGCCTTCAACCGGGGCGAGCTTGTATCGCAGATACCAATCCTGCATCGAACGCAGCTCGGCCAAGTCACGCTTCGGCGAGTTGATCGAATACATGAACGCCCAGCCGACGCCGGTCGCGTCCGGGCCAAGCACGGGCGACACGCCTTTCGGCAACCGGTTGCCGAGGCCGTTGAGGTATTCGAGCACGCGGCTGCGCGCCCAATAGGGATCGGTGCCGTCCTCGAAGATGACATACACGAACGAGAAGCCATAAAACGAGTAGCCGCGCACCACCTTCGCCTTCGGCACGGAAAGCATCTTGGCGGTGATCGGATAGGTCACCTGGTCCTGCATGATCTGCGGCGCCTGGCCGGACCACTCGGTATAGACGATGACCTGCACGTCGGAGAGATCGGGGATCGCGTCGAGCGGGATGTTGCGCACCGCATAGACGCCGCCAAACACCAGCGCGGCCGTCGCCAGCAGGACGATGAACTTGTTGCGCAGCGAGAATTGGATGATGCCTTGGAGCATGAAATTCTCCGGTCAGTGCGCGTGGTCGTGAGAGGAATGCTCCACCGGCGGGTGTTGCTTGCGCCAGTTTTCCTCCGCGATTTTGCCGTGCGTCACCTTGCTCGTCGGCACCAATTCCATCCCGCACTTCGCGCACTTGCCGGGTTTGTCGGAGACGACATCGGCGTGCTCGGCCATCGGGCAAGTGTAGAGGGTTGTGACTGGTGATTGGTGGTTGGTGATTGGTTGAGAGGTGGCGGACGGCGATTTCATCACCGGGATCAGCGTCATGCCGCACTTCGGGCATTTGCCGGGTTTGTCGACATGCACGTCGCTGTGTTCGGGCATCGGACAGGTGTAGTAGAGCAACCTGCCGCCGGGCTGGAGTTGGCGCAGCGCGGTTTCCGAAACCGGCACGAGCGCCATGCCGCAGATCGAGCATTTACCGGGATGGGTATATCCGATGGAGACGTGCTCCGGCATGGGGCAGACCCAAACGGTCGTGGAGGGTGGAGCGTTAAGCGTCGAAGGCGTTTCCACGCTCGGACGCTCCGACGCTCCACGCTCGACGCGCCCCGCCGGCTCGATCATTTTCTGGATCGCTTCGCGAAGCTGGCTTTCGGAATCGAGCATGAACTGGCCCGACGTGACGATGCGCTCACCTTCCTTCAATCCGCCGAGGACCTGATACAGGTCGTGCTCCGCCTGCGGGCCCAGCGTGACGGTGCGCGGCTCGAACTTCCCGCCGTCGAGCGCTACGAAGACGGTGTTCTTCTCGCCGCTGCGCAGGACGGCCATGTCCGGCACGAGCAGCGCCGAGGGCTCCAGTTCCGACGTCACCTGCACGGTGGCGAACATGCCGGGCTTGAGGAAGTAGCCGGGATTGTGGAATTCCATCCGCACCCGCGCCGTGCGGGTCTTCTCGTCCACGTTCGGATAGATGTAGGTGACGCGCCCGCGAAACACGCGGTCGGAGAGGTAGGAAAGCGTGACGGTCGCTTCCTGGCCGAGCTTGAGGTAAGGCAGGTCCTGCTCGTAAATCTGCGCGTAAACCCAAACCAGCCCCAATTCGGCAATCCGATAAAGCTTCATGCCGGCGTCCACCATCTGGCCCTGCACCACTGTTTTCTCGATCACGAACCCGTCCATCGGCGCATCCATGCGCAGCGTTTTGCGCGGCTGGCGGCTCTTCTCCAGTTCGGCGAGTTGCGCGTCGGAGATGTCCCAGTATTTCAGCTTCAGCCGCGCCGTGTCTTTCAGCGCGGCGGTGTCGCCGCCCGCGATCGCCGTCGCGCCGAGCGCCAGCAGGTATTCGACTTGCGCGCTGTAAAGGTCCGGCGAATAGACCTCGAACAACGGATCGCCGCGATGCACCTGCTGGCCGGTCGAGTCCACATAGAGTTTCTCGACCCAGCCCTTGAACTTGGTGGTTACCTCCGCCAGCGCCGTCTCGTTGTAATCAATCGTGCCCACCGTGCGGATCTTCCGGCGCAACGGCCCGCGCATGACAACGGCGGTGCGGATGCCCATGTTTTGAACCGTCACCGGATCCACCGCGATGGCTTGCGAGTCGGCGGCGGCTTTCGCGCCCGTTTCGGCTTGTTTGCGGACCGGTGTGAGCTTCATTCCGCAGATCGGGCAGTTGCCGGGATGGTCTTGAATGACCTGCGGGTGCATGCCGCAGGTGTAAAGCTGCTTCTCGGCGGTCTCAGCGGCGGGATTGCCGGCGCGTTGGTCCGGCGCATGGAAATACCAAAACGCGCCGCCCGCGACTGCCAGCAAGACGAGGATAGTCAGAAATTTTTTCATAAACAACTACGGCTTGGATTTTGGCGGCGTCGAAGCCGACGGATTCAGAATGGGCGCGCCCGCCGGCGGCACGCCGGCAATCATCAAGGACAAATCAGCCAGAACGATTTCGCGGCGCGTGCGTTCCTGGACTTCCTGAAGTTGAAAGTTCAACCACGCGCGCTGGGCATCCATCAGGTTGAAGAAATCAATCCGGCCCGACAGGTAGCCGGCACGGGCGATTTCCAGCGACTGCCGCGCCTTGGGGATCAGTTGGTTTTCAAGCAAGGCCAGGTTCCGGGTGGCTTCGCGGTAATCATAGGCCCGCATGGCGAAGTCCACGGTGACGCCGATTTGCTCGGACGTGAGGCGCGCTTCGGCCGCCCGTTTGTTGGCCTGGGCTTGCTCGATGATGGCCGCGATTTTATCGCGCCAGATGGGCAGGCTCACGCTGCCCTGCGGCCAGTAAAACGGAGGACTATACGCCTCGGCCTGCAAACCAGCGGCAAAGTCAGGCACTCTGCTCTTGCGGGCCAGCGCGACGGACGTCTCCGCCGTGCGCACGTCGGCCTCCATCGCCTTCAACCGCGGATTGCGCGCAAAGGCCGTGGTCAGGATGTCGTCCGCGTTCAAATCCAGCGGCGTGGCGTGAAAGGTCGCTGGCGCGGGCGGGTCCGGCTGGTCGCGCGTCAATCCCAGCGCCGCTTTGAACTGCGCGAGCAACGGACGGCGCGAATCCTCGAGATTCTCGACTTCCGTCTTGAGCTGGTCCTGCTCGATTTGCGCGCGGTACACGTCCTGCAACGTGACCTTGCCGACCGAGTTCTGCGCGCGGGCGGACTTTTCGAGGTCGGCCAGCAGCGCGAGCGTTTCGCGATTGATGCGGATGCGCTTGTCGAGGAAATGCAAATTGTAGTAGGCGCGCTTCACGTCGAACGCGGCCTGCAGGACGGCGGATTCAAACTGAAAATATTTGGCCCGGCTCTCGGCGCTCGCCACGCGCGCGGCCGCAGCACGTTTCCCCGGTCCGGGGAACTCCTGCATCAAGCCGGGCATTAGCGAGGTGAGGGTATTTTGGATGTAGGCTTGAAACGTCAGTTTCGGATCCGGCAGCGAGCGTTCCACCGTGATCCGCTCGACCGACGCCATCCAGTCGTCATATTTGGCCTCGATTTGCGGCTGGTTGAGCATCGCGAACCGCAGGAATTCATCCAGGTTGGAGGTCGTCTCCAGCTTCGGCAAAGGCGGCCGCTGCTCTTGCGGCCGAAAAACCCGGCCAACCGCCTGCGCGTCCTGGCGTGCCGCGCGCTCGTCGGGTGTCGGCATTCCCCTGCACCCCGCCAGCAGCAACCCGATCAACAGCATGCCCGGCGCGGCGGAAAAATGAAATGGCCTTGAGAGTGTCATGGGCGGCGTGATTCGGTCACGCTTTCACGGATGAGGATCGGCGTGATGTCCGCCTTGCGGACACATGGCGCAGAGTTTGCCGGTGACCAACTCCACGTAACGCCGTTGCTGTTCCGGCGTCAGAAGCGATTTGATGCGGAAGAGGTGCTGCACGGTTTCGCGCTCCGAAGCGGCCTGCGCCGCCAGCATTTGGCGGAGCAGTTCCTCCACTTTCGGCGTAGCACTGTCGGCGCGCTGCAGTTCCTGGCTGAGCGCGAGGCGCGCGGTGCACATTTGCTCGCAGCACCGGCTGCACTTGCCGCTGAAGTCCTTGTCGAGCGACGCGAACCGGGTTTGCTGCTCGGGCGTCAGTTGCAGTTCCCGAACGAGCCAGTCACTCCCGCACGGCGGGCATTGGCGCATCCACAGCCCGGCGGAAACCGCCGCGCCGAGGCCGACGATAATCAAAGCGATGATCCAGTTTTTTTTCATGGTTGTCCCAGATAGCCGGCGGCCAGAGAACCCGCCGGGAAGTTGTCGAATTGGTTCAAGCCGATGGAGGCGAACATTTGCTGTTTCGCCGCGGCATTGGCGCGGTGGTGGGCGGCAACGCCGGTGACCGATACCATCGCCACGGCGGCGGCGCAGGCGGCGCCGAGCAACCACGCCGGGCGCGGCCACTTATCCCATATCGCGGCGGGGCGTTCGCGCTCGGCGGCGCGGATGCGGTTCCAGACGCGCTGTTCGAAACCGGCGCGCGGCGCGGCGGCGACGGCCCACGCGCCAAGCACGCCGTCGAGCCGCTGAAGCCGGTCGCGTTCGGCGCGGCAGGCCGGGCAGTGTTCGAGGTGCGCGGCGACCCGGCGGGCGCGCCACGGCGAAAGTTGGCCGGCGCGGAAGGCGCCCAGGCGGCGTTGGACTCGTTTGCAGTTCATGGTCGGTTGATACAACGCGCCACACCGCAAAAACCCTCGCCGGAAAATTTTTCGGACAAAAAAGAAACGGGAGGCTGCTCGCGCAACCTCCCGTTCCGGGAAACCGGTTTTCGGTTTAGAAGAAGCGGCTGACGCCCGCCGTCAACATGATGTCGTTCAAGCCCGGGTTGGGGCTGGTCATGCCGGCGTTGGACATGTGATGAATGCGTGCCTCGACGCTCAACGCCCAATCGTCGGTGATGAAATACTGGCAGCCGACGCCACCCTGGACGATGAACTCGAAGTGGCTCTGGCACTCGTACATGTGCCAGTTGTTCTGGCTCAAACCGAGGCCCATCTCGACGAACGGCACGAAACGGGTGCCGGTGATGAAGTTGTGCTTGTACATCATCGCGATGCCTTCCGACTCGCCGCCGGTGCCCTTGTAGGCGGTGCCGAGGAGAGCCTCGAAAACGATCTCGCCGTTGCCCTTGAAGATGCCGCCGAGGACGTCATCGCCGATCAAGTCGGTGAAGACATAGCCGAAGCGGGGATTGGCAAACGCGAACTTGTAGTTGTGCTGGGTGCCGCCCACGCGCACGCTGGTGGCATAGCCGCCTTGGAGACCGAGTTCCATGGCGCCATCGCGAAGCGGGCCACCCACTTCTTTTTCCCACGGACCGCGTTCCTCAGTCACATAGATGGGCGTTTGCTTTTGCAGCACTTGAATTGCCTCCACCTTGTCCGGCGACGGCGGATTCGGGTCGTTCGAAATAAGGGAGGGTTGCTGCGCCAGTGCCGCCAAGCCGCAGCACTGGGCCGCTGCCACAAAAACAATGACTCGTTTCTTTGTATTAAGCATGATCGTTTGTCCTTTTAGTTCGGCAGTCCATTGGCTCTGCCGTAAGCCCCAACACAAGGCTGGCGGCTACTCTGGAATCTCGCGGCCGGAACGTCAACTTTTTTTTCGTGTTGCGCCGCAGACGAATCCGGCGGAAGATTCTGCGTGAACCCATTGGGTTTCCAGCACTTGTGAAACACGCCGCGATAATAGCCGCCATCCTTCTGCTGACTGGCGCCCCCGCGCCGGGCGCGCCGGTGCGGCCGGATATCGGGCCGGACACCGAAGCGCCGGCGGACGATCTGGTCTGCGAACAGGGCGCGGAGCCGGGCGCGGAGGCGGCGGATCCTAGCCGCTGGATCGGGCGGTTCGGCGGCATCGGCATCCAGATTGGCTTCAACGGCGGCATGGTCAGCGTCGAGGAAACGATGAAGGACGGCCCCGCGGATAAAGCCGGCGTCCACAAAAGCGATCAGATCACCCGCATCAACGACGAAGCCGCCGCCGGCTTGGGCGCCGACGCCATCGTCCGCCGTTTGCGCGGCGAACCCGGCTCGGCCGTGAAGCTGACGGTCTTTCGCGCTGCCACGGGCGAGACATGCGAATGCCGGGTGCTGCGCGGCCCCGTCAAAGTGGAATCGGTCCGCGACGCGCAGCGGCTCGCCGGCAAGATCGGCTACGCGCGGTTGATTTCGTTCAACCGATACACGGCGGAGGACTTGCGCGCCGCGCTCGAACCGTTCGAACGCGCCGGCGCGCGCGGCTGGGTGCTCGACCTGCGGCACAACCGCGGCGGATTGCTGCGGGGCGTGCGCGACGTGGCGAACCTGCTTCTGGAGCCGGCGCAGTCGGTCCTCGTCCTGCGGCCGGCGCAAACGGAAACGCAGCAACAGTTTTTTGCCAGCCGTTACGGATCGCGCCTGGAGGGACCGCTGTGCGTGCTGGTCAACGCCAACACCGCCGGGGCCGCCGAGGCGCTCGCCGGCGCGCTACGCTGGCAACGGCACGCGATTCTCATCGGCGCCAAAACCGCCGGGCACAGCGCCGTCGTCCGCCTCGTTCCCGCGCCCGAGGGTAAAACGTCGCTGGCGCTGGCCGGCGACATCGCTTCCCTGGATGGAAAAAAATTCGGCGGCGGCGAGGGACTTGTCCCCGACATCGAGATGGCGGCGGCGGCAGGCGAGGACTCTGCCATCTGGCAGCGCGTGCTGCCGGGCCGGCACGAAGCCGCCGATCTCTCCAACGACCGCCTTGTTCAGCGCGCCGTGGCCATCTGCATCGAGCAGCTCGAACGGCGAAGCCAGTAACTCATTCTGGAACTGCTCACCGTTGTTGCGCTGGAGCTTTTCACAGCGTTGTCGCTCTTCACGGTGCAAAACCGTTAATCGACCAACATAGCATTGTAAACAAAAACTCTATCGTCGGCCAAAAACACACCGGAGCAGAAATCAACAACCACAAGCACTTCTTTCGGTCATTCAGCCGGGCGCTCAAGAATGCTCCCATCAAACAAACAATCCATATTGCGATTCCGATAAAGTTGGTTTCTATGCTGCTTGTGCCAAAACCGAATAATCGAGTCCAAATCCCGTAGTGAGGCAACAATGACGCTATCATCGTGCCCAAACAGCAGAACCAAAAAAGACAATACCGGCTTGTATCTCTAATATTCATTCCCATGCCTTCATATGGAAGGCGCGACAGACCGCAGAAACTAACGCGGGAATCACTATTTTAAACGCGTCGTCCGTACGCGGCTCACAGATACTCGCTGCCGAACTGCTCGCCGACGAGCTTGTGCATTTCCTTGATCGCTTCGGCCTGGTCGGCGCGGCAGACGAGCGTGGCGTCGGGGGTGTGGATGATGATGAGGTCTTCGCAGCCGATGGCGGCGATGAGGTGCTTCGGGTCGTTGGAGGCGACGAGCGAATTCTTCGTCCCGCGCAACAGGTGACGCGCGGAGATGGCGTTGCCGTCGGCGTCGCGCGGGCAGGTTTGCGCGAAGAACGGCCACGAGCCGACATCGAGCCACTTCAACGGCATCGGCACGGCCGCGACGCGCACCTTCGGGTCGCGCGAGGCCGGCTCCATCACGGCGAAGTCCACGCTGATTTTCTTGAGCGTCGGATAAACCTCCGCGAGCACGACGTCGCGTTGCGGCGTGTCCCAGACGTTCGCGATCCGCAGGATGCCGGCGTGGTTCTCCGGCGAGTAGCGGCGGATGCAATCGAGCAGCGTGTCCGCGCGCCAGATGAACATGCCGCTGTTCCAGAGGTAGCGGCTCGCTCCGGCGGCGAAGTAGCCTTGCGCGGTGGCGGCGTCCGGCTTTTCCTTGAACTGCTCGACGACGCGCGCGTTGCCGGCGAGCGGCTCGCCGAGCTGGAGGTAACCGTAGGCGGTCGCCGGCCCGGTCGGCGCAATGCCGAAGGTGACGAGGGCGTTGGGGAACTTTTCGGCAATCTCATAGCCGCTGGCGACGATGCGCTGAAACTCGTCCACCGGTTCGATGATGTGATCGGCGGTGAAGACGGCGATGACGGCGTCCGGGTCGCGCCGGGCGATGATGGCGGCGCTGAAGCCGATGGCGTTGAGCGTGTCACGGCCGCACGGCTCGCCGAGAAAACGGTCGCCTCCGAACGCGGGCAGCGACTGCTGGATGACGGCGCGGTGCTTGTTGGCGGCGCAGACGAACCGCTGCGCCGGCGGCACGAGGCCGTCGAGCCGTTCGGCGGCGATTTGCAGGAGGCTCTTGCCGCCGATGAACGGGATGAGTTGTTTGGGCAGCGCCTCGCGGCTCATCGGCCAGAGCCGCGTCCCCGAGCCGCCCGCCATGATCATTGCGTGTCGCATGGTGTGCTCTTGTAACCGACAGCTAGAATCCGCGCAAGTTTGTGTTGGATTGGCACACCGCCGAACGTTCAGATCTCAGGCACGCGGGACCAACCGGCGTGAACCGCGAAGCGGAACTGGAGACGCCATCCAGCGTTGCCTGCAGCGATTTGTTAGCCATGTTTAAGCTTCTTCCAGCCATATGGGGCCTGTTCAACTGTGAACATTGCTTCTTCAGGACGATAACCACCGGGACGATACAGCATGGAAAAGTCAGCGTCACTACGCCCGACTTCGAATGACACGACTACGGTGCTACCCGCCATGAACACGACCAAGCAGTATCCTTCGCTGCTCGAATGCGGAAATGGAACATCCTTTCCCACTTCCTTCTTAATGACATCCGGTGGGGTATATGGCGCAAAGAAATGGACTCTGTCCCAAGAAAACGCCGTGAACTTCTTCAGTTCGATAACTTCCTTCCTGGCAATGGCATCTCGAAGGGCGGGTATGGCAAAACTATGTGAATCACTCTTCGCGCAGCCTATGAGTGCGAGGCCGACTGCAAGGATGAGGACAGTTATCTTCATTTTGGCTAACATGTAATGGACAGTCTGTATATCTCGGTCAAGACAGACTGTCCGTTGTTGTCTAAACCGTCGGGTGGTGGAGCGTAATTCGTTCCAAAAGCTTTATGTTCTCGAAGTTTCTTTGCCATCGCTTCTCCAACGATGTTCAGAATCCGCGCAAGTTCGTGCTGGTGCGGCGCGTCAGGCCTTCCTTCGGCACGCGCTTGAGCGTGAGATACTGGATGCCTTGCTTCGCGCAGAATTCGCGCTTCTCGGGTTTGTCGCCGTCTTCGTTGACGGCGTAGATGTCGGGCTTGATCCGCAGCATCTCCGGCTCGGCGTCGAGCCAGCCCCAGCCGGTCGTGATCAACGCCTGATGCACGTAGCGAATGGAGGCGCAGAGGTAGCGGCGCTCGTCCTCCCGGAACAGCGGATGGCCCGCGCCCTTGAGATGCTCCACGTTCGCGTCGTTGCCGGCGATGACGTAGAGGTCGCCGTATTGCGACACTTCCTCGAAGAACCGGACGTGGCCGGAGTGGAACCAATCATAGCAGCCGGTGACCACAACCTTCTTGCGGCCCGGCGCCGGCGGTGCGATGACGAGGTCGGGTTTCGGAAACCCGGCGAAGTTTTTGCTGGTGACCACGTGATACGCGAGGCGGTTCGCTTCGCAGAACGCGCGTTTAGCCGGCGTGTCGTGCGGCTCGTCCACGGCCCAGATGTCGGGCCGGACATCGCCGAGTGGCAAGGTGGGGCGAGACTCCGTCGAGCCACCTTGGATGAGGATGGGAGCAACCGAACCAGGCTCGACGGAGTCTCGCCCCACCTGGAACTGATCCAGCGGCAGCGCGTCCGAAGAGAACGGGCTGTTGACGATCCTGACCTCGCGCACGTAGCGGATGGACTCGACGAGGTAGAGCCGCTCGGCCTGCGGGAACTTCGGGGCTTTGCCGGTGGCAGCGCGGACGGCGCCGTCGGACCAGAGCAGCACGCTCACGTCGCCGAGTTTGGCTGCTTCTTCCAAAAAGCGGACCTGCGGCGAGCGCAGATCGTCGAAACTGGCGGAGACGGCAACGCGTTTCATCGTCGTGCTATTTCGCGACGCGGACATTGACGCGAAACGCGCCGGGCACCGGCTCCTCCGACAGCACGTAGAGGTAGCCGCCTCCGCAACCCGAATACATCGCGCCGGGATACCGCGACTGGTAGTGCTTCATCAACGCCACAAGGTCCACCTTGATCGTCGGATGCCGGACGACGTGCGGCAGCAGCGTCTCCCAACACGCCATGCACTCGTTCATGGACGCGCCGAGCGCCCGGATGTCCCGCGCGAGGATGGCGTCGTAGCAATCCCTGCCCGACTGGCCGAGGCGCTGGATCCATTTCAGATCGAGGTTCTTCACGCCGAGCGGGCTGTAGCCTTCCGGCCGCGGCTCGACCGGCAGCACATGGATCACCTTCTCCAACCAGCGCGCGATCTTCGGGTCGTTGTTGGACTCGATGTGCACCGGGAAGATGCCGCCGGCGTGCGTGAAGTCGTAATCGAGCCGGTTCACGCCGGGATAAATCAAGCCGATCATGTCCTGACTGCCCGACGGCTCGGACTTGCCTTTGTTTTCCTCGGCGTAGAGTTCCTCGACCAGCTTCGCCGGCTCACCGGCGGGCAGGCGGCCGTTCCAGAGCTTCAGCGCAATCTTGCGGGTGCCGGTCGCCATGCCGGCGCGTTCCATCCAGCGGAACGTCGGCTCCAGACCGATGACCACCATCGATCCGGGCGGCGTTGGGTTGAGCCGCGACACGAACGGCTGGTCAATCCATCCGCCCGCCAGCGCAATGCGATACGGAATCCCGCCGATGACATCCGTGAGCTTGCCGATGGTTTTTCTGCTCATGCGAGTTGGCAATGTCGGTTCAGTCGCAACTTCCTCTTCTTCACGAACACTGACTGGGAGCGGCGGTTTCCAAACCGCCGCACGGTTCGCCCGATGAAGACGGTGCGGCGGTTTGGAAACCGCCGCTCCCGGTTACGGCCTCGCCATGCGAAAGGAGGCTCATGAGACGAGGCCCTTTTTTAAATCACGTCCTTGACGGTTTTCTTGCCGGCCTTGCGGTCGCGATACTGCTGCTCGATCCACTTGTAGGTGATGGCCAGGCCCTTGCGGAACGGCATGTCCGGCTCCCAGTTGAGCATCTTCTTGATGAAGGTGTTGTCGCTGTTGCGGCCAGCGACGCCGCGCGGCGCGTCAAGGTCGTATTTCCGCTTCAGTTTCACGCCGCCGATCTCCTCCGTGATGGTGACCAGGTCGTTGATGGAAATCAGTTCGCTCGTGCCGAGGTTGATCGGCGTGGCGATGAGCTTGTCGCAGTGCATGATCATGTCAATGCCCTTGAGGCAGTCGGCGATATACATGAAGCTGCGCGTCTGGTGGCCGTCGCCCCAGATGACGATATCCTTCTTGCCGGTGTCCTTCGCCTCGATGACCTTGCGGCAGATGGCGGCGGGCGCCTTCTCGCGGCCGCCGTCCCACGTGCCCCACGGTCCATAGACGTTGTGGAAACGGGCGATGGCGGTCTTCATGCCGCGCTCGGCCCAATACTCCTGGCAGAACATTTCCGAAAGCAGCTTCTCCCAGCCATACCCGCGCTCGGCGTAGGCCGGAAAGGCGTCGGACTCCTTCAGCGCGCGGCTGTTCGGGTCTTCCTGCAACTTCACATTGTAGGCGCAGGCCGAGCTGGAGAAAAAGTAACGTTCGCAGCCGGCGCGGTTGGCCGCCTCGATGAGATGGGTGTTGACGAGGATGCTGCGGAGGCACTCGATGCGAAACCGCTCGATGAAACCCATGCCGCCCATGTCCGCCGCGAGGTTGTAAACCTCGACCGCGTCCTTGACGGCGGTCTTGCAGTTGGCCTCGTCGCTGAGGTCCATGCACCAGCTCTCCACGCCGGGCGTGCGCTGATACCACAGTGACAGGGGTTTCTTGTCCACCGCGCGGATGCGGGTGAAGCCCTTGTCGTGAAAATGCCGCACCAGCGAGCCGCCGATGAAACCGCCGGCGCCGCCCACCAAAATCAGATCGTTCTTGTTCATGTTTTTTCCTTCTGCCGCAAAACTTCTGCCGCTTTCAACCGACAACACTGTTTCAAAAATCGCGCGCAGGATACGCTTGATTGCCGCGGGTGTAAATGGATAGGGTTGACCCTGTGATGGATATTATTGACCGCAAATCCAAACCGGTCGTCCAGCCCAAGTTCATTTCCACGCAGGTTTCCGACGTCCGTTACTATTATCTGGACCTGCGCCCCGCGCCGACTGCCGGCATCACCGTCGTTTGCGGCGGCCGCGAGCGTTGCAATCCCGAATACGTCATCAGCCGGCGCGGGTTTCCGTTCCTCTCCATCGAGTGCGTCGCGCAGGGCCGCGGCGAGGTGAAGGTGGCCGGGCAGACGTTCCGCGTGCAGGCAGGCTCGGTGTTTTCCTATGCGCCCGGCGTGGCGCACACGATCCGCAACGACCCGAAGGACCCGATGGTGAAATACTTCGTGGACTTCACCGGCCAGGAGGCAGCGCGACTGCTGCGCGACGGTCCGCTGCGGCGCGGCGTCGTCCAGCTTCTGGCGCCCGGCGAGATTCTCGATATCTTCGAAGACCTCCAGCGCCAAGGCAGCGGCGACGCGCCGGGCCGCGCGGCCATCTGCGCGGCGCTCGTGCGGCTGCTCATCTTGAAAATCACGGCGCTCGCCGTGCCGGAGCGCGAGGCCGACGCGCGGGCACTGGCCACCTACCAGCGTTGCAAGCGGCAGATCGAACAGCATTTCCTCGGCCTGCGCTCGCTGGCGCAGGCGGCGCGCGCGTGCCATGTGGACCAGGCGTATCTCTGCCGGCTTTTTCGGCGGTTCGACCACCAGACGCCTTACCATTACCTTGTGCGGCTGAAGATGAACCGCGCCGCCGAACTGCTGCTCGGCCCCGGCCGCTTGATCAAACAGGTCGCGGAGGAACTCGGTTTCACCGACCCCTATCATTTTTCCCGCGTCTTCAAATCCGTCCACCGCGTCTCGCCGATGCAGTTCATTCAGACCGGCCATCGCCGGACGGACCGGCGCTGACGGCTGGCGCTTGTCATTTTTTCTTGTTGAACGGATCGTCCGCGCCCGTGGTTTTGCCGGCGCGCAGCAATTCCGCCGGCACAACGCGCACATTGCGGTGGTAGATAGACAACAAGCGGCCTCTCATGTCGCTGACGATCAGCGTCACATCGAACGCCGGACGTTTCGCGACCAGCGGCAACAAGTCAATGGTCTCGCCCGCCACCGCGCCGATGGCCGGCACGTCGAGTTTTTGCCGGCCCTGGAGCAGCGTCGTGCTGCCGTCGCTGACGGTCCAGCGCAACGTCGCTCCCGGAAACGCTTCGGGCAGGTCGTTCGCAATCCAGAGCTTCATCGCGTCGGGCCGCGCACCGCTGAGCTGCGGCACGGCGACAACCGGCTGGTTGAGTTGCGCGAGCTGATAGTAAGCCTTCTTCGGACGGTGATCGTGACTGACGATGGACTTCGGCCAGAACACCGGCACCACGTCTATGAAGTGGAACTGGAAATAGCCGGCGATGGCGCGCGGCGAGAGGCGCATGCCAATGACCTTGTCGGCGAGCAGCGCCTCTTGGTAGTTCTGGCTGGCTTCGATGTATTCGGCGAGGTCCGTTGGATAGCGGCCTAGGCCGACGATCTGCCGCACGTCGTGTTTCTGCACCTGGGACGCCGCCCAAAGCGTGTCGGTTTCCGGGGCGGGCGGTTTGAACTGCGGCGGGTAGTGGTCGCGCATCGTCTCGTAGGCGTCGAGCGCCTCCGCGCCGAACTCGCCGAGCGTCACCATCCGCCGCGGCGACCACGTCTGGCCGAAGCTCCACGTCTGCGGCGCGGTCTTGCCATACCAGCCGGAATACGGGTGGCCATCGTCAATCACGTTCGGCCAGATGTCGTCCGGCAGCACCAGCGGCTCGCGGCTGTGGCTGAACCGGCCGCTGATCGGCTTGAACACGCGCTGCGGGTCCACCGCCAGCGCCGCGCGCAGGATCGGTTCGGTGTCGAAGTGATGCTCGTTGCCGAACGTCAGCAGCACCACGCCGGGGTTGTTGTAGCAGGTGCGCGCGAGCACCGTGCCGGTGTGGATGTGCGGCTCGCGGCGGATGCCCGTGTCAATGCTGCCGCGATAACCGCCGCCCTGGTCCTGCTCGCTCATCATGCCCACGCGGTCCATGGTTTCGAGCACCTCGGGAAACTCCACGTGCTGGCACGAGCGGACGATGTTGAAGTTGCCGGCCTTCAGCAACAACAGCGTGTGCAGCAACTCCTCGCGCTGGCCCCAGTAGGCGTAGGCGTTCAAGCCCTGGATGTTCGTGCCGCGCAGATACACCGGCTTGCGGTTGAGCAGCAACATGCCGTTGGGCAGCCCGTCTTTCGCGGCGACCTGACCGGACACGGGTTCATAGGCGAGCTTCGTCCACTGTTCGCCGTCGTTGGAAACGAGCAGGTCGAAATCCCACGCGCGGCGTTCCGCCTCGAACCAACCGATGGCGATCCGGTCGAACTCCACCGCGTCGTTGAGCTTGAACTGGATCCAATGGCCGCGCCCCTCCGTGGCCCAGCGCGTATTCATGTCGCCGTCGAGCGCGAGGGCCGGCGGATATTTATTGTTCAGTTGGCTGGTGGTGACGCTGGCCTTGTCGCGCACGATGGCGGGGCAGTCCACCTCCCAGATGGAATTCCAATCGCTCGCGTCGCTGCCGCGGCCGAGGATGCGCAGCCAGCGGGCCTTCACCGGCTTGAAACCATACGCCGGCATCGTTGACGGCTCCGGTTTTCCCAGATGGACCACACTGAAGCTCCGGCAACCGAACAGCGCGTCCTTCGCGTCGCCGTGATTCACCGTCACGCGGCAGCGATACAAGTTGGGCGTCTCCGGCGACCAGATGGCCGCGCCCGGCATTGGAATCGTCAGCGATTGCACGCTTGCGCCCTGGGGCAACTCGCAGTGGAGCGTCTGCCGATACGCGCGGCTGCCGCCATTCTCCGGCAGCAACGCGACCTCCAGATCGACGGCGCGCGCGCCGGCCGAATCCAACTCGACTTTCACGCGGGCATTGCCGTCGGAAAAACCGTTGCGCGCGAAAACCTGCGACACCAGCACCGGCCCGGTCTGCTCCAGATAAACGTCGCGATGAATGCCGAAGCCGCACCCGGCGTGATAGCCGATCGGCAGGTTGCCGTGGATGGATCGCGCGCGGTCGGGCACGTAGCGTTGCTCGGCGGCGCGAATGTCCGGGAAGACGCCCCAATACGTCATCGGCTCGCCATACGAGCGCCCCGCGATCACGCGCACCGCGAGCGTGTTGTCTTTCCGGATTTTCTCCGTCACGTCGAAGCGGAACGGCTCGTAATAAACGCGGTGCGTGCCGAGCTGCTCGCCATTGAGCCAGACCTGCGCCTCCCATTCCACGCCGTCGAAGCACAACCACAGGCGCTTTCCGGCCGCCAGCCGGTCGGCGTGGAACGTCGTGCGATACCAGCAGATCGTGTCGGCGGTCGTCTCGCTGTTCTTCCAGACATCCACTTTCTGCGGATCGCGCGCGGTGTCGTCGCCCTCGCGCGTCCGGTAGCGCCACTCCGGCACCGTGGTCGTCTGCCACTTCGAGTCGTCGAAGCCGGCCGGATGCCACGCGGGCGCGGGCGGGATGCCCTCGACCTTCGGCGACTCCTTCGCTTCGTAGGTGAACTTCCATTCCGCCGGCAGCGCCGTCCGCTCGCGTTTCGGCAGCGGCACGGGCAGCGAGCACAGATACGGCTCGTAGTGCTGGCGCAACTCGCTGACGCGCGCGTCGAGTTCTTTCAAGTTGGTCGGTGCGACGAAACGCGACTCGGCGGCAGTCGCTCCAGCCGCAGCCGCCAGCATCCCGCAAACCAGCAAACAAAAACGTGTTGTTTTCATGGCAGTACCACATCCTTTTGACGCTCCGCCGGCGTCACTTTCAAGTCCGTCAGTTTTCCATCGTGCACGCGGCCTTCGATGGTCGTGCGGCGCGGGGCGTGCAGTTTGAAGTGGAGGTTCCAATCCTTCGGCCACGCGGGCAGGAGATAAATCTTGTCGCCGTCGGCATTCATTATCATGAGCTGGAGTGTGAGCAGGATGTTGCCGCCGTGGTCCTGGTCGGGCAGCCAGTCGAAGTTCGGCCCCCACATCGCCGGGAAGCGGAAGTTGCGATGCGAGTTGCGGACCTTGGCCAGAATCTGCTTCTTCGCCTCGTCGGTCTGGCCGAGCAGCGCGGCGCACTGGCCGTCGTAGCACCAGCCGGTCATGATCTTTGCGATGCGGCGGTTGAACGTCTCGACGCCCGTCTCCAACGCCGGCCGGCCCACGGCGAACAGCCGGAACGGCCAGACGGCGTAAATCTCCGGGTTCTCGCAGTTGTTGCGCTTCGGGTCGAACTTCTCCGCCGGCAGCACGAAGCTTCTGCCACCCTCGCTGCGCACCGGCACGGGCGGCGCGGCGGCTTTCATCTTCGCCCAGAACCCGCGGTCGGCGGCGGGCACGGCGTCCTTCGGCAGCGCGAGCAGCCGGTCGAGCACGGCGTTGAGGCCGGCGACGGCGGGCGTGTCGTTGACCACGTCGAACCAATACGTCTCGATGGCCTGCGTCGGGCTGATGATGAGCTTGCCGTTGGCATCGCGCCGGAACCGCGTGTCGAAATAGCGCAACACCTCGTGCGCCATCGGCACGAGTTCGTCGGCGAGAAACTTCTGGTCCAGCGTGCGCTCATGGCAATCGAGCATGAGCTGCACCAGTTCCAGGCCCTGCTGCCACGCGAAGCGCCAGTATTTGCAGTCAATGTCGCCGGGCTGCCTGCCCGTGCGGTCCCAGCCATAGTCGCGGTTCGCGTAGGTGCCGAAACTTGTCATCGTCTCCGGGAAATACGCGCCGTCGGCGCCGTAGTAGAGTTTCGCGCGCGCCTTGCAGATCGGCAGCACGTCGCGATACATGCGAAACACCGTCGCGCACAGGTCGTAGTCGCCGTTGGCGACCGCCGACCACGCCGGGAAGCGCGTGTTCTGCCACCAGAAGCAATCGCCCCACCGCCGCCAGTCCGGGTTGAACTTCTGTTTCGGGTCGGTGAACTCCGGGTCCACGGTAAAGATCGAGCCGTTGAACTTGGTCGGGAAGTTGCCGCGCCCGGCGCACGCCGCCATCCAACGCTGGAGCACGAAGGCGCGCGTCACCACCGACGGCGTCGGCTGCTCCATGCCCCCGCCGCCCTCGGCCTTCAGCAGCTTGCCGTTGAGATAAAGCCGCCGCCCGTCCGCCGCCGCGTCATAGACCGCCACGACGTGGTTCCACGCGCCAAGTTGAAGCACGTCGTTGACTGCCATCGCAGTTGGACCGGCGATGAACCGCAGGCTCCGACCCGGATGCGTGTCGAAGAGAAAGCCATTGCCCTGGCCCGCCGTGAGTTTGTCGAAGATGCGCGCGCTGCCGGCTTTCGCATCGGGCCGGATCCACGCTTCGAGCGTGAAACTGTTTGTCAGTCCTAGGCACGTCTCATTCGGCGCCTCGATGTGCCCCCCGCCAAACGCCGCCACCGCCACGCCATCCTGCTCCTCGAACTTCACCGCGCCAACGACCTTCGCGCCGTCCGGCGCGCCGGTGAACCGCCAGCCAACCATCCGTCCATCGGTGACCGCCGCCGCGTCGCCGGGCTTGCCCGCGGCGAGCGATGCGACCTCCGCGTCGCTCAATGCCCGCCCGAAGACCGTCGCGCGGCTCATCGTGCCGCGGAACCTGCTGCCGCCGTTGCTGTCCGCGCCGATGCGCAGGGGGTGCTGGTTTGCCGGCAATGCAGCGCCAGCAGCTTGATCGCCCTCGACAAAAACCCAGCTTCGATTCCAGAACGCGTTCCACCAGGCCGCCGTGGCTTTCTCCGCGACTGCCGCGTCGCCGGACGTTGCGGCAATGTCCGCGAGTTGTTTATCCCAAGCCGTTGCCGTGTCCGTCACCGCCGAATGCGTCGCGATGCGGATGGCGAACCGCTTCACCGGCGCGGACGATTTCAGCGCCGTCGCGCCATCCTTCACAAAACCCGCCGCCGTTATCGTGCCGCCGAACGTCCGGTGCAAAATCGGGTCCTTCACCAGATTTGCGAGTGTTTCCAAACTCTGGAGCTTCAGCGTCAGCGGCACGCAGGAATATTCGTTGCGGTGATACCACGCCACCGCATCGCCCACGTCCTTCACCACGTCCGCCGATTCCCAGACTTCGATTTCCGGTGGCCCGGCCTGCATGGTCCAGCTTGATCCAAGTTCGCCGCCCGTGAGCACTTTCTTTTCCGTCCGCCAGCACTCCAGCGCGGCCCTGACGCTTAACGGCTGCTTGCTCTCGCCAACGACGTGGATAACCGGCGCGTTCGCATCCACAAACACTCTCAATCGCACATTGCCCGCAGCGATCTCGATGCATCCGTCGCGCAGCTTTAACTCTTGCCGGAACGGCGCGCCCTTCGAGAACGGGTTCGGCGTCAGCGACACGCGCACGCCGCCGAGCTTTAGCAACCGCGACGCCTCGCTCCACGCGTCGGTGCGGGCGATGTAAAAACGCAGGTCGCCGTCCTCCTCAACCCAGACGTTGAGGCCGACCTCGCCGTTGCCGATCGGCATCGAGCCGGCGGCGTTCTGGCTCGGCGTTTTCCAGACGACGTTGTAGCGGTCCAGTTCAGCCGGCGCGCCGGCGAATGAGGTGGAAAACGAAAGGGCCGAAACAGCACAGAGGATGAGGAATCGGTTCATGGCAGCGCCATCCTACACGCTCCGCGCCGCCGGACAAGGCGGAGATTAGACCCGAATGCTGAAGTTGTGCCGGCAAGGATGCCGGCGCTACGGTCAACTTCGGTTTTCGGTTTTACCACTTCCCGCCATCGTCCAGGAAATCCACAATCCGCCAGAGATACAACGCCGCCGTGCTTCGGTGCGGCTTCCATATCTCCCCGTAACGATCCAGTTGCTCCGGTTCGGGAAGCTTCCGTTTCTTGAACGCGATCTGGAACCCTTTCCGGACTCCCAGATCATGAACCGGCAGAACATCGGGCCGTCCCAGGTTGAACATGAGGAACATCTCTGCGGTCCATCGCCCGATGCCCTTGATCTGCGTGAGTTGGGCGACGATTTCGGCATCCTCCAGCTTGTCGCACTCGGCCAGCGACGGCACCACGCCCGACATCACCTTTCCGGCGATGTCCTTGATGTAGGCGCACTTGGGCCTCGACAAACCCGCCGATCGAAGCCGGTTCACGTGCGTTTTGAGGACCGCTTCGGGCGATGGAAAACCGGATTTCGGGTAGAGCAATTGAAACCTGCCCAGGATGGTTGCCGCGGCCTTGCCGCTGAGCTGCTGATTGATGACCGCGCGAACCAGCGATTGAAAAGGCTTCTCGTCGCGGATTCTCAGCCGGGCATCCTCGCCGACGGCATCCATGACGCGTCCCATGATCGGGTCCACGGACCTGAGATGAGCGCGGGCTTTCCGATGAGAATGATGTCGTGTTGTTTTGATCACAGTTCAACTACTGTGCCGGTGCCGTGAAAGGAATTCAAGCGGGTGGTTGGGACATGTTTGCTTCGCGGCGCAGCCTGGCACGCGCACCGCAGCCGCGAGGGGGATTGTGTGCTTGCTCTCGCACGGGCCGCTGCTAGAGTGCCGCCGGAGTTCAAACCAGCCATGTAAATCAGAATTCCGATCATTGAGAAAACCAATGAAACCGACCCATTGCTTCAAACACCTGCGAGTCTCATCCGCCATCCTGAGTTTAACGCTTCTATGTTCTCCTGTTCTTCCGGCGGACCACCAAAACCAGCAACGCCCTGAAGGCAGCGGAAAAGCCCCTGGAAACGGGCAGGACATGATTGAACTGGGCAGCGCCGAGTTTGAGGCAACGAGCACGATCCCAGCAGCCGCGGGAGGAAATGTTACCATCAATGTCCGTGTCACACTCAGGACGAGCCGGGATGTGGTTGGAAAACTCAACGAGGGAATATCCTCCGGGCGATATCGGGCTCCGTTTTGGTCCAACAAAGAATTCATCAATCTCATCCTCGATTCGAAGCCGGGCTGCTTCGAGGTGGAGTTCCTGGGATTGAACAAGGAATCACGGTTCTATTATTTCTTTGAAGAGGAACTTAAAAAAATAAAAACGCATCCGAGCATTCCGGCAGAACTAAAAAGCCAGACCAATGAATCCATCCGGAAGGCCAAGGCGTTGCTTTATCAAACCATCCGGCCCAATGATTACCAGGGCTCCAGGATACTTTTTGAACAGAACGCAGACTCGGCAAACATCGTGTTCATTGGATCAACCAAACGGGGAAATCAACCGGTTGGACGGCTGACATTCACCGGGAAGCAAATGCCCATCTTTGACGCCATGAAGAAAGTGTTAAGCGAGGACCACAAACCCACCAGTCCTTCCGTCACGGTCGCCGAAAAAGGAAGCTTCGAAGACATCATAACATCAGCCCAAAAGAGACACATTTTGAAATCCGCAAATTGATTTCGTGTCACACGCAGGCGACAGGAACCGGAGTGGGCGGCGTTGAAAAGAAGGTGAGAGGACGTGATGAAAATTCGGATCATGCCCCAACGGCCCAAACGGCTGTTCATACTGGTTTCCATCCTGGTCGCTCTTATGGCTGTCCACTGGGGCTATCCCGCAGTCACTGAGTGGCTCTGGCGGCCCACGGTGACCATTGCAACAGACCATTACCTCATTTATTCGACGGCAACCCCGGAACAGACACGTGAAACCGGCCAGGTGCTCGAGGCATTGCACTCAACGTATGCCAAGCTTTTTGCCGGCTTTCCCCGAGCCACGCGGGAACATCCAAAACTCCAACTGAAGCTTTTCAAGAATCGCGAGGAGTTCCACCGATGCAGTAGTGCCGTCGGCTGGGCCGAGGGCTATTACGTGAAGCCCTGCTGCTATGCTTATTATGATAACGGATCCAATTCCGCTTTTTGGATGGTTCATGAAGCGGTCCACCAACTAAATGAGGAATTCGTCTCTTTGAACCTCGCCAAGTGGGCCGAAGAAGGCGTCGCCACCTACTTCAGCACCAGTGTCTTTGCCCAAAGCGCCTTCCGTCTTGGCGATCTGGATTGGAACACCTACCCTCTCTGGTGGATCGAAAGCATGGAGTTGAGCGGTGATATCAACAAGGACATAGCCAACACGCAAATCATTCCCCTGCGCGCGATTATCACCAATCGAGGCGGCCCCATCCTAGACTGGCATTTCAACCTCTATTACATTCACTGGTGGAGCCTGACACATTTTCTGTTTCACTATGAAAATGGAAAATACCGAAACCATTTCCTGCAGGTGCTTCGTGAAGGAGGGACGCTGGACAGCGTTGAGAAATGCATTGGTCCCATTGAACAAGTTCAAGGCGAGTGGTATCGGTATCTTCAAGACCTGCAGCGGCACCCATATAGACCACGACCGGTCTCAGTATCTGGAAAGACATCGCCGGGCACCTGAATTCAACACCCGCCGATTAACCGTTGACACATTCTGCCGGAAAAGTTACAAAACGTCTTATGAACCTCATCAACATCACATCCAAAGACCTCGCCAGGATCACAAAGCTTCTCAAGAAGAAAGAAGCCCTGCTCGAAAGAGTGGCCAAGGTTGACAGCAAACTTTCGGCCTTTGAATCCGGCAAACCTGCGGCCGCAGTCGTGGCCAAGAAGGGCAAGATGAGCGCCGCCGGTCGTGCAGCCATCGCCGCGGCTCAAAAAGCCCGTTGGGCGAAGCTCAAGGGCAAGAAAGCAGCGAAGCCAGCCGGGATGAAGAAGCATAAAATGTCCGCGGCCGGCCGTGCTGCCATTGTTGCCGCTCAAAAAGCCCGTTGGGCCAAGATCAAGGCGGCGAAGGGTAAATAGTTTTCCAGCCGAAACTTTTCACGCTCCCCGTCGGCGATCTTTGGGAACAACCCTATAAGGTTTTCCCTTATGTCATGGTCGTGAGTGAGTGGTGTAGTTTTCAGGCGAAGGAATTCCAACGACGTCCGGCAGTGAAATGGTTTCAACCGCGAGCTGAGAAACGGGGTCGGCAGCGATTAGTACGCACGCCGTCCTCAGCCCGCGGGTCAACCAAATACCGACGTTAAGCCGGCTAGGATGCCGGCCGCGAGGACATGCCCGGCTTACGGCACGACTTTCTCCGCGACGAGCCGGCCGTCGGACGTTTCCAGCAGGATGCGGTAACGGCCGGACTGCAACCGGGCGTCCTCTCCGATGGGCCGGCTGAAGACACGCTGGAGAGTCTGGCCGGCTTCGACGCGCAACGCCGCCGCCACAGGCCGCTCCTTCTCGCCCAACGGATCGCTGACGATGACGCGGATGACCTCCAGCGGCCGGGCGTCGCCGTTGTGAATGGTCACGTCGTATTCGAGCGACGGCGGCTCCACGAAGTAGCGCGTGATCAGAACGCGATCGAGCGTCAGCTGCACCTTCGGCATGGCGACCGCCGGCGTCGCCTGCCGCGGCTGCGTCGCTCCACGCCATAACGCCGCCGCCAGACCAGCGAGGATGACGGCGCTGACGATGGCCGCCAGCCACAACAGCCACCGCCGCCAGGAACGGCCCTGCGCAATCATGGCCGCGCCGATGGCGACGAGCCGCGTGCGCCGTTGCGGCTGCGCCGGCGCGGGTTGTTGCGCGAGGCTTTCCGCGCCGCGCTGCACCGCCTCGAAACTCCGCAGGATGGCGGCGCACGGCGGACAGTCGCGCAGGTGGTCGCGCATCGCGTCGCGGCGCGCGGCGGGCAGTTCGCCGTCGAGGTAGGCCGACCATTCCTGTGGATCGTAATGTTGTGGTGATGGTGTGCTCATCTCAGCGGCCCTCCAAAAATTTCAGCAACCGGCAGCGCGCGCGGAACAGCGTGGCGCGCACCTGGTCGAGGCGGCAGTTCATGGCCCGCGCGATTTCCTCGTAGGACATCTCCTCAAAGCTGCGCAGCGTGACGGCCATGCGCTGGTTCTCCGGCAAGCGGTCCATGGCGTCGGCGAGCCGCTGGAAAAATTCCTTGTTGAGCAGCGCGTCGCTGGGCGACAGCAGCGTGAGCGGTTCGTCGCCGGTGGATTCGGCGGAAATTTCTCGGCGCCGCCGTTTGCGCAGGTGCATCAGGCAGACGCGCGTGGCCACGGCCAGCACCCATGTGGACAATTTCGATTTGCCCTCGAACTTCGCCACCGCGCCGAAGACGGCGATGAACGTTTCCTGGCAGACATCTTCCGCCTCCGCTTCGCCGACCATGCGCCGCACCAGATAATACACCGGCTGGCGGTAGCCGTCGTAAAGCGCGCCGAGCGCCGCGGGATCGCCGCGACGGCACCGGCGCAGGGTTTCGGCGTCCAATTCGATCATCGGGCCAGGGTCTCCAAACCTTTCGTTGCGCCGCGCGGGCAAAAGTTGCTCCGGGGCGAGCGGCTGGTTTGACAGAACGACGGCGGGTTATGCAACGAAGAAATGCAACGGTTCGCAATGCCGGCGCGGCCCGCCTGGCCAGGTCACGGCCGCGAGGGGTCGCCGGCAGTCCCGGTTTGGGGATGACTGGGCCGCAGCGTTTGCAGGTAGCGGCTGAGCCGGCCGGCCTCCTCCGGTGTCAGCCTCGCCTTTGCGATCATTTTTTCCAGCCACATGGCCCACGCGGGATCCGGGTAATTGTCGATGTTGTAAAACTTGTGACACCGGCCGCACTTGTTCTGATAAAGCTTCCGGGCCGCCGCCGCATCTTCCGGCGAGAGGTCTGCGGCCGTGGCGCTCCACGCGGCGGCCAGTCCCATGACTGCGATCACCATTGTTCGTTTCATCGAAATACAAATTCTGCGATGCGCTTTACGTTAATCCATTCGCGCCCGTCCAAGTCAAGACTGGGATTTTTGTCGAGGGCGTGTTGAAAGTTCCGGCCGCAGGCTTGCGGCCTCACGCAGGGCGGGCTTCACAACGCGGTCACTTGGCCAACGAAAGCTCCTGGAGCAAACAACGTTCCTTGCAGATCGGGCAGGACTTGGCGCCCGCACACTTGTCCTCCAACTTTCGAAACCGTCGGAGCGCCTGGCGGGCCGCCGGGTCGTCCGAGGTCAGAAACTTGACGAAATGAAAAAGCTTTCCGGCCGAGGCGGGACTGATCAGATGCTCCACTTTGCAGCTATCCACCTCCGCCTGCTCCTCCGGCACGCGGATCGCGTCGCGCAGAAACGCCTTCACCGCCGCTCTCCTGCCCAAGATTGCGCGGACGATCTTCAGGCCCTGCGCCGAGAGCTTGACCTGGCGGTGCCCATCCACGTCGGCCAGCCCGCGCGCCTTGATGTTGCGCAGGTTGATCGAGACACTGCCACGTGTGATGCCAAGCCGCCGGGCAATGTCGGTGACGCGTGCCCAGCCGCCATATTCGCGGCCGGCCTCGTGGATGGCCATCAGATGATGGGCCACGCTGTGCGAGACTTCGTTAGCGTCAAATTTCTTCCACGTTTCCATTACAAATTGGACTGTATGTCGGGTGTTTGACATGTCAAACAAAAAGGGCCGCTCCGCGACTCGGGCAAGCCGTGTGGGGACGGCGGCGTTTCAGCCCGGCGTCCCGGCGAGGTTGATGACCACCGTCTTCGTCTCGGTCATCTCCTGCAACGCGTAGCGCGGCCCCTCGCGGCCGACGCCGCTCTCCTTGACGCCGCCGTAGGGCATCTGGTCCACGCGGAACGTCGGCACGTCGTTGATCATCACGCCGCCGCATTCGATCTGCTGCGCGGCCCGGAGCGCGCGGCCGATGTCGCGCGTGAACACGCCCGCCTGCAGGCCGTAGCGGCTGCGGTTCACCATCTCGACAGCGCGCTCGATGGAATCGAACGCCTCCACGCACACCACGGGGCCAAAGATTTCGTCCGCGACCGCCTTCATGCCGGGCTGCGTGCCGGCCAGAATCGTCGGCGTCACCGTCGCGCGGCCGGCGCGTTCGCCGCCGATGAGTTTGCGCGCGCCGTCGCGCACGGCTTCGGCGATCCAGCCGGTGACGCGCGCGGCGTTCGGCTCGTCAATCAGCGACGTGACATCGCTGGCCTCGTCGAGCGGAGGACCGACGCGGAACGCCGCCACGCGCGACCGCAGCGCCTCGGTGAAATCGCCGGCGATCTTCCCGGCCGCATAGATGCGCTGGAGGTGGATGCAGACCTGCCCGGAGTGCGCGAAGCCGCCGATGGCGCAACGGCCGAGCGCCAGTTCCAGGTCGGCGTCGGCGTCCACGATGGCGGCGCAATTCGCGCCGAGTTCGAGCGTGACCGGTTTCATGCCGGCGACAGCGCGGATGTGTTTGCCCACCTCCGGGCTGCCGGTGAACGTCACCATCGCCACGTCCGGATGCGCCACCAGAAAATCGCCCACCTCGCCGCCGCCGCCGGAGACGGTGTTCAGGAAGCCGGCGGGCAGCCCGGCCTCGGCGAAGAGTTCGGCGAGCATGTAGCCGCAGATCGGCGTCGCGCTGGCGGGCTTGTGGACCACCGTGTTGCCGCCGGCGAGCGCCGGACCGATCTTGTGGCAGACGAGGTTGAGGGGGAAGTTGAACGGCGTGATGGCCGCAATGACGCCGCGCGGCATCCGCAACGTGAAGCCCAGCCGGTCCGCGCCGCCGGGATGCGCGTCCACCGGCACCATCTCGCCGACGTTTCGCCGCGCCTCCTCGGCAGAGAACGACAAGGTCAGCACGCTGCGTCCGACTTCGCTGCGCGCCTCGCGCACCGGCTTGCCGCTCTCGCACGCAATGACGCGCGCGAAATCCTCCGTCCGCTGCTCCATCAGAGTCGCGGCTTTCGCCAGGATTTCATGGCGCTTGTGGCTGGGCAGCCGCGCGGCGGCGGGCGCGGCTTTTTTCGCCGCGGCGACGGCTTGCCCGACTTCCGCGCAATTCGCCTTCGGCGCGGTGCCAAAGACGGCTCCGTCGTAGGGCACGCGCACTTCGAATCTCGCGCCGGGCTTCACCCAGCGCCCGTCAATGAAAAGGTCGTAGTCGGTTTTCATGGCGATAGATTGCGGCACAACTTCGACGCCGTGATCTTGCCACGCCGGGGGCGCGGTTCACCAGATCGAAAGAGGGCGGCACGTCTTTTGATAATGGGCGCGGAGCCGGAGCCAATGGGCTTCAACCCGAGCGGCATCGACCAGGCAGGAAAATAACTTGGTTTTCGAGCCGGATTTCATCATAATGGCCGGCAGGAGGCATAGGCATGTCGGAACATCGAGCGCGTGCGATGTGTTTGGGTGTGTTCCCAGAGGAGGCAAGGTGTCTGTCCGGTCGCGGCCGGATTGAACCGGGGACGCAGCGATGAGCGGCTTGGTTTTTCTTGTCATCGCCGTTGGGGTAACTGTTTTCATTGCCCTGGCCATCAGCGCGGCATTCTTGCAGATAAGCTGCTGCATTTGCCGGGTTGAAGCACCAGGATTCCGCCAAGCCATGTGGATCGCTTTCATGAACGGTCTGGCCTGCGTGGTGGTCAGTTTGATCGGCGGCTGTCTCATTGGCCTGATCGCGTATGGCGCCGGAGTGAAAGATGTGCAAGGACTGCGGATGCAAATAGGCATCGTCACGCTTCTCATCACCACGCTGGTGTCCGCCGTTGTTTATTCATGGATGATCCCGACCAGTTTCCGAAGGGGCATTCTGATCGGGGTGGCGCAATATGTCATCGGCATCGTGCTCGGTATGTTGACCCTGCCTCTGCTGCCTCCCAACATCCGCCAGGCGATTGAGCAAAGACAAGCCGGGGGTCCTGTGGACACGGTTGCGATCCGCAATTACTTGAACCGGATGAATGCGCAATGGAAAACGGCGAAATCGGTCCCACTATTGGATTCTCTCGAGAACATGGCAAAGGCTCAACAGGAGGCTGAGAGATCGAAAGGAACGGTCGTCTCCTTGAGTTCAACGTGGCACCTGTTGGAAATCAAGGATATGGGGAACACACTCACCAAAGAGGGAATGCTGAGAATAGCCACGTCCGGCAGGTTCGTCCTCGTTACCTACCAAGGGCCGGCCAGAGCCGCATCTTCTTCGCAAGTCGTATACTCGCCAACGCTGGTGGATTCCCAGGGTCGTCAGTTCAAGCAGATAAACAACTCGATGTTTTACCTGCCTGAGGGACTGCGGTTTATGACTCTTGAACGGCTGGCATCGGGCGCTGTGGAAATATTTCACTCCATCTACGAAGTGGCGATGGACTCTCAGGGACTTTACCTCCAAAGCCAGCGCCCGGCGGATGGATCCGGGAAGAAAACGTCGCTGTAAAAAGGGCGGGCCGCACCCCTCTGGAAACGACCAGGACTTGTTTCTGGAAACAATCCTCGCGGGCCTGTTGCGGGGCGCTTACCAGATCGAAAGATTTTGCGACTTCCAATCCTTGAGGAACTTCTCGATGCCGCTGTCGGTCAGCGGATGCTTGACGAGCTGCTCGAAAATCTTGAACGGCATCGTCGCTACGTCCGCGCCGATCATCGCCGCCTCGATGACGTGCAGGGGATGGCGAATCGAGGCGACCAGCAGTTGGGTCTTGAAACCGTAGTTGTCGTAGATCGTCCGGATTTGCCGCGCCACTTCCATGCCGTCGTGGCCGATGTCGTCGAGTCGGCCGACGAACGGGCTGATATACGCCGCGCCCGCTTTCGCCGCCAGCAACGCCTGCGGCGCCGAGAAGCAGGTCGTCACGTTGCAGCGGATGCCTTCGTCGGCGAGCCGTTTCAGCGCCTTCAGTCCCTCCTTCATGATCGGAATCTTGACGACGGCGTTCGAGCCGAACTTCACCAGCTCGTGCGCTTCCTTCACGATGTCATCGGCGTCGAGCGCGACCGTCTCCAGGCTCACGTCGCCCTTGACCGTCGCGCAGATTTCCGCCGCGACCTCGCGGAACTTCCGCCCGGTCTTGGCGATGAGCGATGGGTTGGAGGTCACGCCGTCGAGCACGCCCCACGAGTTGGCTTCCCTGATTTCCTTGATGTCCGCGGTATCCAGAAAAAATTTCATAACGTCATTCTCCTTCGTTCAATTCGTTTTCGTCGGCTTCGCTTCGAGCATCTCTTTGAGTTTCTCCAAGTCGTTCGTCGGCGCGCGGCAGGCGTAGTTCTCGCAAATGTAGACGGTGGCCTTGCCATCGAGCGGCTTCATGCCGGCAAGAAACTTCAGCCGCTTCGCCATCGCCGCCTGACGCGGGCCGCCGTCGGCCAGCAGCAGGATCGCGTCCGGCAGGTAACGCTCGCGGACCGCCCGCAGCATCGCCTTTGTGTCGGGGGCGTCGGGCCCGCCGGCGATGACGATCTGCCGGGGCTTCGCCAGCGCGGCGTCGAGCGCGCACAACCACTGCGGCACGGCGGTCGGCGACTGCGAGAACCGCGGCAGCAACCGCCGGAGCGATTCGCCGGCGATGGCGGCGTAGCGCGGGTTGTCGGTGAGTTGCGCGAGCCTTTGGAGGTTGGCGATGGCGATGGCGTTGCCGCTCGGTTGCGCACTGTCGTAGTCGTCCTTCATCCGCGCGATGATGTCGCTCTGGCCCGGCGGCGTGAACCAGAAACCTCCGCCCGCTTCGTCGTGAAATTGCGCGATCATCGTATCCGTCAGTTCCGTCGCGCGGTCGAGCCACCGCGGATCGAACGACGCCTCGTAAAGCTCCAGCAGGCCGGCGGCGAGGAAAGCGTAGTCGTCGAGGAAACCCTCCACCTTCGCCTCGCCGTCGCGCCAGCGGCGCCGCAGCGTTTTCGTTTGCGGAGCGTAAAGTTTGGCGAGGACGAATTCCGCCGCCCGCCCGGCCGACGCGAGATACCGCGGGTCGTCGAGCGCCTGCGAGGCGCGGGCGAACGCGCCGATCATCTGGCCGTTCCACGCGGCGAGGATTTTGTCGTCGAGATGCGGCCGGACGCGCCGGCTGCGGACTTCGAACAGTTTCCGCTTCGCCGCCTCGATCCGCTCGCGCGCCTGCGGCGGCGTGCCGCCGAAAAGTTTCGCCATCTGCTCGAACGTCCGCGCCACGAACAACACGTTGGCGTTCTTTGGGCCATGGCCGGCGGGATCGTCCCAGTTGCCGGCCTCCTCGCAGCCGTAGTATTCGCCGACGAACTTCGCCTCCTCCGCGCCGAGCGCGTCGCGCAACTCCTGCGCCGTCCAGGCGTAGAATTTGCCCTCCAGCCCTTCGCTGTCGGCGTCCTCGGCGGAGTAGAACGCGCCGCCGGGATGCGTCATGTCGCGGCCCACGTAGCGCAGCACGTCGCGGGCGACATCGGCAAAGAACGGCTCGCGCGTGATCTGCCACGCCTCGCAATAGCTGACGGCGAGCTGGGCGTTGTCGTAGAGCATCTTCTCGAAATGCGGCACGTGCCACCGTTCGTCCACGCTGTAGCGCGCGAAGCCGCCGCCGAGCTGGTCATACATCCCGCCGAGCGCCATCTGCCGCAGCGTGTGCGCCGTCATCTCCAAAGCGTGCGCGTCGCCGGTGCGTTTCCAGTAGCGCAGCAGGAAGTTGAACTGCGCCGGCCGCGGAAACTTCGGCGCACCGCCGAAACCGCCATGCTCCTCGTCATACTGGCCGCGGAACTGCTCGTAAGCGGCGCGCAGCATCCCGTCGCGGGCCTCGCCCGCCGCGCCGGCCGCCGTTTGCATCGCGGCGATGGCGTCGTGCAACTGGCGGCCCTGCTGGAGCACCCGCTCGTGTTGCTGCTCCCAGAGTTCGTGGATGCGCGTCAGGAGGTCCTTGAAACCCGGCCGGCCGTGCGCGCTCCCCGGCGGAAAATACGTGCCGCCGTAAAACGGCTTCAGGTCCGGCGTCAGCCACGCGCTGAGCGGCCAGCCGCCCTGGCCGGTCATCGCCTGCACCGCCGTCATGTAAATCTGGTCCACGTCCGGCCGCTCCTCGCGGTCCACCTTGATCGGCACGAACCAGCGGTTGAGCGCGTCGGCGATCTCCGCGTTCTCGAAACTCTCGTGCTCCATCACGTGGCACCAGTGGCACGTCGAGTAGCCGATGCTGAGGAAGATCGGTTTGTTTTCGCGCCGCGCCTTCTCGAACGCCTCCGGCCCCCACGGGAACCAGTCCACCGGGTTGTTCGCGTGCTGGAGCAGGTAGGGGCTTTTCTCGCGCGCCAGCCGGTTCGGTTTGTGTTGCTCGGATGTCATGGTGTCCTGCGTAGCCGCGCTCGTAAGAGCGTGGCTGGGTTCGGCTTGCGTTGCTCGGAAATCATGGATACCAGGCTCAGTCTTCTCGTTGCGCTCGGCGTCCCCGGCCAGCAAAGCGGCCGCGCAGCCGAGCCATATCGTCAGCGAAACCTTCAACACCCTGACTCTCGACCACCCCCGCCACCCGGTCAAGTGACCGGGGCGATTGGTAGTGTGTCATTTTGAAAACTGTAGCGGCGGTCTCCGACCGCCGAAATCTTCCTCCACTGGGAGCGGCGATCTCCAGATCGCCGGATCATTCATTATCAATGGCCGGCGGTCATAGACCGCCGCTACAGCAAACTGATACCGAGCGATTTCCAGACGGCGCGTCGCGGAGATTTCCGCCGTTCTCTGGGCTTCATTTGGTCAAGGTTTTTGAATTGTGTTTTTCGACAGGCGACGTATAAAGCACAAAAGCACGATAGACCGCAGCTCCCTTGGCCGCATGAAGACCCCAGAGCAAACGCCGGACAAGCCTTCTAGGATTATTTTCTTCGTGATTCCGGGGACCATCACGATTTTGTTTGTCGCTTCGAGCGAGCCGCAACCACGCAGTCTTTTTGATGTCCTAGCCCTCGGCGCTTTCTTCTATTCGTTTTCTCTCATTTTCTTGCTGGCCGGTTGGCACGGGTTCAGTTTCATTCGCAGCTTGTTTCGGAGTCGTGGAGGCGACAGTCAGTGATTATTCCACGCCGCACCCTAACCAGTGCGTTCCAGTAAACCCCACTAAACCACTTTTTGTTTAGTTTATTTGACCCAAAACCCCACTGGAAAACACTGGACAAGGAAAAAGCCAAGTTTCAAAATCCGCCGTGTCGCCTTGCTACACGTCAATGAGGTCAACGAATGCTGGCTAGGGAGAAGAGAAGTGAAATATCTCAATTCCATTGCTACGGGTCTAATTGCTGTTATCATTTGTTGGAGAACACTTCACACCCATGTGAAAGATTGGGGGAATACTGATTTCTATTTGAAACCGATGATTTCTGTTTGGTTCGTTGTTACCGTCGTGTCATTTATTCCGAAAATTAAAAATCCGTTTTTTGCTTTCGTCCAGAGAGCTTGGTGGCTCCAAATTGTAGTTCCTGTAGTGCTATACTTCCTAACAGACGTTTTGTTGTCAGTTTACGAGCCATATCCTCAAATGCCAATGGACAATGTTCCCGCTCCTCGATACCAAAAACCTCACTAAACCACTTTTTGTTTAGTTTTGTTGAGCCGAAAAACCCCGCTGAGAACACTGGACAAGGGGAAAGCCAAGTTTCAAAATCTGCCGTGTCGCAGATGAACCTCTCAAAGAGGTTGCCGAATAGCTGTTAGGCCAGCACCACATGAAAAGTCGAATCATGTATATCGAATCGAAAGTCGGCGATTTGCCCGGCCCGGCACGCATCGGTCGAGTCACGTTCTCCAAGACGGGCAGCACTATTTATTATCAAGGTCGTAGCTTTCAGCGTGTCCGAGGCTTTAAGCACAACTACGAGGACAGAAAGACGGGCGACCCCTACTGGATTTCTGGTCCTAAACGTGGCGGTGGCGATGCGATGTATGGCGGCAGCGCTCCCATCCAGATTGATGAGGATGTGCGTGGGGAGTATTGGAGAGATATTCGAGGGCAACCAGAGAGAGTTAATGAACGCGCAGCCTAACCAGTGCGCTCCAGCAAACCGCCGTGTCGCAAACGGAGACGGCAAATAGGGAGCCGAATACCGGTTAGGCGGCACAAACATTTATGCGATACCCGGATTTTCGAGATGCCATTCAGACAGAGTTGCTACATCACTCTGATGGCCGGACATGGGCGGAATTGAGAGACCATCTTGCGTTGCCATACGACCGCCCGTGCCCATCATGGACGGATCGTTTGGAGCGCGAGATTGGACTCGTTCGCATGAAGGGCGAAGGTCGAGCGTTTGTATGGAAGCTCGGAAGACGGAAACGAACGTGAACCCCATTGAAACACTTTTTGTTCAGTCTTTTTGAGCCAAAATCCAGTTATTTTGCAGGTGTAGAATCACACCCGAAGATGTATGCTCGCCACGTTCGTCAGAACAATCAAGTGTCATCCGGTATCCAGCTATAACACTCTCGCAAATAGGTGGTCGCTGCATATGACTCCAGAACACTTTGTCTCGCAAGTTCGTTCGGCTGTGGTGCATCAGAACACCACAATCGACAAAAACCTGTTTGAATCAACCGCACCGGAGGGTGCTAGCGACCCTTACTGGAAGCGGGCACTGACGTTGCATCTCTCGCTGAGCAAAGCAGAACGAGCCGTTCTTTTTGAAATCATGCGACAGGTCAGAGTTGATACGGTATCGGAACTTTTTGGCATCCTCGACGGGTCAAGCGCCCTCGAAGGCCCGCGAGAGGACTTCGTGTTAACGGCGCAATCTAATAATCAGAAACTCAACGGCAACTTGCAGGACTTGTTCTTGGAGGCTGAAGAGCGAGAACGGCTATCGTAACGATCAGATGATGAGAGTCTGATTTTGAGAAAATGGGGCATACTCCAACAGTCCAAATCGGTTAAATTGTTTTAATAACCGGCAGCGAGATTCTTGGTCGTGGGGTTATTGACCTTACCCAAGCAACCTTGCAACCTGATTCTCTGCTCCAAACCTCTGCCCTCTTGCGGTTAAAAAGTCACCTGTTTCGGCCGGGCGGTTTTATCACCAGACTTTGAGCGTGAGCGCGCCGGTTCCGGGATTCTCGAACGGGCCGCATTTGTTTCACGACTTATCTCCATTCCAACCGCTTGAACTCCGGCGCGGGGCCGCGCCAGCGTGCCGGCTTGGGCGGCTGGCCCTTCTCCACGTAGTATGCGCAGAGGCCGAGTTCATCGAGTTGGCTCCAGGATTTCAGCGGCGCGCCACCGGCGGTGCACTTGAAGTCGGCGGCATCGAGCAGGACGGTCTGGTCGTCCGGCGCGCCGGAGATTTCCTTCTCGCAAACGAACGTCTTTTTCGGGCCGCGGTAGTTGCGCCATTCGTTTTCGATGACGACGAAGGCGATGTGGTTGGTTTCGGCGACCTTGAGTGTGACGGCCAGCTTCGCGCCGTCGGGACCGCGCCATTTCGGATCGGTGACCTTGCGGGTCCAGTTCTGCCAATGGTCGCGATTGCCGGCGTTGAGGCGATACCAGTCGCGCCAGCCGTGGGCGAAGTCGTCAATCAACGCGCACGGCCCGCCGGCAGCGCGCACGCCGGCGGCGCGGAGCGCGTCCGGCGGGGCATGGTGGAGCGCGGTGCTGAGGCAGACTTCGCGGATCGTGTCGTTGCGGTGTTCGGGCAGTTGCGGCAGCGACACGGGTTCCGGCAGCGTGTAGAAGACGTTGGCGAACGCGAACAGCGGCCGGTCGGCGGTCTCCAGCGGGAGTTCGGCGGTGAACGCGTCGTCGTGACGCGTGACTCCGGCGCTACGCCAGAAACGGGCGCGCGGGTCGGGGTCCACGCTGTAGTAGATGTCGCAGCGCGCAACGGGCCATGCGCTCTTCGGCGTCACGCGCAGCCGCGGAATGCCGTCGCCGGTCTTCAGCGTCAGTTCGCTCGCGGGCGTTTCCGGCAGCGCGGGGCCGCCTTTGAGGAAATGGTCGAACCACAGCGGCATCGTCACGGCCACCTCGGGCGTGAGGCGGTGATTGAAGTGCGGCGACCACGCATGGCGCACCGGCTGGCCCGCGATGAGCGCGTCGGTGCGATACACGTCGTCCATCCAGCCGTGAAAATCGTTCGACGCGCTGCGGTGCATCACCGGGCAGCGGATGAGCGGCGCGTAGCTCTCGAAACTCAGCGTCCGCCGGAAAACGTCCACGTCGCCCGAGATGTGCTCCTGCTGCGCGACGTCGCCGGTGAACGAATGCGGCTGCCACCGCCAGCCCTGGCCGCCGACGGCGGGCACGGCGGCCTTCACGCGCGCGTCGGTGCCGGCGACATACATCGTCAGGTTGCCGCCCATCGAGAAGCCATGAATGCCGAGCCGCTGCGGGTCCACCTCCGGCTGTTGTTCGAGAAACGTCAGTCCGCGCCGGCAGCCGAGCGTGAGCAAATACCAGTTGCAATTCTTCGGATGCTTGCGGTCCTCGAAAAACTGCTTCGGCCCCGGCAGCATCGAAGAATAGCCCTGCGCGTTGAGCTGCGTGGGATCCACCGCGCCCCAATCGGTGTTCGGATCACCGGGCTTCGCGCCTTCGACGGAATTGAACGGCGGTTTGCCGTTGCCCGAGCCGCCCCAGTTGACCGAGAGCGCGGCATAGCCTCGCGCGACGAGCATCTTCACTTCGCTCAGCGAAGCCCGCTGGCCGCCGCCGTGGATGTGCATCACCGCCGGCAGCTTCTCCTTCGCACCTTCCGGAAAACCGTAGATCGCTGCCATGCGCGCCGGTTTGCCCTTGAACGTCCCGATGAGGAACCGCACATAACGCAGCACCATGCCGTCGCTCTTCCACTCGCGAACGACTTCCGTTTCGAGCGGGTCCTTGCGTGGATCGAAGTCGCTCCAAAGCTCCGCCACGGATTGCGGGACATCCGCGGCGCCAAACACGGCCGGCGCTGCCAGCAGCAGGGCGGCAAGGGTGACGAAGATGCGGTTCATGTTCTCACTCCCGGTTTTCCGGCGGGGGTTTATTTCCCCGGAATCGCCACCAGACCCCGTTGAGTCGGCAGATACAATACGCCGTCCGCCGCCGTGAGTGTGACCGGGGCGGTTTGCAGCTTGGTCCTCGACAGCACTTCCAACGTTCTCCCCGCTTTCAGCACCCACAAAGCGCCCGATTCGGTGCTGACGTAAACCTTCCCGTCCGCGACGAACGGCGACGCGCACCACGCCCGGCCGCCGAGGGGATGCACCCAGTATCGCTCACCCTTCTCCGCGTCGAAACAATGCGCGTTGCCCGGCGTGTCCACGATGTAGAGCAACCCGTCCGCGATCGCCGGCGTCGCCAGCGAGCGCTCCACCAGCGTCGAGTCCCAGATCTTCTTTCCCGTCGCCGCGTCCACGCACGACAGGCAGCCCTGGCCATCGCCGTGCACCGGGCTTTGGCCGATCGCTACGTAAACGCGGCCGTCCCAAATCACCGGCGTGCCGATGATTTCGCTCGGCCCGTCCGGCCGGCGTTTCCGGTGATTCGAATACGGCACCGGCTCACCGTCGCGCATCCGGTATCCCGGCGGATTGCAGTCGTAGGACCAGACTTTTTTCAAAACCTGCACGCCCTCGCGCGACGCCGACGGCAGCTCGAAGGCATACAGCATGCCGTCGCCGCCGCCGAAGAACACCCGCGCGCGTCCGTTCACTTCGCCCGCGACGGGCGACGACCAGTTGCAGTGGAACAGGCGTTCACCGATCCGCTCGCCGTCGCGCGCCACGAGACGGCCGGTTTTCTTGTCGAGAGCGATCAGCGTCGGCGCCTGCGGCGACGGCACCTTGTCGTGATGGTCGTCCAGTCCGTTGGAGGTGCATGCAAAAACCAGGTCCCCGACGATCAGCGGCGTGCTTCCGCAAACATCGTGCGGCACCACGTTCAGTTCCTTGATGAAATCATACCGCCACACCACCGCGCCGGTGTTGCGGTCCACACACAGGACCTCGCCGCGGTTGCCGACCACGAACACCCGCTCGCCGTCCACCACCGGGTGCGAACAAATGCCCAACTTCCACTGGTCGAAATGAAACGGCGGTATCACGCCCTCCATGTAGCGCGGACTCGGCAGTTCCCAGACCAACTTGCCCGTCGCCTGCTCCACGCACATCAACACGCCGCCACCGGTCGGCTGGTAGTCGGGCCGCCGCACCGCGCCGTCTTCCGTCGCCAGAAAAATCCGGCCGCGGTCAATCGTCGGGACCGAGTATTGGTGCGCGCCGAGTTTGAGTTCCCACAACGGCGTCACCGCGCCCGGGTCCGCCGGCAACTCCCGGCCGTGGAGGACCAGCGGAGCCAGCAGCATCGCGGCGAGGAGATGAATATGCCTGATCATCATCGTTCTTTCCAATTACCACACTTTGATCTGGAGTGCACCCTCGCCGGGATTCTCGAACGGGCCGACGGTCGGATGGGTCTTGCTCCGATGCTTGCCGAAGTAGTCGGTGTCCACCTTCAACGGCGAGCCGTCGGGATTTTCGTAGGAGAGGTTCGGTATCTTCGCCTTGCTGAGGACCCTGGTGGTGATGAGCTGGCGCTTCTGCGCCGTGTCCCAATCCTTGCCGGGGGTGATGTCGAGGTAGAAGCCGTCGGCTTTTTCAACCAGCGCGATGCCCGGATCGAAGTCCGGCTCGACCAACGGGGACGCCTCCTGTTTGCACGGCTTCGCGCCGGCCACGAAGACGTTGCCGCTCATGAACACCGGCATCTTCGCCGCGTCATACACGGTCAGGTCGTTTTGCTTCGCCATCAGGTTGTTGTAGTAGCGGTCGTCGCCGCTCGGGTTGCCGGCCAGTCCCGCCACGACGGTCGAGTGCGCCGGGTGATACGGCGTCTCGCGCTTCTCGGTATGGATGACGCGCACTGCGCCGGTCATCAGGTTGTGGACATAGGCGCCGCCCTGGGAATTCACCAGCAGCGCGCGCGGCGAAAGGAAGATATTGTTGTCCACGAGGAACGGCCCGTGGTCCACCTCGACGAACAAATCCTCCGAGAGGTTGTCGTGGAAAAGGTTGCGCGTGACGCGCGTGCCTTGCGCCATCCAGTCGAGCCAGAGTCCGCGCGTGGTGCGGTAGATGTGGTTGCGGCTGATCTCGACATCAATCGCGCCGTGGAATTTGATGCCCGCCATCTCCGCGCCGGTGAACAGCCGCCGGATGTGGATGTCGTGGATGACATTGCCGGTGACGGTGCTGAACGAGCAGCCGAGGCTGCCGACGATGCCGGTCTGCTCGCAATGCGAGATGGTGTTGTTGCGGACGATGTGATGGCCGATGTTTTCCTTCATCCACGGTATGGCATGGGCGTGGGCGCGCTCGATGGTCTTGACGTAACCCTCGGCGGTGTCCGCGGAGGTGTTGTCGAACTGGTCGCCGTGTTTGCCGAGCGCGATGCCGGAACAGATCGAGTGGCTGACGATGTTGTTCTCGATGATCCAGCCCTTGCTCCAATGCGTGCCGATGAGGCCGACCTGCTCTGCCGTCGGCGGCGCCCACGGCGTGGCCGCGTGGCGCATGATGAAGCCACGCACGGTGATGAAGTTCCGGCCCGGCTTGTCGGGATAGAAGACGGTGCGGCGGACGTTGATCTCCACCAGTTGCTCGTTCGGGTTGACGCCCTTGAACTGCGCCCAGATCGTGGTGTTGGCCGCGTCCACCCTGGCAAACCAGAACGGGGCCGGCGGCGCCACCGGCCCGGTTTGGTTGAACACCAGGCACAACGTCTGCGCTCCCGTCAACGGCTTGATGTGGATTTTGCAGGAAACCCACGATTGCCAGCCGCCGGTGTTCGCAATCGAACCGGCGCCCAGGAGTTCGCCGCTGGCGGAGTCCCGGCGGACTTCGATGACCGCGCCGCTCGATGCACACGAGGCGCGAATCTCGATCTGGTCGGTGGGTTGCTTGAACTCCATCGGCTCACTCCGGACCCAATCGCCCTGCTCAAGCCAGCCGACGCATTCGCCGCCCTCCGAGCAAGGGGCTTTCTTGAGCGGGTGGTTTCCCATCCATCCCGCGAACGGAATCCGTTGGTTTTGTTCCGCGCCACCGCCGGGCCGCAACCAGGCCAGGTTCACCAGATATTGTTTTTTGGCGGAGGCCGCGGGCGGCGGCGTGGTCCCCGGCGGCATCAAGACGTCATCCAGCTTCGCCGCCTCGATCAACCAGTCGCCGTTGAGATAGACCGCGCCGGTGTGATGCTCGCGGCCCTTCGGGTTGAACCAGTCGCCGCGGATGAGATCGCTGTAGGGATTGAAATCGCCGAAGAACGCATTGGGCAGCGCCGCCTTCCAGACATCGCCCTGAACCTTCGTCCAGTTCTTGACGACCTCGGAGCCTTTGATCTCCACCTTCTCGCCGGGCGCGGCTTGATAGACGATGCGCTTGCGGTCGGATGCGCCGCCGCGCGGCGGATTGATGCGCTCGCGATAGACGCCCTCGTGCACGGTGATCACATCGCCCGGCTGGGCGAGGTCGGCCGCGCGCTGGATGGTGCGCAGCGGCGCGTCTTTCGTGCCGCGGTTGGCGTCGTTGCCGCTGGTGGCGACGTGAAGCTCGGCAGCCAAGGCGGCAGTGCTGGCGAGCGCCATCGCGCTCACGATGATTCGGGTGATGGTTATGTTCATGGTTTCAAAGACTTCGGCGCGTTCGGTGGCGCATCATAGCAAATGACACCGCCGCGTTTCACTATTTCCCGCTGCACATCGGACACGTTCACGGCACGCACCTCAACCTTGGCATCCAGCGCAATTTTCGCCGCGATGCCGCAGGCTTCCCCGAGCGCCATGAAGACCGGCTCCATGCGGATCGTCTGGTACGCGAGACGGCTGGCGCTGCACGCCAGCGGGACGAGCAGGCCATCCACTTTCTGCGGCACCACGATGCCATACGGCAACTGCGTGGGCGGATGTTTGGCGAGGACGTAACCCTCGCGCACGCCGGGATGCGCGGGATCGTATTTCCGCACGGCGTGCGAGTCGAAGCCGTATTCGACGATGGCGATGGCATCCGGGCGCGGGCGCGGTTTGCCCGTGGCAGGATCGGGTTCGGTGTCGCGGGTGGTGAAGTTCGATTCGCCCCAAATGCGGCGGCCTTCGCGGACGTAGATTTGCCAGGGGCGATGATGGTGGTCGGGAAACTCGTCTTTGCAGAAGCCCCACGTGCTCATGACCGCGCGCAGGGGTTCGGGCACCTCGGGATCGTTTTGGAGGAACCAGAGAAAGCCTTCATTGTAGGCCCAGTAGCGCTGGAATATCCGCGCCCGCGCCTCGGGGCCGGCCTCAGACCAGTCCCAGTTCTCCTCCGGCAGATCGAGCGACTGGCGCGGGCAGCCTTTGCCAGGGTGCGTGTGGTCGTTGTTGGCGATGTATTTGCCGTTGGGCGCCGGGCGAAGCTGGATCGCATCCCGCAGCGTCTTGATTTTGCCCTCCTTGACGTCGGCCAGCAGGAACTCGTAGTCGCCGCGGTCATAACCGGCGGGCTTCTCGACCGGCACGCGGTTCTCCGGCACCTGCGTGAGCGGGAAGCGAAAACAAAACGCCTGGATGCCGCGATCCGCCTCGCCTGTGGAACCGGGGAGCACCTGTTTCGTGCCGAGGTCCATGTAAATGCGCCCGGCGAACGGCTCACCATACTCGCCGCGCGACTCACGCCCCACGCGATACGGCACCCCCGCCAGCGCCGCGAGATCGCCCTCGTAGGTCGCATCTACAACTACACCCCCCTCGTTTACCATCTCTGTACCCGGCTTCGCCAGATCCTCCAGCACGATCTGCTTCACTTTCCCACCCTTGCGCTGCACGCCTCGCAGGCGGTGACGCAGCTTCACCGTGATGCCTTTTTCTCCTGCCAGCATATCGTTGAACACCTGCTCGGCGACTCGTGGCTCGAAGTCGGTGCCGCCGCGGCACGCCTTTGCCTGCGGCGACTCCGCGCCGTAAGTGCGGGCGTAGTGCCCGACGATGCGGCGTTTGAACTCATTGAACAGGCCGCCGATGACCGCCGGGTTCCCGTTGTCTATGTTCGACAATCCGCCCGCGATCACTCCGCCGACATGCGCCTGTTCCTCGACCAAAAGCACCCTGGCGCCGGAACGGGCGGCCGCCACGGCTGCCGCAATCCCGCCAGGCGTGCCGCCTACAACGATCACATCGACAGCCTGGGGTGTGGCAGCGAGGACAGCTTGGGAAACGAGTGCCATCGCTCCCACAATAATCCGGGTGATGGTTGGATTCCTTTTCACGACGTGCCGGGATTCGTATCTTTGCCGCTGGGCGCAACCAACGGACCCGGCAGCCGGATCGTGAGGGCAGGCAGGAGGTGTTTCATCGTCTTGGCCGGAGTGAATTCATCGAGCCGGAGAAACCGGGCGCAGCACCCGGCTCACCGCCTGGATGCGGCTTTCATCAGGACGACCCGCGTCGTCTCTCGTCGGCACGAGCCAGCCGCCCTCGTCATTTTCGTTCCAGGCGTAAATGATGACGGCCTTGGCCGGGGTGATCTGCGGATTCTTGCGAATCCACGACAACGCGTGCTCAAGGTGGCTGGAGAGTTCTGCGGGCGTTGGCGCTTCGTAAAACTTGTCCATCCCGACACCGGGTTTTTGATATTTTTCCCACGGGACAGGATGTTCGACGCGCGGACGGCGGTCGGCGCTGGTCATGACAATGGGCACCGTGTGCGCACCGGCGGCTTTGCATTGTTCCCAGAAATTTTCCACGTGCTCCGCCAGCGCGGCGTAAGGCGCGCCGCAACCGTTGCCGGCGCAGGAATACGTGCTGATGGCGTCGAGGCCCAGCGCATCCGCGATCTTTTTGCCCTTCGCAGGTCTGAAATCCATCAACACCAGATACGGCTGGCCCAGCCCGGCCTGCCGCGCCAGCCGCCGCAATTCTTCCGTGCACTGGCGTTCGCTCAGAATCTTCAGCCACTTGTCGTCAACGAATCCGAGATAGAACAAGGGCCGGTCGCCCAACACCTTTTGATACGTCGGCTCCCGCATGAGTTGGACGATGCGTTGCACGTTCTGGGTGGCGACGAGGTCGTTGGGGCCGCTCCACAAGCAGAAGTTGATGTCGGCTTTGTGCCGGCTGGCGAGGTAGAGGTTGCGGGCTTCCACCATGCAGGGGAGACTGGCGTCGTAAAACCCGAAGGCCCAGTAGTCCAGCCCGGCCTGGCGCGCGTAGGCGATTTCCCGGTCCACGATTTCCTGCGTGTAACCGCGGATCGCCACCTGTGTGTCCGAAACGATCTCGCCGAAAAACGGCACGCGATAGTGCCAGCGTTTGGGACCGAGCGCGGCTTCCACAGCGCGCCCCACGTTGCTCTTGTCGCCATGCCACGCGTCCCATCGAATTGCCCCCACCACCGCACGGCTGTCGCCTACGGTCTTTTCAGGCAGGATTCGTGAGGAGTCCCGCTCTTCGGCGCATGGTGCGACGGTCGGCGGTGTCAGCAGCAAGACGGCAAGGACAGCGGTCAATGACATGGCTTTGTTCATGCTCGTGCTTTTGCGCGGTGCGGATGCGGGTTATCTTTTGTTTCTTCCAATGTCATCGAGAATCGCGGCGGCTTCCGTGTCCTGGTACTGCTTCGCGAGGGCGCGCAAGCGCTGTTTCATTTCCGTGACGCTCGATTGCTGTGACGGATCGGCGTGGAGGTTTTTCATCTCCCGCGGATCTTTCGCCAGATCGAAGAACTCCCAAAACGGCCCGCCTTTCCATGTCGGGTAACAGACCAGCTTGGATGTCTTCGTGCGGACGCCGAAAATCTCGTGGAAGGCAATCCAGTTGTCATCGCGGGGCGGCCCCATGATTCCATAATAATGATAGTAAAACGCCTGCCGCCAACCCTCGGTCTTGCCGGCCAGCAACGGAACGAGGGACTGTCCCTGGATGTCCGGCGGCACGTTGACGCCGGCCAGATCGAGCACCGTCGGGGCCATGTCGATCATCGCGACCAACTCATGGTTGACGCTGCCTGCCTTGACGCCGCCCCAGCCCGGCGGCACGCGGATGAGGAGCGGCAGGTGCAACGATTCCTCATACATCCACATCTTGTTATAGAAACCGTGTTCGCCGAGGAAGTAGCCGTTGTCCGAGGTGTAGATGACGACCGTATTCGCGGTCAGGCGGGACTGGTCGAGATAATCCAGCACCCGCCCGACGTTCTCGTCCAGCGCGACCACCAGCCGCAGGTAGTTGCGGACATACTCCTGATACATGAGACGGGTGTCGTGGGCGCGGTCGCCGATGAACTGCTGCTTGATGGGCTGGTATTGCGGCTCGCATTGCTGGAAGAGGCGCGACCAGATGAGTTGGTCGGACACGAGCGACGGCGCGCGTCCCTTGTAATCGTCGAGCAGGTTCGACGGCGACGGAAAGACGACGTCCTTGAACAGGTCCTTGTGACGCGGCGCAGGAACATGCGGCGAATGAGGCGCCTTGTGGTGAATCATCAGGCAGAACGGTTTGCCGGGCGCCCGGCGTTTCAGCCAGTCGAGCGAGACGTCGGTGATGACATCGGTGAGATATCCGGGATGCACCATGCCGCCCTGGTTGCCGTTGTCGCCCCACGGGTGGCCGGTCTCCTTCAACGGCGAATCCACATAGCGTCCGTGGCCGGGCAACACGCTGTAGAAATCGAACCCTGTCGGCTCGGTGAACAGGTGCCATTTGCCGACGATGGCGGTTTGATAACCGGCCTGCTGGAGGAGTTTCGGGAAGGTCTGCTGCGCGCCGTCAAAGTGCCCATCGAGTTTCTGAACGCCGCAGAGGTGGTTGTATTTGCCGGTGATCAACGTGGCGCGCGACGGCGAGCAGATGGAATTGCAGGCCATCGCCTGCGTGAAACGAACCCCTTCGCGCGCGAGGCGGTCAATATGAGGCGTCTTGAGGAACGGGCTGCCGTAACAACCGACCGCCTGCCGCCCATGATCGTCGGCAAGGATGATGACAATGTTGGGTCTGGGCGCATCCGCTGCGCGGACCGCGACCGCGAGCGCCAGCAAGCCGATGAGAATCGCCGTTTTCATTTTGGTTATCAGTGATAAACGGCAAATTCCCACAGCGAGTAACCGAACGCCGTGGCGCGTTTCGTGCCGGTCATGCGCACCCATCGCGCGGTTGTCGGCGCGAAGCGGACCGTTTCGGGTTTGCCGTCGCCGTTGTCTTTCGCGAAGACCCGTTTCCAGTTCTCGCCATCAGCGGAGACCTCGATCGAAAACGCCTTCGCGGCCGCTCGCTCCCACTGCAGCTCGACGCGCGAGATCGTCTGCGCTTCGCCGAGGTCCACCGCGAACCACTGCGGGTCGGAAAACTCGCTCGACCAGCGAGTGTCGCTCCGGCCGTCCACCGCAAACTCGGCGCGATAGGTCTGGCCGTCCTTGGTCAGCACCGACGACGCTTTCACCGGCCGGCCCTCGGCGAGATTGCGCCGGGCCTCACGCTCTTGCGCCGTCAGCACGCTAAAATCACGCAGGCTGTGAACCGCTCCCGCCGGCGTGTCGCACAGCGTCGCCTCGGCCTGGTAATCGCCGGGCTGCTCCGGAATCGTCAGGGCGCAAACCACCCGCGCCGTGCCCAACGCCGCGACTTCGGCGGGAAGCTTCTGCTCCGCCACTGTTTTCCCTTCGCGCAGAATCCGGAAGCGAACCTCGCCCTTCCACGGCTCGTTCAAATCGTTGATGACCACGACCGGAAATTCCTGTTTCGCGGCCGGCGCGTAGTCCTCGGCCCACGCGTCAATCATCAATCCCACCGGCGCGAACGACTCGCGGACGTAGCGGTAAAACTCCGGCTCCCACACCAGCTTTTTCACGTCGAGCCAGTGGTCGCTGGTCTGGCCGTCGGGCCGCGAGTAGCCGAGCGCGGTGAAGTGCACCACCGCGGCCACGGTGCGGTGGGCGCGCCAGAACTCGGTTTCGGCGGCGGTGTAACGCGCGTAGAGGTGACGGCGCTGCGCGGTGGTCGAGTTCGCGCCAAGGAGATTCTGGTAGAGCTTCTGGGTGAGCGTCGTGGGCGTGCCGTCGCGATTGAGCCAGAGCCAGCCGTATTCGTTGATGATGACCGCGTGGGTGCCGTCGTTTTTTGACACATTGCCTTGCGGCACCGGATCGGAGGTGGCCAGTTTCGACAGTTTGAATTTCGGATTCGAGAAATGATACGGATGCGACTCGAAACAATCCCCCGGATCCTGCGGCGGCGTGTAGCTGTTGTCCCAAGGCCGGCCGGACAGGTCGAGGCCGCGCACCTGCCGGATGGCGGGCGCTGTCTGGTCCGAGACGGTTTCATTGTTCGCGTCCCAGACCGCGACGCACGGATGGTTCCAGCGCTCCTGCATCCATTCGGTGTATTCCCGGACCAGCTCGTCGCTCTTCAGTTCGCTCGCCCAGGTGCTCCAGCCTTTGCCGCCATACCAGATCGGGAACTCGTCCTGGATCAGCACGCCTTCCTCGTCGGCGATGCGATACCACGCCTCCGGCGGGAAGCCGATGCAGTAGCGCAGGCAGTTCCAGTGCATGTCCTTGATGCGCCGGTGCAGCCGCCGCACCCAGTCCTCGCGCCACGGCAGGTCGCCGCGGTCGTCGTCCTCGAAAAACCGGTAGAGCGTGATGTTGCTGCCGCGCATGAAATACGGCTTGCCATTGAGCATCGCCCGGCCGCTCGCCGGATCGAACTTGAACTCGCGCATGCCAAACCGCGTGGTGAACTCGTCGCCCAAAGTCCGCGCCGTCAGTTCGTAAAGGAACGGCTCCTCCGGTGACCACAAATGGCAACCGGCCATCTGCACGACGAGATCGAGCGTCTGCTCCGCACCCGCCGTCATGTGCGCCGACGCCTTGCCGGCGAGCTTGTGCGACTTCGCCTCGCGCACTTCCACTATCACACTGCCGTCCGCTGCTTCCTTCAGCCACACGCGCACGCGCGCCTGGCAGTTCGGCAAATCCGGCGCGACCTGCACGTTGGCAATTGCCGGGGTGCCGCTGAGGATGAGTTCGACCGAATCGAAGATGCCGGGCATGTAGCGGGTCTTTTCAAAATCGAATCCCGAAGGAATTCCCCGCCCCACCGCGTCGCGATCCGCGCCGACGCGGATGAGCACCTCGTTCCGGCCGGTTTTCAGCGCCGGCTTCGCGTCGAAAAATCCCGGCGTGAAGCACGGCGCGTGGTCGCCGAGCAACTGGCCGTTCAAGATCACCCGCGTGCCGAACATCGCCTTGCCAACCTTCAGCGTCGCAACGGCCGGAACCGGCCCGCGCACCGTGAACGTCCGCCGATACCAGAACGCGTCGCGCTGCGGGTCCTTTTGCGGAAACGCCTTGCCGCGCTCGGCCACTTTCGGCCCCGGCTCGACGAACGGCGGTCTGGCCATGTCCACCAAGCCCGGCACGACGACGTCGTGCTCGAACTTCGCCGGCGTGGCATCCATCGCGCCTTCGGCGATCTGCCAGCGGCCGTCCAGCGAGAGGGTTGTTCGCGACGCTGGCTCGGCGGCGGAGACGAACGCGCAACCGATGAGGATGAGGATGATGTTCTTCATGATTTGCCGTCTCCTTGTAGTGCCGTTGAACTCCATAACCGTTTTTCCACCAAAGCCGTGCATTTCCCTTAACAGCTTCGGCTCCACTTTCAAGCCTTTAGCCAGACTGCCAGCGTCGTCTTTGCCCAGTAATGTTGCGTGTCCTCCAATGCTGACACCGTAGTCCGGCCAAGCTCCGCGAACAACCCGATGGCGGGTTGCTCGACAAGCTGGTCTTCGGTGTAGGCGTGGGGCATGCAATCAACTCTTGGAATGTGTGCCGATTAACCGGCAACCGACTTGGCGCGGGAACTTCGTGAGAACTTCGCCTCTTGAGCTGACGATTCGCCGGTTAACCCAGAGAAGCTCCATTTCCGAGCACCGCTCGCCGTGGAACGCCCGCTTCCAGTTTGGGTAGCCATTCTTTTTCTCTCCGGTGTTAATTCGGTCATGGACTGCGTGACCGTCTGCCGCTTGGTGCACTTTGAAAACTCGCCGAGTCAGTTGCCTGTAAACTCCCACGATGTATTCGACTTGGTCGGCGCTTTGTTCGGACAGAGGCCAGAACTTCAAGACGCGACGCGGCATGTCGGATTCTTGAATCTCGGGAAAGGGCGGCAGGTCTGCACCGCCGTTCAGACTCACAAGAAGCACGCGATGGCCGATGGCCGATTCGTTCAGCGGATTCGAGTAGAGGCCTTCAATCTCGTCCGCGGAAAGACTGTAACAAGCCGCGTATTTCCCGGAGGCAAGATTCCCGTCGCTTCGAAGCACACTTATCAGGGCTGCCTCCAACCGATGTGATTCGTCGTCGTTAAGGCGATGGGCGATGAGCTGGATGGGCGGCGGCGCTCCAGTGGCCTGCCGAATTTCACGGATGAGTTGGAGCTTGGGATTCGGCTCTTCGCTTCGTTTCCACTTCACCTCTGCGGCCGCATGAACAAAGCATCGTTGCCCGATTCCCTTGCCAACGTAGAAAATTCGGCGCGGGTCAGCCTTGGGCTTGCGCGGATCAAGCAGCGCATAGACGTAGCTGCCGATACGCTCGATTGTCTCTGGGCTGAACTCTTTCATACTCAGCAACCCCTCCTTTTCGGTCTGCATCGGGCGAAAGAGGGCGGGACGTCGAGCTCCTCCAAAAGGTCATCGTATTCCTGCTGCCGCTCTTTGGGTGTGAGGAAGCGACAATCTGACCGAGGCAGAGCGTCGGTGTAATGTTTGATGAAATCCGCAGGCACAGCGCCCTTCCGCGCCCCCTCAAACAACCTAAGGAGTTCCTGGGCGGCTTTCGCATCAAGCGGCTGACAACGCGAGCGGAAGTGACTTGCCAGCTTCGCCGATGCTGTCGAGCGGTTTGCTGTATTAACCAACTTTCCAAGCTCAACCAATGCGGTGTTCTTCGTTTCCGGTTCTGTGAGCACCGGCGCGCGCGGTGAAGCGTAACGGAACGGCATGACCAACTTGTCCCAGCGAATTTCCACCTTTATCTTACCGTGGTCCTTTCGCTCCACCGGAGGCGTGATCAAGAGCAGCTTGCATCCTTGCGGCCCGCCTTGGACAAATGCCAGCCGGTCTTTCGTCTCCAAATGCCGCTTCTTCGGATTTAGCAGATTGTCGTGGTGACAGCCTGTGCAGCCGAAACTGCCAAACTCCCAGAACGGGTCTGTCCTCCGGTCGCCCTTTCCGGGCCTCCGCAGAAACACGATGAATAGTCGTGCGCTCATGTTGGTGGATTATTGGCTGCCACAAGTTCCGGTTTTTGGGCGTTGAACCAGCGATAGAACCACGCCGCATCTCGAAACTCCGGCAGGCGCGCGCTCCGTTGGATGTAGCCATCCTTCACGTCCACGTCGCCCCATGCCGAGAGCAGGCTGCGGCACACACGATACGCTCGGTCGCGGTATTCACCGATGGGAATGCACTTCTTCAAACGGCCTGAAACACCCGGACGGGCGCGCACCACAATGTCGCTTGCGCCCGGTTCGCGTCTGGTGTGGGCGTTCTCGTGCCACCGATTGCGTGACACAGAGCAAGCCGGCACAATCTCCTCAATCACGTAAAGTCCGATTAGCGCATAGATCAGCGAGCCGCCCGGGTTCTCCACCGCACGAAGCCCGGCGAAGAACGCGAGCACATCGCCCCTCTGAAGTTTGGAAATGCTTCGGGCACGCTGGCCTTGGTCGCCATACGTTTGATGCTCGAAGTCTGGGTCAAGATGCGTGGGCTGCCCCAACAACGCACCGGGGAGTTCTTGACCGAAGCGCGCCACCGCCCGGATAAACTCGTCGTAACGCCGCACAAAACCGGGCCGAAGTTGCTTGGTCTCCGTGATGGTGACGTAGGCAAATTCACCGGACGCCTTCCGGACAGGGGCGTTCCAGTTCCCATCCGTCGAATCAACCCCGACTCTAACAAGTAATCCTTTCATCTCTCAATTCCCCCAAGCGTGACCTGCCCCGACAGCAGCAGGTCGCACGTCCGGCAGAGGTTTTCAATTTGGCGAAACAGACTGAGGATTTTCGAGAACATCGGCTCGACGATCAACCCGGAATGGCGGACGAACGCGGGCGCGGAGTATTCCTGGGACTTGAGGCCTGAGTTCATCCTCCTGCCCGCTTCCGCTCCAGCGTGTCGTTGAGCTGGTAGCTCGCGCCGATTTTGGTTTTGAATTCGGCCAGCTTGTCGCCGTAGCGGACCTTGCAGAGGCCGCCGGACTTGGAGCGGATCGTCGCCTCGATCAGCGCGCCGTCTTTCCATGTGATGTCCACCTCGAAACCGCCGCGCGTGCAAAGACCCTTGATGCGACCGGCCGGCCACGCTTTCGGCAGCGCGGGCAGCAACTCGATTTCGCCGGCGTGGGATTGGAGCAGCATCTCGGCGATGCCGGCGCAGCCGCCGAAGTTGCCGTCTATCTGGAACGGCGGGCAGGCGTCGAACAGGTTCGCGTAGGTGCCGGCGCCCTTGCCGGTGTAGTTCAGAACCTGATCGCCGGTGAGATGGAGCAACGCCTGAAGCAGTCTGTGCGCGTGGTCGCCGTCGCCGAGGCGCGCCCAGAAGTTCATGCGCCACGCGAGCGCCCAGCCGTTGCTCTTGTCGCCGCGGACTTCGAGCGATTTGCGGCAGGCGGCGGCCAGTTCAGGCGTGCCGCGCCGCGTGATTTCATACCAGGGATACAGCCCATACATGTGCGAGGTGTGGCGATGCGTCGGCTCGATCTCCGGATAGGGTTCCAGCCACTCCTGCAACCGGCCGTCGGGGCCGATTTGGTTCGGCGCGAGGCGGGCGCGCTTGGCGGTGAGTTCGCGGCGCAGGCCGGCGTCGAGCCCGAGGATGTCGGCGGCGCGGGCGGTGTTACCGAAAAGCTCGCGCACGAGCTGCATGTCAATCGTCGGGCCGAGGCAAACATGGGCGACCTTGCCGTCCGGCAGCCTGAAGCCGTTCTCCGGCGAGTTGGACGGGCCGGTGACGAGCCATTGGTGTTTCGGCTCCTCGAGGAGGTTGTCGAGGTAGAAGAGGGAGGACTCTTTCAGGATCGGATAAGCCCAGCGCAGGAATTTGCGGTCGAGCGTGAAGGCGTAATGTTCCCACAAATGCTGGCAGAGCCACGCCGAGCCGCTGACGGTCGCTCCCCACTGCGCGGCCTCGCCGGGCGAGGTATAGCCCCACGGGTTGGTGATGACGTGCGCCACCCAGCCGCGCGAGTCGTAATAGGCCCGCGCCGTTTTGCGCCCCGGCTCGACCAGCGAGGCGATGAGCTTGTGCATCGGCTCGTGCAGTTCGGAGAGATTGCAGACCTCGGCGGGCCAGTAGTTCATCTGGACGTTGATATCCAGATGCCAGTCGCCGTTCCACGGCGTCTGGATTTCCTCGGCCCAAATACCCTGCAGGTTCGCCGGCAGACCGCCGGGCCGCGAACTGCTGATGAGCAGGTAACGGCCGAAGTTGAAATAGAGCGCCGCCAGCGCGGGGTCGTCCGCACCCTGCGAAAAACCGGCCAGCCGCTCGACGGTTGGCCGCGCGCTGTTGGCGGTCGCGGGCAGGTTCAGTTCGACGCGGTTGAAATATTTCTGATGGTCCGCTTTTTGTGCCGCGCGCAAGGCGCCGAACGGTTTCTTCGCCGCCCTGTCGAGGTCGCGTTTCACTGCCGAAACCGGATCGCCCAGTTGCCGCCCGGCGAGACCCCTGAAGTCGGTCGCGGCAGCCAGGAGCAGCACAACCTCGTCGCTGTTCTCGACGACCAGCGTGTTCCCATCCGCTTTCACCGTGCCGCCGCGCGCCAGCACGCGCAGCCGCGCGGCGTAGCTCACGCCCTTGCCGCCGTGCCCATCGTCGAGCGTGCCGGTCATCAGCAGTTCGTTGCCGGCGGGAGCTGTGGTTTCAAATCGTTCGGGGCGGTCCAGCGCCACGATGAACGACAGCGCGCCGGGCTGGTCGGCGGTGAGTCGCGTGACAAACACCTCATCGGGCGCCGACACGAAATGCTCGCGCGTGAACGTCACGCCGTCGCGCCGGTAACTAAGGCGCGCCGCGGCCGTCGCGAGATCGAGTTCGCGCCGGTAGTTCCCGACGGCGTTGGTGGAGCCGCTGGATTTCAGCCGCAGGTTGCCCAGCGTCTGGTAGCAACCGAACGGCACGTTGGCGCCGCGGCCGCGGCCGGAGCCTTTGTTCCCGCAGGTGAAGTTGTCATTGACCAGCTTTTCCGCCTCGACGTTTCGGCCTTCGAGCAGCAGCCGGCGAATTTCCGGCAGCGCCTTGTGGGCGTCGGGCCGGTTGGAATCCTCGCGCGAACCGGACCAGACGGAGCTTTCGTTGAGCACGATGCGCTCCTCGTCCACGCCACCGAACACCATCGCGCCCATGCGCCCGTTGCCCAGCGGCAGCGATTGGTGAAAACTCCCCGCCGGTTTGTCATACCAGAGCGTCAGCGAACCTGCCGCCCTCTCGTCCGCGGCGCTCGCGGTGGCCACTGCGGTGCCAATCAGCAAGAGGGCGGCGAGGATGTGTTTCAAGGAGATTACTCCGCCCGTTTGCGCTCCAGCGTGTCGGTGAGCTGGTAGTTCGCGCCGATCTTGGTTTTGAATTCGACCAGCCTGTCGCCGTAGCGGACCTTGCAGAGGCGGCCGAGCTTGGAGCGGATCGCCGCCTCGGCCAGCGCGCCGTCCTGCCACACGATGTCCACCTCGAATCCGCCGCGCGCACAAAGGCCCTTGACGCTTCCGGCCGGCCACGCGGCGGGCAACGCCGGCAGCAGGTTGATCTCGCCGCCGTGCGATTGCAGCAGCATCTCGGCGATGCCGGCGCACGCACCGAAGTTGCCGTCAACCTGGAACGGCGGAAGATCGTTGAGGAGGTTGGGCATCGTGGAGCGGCGCAGCAGCGCGACGAGGTTCTCGTGCGCCTTGTCGCCGTCGGCCAGCCGCGCCCAGAGGTTGACGAGCCACGCGCGGCTCCAGCCGGAGAACGTGCCGCCGGCGGTCACGCGGCGTTCGAGCGTCTTGCGCGCCGTCGTCGCCCACTCGCGCGTGCCGTGAACGGTGATCTGGCTGCCGGGATGCAGCGCGAACAGGTGCGAGAAATGGCGGTGGCCCGGCTCGACCTCTTCGTAATCCTCCGACCACTCCAGAAACCGGCCGTCCTTGCCGGCGCGGTGCCCGCGCAGCCGGCCGCGCGCGGCGTTGATCTTTTGCAGGAACACCTTGTCCGGCCCCTTGTCGGCGGCGAGCAACTGGCCCGCCTCGACCAGCGCGTTGAACAGCTCGCGCACGATCTGTATGTCCACCGATGGCCCCATGCAGAGGCAGGCGATGTAGCCATCCGGCAGGCGATAGGCGTTCTGCGGCGAGCATGACGGCCCGGTGACGAGCCGGCCGCTCGCGTCCTCCACCAGGTATTCCAGCAGAAACTCGCCCGCCTCTTTCATCACGGGCCAGGCGCGCTCGCGCAAAAACGCCATGTCGCCGCTGAACAGACAGCGTTCCCAAAAATGCAGCGAGAGCCACGCCGCGCCCATCGGCCAGAGGCTGAACCGCACCGAATCGCCCGACGGCGCCGTGTCGCCCCACAACTCCGTCGCGCCGTGCGCCACGAAACCGCGGCAGCCATACATCCGCCGCGCCGTTTCGCGCCCCGACGGCCGCATCCGGTCCACGTGGTCGAACAGCGGCGCGTGGCACTCGGCGAGGTTGCACGGCTCGGCGAGCCAGTAGTTCATCTGCGTGTTGACGTCGAGCGTGTATTTGCCTTCCCACGGCGGCGTCATGCTGTCGTTCCAGAGACCCTGGAGATTCGCCGGCAGCGAACCGGGCCGGCTCGACGCGATGAGCAGGTAACGGCCGAACTGGAAATAGAGTTCCATCAGTCCCGCGTCCTGGCCGCCGGCGCGAAACGCCTCGACGCGCCGGTCGGTCGGCACGTTCGGCTTGTCGGGGCCGCCGAGGTCGAGCGCGACGCGGGAGAACAGCCGGCGGTGATCGTCGCTGTGCTCGTCGCGGAGCCGCGTGTAGGGTTTCGCCGCCGCTTTCACGAGCTGTTGCTCGCAAAGCAGACGCGGTTCCGGCGCGCGAAACGTCGTGTTCGCCGCCAGCAGCAGCGTCACCGCGTCGGCGCGCTCGACGATGACGTTGTCGCCAAGCAAGCGGACCACGCCGCCTTCGGCAACTGCCTTCAGCAGCACGCAGTAACGCACGCCGTCGGGGCCGCACTGGCCCTGCATGAACACCGTGTCGCCGCCCGCCACGCCCGTGGCGCTTTCGAACGGCCGGCGGCTGAGGTTGGCCGAGAGCGAGATTTGCCCCGGATGATCGCTGGCAAACCGCACCGCCACCACCTGGTCCACGGCGTTCGCGAATATCTCGCGGACGAACCGCGCGCCGCGCAACGCGTAGCTCACACGCGCCACGCCGGTGGCAAGGTCCAGTTCACGGCGATATTCGGCAATGCCTTTATGCGGCAGCAGGGTGGTTTCATCCGCGCCGCGGCCAAAAAGGTAGATGTTCAGATCGCCGAGCGGCTGATACGGCGACGAGTGGCGCGGCGTGGCCTGCATGCCGTGCTCGGCGAGGAACTCCGCCTGCGCGACCTTGCCCTCGCGCAACAGCCGCCGCACCTCCGGCAGCGTCTTGAGCGCGTCGGGATTGATGCGGTCGCGCGGCCCGCCGTGCCACATCGAGTCCTCGTTGAGCACGATGCGCTCTTGGTCAATCTTCCCAAAAATCATCGCGCCGAGCCGGCCGTTGCCGACCGGCAAAGCTTCCGGCCACTTGATGGCCGGCCTGTCATACCAAAGTTTCATCCGATCTTTCGTTGGAAGTTTTGCCCGCTCAAAATGCGAAAGGAGCGAACGGTGCGGATTCGTTTTCTGTTTTTAGCGTGTTTGGCGGGCAGAACTTTAATCGCGGAAATTCTGGAACTGCAACGCCACGGGAAAATCGTGTCCGCGCACGGCGGCCATCACGGCTTGCAATTCGTCGCGGCTCTTGCCGGTCACTCGAATCTGCTGGTCCTGAATCTGCGTCGTCACCTTGTGCTTGCCGTCGCGAATGAGGGTGGTGATCTGCTTGGCCACTTCCGTCTCGATGCCCTGCTTGATTTTGATCGTCTGGCGCGCATGGCCGAGCGGCGAAATGTCCGGCGTGCCTTGGTCAAGGCTCTTGAGGCTGATGTTGCGCTTGGCGAGCTTGCCAAGGACGATTTCGGAGAGACCTTTGATCTTGAACTCATCCTCGGCGGAGAGCTTGATCTCGTCTTTCTCCAGAAGGATCTCCGCCTTGCTTCCCTTGAAGTCGAAGCGGTTGGCCAATTCCTTCTTGGCGATGTTGACGGCGTTCTCGATCTCCATCGAGCTGACCTGGCTGACAATGTCGAATGAAGGCATGGCGGCATGTTAGTTCGACGCCGGAAAAAAGGAAGGATTTTGAGCGACGATATCGCAAATCGGAGTTGCACGCCGCGCAACGTTCGGGTTGTATCGGTGGTTCCTTGACCATGAACAAACACGCGCTTGTCAAAAAGATCATCGCCGACCTCGAAGGGAAGCTGGCGCTCTACGCCAAAGCGGCCCGCACCGCGCGCGACGAAGCCACGGACGACCAGAGCAAGGCCGAGGACAAATACGACACGCGCGGGCTGGAGGCGTCGTATCTGGCGCGCGGCCAGTCCATGCACGCCGCGGAAACCGAGCAGGCGCTTGAACAGTTTCAACGGCTCGCGGTGCGCCCCTTCAAGCCGAAGGACCCGATAGATATTGGCGCGCTGGTTGAGCTGGAGGGAAAAGACGGACGGACTTTTTACTTCATCGGGCCGTGTGCCGGCGGGACGGAAATCGTCCACGAGAAGCAGGAGGTGCTGGTCATCACGCCGCAGTCGCCGCTGGGCCAGCAACTCACCGGTAAAAAACAAGGTGCCCGCCTCAAAATCAAGATCGGCCGGTTCCCGGACGACTACCGCGTCGTCTCGGTGTCGTAACGCGGCGTTACAGGAATCTCCACGCCGCCCGCCCGGTCGCGGCAGCAACGGACTTGGAAGTCCGTTCTACGGTCCATGCCGGCCCGCGAAAAAGTAGAACGGGCTTCCAAGCCCGTTCCGATGTTTCTCAAACGTCGAGCAGACGATAGCCAATGCCGGGTTCGTTCTGGATGAGTTTGCCGGTGGCTTCCGTCTCCAGCTTTTTGCGCAGGTGCGTGACATACACGCGCAAATACTGCGACTGCTCCTCGGCGTTTGGCCCCCAAACCGTGCGCAACAGTTGCTTGTGCGTGACGACCTTGCCGGCGTGCTGGACCAGCGCGCGCAGCAACGCGAACTCCGTCGCCGTGAGGCTGACTTCGCGGCCTTGGATCTTGACTTGATGCGCGGCCAGGTCCATTTGCAGCGGGCCGATGACGCGCACCGGCTCCTCGGTGGCGCCGGGCGCGCGGCGCTGGATGACTCGCAGCCGCGCCAGCAATTCGGCGGTGCCGAACGGCTTGGTGAGATAATCGTCCGCGCCATTGTCGAGCGCGGCGACCTTGTCGGTTTCGCGGTCGCGCACAGAGAGCACCAGCACCGGCGTCTGGCTCCATTCGCGCAGCCGCTTCAGAACCGCCACGCCGTCCATGTCGGGCAATCCGAGGTCGAGGATAATCGCGTCGGGCCGGCGCGCAATCGCCTCCTGCAAACCGAGCTGGCCGTTCTCCGCCTCACAAACCTGATAGTGCGGTTCCAGCGCCGCGCACAGCAGCCGGCGGATGGCCCGCTCGTCGTCAATAACCAACACCGTCGGGTTCGGTTTCATAACGGGTGCTTGTCGGTCTCCACGGGGAGGCGGATAGTGAACGTCGCGCCGCCGGAAGGGTTGTTTTCCGCCGACACGTCGCCGCGGTGCGCGCGGGCGAAGCCGCGAACAATGGAAAGCCCCAAGCCGGTGCCGCCGGGCCTGGATTGGGCGCCGCGGTAAAATTTCTGAAACACCTTGGTCTCCTCGCCCGGCGCCAGGCCGATGCCCTGGTCAGCGATGCGCAGCGCCAGCGTGCCGTTGTCCAACTCCGCGGACATGCGGATGGGCGAGCCGGCCGGGCCGTAGGCGGCGGCGTTGGTCAGCAGGTTGGCCAGCGCCTGCTCCATCATCAGAAAATCCAGCCGGACCCGCGGCATGTCGGGCGGCACGGAAATTTCGATGCGCTCCGGCGCCACCTCGTTTTTAACCCGCTCGCTGGCGGACTGGAACAGGTCGGCGACGTCGAACCACTCCAGATTCAGGGGCAGCCGGCCCGCCTCGATGCGCGTCATGTCGAGCAGGTTGCTGACGGTGATGCGAAGCCGGTTGTTCGCCCGGCGGATTTCCTCAAGGAACATCTTGCCCTGCGGCGGCAGCGCGTTCTGGCACTGGCTGATCATTCCTTCGGTGGCCGTCTCGATGACCGCCAGCGGCGTCTTCAACTCATGCGACACCGAGTCAAGCAGCGTGCGGTAGAGCCTCTCGGATTCCTCGGCCAGCCGGGCCAGCGCGGCGTCTTCCATCAGCCGGTATCGCTCGATGAGCGCGGCGATCTGGACGGCGAAGGTCTCGAGCATCTCGCGCTCGTCGAGCGTCAACGTCCGGCGCTGTTCCATGTTAACGCCCAGCGTACCAAGTTTGCCCTTGGAGGTTTGCAGCGGGATGTAGATGGACGTGGCGTCCGGCAGTGTATCGGTGAACCGGCCGGCGACCTGTTCGCGATCGAACGCCCAGTTCGCCACGCCAATCTGCTTTTCGTTCGGCTGAAACGTGCTCGCCGGGTGCGGGGTGGTTTCCAGTTTTCCATCCGGGCCGGCCAACAGGACGACGCTGTGGGTTTGAAACAGCGCGTCCACTTCGGCGATGGCGCGGCGGAGGCCGTCGTCGAGCGAAGTGCTCGCGGAGACGCTCTCCAGCAGCCGGTTCAACGACAGCGTGCGCTGGCGGCGTTTGCGCTCCGCCAGTTCGCGCGTGTGCAGCCGGTGCGTGATGTGGCCCATGGAAACCGCCACGATGAAATACGTCGCGAACATCATCGCGTCGTGGAAGGTCGCGATCCGGAAAGTAAACACCGGCGGGATGAAAACGTAGTCCCAAATCACCGCGCTGAGGGCCGCCGCCAGCAACAATGCCCACCGGTTCAGCACCAGCGCCAGCAACACCACCGTCAGCAGGTAAATCAGCGACACCGACTGGTAGCCCACCCAGCGTTGAAGAAACCAGCAGATCGCGGTGACCGCGGCCACCGCGCCCATGCCCCAGGCGCAGTCGCGCCAGAGGTCCTGCCCCAGCATTCGCACGACCCGCGTCCGTCGCGGCTGCGTCTCGGTCTTTTCGCTGGAGAGCACGTGAATGTCCATCTCGCCGCTGCGGCGAATCACGCGGCTGGAGAGCGAACCGCCCTTGAGCCACTCCAGCAGCGGATGGCCGAGAGGTTTGCCGACGACGATCTGCGTGACGTTCTGCTCGCGCGCCGCTTCCACCAGCGTCGCGGCCACGTCGTCGCCGGTCGTCATCACCACCTCCGCGCCCAACTGCCGCGCCAGCGAAAGGTTTTTTGTCAGCCGCGTCTTCTCCTCCTCGTCGAGCGGGCGCGAGGTTTCCACGTAGATCGCCAACCACGGGGCGTCCATGGCCGCCGCGATCCGCCGCGTCCACCGGATGAGCGGCGCGGAATACGGGCTTGGCCCGACGGCGACCGCCAGCCGCTGGGCGGAAGTCCAGCGGCCGCCCATCCGCCGCGCGCGCATCACGTCGCGCAACTCCTGGTCCACGCGCTCGGCGGTGTAACGCAACGCCATCTCGCGCAACGCCGTCAGGTTTTCCCCGCGGAAAAAATTCTCCGCCGCCGTCACCGCGCGCGCCCCCATATACACCTTGCCATCGGCCAGCCGCTTGCGCAGTTGCTCCGGCGTCAAGTCCACCAGCTCGATCTCGTCAGCCAGGTCCACCACCGAGTCCGGCACCGTCTCCTGCACCGTGACACCGGTGAACTGCCGGACCACATCGAAGCGGCTTTCGAGATGCTGGACGTTAAGCGTCGTATAGACATCAATGCCCGCGTCGAGCAACTCGACCACATCCTGGAAACGTTTCGGGTGGCGGCTGCCCGGCGCGTTGGTGTGGGCCAGTTCGTCCACCAGCGCAAGCTGCGGCCGGCGCGCGAGCAGCGCGTCAATGTCCATCTCGGTGATCGTGATGCCGCGATACTCCATCGCCTTGCGCGGAACGATTTCCAGCCCGGCCAGCAGCGCCTCCGTCTCGACGCGCCCGTGCGTCTCGACGACGCCGATGACCAGATTCACGCCGTCGGCCTTGCGCTGCCGCGCCGCTTCGAGCATGGCGTAAGTCTTGCCGACGCCCGGACACATGCCGAAAAAGATCTTCAGCCGGCCGCGCTTGGCCGCCTTCTCCTCGCGCTGGATCTCGGCGAGCAACGCGTCTGGATTGGGGCGTTGGGCTTCGGTCATGTCATGAGTTTAAGTCACCGGCACACGAGAATCACCAACAAACCTGCTGTCACACCCCCTGCGCCGCCACTGCCAGACAAACGGCTGCTGCGTCGCGCGCATCAGCAGAACCGGACACGGGGCGTTGCGGAGGACGCGCGCAGCCGTGTGCGGTCGCAGCCAATGCAAGAGGCCGACGTGTTCGTTGGCGGCCAGAGCAATCAAGTCCGCAGCCTTTTCCGCGGCGACACGGACGATTTCATCGCCCGGCCTGCCGATTTTCACAATGCACTCGCAGGCCATCTCCGCTCCACAGACTGTCTCGACAAACTCGTGAAGGCGCTTTTCGGTTTCCTCACGCATCTCGTTGAGAAACTGAGTGCGCGGAACGCCGCGCTCCTCGCCGACGATGTTGAGTTGCAGCACGTGAACCACCGTAATGGCCGCGCCGCGTCCTCGCGCCAGCGCGGCCGCGTATCGCAGCGCCACGGCCGAAGCGGCGCCAAAGTCCACTGGCACCAGAATTCTTTGGAGCCAGAGTTCCGGCTCGGCTCGCTCCGTGGAGAGCCGCCCAGCGGGTCTTGCAGGCGCGCTCCTCGTTTCCAATAAATCGTTCTCCAATACGTATGGCATAACGCCACCTCATTTTCCCGGCAGTTGGTCCAGCGCCAAGTTCAGCCGCAACACATTGACGCCCGGATCGCCGAGGAAACCCAAATCGGGAGCGTCGGTGTTCTCGCGAATGAGTTCCTGCACCTTCTCCGCGGCCAGACCGCGGACCTTGGCAACGCGCGAGGCTTGCAGCTCGGCGTTGCGCGGACTGATGTGCGGGTCGAGGCCGCTGCCGGAGGCGGTGACGGCGTCGGCGGGCACGGGCGTGTCGGCCGCGAGGCCGTTTTGCTTGCGGTAATCGGCGACGTTTTGCCCGATGGAGTCGGCCAGCTTTTTCGAAGTCGGGCCGAGGTTGCTGCCGCCGGAGCTGGTGCCGTCGAAGCCGTTGCCGGCGGCGGACGGGCGCGGATGAAAATATTTGTCGGCGCTGAACGGCTGGCCGATCAGTTTCGAGCCGAGCACGGTTCCTTTTGCGTCCACAATCAGGCTGCCGTTGGCCTTGTCGCGATACAGAACCTGCGACACGCCATAAACAGCCAGCGGATACAGGCCGCAGCAGACCACCGCCAGCATCAGCGTGACCAGCACCGCGCTTCGGATTTCAGCGAATAACGTTTTCATGCGATTACACCAGGTTGAGGGCCGTGACGATCAGGTCTATGAGTTTGATGCCGACGAACGGGATGACGACGCCGCCCGCGCCGTAAATGAGCAGGTTGCGTTGGAGGATCGCGGCGGCGCCCATCGGCGTGTATTTGACGCCGCGCAACGCCAGCGGAATCAGCGCGACGATGATCAGCGCGTTGAAGATCACCGCGCTCAGGATCGCCGTGGTCGGGCTGTGCAACCCCATGACGTTCAGCGGCGCAATGGCGGGAAACGTGCCCATCAGCATCGCCGGGATGATGGCGAAATACTTTGCCACGTCGTTGGCGATGCTGAAGGTCGTCAGCGAACCGCGCGTGATAAGCAGTTGCTTGCCGATCTCGATGATTTCGATGAGCTTCGTCGGATTGCTGTCGAGATCCACCATGTTGCCGGCTTCCTTGGCCGCCTGCGTGCCGGTGTTCATCGCCACGCCGACGTCGGCCTGGGCCAGCGCGGGCGCATCGTTGGTGCCGTCGCCGATCATCGCCACCATCCGGCCACCGGTCTGCTCGCGGCGGATGAGCGCCAGCTTGTCCTCGGGTTTCGCCTCGGCGAGGAAATCGTCCACGCCGGCCTCGGCGGCGATGGCGGTGGCGGTGAGCGGATTGTCGCCGGTGATCATGATGGTCTTGATGCCCATCGTGCGCAGCCGTTTGAACCGCTCGACCAGACCGCCTTTGACAATGTCCTTGAGCCGGACGACGCCGAGCATGCGCCTGCCATCGGCCACCACCAGCGGCGTGCCGCCGCCGCGGGCGATGTCGTTCACCTTGTCCATGACGGTGGTGTCGTTGTGGCCGCCTTGCTCGGTAACGAACTGGCGGATCGCCTCCGACGCGCCCTTGCGAATGCGGCGGCCAACGCCGTCGCCGTTGCCAAAATCCACGCCGCTCATCCGCGTCTGCGCGGTGAACTTGATAAACTGCGCGTGCGGCAATTCCTGAATTTGCCGCTCGCGGATGCCGAATTTCTTCGCGAGCACGACGACACTGCGGCCCTCGGGTGTCTCGTCGGCGAGCGAGGCGAGTTGCGCGGCGTCGGCTAATTCTTTTTCGCTCACGCCCGGCGCGGGGATGAACTCCGTCGCCTGGCGGTTGCCGAGCGTGATCGTGCCGGTCTTGTCGAGCAACAGCACGTCCACGTCGCCGGCGGCCTCGACGGCGCGGCCGCTCATCGCGAGCACGTTGTGCTGGAGCAGCCGATCCATGCCGGCGATGCCGATGGCACTGAGCAGGCCGCCGATGGTCGTCGGAATCAGGCAGACCAGCAGCGCGATCAACACCGGCACGGAGAACACCATGCCAGCATAAAGACCGTAAGGCTTCAACGTCACGCAGACCAGCAGGAAGATGATCGTCAGCGCCGCCAGCAGAATGGTAAGCGCGATTTCGTTCGGCGTCTTCTGCCGCTTGGCGCCTTCGACGAGCGAAATCATCCGGTCGAGGAATCCTTCGCCGGGATTGATCGAGACGCGGATTTTGATTTCGTCGGAGAGGACGCGCGTGCCGCCGGTGACGGCGCTGCGGTCGCCGCCGCTCTCGCGAATGACGGGCGCCGACTCGCCGGTGATGGCGGATTCGTCCACGGTGGCCGCGCCTTCGATCACGTCGCCGTCGGCGGGAATGACCTCGCCCGCGCGCACGATCACGACGTCGCCCTTGCGCAGGTCGTTGGCGTTGACATCTTCGGTACGGCCACCCGACGCGACGCGGTGCGCCATCGTCTTCACGCGCGTCCGGCGGAGCGCCTGCGCCTGGGCTTTGCCGCGGCCTTCGGCGACCGCCTCGGCGAAGTTGGCAAACAGCACCGTGAACCAGAGCCAGACGGCCAGATGCGCGATGAACCCGCGATCGGCGCTCGCCGTGAAGATACCCACCGTGGTCAGCAGCGCGCCGACCTGGGTGACGAACATCACCGGGTTCGTGATCATCGCGCGCGGGTCGAGCTTGCGGAACGAATCCACAATAGCCGGCCCCACGATGGCGCCGTCGAAAAGTGATGGAGGTTTGTGACTCATAATCGTGTCCCGTTGACGGTCAGAAAAGTTTCCCCTGCGCGGTCAGGAAATGCTCGACGATCGGCCCCAGCGCCAGCGCGGGCAGGAAGTTCAGCGCGCCGATCAGCAGCACCGTGCCGAGCAACAATATGACAAACGTAAAACCGGTGACCGGAAACGTGCCCGCGCTTGCCGGCACGAGTTTCTTTTGCGCCAGCGAGCCGGCCAGCGCCATGATCGGCACGACCATCAGGAACCGGCCAAAGAGCATGGCCAGGCCGAGCGTGGTATTATACCAGGGCGTGTTGCCGCTGAGGCCCGCGAAGGCGCTGCCGTTGTTGGCCACGGCGGACGAGTAGGCATACAGGATCTCGCTGAAACCGTGCGGGCCGCTGTTGTTGGTGCCGTCGGTGAGCGCGTGCGTCGCCGGATCGGGCGGACCCCATTGGCTCATGCAAGCCCACGCGGAGAAGCCGAGGATGGTCAACGCCAGGATCAGCAGCGAGAGCATCGCCATCTTCACGTCGAAGGACTGGATTTTTTTGCCGAGATATTCCGGCGTGCGCCCAACCATCAACCCGGCGATGAAGACCGCAAGCACGACGAAGACGAGCATGCCGTAAAGTCCCGCGCCGACACCGCCGATGATGACCTCGCCTAGATGCAGGTTGAACAGCGGCACCATTCCGCCCAGCGCCGTGAGCGAATCGTGCATGCAATTGACCGCGCCGCAGGAGGCGTCGGTGGTGATCGTGGCAAAGAGCGCGGAGTTGAAAATGCCGAAACGGACTTCCTTGCCTTCCATGTTGCCGTCCGCGGCGATGACGCCGAGATGGTGGTGAATCGGGTTGCCGGCCGCTTCCGCCCACCAGCACGCCAGCGCGCCGGCGAGGAACAGCACGATCATGGTGGCCCACACGGCCCAGCCGTGGGCCTGGCTCTTCGTCATGCGGCCGAGGTAGTAAGTCAGCCCGCTGCCGATGGCGAAGATCGAGAGAATTTGCAGGAAGTTGGAGAGCGGCGTCGGGTTCTCAAACGGATGCGCCGCGTTGGCGTTGGTGTAGCCGCCGCCGTTGGTGCCGAGCATTTTGATGGCGACCTGCGAGGCCATCGGGCCTTGCGGGATGACCTGTTCGGTAACGGCCTGCTCCTCCATCACCGCTTTGCCGTCGGCGCCTTTGACGGTCTCGCCCTTGTCGTTTTTCTTTTCCACCTGGATTTTCATCGGCTCGACGAGCTTCGCCTTCGTGAACGGCTGGAAATTTTGAATCATGCCCTGCGAAACAAGCGCGACCGCGAACACCAGGCAGATCGGCAGCAGCAAGTAATAACTGACGCGCACGAGATCCACCCAGAAGTTGCCGAGAAGTTTGGTGGTGTGCCGCGCGAGGCCGCGGACCACCGCCGCCGCGATGGCGATGCCAGTGGCGGCGGAGGCGAAGTTGTGGATCACCAGCGCGACCATCTGCGAGAGATACGACATCGTGGATTCGCCGGTGTAGTTTTGCCAGTTGGTGTTGGTGGTGAAACTGACCGCGGTGTTGAACGCGAGGTCCGGCGACACCGGCCCGAAGCCCTGTGGATTCAGCGGCAGCAGATGCTGGAGGCGCAGGATGGCGTAGGTGAACAGGCAGCCCACCAGGCTGAAAAGCAGCATCGCCCAGGTATATTGCTTCCAGTCCTGCTCGTGGTCCGCGCGCACGCCCATCAGCCAGTAGGTCAGTCGTTCGAGCGGACGGAGCACGGGATCGAGCCACGTGCGGCCCTTGGCGTCGAGCACCTGCATGAGGTAAAGCCCCATCGGCTTGGTGATCGCCGCGAGCACCACGACGTAAACCGCGAGTTGAAGCCAGCCGGAAGGTTGCATAAGAGGCTCCGTTAGAAATTCTCCGGGCGGATCATCGCGTAAAACAGATACGCGAAAAGCGCCACGGCAATGAAACCGACAACAAGGTTTTCCATAATGCCCTTTACAGTTTTCCGCACCAGCCGGCGTAGAGCGCGCCGACGGCGAAGAAAACCACGGTGACCGCAATAAAAACGAAATCAGTCATAGGCGTTTTCCTTTGACGCCATGACTATCGTGTGAGAGAGAGCGGGCCGCTAATAAAAGGACCGCCGGAAGGTGTTAAAAAAACGCTAACAACGGAGGGGTTTTGTAGCGGCGGTATATGACCGCCGCGGTGTTGTGGTAGGGCGCGACCGCCGGGCGCGCCGCACCGTCGTTTCGGCCGGCCCGGCGGTCCGGCCCTACCTTGATGAAAGCAGGCAGCCGGCTGGCGATGCAAAGATTATAGTTTTCCCAGAATCTCGCTGAAGCCGTGCGGCTCGCTGTTGTTGGTGCCGTCGGTGAGCGCGTACGTCGCCGGATACTCCATTTAGATCTTAATGAAGGTCTTCTTGCGATACATGTAATACATGATCAACCACATGACCATCATGGCAGCCATCGCTTGAATGAACGCCTGAACATTCGGCGAGCACAAGCCGCTCGCTCCACCGACGAATATGTTTCCGATCAATCGGAAGTCAAACATGTGTGCCATCATGTAAACAGCAATCGAGTTTACCCCGAACACCGTGAAGAACAACGCCCACTTTGCATATCCTAACACATCTATAAGCAGGAAGAACGCGGCAAGCAGGATGGTCGTTAATCCACAGGTCACCAGCACAAAGGAGCTGGTCCACAGGCTTCTGATAATCGGGAAACTGTAACCCCAGATCGAGCCTGCTATCAACATGAGCAGGCCACAGATGAGCAGCACTTTTGCTTTATCTTCTTTCTTTCGGTTGCCAAACAGAATGTGGCCCATCAACACGCCCAAAAGCATATTGGCGACGAAAGGGATAGTCGCCACAACCTGCCATGAACCTTGACGGTGAAACGGGCCCAGCACCACATTATCGATGTAAATTGCCAGGTTCATCTGACCCGAGAAACGTTCCCCTTGCCAGCCCGGAACCGGTATAAACACGAAGAGCGCCCAATACACCATCAGCAATGCCCCGGTCAGAACACACTGCACCAATGAGGTCGTATGCAAGACCAGGATCGAGCACACTAGATAGCCAATGCTGATGTATTCCAGTACGTTGTTGTAAACCGGCATGTTGGCGAACTTGAAACTCAACAAATGCCCACCCGCAATCAATCCCAACAGAAACAAGATCACCGACCGCCTGACAATGTGCAGGTATATTGTCTTTGTATCCATCTCCAAGCGCCTGTTTCTAAGCGACAATGGTATTACCAGGCCGACAACGAAAAGGAACATGGGCATCGCAATAAAACACAATCGCAGGCCCTCAGTAAAACTATAGCTGAATTGCTTGGAGACAGCCGTAGCGAATGGTTCCCCCCACAACTTTGTAAACGTCTGGAATATAGGAGCCCCGCCGATATCAATGGCCAATATCAAGAACATCGCCAAACCGCGCAAAGCATCAATACTGACCAGCCTGTTATCTAGTGATGTCTTCTGTTCCATTTGCATCGGCCTGACCCATTGCTGTGCAATCACATCTATTTGTGTTCGTACACACCGATGTCCGCGCTCGGACCTTCGGGACGGCGATTTCCATCATGATCAACGCTCGGCGCGCCAACAGACGAACCCCTGTCTATTGCAGGCGAATCCTTGTTTAAATGGAAGTCCCCTCCAATCGCATTTACAAACCGTGGATCCCCGGTAACCACATCATCACCGCACACCTCTTGCCAAGCTTCCCCTTTCCAAGTCATCTTATACTTTCTAAAGCCGTCAACAAAGTTGTGATCCAGAGTAACGCCTTGTTGCATTGGATCATTCACTACGATCTGCGCCTCGGTATTCTGACTGCAAATGTTGTTCCTTACGATGACCTTCTCTATGTTCTTATGCTGAACGAATATCCCTTTGCGCCGGTTGGCATAGGAGACGTTATTCACTAGCGCAATGTTCTTCAGCGGTCCTCCTTTGCCCCAGGGTGCAACAACGAAACCGTCCTGGTTGTTGTAGGCAATGTTGTTCACAAACCTGACATTTTCCGAAGGCTGCCCACCCTCCGAGGCGATCGCAAAACCGGAACCGCAGTTATGTGTGATGTTCTCAGAGACTTCGATATTGCGGGTATCCCCATAGGTGTCCACGTATATGCCGACGGTACATACAACCGCCCCATTCGGCTGTCTGAAGCCCAGCATGTGGTGGACGTAGTTCTTGCGGATCTTTCCGTTGGAACAACCCTCCTTCGTGTCAATCCCTTCTTTGTGTATATGATGGACGTGGTTGCCGCGAATCTCAAATGTATCGGCCCCACAGACTGAGATTCCCTCCTGATCGCCATTCATGTTCGTTTCGGTGACCTCATTGTCGGCGATCATAATGTGACTGATCGTTGTAGTGCGTTTTTGTGACCAGACGTGAATTCCGCTGGACTGACAGCCGCGCAAACAGTTTCTCTCAATGCTGATGTAACTCGCGTTACCGGATACACTCACGCCATAGTATGCCGAGTTCACAATGCGAATCCCCAAGACCTTGATGCCACTTTTGTCTTTGATGTGGAACAGACCCGATCCCCATCCGAAGGCGATGCCCTTGCCGTCCACAATGACTTCATGGCCGGGATAGGCCGCATAGGTGATACTCTGCGTAGCGGTCCCTGAGTTCTTGGGGATAACCCTCTCATTATAGGTCCCGGCCTTGATATAAACCGTGTCACCGGCAAGCAAGGTACCGGCCGCTTTCTGGATTGTCTTCCACGGCTGTGGTTCAGTCCCAAGATTGGCGTCGTTCCCGTTTGGGGCAACGTAGTACTCCGTCGCGCTTACATGACTGGTTGCTGCAAGCAAAAGAACAACAAACGGCAGGACGACAAGAAGTCTCATTTAAATTTCCCTGATGGCGTCAATATTTGCGACCTGACGGGTAGATCGGTGGCAGTTGGTATAGCCTTGCGTTGTTGTTCGGAACCAGCATCCACCTTTCTGTTCTCCAAAACGCTCGCGCAGATTGCGCCCGCTGCCCCTTAGCGTCAACGCAGAAATTGCCTTACGAAAAAGGGGTCAGTCCTATGATCTTTGCATTCCGTCAAGCAACCTCCGTGTTCATTCATTTTGTGATTTTGAAATCCTGCCAACAGCGTTGCTCACCCTCGAGATGTGACCCATGTGCAGCCGGGACGCAATCCAGGTCACGCCGCGTCCACCGAAAATAGTAGCAAATTTCTCTTGACATGATAGAGAAATTGCTTTACTTTGGCCCCGCAATGAAATGCGCAGCCACGCGAGTACAGGGAGTCCCGCCGGAGACCAAAAACGGCAACCGGAAACCATCCACGGATGGCACGGATGGCACGGAAAGGCTCAAGGCGGCGACCAGCCGCCAGACGCCGGTGGAACAGATCGTGGCCGATCTGGCGGGCACGCCGCATTCTGGTCACCGAATGTGGCGAAACCGCCCCCAACGTGGACGGCGGCGGCCGGCGGCGGAACGATCATCCTCCCCCTCAATGGTATTTTTTTCAAAACGAAGCCAAATGATGGCCCCGGCCAAAACCGGAAACCCCCGTTTTTCCGTTGAAAAACGGGGGTTTCGATGTCCAAGGGGTGTGGATTCCAAATGGTGTTTTTACGAAACGAACCCAAATGATGCGGCCGCTTTTGTTGCCTCCAGCCCGCCGATCGGGCTGGTTCGATCCGACTCAATCCGAGCGAATCCGACCATGATCCTAATGCAAATGCGTGAGATTCCAATCTGCCGCCGGAGAAGCCCCCAACCGCGTCTCCGGTCAACCTTGGTCAAAGCCAGTCAAAGTGGGTCAAAGTGGGTCAAAGTGATTTCGACTATTATTTTTTACAACCGTATGAACCCGATCCGACCCGATCCGACCCGATCCGACCAAATCCGGGTGAAAGCCACCGTATGAAACCCGCTGCGGATTGCAATTGCACGATGACTGGAGCGACGAAAGCTGCCACGTCACAGATTGACAACCCTTGGAGTTCGCCTTTGCCCTCTGGCGGCGGCCGGGCGGGGCACCCGCGCCTTCTACTCCAACCCCGTCTCGATAAGATTGCGGGCGGCTTTGCGCAGGTGCTCGGCGTCGTGGCGGAAGCGTTTGGCTTTGACGACCTGGTGGTCCTTGTCGAGCTGGTCGGCCAGGACCGTGGCGAGGTCGGACCAGGCGTTCATGGCGAAGTAATCGCCGTGGGGTTCGTGCTGGAGTTCCTCGAATTTCGAGCCGACGAAATGGAGGGCCTCGTGCTGGCGCTTGTGTTTGGCGGCGAAGTCGAGGTAACCAAGAGCGATGGCCTGGAAGGCGACGAGTTCGCGGCCCTGGTCGGCGAGGGCGTCGCGGTAGGCGCGGTCGGCGGCATCAAGGCTGCCTTGTTTTTCCAGCGCCGCGGCGCGCTGGGCGATGCTCTCGAGCAGGAGGTCGGTGCGGTTGCCGGCGCGGGATTCGAGTTTGTGGAACTGGTGGGCGAGGGTCTTGGCGGTGCCGGGGCCGCCGTGTGGATGGGTGAAATCCAGTTCCCACTGGTCGGCGAGCGCGAGGACGTCGGGATAGCCGTGGAAGCTTACGCGCATGGCGGAGAGGTGGCGGTCGCACGCGACGCGGGGGGCGGCGGTTTGCCTGAGGTGGTCGAAAAGGGCGATCCACGCGGGGAGATGGCGGGAGGCGGTGGTGACGGCGAGTTCGAGGGCGGCAGCGGCGAGAGCGGGTTGTTTTTGGGCGGTGAAAATTTCCGCCAGCCAGACCAGCCGGCTGGCCTGGCGGTAAACGGGCGAGTGGTGTTGCGGGTCGGTCAGCACGTAGAGCGATTGTTCCTTGATGACCTCGCCGGTCTGCGGATCGCGGGTGTAGCCGGTGGCGTAACGGTCCTCGGGGTAGCGGCCGGCGGTGAAATCCCAGCGGCCGGGCGCGGACTCGAAGCCGAACCAGGCGTGGCCACCACGCCGGCCTTCGCCAAAGAGGGGCATGGCGGGGATGCCGTTGGCCTTGGCGGTAACGGACGCGAAAAAGGCGCGGTCGCCGCAGACGCCGCCTTTCTTTTTGATTTCGGCCAGCGAGTAGTCCTTGTAAATCGAATCGCTGCCGAGGAGTCGGGCCTCGTTATAGGGCACCATGCCGTAGGCTTCGCCCCAGCTCGACTGCGCCAGCCGCACGTGCTCGCGCGCCCACGCGAGCTCGGTGGCGGACACGGCGGCGTTGACGACCCAGATGAGTTCCCAAGGCGCCATTTCGTCGAGGCGCGTGCGGAGCAGGCCGTGCTCGGCGGCGTTGCGGAAATCGAGGTAACGCTCGCGGGCGTCGAGCGGCACCGGCTGCTTGCTCTCCGACTCCGTGCCGGGCGGCGGCCGGATCGTCACCGGCTCGTCGAACACCAGCCCGCAGGCGAGGGCGAGGTTGCGATACTTCTCGCGGCCGGTGGAATCGTCGCGCCAAAGCTTCACCCAGATTTCCAGCACCTTCAGCGGGCTGTCGGCAGTTCTGATGGACTCTCGATAATCCTCCAGCGCCGCCCGGTGCGGCAGGAGCCACTGCAAGAAAGGGCGCGTCCGGGCGTCGAACGAGAGGTCGGACAGGACGTTGGTGGTCGCGCTGCGGATGAACGCCGCCTGCGCGATGGCCAGACCGATGACCTCGTCGTTGACGGCGAGGTTGTAGTTTTGCGCGCCGCCTTGTGGCGGCAAATGGGCGATGAACTCGCAGACGGCGCGGTCCAGGAATTGCAGATGTTGGCCCCACTCGTCCTGCTCGATGGCGGCCGCCGTCGCGGCGCGAAGCTGGTCGCCGGTAATGGGGCGTTTGTAAAGCGGCGCGGCGGCGAGCGCCACGCCGAGGCATGCGGCGCCCCCCGCCATCGCCACCAGTATGGATTTTACTTTGGCCACCGGTTTCTTTCCAAGAATTGCCGTCAACCTAGCAGCCCGGCACGACAGCGGCAATCCCGCTTCTGCGCGTTGTTCCCCACGGGCGAAAGCTTGCCGCCACCACCGTCGCGCCGTAGAGTCCGGCGCATGACACTGCTGCGACTCGGCATCGTCGCGCTGGCGGTTGCGCTGGTCTCCCATCGCGCGGCAGGCCAGGCGGCGCCGCCCGCCACTCGCGCCGCCGCGCCCGCGGTGACGCTGGTGGAAAAGCCGTGGGAGAAACTCTCGCACAAGAAACTGATGGAATTCGGCGAGAAGGCGCTCGGTGCCGACCCGCACGCATGGCTGCACGGCGAGACCGAACATTTCGTGTTCCACTTTCACGAGCTGGGCGACGCGCAAAAGGTCGGCGAGCTGGCGGAGGCTTACTACCGGCAGATCCAAATAGACCTCGGCGTCACGCAAGACCGGCTGGCGCGCAAAAACCACGTGTTCATCTACGACGACGAAGAGGCGTGGCAGCAGTTCGTCAAAATCATCCGCCTGGACGAATGGGCGATGGGCGTCGCCCGCCGCACGGAGCTGTTTCTATACAGCCCGAGGGGACGGGGCTTTGCGGTCGGCTCGCTCGGCCACGAGATCACGCACTGCATTTTTTACCGGTTCGAGTCCAATCCGATCCCGCTCTGGCTGAACGAGGGGTTTGCCGAGTTCGAAAGCGGCCACGCCTACGCCAAGTTCAAGGGTCTCGACGAACGCCGCGGCCGCGGCTGGGGCGGCGGCGTCCCGTTTCCACTGAAACGGCTGCTCACCGCCGTGAAATATCCCAAGGAGGAGGAAATCCCGCGGTTTTACGCGACGAGCGAGCGGCTGGTGCGATTCCTGCTGACGACACAGGACCGGAAAAAATTCCTGCCGTTTGTGGAGATGGTGGCCAAAGGCGCAAAGTCCGAGGACGCGCTGCTGTTCCTCTACCACGACCAGTTCAAGAGCTTTGCCGCGTTCGCCGATGCGTTCGACAAGTTCAACCAGCCGTCGGCGGACAAATACGGGCGGTGACAGCCGCGGTGGAGCGAAGGCCGGGCGTTGCCCTGGCCGGGCGCCGGCTCCAGTTTGGCCGGTGGAAAAAACGCAGGGTTGGCTCGTTGACAACTCCGGGAGCCAGTGCTAGTTTCGCGCGTCGTTGGTAATGTGATACTTAAGTGTCGCGTCCGCGTAACAACGAAGGAATGAGCGTCGCAAATGAAAGCCGCCAAAGCCGATAGATCAGGTGTATTCGATTACGTCACCCTTAGTCTGGCCAAAGCGCCGACGGTGGTGCGGCCGAGCGGTTTTCATGTTTCGCCGCGAGGCATGACGTTTCACAGCGTGCGTCGTCTGGCGCCATGGACCGAAGTGGAAGTGGAAGTCGAAGCGCCGGCCGTTGGCCAGAAACGCCACGCCATCCGTTGCTCCGGCATCGTCGTTCAATGTGAAACCTCTCCTCATCGAGCCGGCTACGACATCACGCTCGTCTTCTTGGAACTCAACAAGCGCGCGATGGCCGATCTCAGCAAACTTTCCCATCTGCCCGCGCATTCCGGTTCTCACCGCAACGTCGCCGTTGGCTTCCGCGTCTGACCACGGACGGGTCGCATGGAATCTTTCCTGCGCCTGCTCCAAGTCGCCCTTGAAGAGCACGCGTCCGACATCCACCTGAAAGCCGGCGCCGCGCCGGTCTTGCGCGTCGCGCGTGAGCTTTGGCCGGTGGACATGCCGCCGCTTACAGAGGACCAGATGCGCGAGATGGCGCAGGCGCTCCTGCCGGCGCATTTCCGCGAATCGTTCGAACAGCAGCATGAAGCGGATTTTTCTTACACGGCGGAAGGCATCGGGCGGTTTCGCGTCAACGTCTTCCAGCAGCGCGGCCGGCTCTGCATTGCCATGCGCTACGTCAAGACCGCCATCCCTGATTTCGACGAACTCGGCCTGCCGGCGGACACGTTGCGCAAGGTGGCCTTGGCGACCGGCGGGATCGTCGTGGTGGCCGGGCCAGCCGGCTCCGGCAAGTCCACCACGCTCGCGGCCATCATCGAGCACATCAACCAGACCTCGCGCAAACATGTCGTCACGCTCGAAGACCCAATCGAGTATCTCTTCGAGGATTGCCAGTCGCGCATCGAGCAGCGCGAGATCGGCCTCGATACCGCCAGCTTCCAGACCGCGTTGCGCCACATCATCCGCCAGGACCCGGACGTCATCATGATCGGGGAGATGCGCGACGCCGCCAGCTTCATGGCCGGCCTCAACGCCGCCGACACCGGCCATCTCGTGTTGACGACGCTCCACGCCAACAGCGCGACGCAGGCGGTGGATCGCATTTTGGATTATTTCCCGTCGCACGAACGCGACCAGATTCGCCGGCAGCTCGGCGACGCGCTCAATGGCATCTTCTGCCAGCGGCTCGTCGCGGCGCGCGCCGGCGGCGTCCTGCCGGCGGTGGAAATCCTGCGCGCCAGCGGCACCGTGCGGAAGCTTTTTGAGACCGGCCAGCTTGAGAAACTCAGCGCCGCCATCGAGAACGGCGGCGACGACGGCATGCAGACGTTCAACCAGTCGCTCTACAAACTGGTGAAATCGGGACTGATCACCGAGCAGGAGGCGCTTGCCAAATCCGCCAACGCCCCGCAGCTCACGATGAACCTTCGCGGCATTTTCCTCGATGAATCCCGCCGCATCCTGGCGAGCGACTAAGCAAGTGAAAAGTTTAGGATTAAGAGTGAAGAATTTCGGACCGAACTTTTAGTTCCTAGCTCTTCACTATCCCAGCCATCGCCTCCAGCGTCCGTTCCGCCGCGCCGCTGCCTTGGGCGATGACCTGCCGCGCGCGCCCGGCGATCTCGCGCCGCTGCTCCGGTTTCGCCAGCAGTTCCTCCAGCGTCGACCGCAACGCCGCTTCATCCGCCACCTGCACGCCCGCGCCGGCGCGCACAAAATCGTCCGCAATCGCCTCGAAATTTTGCATCGCCGGCCCGAACAGCACCGGCGCGTCCGACGCCGCCGCTTCGATGATGTTTTGCCCGCCGCGGCCGCGCAGGCTTTTGCCGACGAAAATCACCGTCGCGAGTTCGTAAAACGCTTTCAACTCACCGGTCGTGTTCAGCAACAGGCAATCCGCGCCCGTCCACGGCGGTTCGCTGCGGAGCGTCAGGCTCACGCCGCAACGCTCCGCCACCGCCATCACCTGTCTCGTTCGCTCCGGATGACGCGGCGCGAGCACCAAAAACAGCGACGGGAACTTCGCGCGCAGGCCGCGGAATACGCGGAACACAATTTCTTCCTCGCCGGCGTGCGTGCTGCCGCAGACCCAGACCGGGCGGCCGCCGTCCACGCCGCACGCGCGGAGAAATTCCTTCGCTTTCGCGCCCGCCGGCGATGGCGCCAGCGCGTCGTCGAACTTCAGGCTGCCCGTCGTGCGTAGCGCCGCCTCGCGCGCTCCGAGACTGCGGAACCGTTCGGCGTCACGCGCGCCTTGCGCGCAGACCAGATCGAAAGCGCCAAACACACGTCGCGAAATCCCGTCAAGGCAGCGATAACCGCGGAAGGATTTCTCCGACAGCCGGCCGTTGACTATCGCCACCGGCACGCCGCGCCGTTTGGATTGCAGCACAAGCGTCGGCCAGACTTCGGTCTCCACCACAACCACCAGCCGCGGCCGCAGCAAGTTCAACGCGCCGTTGATGAAAAGCAGGAAATCGAGGGGGAAGTAGATCACCAGCGTGCCGGGCGGCGCTTGTTTGCGCGCCAGCGCCTGGCCCGTCGAGGTCGTCGTACTCAATGCAACGCGCAGGCCGGGCCAGCGCCGCCGCAGCCGCTCGATCAGCAGCAGCGCCACGCGCGTTTCGCCGACGCTCACCGCCTGAATCCACACGAATCCGCCGCTGCCGGCCTCGCGGCGCAGTTCGGCGGAGTAAAGGGCAAAGCGTTGCCAGAACCCGCGCGCAAAGTTGCCGCGCCGGAGCATCTTCAACAGATAAAACGGCGACGACAACAGGAAGCCGACGACGAACAATACTTGGAGCAGAAAAAACATCGCGCAGACTTTAGCGAGTGAAGAGCAAAGAGTGAAGAATGAAGAATGAGGAGTCGGAGGTCAGAAGTCAGAAGGCGGAAGTAGTTGCTGCAAACTCTTAACTCTTCACTCTTAATTCTTAACTGAGATAGACGATCTTGCAGCCTTCCGACTCCAGCTTGAACTCCAACTCGCGCAGACCGTGCAACGCCTCGCGCACGGCGGGCTGGCGATCGCTCTCGACGAAAAACAGCAGGAAACCGCCACCGCCCGCGCCGAGCAGCTTGCCACCGAGCGCGCCGGCGGCCCGCGCTCGCTCATAGTGGGCGTCAATGTCGGGATCACTGATGGCGGAAACCAGCGAGCGTTTCAGCAGCCAGCCTTCGTGCAACAACCGGCCGAAGTCGCGCAGGTCGCCGCCGCGCCGCAGCACGTCGCGAATGGCGCCGGCCTGGGCACGCATTTGTTCCAGCGCGGCCTGTTTGTCGCCGGTGCTGGTGACTTGGCGCTGGTGATCGAGGATGTCGGAAGCTTTTCGCGTCTTGCCGGTGTAGAACATCATCAGGTGCTCGGCGAGCTTCTGCCGCGCGCCCGGCGGCGTGACGACCGGGTCCACGAAGACGCTGTCGTCGGCGTTGAACTGAATATGCTGCAGCCCGCCGTAGGCCGCGATGTATTGGTCCTGTTTGCCGATCGGCTCGCTGAGCCGCTCGATCTCGATCCGGCACGCCTCGCGCGCGAGCTGCTCGGCGCTGGCGTGCTCGCCTTTGAAAGCGTGGAGGGCATTGAGCAAACCGACGGTGAAGCTGCTGGAGGAACCGAGGCCGCTTCGGGCGGGAATGTCGGCCATGCTGGTGATCTCGATGCCGTGGTCAATGCCGGTCAGCTTCAGCGCCTCGCGCACCAACGGATGGCGCACCTGGTCGGCGTGCTCGACAATCTCCGTCTGCGCGTAGGCGACGCGGATGCGGTGGTCGAACGCGCGGTTGACGGTGAGGAACATGTATTTGTCAATCGCCGCGCTGGTGACGGCGCCGCCGCCGCGCCGGTAGAACGCCGGCAGGTCGGTGCCGCCGCCAGCGAAGCTGATGCGAAAAGGTGTGCGGGAAATGATCATGGGTCGTTCAGTGCGCGGCCACGTCGAGGCAAACCATTTTGTTTACATCACGGGCGATGAGCCGGCCGTCGGCCAGCGCCATCGGCCCCCACGCGTCGGGGCCTTCGAGCACTTTGGCCCGCGCGAGTTGCGTGTAGCCGGCGGTGCTGGCTTCGGCGAGGGTCAGCGTGCCGTTGTCGTCCATCACGTAAATCATTCCCTGCGCCATCAGGAATGGGCCGCTGCCGAATTTGTTTTTGGCACCACTGGCCCAGACGACCTTGCCGCTGAGATCGAGGCAAACCAATTGGCCGTCGGGCCGCACGCCGAAGATGTGGTTTTGATAAAAAATCGGTGTTTGTTGTGTCGCGCCAAAGACCGCCGCCTTCAGCCGGAACAACTGCTCCGCCACCAGCTTGCCGCCAACGTCTTTGGCTTGCAGCATCATGCTGCCGGCGTCGTAGCCGCCGGAAAGGAATATACGGCCATCGCCCACCGGCAACGGCGTCGCGATGTTGGCAATGCTGATTTTCCAGTCGCGCGTCTGCCACAAGATCGAGCCATCTTCCGCCGCAACGGCTGCCACACCGCCGCTGCCGCAATAAACATACGCCTTCCGGTCCTTGAACTCCGCCGTCGCGATGGAGGAGTGCGTCATCTGCCAGCGGCCGGGGTTGGGCGATTTCCAAAGGACCTTGCCCGTGGCATAGTCCACGGCGACAACCAGCGCGTCGCCGCCGGTGCCGAGGATGAGCCGGTCGCCATCCACCAACGGGCACTGGCCCGCATACCACGGCGGCACTTCGGTATTGAACTCGCGAACCAGATTCAACTGCCAGCGAAGCTCGCCAGTTTCGGTGTCCACGCACACCACCTGGCATTTCGGGCCGAGCGAAATAACGTATTTGTCGCTGACCGTCGGGATCGTGCGCGACATGCCGTGGTTGCGTTTGACTTTGGAGCTATAGGTGTAGCGCCAGATTTCCTGGCCGTCGGCGAGCGACAGGCAGCGCAGCGCATCGGCCTTCCCTTCGCGGTCGTAATCCAGCAGGAACACGCGCCCTTTCCAAATTGTCGCGCCGGCGAAACCTTCGCCGACATCCGTTTTCCAGAGCGCCTTCGGCCCGCCGGCGGGCCAGCTTTTCGCCAGCGGCGTCGGGTCGATGCAAATATTGTCCCCTTTCGGGCCGCGGAAGCGCGGCCAGACGCCTTGGAGACTTGCCGGCGTGCCGCTGCCCTTGACCAGCTTGCCATCCCACGCCGCCGGACCGCCGGCCGCCGCCGCCTCGCCTCCCACGCGGTCCTCGCCCGGCACCCGCTCCTTCAGCCCTTCGCCGTTGCTTCCAAAAAACCAGCCCAAGACCACGCCGCACGCGAGAACCGCCACGAGGATCGGAACCATCTTTGCCATCAGCGTTTTGTTCATGTTGCGTCGCCAGCAACCATCCTAGCGATGTTCCGCGAAAGAGCAAAATGTTTGTCAGCGTCGTGTCGCGGAAAAAACTTTGTGGAGGAAACAGAGAAGTTGTGCGAAGGTTTCGCGGCTGTTCCTGAAAAACTGCCGAAATAATTGGGATGCACCCGATTCTATCGAAAAAACAGTTGAGTCCGAACGTCACGCGGCTGGACGTGCGGGCGCCCCGCATTGCGGAAATCCGGCTGCCCGGCCAGTTCGTCATCGTCCGGCGCGGCGAAGGCGCGGAGCGGATTCCGCTGACCATCGCCGATGCCGATCCGGCCGCCGGCTCGATCACGCTGGTCGTTCAGGCTGTCGGCAAGACCACGCGCGATCTGGTGGCGCTCAATCCCGGCGACGTGATCCAGGACATCTCCGGCCCGCTCGGCCGGCCGACGGATTTGATGACCTCCGGCCGCGCGCTCTGTATCGGCGGCGGCGTCGGCACGGCGGTGATCCATCCGATCGCGCAAGGACTGCACCGGCGCGGCGTGGCCGTCGTCAGCATCATCGGCGGGCGCTCGAAAGAGTGGGTCATCTTCGAGGAGGAGTTGCGCAGGCTCGGCCAAGTGATTGTTTGCACCGACGACGGCAGCCACGGGCGGAAAGGGTTTGTCACGGACGCGGCGAAAGACGTGCTGGCCGGGGGTGGCGTGGACGCGGTGTATGCGGTCGGGCCGGTGCCGATGATGCGTGCCGTCGTGGCCGTCACCAAACCGCTCGGTGTCCAGACAATCGTCTCGTTGAATCCGGTGATGGTAGACGGCACCGGCATGTGCGGCGGCTGCCGCGTCAGCGTCGGCGGCGAGACGAAATTCGCGTGCGTGGACGGCCCGGAGTTTGACGGACATCTGGTGGATTTCGATTTGTTGTGGGACCGCCTCGGCGCCTACCGGACACAGGAGCAGGAATCGGCGCGGCATGAGGAAGCCTGCCGAATCGGTTTGAAAAAACCGGAGGTTGCCTGATGCAACCAAGCGACCGCCCCCCGAGCGGCAAGATCACCACCAAGGAACGGCTGAAGATCGAGCGGCAGGCGATGCCGGAGCAGGACGCGGGGGCGCGCGCCGCCGGCTTTGGCGAAGTCAACCTCGGCTTCACTGAAAAAGTCGCGTTGATGGAGGCGCAGCGTTGCCTTCAGTGCAAAGAGCCGAAGTGCGTCGCCGGCTGCCCGGTGATGGTCAACATCCCGCGCTTCATCCAGTTCATCGCCGACGGCGATCTCCCCGGCGCCGCGCGGAGCCTGCTGGGCGACAACGCCCTGCCGGCCATCACCGGCCGCGTCTGTCCGCAAGAGACGCAGTGCGAGATCGAGTGCATCCGCGGTCTGAAAGGCATGTCCGTGGCCATCGGTCACCTCGAGCGGTTCGTGGCCGACTGGGCTTCCCGCCACGCGGGCGCCGTCGCCGTCCCGCCACCGCCCCCGACCGGAAAAAAAATCGCCATCATCGGCTCCGGCCCAGCCGGCCTCACCGCGGCGGGCGAGTTGGTGAAGCGGGGCCATGCGGTGACGGTTTACGAGGCACTGCACAAACCGGGCGGCGTGCTGGTTTACGGCATCCCGGAGTTCCGCCTGCCGAAAAAAATCGTGCAGGAAGAAGTCGAACGACTCCAGAAGGCCGGCGCGGCGATCGAATGCAACGTCGTCATCGGACGCACCTACACGCTGCAGGAGTTGCGCGCACGCTTCGACGCCATCTTCATCGCCAACGGCGCGGGCCTGCCGCTGTTCATGAACGTACCCGGCGAAAACCTCAAGGGCGTCTATTCCGCCAATGAATACCTCACGCGCGTCAACCTGATGACGGCCTACAAGTTTCCCGAAGCCGACACGCCGGTGTTGGTCGGCCGGCGCGTCGCCGTCGTCGGCGGTGGCAACGTGGCCATGGACGCCGTGCGCACCGCCCGCCGCCTCGGCGCGGATACAGCAATGATCGTCTATCGCCGCACGAAGAAAGAAATGCCCGCGCGCGCCGAGGAAATCCATCACGCCGAGCAGGAAGGCATCCGCTTCGAGTTCCTCGTCGCGCCGCTGGAAATCCTCGGCAATGACCAACGATGGGTCACGGGCCTGAAGTGCCTGCGGATGCAACTCGGCGAACCCGACGCCTCCGGCCGGCGCAGCCCGGTGCCGGTTCCCGGCTCCGAGTTCGTCATCGAATGCGACGCTGTCGTGGTCGCCATCGGTTCGCGCGCCAATCCCCTGCTCACATCCACCTGCCCGGAGCTGAATCTGAACCGCAACGGTAACATCGCCGTGAACGCCGACGGCATGACCAACTTGCCCGGCGTTTTCGCCGGCGGCGACATCGTCCGCGGCGCGGCCACGGTCATCCTCGCCATGGGCGACGGCAAGCGCGCCGCCCAAACGATTGACCGGTATTTGAAAAAGGTTTAGTCTGGCGGGGTGGATGGGCTTCTTCGCCGGATGCAGCGCGACTGAATTCCTGTTGCGGTGTTTGCTTCCGAAGGCGGCCCGATGAAACTGAGTATGAAAGCGTTTGGTGTTCTCATGCTTCTCGCGCTGACAGCGGTTGGCGCGATGGCGGCCGACAGTCCGCCCCCGCCGGCCCCGCCCGCGGAGAGCGAGGCACCCGGTTTCGCCGACGGCTGGCGGTTGAGCGGCATACTCAAACAGGGCGGCAAGCTTCAGGCCAGCGTGGAACACGCCTCGCGCACGCCGCGGTTCGTCGTCGAAGGCGGCGAGTTGGTCGTCGGCGTGCGCGTTGAAAAAATTGATCCCGTCACCCGGAGCATCACCGTTCGCAAAGGCAATCTCATCGCCATCATCCACTTCGGCTCCTCGCCGGTCGTGGTCAAATCGAGTCCAGTGGTCGCGCAGGCAGCGCCGCAACCGTCCGCGCCGGAACCGCAACAACCCCAGAGACCGACGCCGACCGCCGCCCAGGACGCGAACGGCCGCTGGGGCATTCAACTCAGCGACGGGCGTTTTATCAGCACGGAGGATTACGCGGCGCGTTTCGGCGGCGTGGATCAGGCCGTGGCACGACTCAACAGCCGCCTGGCCAGTGATCTTCCCCCCGAACGAAAAGCATTCGCCCAACAAATGCTGACCGCACTGCAAAATGCGCAGTTGAATCAGCCACAGGCGTCCTACGGCGGCAGCGCGGCGACGCCATCGGCCAACACGCCTGCTTATTCAGCCGGCGGAGCCGTTTCGACTGTGCCGCCGGCTGCCGTCACGCCGCAGGTGATGGAATCGTCCGAGGCAGGGATGACGCCAGAAGATTTGGGTAGCTTTCAGACCCCCGTCCGGGTCTATCGGCGCGGGCCGCAACTCAACCGCTGACCGGCAGACCGGCCTGCGTCGTCACGAAGCCGCCGTCACCAAAGCGCGGAACAAGGCCGCCGACGGCGCGTGCCGCTCGTGAAGCCGTTCCGGATGCCACTGCACACCGAGGAAGAACGGCTTGCCATCGAGTTCCACCGCCTCTACCACGCCATCATGCACCGAGCGCGCCGACACGCGCAGGCAGGGAGCGACGTTTTTCACCGCTTGATGATGGCTGCTGTTGACGCCGATCGTCATCGCGCCGGCCAGCGCGTGCAGCCGCGTGCCGGCCTCGATGCTCACGTCATGAACCAGTTCGGAGTGGCGGGGATCGCCGTGATTGACGGCATCGCCAATCTCCGTCGGCACGTCAAGCACCAGCGTGCCGCCCGCGGCGACGTTCATCACCTGGCAGCCGCGGCAAATGCCGAGCACCGGCCGCCGGCCTTCGTCGAGCAACCGCCGCGTCAGAAACAACTCCATCCGGTCGCGCAATCGGCTGATGCTCTTCAACGTCGGGTTGGCCGCGTCGCCGTCGAACAACGCGGGGTCCATGTCGCCGCCGCCGGTCAGCAGCAGGCCGTCGGCGCGCTCCAGCAACGCCACCAGCGCCGGCTCGTCGTCCGTCAACGGCAGCACCATGGGCAAACCGCCCGCCGCCAGCACCGCGTCGGTGTATTCCTTGTGAAGGAAGCCGTTTAGCCCGCCGCCGCTCCTCTCGTGAACGTCCGGCGTCAGCGCGATCAACGGCCGCTTTGTCGCGGAGGCGGTCATGCGTAGCACCGCACTTCATAGACGCGCGCGACGTCGTCGCCATTCGTGGCGGTGATGTGCAGGCGGACGGATTTCACCTCCACCGGCTTGAACGTGTGGCGGTTCAGGCGCTGATAGTTGCCGGCGACCTTCACAAGCACCACCGGTTTGTCGCCGCCCGGCACAACGGCGGTGATCTCGTAGTCGCGCATCGTCTCCGGCTGCGGCGCGCGGATGATGCCCCGGTTCGCGCTCTCCTGCGAGGTGAGCGTCAGTTGTCGGTGAAAACCGGTGTCGAACGTGATCTGGATGCGGCTGATCGTCTGCGGCTTGTCCCACGCCAGTTCCAGCCACGCGCCGTCGGGCGTCATCGGCGCGCCCCAACGGTTGTGCCAATCGCGCTCCATGTCGCGCACGAAACCGTTGATGACGTTGGCGGCTTTGGACGTTTTGTATTCCGCCGATGCCGTGACTTTCGCGGCGCGTGCGAGGTCCTGCGGGTCGGTGTTGCGGACGTTCTTGATCGTCTGATCGTCACGCAGCAGCGTTTGCTGCAACTCATTCACGAGCGCCTTGTCCTGCGCGAGCTGGCGCGGCGCGAGGCCGTGGCGCGCGCAGAGCGCGGCGGCCGTGCCGGCGGCCTGGCCCATGACGGAGCAGGTGGCCATCACGCGCGTCGAGGTGAACGCGACGTGCGTGGCGCTGATGTTGCGGCCCGCCATCATCAGGTTGCCGACGGTCTTGCTGTAGAGAGCGCGCAGCGGGATGTTGTAAACCTCCGCCGTCTTGATCTGGCGGCACGGGTGCGTGTCCTGCATGTCGAACCCACTCGGCGGATGATCGTCCATCGGCCAGCCGCCGATGGCGACGGCGTCGGCAAAGTCGCTGTTCTTCCCCGTCAGGTCATCCTGTGTCAGGAGGTGATCGCCGATAATGCGCCGGCTCTCGCGTTTGCCGGGCACCATGCCGATCCAGTCCATCCCCCACGAGAGGCTCGTCGGATGGTCGCCGGAATTCTTGATGTAGTCCCAGACGCCGAGCACAATCGAGACCAACTCGAACCGGATGCGCTCATTGTCGCGGATCGTGTTGAGCTGGCCGCCCCATTCGATCCACCAATAGCCGTATTCCCACGCCTTCACTGAGCGGAACTCGAGCTGCTCCTTCGTCACTTTACGCGCCCACTTCGGCGGCGTGAACGGCACGGGATGGCCGTAATCGCTCGACGTGAACAGGATGCTGCTGCCGAGCGTCTGCCGGTCCGGTGTGACGAGGCCGAGCGATTCGTTGAACTCCGTCCGCTGCTCGCGCCCCCAGCGAAACACCGCGCCGCTTTCCACCGCGAGCCGGCTATCACCGGTGCAATCGAGATAAACCTTCGCCGTAATGCGGTAGAGATGCTCGGTCTTGTCGCAGCGCACCATCACTCGCTGGATCGCGCCATCCTTCGTCTCCGCCGCGAACAACACGCTATCGAGCAGCAGCGTGACGTTTGGCTCACTTTTCAACTTGTCGTAGAGCAGCAGGTCCCACAGCTCCCAGGACCGCTGCGGATTGTTCACTGCGTCGTCGAGCCGGAACTCCTCAATCAACCCGCCCTCGCGCCAGCCGGGCCGGCCGTTGTGGCAGTTGGCGCCGACGATGTGCATTTTCACCTCGCTGCTGGCGTTGCCGCCGAGCCGCGAACGGTCCTGCGCCAGCACAACGGTCGCGCCGGTGCGCGCCGCGGCGACGGCCGCACACACGCCCGACATGCCGCCGCCCGCCACGAACACGTCGCACGCCAGATCCACGAGCGTCATGTGCGGTTCGCCGGCGAGGTGGCTCGCGCCCGGATGCGGCGGCGCGACGCGGTCGAAGGCGTTGCTGATCTGTTCGCGCGACGGCGGCGCGGCGCTGGAAAAGCCGTCGGCGCGGACGATGAGCGAGTAACCGGCGCCGAAACCGGTCATGGCGAGAAATTGTCGTCGGTTCATGATGATGAATGGTTTGGTTGCAACGGTCGCGACTATGCTAAAGCACAACCACCCGCGATTCAAACGGTGAATCGCCGCGCTGCCGGCAAGCCGGCCTCATCCGGGCACACGCGCCAGAACGGCCAGCCCTCTCGGTTTTGGAAGACGCCGGATGCTTGTCCGTCGAACTCCGATTTCGGGTTTCAGCCGGATTGGAAACACATGGTTGAGTCATGCCGGTCGGATTCAGTCGGATTCAGTCGGATTGGAATCGTGCATTTGCAATGTGAACAGGGTCGGATTCTCCCGGATGTGGTCGGATCCAGTCGGATAGAGTCGGATCGGGGTCTTGCAGTTGTAAAAAAATAACAGTCGAAATCACTTTGACCCACTTTGACCCACTTTGACTGACTTTGACCGGGGTTTGACCAAACCGGGCTAAAACAGAGAGACTGTCTCAAGACAGGCTTGGCCACCGTAGAACGGATGTCCACATCCGTTCGGCAGTGGGTTCGGCAACGGGCTTGAACGCCCGTTCTACACGACCCCACATGCTCGCTGCGGGGGTTTTGAGATCGCCTCCGCTTGCAAATCTCCTGCGGCAGCCGCGTGATGTTTCCGTTGCGTGTCACGGACGTCTCCGGCAAATGCATCATGTCCTCTTTTTAGAATGGTCTCGTCGCCGTCGTTGGCGTCCCGGCTTCAGCCGGTCCGCTTCTGAAATCAAACCGCCTAAAGGCGGGACATCAAAAGCGGGCACACTGCGCTCAAAAGAACTGGCATAGAGATGGCATGGGGGGATTTTTCGGCAAGAAAAATCACTGCGCTAGCGCAGTGAAAAACCAGCCAAAAACGCATGATTTTCGGGAGTCAAAATGTGCGTTTTCCAATGGACTGCGCTAGCGCAGCGCTAGAGCAGTCCGCGGAAAGGTCTATTCCGGTGAAAAAACAGCACCCGCACCACGACCAAGTCCTATCCAGAATTCGGTGCCGGTCGCGGCGCGGCGGAAGAATCGCGGCCGGAGATCGCGATCCACTGGACGATTGCCAGCGACAAAACGATCTTGCCGCCGACCTGCCGGGAGGCGCCCGGCGAACTTCGGGTTTGAATTTGCAGCGGAGTGCGGCACACTCGCACCATGAAACGAATCGTCGCCTGCATCGGTTTCGTCTTCGTCCCCAGCCCCATTGCCAGCACGCGTCGGTAATCCCTCGGCAGACGTAACCGGAGAAACACCATGGGCAATGAGCCTGATAATTGTTGGGGCGTCGTACGGTTCGGGGAATCCACGCACCTGCTGAATCTGCAGTCACGCGACGGACGGGTGAGCATCGCCGCCGCGATGTCGCTCGAGGTCAACAAGCAGCGGCTGACCCTGGCTGATGCCGTTGCGGCAGGCGGACCGAGAAACCTTCAGCCAGGAGAGGAGGCGCGCGTGACGCTGGTTTTCGACAACCCGGCGGTGGTCGCCACGCTCCTCCTGTCGTTCAGCAACGACGCCGAAACGGTGCTGCTCTCCGCCACGATCGTGAATCGCGGCAACCAAGCGGTGCAGTTGGGCCGATGCGCGCTCGTGGAGATTGCGCCGGGGTCGGGCGAGTGCAAGCTGCGCGATGACGATGGCCGCGCGGTGTTCTTGCAGTCGTCCGGCAGCATCAACCGCAACCAGGTCCGGCGCATTGCGGATGCCGTCAAACCGCAATCGTCCTGGGCGTTGCTTCACATCGTCAGCCACCCGGCGCGGCGGGCGCTGCATTTCGGTTTCGTCACGTTGGACCGTGTGCCGGCGTTCCATGAACTGACCGGCAACCCGTCCGGCAAACTGGTTTCGCTCAGTTCACTCTGCGACTTTCAGGGCTGGGAGCTGGCTCCGGGGCAGTCGGTGCAAACAGAGACATTGATGATCGAGGCCCGCGCCGATTTTCATGCGTCGCTGCATCGGTGGGCTGATCGGGTGGCGGCGCACTACAAGCCGCGCATCTGGCCGAAGACGCCCGCGGGATGGGTGGGCTGGTCCTGGGTGGACGGGTTCAACGTCGAGCGATACGAGGACGTGGTGCTCCGCAACGTGAAAGCGATTCGCCGCCGCCTGCCCGGTCACGACATCGAATACATCTGGGTCAGCATCGGCAATATCGCGCGCGGCTATCCCGGCAACTGGCTCGCGTTCAACCGCGACAGCTTCCCGCACGGCCACGAGTGGCTTGTCGGGCAACTGAACCGGCTCGATTTCAAGCTTGGCTTCTGGTGCGGCGCGTTCTGGATTTGCAGCGGACTGGACGAGCGCGTTGCGGCTTTGCAGGACGGGATGCTCAAACAAGGCGGCAAACCCGCCGTGGCGCGGCCGGAATGGCAATACGGCGACGCGGGCCGGATGCCGCGCGCGCAACGGCCGCGCATCTATGCGCTCGACCCGACGCATCCGAAGTCGCTGGAATTCCTGCGCGAGGTATTCGCCACGTATCGTAAATGGGGCGTCCGCTATTTCATGGTGGATTTCCTGAACGCCTTGTCGTGCCCGATGCCCGGCAGCACGGCCTACGACGCGCCGCACGACAAGACGCGCGTCAGGGGCCCCGCGGTGTTGCGCCAGGGTCTGCAGGCCATTCGCGAGGCGGCAGGCCCGGACACGTATTTGTTGTCCAGTTCGGGGCCGACGTTCTGGAATGTCGGCCTCATGGATGCCTGCCGCACCGGCAGCGACTACGGCGAAGGCCGCGCGCTCAACCCGGAGTCTTATTTTTATCCCGCGACGTTCGTGATCAACTCGCCCGGTTTCTGGACCTCGCATCAATACGCGTCCGACAACATGGCCACCTCTTACTTCACGCACCGCAAGCTGTATCTCAACGACGCGGGCAATGTGATGACCGTGGACAAGCCCGTGGCGTTGTCCGAGGCGCAGATCACGGCGACGATCTTCGGCCTGTGCGGCGGACCCGTGATGTTGGGCGACGACGTGGATCGCATGGCCGAGGAGCGGCTGGCGTTGATTCGCAAGGTGTTCCCGCGCACACCGGAGATGGCCATGCCGGTGGACCTGTTTGACGCGCCCGCGCCGGATTATCCGAAGATATTCTGGCTGCATGCCGCCGCGTCGTGGGACGAGTGGGAGGTGGTCGGCGTGCTGAACTACGGTGACAAGCCGTTGGAGAGTTCCGTTGCGTTCGAGCGGCTTGGACTCGATCCGCGCGCCGCCTGCACGGTCTGGGAATTCTGGAACGAGCAATACGCCGGCACGGTCAGCGGCAAGCTGCCTCTGTTCGTGCCGCCGCGGTCGGCCAAACTCTACCGCGTCGCGCGGCAACGGCCGCACCCGTGGGTTCTTTCGACCGATATGCATACGCAACAGGGGCGGTGCGAGCTGCGCGAGGTGAAATGGGACGCCGCGACCATGACGCTCTCCGGCGTCGCCGAGCGGCCCGCGGGCGAGAGCGGCAACGTGTTCATCACCGCGCCGAAGGGCCTGCGAGTCGAGAATCCGCGCGGCCTCTGGATCGCCAAAGATGGCCGCGACAACACACTGATCATCCGCGCTGCCTTCCATTTCACTGGCAAGGCGGAACGATGGACGGTCCGATTCGCGCCTGTGGATCGGCCGATTGACCCCGCCAAACTGGATTTGACCTAAGCAATCCGGTATCCTCCGGCACATTCAAACAACGACAACCCATGCAAACATCCCTTCTCTATAACCTTCCGGTCATCGCCGTTGCCGCCATCGCTGCCGCCGCGACGCCTGCGAAAGATTATCCGATCCAGCCCGTGCCGTTCACGGCCGTCCACGTGCAGGACTCGTTCTGGTCGCCGCGCATGGAGACCAACCGCGCCGTCACGGTCTGGTATGATTTCCAGCGATGCGAGGAGACGGGGCGCATTGACAACTTCGCCAAGGCCGCCGGACTGATGAAGGGCGAGTTCAAGGGCATCCCGTTCGACGACTCCGACGTTTACAAGGTCATCGAGGGCGCGGCCTACTCGCTGGCGACGCATCCAGACCCGAAGCTCGACAAGTATCTCGACGACCTCATCGCGAAGATCGCCGCCGCGCAGGAGCCGGACGGCTATCTCTACACCGCGCGCCGGCTGTTGCCGCCGGAGAAAATGCCCGGCATGAGCGGCAAAGCCCGATGGGTCAACGAAGCTGCCAGCCACGAACTCTACAACGTCGGCCATCTTTACGAAGCCGCCGCCGCCCACTTCCAAGCCACCGGCAAACGCTCGCTCCTCGACGTGGCCACCAAGAACGCCGACATGCTCTGCAAGACGTTCGGCCCCAGCCCCGACCAGCTCAAGGAGCCACCCGGTCACGAGGAGATCGAGATCGGCCTCTGCAAACTCTACCGCGTCACCGGCCTGCAGCGGTATCTCGACCTTGCCAAGTTCTACGTCGAGCTGCGCGGCCAGGCCGACACGCACAAGCTCCGCGGCGCGAACCAGCAGGACCACAAGCCCATCTACGAGCAGGACGAGGCTGTCGGCCATGCTGTGCGCGCCGGCTATTATTATAGTGGCGTCGCCGACGTCGCGGCGCTCACCGGCGACAAGAAGCTCATCGCGGCGATTGACCGGCTCTGGGAGAACGTCGCGTCGAAAAAGCTCTACCTCACCGGCGGCATCGGCGCGACGCGCCACGGCGAGGCGTTCGGCGAGAACTACGAGCTGCCGAACAAGACCGCCTACAACGAGACCTGCGCCGCCATCGCCAACGCCCTCTGGAACGAGCGCATGTTCCTGCTCCACGGCGACGCCAAGTATCTCGACGTGCTCGAGCGCACCATCTACAACGGCTTCCTCTCCGGCGTCGCGCTCACGGGCACTGAGTTCTTCTACCCGAACCCGCTCGCCAGCGACGCGACCTACAAGCGCAGTCCGTGGTTCGGCTGTGCCTGCTGCCCGGTCAACATCGTGCGCTTCCTGCCGGAACTGGCCGGTTACGTCTATGCCACGCGCGGCGGCGAGGCGTTCGTGAACCTCTTCGCCGGCAGCACCGCGAAACTCGTGATCGGTAAAACACCCGTCGAGCTGCGCCAGCAAACGCACTATCCGTGGGACGGCAAGGTCATACTCACCGTCACGCCGGAAACAAAAACCGCGTTCACGCTCAACGTCCGCATTCCCGGCTGGGCGCGCAACGCGCCGGTGCCCAGCGACCTCTACCGCTACGACGACAACTTGAAGCCGGAGGTGAAACTCGCCGTCAACGGCAGGCCCGTCGGGATCGCAATAAGGAAAGGTTTCGCGCAGATCAAGCGCATGTGGCAGGCCGGCGACACGGTCGATCTGCAACTGCCGATGCCCGTGCGCCGCGTCGTCGCGAATCCGGCGGTGAAGGAGGACGTGGACAAGTTCGCCGTCGAGCGCGGGCCGCTGGTCTATTGCGCCGAGGGCGCCGATAACGACGGCAAGGTGCTCGCCAAGATGCCGGGCGCGGACGTGCGGTTCGAGGAGCAGACCCTGACGGTTCCGGGGCTCGGCGAGATCGTGAGCGTGACGATCATGCCAAAAGGCGGCAGTGACTTTGTCTGCGTCAAAACAAACAAAGGGTCGACCCTTGTGAAGGTCGTGCCTGCGAATAGCGAAGGCTCGACGGAGTCCCGTCCCACCGCGCTGACGCTGATTCCGTATTGCCTTTGGGAGAACCGCGGGCCGAACGAGATGTCCGTCTGGTTCCGCACCAAGCCCGCGCCACCGGAGCCGTGGGCCGCGTCGTATTGCTTCCCGAGCGACAGCGTCGAAGCGTGCTTCGACGGCCAGTTGCCGAAGAACTCCAACGACCACAGCATCCCGCGCATGACGTGGTGGGACCACAAAGGCACCGACGAATGGGTCGAGCGCTACTTCGACAAACCGACGAAGCTTTCCGCCGCCGAAGTCTATTGGTTCGACGACACCGGCAAAGGCGGCTGCCGCGTCCCGCAAAGCTGGCGGCTGCTCTACAAGGACGGCGAGCAATGGAAGCCCGTCGCCGCCTCAACCGATTTCGGCGTCAAGCGCGACCAATTCAACCGCGCCACCTTCACCCCCGTCACCACCACCGCCCTGCGCCTCGAAGTCCAGCTCCAGCCCAAATTCTCCGGCGGGATTCTGGAGTGGAGGATGGGGGAGTGATGAGTATGATACGAAGTTAAAGAGGCGAAATCAGGTTGGTCAGAACAACAAAAAGCCACGATGACGAACTGGGAAGAAATTATCAACCGTGGCGTTGAATCCAAGGAATTGGACTACAAAGCACCTACAATTTGGAGCGAGAACGACAAGAAAGCATGTTGCGAAATCGTCAAAGACATTCTTGCTCTCGCGAACACAAATGGGGGTTGGTTGGTGATTGGCGTCAGCGAGGTTGGGACTGGGTTTTCTCTTGATGGCGTCACAGAAGAGCAGGCCAAGAGTTTCGACACGACTAGGGTAAACCGCTTCGTTCAAGTCTATGCGGATCCGCCTATCAACTCACACGTCCATAAGATCCCGCTCGCCGGCAAGTTCTACGTGGTGATCGAAGTCCCATCCTTTCCCGCCACTCCGCATGTTTGCCAAAAAGAGTTTCCGGGCGTGCTCTCGACATGTGCGATCTACGTACGGACTGACAACAACGAGTCGGCACCACTCAGGGTCAGCGCCGATTTCCAAGCCCTGATCGAGCGGGCTGTGAGAAACCGAAGTGAGCAACTGCTGACCTCTTTCCGCACTGTGTTGAAGCACGGTTTGCAGCCTCCCGAACCGGCCGACAGCGAACAATATGAGAAGCAGATCTTTGCAGCCGAAAAGCGGGGGCATGAAATCAACCCACACAAGGCCAAGCCATACGCTTATCGCGAGACGGCGTTTTATCCTGCCCGTTTTCAGAAGGAACGGTTTGATTTACCAACGCTTAAGAAGATGGCTCTGAACGCCTGCGTAGACTTCCGTGGATGGCCCTTCATTTTCATCAGCAATCAGTGTCCCCAACTCACCTACGTCATTGGCGATGGCTATGAGTCATTCCTCGCAGATCCGAATCCGTTCAACAATGGCGACACACTGCATTTCTGGCAATTGCGACAATCGGGTATGCTCTATGCGAAGGAGATTCTTTACGAAGACACCCTCGCCTCGGTCAGGAAAACAGAGTTCATGGTAAATTTCGATGCCGTGGCGACAAACGCCGGTGAGGCTGTTCACTGCCTCACAAAGCTTTACGAAGGTCAACTGGATGACGGCGACGACGTAGTGATGCGCTTCAAACTCGCGGGCATCAAAGACCGACAGCTCAGTTCGCTGACGGGTCGCGGCTTCTTTGGTCTGTATGCATGTCGAATACCCGAAGTAACATATGTGGCACAACGGCCGTTTGCGGAGTGGAAAGCGGGTCTTGTCGATCATGCTCTAGCCATCTGCCGGCATGTGTTGATGCATTTCAACTGGGAATCACCAAACGTGGGGGAATGCCGCAAGATAATCGAGAAGATGTTTGCCAGAAGGCTGTGATCCTCGGGGCTGAGAATCGGCGTGACGGCTACGGGCCAGCAACTTGGTTGGCAGCGGCTGAATCAGAGATTTCTTCCGCAAGCAGCCATTGCTTCTGCCGAATCCCGCCTTGAAGGCTGACGACGGCGCACTGGATCGGGACCTTGCGCGAGGCTTGGGCGGCGGTCACGGCGCGGCGAGTGAAGAGCGCAGAGTGAAAAGTTAAGAGTTTCGGCTGCGGCCGAGGCTGTGCTGATACAGACGGGAATCTGCTTGGAGCGGGTCGTGGGGTTGTGTATAGACGGGCGTACAACCCAACCAAAGGAGACAATCTCATGTCAGAAGCAAACAAGGCGCTGGTCCGGCGCTATTACGCCGAAGCGATGGGCGATCTGTCCGGCATCGGACAACTGGTCACCGACACGTTTGTGGATCATCACATGCCACCCGGCCTGCCCCCAGGCCCGGAAGGCGTCCGCCGGTTTTTCAAGGAGATCCTCGGCAGCATCTTCAGCGGCCTGAAGATTGACATCGAGTTCATGCTGGCGGAAGGAGACAAGGTGGACTGCCATTTCGCGGTGACGGTGAAGCACATCGGCGACTTTGGCGATATCAAGGCGAAGGGCAACGTCATTCGCCTGCCAGCCATCAGCACGTTCCGCATCGAGAACGGCATGCTGGCGGAAGCCTGGGAGATGTACGACAAGGACAGCATGCTGCAGCAGATGCGGGCCTGACACGACGCAGCAAGCCGGGCAAGGAAGTTAAGAATTAAGAGTTTCGGCGGCGTGGTGATGCCGCAGAATCGCGTTCGGAGAACGCGATCCACCAGATTTGCAGCTCGGAGTTCAACTTCTGCCGAAATTCTCCGGCGGGATTCTGGAGCGGAGGAGCAAGTGATTGCCGGCCTGTAGTGAATCAGCTAAAAATCCCGCCCGGAACCGCATCAATAACAGTCTGCCACAGGGGAGCACTGAATGAACAAGGAAGAAACAGCCATCGTTGTTTTGGGAGCGCCGAACGACGAGCACGGGACTCTTTCAGACATGTCGAGGGAGCGGTGCGGGCAGGCCCTGAAGGAATACCAAAGACATCCCGGTGCAAAAATCATTCCCACCGGCGGATGGGGGAAGCACTTCAACACCACGCACAGACCTCATGGGCACTACGTGCGTGAATACCTCAAGGCACGCGGGATTCCCGACGAGGCCTTCGTGGAGTGCGCGGAGAGTTCCAATACCCTTGAAGACGCGAAGCTATGCCGCCCCATCGTCGAACGACATGGTTTTGGGAAATTGATTGTGGTCACATCGGACTTTCACGTGGCGCGGGCACAGTTTTTATTTCAGCGGGAGTTTCCGGGAGTCCCGGTTGAGTTCTCGGCGTCCCCAACCCATCTTCCCGAAGGGGATCTTCGGAAACGGCTGCTGCACGAACAGACAGCCCTCGCCAAACTTCAGCAGAGCAAAGAAGCGCCCGAATGAATGACGAGAAGCGCAGGCACTTCCCCGCGCCGGGGATGGACAAAACGCGGATGATCGGGCAACATCCACGGTCGTTGCGGACCAACTCTCAAGTGGTTCGAAAATAGAAGGATGGTGAGTCCATCATGAAAAGCACAGAGTCCTGCCACCAGCCCGGTCGCCGGGCGTTTCTCAAACGCGTTGCGCTCGCCGGCACGGGATTGATTGCCGCCCCGCTGGTCTTCCCTTCGCGGTTGCTGGGAGCAGATGCGCCCAGCAAGCGGCTCAATATTGCCGCCATTGGAACGGGCGGGCGCTGCCGCGCGTTGATCACGGAGATCCTGCGCCAGGGCGAGAATCTGGTGGCGATGTGCGACGTGGACCAGCGTCAGTTCGCCCCGATGCGAAAAGCCATGGCCAGTGTGGCGGAGGGCGCGGACGAGATGCTGGGCAAGGCCAAACTCTACGACGATTACCGTAAACTGCTCGATGCCGAGAAGTCGCTCGACGCGGTGGTCATCGCCATCGGCTCGCGCTGGCACGGGCCTATCTCCGTGCGGGCAATGAAGGCGGGCAAGCACGTTTACTGCGAGAAGCCGCTGGTGCGCACAATCGCCGAAGCGCGGGAACTGATCGAGCTGACGCCGCGCTGCAAAGTCGCCACGCAACTGGGCACCCAGGGCACGAGCAGCAAGTCGTTCCGCCGTTCCGTGGAGATCATCCAGGCAGGCGTGCTCGGCCAGGTCGAGCAGGTCTATCTCTGGTCGGATTACTGCGGCAAGTTTCCCCCCAGCCAGGACCGCCCGCCGGGCGAGGACCCGGTTCCCGAGGGCCTGAACTGGGACTTCTGGCTGGGGCCGGTGCCATGGCGTCCGTTCAAGGCGGGCGTCTATATGCCGGGCTGCATCAAGGGGCAGAACTGGCTCGATTTCTGCAACGGCATGCTGGCCGGCCAGGGCTGTCACACCTTCCAGTTGCCGGTCCGCGCGCTGAAGCTCGGGCCGCCCGCCCGCGTCACCGCCGAACTTCCCGAGCCGCTCAAGGAAACGTATGTCTCGCGCGGGTGCTTCCGCTTCGAGTATCCCGCGCGCGAGGGCTTGGCACCGGTCGCGCTTTGGTGGGGCGACGGCGGCAAGTATCCACCCGAGGAGATCACCGATTCCGTCAAGGAGTGTCGGGGACAACTGCCGACCACCGGCTGTCTGTTCGTCGGGCAGCGCGGCCAACTCTACACCGACGGCTGGGGCGTCGCCGGCATCATGAAACTCAAGGACGACAAACGGTGGCGCGGCGTGCTGGACCATGACGCCGTCAAGACGCTGCCGCTCAGCGTGCCGCGCCTGTCCAACGACAATCACATGCAGGAGTGGTTCCAGGCGTGCAAGGGCGGCCCGGCCACCTACAATCACTTCGAAATCGGGGCGCGCGTTTGCGAGGCCTACCTGCCCGGCATGTTGTCGCTGCGGTTGGGCCGGCCCATCGAGTGGGACGGCGCTGCCATGAAGGTCCCGGGCGCGCCCGAGGCTGACCGCTGGATTCAGAAATCGTATCGGATGAAGTGGCTGGGCTGATGCGTTGAGAATCTTCTGCCAGGCGTCAAGTTCTCGGTGCAACGCGATCCACCGATTCACGCCTTGAAGCCCAACTTCAGCCGAAATTCTCCGGTGGAATTTTTGAGTGGAGAATGGGAGACTGATTGCCGGCAACGAATTCCGTCAAGAATCAGCAGACCCCGACGACAACAACGGTCTCTTATGAATCGGTTTCAGCCTTCCCTGCACGCCTTGCCGTTTGTCTTGTGGATGGCCGCCGTGGGGATTCCCTTCGCGGCAACGGCGGCGGAAGCGCCGCGTGACCTGGTGAAACTGCCCAAGACCGACACACACTGGAAGAAAGTCGCCGCTTACGTGGAAGAGGAGCCGGAGGCGGATTACCAACAAGCACCCGCCGCCGCGCGCGAGGCGTTTCAGGACCTCAAGTATGGCGTGCGCATCCATTGGGGTCTCTACTCGAAACTCGGCATTGAGGCGTCATGGGACTTTCTCAAGATGACGCCCGCCGAGAAGCAGGCTTATCTCGACAGTTATCGGGAGTTCAACCCCGTCCACTTCAACGCGGCCGAGTGGATGGAGCTGTTCCAGCGCAACGGCATCAAGGTGTTTGCCTTTACCACCAAGCACCACGACGGCTTTTCCCTCTACGACACAAAGACCCGTGTGCGGCAGTGCGTCAACTGGACCGCGCCCGGCGGCCCGCGCATGGAAGCCTGCGACCGGGCCTTCAGCGTCATGGAAGGGCCGTTCAAACGCGACATCGTCCGCGAGCTTTGTGACGCCGCCCGCCAGCGCGACATCAAGATCAATCTCTACTTTTCTCATCCCGACTGGTTCGATGCCGACTTCCGTCCCTACTGCCGGCACCCGCTGCAAACGCCGTCGGCGGAAAAGCTCACCGGAGAGCCGGCCAAAACCAACCGCCGCCCGCAGAGTTTGCTCGTGGACGACCCCACGCCGGAGGAAACGCGGCGGATGATGGCCCGGCATCGCGCCCAGCTCGCGGAGTTGCTGACGAACTACGGCCCCATTGACCAGGTCTGTCTCGACATGTGGCTCGGCCCGGCCGTCTGGCCGCCGTTGCGCGAGACCATGAAATACCTGCGAACGCTCCAGCCCAACGTGATGTTCCGCGCCCGTGGGATCGGCAACTACGGCGATTACTACACGCCCGAAGGCTTCGTGCCTGCCAGCAAGGAAAACACCTCCATGCCTTGGATGGTGATCTATCCACTGGCTGGCATCTTCGCCTGGCAACCCGACGCGGCGAAATACAAAGGCGGCGACTGGCTGGTCCGCAATCTGGTGGACAGCGTGGCCAAAGGCGGCAATTTCATGTTCGGCATCGGCCCCGATGCCACCGGCCGATTCCATCCCAACGCCATCGCGGCCATCGAAGAAGCCGGCGACTGGCTGCGCGTCAACGGCGAAGCCATCTACAACACCCGCCCGCGTCCCGGCGACCTCTGGCGCGAAGGCGACGACATTCGTTTCACGCGCACCAAGGACAATCGATTTCTCTACGCGTTTTGTCTGAAGTGGCCGGATGAGCGATTGGTCCTTCGCACCGTGCGCGCGCACCCCGGATCGAAGATCACCCTGCTCGGCGTTCCGAAGCCGCTGGTCTGGCATCAGGATGGCGACGCCGGACTTATCATCCACCTCCCGCCTGCGCTGCAAGACGAGGCCAACCGTCCTTGCCGTCATGTGTTCGCATTCAAGATCACCACGGAAGCAACGGCGGGAATTGGTGGCGGGTCTTAACATCAGACGTTGGATACTCCGGACGATTTTTAGAAACCGGTCTCCGCTCTACGCCCACTCCTCTTGCAAAATGCCACCCTTCAGACTGGCGACGGCGCACTGGATCGGGAGCTTGCGCGACGGCTGGGTGGCGGACGCGACGAGTATGGAATGCAAAGTGAAAAGTTAAGAGTTTCATCGGCTTGCATCGCAGCGGCCGACGTTTTCCGGCGGTTCGCAACGGGAATTTCGGTCTTGTGTTCGCGCGAACGGCCGCTACGATGCCGGCGGAGGTTCGAGATAATCATGCACGATGACATGCCGAGACCATCGAGGATTCAGTTCGAGCGCCACACGGCTGGATTTTACCGCGGCGAAACTTCGCGACGGAGATCGAGATTATTTCCCCCTCTCGCGTCGGCTCTGAAGCTGGCAGTTCCAGCCGCTTTTGCCGTCTGCCTCCTGACCGGCTGCGGCAGCGCCAAAGTGACGGGTGAACACAGCTATGCCACCCTGCCGCCGGCCAAACCCACGGTGATTTACGTGGCCAATTTCGACCTCGAGGCCCAGAACATCAAACATGAGGATGGCATCGTGGATGGCATCCTGCACCGGGATTCGGATGACGGCATCCTCGGCGGCATCAGACATCTGCATTCGCCCGATCCCGCGGAACGCGCCCGCAAGCTGGTGGACTTGATGGCCAACTCGCTGGTGCAAGACCTCACCAAGGCGGGCTTCTCCGCCGTCCGACTGCTGCCGGGGAGTGCCGTCCCCACTCAAGGCTGGTTGGTGCGCGGTGTGTTCACTGAAGTCCAGGAAGGCAATCGCATCCGCCGGAGCATGATCGGTTTTGGCGCTGGCGCGACCGACATCCAGGTGGTGACGGATATCAATGACCTCGCGAAAGGCCCGCCCAAACCTCTGTACGAAATTGACACCGATGCCACCAGCGGCAAAGGCCCCGGCGCCGCTCCCTCGATCATGCTGGGCCCTTACGGCGCGATCGCCCGCTATGCCATGTCCCGCAAGGACCTCGACAAGAATGTCCAGCAGACGGCTAAAAAAATCGCCGAGGACATCACCAAACGCTTCCAGCCGGCGGCGTCAGCGCCCAAGGCGAACTAGAACCGCGGACGGCCAAGTCGCATCGTCGCCATGTTTCGAATCACCGCCCTTTCTCTTTTGGCGGCCACATTGACCCTGGCCGGTTGCGCCCAAAAGCCCGCCGAGCCTTCGCTGGGCGACGTGCTGGAGATCCTCAAGACCAAGCGGTTCGTGGATCTCACCCACACGTTCGAGCCGGGCATCCCGCACTGGCCGGGATTTCCCGACGAGAAGCGGGAAACGCTCTACGGGTATGACGCGGGCGAGGGAAAGCTGGGCAAAGGCTTCTATGCCCAGCAGTTCACGCATGTCGGCCAATGGGGCACGCACTGCGATCCACCCGCCCATTTCGTCCGGGGCAAGCGGACGATTGATGAGATTGATGTCAAAGAGATGCTCCTGCCGCTGGTGGTCATTGATCTCCATGAGAAAGCGGCCAAGGATCCCGACTGCGTGATCTCCATGGATGACGTGCGGGACTGGGAGAAACGGCATGGCCCGGTGCCAACAAGCGCGTTCGTCGCCATGCGCACGGATTGGTCCAAACGCTGGCCGGATGCCAGGGCCATGCGCAACGCCGATCCACAGGGTGTGGCTCACTATCCCGGCTGGAGCCTGCCGGTGCTGAAATATCTTTACGAGGAGCGCAAGATCACGGCGTCCGGTCACGAGACGACGGATACGGACCCGGGTCTTGCGACCTCCAAGGACGACTATTCACTGGAAACCTACATCCTGGGCACCGACCACTATCAGATCGAACTGCTGGCGAATCTCGACCAAGTGCCCGAGTCCGGGGCCTTGGTCGTGGCCGCGTTTCCGAAGCCGAAGGGCGGATCGGGATTCCCGGCCAGAGTATTCGCCATCTTGCCGTAAAACGCCGCCAGCACCGGTGCGAATCCTTGTTCTTATCCTCCCATGAATCCTCATTTGAAAAAAGCGTTGGTCCCCTGGATCGTGCTCGTTCTGCTCTCTGTGACTTTCTCTACCGCTGTCGCGGCGGAGTCGCACCCGAAGTACGGCCCGAAGGTCACTCCGCTCATCCTTGACCACCAGTATTTCCGGGGCGCCGCCGCCGGGGATTTCTGGCGACTCATGCCTTTTTACGTGCCGCAGAGCAATGACTACGCCTGCTCCGTCGCCTCCATCGCGATCATCTTCAATGCGGCGACCAAGGGCCGCGCCGGAATCCCGGACACGGAGCGGAACATTACGCAAGACATGCTTTTGGAGCGCATTCGGGAAGTGCCGCTGCGGGAGTTGGTGTCCAAGGAAGGTTTTCAGGGAAGGCACGGGCTGACGCTGGATGAACTCAGGATCGCCATCGCGCAAACGGCCCGCATCCTGGGCGTCCGGGCACAAGTCACAGCCCATTCATTTCAAAACAGGTCCGTGGAGGAATTCCGGAAGATTCTTCGGGCCAACGAAGAGGATTCGAAGGATTTCCTGCTGGTCCATTTCGTTCAGGACGATCTGACCGGCGCCAGAGGCGGACCCTACGCTCATATCTCTCCGATCGGGGCCTACGACGGCGCGACCCACCGCGTTTTGATCCTCGACGTGGACCGGGAGTGGTATTCCCCCTACTGGGTCTCCGACGAAGACCTTCTGGCGGCCAGCAACCACGTCACGAAATCTTTGGGTGCCGGCGGCTTGGTCCATATCCGCTTCGACTCGACCGGCGAATCGCCGCGATAAGCGGGCCTGAGAAAACTCTCCGCGACACGAAAGGGTCAGGGTTTGCCGATGCAGTAAAGCTGGTGCAGCGTCCGCAGGTAAATCCGGCCACCGAGGACGACCGGCGTGGCGAAACCGCCGTCCGCCAGATCGTTTTCGGCGACCTTTTCAAACTGCCGTCCGGTTTTGAACACGAACGTCACGCCCGTTTCACTGACCAGATAGATGTGCCCGCCGGCCAGTACCGGCGAGGAACTGAACTTGCCGCGCACTTTCTCCTCCCAGACGACCTGGCCCGTTTTGGCCTCGAAACAAATCAGCTTGCCCTCGTCCACGGCCATGTAGAGCAGGCCGTCTGCGAGCAACAGCGACGGCACATAGGCGCAATTGCCATCCCGCTTCCACACCACATGCGTTGACGTGACGTCGCCGCTGCCGTCGGCACGGATGCAGAGGAAGTTCTTCTTCGGGTATCCGGCCGAGGCATAGACCCGTTCCTCGTCGAAACTGATGTTCGAGCAGGTGGACTCGCTGGGACCGTCGCAGGTCCAGAGCAGTTTGCCGTTGGCGGGATCGTAGCTGAAGACTTTGAACGGTCCCTGGATGAACAACTGGTCACGGCCGGCAACCCGCCCGATCGACGGGCTGGCGTAGGTCCCCAGCTTGTAATCGTCGCGGCTGGTCCGCCAGGCGACCTCGCCCGTCCGCCGATGAACGGCCGTGATGAAGCTGCCCTGGACATGATCGGCGACGACGATCACCAGCGATTTGTAAAACACCGGCGACGCGCCGTAACCGTGCTTCGAATGGAAATCGCCCAGCCGCTTTTTCCAGACGAGCCTGCCGTCGAGGTCGAGCGACGCCAGCCAGAATCCGTCCTCGGCGATGAACGGCAGGAACACGCGCTCGCCGTCGCACGCGAGTGTCGCTGAAGCGAAGGAATTCTTTTTGTGCATGGGCATGAACCCACCGCGATGAATTTCCGTCTGCCAGAGTTTCTTGCCGCTGCGGCGGTCGAAACAGAGAACGTATTCCACCTGCTCCTTCTCATCGGCCGTCGGCAAAAAGATGCGCTCGCCCCAGATCGTCGGTGAGCCATGACCGCGGCCGGGCACTTCCACTTTCCAGATCACGTTCTCGGTGGCGCTCCACTGTGTCGGCGGGGTCTGCGGCGCGGGCGCGATGTTGTCCAGTTTCGGCCCGCGCCACCACGGCCAGTCGCCCGCGGCAACGCGAATGGGCGGCAAATCGTCCGGCGCCGGAGCGGCGGCGCAGTGACCCGCCAGGAAGCTCAAACTCGCGACGACAGGAAGCCAGCAGAAGATTCTATCCATGCCGCATCGTTACCAGAGCGGCATCACGAAGGATAGCGGAAAATGGGCGCGGCGATTCGCAGCGGGGATTCGGCGCTTGTGTTCGCGGAAGTCGCGATTACGATGCCGGCGGAGTTCGAGCAAGTCATGCACAAAGACACGCCGGCGGCCATCGTGAAGCGTCGAGGGTGAAAGGAAGACTGCGTGAAGCCCTTTTATTTTCTCAGCGTGCTGCTGGCAGCAGGTGTCGCGGTTGCCGCGGACTACGCCCCCGAGTTGCCGACGATGACGAGCCGAGGCGAGCCGACCATCGTGCGGGTTTCGCAAAACACGGAGACTGTGCCGCGCTTCGCGAAGCTTGAATTGACGATTGCTCTGGCGGCTTCCTACGACAACCCGTTCGACCCCGATCAGGTGGACCTGACCGCGGAGTTCATCACGCCGTCCGGGAAGAAGATCGCGGTGCCCGGTTTTTTTTGCCAGCCATACCGCAACCGGAACGAAGGTGACGATGCGAAGAGGCCGTCGCTCGAGGCAGCAGGCGAACCGTGCTGGAAGATTCGCTTTGCGCCGACGGAAACCGGGAAGCACAGCTACGTCGTGCGGCTGCGGAACCGTTTTGGCGGCGCGCGGAACGATGTGAAGTCGATGCCGGGCGGCTTCGCGGCTGTCGCTTCGGACACGGCAGGCTTCATCCACGTCTCAAAAACGAATCCGCGCTACTTTGAGTTCGACAACGGGCGGCCCTTCTTCGCAGTGGGGCAGAACCTGCAGAACGATTGGCCTTCCTACCGGCATTCCCGCCTGCTGGCCGATGGCCGCGCAAACTGCGCCCGCGTCTGGACGTTCTGCCACTGGACGTGGCTGGAGTGGACCTTCAAGAGCGGCTTCAAGTGGGTGGGGCCGGGCGACTGGCTGCGTTCCTACGCCGGCGCGGGGCGATACAATCAGCGCATCGCGTGGATTACCGATGATTGTCTCGACCGATGGACGCGCGACGGCCTCTTCGTCATGCTGTGCCTGGGCAACGCCACGGGTGGCGGCGAGTTGTCGCGCGAGAAGACGGCTTCATATGATTCGTGGGGCGGTCATCCTTACAACGTCGCCAACGGCGGTTTCCTGGACGAGCCGCGCCAGTTCTGGACCGACGCGCGCGCGCGGCAGCTTTACAAGCAGCGCTTGCGTTACATCATCGCGCGCTGGGGATACAGTCCCAACATCTGGGCGTTTGAGTTCTGGAACGAACTCGGCGGCGCCGGGCCGGAGATCGTCGCGTGGCACCAGGAGATGGCGAGATACGTTCGGGAGGCCGATCCGAACGGACATCTCATCACCACGAGCACATGGGAGGGCAACGCGGACAAGTTCGCGGCGATATGGGATCTGAAAGAAATGGATTTCACCCAGGGTCATCACTACGGTCCGCTGCCCCCGATGACAGTGCGCATTACCGAGCATCTTCGTCGCTGGGCCAAACCCTACATCAACGGCGAAGGCGGCGGCCCGTCGGCGCAAGGCTGGGACGGCGAGAGCGCCGGCAAACCGTCCGTGGTGGATCCCGACGACGTGGAGTTTCACAACTCGCTTTGGGCGCCGGCGATGTCGGGATCAGCCGGCACAACGCTGCCGTGGTGGTGGCGCGACCGGGTCGAACCGCACAATCTTTTTTTCCACTACCACGCGGTGGCGGACTTCGCCCGTGATGTGCCGTGGACCAGCAATCGCCTGCGACCGGTTCAAATAAAAGCCGTCACGCTCACCGGCAGTGGCCCGCGCAAGAAATTCTCACCCGTGCTGGTCGCGCCGTTCGGCGCGGACTGGGGCAGCAAGCCGACGCAAAGCCGGTTCTGCATCGAAGCCGACGGCACCGTGCCCAACCTCGCGCGGCTTCCAGCGGAGCTGTTCGGCAAGGCGCGCGGCCGCAGCGAATGGCGCAACCCCCTGACGTTTGAAACGCACTTCCCCGAACCCGGCCGGTTCATCGTGCATGTCAGCAAAATCGCGCACGGCGTTCTGGAAATCAGCCTCGACGGCCAACTCGTCGTCACCGGCAAGAGCGCCGAGAAAGAGATCCCGGTTGAAGTTCCGGCAGGCCGGCACGAAATCACGTTGGACAACGCAGGCAATGATCTCGTCCGATTCGGCTACATCTTGCTGACCAACTATCGCGATGCCGCTCGTTATCCCGACCTGGACATCCTCGGCCAGCAAACCGATGACTTCGCGGCCTTGTGGATTCACAATCGCCTGCGCCAATGGCCCTACGAAGCCGCGGGTTTCGAAGCCGGACCCGTCGGACCCGCCGTGGCGACCATCGCCGGTCTGAAAGAGGGTCGCTATCACATCGAGTGGTGGGATACCTGCAAAGGTGTCGTCACACGCACCGGGACGCTGGAAGCGCGAAACAAAACGCTGGTGCTCCCAATTCCCACTGTGGACCGCGACATCGCTTGCAAGATTGCGATGGCGAAGGAATGAGGTTTGGAAGGAGCCAGGACAACTGTGATGGCGGGTGCCATGTTCGCCATTGTCGCCGACGCGCAAAAAATCGGCACCTTGGGCGGCGGTTTCAGGCGGGGGATTCCGTGCTTGTGTTCGCGAAGGTCGCGGCTACGATGCCGGCGGAGTTTGATGGAATATGCAAGACGATACGCTGGCATCGTCGAGAACGGACTTCGTGCATAACGCGGGAGGATTACGCACGAGTGAAACCCAGCACCTCACCTCGGTTGAGCTGACACCAGAATTCCTGCTTCCTTCGAGCAGCAAACAGGCCGCCCGGCCACTGATGGGCTGGCTGGCTGTTGGTTTGTTTGCAATCACCGCGTTCGCCGAACCGGATGAGGAGGCGCTCGGCAAAGCGAAGGGCTATCCGCGCGGCACGGCGGCAACGATGTATGCCGAGCCGTTCAAGGTCGGGAGCTTCAGCGCGGCGGACAAGATTCTGCCCTCGCGTCTCGTGACGCGCGGCGGCCCGGTCACGCCGCTGACCAACGGCGCGCCGGCAACGATCAACTACCGTTACCAAAACACGCGCTGCGGTCTCGACGATTATCTGGAACACCAGCGCGTGACGGGCCTGTTGATCCTCAAGGACGGCGCGATTGTCGCGGAACGCTACCGCTACGGACGCAGCGAGCGCGACCGTTTCCTTTCGTTCTCCGTGGCCAAGAGCGTCACGTCGCTGCTGGCCGGCATCGCGTTGGAGAAGGGCGTCCTCGCGTCGCTCGACGATCCGGCGGAGAAACATGTCGCCGAGTTAAAAGAGTCGGGTTACGGCCGCGCGACGATCCGGCAGTTGTTGCGCATGAGTTCCGGCGTGAAGTTCACGGAGGAATACAACGGACGCGATGACATCGCCCGGCTGAGCCGCGCCGAACGCAGCGGAGAGCCGGGCGCTGCTCTGCAATTGCTGGCGTCGCTCAACGAACGCGCGTTCCCCGCCGGCGAAAAATTTGGCTACGCTTCCTCCGAACCGGCCGTGCTGGGTTATGTGCTGGCGCGCGCGGCCCGCAGGAACATCGCGGAATTGACGCGCGAGTGGCTATGGCAGCCGCTCGGCGCGGAAGCCGACGCCGCGTGGATCATCAGCGCGGACGGACAGGAGGGAACCGAGGGCCGCTTCAACGCCGCGTTGCGCGATTACGGGCGGCTGGGGCTGCTGCTGGCTCGCGACGGCAACATCGGCGGTCGGCAGATCGTGCCGAGGGAATACCTGCTGGACGCCACGGACCCGACGCGACAGCCGCCTGCGTTCCGTCCGCGCGCGGCCACGCCGTATTTCGGCTACGGTTACCTGTTCTGGCTTCTCCCGATGCGCCACCGGACGTTCGCGATGCTTGGCATCTACGGCCAAAGCGTCCTCGTCCAACCCGACTCCGGCATCGTGGTGGCGCAGACGTCCGTGAACAAAGACCCTCGGGCCACGCAGACTCGCGCCGAGCGCGATGCCTTCTGGCGTGGCGTGCTGGAATCGCTCGGCGGTTATGTTGAACCGTAAGCCTCCTTCAAGTCTTTGCTCTAAATTTCTCCGGTGGTTTCTGAACAGGATTTGGTGCTTGTGTTCACAAAGAGCGCATCTACGATGCCGGCTGGAATTCGATCCAGCCATGCAAGACAACACGCTGGCACCACCGAGAACGCCGCGCGAGCACCGTGCGGGTGGCTTTTGCCAACAGCCCGCACATCAGCACCGCCCTTGCAGGCGGCAGAAATCAACCCCCTATCCCTTCCCATGTCACTGCCAATGAAACGCCGGCAAGCTCTGCAATCCCTGGCCGCACTGGTGCTCGGAGGCACCGCCGCCCTGGCCAACCCGGCTACCGACCCGCGTCGGCGACGCATCCTCTTTTTCAGTCGCAGCGTGCTCTTCGAGCATTCCGTCGTCCATCGCGAGGGTCAAACGTTATCGCTGGCCGAGCGGGTTTTCACGGACATGGCCCGGCCCCTTGATTGCGAGGTGGAATGCACCAAGGACGGCTCGGTCTTCGACGGCGATCTGGATTCCTACGCGGCCATCGTCTCGTATTCGTGCGGCAGACCAGCCGACCTGATGAAGCCGGAGAGCAAGGACCACAGCGCGCCCCTTTCCGATCGCGGCTGGAAGCGCCTTGACGCGGCCGTGCGCGACGGCAAGCCGTTTGTTGCAATCCATCCTGGCATCTGGCTGCTGCCTGAAGCCGCCGGGGCCGATTGCCTCGGACACGGCGGCCAGCAGGTGGCGCGAATGAAGGTGGCCTCGCCGCAGTTTCCCGGCGCGCAAGGTTTGGGCGACTCGTTCTCCATGATGGAAGAATGGTTCTCCCTGATTCGCTTCGCCAAAGACCTCCACGTGATCCTCGTCCAAGACTGCGCCGGGATGAACAAGGACAAGCCGCTCGACCGGCGTTGCTACGATCGGCCGCCGTTCCCGGCCACGTGGGCGCGGATGCACGGCAAAGGACGCGTGTTTTACACCTCCATGGGACACCGCGAAGACGTGTGGACGAGCAAGATTTTCGCACAGGTTCTTTCGGGCGGGCTGTCGTGGACGTTGGGCCGGCGGGAGGCCGACATCACGCCGAACATCGCGCAGGCCGCTCCACAGGCCAACGAATTTATGAAACAATGAAGCCACTTTTGCGCGACCAAAAAATGACCGGTCTGACACGGCGGGAGATGTTCAAGAGGACCGCCGCCGGCATGCTGGCCATGCCCTTTCTCATCCCCTCGCGGGCGTTGGGCCGAGACGGACACGTCGCACCCAGTGAGCGCATTCTCCTCGGCGGCATCGGACTGGGTGGGCGGGGCACCACCGATCTGAGCTTGATGCTCGCCGAGACGGATGTGCAATTCCTTGCCATTTGTGACGCGCGAAAAATCCGACGCGAGGCGATCAAGAAACTGGTGGACGACAAGTATGGCAACAAGGACTGCGCGATGTATCGCGACATTCGCGAGTTTCTCGCCGTGCGCACGGATCTTGACGCGGTGTTGATCGCCACCGGCGACCGTTGGCACGCCCTGGCCGCGGTGATGGCGATGCGGGCGGGCAAGGACATTTACTGTGAGAAACCTTCGTGCATGACCATCGCCGAGGGCCAAAGGGTGGTGGAAACAGCGCGACGATACGGGAGGGTGTATCAGAGCGGCACCCAGGGCCTGAGCATGGCTAATCGCGTGTTCGGCATCGAGATGGCCCGCTCCGGCCGGCTTGGAAAATTGCACACGGCCTATGCCCAAATCGCTCCTTGGGACAATGCGCTGATGCGCCACGACTGGCTGCCTGCGGAGCCGAAGCCGCCGAAGGATGAGGTGGACTGGGACGCATGGCTCGGCCCGTGTCCGTGGCGGCCATATAACCCCGCCTATGTTCGTGGCGCGTGGCGGGGCCATTACGATTTTCACGCCAGTTGCATCGGCGAATGGGGCGCGCACACGATCGTCCAGGTCCAGGCAGGCATCGGCGCGCAGCACACCTCCGCGATCGAATACGAGTATGTGGACAATCCGTTTGGCGACGGGCTGGTCGCTCACTTCGCCAACGGCGTGAAGATGATCCTGGCGCGCAACAGAGAGTGCTGGCCCGGCTTCTCCGGTCAGCGGTTCGACGGCAGCGAGGGCTGGGTCGCCAACTCCGGAGACAGCCACAACGACTCGCGCGCTTCTTCGCCCGCCCTTTTGGCCGACTCCAGGAAACGGATCGCCGATTACGTGGCTCGCACCCGGTGTCCGATGAACCATGCGCGGGACTTCTTCGACTGCGTCAAGTCGCGCCGGCTCACGGTGGCCAATCCGGAGGTCATGTATCGCTCGATGTCCACCGTGCATGCCGCCAACATCTGCATGTGGCTGAAGCGGAACCTGAAATTCGATCCGGCCAAGGCGGAGTTCGTCAACGATCCGGAAGCCAATCGCTTCCGTTCGCGGGCGATGCGCGAGCCGTGGCGCGTGTAGATGATTTTCAGCCGGTCTGCCCATTCGCGGCGGCGGATTCCGCACTTGTGTTCGCGGAGTCCGCGGCTACGATGCCGGTAGAGTTCAATCAAGCCATGATCAGGGACATCAAGCGGCGCGACTTTCTCATCGGTGTCGGCGGATTATTTGGCATCGGTGCAAATCTCGCGGCGTTGCGCGCGGCAGAATCCACCTCCCGGCCGCCGCGAAGAACGATCCTTGTCATCGGCGCGCACTACGACGACTGCGAGATCGGAGCCGGCGGACTGATCGTCAAGGCAGTGAAGAAAGGACACCGGGTGGTCCTGCTCAACGTGGTCGGCGACTACTCCACCTGGAACGTCACCAAGGGGCGCGAATCGCGCATCCGCGAGCAGAACGAGGCCAAGGCCCGTGAGATGGGCGTCGAGAAACGCTATTTGAATTACGGCTACCAGCAGGTGACCGAAAATCTGGAAACGTTGAAGAAGATCGCCGAAGTGGTGGTGGACGTGAAGCCCGACATCACCCTGTTCAATGATCGCAATGAGCGGGAGCGGGCGCCCTCGGACCACAGCATTGTCGGCGTGCTGGCCGAGCAGGCCGTGCGCAACGCGGACACGATTCTCGGCGGGCTAACCGTGTCTTACGGGAAGGAAATGTATGCCTACGAAATTGACCCGCAGCGGGAATTCCGCCCCGACGTGTTCATTGACATCGGCGATGTTCTCCCCTCGGTAATCGAGACGATCAACTTCTTCCGCAAGCTGAACGGCGAAGTGCCCCGCTTCCAAAGCGCCGGGCGAACTGACGCGACGATAAAGATCAATCCCGGCGGCGAGGAATTGCCGCTGACCGCCTGGGGCGAAATCAAGCTATGCACCGCCCGGGTCCGCGGTCTTCAAGCCGGCGTGCGCTTCGCCGAGGCTTACAAATCGTTGGACCCCCAGACGGTCGGCAAACGCCTCTTGGAGCAGATCGTCCAATAGGGATGCTCCGGTGGAATTTTGGAGTGGAGGACGAGGGAGTAATAAGGATAATCCAGAGCGAAAGCCGATGGTTTGCATCGGCGGATTCCGCACTTGTGTTCGCAGAGGCTGCGGTTACGATGCCGACGGAGTTCGATCAAGCCATGCAAGACGACACGCTGACACCACTGGGAGCGCAATCCGGGCGCGAAGCGACGGAATTTTGCCTTGATGAAACTCTGCGGCCTGTTCATCGCCCCGACGGGCTGCGCCTGCTGGGTGGCAAGGAGGCGGCAAACCAACGCCGCCCCTTCAGACGGCAGGAATCAAAATTCCTGTTCTTCCTTTTCTCTCTTGCTGCCACATTTTTGTTACTTGCCCCCAGCGATCTGAAATCCAGCCCGGTCGCCGACAAGGAAGAAAGGACGACATCGCAGCCGGCAGGAATTACGAATACAAATCGTCTGAAGGGAAGTTTCATAGCCACCGGCAACGTGCGGATTGCCACCACAGCCTGCCATGACTACCCGTTGTCGCTCCTTTTCTCGATGTGCCATGCTGCCATCGAAAGCAACAACCGGGTCTTCATTTATGGAGACAGGCTGATCCGGGTCAATCTCAATTGGGTTCGCGACCATGTGCTGAGCATGAAGGGCTTCCGCTACTTCGAGCCTGATATGACCAGTTTTCTGGATCTCATGCTCGAAAACCAGACGCCGCAGGGGTTCTTCTTCGAGATCATAGCCCCTCTGACCGACGGGCACTCCGGCGCTTACGGGCCGGACTACTGTTGCAAGCGGATGCCGGAAAAAGGCTTTGGGCTGGCTCGCCTCGAACTTGAGGCCGATATCGAGTATCTGATGGTCGAAGGTGTCCACATGATCTGGCAGGCCACCGGCAACGATGACTATCTGCGCGTCAATCTTCCGCGTCTGGAGAAGGGCTTGCGCTATCTGACCAGCGACCCCAAACGCTGGGATAAGACCTATCAGTTGGTCAAGCGTCCCCGCACTATTGACACTTGGGACTTCCTCAACCGAGCCTCCTCCAGCACCGACCGCTCCATCCATCCTGACGACCCGATGGGCATCATGCACGGTGACAACACCGGGCTATACCAGGCCGAACGCCTCATGGCTAAGATGTATCGCCAAGTCGGCAAGGATCAGGACGCTGCGCGCTGGGAGCAGGAAAGCGTCGCGTTGAAGGAACGCATCAATCGCCACCTCTGGAACGGGAGATTCTACAAACACTTCCTGCGTCTGGATAACACGGACTACGGCGTTGATGAAGCCTGGCAGCTCAGCCTCTCCAACGCTTCCGACATCAACCGCGGCACGGCCGATTTCGACATGGCCCGTTCCATCATCAACGAATACCGCTCGATGCGTTCCAAGTTCGGCGGTGAGTTGGACGACTTCCGCAACCTGGAGCCGCCCTATCCGGTCTTCATGGGACGAAAGGCCGGGGAGTATGTCAACGGTGCGATCGCCCCCTTTGTCGCCGGGCAGTTAGCCCTCGGCGCCTTCGAGTTCGGCGAGGAGAAATACGGAGCCGACATTCTCTACAGGATCGGACGCAAAATAAGCCGCGACGGCAAAGTCGCTTTCCTCTACAACTACAAAGGCGAGGACGTCGGAGGCGGCCCGCGTTGCTGGTGCGGCGCGGAACTGATGAACGCAATGGTCGTCGGACTGGCCGGAGTCCGCGACAACGGAGCCTTGTTCAAAAACGTAACGATCTCGCCCCGCTGGGTGGCGGCAGACGAGCCAACAGCGCATGTCCGGCTCGAATACGCCGCGTCCGGCGCGGTGATTGAATATCATTTCGCTCACGACAAGAAAAAGCGGCGGCTTGCCTTCACCCTTCTCTCCAAGCATGAACGCGCAAAACTACGCATGCTGCTACCCAAGGATGCGAGGAATGCGATCGTTTCCGTCAACGGAGCCGCTGCCAGTTTCCATGAGGAAATGATTGGGAACAGCCGCTACCTGACGATCGATGCCCTCCCGGAGAACGCACCTGTCGAGATCAACTACGAATAACCGGCGCGACGCATGGGCGGCGGGTTGATTCCAAAGACGCACCCTTACTTGCTTTTCACAATCGGCTCAGACTGTGGCGCGGTCTCAAGTCGCTCCGCATGAAGCTTGTGGCCTTTCTGACTCTCGCAGGAGAGGCTCCGGTTGTCGCTTGAAAGCGTCAGTTCAACAGAGGAGCCGCTGTCCCATTTCAACCGGTAGTTTTTGTTCTCTGGCACGACTTGCCAGATGCCATGGCGGCCTTTCTCGCCCTTAAACTTTCCGTCCGGTCGGATATGAACGATGCTTTTGTCGTCCCATTGCCAGGAACCCACAATGGGATCCGCTCCTGAAGCCGCGGCGGCCTCGGATTCCTTCCCAACGCGAGCCGGGGTTGTTGCGGTCTCCTTCACGGAAGATGCCGGTACCACTGCGGTCTGCGGCTTCGAAACGGGGACGGCTGGTTGCGGCGCCCGGGCTTGCTGCAACAGCGCCCGGCGAAGCTCGCGCAACTGTGCATACTGACGGTCGAGGAGCGGCCGCAAGATGGCGCTGCGATCCGCCCATATCTTCGGCGGTCCCTGCGCGAACGTTTTGGCTGCCTGCACGTCCTTGCGATGGTGTTCGTGCGCTGCGTCGCGTTCCCTTTCGTAGGCCACCCAGTCACACAAGTGAAGATTCGTTTTGCGGCTGGATTCCATGTCCGTGCTATCGCTCACGTGACCGGTAAACTTCGAGTCGGCCCGCAGCTTTGAGCGTTCGAGCAGCGCACTCTTCCATGCTTCGAGCAAGTTGGCGGCTTGTTTGTAAACCGGCTGGCTTGCGTCGGAGGCTTTGGCCGCTTCATCCAACAAATCCTCCTTCCAGATGACGATGGTGGACTCAGCAATCGAATGTTCGTGCAATGGGGCAAAAACCCTCGCGTTGATCAGCGCCCCATTCTCCTCGATGGCTTCGAGGTTGCCTTTTGCCGAGCCATGCTCGTTTTTCTTTGGCGCCGCAATGACCACGCTGACGAGCAGCAGGTTTGCGAGGATTGACATCATGAGATGTTTCATAAGCGTATGAGAGATAAGCCTTGGCGCCCGGGACTCGAGCCCGGCTGCGCCCGTTCCATCTGCCAACCTTGCAACCGGAACGTATACAGGTTCGGACAACCAAGACAACCAGAAAAACGGAGTCTCGCGGGCTGCATACGAGTCTTATTCCAGACGATTTGCAGCCGATTAGTTTCCCGCCTATTCGCATTCCTTCCCTGGAATTTCCCACTGAGGGCTGGCGACCGCGCGTTGGATCGGAACCTTGCGCGACGGCTGGGCAGCGGGCACGGCGAGATCAGCAGACTCAGCGGCAACGACGGGTGGAGCGCGTTTTCCGAACGCGCCTGCCGTTGCGATGCTGCAAAACCGCGTTTGGAGCGCGCGATCCACCCGCATCACATCCCGGAGTCCAGCTCCGGATGAGGATCTCCGGCAGAAATTTGGAGTGGCACGGGTCGTGGCGCGTGTCATTCTCTGACGCGCCATGAAAACCACTTTGCTTGGAGCGGCTTTGATTGCGTGGTGCGTGACGGCAGCGGGCGCGCAGCGTCCGCCAAACATCCTGTTCTTGCACGCTGACCAGCACAATGCCCGCGTCATGGGTTGCGCCGGCCATCCCGATGTCAAGACCCCCACGCTGGACCGGCTGGCCGCTACCGGGGTGCTTTTCCAACGCGCCTACTGCCAGGCCGGCATCTGCACGCCCTCGCGCACGTCGCTCATGACCAGCCTCTATCCACGCACCACCGGCGTCCTGTGGAATTCCGCCCAGGACAACGGACAGGTCCATGTCGGCGTGCGCATCGAACCGATGGCCGCCTGGTTCAAGAGCCACGGCTATCGCACGGCGGCTTTCGGCCGCCGTCATCTCGCCGACGCGGCCGACGTGGGTTGGACGCGCACCGGCTCGACCTACGACCGCCGCTCGGACGAGTCGTATCAGGATTGGCTGCGCGAGACCGGCCGTTACGACGCCTTCAAGAACGATTCCGACTTCAAGAACATGGAGCTGAACAGCCACGTCACGCAGCTTCCCGCCGAGGCCACCGAAGAGGCCTGGATGGCGCGCAAGACCACCGCGTTCATCCGCCAGGCCGCGCAGGATGGCCAGCCATTCTTCTGCTGGGTGCCGTTCCTGCATCCGCATCATCCCTACACGCCGCTGCCGCAATTCCACCGCCTCTACGATCCGGCGAAACTAACCCTGCCGGCCAACCTGCACGAGCCTTTGGAAAACCTGCCGCCCTTCCTCCGCGGTTTTCGCTCCGGCGAGAACAATCCCTGGTGTCTTGGCCGCGCCGCCAAGGACGACAGCGTCTTCCGCCGGTTCCTGGCCTGTTACTACGGCTGCGTCAGCCAGGTAGATGACTCCATCGGCCAGATTCTCCGCAGCTTGGAGGAGAGCGGTCAGCTCGACAACACCATCATCCTCTACACCGCCGACCACGGCGATTTCGCCGCCTACCACGGCCTGGCCGAGAAGTTTCCCTGGGCGCACAACATGTATGAGGAGATTCTGCGAGTGCCGTTCATCGTCAGTTGGCCGGCGCGGCTCCGCAAAGGCGACGTGCGTCAGGACCTGGTCGAGGAGACCGACATCTACCCCACGCTGCTGGAACTCACCGGCGTCGAAGCCCCCAAGGACTACGCGATGGTGGGGCGTTCGCTCGCGCCCACCCTGACTCGCGGCGAGGCGGCGGGCCGCCGCTACGCCTTCAGCGAAAACTCGGTCATGGCCACGGTCATCGGCGAACGCTACAAGCTGGGCGTGTTCCTCGTCGAACAGCCGGGCAACTACCCCGACATGCTCTTCGATCGGATCGCCGACCCGCTGGAGGTCCACAACCTCTGCGGCCGGCCGGAAGCGGCGGCGGTCGAAAAGGAACTGCGCGGCGTCCTGGCGGCATGGATGGCCCGCACTCCCGCGGTCGAGGTCAAGACACTGCCAAAGATGCCCGGCAATAAACCGGCGGTGCGGAAGAAACCGCTGCCGTAAGGCGCGGCGGATTCAACGGCAACGGGTGGAGCGCGTTCTCCGAACGCGCTTGCCGATGTGATGCTGTAGAATCGCGTTCGGAGAACGCGATCCACCTGATTCATGCTCGACGACCAGATCCATCCGCAATTCTCCGGCGGTATTTTGGAGTGGCGCGGGTCGCGGCGCGTGTCATCCTCTGGCGCAACATGAAAACCACTGGTTTCGGAACGGTTTTGGCTTCGCTTTTGCTTTTCGCCGCGACGGCGGGCGCGGAGCAGGTTGGCAAAGAGTTTGACCTGCAAGGTTTCATTGATGGCGAGACCGCGGCGGGCAAGCAGCGCGTGGTGGTGCCTCCGGGATGTTACCGCGTCGCGCCAAGGCACGGCACACACCTTTCCTTCAAGGATCTCAAGGACATCGTCATCATCGCCGACGGCGTGGAGATGATTTGCACGCAGACGACGCGGGCGCTGGCGTTCGAGAACTGCCGCAACGTCCGCTTCAAGGGACTGACGGTGGACTATGACCCGCTGCCGTTCACCGAGGGCCGCATCGTCGCGCTCGCGCCGGACAAGGGCTGGGTGGAGTTTGAGGTGATCGCCGGCTATCCGGAGCACCAGTTGCAGGAGCGCGTGGAGATTTACGACCCGGCGACCGGCGAGCTGCGGCGCGAGACGGGCGGCTGGGCGAAGGAGTTCGAGACGCTCGGAAACCACCGCTACCGCGTCGCCAAGCCGAAGGCTTATCGCTATCGCGCCGACTGGGACACGGAGCAGGTCGGCGACATCCTGGTGACTAACCACAGTTTTCCCGACGGCGCGGGCGGCCACGCGGTCACCGTCGGGCACTGCGCCGGCTTGCGGCTGGAGGATGTGACCCTCTACGCAGCGCCGAGTTTCGGGTTTCTGGAACACGAGTGCGACGGCACGACTTATCTGCGCTGCAAGATTGACCGCCGCGCGCCGGCCAAGGACCCGGTGAAGCGCGGCTTCGCGCGGATGCGGTCGCTGGACGCCGACGCATTTCACAGCACCGGGGCGGCGAAGGGGCCGGCGATTCTGAACTGCACGGCGAAGTTCCAAGGCGACGACTGCGTGAACATCCACGGCACTTATCATTACGTCGCCGGCAGCAGCGGCAACCAGCTTCGCATCGCCGCGCTCAACCGGTTGACGATCGAGCCGGGCGATCCGGTGGAGTTTCTGCCGTTCGAGGGCCGGCGGCCAGCCGACGCCGTCGCGACATCGGTTGAACCGGACGCGCCGATCACCGATGCGGAGAAGGAGTTCCTCCGCAAGATCAGCCTCCTGCCGCGGCACAAGGAAATCCTGCTCGCCGGGCAGGCGAAGTTTTTCAAACTGACGCTTGACCGCGCCGTGCCGCTGCCGATGAGTTCGGCGGTTTGCTCGGGCAACCGCGTCGGCAACGGCTTCGTCGTGAAGGGCTGCGACTTCGGCTACAACCGCTCGCGCGGTATCCTCATCAAGGCCAGCCGCGGGCAGGTCGTCGGCAATCGCATCACGCACGGCTGGATGGCGGCGGTGCTGGTGGCGCCGGAGTTCTGGTGGTTCGAATCGGCCAGCTCCAGCGACGTGGTCATCCGCGACAACATCATCACGGGCTGCCGCCGGCCGGCGGTCGAAATCATCGCGCCCGGCGGCAACGGCAAACCGCTGCCGAGCGGCGCGAACCGTGACATCGCCATCACCGGCAACACCTTCACGCATTGCGCGTGGCCCAACATCCGCGTCACCTCTACCGACCGGCTGGTCGTCAAAGGCAACCGCCTCACGCCAGTGGAGCCGGAGGATTTCACGCCGCTGGTGGCGCGACCTTGGAATTGGGGAACGGATGCGCCGTCGCCGGTCGTCCTGGAATTCTGCGACCAGCCGGATGTGCAGCCGCTGCCGAAGCGGTGAGCGCGGCTGGACTCAGGCGGGATAGCTGCCGTTGATGTATTTCTTGAGTTGCTCGATCGTCTCGGCCTGGACCGAGATGATCCACTTCACCAGGTCGCCGATGGACACGATACCCACCATCTTCTCGCCGTCCATGACGGGCAGATGACGAACGTGTTTTTCGGTCATCAACCGCATGCATTCTTCGACGGTGTAAGCGGACGTGGCCACGGTCGGCTGCTGGCTCATGATTTCCCGCACCCAGGTTTGCTTGGAAGACTTGCCCTTGATGGCCACCTTGCGCGTGTAGTCGCGCTCGGAGATTATCCCGATCAACCGGTCGTTTTCGATGACCGGCAACGCGCCGACGTTTTTCTCCGCCATCAAGGTAATGGCCTCGAAGACGGTGGCGTCCGAGCGGATGGACGCGACCTCTGAACTTTTTTGGGTCAATACCGCGCTGATGGGCATCGGAATCTTCATGATGGTCCTTAGAGCGGGTGCACTATGCCCGGCTCTCCCAGAACGGCAAGCCCAAATTGCGGGGCAGAACCGTTTTTGCGCCAGCCGTTTCGCGCGCTTTGGGGCCGTCGTCAGATGTTTTCACCACACGCCGCCGGCAGTCACTTCCCGCCGGCCTTTACCATCGTATTTTGCACGCGACGTCTTCACTCAACGGCGGCAGGGCGAGCGTCAGGCCGTTTTTCGCGGCGCGCGCGCGGGTCGTTCGAATCTCGCCCGTCTTCGTGTCCCACCATTCAATCCGGCACGAGCCGGTCGGAATGCCGCGGATGATAATCTGCGCGCCCTCGACCGACGCAACGGTTCGTTTTTCGACCAGCGAGGCGAGCGTGTGGCCGGAGTTTTGAATCCACACCAGCGCCAGCCGCTTGCCCGCCAGTCCAATGCATCGCAGCGGCGGCCGGTCGTCGGTGACGTAGCTCGGCAGTGTCACGCGTGTGATATTGATGCCGTCCTTGCCGGCGTTGTAAAGTTCGACGGTGTGCTTGCCCGCCGGAACATCAATCACGATGTCCTTGTCGTAGTCAACGCCCCAAATGTTCCAGCGTTTGTCGAGTTCAGACTTCACCCACGGACCCTTGCCGGGACCGGCGGGAAACTCCTGCCGCAACACCGCCTGGCCGTCGAGCTTGACCTCCAGAATGCCCAGTTTCCACACGCGTCCGATGCGCAGAAGCAGCGGGCCGGCCTGCGACCGCGTCAGTGCGAGCGCGACGGGTTTCTGCTGATCTTTCTGGGCCGCGCCATAAAGATAGAAACGGCCCAGCGCAATGTCGGGCTGGTTTGGATCCAGCGTCACCGTGCCGGCCACCGGCGTCCCGCCGTCGCAATCCACCGCGAGGTCCCGCGGCGGGCGCGGCGGCGGAGATTGCGCCCAACCGACCGTGACGTCGAGCGGCCGAAACCCGGCCGTGGTCCACGGCACGCCGTCGCAAAACTTCGCCAGCGGCGTGAACACACGGTAGAGATGGTTCGGATGGATGTAATTGTCCCACCACCACGAGAGCGCGATGCCCGCGCCGCCGCCGAGCGCCGTGGACCAGATCGCGTTTCGCAGAAATACGCCGTCGGGATCGAGTTCCCCGAGCTTCATGTATTCGGCCCGAAGCGGCGGCCCGAACTCGCCGATCAGATGCGGCCGTCCGTAACGCTCCTTCATCCGCCGCGTGACGTCCGGCAGCGTTTTCGCCATGTCCTTGCTGCCATAGACGTGCGACTGGACGAAGTCGAGTTCCTGCAACCGCCAGATATCCTCGTGGCCGTCGGCGTTGGAAAAGGAGGTCGAGACTAGGTGGCGGTTCGGATCCAGCGCGCGCAGAACGCCGGCCATCTCGACGTGCCAGCGCGCGATTTCAGGAACCAGCTTGTCCCAACCGGGAAAGACGTTCAGTTCGTTCCACAACTCCCAGCAGAAAATGTTCGGATCCCAGCCCCATCGCGCGACGATGTAGCGCAATCGCTGGCGAATCAGCCGATGGCCTTCGTCGGTCGTGTAGAATTCCACCGGCTCCTTGAGCGGACCGCCGTTGGCGGCGTTGTGCGGGCAATTCTCCCACGGCTTCGCGGTCAATTTGCCGAGCCAGCGGTGTTCCTTCTGATACGGCTCCGGCGAGTCGCACGTAAAGAGCACGCGCACGCCGCTGCGCCGCGCGAGGTCGAGCACATGGTCCATCCGCCACGCGTTGGCGAGATCGTAGCGGCCGGCGCCGCTCTCTTTGTTCTCGATGCTCAGCGCATTGTTCCACTGCAACCAGATGCGCGCGAGATTCATTCCCGAAGCGCCGGCCGCCGGCAGCCAGTCGTCGAAGTCGAACGTGCCGCGCCGTCCGGCCCACGCGATGTTCTCGCCCACGGGAAAAAACGGCGTCCCGTCGTCGCAGCAAAAGTAATCAGACACTTTCGCGCGCCGGACGTAGCCGCGCGATTTCGACGGCGTGACCGCAAAAGCCAGCGGCTCCGACCGTCCGACGCCCGCCCGGTCGCGTGCCTGGATCACGACGCGCCACCGGCCCGTTACCGTCGGCGCGAACCGCACTTTCCAAAACGGCTCGCCCGTTTTCTCGACGACCTCCACCCCCTTGTCCGTCAGCCGGCGCTGGCAGTCCTGATAGAGGAACCCGGGCATGACCGTCGTTTTCCCGTCCGGCCGCGTGAAATGACCGTCCACTTCAATTTCGCGCGGATCAAACGGATTGGCGAAGTCGCCACTGACGCGAAACGAGATTTCAAGACAATCACATCGCGGCACGGATTGGGCGTTCAGGGAGACATCCCGAATGATGGGCTCGGCAAACACGCCGCTGCCGACGCACAGCGCGGCGAGAACATTGGCCACAAGTATCGAATAATGGCGGCTCACGACGGTTTCACGGTCACTCCGGCCCGGCTTCAAAGAGACGCACCCGGCGAAAATTCCTGAACAGCCGCGCTGCGGCGCTGACCGGCGGTTACGCCAGCCACTTCTTGCGCACGGGCAGGTGAATGAAGCGGTCGGCTTCGGGGCAGCCTTTGGCCTTCAGGTTTTCGCTGTCCCACTCGATGGTCTTGCCCGTCCGCAACGCGACGATGCCCGTCATGCCGAACTCCGCGGCTCTCGCGGCGATGTCGAATCCCTGGAATGTCTTCTGGCCGCCCTTGCACGCCAGCAACCATTCCAACATGTGGTTCTGCTCGGGACAACGCGGGTATTTGACGGGGACGGACTTGGCCGCCTCGTGGTCGAGCACGCCGCGGCACTTGACGCTGGTGTCCGTCTTGAGCCGCATGACGCCGCCGACGCCCCAGGCGTCGGAACGCAGGATGCCTTTCTCGCCCACGAACAGCACGCCGTTGGTCGGCACCTCGCCGTAGGTTGCCTTCAAGTCCGCGGTCAGCGCGTCGGGCGGGCCGGCCTTCACGCCGTCGTGCCACCAGACGCTGACGGGATCGAAATTCTCGCGCGCGGCGAAGTCCCACCGGTAGGTCGTCGCCGACGGGTAGCTGTCCTTGATCGGCTCGTGGACCTCGACGGCGATGCGGATCGGCGGGCCGAGCTTGAGCGCGCGCAACGGCAGATTGTGAGCATGGGCGCCCATGTCTGCGAGGTGGCCGTCGCCGAACTCGAACCAGCGGCCCCACTTCAGGCAGCCGCCGAGGTAGTAATCCTTGAACGGCAGCAACCGCGCCGGGCCGCACCAGAAATCCCAGTTGAGTCCCTCCGGGATCGGGTCCGCCTGCATGTTGATCTCCTCGCTCGGCGGGAAGAAGCGGTTGATCCAGCAATGCACCTCGCGGATTTGTCCGAGCACGCCCGCCTGCATGATCTCCATGCTCCGGCGGAACGTGTCGGTCGCGCCGCCCTGCGTGCCGACCTGCGTGGCGAGTTTGCAGCCGGGCATCATGTTGGCGATTTCGCGCGCCTCGGCGGCGCTGTGGGCGAGCGGCTTTTCACAATAGACGTTTTTGCCCGCCTGCAAGCAGAGCCGGCTCATCGCGAGGTGCCAGTGCTGGCCGGAGGCGATGATGATGCCGTCCACGTTTTTTTCCGCTTCGATCAGCTTGCGGTAATCGTCGTAAACCTTCGTGTTTTCCAACGCCGCGGTGAGTTTGGCGACGGTCTTCTTGTTTTTAAGCCTCTCGCCCGACTTCAGCCGGGCGATCTGCTGGGTGTTCACGTCGCACATGGCGACGATGTTGTGGCCTTCCTGGACGACTGCAGGTAGCAACTGTTGGCTGCGATTGCCGCAGCCGAGGATGGCGATGTTGAGCTTGTCGTTGGCCGCGCCGAAAACGCCTCGCGGCAGGATGAGCGGCGCCGTGAACGCGGCGAGGCTGGCCGCGCCGGTTTGCTTGAAGAACGAGCGACGGGAGAGATGGTTTGCAGGCTTCATGGTTGTTGGCTCCTGTTAAAGACAGGCCGACAGACTACCCCGACGACGGCCACAGGCAAGGAAAAGCTTCCGTGATGATTTCCACGACCACGCGGCTCGGTTTGCTCTGCCGCAACGCGAACGTCACTTCGCCTTCGGCACGCCTTGGGGATGGCACTCGGCGCAAGTCATGTTGTGGATGTCGTGCTTGCTGGCCTTGGCGCGGGCCGTGGTGTCCATGCGCGTCACGTCGAGACCGCAATGCGACGAGGCGGGGTGGCACTCGGCGCAGGAGGCGCGCGTGTCGAGCGAGTGCGTGGCGTGGCAATCGAGGCAACTCAGGCTCTCATGGATTCCGCGCAACGTGCGGTCGTCGCTGGTGCCTGTTTGGTGCGCCGCGCTCGGCGCGTGGCATTGGTAGCAGATGCGGATGCGCGCGTCGTCGGAGTTTTTCAACGGTTTGCCGTCTTTGTAAACCTTCGGCTGCGGCATCCGATCGGCCGGAAAAAAGTGATGTTCGCGCCGGTCGAAGAAGCCGGCCTTGCTCGCGGCCGCGCCGCCAGCGAGCTTCGGCGGTTCGGCGGATTGCGATGGCGGCGACAGCCAGCGCTGGGGATGAATCTGGTGGCAACTGACGCAGAGGATCGAGCGGTGGCCGGCGAGTTCGGCGCGGGGCATCCGCCACGGCCCGCGCGTGTCGAGCGGCGCGACCAGGTCGCGCGACGTGCCCTCGAAAAACATCGCGTGGCAGCGCAGGCAATCATCCATCGGCGGCTCCATCCGGTTGTGCTCGCGATTGAGAAACGACTGCGCATAGGTCAGCGCGTGGCCGCTGGCGGCCAGGTCCCTGGCTTTCTCCGCGTGGCAGCCGGCGCATTTCGCGCCGAGCGCCTGCATGGCGGCCTCGGTGAGCGGAACCGCCTCCGCGACGCGGTCCCAGCCCGGCGCGGCGTCCTTGCCGAGTTGCTTCTGGACCTGTTTGAACTGGTCGAGCAGCGCCGCGTCGTGGCACTTCGCGCAATCGAGCTGCGAGTGCGCGGGAGGTTTCGACTCGGCGGCGAAGGCGGTGACGCAAACGCAGAGTGCGAACATTGGTAGCCGACGACGTAAGGAGGCGGAGTTGATGAAAAGCGACAGCAAAGAAACGTGAGAGCGTTGGCGGCTTGGCTGAACATTTTCCAACCAACCGCTTGTCAATGGCTCCGCCTCCTTACGTCGGCGGCTACAGGTTTGATTTCGCAGTCTCATGCTCACGACCGGAACGATTTCGGCCCTTTCCAGTTCTTGCGGATGTAGTCACCGATCCGGTAGCTGAGCGCCATGATAGTCAGCACCGGGTTGAAGCCGCCATTGGTGACGTGAAGGCTGGCGTCGGAGACAAAAATGTTCGGGATGTCGTGGAGCTGGCCGTGCGAATTCGTGACGGACGTCTTCGGGTCGTTGCCCATGCGGCACGTGCCGGCCTGGTGCTGGCCTCCGCTGACGCCGAGGCCGGGAACGTTGGTCCAAGTCTGGATCGCGCCGGCTTCCTTCAGCCACAGTTCGGCTTTCGACGACGTGAAGCGGCCGATTTCGACGTCGTGCGGGTGACGGTGACCGGAAATGCGCGCGACGGGAATGCCCCAGTGGTCCTTCACCTCCGGGTCCACCTCGACGCGCGCTTCGAAGACGGGCATCTCCTGCACCGGCCCCATGACGCTCATGGAACGCTTGTAGAAGCGGCGCTGGAAATCCTTGTGCGCCTTGCCCCACGACGGCGAGCCGGGCGGCCGGCGGTCGGCGAAGAGATACGGCAGGCGGATGAATTCGTTGGCGAGCATCGCGCCGCCGGCGAGGCCGGGATTGCCGTGGTTGAAATCGCTGATGGCGATGGTCGAGCCGGCGCCGACGTCGTCGAACGTTTCCTGCTCGAACAATCCCCACGCGCCGGCGTAGGCGTGACCCTGTAGATTCCGGCCAACCCAATCGCTGCGGTTGCCCGCGCCGGTCGGGAAAAGTTTCGACTTGGAGTTCAGCAGCAGCCGCGGCGTCTCGGTGGCCGACGCGGCGACAATGACGAGGTCCGCCGGCTGGAATTGTTCGCGGTCGTCGGCGTCGAAGTAGCTCACGCCCTGGGCGAAGCCGCGGTCATCCACGACCACTTCCTTCGCGACACAATGGGTGCGCAACTCGCAGTTGCCGGTGGCGAGGGCGACGGGGATGACGGTGTTGTGCGTGCCGCACTTGGCGTTGACCTCGCACGCGAAGCCGACGCAGTAGCGGCACTTGATGCACGCGGCGCGTCCGCCGTATGGGACGGAGTTGCGCAACATCGGCACCGGGAACGGATGGAAGCCGAGTTTCTTCGCCGCCGCTTGGAGCAGTTCGCCCTCGCGGTTGAGCAGAAACGGCGGCATCGGATACGGCTTGCGGCGCGGCGGCGAGAACGGGTTCGCGCTCATGTCGCCGGCGACGCCGATTTCCCACTCGGCTTTTTCGTAGAACGGCTCCAGGTCGCTGTAGCTGACCGGCCAGTCCTCCAGCGTCGAGCCGGCCACCGCGCCGTAGGTGGAGCGCATCCGGAAATCTTTTTCCATGAACCGCCACGCCATCGCGCCATAGCTGACGGTGCCGGAGCCGACGCAGGCGGCGTTGTTGTTGTAGCCGCCTTCGCTCGGCAGCACAGTGCGCCACTTGCCGGGGCCGGCGCTGACGACACGGCAGTAACGCTCGTCGTCCGGGCCGAACGCGTTGCCGAGGACGGTCGTGCGCTGGCTGATGAGTTCGTCGTGGCCGTGCTGCTCGAACGTGGCCCAGCCGCCGCGCTCCAGCAGCGCCACCGTCAGGCCGGCCTCGCTGAGTTCCTTGGCCACCACGCCGCCGCCCGCGCCCGCGCCGATCACAACCGCGTTGACTGGTTTTAGCGCCACGTCAAATTTTCCTCCGGTAACGGTTCTGGCCGATGATTTGCGGGTAATCGAGGCCCAGCATCTTGTAGCTTGCGTAGCCGCGGTTGCCGCCGTGCTGCGGTCCGCCGTAAAAGCCCGCCATCGTGTGGTCGCGGAGCAACCGGAAGAACGCGGACGACGATTGCTTGCGCCACGTCTCGCCTTTGGCCTTGCCGGACTCCAGCGCCTTGAGCACCTCGATCTGCTGCTCCGACGAGAGCGCAACAAACTCGCGACTGAACATCGCGCGGCTGGTTTCCTCCACGCCGGCAAGTCCGTCGCGATACGTCTGCCGGTGGCGGCGCAGCCGGCCGGCGAGCTGCTTGTCCATGAAGTTGACCACGCCGGCGTCGCGCGCGCCGGGGTCCTGATCGGCGGGAATGATCTGTTCCGTGATGGCGTCCACGAGCCGCGCCTCGTCGGAGGTGAAAAAGCGCCACGCTTCGAGGTCCGCGCCGCGGGCCGGAAGCAGGAGAGCGCCGCCGACTCCGGCGGCCACCGTCTTCACGAAATGGCGGCGGTTGTATTTCATGGCCATGACGGCATTCTGTTGATGGCGGCTTCGCGGTTCAACAAGAAAGTCGTCTTGGCGGCCAGTGTTGCTTTGGTCGTCCGCAAAGCGGGAATCACCGGACAGCGTCGGTGCGTCCAACGGCCCAGAGCCACCCCGCTTTGGAGGCAATGTAGAGGGTCCCATTGGCGGCCACCGGGGTCGCGTTTATGGTTCCACCCACGGTGATGTGGCTGAGGAGTTTCTTCTCCCGCCCCGCCGCCAGGACATCGAGGCCTTTGGGAGTTGGCATATAAACTTTCCCGTCCGCGACGAGTGTCGAGCCCCAGACGGCGGAGTGGGTCTCATGAGTCCACACGACCTGCCCCGTCTGGGCATCCACGCAATGCAGGCAGCCGCCAATGTCGGAAATATAGACCAAGCCCTCCGTCACCGAGGGGGTGCAGAGCGTTCGGTCCAAGCCCTGGTAAGTCCAAATCCGGCCGCTGCTTGTAATGTCCCCTGTTTGAGTCGCGTCAATGCAGTGCAAAGCGCCCCGCCCGCGGCCATGCTCGGGATCACGCCCGATGGCCACATAGACGCGATTGTTGTCAAACACCGGCGAGCCGATGATTTCACTCATGCCGACAAAAGTGCCGTCGTTCTTGTTCCAGGATTTCTTGCTTCGTTTGTCGCCTACACAGTAACGGGTCACCGCATCCAAACCGTCGAGGGCTTTGTATTCAGGCGGATTGCAGTCGAAGGACCAGACGGTTTTCAATTTGCCGGGTTTGTCCGGAATGGCGGAGAGCGCCTCGAAGGCGTAGCAGTATCCATCGCCGCCGCCGAAGAAGATCAATTTGCGGCCATGGACGACGCCGCAGGAAACCGAACTCCACTGGCCGTGCAGCAGGTGCGCTGCGATGGGAGCATCGTCGGTGGCCAGCAGGCGGCCGGTGTTCTTGTCCAAGACGATCAGGTTGGGCGCGTTGGGAGCGGGCATCTTGCGGTCTTTTTCCTTGAAGGGGTCCATGTTGTGATCGATGCCGTTCGAGGTTTGGACGTAAAGGAAATCGCCATCAATGAGGGGCGAGCCGTTGCAAGCATCGCACGGAAAGACGCCCAGCTTGTCCCACATGTCGTATTCCCACAAAACCCGCGCGCGGCCGGCGTCGCCCTTCGCATCCAAGCACATCACTTTAAAACTATGGGTGACAAACCAGACGCGGTCGCCCTCCATATAAGGGGTTGAACAGACGCCAAGCGCTTTCGGATTGGGCCCGATGCCGATGAGCCAGCCGTCTACATACTTGGGGACGGTGCGTTCAGGCCCCTCCCATTGCCAGAGGAGTTTGCCTGTTTTCTCCTCCAGGCACATCAACAATCCGTGTTCCGGGTCCTGGCCGCCGAGGATCAGCCTGCCGCCGGCGACCGCGGGGGTTGAATAAATGGCCTGGCAAAGCTTGCGCGCCCATTTGACGTTGCGCGTGGTCTCCATTGGGATGGTGCCGGTGGCGGAATCCTTTTCCCCGGGAACAAAGGAATCCGGCAGCCCTTGTTCCGTGGAAACCATGTTCTTGGTGTCGCTGCCGCCCCATTGCGGCCAGTCTTTGGCCGGGGTGGATTGGGTCGCGAGCAACGCGGTCATTCCCAAAACGGCCAAACGCGAAAAAAACGATGGGACGAAAGTTTTCATTCTTGTCACCAGAAGAGGCGGCCACAATCGAACGTCGCCGGCATTGTAACCGCGGCCATGTGGCGCGCAAGCAAGGACTGCCTCTTGCGAACCGCCGGGCGCACCCTGCCATTTCCAGAAGCAAACGAGCCTTGCACTCCGGGCCGGCGACCTTTACAACAGCGCGTCATGAAACTCGACTCTGCTCTCCTGATTGGCGCGGCGTTGTCGTTCGCTACGGCGGCGTTCGCGGAGGTCTCCACCGGTCATCCTTTCTACGGCGATCCGCCCGACGATAATCATCCGTGGTGCGTCCACGACCAGAACCGCCCACAGCCAAAACTGGTCAAGCCCCTGCCGGAGAGCAAGCTGGAGGCGAAGGCCAAGGCGCCGGCGGGCGCAATCGTCCTGTTCGACGGCACCGAGGCGTGTTTGTCGAAATGGGTGTCCGACAAAAACCCGAACGAGCCGACGAAGTGGATCGTCAGGAACGGTAACATGGAGTGCGTGCCGAAGTCCGGCTACGTCCGCACGAAGGAGGAGTTCTCCGACTGCCAGTTGCACGTCGAGTGGGCCGCGCCGACGCCGCCGGAGGGCGACAGCCAAGGCCGCGGCAACAGCGGCATTTTCCTGATGGGCATGGTTGAAATCCAGGTGCTGGACAACTTCGACAACCCGACTTACGCAGACGGTTTCGCGTGCTCGATGTATGGCGTCAGCCCCCCGCTTGCCAACGCGCTGCGTCCGCCGGGCGAGTTCCAGTTCGTGGACATCACGTTCCACCGGCCGATTTACAAGGACGACAAGTGCGTGGACCCCGGCTGGGTCACGGTGTATTGCAACGGCGTGTTGATGCAGGACCGCCAGCAGATCGAAGGCCCGACCGGCCATGGGCGGCGCCCGAAGCCCTGCGCGTTCCCGGAGAAAGGCCCCCTGAAGCTGCAGGACCACGGCAATCCGGTCCGCTTCCGCAACATCTGGTATTGCCCGCTGGACCCGGCCAAGGCCGGAGCGCCGAAACACGGCCCGATGACGGCCAAGGCGACCGCGGCGAAACGCAAGGAGCTTGCGGCCTCCATCCGCAAGGACGCCGCCGGCAAACCCGCCGGCTCCGTCGAGCAGATGCTCCGCTTCGCCGAGTCGCTCGTCTATGAAAAGGACGACGCGACGTGCAAGAAGGTGGAGCAGATGGCCGGTCAATATCTGGCAGGCGTCAAGCAACTGCCCGCCGACCAGATCGGCTCGAAAAAGGATGAAGTGACGCAGGTGGGCAATGACTTCAAGTATCTGGCGAAGTGGAACATTGTGCCGGACGACTTCGGGCCGAAAGTGGAGGTCGAGAAGCTCGCCAAAGAGCATGGCTGGAAGCTGAAGAAGTAAGCGGCTTCGCAGCGACGGCCGGTGGCAGCAATGCAGGCCGGTGGTGATTCTCGCGCGTCCGTCTCCCACGAGGCGGACGCGCGAATCGTTTTGGGGGCGGGAAACCGATCGGGCCTCCGCTTGGGCGAAGTCGCTCAGTCTGTCTCTTCCTGAAAATTTTGACCGATGAAGAATGTCGGCTATCGTTACCGGATGATGCGCTATTGCTGATCCTGGCGCGGTTCAGCGATTCACGCAGCAAAAGAGGCAACGATTATGAATGAAGAGAACAAGTGCCCCGTAATGAGCAAGACTCACCCACACACTGCCGGCGGCGGAACCACGAATCGCGACTGGTGGCCGAACCAGTTGAAGCTTGAACTCCTGCACCAGCATTCCTCCAAGTCCAATCCCATGGGCGGGGATTTCAACTACGCGAAAGAGTTCAAGAGCCTCGACTTCGCGGCGGTGAAGAAAGATCTCGCGGCGCTGATGACCAACTCGCAGGACTGGTGGCCGGCGGATTTCGGCCATTACGGTCCGTTGTTCATTCGCATGGCGTGGCACAGCGCCGGCACCTACCGCATCGGTGACGGCCGCGGCGGCGGCGGCAGGGGCCAGCAGCGCTTCGCGCCGATCAACAGTTGGCCGGACAACGCCAGTCTGGACAAGGCGCGCCGCCTGCTCTGGCCGATCAAGCAGAAGTATGGCCGGAAGATTTCCTGGGCCGACCTGATGATCCTCGCCGGCAACGTCGCCCTCGAAACGATGGGATTCAAAACCTTCGGTTTCGGTGGCGGTCGTGAGGACGTTTGGGAACCGGATCAGGACGTCTATTGGGGCGCGGAGGAGAAGTGGTTGGAGGACAAACGCTACTCCGGCGACCGGAACCTCGAGAACCCGCTCGCCGCCGTGCAGATGGGGCTGATTTACGTCAACCCGGAAGGCCCGAACGGCAATCCCGACCCGGTCGCCGCGGCGCGGGACATCCGCGAGACCTTTGCCCGAATGGCGATGAACGATGAGGAGACGGTGGCGCTCATCGCCGGCGGCCACACCTTCGGCAAGACCCACGGCGCCGGCCCTGCGTCCCACGTGGGGCCCGAACCCGAAGCCGCCGGCATCGAGCAGCAGGGCCTGGGCTGGAAAAGCACCTTTGGCACGGGCAAAGGCGGTGACGCGATCACCAGCGGTCTTGAAGTCACCTGGACCGCCACGCCAACGAAGTGGAGCGGCAATTTCTTCCGGAACCTGTTCGACTATGAATGGGAACTGACGAAAAGCCCGGCCGGTGCGCATCAGTGGGTCGCCAAGGGCGCCCAAGCAACGGTACCGGATGCGCACGATCCGTCGAAGAAGCGTCTGCCGACCATGCTGACCACCGACTTGTCGCTGCGTTTCGATCCGGCTTACGAGAAGATCTCGCGGCGCTTCATGGAACACCCGGATCAGTTCGCGGACGCTTTCGCCCGTGCGTGGTTCAAGCTGACGCATCGCGACATGGGACCGCGCGCGCGCTATCTCGGCCCGGAGGTTCCCCAGGAGGAACTCATCTGGCAGGACCCCATTCCCGCGGTGAATCATAAATTGATCGGTGCGAAGGACATCGCCGCGCTGAAGGGCAAAATCCTGGCGTCCGGCCTGTCCGTCCCGGAACTGGTATCCACCGCCTGGGCGGCGGCGTCCACCTTCCGTGGCTCCGACAAGCGCGGTGGTGCGAACGGCGCGCGCATTCGCCTCGCCCCGCAGAAGGACTGGGAAGTCAACCAGCCGAAACAGTTGGCGAAGGTGCTCAAAACACTCAGGGGTATCCAGAGCGCATTCAACAAAACGGCAAAAGGCGGCAAGAAGGTCTCGCTCGCCGACCTGATCGTTCTGGCCGGTTGCGCCGGCATCGAGCACGCGGCGAAGAACGCCGGTCACAAGGTCACGGTTCCGTTCTCGCCGGGACGCATGGACGCCTCGCAGGAGCAAACCGACGTGGCCTCCTGCGCCGTGCTCGAACCCGTCGCGGACGGCTTCCGCAATTACCTCAAGAAGAAATACAGCATACCGGCCGAAACGCTGCTGGTCGATAAGGCGCAATTACTGACCCTGACCGCGCCCGAAATGACGGTGCTCGTGGGAGGCATGCGCGTCCTGAAGACGAACTTCGCAGGAACGCAGCACGGTGTCTTTACCAGGCGCCCGGCGGCGCTGACCAACGACTTCTTCGTGAACCTCCTCGACATGGGCACGGAGTGGAAGGCGGTTTCGCAGGACGCGGACCTGTTTGAAGGCCGCGATCGCAAGACGGGTGCACTCAAGTGGACGGGCACGCGTGTGGACCTGATCTTCGGTTCGAACTCCCAACTCCGCGCCTTGGCGGAAGTCTATGGAGGTTCGGATGCGGAGAAGAAGTTTATCCAAGACTTCATAGCGGCCTGGAACAAGGTGATGAACCTTGACCGTTTCGACCTCGCCTGATCACAGCATCATCGTCTTCGAAGGTTTCTGACAGGGCGACGAATAAATGGCCAGCTAACACCCGGTTCCAGCGGACGGCCTATCGCCGCCGCTGAACCGGATCGTTGGAATCGACCCGCGCAATTTCCGACGCCGCCGCGTTCTGCCGCCAAAAACCTAGCCCAAAGTGGGCCGTCCACCAAACCGAAGGAGACGCCAGCCCTTGCATCCTGACGACGCCGTCTTCCGGCAGGTAGCTCAGTTCGATTTGCCTGCCGCTTCGGCGACGTGCAGTTGGGTCCACTTTTCGCTGCTGACGTTGAAGTAGAGGCGTTTGCCGTCCGGGCTGAACGCCGGATGCGGATGCGACCGCCGCCAGGAGTTCGCGCCGTGCGAGTTGTCGAAGCGGTGGAGGATGACGTAGTCCTTGCCGCGGAGGTCGCCCACCACCACGCCCCATTCCTTCGCCGTGCCACCGAACTTCTCCAGCGTTGTGTCGGTGGTGAACAGCCGGCCGTCGGGACTGACGGAGGGATGGTCGCCGTGAAACGCGGGCAGGTCCGGAATGCGCCGTTCCGCGCCGGTATCGCTGTCAATCAATCGGTTTGGGACCTCGATGATCGTCCGCGAATCCGGAAGCCACGCCGGATGGCCCCACTTGCCGTGCAAACAGAGGAAGCGGCTTTTCTCCAGGTCGTAGCAAAACAATCCCTTGCGCTCGCTGGCCTGTGTGCTGCGGGCATCGCCGCCCGCCGGCGTCGCCAACTTGAAAAAACCGCGCTTCAAGTCGGGACTCAGCACTGGGAAGAAAATCGAGATCGGTTTGTCGCCGAATTGTCTGGCGATCCATTCCGGGTGGGCGGCCTTCACCGCGTCGGCCGTGACGGCGGTGCGAATCTCACCCGTCTCGACGTTGACCAACTCGAAGTCGCGGTGCGCGCCCGGATTCCAATGCATCCCGTAAATCGGCGCGAGGTCGCTGCCGGGCTGGCCAAAACCAAGCTGCCGGTCGCGCGCGAGGATGCGTTCCTGCGCCGAGTCCACGTCCACCGCGACGACCATCCACTCGCCGTTGCGCTCGTCGTGAAACACCACGCGCCGGCCGCGCGAGATCCATTGCTGGCACGCCACGCGGTGCGCGTCCTCGGCGGTGACGTTGCGCGCGAGCACTTTCTCCCGGCCGGTGGCGCGTTCGAGAATGCGGACCTCGCCGCTCTGGCCGTCCGCGGCGGTCGAGGCGAAGAAAAGCACCCAGCGGCCGTCGGGACTCTCCGGTGTCGTGTTGAAATAGGAATGGATCGTATGCCGACCCGGCACCGTGGACACCGGCCGCACGCGGACGCCGCTGCGCCACGGAGCCAGCGTATCGTTTTCTTCGCCTGCGCGTGCGGCGGGCGATACCGCCAAGAGAACGGCCGCCAGCGCCAAACTTGAAACCTTGTCTGTGATCACATCGGGTGCACTGCTGTTTTTCCGACCCGCCATCAAACAAGCTGCCGGTCTTGCATCCACTTCAAATATGCCGCGGTGCAGGTGTCGAGGTTTTCCAGTGCGCCGCCGCCGCGCGCCGGCGAGCACATCTCGTAAGCGGCCACGCCATTGAAGCCGCCGTCGCGCAGCCCTTTGAAAAACGCGGCGTAGTCAATGAAGCCGGTTCCGAACGGCACCGCGCGCACCCAGTCAGGAGAAAGCCGCTCGTAGTTCACCAGTTCAGGCCGGTAGCGGAAGCGCGGCACGCGGATGTAGTCGGCGTTGGTGGTGATGGCGGTGTGCGGCGCGGCCTTGCGCGCGGCTTCGTAAAGGTCCTCGCCGCGCAACGCGGGCGACCACGCGTCGAAGCCAAGCTTGCAGTTCTTCCGGTCAATCTCGGCGACCAGTTCCAGCAGCGCGTCGGTGTGCACCGCGAGATCGTGATGGTTCTGGATGGCAATCGTGACACCGCACGCGGCCGCGCGGTCGCACATCTCACGCACGGCGGCCACGACGCGCCGCCAGTTGGCTTGCGCATCCTGACCTTCGACCTCGTAGGCGGTGAAAATGCGCACGACGCCCGCGCCCAGTTCGGCCGCGAGGCGCGCCAGCGACTCGACGCCGGCAATTTGCAACTCGATGACCGGCACCTCCGCCGCCGCGCCCGGCACAAGATGCGTGTAGGCCGCGACCACCTCGCAACGCACGTGCGCTTGCTGCAGCGCGTCCTTCACGGACTGCACGAACGCCGGTGTGGCGTCGAGCGGCGATAGATGCGGGCGTTTGCCCATTAGCATTACACCCGGATAGCCGAGCCGCCCGGCGCGCGCGATGAATTCGGGAACGGTCAAGGCCGCCTGTCCCCACAGGCCGGCGTAGCTGACGGAAAAAAGCGCGGGTTTCATAACGGGTTCCTCATTCGAGTTCGATCACCGCGACATCCTCGCCGGCCAAGGTCAGCGCCAGCGTGTTGTCCTCACAGGTCAACGTCTGGCCTGTGACCAGCTCGCGTGCAGACTTTGCGTGCCATCCTTCGAGCGTCACGGTCACCTTCTGCGGCGCGGCGCCGATGTCGTCGTAGAAAACCGTCAGCAGTTTTTTGCCGAAGCGCTCGACATAAACCCGCGGCTGGTCGGCGCGCGCCTTGGTGACCGGCTGCCAACCGGCCTCGGCCACGCGCTTGCAGAGCGGAAGATATTTTTTGAACAACGGCCGGTCGCGATTGTAGAGCGCCGGCTGCGAAAAATAATGGCCCGTCGAAGCATCCGCGCTGAAGAAGCCGGGGAACATGCCGTAGGCGAGGCTGCGCTTCATGAACTTCTCCGTTAGCTCATACGGCCACGCGGGGAAATGCGTGTTCATCAGGAAACAATACGGTTTCGGCCCGCAGAGCGCGCGACGATAAAGCAGGTCCGCATCGCTCATCGGCCGCCAGACGTGCGTGGAGGCTTCGGAGCGTTTCTTGCCACGCTGGGTGGGCGGGTTCCAGTCCGTTTCGGTGCCCATCACGTCGAGCCACGGGGCGAGCCAGCAGAGGCGGCCCGGCGTGCCGTTGGCCATCATCAGTTTGCCCATGCCGTGAACGTCCTCGGCCATCTGGCGGGCATATTCGCCAACGATGCAGCCGCGAAAGATCGCCGGCTTGCGGCTGTCCGGCGAAAACGTCAGCGGCAACCGCGCGGCGGCGAAGTGATCGCGGCGAAAATCCAGTTCGTCGGTGACGTAGCCTTCGCTGGAGTCAATGTATTCCCCGTCGAGGTCGCCTTTGCGGTTCGGGCCGTAAAGTTTCTCGCGGTCGGCGGCGCTCCACTTCAACGACCAGTGCGTTGGCTCGCCCTGGATGCCGGGCATGGAGTTCATGCTCCAGACCGCGCCGTTGCACCACGGTGTGTCGAGCAGCCGCGCGACGAAGCGGCCGTTCTCGTCGTGGTAGCCGGACGTGAAGAATGCCTTCGCGTCGGGCTGGCCGGCTTCGGCGAGCCGTTTGGCTTCGGCGAGCGCCGTCTCCAGCGTGCGCGGCATTTCTTTTTTTAGAGTCATCCACCACGTCATCGGCTCGGTGTAGCGGAACGTCAGGATCCCGTGTGCGTCGTCCCACGCCGTCTCGTCATTGCCTTCCTTGAACTTAAAACCGAAATCCTCCCAGCCTTCGACTTTGCTGATTTTGTTGAACGGCATCCAGACGCCCTGCTCCGGCGTGCGGCTGCGGAACTCGTCGGGAAAGATTTCGTAGTAGCGTTGGAGCGCGCCGCGGAATCCAAGCCGGCCGTCGAACTTCGCCGTCACGAGCCGCACGCGGGCCACGGGTTTCTCCGGCGCGAGGCCGAGATCGAACGCGATGAACAACTCGCGCGTCGCGGCGTTGAAACCGCACCGGTAGAACGCCGGCCAGCCGGCGTCCATGCCGATTAGCAACCCTTCGTTGCCGCGCGCGATGGCGGCGAATGGATAGAGCGAGAGCCGGCCGTTGGCGCCGGCGTTGAACCGCGTTGCGTTCATATACTCGCCCGGCGCGACCGCGTTTGTCACGGAGCGCGGGTTCACGAGCCATTGCCAGCCGGTCGGTGTTCCGGCTTCCGTCGAGGCGGAGCCGTCTGACGGTGGGGCACCGACGGGCAACGAATACACCAGCGTCACCGCGCGATCCTTGCCGGTCGTGTCGGCGAGGTCGGTCTGGATGATCGTCGCGCCGGCCTGGCGCCGGCGCTGGCTGGTCAGTTGCAAGCCAAGGTCCCTGGCGTCGTCGCGATAATCGGAACCCGCCGCCACGTCGCGGAATTGAAAACCCTCGCGCAGTTTGGCCGCAACCGTCACCGGCACGCCGTCGAAAAGCGCCGAGCCGGCCGGCGCGGCAATCTGCCGCAGCGTCGCGCCGCGAAACCACGCCTTGCCCGTGTGTTTGCGCAGCAGCAGGTGGAACGAAAGACCCTTGATTGGTTTCGCCGGCAGGACGACGACCTGCCGCTTCTCCCAGTCGTGCGTGCCGGTGCTGAACGGCACTGTCTGTCCCCATAGTTGGTCGCCGTCGGCATAGACAATGTCGAGATAGAGCGAGTAGTCGCTGTCGCGCGAACCGCCGACGTCTTCGGCCTTGCTCCACGCCTCGGCGACGATTGGCGCGGCGGTTGTTTGGTTGAGCACGACCGACTGCGAAGCGCCGCGTTGCCCCGACGCCTCCGCGCCGTTGTCGCAGGCGAACACCTCGCCGTCGCGCGCAAATCCCGCCTGCCAGCCGTGCCACGCATCGGCCCGCAGTAGATTCTCGCCCGTGGCCGTCGTCGTCAGCGATTGTTTGACGACACCGGCGTGAGCCGCAACAACGAGCAGCGGCAACAGAAAAACGGTTTTAAATTTCATGGCAACTTTTCCTTTGCGTCCTCTGCGTTTCTGCGTTGAACCTGCCGCGCCGTCGGGTTCCTGCGCGCCAGCGCGTTTATGGCGGTGTCAGTTTCAAATGTCTCGGCGGCTCGACGGGCAGCGTCCAAATGATCTCGCCGTGGCCCACGGCGATGTGAAGCCGGTTGCCTTCGTCCGTGGCGCGCTTGAACGCGGCATCGAAGGCGGCAAAGTCTCCCGCGGCGACGGCCTGCGCGACCGGCTGGAGGAAATCCTTGTCGTAGTTCTGGGCCATCGCGGCGTATTTCGGCCGCGTGATGGCGCCGGTCTTGAAGAGTCCCTGCACTTTGCGGAGCGCGTAGCTGGCGAGTTTCCAGTGGCCGGCTTTGGCGGCGTGGTGACAAATCCACCAACGTTCGCTGATCTGCGGCATCAGCCCGCCCCAGCCGGGTTGCAGGTTGGCGATCTGGTCGAGCGTCAGCTCGCCGTGCTTGGTTTTTCCGACGACAGGTTTTTCATCGCACATGGCCGGCGTCTCCTTTCGCTAAGTGCCGCGAACGATACCTCTTTTTCCCGCTTGAGTGAAGTGGTAGATTGTGCCAGAGACGCAGGAGGGAATGACGCTTCATGACGCTGACGCAATGGATGCCGTTCGTTGAGACGGCGCGTGGATACAAGCGGTTCTGGCTGGCCGGCGACGTGTCGGCGGGTCTGACGCTCGCCTTGCTCTCCGTGCCGCAGGCCATTGCCTACGCGATCATGGCGGGACTGCCGCCCATTTACGGCCTCTACTCCTGCATCGTGGTGGCCATCATCGGCAGCCTCATGGGCAGCAGCGAACACCTGGTGCCCGGCCCGACCAACTCCGTCGCCATCCTCATCAGCAGCGCCATCATGACCTCGACGCTGCCGGCCGTGCGTGAGAATCCGACCATCATCATTCCGCTGCTGGCGTTGTTGATCGGCGGCACGCAGTTGCTGTTCGGCTTGCTCAAACTCGGCAACCTGACTCAGTTCGTCTCGCGCAGCGTCATCGTCGGTTTCACGGCGGGCGCGGGTCTGCTCATCGCGCTCAACCAGCTCGCGCCGCTGCTGGGCGTGGAGCAGCCCAACTCCATCCACATGCTGGAACAGGTCTGGCGGACGCTCAAGCAATGCCCCGACGCCAATCTCTACGCGCTGGCCATTGGCGTCGCCTCGATCCTCGTCACCGTCAGCGCGCCGCGCTGGTTGCCGCGCTGGCTGCCGTCGCCGCTGGTGGTGGTGATTGTCTCGGCGCTGGTGGTCGTGATGTTTCATCTCGATGCCAAAGGAGTGAAGATGGTCGGCGACTTGCCGACAAACCTGCCGCGCGTTCACCTTCCGTTTTTCGGCGTGCGCTTGTTTGCGGATATTGCGGACGCCGCGCTGGCGATGGCCATCCTCGGTTGCATCGAGACGCTCTCCATCGCCAAAAGCATCGCGATGACCACCGATCAGCGTTTGGACAGCAACCAGGGCTGCATCGGTCTCGGTCTGGCCAACATCGCCGCCGCCTTCTTCCAATGCATGCCCGGCAGCGGCAGCTTCACGCGGTCCGCCCTGAACTTCGTTTCGGGCGCGCAGACGCGGTTCGCCGGCGTTTTCAGCGGTCTCTGGATCGCCGTCCTCCTCGTCGTGTTTGGCCGCTGGGTGCATTACATCCCGCTGGCGGCGCTGGCGGGATTGCTGATCGTGATCGGAGCGAGCATGTTTCGCTGGCACCACATCCGCGTCGCGTTTCGCGCTACGCGGAGCGACGCCATCGTGCTGATCCTCACCTTTGTCTCCGCGCTGGTGCTGAGCCTGCGGCAGGCGATCTACATCGGCGTCATCAGCTCGCTGGTCCTGTTCCTGCGCAAGGCCGGCGCGCCGCACCTGGTGGAATACGACCTTGCGGGCGACACGATGCGCGAGATCGGCCCGAAATCCGAGCGCAGCCACCCGGAGATTTCTATCATCCACGTCGAAGGCGAACTTTTTTTCGGCGCCGCCGAACTGTTCGAGGACGAGGTGCGGCGGCTCGCGCACGACCGCAACATCCGCGTCGTCATCCTGCGGATGAAGAACGCCCGGCATCTCGACGCCACCGCCGTGATGGCGCTGGAGGCGCTGCTGAAATTTATGCGCGCTGGCAACCGCCTGCTGCTGATCAGCGGACCGGCGCCCGGCGTGATGGGCGTGCTCCAGCGCAGCGGTCTGCTGGATGAGATCGGCCGCGACTGCGTTTTCGAGTCGGAGGAAAATCTCACCGCCTCCACGCGCAAGGCACTCGTCCGCGCGAAGCAGTTCCTCGGCAAGGAAGCGAAGCCGGAAGTGCGCGTGTTCTACGAGAAATCACACGTTGAGAAGCAGCAGGGCAAGGCGGGAATATGAAATCAGCAGATTGGAGTAATGGAGTTCTGGAGTGATGTAATATCGCCGGAGTTCATTACCCCAATACTCCACCACTCCATTACCCCATTATGAAACAAGCCATTCTCGAACAACCCGGTCGCTTTCTCCTACGCGACGCGGCCGAGCCGGCGCCGCGCGCAGGCGAGGCGCTCTTGCGCATCCACCGCGTCGGCGTATGCGGCAGCGACCTGCACGCGTTTCGCGGGCGGCAGCCGTTCTTCGAGTATCCGCGCGTGCCCGGCCATGAGCTTGGCGCGGAGATCGTGGAGGTCGTGCCGAACGACCGCGGGCTAAAAGCCGGCGACCATGTTGCCGTGGAGCCGTATCTGACGTGCGGTCAATGCCGCGCCTGCCGGCTCGGTCGTCCGAACTGCTGCCGCTCGATGCGTGTGATCGGCGTGCACGTGGACGGCGGCCTATGCGAGCGGTTTGTCGTACCGCTCGACAAACTCCACCGCGGCGGCTCGCTGAGCTTCGACCAACTCGCGCTGGTGGAAACGCTCGGCATCGGCGCGCACGCCGTGGCGCGAGCGCAGTTGCAGCGCGGCGAATGGGCGGTGGTAGTTGGCGCGGGGCCGATCGGATTGGCGGCGATTCAGTTTGCGCTGGCCGCCGGCGCGCGGGTGATCGTCGTGGACATCGACGAGGAACGGCTGGCGTTTGCGGGACGGCTCGGCGTGCAGCACGCGGTCAACGCGCAGACGACCGACGTTGCCAAGGCGGTGCGCGACTTGGCCGGCGACGACCTGGCGGATTGCGTGTTCGACGCCACGGGCGCTCCGAAGTCCATGGAGACCAGTTTCGATTTCGTCGGCACATGCGGACGCGTCGTCTTCGTCGGACTGGCGCAAGGCCGCGTCAGCTTCGACGATCCGGCGTTTCACCGGCGCGAACTGGCCGTCCTCGCGTCGCGCAACAGCGCCGGCGAGTTCCCGCGCATCATCCGCATGATCGAGCGCGGCGAGATTGACACGCGGCCATGGATCACGCACCGGCTGGCGCTCGCGGAAGTGCCGGAGAAATTTGCGCGTCTCCACGACCCCGGCATCGGATTGATCAAAGCGATGATCGAGGTGTGAACGCGGCGTGCCGCGAGGGACCGATTCCCATCAGGAAAACAAAGTGCAACGGACAAGAATGTCCGTTCTACGGCGACCTTCGGTTTTCGGGATTACTTCAGTCCCTTCGACTTTAAAAACTCCAGGCTCATTTTGAGGCTGTCGAAGGGGTTGCGCTTGCACTTGTCCTGCTCGACCAGGTAGCCGATCACGCCGGCTTCCTTGCCGGCCTTGAGGATCGCATCCCAATCGAACTGGCCGTAGCCGACCTCGGCGAAAGTGCCGTCGCTCTTGTCCGCGTCCTTGCAGTGGATCATGGGCGTGCGGTTCTTGAACCTCAACAGATGTTTCGCCGGATCTGCGCCGCCTTTCCAGACCCAGTAAAGGTCCGGTTCGGCTTGCAGCGTCGGCGCGTTGTCGAAGAGCAAATCGAGCGCTGGCTTGTCGTCGAACTTCGTCTCAAACTCGAACGCGTGGTTGTGATACATCAGCGTGAAGCCGCGCTTTTTGAACTCCTGCGCCCACTTCTCGAACTGTGCGGCCAGCTTCAGCCAGTCTTCCTTGGTCTTGCGGCGGGGCGCCGGTAGATATGGGATGGCGATGTAGCGGCAGTCCATCACCTCATGATTGCTCATGACGGGATCGAGGCCCTTCTCCAACTCGTCAATGTCCACGTGCGTTGCGAGAATCGTCAGGCCGTTGTCATCGCACGCCTTCCGGATTCCCTCGGCCGTCTGCCCGTAGGCTCTGGAAAGCTGCACGCCGCGGTAGCCCAGCGAGGCGACCCTCTTGAGCGCGCCGGGGAAATCAGTCTTGCACGCGTCGCGCACCGTGTAGAGCTGCGCGCCGATCTGCGTCAGGCCCGTGGCGGCGAACGCGGCGGGCAGCCGGCCCAAGGCCAGCGCGCCACCGGCCACGGCAGCGCTGCGTTGAAGAAACTCACGGCGGGAACAAGATGAGGAGAAGTTGCTCATGATCTGGTGTCCTTTCGATGGCGCAACCTTACGCGGCAACGCCGCGCCTGCCAAGAGCAGACTGGGAGGGCTATCTTGACGCGATCACGCCAACTGCCATGAATATTGGCGACCGCTGAACGTCTATGAAAAGGTGCAAACCCGGGCGAGAACCCGAATCGGTCAAAACCAAGGAAAGAAGATGAACCCACACGTTTTGCAGGGGAATCAAAATAAATGGATGACTTCTGAAGCCGCCGATTCCCGACGTGCCATGATGTCGTTCGCCATCATGTTCGCGAAGAGAGTTTTCCCGGTTCTGGCGTGCTGGTTTTGTTGTTCGTTCCTGACCGGCTGTAAAGCTTACGTCACACCGGGCCGGGGAGCGGACCTCGCAACGGTGGGCGTGCCCAATTCGACCCGGATCCATCAGACCGACACCAGCATTTATACGGCGCTCGACAAAAAACCTCTGGCGGCGCTGCCCACCAATATCGCCGTCGTTCGCGTGCAGGCTCCCGGCTATCGTGACGGTTTCGGCGAAGGCCGTTACAGCGTGATTACCACCCGCGATGTCGAAAAAGACGAACAGGTCGCCCGCATCGAGAAACTGCCGATGATCGGCGCGGTTGCGCCAGTCAATCGCCTCCTTCTAAATCACCGATTGGAATCGGACGAGCAGCTTCGCCACGCCGCGGCTCAACTGCACGCGGATATGACGTTCATCTACACCTTTGACACGCAGTTCTACCTGCAGGACCTAATCAAGCCGCTGACGGTGATCTCGCTGGGCCTTTCCCCGAACAAAACCGCGCGTGTCGTGACAACGGCTTCGGGCGTCCTGATGGATACTCGCAACGGCTACATTTATGGTTTGGTGGAGGCAACCGAGGAGCACAAGACCGTTACGAACATGTGGAGCAGCGAGGACGCCATCGCCGCCTGCCAGCGCCAAAACGAATCACGCGTTTTCGAAAAGTTAATTGGGGAGTACGAGAAAATGTGGAAAGGCGTCGTGGATCAGTTCCTTGCAAGGCCACCCGCACGACCGTGATCCGCACAGCAAAAGCGAACCCCGCCGGCTGAAAGCCGCCGGGTAACGACGTTGTCACATCTCACAGGCAAGCTGTCTCGCAGCCTTTAGCCAATGCGTCCGTTCTATTCCCTCCACCCGTGGTTTTCGCGCACCTGGATCATCGCGGCGAGGATGTTGTTCCAGGTTTCCTGCTTCATCATCACTTCGTTCGGGAACATGCAGCCGTCCCAACAGAGGTGGCGGATTTTCTTGGTGACTTTGCCCTTGTCATCGCGCAGCCAATAGCCGGCGTCGCGCGGGACGTTGAGTTTGCCGTTCACGTCGTTGACGGGACAGTGGCGGCCGGTCTTGTCGTGCGTGCCGGAGCCTTTGACGGTCGCGTCGTTCTGCGCGACATGGAAGTCAATCGTCCACGGTCGCAGCGCGGCGGTGAGTTTCTTCATCGCCTTGTGGAACGCGTCCGGCTCCCAATGAAAATCCTTCGGCACGATGCAGTGCTCGGGCGCGTTGGCGCCGAGCGTGTAAAGAAGCGTGTGGGCCATGTCGGCCTGGAAGCCGAGAAACTTCGGCTGGTCCACGCCTTCGAGCACTTGCAGCATGTATTTCCACGAGTGCATCGCGCCCCAGCAAATCTCGCCCTCGGCCGCCAGCCGCTCGCCGTGCTCCTTGGCCACCTTCGCGGCCTCCTTGAACGTCTGGACGATCCGCTTCGTGTTGCCTTTCGGGTCCTTGTCCCAGTCGGTCACGCTGCACGCGGAGTCAATGCGGACCACGCCGTGCGGACGGACGCCCAGCTCGCGAAATTTTTTCGCGATGCGGCAGCCTTTCCGCACCTGGCCGACGAATTTCTTGCGGTCCTCGTCGCCGCCCATCGCCGAACCGCCACCCGTCGGCGGCCAGATCGGCGCGACCACCGAGCCAACGACGAGGTTTTTCGACGCGATCTTGTCAGCGATGCGCTTGAGGTCGTCGTCGCTGGAATCAATGTTGATGTGCGGCTCGAACAGGAAAATGTCCACGCCGTCGAACTTCACGCCGCCGACCTCGGCCTTGGCCGTGAGGTCGAGCATGGTGTCGAGGTCAAGGCACGGTTCCGCGCCGGGACTGCCTTTGCCGACGAGGCCGGGCCACATGGCGTTGTGAAGTTCCGGGAAATTGTTGGTTTGCGCGTTCATGGTTTTTCCTTTCGCTCGCTGAAGTTCGTGGACGGCGAGAGTAGCAAGGCAAACGCTTCGCGCAATGCCAAAGTGGCAGCGAACGCAATCGGCTTTGAAATGATCGCTACTTCTTGACGCGGCCCGGCTCGCGGACGCCGGCGCCTTTGCGGTTAAGCGTCGTATCGCCCAGATCAGCGCGGCATTGTTCGGCCATGCCCAGCATCTTCTGGACGATGTCCGGATGTTTCGCCGCGACGTTGTGGTGTTCCTCGAAATCGCTCACCATGTCGTAGAGCTCCGGCTCCACCACCGGCTTCTTCAAATACACACCGGGCCAGCCGTCCATGCCGGGTTTCCGGTCGCCCAACGTCCGGTAGCTGTGTGGCACGATGAGCTTCCAACGGCTCGTGCGCACCGACTCCAGCTCCGCGCCGGTCCACTGGCCGAACGGAACGCCGTAGAAGAAATAGACCTCGTGCGGATTCTTCGCGCCCTTCTGCCCCGCCAGCAACGGCCAGATGTCCAGGCCGTCTATCTTGTGTTCGGGCAGCTTCGCGCCGATCTGCCGCGCCATCGTCGGCAGCAGGTCAATCGAGCACGCCATCTCCTTGCAGACACGCCCCGAGGGAATGTGGCCCGGCCAGCACGCGATGAACGGCACGCGCGTGCCGCCGTCCCACGTCGTCGTCTTGCCCTCGCGCAACGGATACGCCGACCCGGCGTGGTTGCCATAGAGAAGCCACGGCCCATTGTCGGACAGGAACAGGATGAGAGTGTCCTTCTCCAGTCCGTTCTTCTTCAACGCCGCGAGAATCTCGCCCGTGCTCCAGTCCACCTCCTCGACCGCGTCGCCGTAGAGTCCGCGTTTGGTCTTGCCGCGAAACTTCTCGCTCACCGCCAGCGGGACGTGCGGCATCGTGTGCGCCACATACAGGAAAAACGGCCGCTCCTTGTTGCGCTCGATGAACCGCACCGCGCGCTCGGTGTATTGCGTGGTCAACTGCTCCATGTCGCGATGGCTCAGCCCCGGGTTGATGACCTGGTCGCCCTCGATCAACGGCAGCGGCGGGAACACGCCGGGCTTTTCCGGATGCAGCGGCCACTGGTCGTTCGAGTAAGGCAGGCCGAACCATTCGTCGAAGCCGCGATGCGTCGGCAGAAACTCGACCGGCCGGCCCAGGTGCCATTTGCCGACCATGCCGGTGGCGTAGCCCTTTTGTTTCATCATCTGCGGAAACGTCAGTTCCCGCTCGCTGATGCCGAAGTCATACCACGGCTCCATCGCGCCCTCGATGCCGATGCGGTTCGGATAGCAGCCGGTCATGATCCCCGCGCGCGAGGCGGAACAAACCGCCTGGGCCACATGAAAATCGCTGAACCGGATGCCCTGTCGCGCCAGCCGGTCCAGGTTGGGCGTGGCAAAGCCTTTCGCGCCATACACGCCGACATCCGCATAACCGAGATCGTCCGCCACGATGAGAATCACATTGGGCAGCCGCTCCGCCGGCGAAGCGACCGGGGCCAACACGAAAACCATCAGCCAAAAAATCGAAAGTCGAAGGGCGAATGCGGTAAGGTTTGAGATCATTTGAGGAGCCATTTCATCGGTCAACGCGGCGAATCCTACGCCGCGAGAACGGGTCGTCAACGGAAAAGGACTTCGGAACTCTTAACTCTTCATTTTCCATGACCAGAGCCGGCGGGATTTGGGAACGCTCTGGCAGAGCACATTCTTTCAGCGACGAAAAAACGGGCGGACGGACGGCGGAGAGAATGAAGCTGCCGCTTAATCGCTGGACAATCGCCATGACCAGTTTCAGAATCCGTTGCGGTTCAATCAACGACGCCAATTGCGTTGTCGGGAAAGGGTCGTCATGAATATCAGAAAGGGAGTCTCCATCGCAGCCGTAATGCTGCTTGTTGGTTTGTGTTTCGCCGATGATTCCAAGCGCAGGGAGCCGCCGAAGGAGCTGTTGCCACTTCTCGATTCGCCGACGGAGTTCTCGCTCTATCTTGCCGACCGTGCGGAGATAGGTGAAGGCGCGGAGCACTTGTATGGAATCATCGAGGCGTTGGCGCAAGCAGGGGAGACTAATCGCGCCCACGCGCTCTGTCAGAAGGCTTTGGATGTGACAGAGAGAATTAGGATTTACCAGGAACACACATTCATGGGGAGGCCTTGTTCGGAGTCCTACGCCGCCATTGCTGCGGTGCTGGCGAAGACGGGCGACGTTCAATCAGCTTATGCACTCGCACGGAAGATTCAGGCTTTAGCTAATGCTCATCAAGCCCTGGGCTATTATGAAGCTCCATCGTTATGCGTGGTCGCCGATGCCATTTCTTCCGCTGATGACAAGAAGTTGGCTGGTCAAATTCGTGATTGGGCTTGGGAAGCGGTTGGCCGAATCCAGGATACCAACAAATCTATGCCTATCGACTTTTGGGTTGTGGACACCAAAAACAAGGCAATGGTGTTATCACGTATTGCTAAATCCTATTCTGACGCGGGTGAAAGGAATAGAGCTATTACACTTTGTCGCCAAATAGTCGGCATGGCTATGCAGATAACCGAAAAGAAGGCAGAGCATTTTGTTCTTCAAGAGCTGACCAAACTTGACATACTCGCCGAGGTTACAAATACGCTGGCGCAGACTGGCGACCGGAAACAAGCGCAAGCGATCCGTCAGGAAGTATGCAAGGGGCTCGCGAAGCTGGAAGCAGAAATACCCGACTTAGGCTACTATATCTTCAAACGGTCTATCGTCTCTTCGGTTGCAAAATGGCGCAAGGAGTGGGGCCAAGCCCAAGTGGCCAATGAAGTTCTAGAGTCTGCTCTGCGCGATGCAAACAAGATTGACAGCCCCCCCACCGACCGGATTGATGCGCTGTGTTCTATTGCCGGGGCGTTTGCAGAAATCGCTGAAGCTAAAAAGGCTCAGAAGGTTCGCTCGCAAGCGCTGAAGGCTATTGAGCGGATAAGGAGTTCCGACCCAAAATGGAGGGATGCCAGCCTCTGGTTTGAACTGAGAGACACGTTGCGTGTTGCCAAGTTGTCTCGTAATGCAGGGGACTTGAAGGAAGCGCGGGCAATCTACCAGAAGGCATTAGACGCAATCAGCACGATGGAGAGTAAGGAATACAAGACCAAGCTCCTTTGCATGATTGGAACGGTTCTCCCAATTCAAGACGACAAGATGAAGAAGACGTTCGATGCGGATGACAAGCCGATGGTGGAGGCCATTCTGACTGCGCTTCCTGCTCGCTGACAAAAATGTCCGTTTGCTTCGTGAGGCTGGCAAAGGGCGGTTGGGTGGGGTAAGTATGGTCGGGATTTAGCGCATGGAATTCGAATTAGTCAGTAAATTCAAGCCGCGCGGCGATCAGCCGCAGGCCATCGTGACGTTGGAGAAATCGCTGGAGGCGGGCAACCGCTTCCAGACGCTGCTCGGCGTCACCGGCTCGGGCAAGACCTTCACAGTGGCCAACGTCATCGCAGCACAACGGCGGCCGACGCTGGTGATCTCGCACAACAAGACGCTGGCGGCGCAGCTTTACAGCGAGTTCAAGCAGTTCTTCCCGCGCAACGCGGTGGAGTATTTCGTCAGCTACTTCGACTACTACCAGCCGGAAGCCTACATCCCGCAGACGGACACCTTCATCGAGAAGGACAGCGCCATCAACGAGTCCATCGAGCGGCTGCGGCTGTCGGCCACGAGCGCGCTGTTGACGCGGCGGGACGTGGTGGTGGTGGCCAGCGTCTCGTGCATCTACGGCCTCGGTTCGCCGGAGGACTGGATGAACATGGTGGTGCCGGTGAAGGTCGGCGAGACGCTCCCGCGCGACACGTTCCTGCGGCGGCTGGTGGACATCCAGTATGACCGCAACGACATCTCGCTCCAGCGCGGCAACTTCCGCGTCCGCGGCGACGTGATCGAACTCATCCCCAGCTACGCCGAGGACGCGCTGCGGATCGAGTTCTTCGGCGACCAGATCGAGCGGATCACGCGGTTCGACCCACTCACAGGCCGGCGGCTGGAAGACCTGCCGGGCACGAGCGTGTTCCCGTCGAAACACTGGGTGACGGCGCCGGAGAAAATCGAAAAGGCCATCGAGACCATCGAGGCGGAACTGGCCGAGCGCATCGAGTGGTTCGAGAAGCACGGAAAGCTGCTGGAGGCGCAGCGGATCAAGATGCGCACCACCTACGACATCGAGATGATGCGCGAGATGGGATTCTGCTCCGGCATCGAGAACTACTCGCGCCACCTCAGCGGACGCGCGCCGGGCCAGCGGCCGTTCTGCCTGCTGGACTTTTTCCCGAAGGATTATCTGCTGGTGATAGACGAGAGCCACGCGACGGTGCCGCAGATCGGCGCGATGTATGAGGGCGACCGTTCGCGCAAGATGACGCTGGTGGAGCACGGCTTCCGCCTGCCGAGCGCGCTCGACAACCGGCCGATGAACTTCGAGGAGTTTCAGACGATGGTCGGCCAGGCGATTTTCGTCAGCGCCACGCCCGCGCCGTTCGAGAGGGAGAAGAGCGCCGTCATCGCCGAGCAGATCATCCGCCCGACCGGCCTGCTCGACCCGAAGATCACCATCAAACCGCTGGACGGGATGATTGACGACGTGATCGAGCAAATCCGCACCCGCACCGAGCGCAAGGAACGCGTGCTGGTGACGACGCTGACCAAGCGCACCGCCGAGGACCTGAGCGATTACCTCAAGGACCTCAACATCAAAGTCACCTATCTTCACTCCGACATTGACACTATCGAGCGCGTCGAAATCCTGCGCGGCCTGCGCAACGGCAAGTTCGACGTGCTCGTCGGCATCAACCTGTTGCGCGAGGGCCTCGACCTGCCGGAGGTGTCGCTGGTCTGCATCCTCGACGCCGACAAGGAAGGCTACCTCCGCAGCGCCACGGCGCTCATCCAGGTTTCCGGCCGCGCCGCGCGCCACATCAACGCCGAGGTCATCCTCTACGCCGACGTGATGACCAAATCGATCAACAAGCTCATCGAGGTCAGCGACTACCGCCGCGGCAGGCAGGTGGAATACAACCGCGTCCACAAGATCACGCCGAAGTCGGTCGTGCGCGGCGTGCAGGAGAGCCTCCAGAGCATCGTGGCGGGCCACGAGGTCGAGGCGAGCGTCGTCAAGGAAGCCGGCGCCGATTACGACGTGGTGGAGTTGCTGCGCGAACTGGAAGCAGAAATGCTCGAAGCGGCGAAGAAGCTGGAGTTCGAGCGCGCCGCCTTGTTGCGCGACCAGATCAAGGAATTGAAACAAGGCACCGGTGAAGGCGAAGCGCCGGCATTGAAGAAGCGCGAGGTGGTTTACACCGCGCCGAACGACGGGAAGAAAACGAAGCGGCGGAAGTAGTGCCGGGTTTGGGGTTGAATCTGAGCTTGCGGCGGGCGGCGGTGTTGGATTGAATGCGCGCATGAGCGCCTCACGCATCCTCCCCTCGTTTGGTTTCACTGCAATTCTCTTCTTCCTGCTTCACGCCGGAACGGCGTTGTCGGCCGACGTGCGCATGTGCGGCGCCAAAGGCGACGGGCAGACGGATGACACGGCGGCGATCCAGAAGGCCGTGAACAGCGGCGACGGGCGCGTCAGTTTCCCGAAGGGCGTTTATCGCATGACGAAGCCGGTCGTCATCGAACTCGACAAGACCGGATTCACGGCGCTGACCGGCGACGGCGTAGCGCGCGTCGTCATGGCAGGCGCGGGCGCGGCGTTCCGGTTTGTCGGCACGCACGCGGGCAGCGCCGACCCCGAACAGGTGAAGCCGAACGTCTGGGAACGCCAGCGGATGCCGATGGTGGACGGGATGGAAATCGTCGGCGCGCACCCGGAGGCCGACGGCATCGAAGCCACCGGGACAATGCAGCTTACCATCACGCGCACGACGGTCCGCGAGGCGCGACACGGCATCCGGCTCGCGACGCTCAACCGCAACGTGCTTATCGCAGACTGCCACATCTATCACAACCGCGGCATCGGCGTGTTCTACGATGACGTGAACCTTCACCAGTCGAACATCAGCGGTTGCCACATCAGCTACTGTGCCGGCGGCGGCATCGTTTCGCGCGGAGGCAACGTCCGCAACATCCAGATCGGCACCTGCGACATCGAGATGAACATGGCGCCCGACGCGCCGCCGACGGCCAACGTGTTGATTGATTGCACCGGCAGCCGTTACGGCACCGGCGAGGTCGAGATCGCCGGCTGCACGATCCAGCACAGCAGCAAATCGCCCGACTCCGCCAACATCCGCATCATCGGCCGCAGCAACCCCGCCAAGGACCAGCCGGTCGTGCGCGAAGGCCACGTCACCATCACAGGCAACGTGCTGAGCGACGTGCGGGTGAATGTTCATCTCCGCGACGTGCGCGGTGTGGTCATCACCGGCAACACGTTCTACATGGGATACGACCACGACCTGTTGGTGGAGGAGAGCAGCAACATCGTCGTCGGCCCGAACAACTTCGACCGCAATCCGCGCTATGGTTACGGCGATGCCGCCAAGGTCAACGGCGGTGTTGTGTTTCGCGGCTCGGCCGATTGCACGCTCGATGGCCTGCACATCAACGGCGCGTGGCGCAAGCCGGCGGCGTTGATGATCGAGAAAAGCAGCCGCTTCAACATCGCCAACTGCACGATCCTCGACAGCGACAACACCGGCTTGCTGCTGAAAGAGGTGACGAACAGCAAGGTGGCCGGCTGCATGGTGCGCGACGACCGGCGCGACGCCAAGTCCGGCCTGTCTCTGAAAGTCGAAGGCGGTCACGGTAACTGGATCGTCCAGAACCTGCTCGCCAACGGCCACGAAGTCGCGCCCGCCACGTCCCGCATGGAAGGCAACAACGACGGAAAGTGACGGCGAAGCCAACGGCAAACGTTCTATTCGTGGTGCAGGGCAGTTGAGACCTCGGCTCGACAAACCGGGCGGGATTTCCTACAGTGACCGTGCATGGCAGCGATAGCTCCATCTTTTTTCAGCGAGTTGCGCGCGATCTGCGGCGATGACGGTGTCATCACGCAGTCCGAGCGGCTGATGGTTTATGAGTGCGACGCGTACACGATGGAGAAGCACCTGCCCGATGCCGTCGCGCTGCCGCGCACCACCGAGGAGGTCGTGCGGGCTGTCAAGCTCTGCGCCCAGCATCACCTCCCGATCATTCCGCGCGGCACGGGCACGAGCCTCAGCGGCGCGGTGCTGGCGGTGGATGGCGGCATCATCATCGGCACGACGCGGCTCAACCGCATCCTGAACGTGGATTACCGGAACCGCCGCGCGTTGGTGGAGGCAGGCGTGCCGAATCTCTGGATCACCAATGCGGTGAAAGAACGCGGTCTGATGTTCGCGCCGGACCCGTCGAGCCAGCCTTCTTCCACCATTGCCGGCAACATCGCTTTCAACGCCGGCGGCCCCCATACGCTCAAGCACGGCGCGACGACGAACCACGTGCTTGGTTTCGACCTCGTGTTGCCGGACGGCGAGGTCGTCTGGCTCGGCTCGACGCCCGAGGGCGGCGACGACGTGGAGGGCTACGATTTGCGCGGAGCGGTGATCGGCTCGGAGGGGATGTTCGGCGTCATCACGCGGGTGGTGGTGCGGCTGATGAAAACGCCGCGCGCGTTCCGGACGATGCTGGCGGTGTTCAACAGCGCCGATGACGCGTCGCACACCGTCAGCGACATCATCGCGGCAGGAATCATCCCGGTGGCGATGGAGTTGATGGACCAGCCGATCACGCGCGCCATCGAGGAGGCGTATCATTTCGGCCTGCCGATGGACGCGGGCGCGGTGCTGATCATCGAGTTGGAAGGCCACGAGGCCGGCCTCGACCGGCAACTGGAGCGCGTGATCGAACTTTGCCGCAAGAACCGGTCGCGCGACCTGAAGCCGGCGCGCACGCCGGAGGAACGCGCGGCGCTGTGGAAATGCCGCAAGAGCGCGTTCGGCGCCATCGGCCGCATCAGCCCGAACTTCGTGACGCAGGACGGCGTGGTGCCGCGCACCAAGCTGCCGGAGATCATGCAGTTCATCTATGACGCGGCGAAGAAGCTCGGCCTGGGCGTCGCCAACGTCGCGCACGCGGGCGACGGCAACATTCACCCGATCATTTTTTACGATGAACGCATCGAAGGCGACGTGGAGAAGGCGTATGCGTGCAGCACGGCGATCGTGCGGCGCTGCATCGAACTCGGCGGCACGGCCACCGGCGAGCACGGCATCGGCGTTGAGAAGGTGGAGTTGATGTCGCTGCAGTATAGCGCGGACGATCTCGAAGCAATGCAGCGATTGCGGCGGGCGTTCGACCCGGAGGGCCGCTGCAACCCGCACAAGATGTTTCCCGGCGGCAAGCGATGCCTGAACTTCAACCCGCAGAGGCAGGTGGCGATATGAGCATCGTGTCTTACGCACCGGATGATCTCACCGTGACCGTGACCGCGGACACGACGCTGGCGGCGCTTCAGCAACATCTCTCGCCGCGCAACCAATGGCTGCCGGTGGACCCGCCGAACCCGGCGCGGCTGACCATCGGTGAAATCGTGAATTGCGATGTGAGCGGGCCGCGTCGCTACGGCTACGGGACGGTTCGCGAGCACGTGCTGAGCCTGCGCGCCGAACTGGCGGATGGGCGGATGATCAAGTCCGGCGCGAGCGTGGTGAAGAACGCCGCGGGCTACGACCTTTGCCGGCTGTTCACCGGCGCGCGCGGCGAACTGGCCACCGTGCGCGAGGTTTGCTTCAAGGTGCAACCGCGGCCGGAAGCAGAGCAGTTCGGGAAGGCGGAGTTCCCGACTGTCGAGGCGGCGTGCGGCTTCGTGGAGAAGCTCGACACGTCGGAGCTGACTCCAACGGTGCTCGATTTGCACAACGCCGGCGGAGCGGGGCCGTGGACCGTCGTCGTTGGCTTCGCCGGAACGCGCGAGGAGGTTGACTGGCAGCGCAAGCAGACCGGGAGCCTCGCCGCCGTGGCCGACGCCAATCTCGATCACGACGAGCAGTTCTGGTCCGCCACCGCCGCCAGGCCGGTGCGCAAACTCTCCGTGCTGCCGTCCAAGCTGGCCGCGACCATCGCCGCTATGCGCGGCGTCACGTCGCTCGTAGCGCGCGCGGGCAACGGCATCATTTATTACCGGGGCGAGGACCAGGGAACCGCCATCGTGCCGTCCACCAAGTTGATGCAACGACTGAAGCATGAGTTCGACCCAGCCAAAAAACTCCAGGCCCGCCATGCTTAAGCCGTTCATTGACGAGCGGAGCGCGCTGACCTGCGTCCATTGCGGGTTGTGCCTGGCGTCGTGTCCGACCTACCTGGAAACCGGCGACGAAAACCTCTCGCCGCGCGGCCGCATCTATCTCATGCGCCAGCTTCTCAGCGGCCGTGCGCCGCTCAACGACGCAACCGTGCAGCCGCTGGATACCTGCCTCGGCTGCCTGGGCTGCCAGACGGTTTGTCCGGGCCGCGTCCACTACGGCGAGTTGATCGAGCACACGCGCGACTTCATCGAGCACAATCATCGGCGCTCGCTCTACCAGATGTTGCTGCGGCGCGTGCTCGTCGAGCAGGTGTTCCCGTATCCGTGGCGGACCAAGCTCGCGCTCTCACCGCTGAAGCTCATCCGCTGGCTCGGTTTGGAAGGATGGCTGCCGCGTTTCACGCGGCCGATGACGTCGCTGGTGCCGCCGGGTTTCCGGAGCGAACCGCTGCCGCTGACCTCGCCGGCCGTCGTGACGGAAAAGAAAGGCCGGATCGGTTTCATCGAAGGTTGCGTGCAGAGCGTCATGTTCGGCCCGACCAACAGCGCCGTCGTGCGGCTGCTGGCGCGCGCGGGCTTCGATGTCGTCACGCCGCCGGGACAGGGCTGCTGCGGCGCGCTCTTCTCACACAGCGGGCAGTTGGAGAAGGCGCGCGATTGCGCCCGCCGCAACATCGCCGTCTTCGAGCGGTTCGCGGTGGACCACATTGTCATCGGCGGCTCCGGCTGCGGGGCGACGCTCAAGGAATACGGCTTGCTGCTCAAGGACGATCCCGCGTGGGCCGCGCGCGCTAGAGTTTTCGCCGGCAAGGTTCGCGACATGGTCGAGATTCTCAGTCCGCGCTCCTTCAACCTCAACGCCGGCTCCGGTCCGCTCGTCACTTATCACGACGCCTGCCACCTCAACCACGCGCAGGGCATCCGGCAGCAGCCGCGCGACCTGCTGAAGGCGGTCTGCGGCAGCCGCTTCGTTGAGTTGCCGGAGAGCGATCTGTGTTGCGGCAGCGCCGGCAGTTACAACCTGACCCAGCCCGATATGGCGTCGCGGCTCCAGAAGCGCAAGGTCGAAAACATCCTCAAGACCGGCGCGACCGTGGTAGTGACAACCAACCCCGGCTGCATGTTGCAGATTCGCGCCGGCCTCATCGCCGCAGGCCGCGCCGACATCGAGGTGGCGCACCTGGCGGATTACCTGGATCGGCTCGGCGCAGGCCGCTCGTAGGCCGGGCACTCTTGTCTGGCCGTTCCGCCGTTGGGCTGCGGGCCGTAGGAATTGAGTGTGTTATGAATGCGACAAGATTCGCAGGTCGTCTTTTCTTCGCCGGTTTGCTCATGTTCACGACGACAGCCGCGCGCGCTGACGATCTCGAACAGGCAATGGCGCTCGCGCAGAAGACGCTCGACTTCGTCCAGCGGAGTCGGCCTTGCCCGGCATTGGCGGCGCGGCTGAAGGAATTGGAGCAACGTGCAACGGCGCGCGACGCGGATCGTGCGGAACTCTGCCAAAGTGTGCTGCAGTTGCGGCGGAAGATCATTTTCTCGCATCCGCTGCTGGACTTCGACCGGCTGCTCATCAACAAGTGCCCGACGCCAGGCTATTCACACCAGTCGCGCCAATACCTCGGCCGCTACAGCCGGCCGGGGCCGGGGCTGGCGGTGATTGAGAACTGGAAGGACCAGCCGCGCGAGACGTTACTTTGCGACGGCCGCCTGCCGGTGGGTTCGACGATGCATCCGGATCTGTCGTTTGACGCGCGTCGTGTCGCGTTCGCGTTTTGTGATCACACGCCGATGGATCCGAACCTTCGGCAATTTTTCCTCTGGGAGATCGGCACTGATGGGAAAGGACTCCGCCGGCTCACGGGGCGCGCCACCGACCGCACCGCCGGCGAGGAAGGGCGCCAGACTTCGCTGGTGGAGGATTTTGATCCATGTTATCTGCCTGACGGCGGCCTCGCGTTCGTCAGCACCCGGCCGCAGACCCACATCCGCTGCCAATACGGCGGTCGCTACTTTGCCAACTTCCTGCTCTATCGCTGCGACGCCGACGGCCGTAACATCCGCCAGCTTTCGTTCGCCGAAGCGCCGGAATGGAAGCCGAGCCTGCTCGACGACGGCCGCATCGTCTATTCACGCTGGGACTACACGAACCGCCATTCGTATCATTTCCAGAGCATCTGGGTGACGCACCCCGACGGCACCGCTACCGCCAGCCTTTACGGCAACCTCACCCGCAACCCATGCAACAGCGCCGAGCCGCGCCAGATTCCCGGCTCGCACAAGATCGTTTGCACGGCGGCGGCGCATCACGCTTACACGGCCGGCTCGATCATCGTGGTGGACCCGCGCGCGGGCCTCGACGGCTTGGAACCGATCACGCGTGTCACGCCTGAGGTCGCTTTCCCTGAAACCGAAGGCTGGCCGGTGGGTGCGTTCACGACGCCGTGGCCGCTCAGCGAGGATTTGTTCCTGGCCGCCTACACGTCGGAACCGCTCGCGAAGGAAGGCAAGCTGCAGAGCGCGAACGCCTACGCCATCTATCTGGTGGACACGCTCGGCGGACGCGAACTGATCTACCGCGACCCGCAGGTGTCGTGCGTCTCGCCGATGCCGCTCGTGCCGCGTCCGAAACCGCCGGTGTTGCCGAGCGCACTGGCGACGGCGGCGGAACCGACCGGCACGTTCTACATCCAGAACATTTATCAATCGAGCCAGCCCATCGTCCCCGGCAGTATTGCGGGCGTGCGCGTGGTGCGCGTGTTTCCGCAAACCGTCGAGACGCCGCCGGGCCGCAGCGTTGCCGTCTATGAAATGCCCAAGCGCATCCTCGGCACCGCGCCGGTGGACGCCAACGGGTCCGTGGCTTTTCGCGCGCCGGCCGGCCAGTCATTGTTCTTCCAACTCGTGGACAAGAACGGGATGGCCGTCATGACGATGCGGGCGCTGGTTTATTTGCAACCGGGCGAGGAAAGCGGTTGCATCGGCTGCCACGAATCGCGCCATGGCGCGCCCGATCGCATCTCACGGCACGGACGCGTAAGAATCTACGACCTCCAGCCGCCCGCCGGGCCGCGTTGCGAAGGCGGCCTCAGCTTCGCCAAGTCCGTCCAGCCCGTATTGGATCGTTACTGCATCGCTTGCCACGGGTTGGAGCGCAATGACGGCGGCATCAACCTGCTCGGCACGCTCCAGCCAGTCACCTTCCCGCGCAAGCAATGGCCCGGCCCGAACAAGATGTGCGTGAGCATCGCTTATGAGTCGCTGATGACCCGCACCGGTCTCGTGGCGGTGGCGCAGGGCGACATGGAGAGCGACTTCAGCAAGCCGAAGGATTACTTCGCTCACGCCGGCCGGCTCGCGCCGATGCTGCTGGCCGGCCATCCCGACAAGAACGGCCTCCCGCGCGTGCGACTCGACCGCGAGAGTTTTGCCCGCATCGCTGACTGGCTCGACCTCAACGCGGTTTGTTATGGCGACTACTCATGGAACAAACCCGAATGGCGCGAATCGTCGCCCGATGGTGAGAGTGTGCTGCGCGAACACGTGCGCACCACGTTTGGCGCGGCTTTCGCCGAAGCGTCGTTTGCCGCGTTGGTGAACGTGGCGATGCCGGAAGAGAGCCGTGTGCTGAGAGCGCCACTGGCGGTGGCGGCTGGCGGCTGGGGACAGATTTCCGAAAACGGCTGGCGCGACACATCTGATCCCGGCTACGCCGCGATGTTGCATCTGGTGGAAGCAGCCATCGCGCCGTTGCCCGGCCGCGACATCGCCGGCACCTGCGGCCGTAACGACCGTTGCGTTTGTGGCTGCTGTTGGGTGCGGCACACTATTTCGGCTGGTTCCGCGAAGGACAAAACCAGCCCGGCACAGTGAACCCACAAGTGGTTTTGGCCTGCGAGGCTACTTCTGACTCGCGGCGGTTGGCGGCTCGGCCAGCAACTTCAGTTTCAAGTTGTGGCTGTCCAACTCGTCCTCCACCAGTTTTTCGTATCGGTCGCGCGGAATCTGGCTGCCGTAGTGGCGGACGTGTTCGATGATCGTCTCCATTTCCGGCGCTTTGGCGGCGCGCAGGCGTGTCAGCCCCAATAGCATCTGGTGCAATCCCTCCAACGGGCTTCCGCGATCGAAAACAACCTCGCCGTGCAGGGCGCGCGCCATGCCCTCGGCGCGGACGTCGCGGAGCGCCGGGGCGATGCGGATGATCTCGTCGTAGGTCGCCAACGACCTTGGGGCGTCGCCGACGGAACGCGCGGCTTGGGCGAGGCGGAACAAGACCATCAACCGTTCGCGCTTCGCTTCGGGAGCGGTGAGGCAGGAGGCCGCCAGTTCAAAACACGCCAGCGCCTCCGCCGGCTCGTTCGCGCCCGCATGGATGTCGCCCATCAACGCGCAAACGCGGCCTTGCGAGAGGTGGTCGGCGGTCAGCCGCAGCACCTCCAGACAAGCGCGCAGGTGATTCAGCGCGGCGGCGTTGTCGCCGGCTTGGCGCGCTTCCTGCGCCTGATTATAGTATTCGAGAACTTTTTGTTCTTCGGGACTCATGCGATACCGGAGCATAGTCGAAGCTTTCACGCAGTCCAAAATCTATTTACCGGCTCCAGCGACGGGGAAGGCCGAAGAGTGCATGACAAACGCCGTTGCTACAGATAGTCTGGCTTTTGCCGGTTGCCAACCGGCGAAATCATGCGGAAAGCTGTCAGCTACCATCAACCAACCTATCGCGAGGCGGGCAAGACCTACCACGCGGACAGCTGCCAGCCGCTGGTGGAAGCGGTGCGCGCGGGCCAGGTGCGGTTCAGCGCGCTGGCGCGCGAAGGGTATCCGGGCCGCCGGCTGGGGCGCGAACAGTTGCCGGGCGTGCGCAGCGTCGGTTACTGGGACGCCGGGCCGATGCAACATTGGGGATTGCCGGTCCACCGCAACGAGGGTATCGAGGTCGCGTTCCTAGCGAGCGGACAGACGCCGGTGTTCATCGAATCGAACCGGCAGACGCTGGCGCACGACCAGTTCATGATCACGCGCCCATGGCAGCCGCACCAACTTGGCGACCCGTGCATCGGCTCCAGCAAGCTGGCCTGGTTCATCCTCGACGTTGGCGTGCGCCGGCCGCACCAGACGTGGAAGTGGCCGGCATGGATCATCCTCAATCACGAGGACCTGGAATTCCTGACTCGCTGCCTGCGGCAGAACGAGCAATACGTCTGGCCCGGCTCGGAGGACATGCGGCGCTGCTTCCTCGGCATCGCGCAGGCGGCGGACGAGGACCGCGATGGCAGCCGTTGCTCGCGGCTGGCGGTGCTCATCAACGAGGCGCTGCTGGCACTGCTGGAGATTTTCCGTGAGCGGAAAATTCCGCTGCGCGAGTCGCTGACCAGCGCCGAGCGGACGCTGCGGCTGTTCCTGGGCGAACTGGCCGCCGCGCTCGACCAGCCGTGGACGCTTGAATCCATGGCGGAAAGCTGTCACATGAAAGTGACGCAATTTGTACATCATTTCCGAAAACTGACGAACATGACGCCGACAAAATACCTGAACCACGCGCGCATCGAGCGGGCCTGCGACCTGCTGGCGCGCCAGCCCGGGGCGACGATCACGGATATCGCCTTCGCGAGCGGTTTTTCATCGAGCCAGTATTTCGCCAACGTTTTCAGCCGGCAGATGCGCTGCACGCCGCGCGACTACCGCCGGCAAACCCAAGGCCGACATTGAATTCAGCGATCCAAATTCCGCGTCCCCACAGCCGGCTGGTGCTGATCGTGCCCTGTTACAACGAGGCGCACCGGCTCAAGATCGCCGCGTGGCACGCGCACCTCGCCGAGGAGCCCAACGACTGGATCGTGTTCGTGGACGACGGCAGCACCGACGGCACCTTGGAGATGCTGACCGGCTTTGTGCGGACACATCCGCGCGTGGAGGCGATCCACCTCAGCCGCAACCTCGGCAAGGCCGGCGCGGTGCGCTACGGCGTGCTGCACGCGTTGCGGCTCTGGCCGTCGGAATATATCGGCTACTGGGACGCCGACCTTTCCGCGTCCTTGAGGCTGGTCCACGATTTCATGACGCAACTTGACCGCCAGCCGGAGGCGCTTGCGGCCATTGGTGTGCGCCGGCAGGACGCCAGTCACAAGGTTCACCGTCCGGCGTGGCGGCGGTTGACGAGCTGGGGGTTTGCGCACGCGGCCTCGGCGGCGCTGGGGATGCGATTCCACGACACCCAATGCGGCGCGAAAGTGTTTCGTCGCAAGGCGGCGCAGGACATTTTCCGCGAACCGTTCCTCAGTCCGTGGCTGTTCGACATCGAAGTGATGGCGCGCCTGATTCGTTTCGTGGGCCGCAAGCAGGCGCGGCGCGCGATTGCGGAAGTGCATTTGCGCGAGTGGCGCGACACGGAGAAGTCCCGGTTCTTTTCGCACTACGCGTCACAAGCTCCTCGCGACCTGTTGCGGATTTGGTGGCGCTACTGATCGCATTCGCCTTTCCGGTGGGCAAAGCGATTTCTTCTGGTTTTCAACCAAAGCCGGCCGTCGCGCGCGCAATCGTCTGTGGACTTTGCCGTCTAACTCCACTACAAACCCACAGGATCGTTTCCGGGTTGCCCGCGGAGCGGGATGGCTTCGGAAACGAAGAGTGAAATGAAATCCAAAGTCTCCGATTTACGCGAGCGATACGAGCGGTTGCAGGCGTTGCACAGCGTCACCGTCGCGCTGAACACCACGCTCGACCCGCGCGAGGTGGTCAACCTCGTCCTGCGCGAGGCCGTGCGTGTCACAAGGGCCGACAGCGGCTCGGTGGTGCTCCTTAATCCCGACACCGGCCGGCTGGACGTTGACGCGTCGTTCGGACTGGACCCGAAGATCATGCAGGTGAAACTACGTCTCGGCGAAGGCGTCACCGGCTGGGTGGCCGAACACGGCCGGCCATTGCGCGTCGGCGATGTGACACACGAGCGGCGATACGTAGCGGTGCGCGAGGGCGTGCGCAGCGAACTGGCCGTGCCGCTGGAGTTCGAGGGCCAGGTGCAGGGCGTGCTAAATGTGGACAGCGACAGGCTCGACGCGTTCGGCGTCGCCGACGAGGAATTGCTCGTGGCGCTGGCGGCGCAGGCCGCGCGCGTGCTGCACAACGCCTGGCTCATCCGCCAGCTCCGCCAGCGCGCCGCGCAACTCGAAACGCTTATCACCATCGGCCAGGACATCCTGCTGCCGCTCACGCTGGAGGAAGTGCTCCGGCACATTGTGCGCGAGGCGCGGCGGCTGATGCGGGCGCGGCTCTGCTCGGCGCTGCTGTTGACGCCGGACCGCGAAGAGTTGGAACTCAAGGCCAGCGACGGAGCCGGCGAAGACTACGTGCGTCGGCCGAACCTGAAAGTTGACGATTGCCTCGTCGGCGTCGTGGTCCGCCGCAAACGGCCGCTCGCCGTCCGCAACGTCCAGGAAAGCGACCAGTATCAGCACACCGAGCTGGCGCGCCGGGAAGGCCTCGTTTCGCTGTTGAGCGTGCCGCTGGTCTCCGGCGACGAGGCCATCGGCGTGCTGTCGGTCTATACCGCCGAACCACACCGTTTTTCCAACGACGAAATCCTGCTACTGACGGCGCTGGCCGGCCTTGGCTCCGTGGCGGTGCGCAAGGCGCAGCTTTACGAAAAGGTGGTGGACGTCGAGGAGCAACTCCGCCAGAACGAACAGCTCAGCGCGCTCGGCCTGCTCGCCGCGGAGATCGCGCACGAAATTCGCAACCCGCTCACCATCGTTAAAATGCTCTTCCACTCGCTCGACCTCCGGTTCGACGGCGGCGATCCGCGTACGAAGGACTCCCGCATTATCGAGGAGAAGATGGACCAGATGAACCGCATCCTCGATCAGGTGCTGACGTTCGCGCGGCGCAGCGAGCCGGAGTTGAAACCAGCGGACGTGAACGCGCTATTCGACGACGTGCTGCTGCTGGTCCGCCACAAGCTTGCGCAGCAAAACATCGCGCTCCAGTGGCGGCCCGCGCCCGACCTGCCGCGCGCGTTGCTGGACCGCACGCAGATCGAGCAGGCCGCGCTGAACCTGATCCTCAACGCCGTGCAAGCGATGCCGCGCGGCGGCACGCTTACCATCACCACGGAGCCGCGCGATGCGGGTGTTTGCGTGGTCATCACCGACACCGGCGTTGGCATGACCGCCGAGGTGCGGCAGCGGTTGTTCGATGGATTCCTGACCACCAAACGCACCGGCACCGGACTCGGCCTCGCCGTCGTGCGCAAAATCATTGACGCCCATCACGGCCGCATCGAAGTGGAGAGCGCTCCCGGCAAAGGCACCACCTTCCGCGTATTCCTGCCAGCGTAGTTGGGTGAGGATGGAGAAGTTGGCGGAGTTCAACGCAGAGGCGTAAAGGGCGCGAAGGAACGCGGAGTTTATGCAGAATCTCTGCGTCTCCGCGTTGAATTCCGCCCCTAACCTCTTTCTCGAAACTGCGCCGTGACGTAGCGCTTCGCGCGACGCACCGCCTCAATGAGACCGGCTCCGCGCGCCAGCCACGCGGCAATGGCCGCCGAGTAGATGCAGCCGCTGCCGTGAATCTTCATCGCCGCCACGCGCGGCGCGCGGAACTCGCTCAGCCGGCTGTTAACGCAAAGCACGTCCACCGCCGATTCGCATTCCGGCAAATGGCCGCCCTTGATCAACACGGCGACGCCGAAATTCGCGGCAAGCGTCCGCGCCGCCTCCCGCATTTGCGCGACACTTCGCGGCGGATCGCCGCCAAGCAGCACACCCGCTTCGTCGAGATTAGGTGTGACGAGCGTTGCCAGCGGCAGTAATTGGCCGCGCAGGGTCGCGACCGCCCGCGCGCTCAGCAGCCGATGGCCGCTGCTCGACACCATCACCGGGTCCACGACGATGTTGGCCAGCCGCCGCCGCGCCAACTCGCGCGCCACCGCCGCGACGATGGACGCGTTCGTCAGCATTCCCGTTTTCACCGCGGCCGGTCGGACTTCGTCGCACACCGCCTCGATTTGCCGCGCGACGATGGCCGCGCGCGCCGCTTGGACGCCAATGACGGCGCGAGCGTTCTGGCAGGTCAACGCGGTGATCGCGCTCGCGCCGCGAACGCCGAGCGCCCAGAACACGCGCAGGTCCGCCTGCGCGCCCGCGCCGCCGCTGCTGTCGGAACCGGCGACGGTCAACGCGACGGGCTGTGGCCTTGTGGATTTCATGGCGTCTGTTAAGTTCTGCCGCAATGGCACCGAAAGATATTCAGCCCATCGGCGAAGAGCTAGCGATTTTGTGGGACGACGGCCACGAGACTTATCTAAAGCTGGAGGAACTGCGCCGCTATTGTCCGTGCGCCAGTTGCCAAGGCGAACCCGACGTACTCGGCCATCTTCACAAAGGTCCGCCGCCGAATCTCACACCGCAAAGTTTTCAACTCGTCCGCCTCCAAGCCGTGGGCGGCTATGCCGTTCAGCCGGTCTGGCAGGACGGCCACCAGACCGGCATCTACTCGTTCGATTATCTGCGCGCGCTCTGCCACTGCGACGAGTGCGCGAAGAAGCGGCAGCTCGCGGGTTGAGATCAATTACCGGCGGCCCGCAGCAAGTCTATCTGCGCTTGCGTGTCGTGCATCAACCAGCCGAGCAAGCCGGCGAGGCCGAAATAAATCACGCTCATCAGCCCGCGCTGGCCCGGCGTCAGTTCGAAGTACCGCCGTTCCGCCTCATTCCGCCGCCCGAACAACGCGAACACCCGCGGCAATGAGAATCCGACAATCAGGATGATGAACAAATTGAACGAGGATTGCAGCAGCACGAACACCATCAAAACCAGTCCCGCCACCCACAGCCACGGCGAGATCGCCGTCACCACCCGCCCGCCGTCCAACGGCACGATCGGAATCAGATTGAACAGGTTCAGCCAGAATCCAGTGTAAGCCAGGACAAGGAAAAGCGGGTTGTGGAGAAACTCGTAAGCGAACAGGCATGCGAACGCGCCCGCCGTGCCCATCAACGGCCCGCCGATGCCTACTTGCGCTTCGATCCACGCGTTGCGCGGGGCTTCCTTCAACGCGATCACCGCGCCCATGAACGGGATGAACATCGGCATGCTGACCTTCAGCCCGCACCGGCGCGCGGCGACGAGATGGCCGCACTCGTGCACGAGCATCAACACCACGAAGCCGACCGCAAACCGCCAGCCCCAAAAATAAGCATAGACGACGATGCTCAGGATCATCGTGCCGCCGGCCTTCAACAGCAGCGGCAGGAACTTCAAGGCGAGCACGCCGCCGGCAGCGATGGCAGTTCCCCATTTTTTCCAAGGGTTGTGGTGTTGCGGCGGGTGAGACTCGCTCAACGCTTTTCTTCCTCCACGGCTTCCAGACAGAACTCCTCGCGCGGTTCGTAGCGGAAGAACCGGGAGACGAAGGACTGCCGGTCCAGCGCCGCGTTGTAGTCGCGGACTTGCGCGTTGTAGTCGGTGGCCGCGTTTTGCATCGCCTCGAACGCGGCGGGCAGTGCCGTCACGGCTTCGGCAAACCGCTCATCGCCGCCGACCGCCAAGGCGTCGCGCAATCCGCGGCTCAATTGGTTTTCCGTCCGCGCTTTCATCGCGAAGCCGGAGACGAACTCCGCCTGCGTGAGCACGTCGTGCAGCGCGTAAACCGGCGGATCGTCCGGCCGGGCGGCGCTGGCGACCATCTGGCGGCCAAGCTCGTGACGCCTTTCCAGAGAGGCTTGCACGCGCGACCATGCGGCGGCGACGCCCGTGGCCTGTGCCTGGAGCCGGCGTTTGCCCAGCGCCAGCAACACGACCGCCCAGAGCGCGGCCAGTCCAACAATGCCGATGAGCGTCACAGTCGGGCCTGCACTCCCTGGTTGACCTCGGCTGCTTTTTCCTTGCCGCAGAGCAGTTCCACCAATTTGAAGGCGAACTCCATCGCCGTGCCGGCCGACTGGCTTGTTACCACCGGCCCGTCCACCACCACGCGCTCGTCCACGACCTCGCCCGCAAGCAGCAGCGCCCGCGAGCTGGGATGGCCGGTGGCGCGCCGGCCCCGCAACACGCCGAAAGCCGACAACACCGTCGGCGCGGCGCAGATGGCGGCGGTGATCTTGTTCCGGGCGCGCAACCGCTCCACGAGCGTCTTCACGCGCGAGTCGGCGCGGAGATTGTTCGTGCCGGGCTGGCCGCCGGGCAGGACGATCATGTCAAACTCATCGGCGCGCGCCAGCGCATCGTCGAGCGTGCAGTCCGGCAGATGTTTGGTCTGGCGCGAAGCCTCGATGGCGCCGGCCTGCGTGCCCGCCACCGTCACCTCCACGCCGGCGCGCCGCAGGATGTCAACGACCGTGATCGCCTCGATCTCCTCGAAACCGGGCGCAAGTGGAACCAAAACCTTCTTCGTCATGGCCTGACCTTACCACGGAAATCGCCCCGCATTCAATGTCCCCGCCGGTTGCCGCGCCGGCCGCCTAGGCCACTGGCTCCGGTTCGATGACACGATACTTCGCACCGACCGGGGCGCGGACCGTGGTCTTGCAGCGGCCGTCCTCCACGCGCCACTCGACGGCGATGTCGCCGAGTGGCGTCGGGACGGTGCCTTGCGCCCACTCCAAGCCGCATGGCTGCGGCCGCACCTCGAACGAGCGCCAGCCGGGCGCGGTCGGTTGCACGCCGAGGATGTGCGTCGTGAGCAGATAGGTTGGCCCGGCGGACCAGCCGTGGCACCAGCTTCCGTCGGGGTTCCACAGTTCCCACCATGTTGTGGCGCCGGCGTCCAACATGCGCTTCCAGCGGGCGCGGATGTAATCGAGCGCAAACGCGTGCGCGCCGGCCCGGTGCAGCGCGCCGAGCAGGTAGAACGAGGCATACGGCGAGCCACACGCGACGACACCGTCGGGATCGGACGTGGTGTTCGCGCCGCAAATCGTTTCGAGCACCGCATGCCGGTATTGCGACGGCGCGATGTCCAGCAGCACCGCGAGCGAGTTGGTTTGCTGGCTGACGACGGCGCTGGGTTCGACGCCGACGCGGCAATCCACGTAGGCGTTGCGGCCAGCGTTCCAGAACTGGCGGTGAAACGCCGCCCGCACTTCGCGCGCCAGGGCGCGGTAGCGGATCGCCAGCGGCCGGGCGTTGACGATTTCGGAAAGCAAGCCGGCCACCTCCAGCGCGCGGGTGTAAAGGGCGTTGAGCGCGGCCACCTCGCCGCGCTGGTCCAGCGGCGCCCAGTCCATGAATATCCAGCCGGGCGTGCCGGCGAGCAGTTTGTTCGGCGAGACGTACCGCGCGAACCATTTCAGCGCGTTCTGCACTTTGGGATAAAGCTCGCGCACGAGATCGGTGTCGCCGGTGTTCCAGTAGTAATCCCAAAGCGAATGAATCCACAGCAGCGTGAAGCCCGGCAGATGGCGGTCGGGGAACGTGGTTGGATAAACGCCGCTCACGCCGCCTTCCTCGTCCTGCGACTGGCCGATGAGCCGCAGCCCGCGCCGCATCAACGCCGCGTCGCCGAATGCGACCGTGTTGACGAGGAACTGAATCCGGGCATCGCCCCACCACATGGCGCGTTCGCGCCACGGCGAGTCGGTGTAGGCGTCCTCCATGTTGAGCCGCACGGTGTCCGCGCCGGTTTGCCAGATGCGGTTCAGCAACGGATCGCTGCATTCGAAGCTGCCGCGCGCCTCCACGGGGTAGGCGGACGAGCCGACGGTGAGTTGGTCGAGGTGAACGGTGTCGCTCGCGTGGCGGCAATCCACTTGCAGGTAACGGAACGCCCGCTTCTCGAACGGCTCCCAGGTTTGCGGGCCGCCGCGCGTCACGAGGCGGTCGGCGTAGGCGAGTTCCTGGCGGTTTGGGCGCAACACACCGTCGAAAAGCCGTTCGCCGTAGCCGATGTCGAGAATCGCGCCGGCGGGCGCCCGCAGGCGCAGCCGCGGGCAGCCGGCAACCTCGCGGCCGAAATCCACGAGCACAAACTGGCCGTCGCCGATCGCGGCCGGAAAGTTTTCGTGGAGTTGTAAACCGGGACCGTGCTGGGTGAAGTCCATCAGCAGCGCCACGGCGCGCTCGCTGCCGCCGCCGAACGGGCCTTGTCCGCGCGTGTCGGCGAGCCGCTGCCAAGCCTTCAACTCGGAGTCGTTGTCGTTCGTCTCCGGCGGCAACGGCGTATCGAGCGCCGTCTGCGGATCGTGCACGCCGGCGAGCGCGTAGGGGCCGCTGATGGCCCAACCGGGCAATGCCGGCGCGCCAGGCTCCGGCGGCTGCCACGCGCGCGGCAGCTTGTCGGCCGCGCCGACAAATCGCACGATGGCTTTCCAGTGATGCCGGCCTTGCAGTAGTTTCATCACCAGCCAGTTCCAGCCGGGGCGGAGCGGCGCCTCCACTCTCAGGCGGTTGTCCGCCAACGCCGGCACGATCAACTCGCCGTTGACCCAGAGCTTGAGCGCCTGCGCGGTGATCAGTTCCATCTCGATGGTTTTGGGCTCGTCACTGCGGATGCACGTGCAGGCATAGGCGACCTGCCAGCTCGATATGAGGTGGTCGGTCAGGAAGAACCTTTGCAGGTCGAGCACCTCGACCGGATGCAGCGGCTCGGTTTCGCCCGACGCGATGACTTTTGCGCCTCCGGTTTCCGTTTCGCGCAGCAACGGAATCTCGCGGCTTTCGAGGTTGAACCACGGCGCGCACGGCGGTTTGCCGATGACCGTCGCCGGCGGCCACTTGGCGTCGTTGAAATCCGGTTCGGTCCAGCCGACCGGATCGCGCCGCGCGTCGAACACCTCCGGGTAATCCAGTTGAACGCGCATCCGCGACAGGTCGCGGAACCACGCCGTGCTTTCGAGCGTCTTCCACGCTGGATTGCTCCAGACATTCAGCGCGCTGCATTCGAACAGGAATCCGGCGCGGCCAAGGATGTAGCTGAACGTGCTCTCGCCGTAATGGTGGACCAGCACGGCCAGCGCGTTCCGGCCTTCATGCAGGAACGGCGTGATGTCCACTTCGTCGCAGCTTTGCCAGCGCGGATCGCACCGCGACGGGCCGCGGCAGACGAGGCGGCCGTTGACCCAGAAAATATAGCGCGAGTCGGCCGTGAGCCGCGCGAGGGCTTTTGCTGGCACGTGTGCCAGGTTCACCTCGCGGCGAAAATGCGCGTAGGCGTTGTGCGGCGTCGTTTCGCCGCTGGTCCAAATCCAATCTCCCTGCCAGTTCATGAAAACCAATGGTTTGCTAGCTTCGGATGCCGGTCGTCGTTGGAGCCGTCGCGTCCGCGCGCCTCAGGTCGCCGGCTGCTTGACGATCACCAGTCCAAATTGCTCGATGGACTGGATGGTTTTCATCACCTGGTCCAGCAACAACGGCTTGGTGAGATAACTATGGGCGTGCAAATCGTAGGTCTGCAAAATGTCGGTCTCCGCTTGCGAGAAGGTGAGCACCACGACGGGGATGTGGAGCAATTGGGGATCGGCTTTGATTTCCGCGAGCACTTCGCGACCGCTCTTCCTCGGCAGGTTCAGATCCAGAAGGATCAGGTCCGGCATCGCCGCGCCGGCGTATTTGCCCTCGCGGCGCAGGTAAGCCATCGCGTCCTCGCCGTCGCTCGACACGTGGATTCTATTGCGTACGCCGCCGGCGCGAAACGTGGCCAAGGTCAGCCGCACGTCGCCGGGGTTGTCTTCGATCAGCAGAATCTCGATCGGTTGGCCAATCGGGTTTGGACTCACCATAAATTTCCTCTATTCCTGTAAACGCGAATCAGCCGCTCGGGTCTGTGCCTCTTCCGGGAAGAACCAAGACCAATTCAAAACCGCAGTGTGCCGCTTTCGCCGTCGCGCGTCAATACGCTTGCGCGGCCAAAAGAAGGAGTAACTTATGCCGTGGCTGCGAAAGGAGCCCGTTCATGGAAAAACTGGAACAAATGACATGCACCGCCTGCCGCAAAGGCGAGCCGGTCGTGACCGACGCGGAAATCGCCGCGATGTGTCCGCAGATTCCCGGCTGGCAGATCGTGGAGCGCGACGGCGTCCGGCGGCTCGAACGCGTTTTCACGTTCGTCAACTTCGCCGGCGCGCTCGCCTTCACCAACCGGGTGGGCGCGCTTGCCGAAGCCGCGGGCCATCATCCGGCGCTGTTGACCGAGTGGGGCAGGGTCACGGTCGCGTGGTGGACGCACAAGATTGGCGGGCTGCACCGGAACGATTTCATCATGGCCCGGAAAACAGACGCGCTCGTCCCGCCGCCGGGCTGACCGCCGGTTTCGCTACGCCTCCAACTCCGGCCGCATCTGCCGGCCGAGGACGACAAAGCGCGAGCCGTGCGCAATGCTGAGCCGCACGGCTTCGTTGACGGCGGTGCCGATGAGCGCCTGCTGCGGCAACGGCCGTGTCTTTTCGAACAGCGCGATCAACTGGCGGCGCCCGGCGGCGCTGACGGCGTTGAGGCGGGTGATGTCGTGCAGTGGTTGCAGAATGCTGTCGCCGCCATAGCCAACCCACTCGGTCTTCGCCGGGTCTTCCCAGTCGTTGTAGGGCTTGAAGAAATGCGGGTTGAACCGCTGCACGCCGCCGCTCTGCGTGACAAAGTTGGAATTGCGGTCGGCATTGTCGGCGCGATACTCCCCCTGCGTGCAGGTGAGTTGGAATCCCTGGTTGGTGAGGTTCGGATTCGAGTCGGGCAACACCCACGACGTTTGCACGTAGAACGCCGCGTCGTTTTCCCACTCGACGACGGCTTGCACGGCGTCCCAGGCGGCGTGGCCGAGTTGCTTGAGCAGCTTGTGTTGCCGGAACGCCGCGACGCGCCTCGGCTTCAGGCCGGTGATATAATGGAACGCGTCCACGTAATGGCAGCCAATGTATTCGAAGCTGCTGCTCGCCCCGGCCCAGCGCGCGAACACCTTCAGCGGCATCTCGCGGCGCTCCTCGATCCATGCGTGGCCGCAGAGCGCCTCGCCGAGTTCGCCGGTGGAGTATTTGTATTTGGCGGCGCGCACGGCCTTGTCGTGGCGCTTGTGATAGTCGGTGTAGACGTAGCGGTTCGCCTTCGCGGCAGCGACGGCGATCCGGTGCGCCTCGGCAACGCGCAAACAAAGGGGCTTTTGCACCACCACGTCAAAACCCGCCGCCAGCGCGTCGAGGATCACCGGCGTGTGCAGATGGTCCGGCGTGGCGACGATGACGCAACCCGGCTGCTTCAACTTCCGGATCGCTTCCTTGTAGCCGTCGGGATGCGACGCCTGCGGGTCCTTGTCCTCAGGCCAGCCGGTAAATTCTTCCGCCGGAAATATTTTCCGCAGGTCGAGGACCGTCTGCGCCCGGCGCGACGCAACGTTGACGTCGCCGACCAATCCGGTGCGGCGGGCTTGGAACACCGTCGGCAAAATCACCTCGGCGGAAATCATGCCGCCACCGACGACGAGAACGTTGAGGGAATTTTGAATTTTGGATTTTGGATTTTGGATTGCGAGTTTGGCGCTCATGGTCGTTGGAAGTGCGCGCAGGATAGGCTCGCGCGTTGCGGGGAGCAAATGTTTTCAGACCTGTTTTTGACCGTCACTCTACCGCCGTTCTTCAGGCGACGGGCGAAGCTTTTTGAAGAACCGTTTGAACACTTCACGCGTGGGCGGGTCTTTGAGCACGTCGTTGAACGAACAGACCTGCACGCGGTCGCCGCCGCCGTCGAGGATGGCCTGCAGTTCCTGCGCAAGCCGTTCCGGGCCTTTGACGGGATAAAGCTCCGGGCGGTTATACACGCCGACGAGCGCGACGCCTTCCGCGCGCGCAAAGTATTTCTTTTCCTGCCCGAAAATGACGCGGGTGTAATCGCGAATCTTCTCCATGCTCCAAAGCGGCTCGAAATACCACGCCGCCGTCTGGCCGCAGTAGTCCACATCGAGGCGGTTGCCGTAGAGCGGTTCGGGCAGGAACACGGGATAGACGTGGCACTGGACTTTCGCGGCGGGCCGGATGGACCGCGCGTAGCGGGCAAGCGTGTTGGTGAATTCCACCAGCGTCTCCAGCGAGAACTGATCCAGCGCCTTTTCGCGGGAGAGGGCCGGGTGCTGCCGTTGCCACGCCTCAAACGCCGCCATCGAGCGCGCGCACCGGCAACAGCGGTAGTTGCGGTAGCCGAAGAAGTCGAATACAACCCCTTTGATGCCCGGCACCGAGAGGATGTCCCGGACCTGCTCCTTGAAAAACGCCAGCACCTCCGGCGCGTGGAAACAGAGCATCGGCGAGGTGAGGACTTCGACCGGTTGGATTGGTTCGCCGCCATACTGATAGCGCGACTTGCCCCTGGTTTTGTCCGCCTCGATGCGCGCGAGCGCGGCGTTCTCCTCCTGGTTCATCTCCTGTAGCGGTGGCGCGATGCCGGCCCGGCGTTTCTGCCAGTCTTTGACGTCGCTCAGAAAAACGGAGGAATAGGTGCCGATGCCGTGTTGCCGGCCGACCTCGACAAGCCGGCACAGGTAATTCGTGTCGTGGTTCACCACGATGATCTCGTTGAATCCGACTTCAGCCGCCTGCGGAACAATCTCCTCCGGTTTCCCGCCGCCCCATCCGGTCAACTGAACGAACCCGCTCTCCGCCCGCGCAGTCGTCAGGGCCAGAATCAAGCAGCCGTGACAGGCAATGCGCCTCAACCAGCAAAGGACGGCGACAAGATTGTATGGGCTTTGTGAAGCCACAGTGCTTTGCGCAACAAGTGGTTAGAGTTCGATCGTCATGCCTTCGGCGGCGGCAAAACACTCGACGGATTCACCGGCCTTGCGAATTCGGTCCCGGCAATATTCCACCTGTTGATCCAAATCATCGTCGGTGCGGTCCGGGTCATGGTGAAAAAGGCCCAGACGTTTGACGCCAGCCTCAACAGCCAGACCGGCGGCGTCCGCGAAAGTGGAGTGTCCCCATCCGCGAGTGCGCGTGTAATCCTCTTCGGTGTATTGGGCATCGTGGAACAAAAGGTCTGCGCCGCGGCAAAACTCCACCTGTTCCGCACGACCCGGCCCGCCTTCGTGGTGAAACCGTAATTCGTTATCCGGGATGAAGACGAAGGTTCTTCCGGCCTCCGTGAATTTGTAGCCGTAGCCGCCATTGGGATGGTTGAGTAACATGCTGGAAACCTCCATCCCATCGAAACGGCAAACACGCAGCTCGCAATGGGGGTTGTCGCATTCAAAGTTGAACCTGGCTTTCAGCAGGCTGAAATCCACAGGAAAGTAGGGTGCTTCCATTTGGCGTGCGAGATAACGTTTGATGGAAGCTTGGGCGTGCCGTCCGCCACAGAAGGTGATGTTATAGTCGCTGGAATAGGCCGGCTTAAAAAAAGGAAAGCCGACCAGATGATCCCAGTGTGAATGGGTGAAGAAGAACCGAATAGAGGTGATTTTTTTCTCCTGGCACAGGGACTTGCCGAGGTTACGCACACCCGAACCGGCATCCACGATCATGACAGCGCCCTCGGATGTTCTGACCTCCATGCACGCGGTATTGCCGCCGTAACGCAAAGTGGACGGTCCCGGTGTGGGGATCGAGCCACGACATCCCCAGACTTTGATTTTCATGGGATTGTTTCTTTCTGCAGGTTTTCGAGAGCCATATCAGTCGGGAAGCAGCGTTGACGGCAAACACGCACTGGCTATCCCATCAGTGTAGCGTGTCGCGTTCTCGACACAACAGGAAAGTCGCGGTGGATGGCGCACGCTAACGAAGCCATTTCCGAAACCACTCCGCTGCGGCGCGGCGCGCGGGCGGCGGAAAATCGTGGTCGCCGGGCACCCACCAATACTGCACGCGGTCGCCGGCACCCAACGCGCGATAGACTTCGCTGACGGCGGCGTGGTTCTCCTCCTCCATTGGCCGGCGTTCGCCGACTGCCTGGCAGACCGCGAGCGGACGCGGCGCGATGAGCGCGGTGAATTCGTAAAACGTCACCGGCAGCGGCAACGTGTGGTCGAGCACATAAGGCCGCAGGCCGGGCAGCGACGCACTGCCGCTCGAACCGGCCGGCACACCCCAGTGGATGCCGTGATGCAGAAAGTCGGAGACCGGCCCGCTCGCGAACGCCGCCTTGATGCGCGGCTCAAGCGCCGTCGCGAAGAGGGTGCTGTGGCCGCCGTAGGAATGACCGACCATGCCGATGTGCTTGCCATCCACGAACGGCAGCGATTGCAGGTAATCCACCGCCCGCATGTTGTCCCACACGTCCTTGCCGACGCACGACCAGTTCGGAAAACGCCGGTAGAAGTCGGTCGTGTCGTAAGGTTTCCCGCTTGGCGGCAGCCGTTCGCCGTCGCGCAGATAGTCCGGCGCGAGCGCCACGAAGCCCGCCTCGGCCATGTCCACCGCAAACGCGCGGTTCTTGCGCGGCGGCGTGCCGGGCGCGGGGCCGGAGAGGCCGACGGTGGTATCCTTGCCCGCGCCGCTGGTGGTGCCGTAGAAACAGATGATCGCCGGCGCGCGACCGTGGAGTTGCTTCGGCACCAGCAACCACGCCGGCATCCGATCGCCGGGCTGGACTTGGATGCTGATTTTGCGCCGCAGGTAACTGCCGCAATCTTCCTCGGAATGCACCCGCGGCTCCAGCGGCACGATGTGATCCGGAAACGGGCCGAGGATTTTCATCATTTCCGCAAGGATTCGCTTGCGCTCCTGCGGCCAAGTCCACGCCGTGACCGGCACGCGCCACAAACCCGTGGCCGGATGCGCGTCCATCTCGCGCATCGTCACCGGCGTTGGCGGCAGCGCCGGCCGATAACGCGCCTTCTTCGCCGCAAATTCGGCGGCGATTTCCTCCGCGCCCACCTCGCGCGCCGCCACCCATGCGTCGCCGACGAGACCGCCCTGCGGCATCCCGAGGCGCAGCGGCTCGCCGTCGGCCGCGTCGCGGAACGGCCAGACCTTGCCGGTCCAACACGAGTCGGCGTCGGAATGGACCAGCATGCCGTTGTGATAAAACTTCTGGCCGCCTTGCGCGTCTTTCACAAGCGCGAGCTGGTGCCACGCGTCAATCTGCAGCGCGTCGAGCGTCACCAGCGGGAACGGCATCATGCTGTTGCCGTTCAGGCAGCCCATGAAGAAGCCGTGCGGGTCGGCACCGAGGAAAAAGTTCACCAGCCCTCCGCTGGCCGGAAGGTCCGTTCGCCCAGCGGTGCGACCTGCGGCTGGCCGCGAAGCAGAAAAGTGCCCTCGCCCGCCCGCCTCACGTAGAACCAGCCGCCGATGGTCGCCGCCTGCGCGCCGTCGAGTTTGCGCGCAAAGTCCGTCTCGGCGTATTGCAGCGGCGCCGTGAACTCGATCGCGCCACCGAAGCTGCCCGTGACGTGCTTCGCCCCGTGCATCAACCGCATGCCTTCCGCGCCGCGCGAGAAATCCAGATGCAGGATCGAGCCGCGTGGCAGCGTGTCGGCGGCGGCCGAGAGAACGACCGAGACACAGGAGGCGAAAAGAAGTTGTGACAGACCGCGTCGCACGCTCATCCGAACACCGTTGCGCAGGATAGGCCCCGCTCATTGCCGGGAGCAAATGTTTTCGAGACCATGAACGCATGCCAATTCGGATCGCACACTTCTTTCCGGGCGCGGCTTGACGGCGGCGGGCGAAAGCGGGATGTTGGCCGCGTTGTCCACCACATCACCGCCATGAAAACCGCCACGACTGCCGTGTCTCTCATGCTCCTCGCCGCTGCCGTTGCCGCGTCGGCGCAAGCGGCGAAAGGCCGCGAATCCATCAATCTCACCACCGTTGAGTTAAAGACCAGCGAGCACGTCTTCAAACAAACGCCGCAGGGCGACCTGAAACTCTACGTGCATTATCCGCCGGACTGGAAAAAGAGCGACCAACGGCCGGCCATCCTCTTCTTTTTCGGCGGCGCCTGGCGCTTCGGCACGGTGGCGCAGTTTGAGCCGCAGGCCGCGTATTTCGCCGCGCGCGGCCTCGTCAGCGTGCGGGCCGATTACCGCATCGCCACCAAACACAAGACCACGCCCGACAAGTGCATCGAGGACGCCAAGAGCGCCGTGCGCTGGCTGCGGTCGCACGCGGGCGAACTGGGCGTGGACCCGGACAAAATCATCGGCTCCGGCGGTTCCGCCGGCGGCCACTTGGCGGCGGCAGCGGCCCTCGTGCCGGCCTACGAAGCGAAGGAGGACGACGTGAAAGTTTCCTGCAAGCCCAACGCGCTTGTGTTGTTCAATCCCGCCCTCAACTTTCCCAACTTCGCCGTCAAGGACGACGACGGAAAACCGCTGAAGGATTTCTGGCCGACGCCGTTCATGAAAAAGGGCGCGCCGCCCACGGTCATGTTCTTCGGCGCCAAGGACAAGATGGTGACCCAGGGCCAGGAGTTCCTCGCGAAGGCAAAGGAACTGGGCAACCGCGCCGAGCTTTACACCGCGGACGGCCAGGGGCACGGCTTCTTCAACGGCTCGCCGTGGACCCAAATCACCACCCGCCAAGCCGACCTGTTTCTGGCCTCGCTCGGCTACCTCCAGGGCAAGCCGACGCTCAAGCTCCCCGCCAACGCGCCCGAACTCAAGCGCGAGGAATAATCGCGCAGTCCCGAACCGCGGATCACCAGTTCCAAATCACGAGTTGCGAATCAAGGCACCAGCGGCGGCGGCAATACCTTCGCTGGTGCAATTTGGCGCCCGACGCTGTATACTGCTGCTCACGAATCGGAGCCACCAATGGCAAGCACAACCGCCGCGCTTATCGCGTTGAGAGAAAATCTGGCCGAAGCCGAAGAGCCTATTCTTCGGGCGCTGAAATTCCGCATCAAACTTCCGTTCAACGGCAAACTGTATTCCAGAATGCCGTGGATTGGTTTGAGTCGATTCGATGTCCGGCTGTATCTTCAGGAATTTGAGCGGGCCTGGTCCGGAAGTTACCGGCACGGGGAAAGACCGCTGAGCACGCTATGGCTGCCCAAGACGAAGCCGGATCGCCTCGATGTGACGGCCGACCTCCGGCGCGGTTATGTGGAAGTCCTTCAACAATTATGCCCCGCGGGAGATAATCCCAGGACTTATGACGATGCGTGTCGCGGGGATTTCGACGCGCTTTGGTTTTTGTCGAAGAGAATTCGCGAAGCGGGGGTTTCCGTTGGCGAGAGGAAACTGAAAGACGCGGACCAGGAAACCCTCGCGCTCTACAAAGCCGAGGCTCGAGAGAACCATCGGGAGAGACTCATCGAACTGCTGAAAGACGAGGAGCAGGAGAGAACGGTCACCGAAAGAGTCCGGGGAAAAGCGGAGGAGGTGCGGCTGGATCCTGACATTGCGGAGCGCCTGTTCCGGGAGCTGGTATTTCCCACGACATTAAAACTGGAAGCGCAAGTCATCCTCCGTTTTTTCCAGCCCAGCTGACGCATTCGGCTCGGATTCGCCCGGTTTCCCCCATCCGCCTTCATTCAATCTTCTTGTCTATCCAAAAATTGAATGTCTCGCCGGCGTCGTTGATCAATTGCGAGGAGGTCGGACCGAAGACCAGGGAAACATAGCGCCCCTCGTACCGCCACGACCAGCGGCACCATGTCTTCGCCCTGAGCAGCCATTTCTCGCCATCGGACCGCTGAATCAGGACCCTGTCGCCATTGAAATCTTTGAGCAGCAAGACGCGTTCGAGAGGGCCGTATTTCTTGCTTGGAACTGTCACCGTCTCCTTGCCCTGTTGTGAAGCCGCTCCCGGCCGGCTCGTCGTGAGCAACACGGACGACATTGTCAGGAACCACCGGTCCAAAGCCTCGAGTTCGGCGCGGGAAAGCTTGCCCAAACCCGACGCTTTGAAGGTCTCCGCGTTCATGGACGCCTCGATGAAGGTTTTCGCGCCCGATGAATCCCGGCCGGCCTGCGGCTCACTGGCTGCCGCCCGTCTTTGGGCTTCCATGCGCGTGGCGAAATCCGTTGCCGCGGCCGGCAATCGCGCGGTGAGATTCCGATAGGCGACATCCACGCTATCGCCATGCACCCCGATCAACTTCATCACCGTGCCCTGCGGCGCCTGCACCGTGCCGGCCTGCCCGTCGCCGGCCACCGCTGGAAATTCGACGGGCTGGATCAAGGCGATTTCCGGCGGCCATGGATTGGTGGCTGCGACCTCCGGCTTCAGCGGCGACTCGGCAAACGCCTCATGCCACGCCACAACCGAAAGCGCCGCCATCAACATCCATCTGGCTCTCACGACCTGTCTCTCTCGCGGGAAACGTCGAATCCTCTGCCAGTGATGCGCGCCAACTGTGCAAACACCCATTGCGCCATGCCTTTGATATCATCCAACATTCGGAGCGACGGTATTCTCCCGCACTTTGCGCCGAGCGTCAAGCCGCAGCGCCGGTCTCTTTGTGTTGGCGGAAGCCACCGCCGCCGCGATTTGCAAAATCCTTCGCCGGTAAAATCCACAAGACGAACGGCGCCAGACCGGCTATTCTCCGCAGCCTCGTAACAACGAATCGTCCGCAAAACTTGAAGTTTAGAGCCATGAGAACGATGCCTTCCTGCCGAACGAAGTTTCTTCCCGTCATTGCCGCTTCCTTTCTCGCCGCGCTCGCCTGCCAAACAGGCGCGGCCGAGCCGATCCGCGTGCTGATCCTCACCGGCCAGAACAACCACAATTGGAAGGAGACGACGCCGAAGTTGAAAGAGATTCTCACCGCGAGCGGGCGCTTCACGGTGGACGTGACGGAGCACCCGGAGCAGTGCGACGCCGCGACGTTCGCGCGCTACGACGCGCTGCTGAGCAATTGGAACAGTTGGGGCAAAGCCGGCGTCACTAACTGGCCCGCAGCGACGCGCGAGGCGTATCTTGATTTCATCCGCGGCGGCAAAGGTCTCGTCGTCATCCACGCCGGCGGTTCGTCGTTCTACGACTGGCCGGAATACCAACAGGCCGCCGGCGCGTCCTGGAATCTCGGCCAGACCGGCCACGGCAAACCGCACGAGTTCACCGTCAAGGTTGTCGCCGAGCATCCGGTCACGCGCGGCTTGGAGCCGTTCAAGACCACCGACGAACTTTGGATGCGCCCCGGCGTGCAGCCGGCCGCAAAAGTTGTCGCCACCGGCGAGGACCAGCCGCTGGCGATGGCCACAGAGTTTGGCAAAGGCCGCACCTTCACGCTGTTGCTCGGCCACTCCGCCGCGTTCATGGCCACGCCCGGTTTCCAAACGTTGCTGCTGCGCGGCGCCGAATGGGCGGCCACAGGCAACGTGACGCTGTCGGCGACCGTCGCCGCCACCGCGAAGCTGGCCGATCCGGACACGGTGCTGAAGGAACTGGCGGCGTATCGTTTCGGCGACAATCGCCAGCCAATTCTCAACTTGGAGCAACTCGCCGCCGCCGTGTCCACTGATCCGGCCGCGAAGAAGCAGCTCGCCGCGAAACTCGTTGGGCTGCTCGCTTCCGGCGCGACCGTCGAGGCAAAGCAAACCGCTTGCTGGCAGCTCTCCATCGTCGGCTCCGCCGCCGAAGTGCCGGCGCTGGCGAAGCTGGTCGCCGACAAAGAGCTTGGCTATCCGGCGCGGCTGGTGCTGGAAAGGATTCCCGGCGACGAATCGCTGGCGGCGCTGCGCGCGGCGCTGGCGACAACGACCGGCGAAGCGCGCGCGGGCGTGATCAACTCGCTCGGCGCCCGCCGTGACGCGAAAGCCGTCGCCGAGATCGCAAAGTCGCTGACCGACGCGGACGCCATGACGGCGGGCGCGGCGATGGAGGCGCTCGGCAGAATCGGCGGCGCGGCGGCGGCCAGTGCGTTGATGGCTGCGGACGGGAAAGTGCCGGCGGCGTTGGAGACGCGCCGGAGTGTCGCGTTGCTGCGATGCGCGGAAGGATTGCAGGCGGCAGGGCGCGCGAAAGATGCCGCGCCGATTCTGGAAAAACTCTGCCGCGCGAACCAGCCGGCGTTCATCCGTATTGAGGCGTTTCCGGCGTGGGTGGCCACGCTGGGCGACAAGGGCGAGGAACTGGTTCTCACCGCGCTGGCCAGCGGCGACCGGACGAAACAGACGGCGGCGATCCGCGCGTTGCGCCACACGCGCAGCCCGGCGCTGGTGATGGGTGCGACCGAGCGCATGAAGACGCTCCCGGCCGACTTGCAGGTGCAGGTCATCGTGCTCTTGACCGAGCGCGGCGACACGGCGGCGCTGCCCGTGATCGCGGACGCGGTGGAAAGCAAGGAGCCAGTGGTTCGCGAGGCGGCCCTGGCGGCGTTCGGCGTGGTGGGCAACGATGCCATCGTTTCCTTCCTGGCAAAGCGGGCCGAGAACGCCACCGACGACGAAAAGAAAATCATCGTCGCGTCCCTCGCCCGGCTGCGCGGCGGCGGCGTGGAGGCGGCCATGATCGCGGAGTTGAAACAGCCCGTTCCGGCGGTGCAGCAGGAGTTGATTCGCGCGTTGGTGGCGCGCAACGCGAAGTCCGCGCTGCCCGCGCTGGTCGAGGCCGGCCGCGGCGAAAATGCCGGTGTGCGCAAGGAAGCCATCGCCGCGCTCGGCAAGCTGGGCGACAAAACGACGTGCGGCCCGCTGCTGGCGATGCTGGAGAGCAGCCCGGCGGCGGAGGCGGCGCTCGTGGCAATTTGCCGGCGCGAGGGCACACTGGAGCCGGTGCTCGCGGCGTTCGAGCCGGCGGCGACAGAGAAAAAGGTGGCGTTGCTCGGCGTGCTCGGCGGCGTCGGCGGACCGCAGGCACTGGAAACGGTGCGCGGCGCGATGAAGTCCGGCGACGCGCCGCAACGGCTCGCCGCCGTGCGCGCGCTGGCGGAGTGGTCCGACGCGGCGCCGCTGGACGAACTGGCGGCGCTCGCAGCGGCGACCGATGACCCGAAGTGCAAGGCGTTCGCGCTACGCGGCGTGGCGAAACTCGCGCCGCTGGCCAAGGACCGGCCGCCGGCGGACGTGGTCGCGTTGATCGCGCGCGCGATGGCGGCGGGCGGCGGCGTGGGCGAGCGGCGGGCGCTGCTCGGCGCGCTGGGCAATTTCCACGGCCCGCAGGCGCTCAAGGCGGCCGAGGCGTGCCTGAACGATCCGGAACTGGCCGCCGAGGCGAAGCTGGCGGTGCAGCAGATCAAGGCCGGCGGGCAGGCGGGCCGGGCGCATGCCGGGCCGGCGTTTACGGACGAGGTTGTGAAACTTTTCGACTCGCCGGACAATCTCGCGCACGGCGGCAAGGCGACGAACCTCGACGGCCTGGCGCCGGACGGCCAGGGCCAGCCGGCGTTCGCGGCGATTGACGGCAATCCGGCCACCTACTGGGATGAGACGGACAACCAGGGCCTTTATTGGATCCGCGTGCAGCTCAAGGCGCGCGCGACGGTGGCGTGCATCCGCATACTCGGTTTCCAGCATCACAACTACGCGCCGAAGGATTTCGAGGTGATCTGCGACGGCAAGGTCGTCAAGAAAATCGGCGGCGCGGAGTATAAGGAGAACCTGCTGACCGTAACGCTGCCGCCAACGGAGTGCGAGGCAGTAGAGTTGAAGATCACCGGTTACTACGGCAAAAGCCCGGCGATTCGCGAGCTGGGCATCTACGGCAAACCAGTCGCGGCACAATAGCGCGGCGGTGTCATGAATGGTGATGAAACCAATATGAACTCCTCCTACCCGAGCCGGCGTCAATTTCTGAAACGCGCCTCGGTCGCCGGCGCGGCGCTGACTTTGCCGAATTTCATCCCGTCGGGCTTGCTGGGCGCCAATGCGCCAAGCCAGCGCATCGGCATCGGCCTGATCGCGTGCGGCGGCCGCGGCATGTATGAAAGCAGTTGCTACCCCGGCTCGGACAAATGCCAAGTCGTGGCGGTGTGCGACCCGTGGGAATCCAAGCGGTTGCGGGCGAAGCAGGTGTTCGAGCGGCACTACGCCGCGCGCCGGCGCAGCGGCGCTTACAAGGGCTGCGACGCCTACGCCGACTTCCGCAACGTGCTGGCCCGCGAGGACGTGGACGCGGTCTATATCGCCACGCCGGACCACTGGCACGTGCCCATCACCATCGCCGCCGCGCGCGCGGGCAAAGACATGCACACCGAGAAACCGCTCGGGGTCAGCATCCGGGAGGACCTTGCCGCGCGCGAGGCTGTGCGGCGTCACGGCCGGATTTTTCAATACGGCGCTGAACGCCGCTCGACCACCACCGCGCGCCACGCCATCGAGCTGGTTCTCAACGGCCGCATTGGCAGAGTGCAGAAGATTTACGTCGTCAGCCCGGCGTCGGTGAAAGGTCCGGTTGACGATCCCGTCCTGCCGGTGCCGGCGGATCTCGATTACGATCTCTGGCTCGGTCCCGCGCCGTGGGCGCCCTTCAGCGCCGCGCGCGCCATATCCGGCGGGAACGGCAACGGTATTTTTCACATCTACGACTACGCGATCGGTTTCATCGCCGGCTGGGCGGCGCATCCACTCGACCAGGTCCAGTGGTGGGCCGACAACGCGGGCATGGGCGTGCCCGTGACCTATGAAGGCACCGGCCGCCTGCCCGACGACGGCCTTTTCAACTGCCTCATCCAGTGGGATGTCCAGTGCCGCTACAAAAACGGGCTGGTGATGCGGTTCATGGACAACCGGACCGCCCAACAGCAGGACATCCCTGGCATCCGCGACTCGAACGCCGCGACATTCGTCGGCACGGATGGGTGGATTTGCGTCAACTACGGCGAGGTGCAGATGAATCCGCCGTCGCTCCAGAACTCCATCATCGGCCCGGATGAGATTCATTTGGTGCGCAGCAACCGGGCTGGCGGCGAGTATGTGGAGCCGCATCACATGAGCTGGCTGGACTGCATCCGGACACGCCAGGACCCCGTCGGCAACATCGAGAGCGCCGTGCGCTCCGACATCATCAGCCACCTCAGCGACATCTGTGTCCGCACCGGCCGCAAGATCCGGTGGGACCCCGTGAAGGAAACCATCGTCGGCGACGACACCGCCGCCCGCATGATGACCCGCGCCCGGCGCGCGCCATGGACGTTTTAGAATGGAGTAAACTATATGAACAAGACGATCATCTCGCGAAGACATTTTCTGAAATGCGCATCGGCCACTGGTGCGGCGCTGGCGTTGCCGAACCTTATCCCGGCGCGGCTGCTGGGCGCCAACGCGCCGAGCAAACGTGTCGCCGTCGGCCACATCGGCGTTGGCGGCCAGGGCACCGGTCTGCTCAACGGCTTCCTCGGCTGCGCGCAGGGACAGAGCGTGGCCACGTGCGACCCGATCAAGGAGCGCCGCGAAGCCGCCGCCAAACGCGTCGAGCAGCGTTACGCCGCCGACCGAGACCGCAGTTCCTACAAAGGCTGCCGGACCTATAACGATTTCCGCGAGTTGCTCGCGTGCGACGATATTGACGCGGTTGTCGTCGCCACGCCCGATCACTGGCACGTGCCGGCCGCCATTGCCGCCGTGCGCGCGGGCAAGGATGTCTATGTGGAGAAGCCGCTCGGCATCAGCATGGAGCACGACAAGGCGATTCGCGAAACGGTGCATCTGCACAGCGCGGTGTTCCAATATGGCACGCAGCAGCGCTCGTTCAGCCAGCATTGCGGGTTCGCGTGCGAGTTGGTCCGCAACGGCTACATCGGCGACATCAAGGCCGTTCACGTCATCGCGCCCAACGGCGCGCGTGGCGGCGTCCCCAAACCCGAGCCGGTGCCGGATGGCATTGACTACGACCTCTGGCTCGGTCCCGCGCCGGTGACGCCGTTCTGCCACGACCGTTGTCTGGGCGCCGGCGGCACCAAGGGCGTCTATCACATCTACGACTACGCGATTGGCTTCATCGCCGGCTGGGGCGCGCATCCGTTGGACATTGCGCACTGGGGTTACCCGCACATCCCGGTGGAATACGAAGGCACCGGCGTGATTCCGACCGACGGCCTTTTCGACACCGTCGTGGACTGGGACGTGCGCGGGCGTTACGCCAACGGCGCGGAGTTCACGCTCAAGCCCGGCTCCGACCTGACGACGTTCGTCGGCACCAAAGGCTGGATCGCTGCCGGTCGCGGACGCCAGACGCTGGCCGCCGAGCCGGCCTCGCTGCTGGAGGTGAAGATCAAGCCCGATGAAATCCACCTGCTTCAGGAAAACAACCACTACGCCGACTTTCTCAACTGCGTCCTGACCCGCCGCACGCCGGCTAGCAACATTGACTCGGCCGTGCAGTCCGACTTCATCAGCCATCTCGGCGACATCTGCATCCGCACCGGGCGCAAGATCAAGTGGGACCCAAAGAAGGAAACCATCGTCGGCGACGACTCCGCCGCCCGCATGATGCGCCGCACCCTGCGCGCGCCGTGGACGTTGTGACGCCTGGCGGTTCAACGACTGTACCCGCGAGCAGAACCAAGAGGAGATTCCCGTTGCCGGGCCAGAGGACCGGCGTATACTCGCACCACCAACCCCGGTAGTGTTCGAGATTGATGAATGCAAGCAGCAGAAACATTCTCGACGCAGATGTGCTTTGGAAAACAGGTCGCGCACATAAAGAAGTCTGTTCGTCATCTTCCGGAGAAAGACTATGAGAAACATTATTTCCGTTGCGACCGCGATATGGATGACGACAACAACTTTCGTTGCCGGACAAACTTCGCCTCAAATCAAAGTGGGAATTATCGGTCTCGACGCTCACGGCGTTCCGTGGACGAAGATCATCCAGGGCGCGAAAGCCGGCTCGCCGATCAGCGCGCTGAAGGTCGTCGTGGCTTATCCGGCCTACAGTCCCGACATTCCGTTCAGCAACACCAACATCCAGAAGAACATCGAGATCGTGCGCGGGCTGGGCGTGGAAATCGTGGATTCGGTGGAGGCAGTGGTGGCAAAGAGCGATGCGGTGATCATCGCCAGCATTGACGGCCGGCCGCACGTGAAGCAGGTGAAACCGGTGTTTGCAGCGCGCAAGCCGGTGGTCGTGGACAAGCCGGTGGCGTCGTCGCTGCGGGAGGTCGTGGCGATTTATCGCGAGGCCCAGCGCACGGGCACGCCGCTATTCTCCAGTTCATCGCTGCGCTATAGCCCGGGCATCGCCGGCATGACCAACGATCCCAAGATCGGCAAGGTGATGGGTTGCGACGCCTACAGCAACAACGTCTCGATTCTTCCCGATCATCCCGATTTGTTTTACTACGGGATTCACGGCACCGAGATGCTTTTCACGATCATGGGGCCGGGCTGCAAGAGCGTCTCGCGAGTGCGCGGCGAAACAGCCGACATCGTGACCGGCGTGTGGAACGACGGGCGCGTCGGCACACTTCGCGGCATTCTGCAGGGCCGCACCGGATTTGGCGCCACGGTGTTCGGCGAGAAGGGCGTCGGGCCGGCAGGAAAGTTTGAAGGTTACGAGCCGCTGGTGGTGGAGATCGCGAAGTTCTTCCAGACCCGCAAGCCTCCCGTCGCGGCCGAGCAAACGCTGGAGATTTATGCGTTCATGGAAGCCGCCGACGAAAGCAAACGGCAAGGCGGGCAGCCGGTGTCGGTCGAGGATGTTTTGAAGAAAGCCCGGCGTGAAGCCGAACTGCGCGCCTGGTAACTGACGGCGCGCTGGAATCGGAGATCGCTCATGAACAGGAAGGTTTCACAGCACGCGTCCCGGAAAACCGAAAAGGGTGGTCGCGGCCGCGGATGTTTCACGCTGTTTCTGCTGTTCGCGCTGATCCTTCTTGTAAACGGCGGTTGTGCCCTCGCCGAAGAAACAGTTGCGGACGTGGTCGTCTATGGAGGCACGTCCGCCGGCGTCATGGCCGCTGTGCAGGTCGCGCGGTTGGGCAAGAGCGCGGTGCTGATTGAACCCGGCGGGCATCTGGGCGGACTGAGTTCGGGCGGGTTGGGAGCAACCGACATCGGGAACAAAAAAGCCATCGGCGGCATGGCGCGCGAGTTTTACCATCGCGTTTGGGAGCATTACCGCAGCCCGATGGCCTGGAAATTCGGGACGCGCGATCAGTTTCTGGGTCTGAGCAAAGGGCGCGCAGACTGGAACCAGGATCAAACATGGTGGCTGTTCGAGCCGCACGCAGCGGAGGAAGTTTTCCGTGCGATGATCTCGGAGAGCCGCGTCTCTGTCGTCTATGGCGAGCGGCTCCTCGGCGCGAGAGGAGTGGAGAAACGCGGTTCGCGGGTCATCAGCATCAAGATGGAATCCGGCAGGAAATTCTTCGCGAAGTTTTTTGTGGAAGCCACCTATGAAGGCGACTTGATGGCTCAGGCGGGAATTGCCTACGCGACCGGACGCGAGCCGAACGCCCGCTATGGCGAGACGATCAACGGCGTGCAACCGCACCGTGAACATGAGCGCTATTACTACTTTCACCAGTTCAGCAAACCGGTCAGCGCCTTTCTAAAACCGGGAGATCCGTCCAGCGGGTTGCTGCCGGGCGTGGGCGCGGAGGGGGTCGGTGTGGAAGGCAGCGGCGATCACCGGGTGCAAGCCTATTGTTTCCGCACGTGCCTGACGGACCAGCCGGAGAACATGGCTCCGATTTCCAAACCGAAGGACTACGATCCACGCCGCTACGAGCTTCTGCTGCGTTATTACGAAGCTGGTTTTGATAAGATTCCGGTTGATCCCCTGGCCCGGCGGGGTCCGAGCGGCCTCTCGCCGCAAGTGTTTCTGCCGAATCGCAAGACCGACAACAACAACATCTACGCCGTTTCAGTGGACTACACGGGAATGGACTATGGCTATCCCGACGGCGACTACGCCGCGCGAGAGAAGATCATTCGCGATCACGCTGCCTACCAACAAGGGCTGTATTGGACTCTGGCGAACGATCCTCGCGTGCCGGAGAAGCTCCGTCAGGAAATGCAGCGATGGGGATTGGCCAGGGACGAGTTCGCTGACAACGATCATTGGCCTCATCAGTTGTATGTGCGCGAAGCCCGTCGCATGGTCAGCGACTACGTGATGACGGAACATAATGGCTGGCGCAAACGCGTGGCTGAGGATCCCGTCGGCCTGGCGGCCTACGGGATGGATTCGCACAACGTGCAACGCTACGCCGACTCCGAAGGTCATGTCCGCAACGAGGGCAACGTCCAGACCGAGGGCAACGAAGTGCTGCAGCCTTATCCGATCAGTTATCGCTCGATCGTGCCGCGAGCGGGCGAGTGCGCAAATGTCCTGGTTCCCGTCTGCGTGTCGGCTTCTCACGTGGCTTACGGTTCGATTCGGATGGAACCCGTGTTCATGATTCTGGGCCAGTCGGCCGGCGTGGCCGCCGTTGAGGCACTGGAACACGCGACGACAGTGCAACAGGTCTCCTATGATCGCTTGCGTGACCGATTGTTGCAGACGGGGCAAATCCTGGCATGGCCGCCATCAAAGTGAAATTGCGAGGACGCATAAAAACGGGTTTCTCACGGCGCACTTTTCTCAGATTGGGCTGCCGCGGCATCGTGCTGGCGCCATTCGTTCTTCCGGCCAAAAGTCCCGGTGCGGTCTCTCCGAACGCCCGCATCACGCTCGCCTGCATCGGCACCGGTCTTCAGGGCGGCCGCAACACGAAGATGTTCCTGGCCGATCCGCGCGTGCAGATCGTGGCCTTGTGCGACGCGGATCTGCCGCGCGCGAAGGCGGCGGCGGCGGTCATTGAAGATCATTACGGCAAACAGGTTGCCTCCGGCCGTTTCAAAGGCTGTGTTGTGACTCAGGACTTCCGCGAGTTGATCACGCGCAAGGACATTGACGCGGTGATGATCGGCACGCCGGACCACACGCACGCGATCATTGCGGTCGCTGCCGCGCGTAGCGGCAAGGACATCTACTGCGAGAAACCGCTGGCATATTCGGTGGCGGAAGGCCGCGCCGTCGTTGAAGCGGTCCGCCGGCATGGCCGCGTGTTGCAGACCGGCACGCAGCGACGCTCAGTTGACATGTTTCGTTTCGGCTGCGAACTGGTGCGCAACGGACGCATTGGCAAACTCCACACCGTGCGCGTCGGGCCGTGTGCCGGGCCGGGACAGGGAATTCTTATCCGCAACGGCTACAATGGTCATGAGCCGCCGCAACCGGTGCCGCCTGATTTCAACTACGACTTGTGGCTCGGCCCTGCGCAGTGGATGCCCTACACGGCGGCGCGGTGTCACATCAACTTCCGGTGGATCTTCGACTATGCCGAAGGCAACATCAGCGACAACGGCGTGCATTTCGTTGACCTCGCCTCCTGGGGCATGGGCACCGACCTGACCGGTCCGGAACACGTTGACGGCAAAGCGACGTTTCCGACGAGCGGCATTTACGATGCGCCGACGGACTTCACGATCACGTATCGCTACGCCAGCGGCGTGCGGTTGATCCACTCCACATTGGAGCAATTCGGCGTCAAGTTCGAGGGCAGTGACGGCTGGATTCATCTCAGCGGCTGGGCAATCACCGCCAGTTCGGACAAGATACTGACTTCGACGATCGGCCCCGACGAAGTCCATCTGCGTTCCGACGCCCACACTCACCACGCCGATTTCATTGATTGCGTGTTGAGCCGGCGCTTGCCCGCCGCGGCGGCAGAGATTGGCCATCGCACCGCCACGGTTTGCCATCTCGGCGCGATCTCGTGCCGGCTCGGCCGGTCCCTGACATGGGACGCGGCGCGGGAAGTTTTTCCGAACGACGCGGTCGCGAACCGAATGCTGTCGCGGCCGATGCGTGCGCCGTGGACACTGTGACGCATAAGGTGCTGACGGCAACAGACTTTGGGCTTGACCGCAGCTGCTGGCTGGCCTTGCCTATGGCCGACACGGACCTTTGCTATGAAAACCATCAGCCGCCGACAATTCCTCCGCACCTCCACCACCGTCGCCGCAGCCATGATCGTTCCCGCGCGTTTGTTCGGGAAGAACGCGCCGTCCAACCGCATCACGATGGGTTGCATCGGCGTCGGCGGCATGGGCATGCGCGACCTGCGCGCCGCGATGACCAACGACGACGTGCAGATCATCGCTGCGTGCGACCCGGTCAGCGCCTCCAACGAATACGGGCACTGGTTCAAGGACGGCTGGCAGGGGCCGTGGTTCGGCCGCGATTCCGCGAAGAAGGTCGTCGAGCACCACTACGCGCAGCAGACGGGCCGGGCGGATTTCAAGGGCTGCACCGCGTATATTGACTACCGCGAAGTGCTCGCGCGCGACGACATTGACGTGGTGACGGTCGTCACGCCCGACCACTGGCACGCGCCGATCACCGTTGCCGCCGCCCGCGCGGGCAAGGACATCTATTGCGAGAAGCCGCTTTCGCTGACGCTGGCCGAGGGACGCGCGATGGTGGAGGCGGTCCGCCGCAACGGCCGCATCCTCCAGACTGGCACGCATCGGCGCTCGTTCCCGGCGGCGCGGTTCATGTGCGAACTGATCCGCAACGGCCGCATCGGCAAAATCCGCAAGGTCACCGTCGAGATCGGAAAGAACCACCGCGAAGGGCCAAAGGGCGAGTGGCAGGCGCAGCCCGTGCCGGCGTGGCTTGATTACAACACATGGCTTGGCCCGGCGCTCCAGGCGCCCTACCACAAGGACCGCTGCCTCTACTGCTTCCGCTTCATCAGCGATTACTCCGGCGGCAACGTCACCAACCTCGGCGCGCACATGATCGACCTCGTCCAATGGGCCACCGGCCACGACGAAAGCGGGCCGGTCGAGATCGAGGACCTCGGCGGCGTGTTTCACCCGGAGGAGCTTTTCGACGTGGCCAACCCGGCGCACTTCCGCTTCCGCTACGCCGACGGCGTCGAAGCCGAGCTTTACAGCGGCGAGCGGTCCGCCTATGTGAAGTTCGAGGGCGAAAAGGGCTGGCTCGCGTTCGACGACAGCATGACGGCGTCCGACCCCGCGTTGCTCCACGAGACCATTGGGCTGAACGAGATTCACCTCTACGAATCCAGCGACCACATGCGAAACTTCCTCGACAGCGTCAGGAGCCGCCGCGAGCCGGCCGCACCGGTCGAGGTCGGCCATCGTTCCACCAGCGTTTGTCATCTCGGCAACATCGCCATGATGCTCAAGGCAAAACTCCAGTGGGACCCGGTGGCGGAGCTCTTCACCGGCCCCAACGCCGACGCCGCCAACCGTCTCCTTCGCCGCGCCTATCGCGAACCGTGGACGGCGTAAGCGAAACGAGCAGACGACCTCCAAACAGCGCGAACCTCTGCACGTGCCGCTAACCCAGCGGCGTGATTCTGACGGTCATATCGAGGGAAAAGCGGGCGAGGATTTTCTTGTGGCGCGCTGACGGCGGGCGGTGGCAGGCTGAGGGCCGCGGAGTGAAGATGAAACCCAAAGGATCGAGCACGAAGCAGGGCATCATGCTCTTCACCGCCGTGCTGAGTGAACTCTCGATCAGAACCGGATAAAGAAGGATTCTATGAACAACCAACCATCACCTCTGCCCAATGTTTCGCGACGGGCCTTTCTCAAAACCTCCGCGGCTACTGCCGCCGCGCTCGGTTCAGTCACCGCCAGCATTGGACCGGTGTTTGCCGCCGGGTCGGATCGCATCCGCGTCGGTTTGGTCGGTTGCGGCAATCGCGGGACCGGCGCGGCAATGAACTGCGTGCTGTCCTCGCCCGGCGTGGAAATCGTCGCGCTCGGCGATCTTTTCCAGGACAAACTCGACAAGGCTCTGGAAACACTCAAGGACACCAGCGGCAAGAAGGAATGGAGTTGTTCGTCACCGTGGACTCGCGCCGACGCCGTCAAAGTGACCAAGGACACCTGTTTCACCGGTTTCGACGCCTGCCAGAAGGTCATTGCCAGCGGCGTGGACCTGGTCATCCTGGCAACGCCGCCGGCTTTTCGTCCGCTCCACCTCAAAGCGGTCGTGGCCGCTGGAAAAAATGCGTTCATCGAAAAACCTGTGGCTGTGGACCCGGCGGGGGCGCGGTCCATCATCGCATCGGCGGAACAGGCCAAGGAAAAAGGGCTGGCCATCGTGGCCGGCACGCAACGCCGGCACCAGCCGCGTTACGTCGAGATGATGAAGCGCGTTCATAACGGCGACATCGGCGCATTGACGGGCGGCGAGTGCTACTGGGTCGGTTGCTGTGTGCGGCGTTGGGGTTTTTCCTCGCCGCGCCAACCGCAGTGGAGCGACCTCGAATGGCAATTGCGCAACTGGTATTTCTTCACGTGGCTCTCCGGCGATCACATCGTCGAGCAACACGTCCACAACATCGACGTCCTCAACTGGGCCTTGGGCACCCATCCGACCGACGCGCTGGGAATGGGCGGTCGCCAATGGCGGACGCAGCCCGAATACGGGAACATCTGGGACCATTTCGCAGTGCGTTATCGTTATCCGAACGGCGCGACCGTCCTGAGCATGTGCCGCCAGAACGACAACTGTTACGAGACCATCACCGAGGTCATCAACGGCGCCAAGGGCAAGGCGTTTGGCGGCCGGATCGAAGGAGCGAATCCGTGGAAGTTCGACGGCGACGAACGCAGCGCCTATGAACAAGAGCATGCGGACCTCATCAAGAGCATCCGCGACGGTCGTCCGCTCAACGAGGGCCGGCAGGTGGCTGAGAGTACGCTCGCGGCGATCATGGGCCGCATGAGCGCCTACACCGGCCAGATTGTGCAATGGAACTGGGCGATGGAAAAATCGCAGCTCGGTCTTTGGCCGAAGGAAAACCTCAAACTCGGTCCCTATCCTGTGCCGCCGGTGGCTGTGCCGGGCGAGACGAAACTCATGTGAAACATGTTTCATAATGCCAGGGCCGAGCGCAGCCCCAACGCCGCCGCCAACCGCCTGCTCCGCCGCGCCTATCGCGAGCCGTGGACGGTGTGAGCGAAACGAGCAGACGACCTCCAAACAGCACGAACCTCTGCACGTGTCGCTAACCCGGCGGCGTGGTTCTGACGGTCATATCGAGGGAAAAGCGGGCGAGGATTTTCTTGTGGCGCGCGGACGGCGGGCGGTGGCAGGCTGACGGACGCGCAGTGATGATTCAACCCAAAGGACCAACCACGATGATCGCAACGCGGCGGGACTTCCTGAAACAAACCGCCGCCGCGGCGCTGCTCGGACTCGGCGCGGGCGGCGCCGTCGCAAGCGCAGCCGCAACGGCGAAGAAAGCTTGCGGTGTGCGCACCCTCAAAGAGCCGGCGGCCATCGCCATGTGGGATTTTTCGTGGCTGTTGCGGCATGAGCCGGGCCATGAGTTTGGAAGCGAATTCGCGGATTGGGACAAGGTGCTCGATGGCCTTGTCGAGCGCGGTTACAACGCCATCCGGCTCGACGCTTTCCCCGCCCTGGTCGCCACAGGACCGGACGGCCAACTGACGGAAAGTTTTCATTTTCCACGAAACAGCAAACGCCCGGCGATGTGGGGCAATCAGCATCCGACCACGATCCATCCGCGCCGCGCGCTCAAGGAGTTCATCCCCCGCTGCCTCGACCGTGGCATTCTGATGGGCCTCTCGACGTGGTTTCACGGGCCGGGCGTGGAAAACATCAAGGGACTCGATGACTTCGTCCGCGTCTGGGACGAGACCCTGCGTTTCCTCAAGGACAACGACCTGCTTCATAACATTTATTACGTGGACCTGTTGAACGAGTATCCGCTCTTCAGCGGTTTTAAATGGCTGCGGGACCAGATGGACGGTGACATCAAGGCGCGCGAGGAAAAGGCGAAGACCGAGGGCGTTTATGAGTGGAAGGAGAAGGCGGGCAACTACAACAACGCCGCCTCGCGCCGCTTTTACACCGGCTTCGCCAACGATGCGATCAGCCGGCTCCGGAAAAACTGGCCCGACCTGGATTTCCTGTTCTCGCTGACCTACAACGGCTCCGCCGATTGGCGGGTGATGGCGCCCACGTCCATCGCGGCGCTGGATGTTCATTACTGGTTCGTCATGAACCCGCTGTTGGGCGACAAGGCCAGCGGCTACTGGCAGAACATCCACAAACTGGCCGAGACTGACGAGGCGTTTCCCAAAGTGCAGGAAGCGCTCTTAAAAAACTGGACGACTCACAAGCCCCAGTTGATCGAATGGATGGACCAGCAAATGGCCGAAATCGCCGCGCTGGGCCGCCAGCACGGCAAGCCTGTCGGCAACACGGAAGGGTGGGGCATCATCAACTGGCTCGATCATCCGTCGCTGAGTTGGGACATCATCAAGGACGCCGCCGAAATTTGCGCCGGCCTCGGCTGCAAACACGGCTACCGCTTCAACTGCACCTCGAACTTCACTCATCCGCAATTCCCACGCCTCTGGGCTGACGTGGCGTGGCACAAGCGCATGACGGAAAAAATCAGGAGCGCTTGAATATGCAAACACGAACCGCTTCTGTCGCAGGGCGGGAAGACTACTCCGCCGCCTACGTCGTTCTGGTCTGCTTTGTCGCCACGCTCGGCGGGCTGCTCTTTGGCTACGACACCGGCGTCATCTCCGGCGCCATCGAGCCGCTCACGGCGCGGTTCGGCCTGAGCGATTTCATGAAAGGCTGGGCCTCCGGCTGCGTGCTCATCGGCTGCGCGGCGGGCGTGCTCGTCGTCGGGCCGCTCTCGGACCGGTTTGGGCGCAAGAGCGCGATGTTCCTCGCGGCGGCGATGTTTCTGGCATCGGCCATCGGCACGGCGCTGGCAGCGGACATCTGGACGTTCATCGTGTTTCGCGTCCTCGGCGGCGTCGGCATCGGCATCGCTTCGATCTCGACGCCGATGTATATCGCCGAGATCACGCCGGCGCGAATCCGCGGACGGATGGTGTCGGTGAACCAGATCGCCATCGTCGGCGGCATCGCGGCGACGTCGCTCATCAACTATTTCGTCGCCCAATGCGGCGACCAGGCGTGGCTCATCCAGAGTGGCTGGCGCTGGATGTTCGGCACGGGAGTGCTGCCGGCGGCCCTCTTTGCCGCGCTGCTGCTGGCGATCCCCGAAAGCCCGCGCTGGCTCATCGAGCAACACCGGGACGACCGCGCGCTGGACGTCTTGCGGCGGGTCGGCGGCAGCGCGTTTGCCGAAGCGGAGAGCGCGAGCATCCGCGCGGCGCTGGCGCAGGAACGCGGCACGTGGGGCGAGCTTTTCTCGCCGTTGCTGCGCCGGCCACTGCTCATCGGCATTGCGCTCGCCATCCTCCAGCAGATCACCGGCATCAACGTCTTCATGTATTTCGGCGCGACGATTTTCAAAAACCTCAGTTCCTCGACCGGCGTGGACGCGGGCCTGCTCCAGCAGATGATCATCAACGGCTCCGGCGTGCTTTTCACGCTGGTCGCCATCGCCACTGTGGATCATTGGGGCCGCAAACCGCTGATGCTCACCGGCGCGGCCGGCATGGGCGTCAGCCTGGTGGCGATGGGCGTGCTGGCGCAACAGATGAGCGATCCGGCGGCGGCGGGCGGCTGGATGCTGGCGTTCATCGTTCTCTACATCGCCTGTTTCGGCCTGTCGGTCGGCCCGGTGACGTGGGTCATTCTTTCGGAGATTTACCCGACGGCGATTCGCGGCCGCGCGCTGGGCCTCGCGACGTTTTTTCTCTGGCTGGCCGATTATGTCATAACGCAGACGTTCCCGCTGCTGGATGCGAAGGAGTCGTGGTTCGTGCGCACGTTCCACCACTCCTTTCCGTTCTTTACCTATGCCGCGTTCTGCGCCGTGCTCGTGCTGCTGGTCTGGCGCGCCGTGCCGGAGACCAAGGGCCAGTCGTTGGAAGAAATCGAGCGGAGTTGGAAGAAGTGAGTCTGTTGAGCCTGCAATGAAAACAAGCATCGTCCCGTTGATCGTCGCCGTGTTTGTCGTGGCCGCCGCCGCTCAAGAGAGTTCGCCGCCGGAGGAACCGCTCAGTCTCTGGTATCGCCAGCCCGCGACGAAGTGGGAGGAAGCGCTGCCCATCGGCAACGGCCGGCTCGGCGCGATGGTCTTCGGCGGCGCGCCGGAGGAGCGCATCCAGTTCAACGAATCCACGCTCTGGACCGGCGAGCCGCACGAGTATCAGCACGCCGGCGCGGTGAAGGCGCTGCCAAGGATGCGCGAGCTTCTTCAGGAAATGCGCCGGCTCGAACGCGACGCGTTCAAACTCGATCCTGACGGCAAGACGGCGGAGGCGCGAGAGAAACTCAGCCAGGCGCGAGCAAAGCAGAAGGAAGCGGAAGACCTTGGCATGAAGGAGTTCATGAGCGAGCCGCTGCGCCAGACGGTTTACCAGCCGTTCGGCGATTTGCGGCTGGCGTTTGCCGGCCACGAGAAGTTCAGCGATTATCGGCGCGACCTGAACCTCGACACGGCCATCGCCACGACGCGCTACAAGGCCGGCGACGTGACGTTCACGCGCGAGGCGTTCGTGAGCTACCCCGATAAGGCCATCGTTGTGCGCATTGCGGCGAGCAAGCCCGGCATTGTCAGCTTCATCGCGCGGCTCACCAGCGAGCACAAGTCCGCGGCGACGCACGCCGCCGGCAAAGACACGCTCGCGCTGGCCGGCCACGTCGAGGACGGCGGCATGAAGTTCGAGGCGCGGCTGCGCGCCGTCGCCGACGGTGGCAAGGTGACCATGAGCGACGAGCAACTCGCCGTTGAGAACGCCGACGCGGTGACGCTGCTGCTGGTGGGCGCGACGGGCGTCAAGAACTTCCGCGACATGAGCGCCGATCCGGCCGCCCGTTGCGAGAAATTCATCAAGTCACTCGCTGGGAAAACTTTCGATTCCATGCGCGACGCGAACGTCGCCGATCACGCACGGTTGTTCCGCCGCGTCGCGCTCGATCTCGGCCGCACCGACGCGGCGAAGAACCCGACCGACCAGCGCCTCGCGGAGTTCGGCTCCGGCAACGATCCCGGTCTCGCCGCGCTCATGTTCCAGTATGGCCGCTACCTGACCATCACCGGCAGCCGGCCCGGCGGCCAGCCCACGAACCTCCAGGGCATCTGGAACGACCGGCTCCACCCGTCGTGGGACAGCAAGTTCACCTGCAACATCAACACCGAGATGAACTACTGGCCGGTCGAGATCGCGAACCTGGGCGAATGCGCCGGGCCGCTCTTCGACGCGATTGACGAACTCGTGCAGTCGGGCCGCAAGACGGCGCAGGCGCACTACAGCGCGCGCGGCTGGGTGCTCCACCACAACTTCGACCTCTGGCGCGGCACCGCGCCGATCAACGCCAGCAACCATGGCATCTGGGTCGTGGGCGGCGCGTGGCTCTGCCAGCATCTTTGGGAACATTACCTTTTCACCGGCGACAAGAAATTTCTGGCGAAGCGCGCTTATCCGGCAATGAAGGAGGCGGCGGAGTTCTTCGAGGATTTCCTTGTCAAAGACCCGCTGACCGGCTGGCTCATCAGCGGCCCGTCCAACTCGCCGGAGCAGGGCGGCCTCGTGATGGGGCCGACGATGGACCACCAGATCATCCGCTCGCTCTTCGCCAACACCGCCGAGGCCGCGCGCGTGCTCGGCCGCAACCGCGAGTTCGCCGCGAGGCTCGACGAAATGCGCGCGCAGATCGCGCCGAACCAGGTCGGCCGGTTCAACCAGCTTCAGGAATGGCTCGAAGACAAGGACGACTCGAAAAACCAGCACCGGCACTCCTCGCATCTCTGGGGCGCGTATCCCGGCTGGGACATCACCTGGCAGGAGCCGAAGTTTTTCAACGCCGCACGCCAGTCGCTCATCTACCGCGGCAACTCGGGCAGCGGCTGGAGCATGAGCTGGAAGGTGAACCTCTGGGCGCGCTTTCTCGACGGCGACCACGCCTATCTCGTGCTGCGGAACCTGCTTCAGCCCATCGGCGCCAAAAAAGGCCAGGGCGGCATGTATCCGAACCTCTTCGACGCGCATCCGCCGTTTCAAATTGACGGCAATTTCGGCGCGTGCGCCGGCATCGCGGAGATGCTGTTGCAAAGCCACGTGAGGCAGGCGGCAAGCGGCAAGGGGGAAGGGGAAGTCCAGCTTCTCCATCTGTTGCCAGCGTTGCCGAGCGCGTGGCCAACTGGCAGCGTCACTGGTCTGCGCGCCCGCGGCGGCTTCGAGGTGGACATCGCGTGGAAGGACGGCAAGCTCGCCGCCGCCACAGTCCGCAGCATCACCGGCACCGCGTGCAAGGTGCGGTATGGAGAGAAAGTTGTTGATCTGAAGTTGAAGCCGGGACAGTCGCATCAGTTCGACGCCAGCCTCCAATGACACGCGACGCGATGAAGGAAGGGATTCGACACATTCCTTTTTTGGACTGTTCCCATCTGGCCGCACCGAAGGTGCTGAAGTAAATCAGCCCAGGGCAAGCGAGTCCGCGAGCGCCGCCCTGGGAATGCGAAAGAACAAGGAAATGCGCCCTGAAGGGGCGCAGGTAATGGCTGCGCGCGAGTTGCTTTCCTGCGCCCTGTCAGGGCGCCCACCTCTTTCGGTTTTCCACCCAGGGCGGCGCTCGCGGACTCGCTTGCCCTGGGCTGGATTACCGCTGCGCCTTCGGCGCGCGTTGATCCCATTTCCGCCGGAAAAGAATGTGATTTTTCGCGGCCGCTTGTTTAACTTGAGCGGTGAGAAAACCCGGTATGCCTGGTTCCGCTCGCGACCTGACGATGACGGCGAAGGCCCGTTCGTCGTGGGAGATCATCCGCCGCGTCGCCGTTTATCTGCGCCCCTACCTGTGGATGGCGGTGGGCACGGTCGCGTGCGCCGTCCTCTCGCTGCTCTTCGCGTTCGCGTTCCCGAAGCTGACGCAGTTCGTCATTGACGACATCATCGCAAAGAAGCGGCTCGACATGCTCGCGCCGGTGATGCTGGCGCTGCTGGGAGCGTTTCTGCTGCGCGACGTCTTCAACAGCCTGCGCATCCGCATCAACAACACGCTGGAACAACACGTCATCTTCGACATGCGCCGCCAGCTCTACAGCCGGCTCCAGCGGCTCCCGGTGAACTACTTCGACCAACGCGCTTCCGGCGACCTCATGACGCGCGTCGTCGAGGACGTGAACAACGTCGAGCGCCTGCTGATTGACGGCACCGAGCAGGGCACCGTCTCCATCCTGAGCGTGATCGGCGTGCTGGTGATTTTGTTCGCAATGAACCCGGCGCTCGCGGCGGTGGCGTTGATTCCGCTGCCGCTGCTGGCCGGCGGCGCGCTCTGGTATACGATCACCGCCCATCGCCGTTATCGCGCGCAACGCGAAGCCGCCAGCGCCATGAACGCCCTTCTCATGGACAACCTCCAGGGCATCCGCCAGATCAAAGCCTTCGGCCAGGAGACCCACGAGGACGACCGCTTCGCCGCGCGCGCCGACGAGATGCGCCGCAGCACGCTCGGCATCATGCGCGCGTGGTCGAACTACTCGCCCGCGATGAGCTTCGTTGCCGCGCTCGGCACCGGCCTCGTGCTCTGGATCGGCGGACGGCAGGCCATCGCAGGCGACATGACGATCGGCCAGCTCATGGGCTTCATCCTCTACCTCGCGCTCTTCTACGAACCCATCGGCCGGCTGCACGGCTTGAACCAGATGCTCCAATCCGCCCGCGCCAGCGGCGAGCGCGTCTTCGACATCCTCGACACCACGCCCGAGGGACGCGACCCGCGCCGCACGCAAACCCTGCGCACGCCCGTCCGCGGCGAGGTGGTTTTTGAAAACGTCCAGTTCCGTTATCACGACGGCCAGCTGGTGCTGCACGACATTTCCCTCCACGCCCGCCCCGGCGAAGTCATCGCGCTCGTCGGGCCGACCGGCTCCGGCAAGTCCACGCTCGTCAACCTCCTGCCGGCGTTCTACGAAACCTCCGGGGGCCGCATCACCCTTGACGGCCAGGACATCGCCGCCGCGAGCCTTGAATCGCTCCGCGCCCAGATCAGCATCGTCAGCCAGGAGCCGTTCCTCTTCAACGGCACCGTCCGCGAGAACATCCTCTACGGGAAACTCGACGCCACCGAGGCGGAGTTGCAGGATGCGGCGCGCGCCGCCAACTGCCACGAGTTCATCAGCCGCCTCGCCGCCGGTTACGATTCCCGCGTCGGCGAACGCGGCGTCAAACTCAGCGTCGGCGAGAAACAACGCATCAGCATCGCCCGCGCGCTGTTGAAGAACACCCCTTTGCTCATCCTCGACGAAGCCACCGCCAGCGTGGACACCGCCACCGAGCGGCTCATCCAGGAAGCCCTCGACCGCCTCATGGCCCACCGCACCAGCTTCGTCATTGCCCACCGCCTCAGCACCATCCGCCGGGCCGACCAGATTCTCGTCCTGCGCCAGGGCCGCATCGTCGAGCGCGGCACCCACGACGAACTCATCGCCCAGGACGGCCTCTACACCCGCCTCGCCCGCATCCAAAACACCACCTTCATCGAGGAAAGCTTCGAGAAACTCCAAGTGCCGTGAGGGTGTGCTTTTCCCCCTCCTCCGTTCCGCCATTCGCCTTTCCCGTTTCGCGTTTCAGTTCATTCCGTCTTCCGCCTTCGCCTCCGGCTGTCCACTGACTGCTAACTGCTGACTGCTGACCACTTTCCGCCTTCACCGCCGTCGCGCAAACGCCGCATCCGCGTCGTAGTCGTCCATGGTCATGCCTCCTGAACATAGGTTCAGAAGCTTTTCGTCAGCCTCCTCGCCACGTGCAACAGATTATTGTCGAGTTGAAGGACAGTTCGAAGGGGAATGTCGAGTGAGTTAAGCTGTCGTAATCTGTGCCTTGGATGCTTTTTCTCTGGCAACTGCGCCAGCGATCAAACTCAGAAATCCAGAGAACATACATGGGGCCAGAAACGTATGAATGCCAGACTGTTGCCAAGACTCCGGCGACCAATAGCAACGCCCCATTTACTATGGTCTTTGTACTTCCAGCGTTCTTGGCGTTTCCAACAGCGCTGAATACCATGCCGAGGACGATCACTCCGAATGCGCCGACCAGCTTTACCATGATGGCAACTGTCGCTTCCATAGTATGTTCTGCATTATTCGTGTCCTCACCAAGTCTTTGGCCCGTGGCGACGAGAGCGCCACCGAAGCAAACGGCGAAGAACCCAATGACGCTCCAAATGATTCCAATGACACATGCGATTATTGAGAGAATTTTTGAGGGAACCTTCTCGAACTCTGAATGTTTCGCTGCGTCCGAGTGCTTTTCCAGCAATTCGTAATAACGCTTAAGTTCTTTGAAACTGTGTTCGACGTTAATGCGGAATAAATCAATTTTCATTACTGTACTGCTATTGTGTGCTTGAAAGAGCAGGACCAAGGATACAGGAGACGAACCCGAGCAAACTGAGGACTAATGCGGCATACCAACGGTCACGAGTTTTGTTTCTAAGAAGCCCTACGATGGAAGCGACAATTCCCACAACACTGCCTATGACACCGATACACGCAAGGGGCCTTATGTCCTCCCAGCCGAATGCTAATAGACCGGCGACACACCAAAAAGCGCCTAGAACCATCGGTCCTGTAGGATTCCCCTTATTTTTTGAAGGGGCCGCATCGGGGAACAGATTCAGCTCGTGCCGGTAATCAGGGCGCAATCCTGATGTCTGGTATTTCTCCACTTCATACTTTAGATGCGCATCCAGCATATCGTTGCCAAACTGCTCTTTGACTTGAATGAACTTCCAGACAATAAAGTTCATAGTACCAGCAGGTAGATGTTCACCTCCTTGCTCCGATGCTTGGCGAAAGGCCGTTCCCACTTTCTTATATATGTCGATAATCTCCTGATCAGTTGTCTGTGAAGTAGGCGCGCACCCCTGTCGCGCGGCAATCATGCGATACCCACCGACGATAACGTGTTCAAGTTGATCAAGAGCGCTTCTTTGCCTTTCGTGTCCATAGCCTTTCGCTCGGTCACGAATCAAAATGGGGTTGCCCTTGATAAACTCTTCGATAGGAAATGTAGGATCTAACTGCTTCAACAATGCTCTTTGAAGCTCTTCTCTTTTATCGGGTGGAACTTTTAACCCACCAGGAGTCGGGAAGAATCTACCGGCGATGTTGGTTTCCACAACTCGAAGAAGGGCTAATACCATAGGCTTGCCTTTCAAGCTACTTCCCATTGCTTTATCTTCGACTTGACCGTCAAGCCATAATTTAAACGGCCAGTAAGTGGCCGCGAATCTGAGAAAGGCATCACTCGCTTCTGGATATTGCTCAGCTAAGGCCTTGCCCATAGCCTTTTGGAAATTAATAGGAACACACGTCTCGCCCTTTTTACCGAGATGCACGAATCCTTGCAGTAACGTTGCATAAAGTTGTTCATCATATTCTCCTATCTCATTCAGGGAGTTGTATACATTTTCACTCCTCAGATGTTGGAGGTCAACTTCTGTCAATGTTTTGCCGGCATTCTCAGCAAGGACTCGCGCAACAGATAATTGATAATCGATCGCTGAGGTCAACTCCTGATTCTGGACGGTTGGGGTGGACTGGAGACTCTTCACAGGCTCTCCTGCGACCGACTTGAGACGCTCAGGCACTTGCCTTCTGGGCGTTTCAACCACAGGAATGGTAATAATGACTTCGCTAATGGTTTCACTGACTCCACTCCCGAAGTGAATAAGGCAATTAGTGAAATCAGAGAATAGACTGGTCCTTAACTCCAATGGACCGATATCGGGCGAAACAATCTCTTTGAACATATCCGCCAAGAGTCCGGCAGCCTGAAATGAGTTTCCTGAACCGAACTGTTGTTTCACGTATTGATATTGCGAAAACCGACACTCCATTTGAGCAGCGACTTGCTTTTTTGCCTCAGGAGGAGCTTTTTCAAACATGTTTAGGAAACTGGTTCGAATTTGATCTTGCACGGCTTTCTTAACCGCTTCCGGCCAAGTGCTGTCTTCCACAGCATCTGACACAATAAACATTTTCATTAAGATCGTTTCCATCTGAGCAGTTGTTGTGTCAGCACAGTATTCAAACAATGCACCGCTTGACCCTTTCAGGGCCGAACGCACAACAACTGTATAGATCGCATCGACCCATTCCTCAGGGGTTGTAGAAACACAATTGCTCATAAGGAGATCGCCCCAGAGAGTTCCTTAACGGAGTAATTAGTGCGAGTGAGCTTGGGCATCGTTACCCTTTCATCTGAAAATGTGATCGTCCGTTCAACACCACCGAGTTCAGGCCATTTTCTTTCGCATCCGAACTGTTATTTATATTATCCCACACACCCCAAGCAACTGAAAACCCGTTCAAATTATACAGAATTTTTATTTGTTTGAACTTTCTGTGATGAACGTTTTTTGGCGTCGGCATTTTTTATTCCTTTCATTTGTTATTGATGAATTGACCGGACATCCATCCGCGTTCATCGGTGTCCATCAGTGGTTTCACATCTTCATCATCTCCTCATCGCCTGAATCAACTCGTTGAGTTTGTTGGCCACGGCCATGAGGTCGGCGGCGGAGGGCGGGTCGGTGAAGGTGCCGGTGTCGAGCAGTTGCACGGCGTTGGTGTTGGCGCTGGTGCCGGCGATGGCGTCGGTGAGTTGTTGGGCGGTGACTTCGCCGGGAGGGCCTTGCTGGCCCGGTGCGCCGTCGGCTCCGGGGAAACCTTGCGGGCCTTGATCTCCCTGCGGCCCCGGCGGACCTTG